>Ga0265327_10000052_pt1 | contig 256602 bp, 256 predicted proteins | sample 41621metaG_FD_202089 | JGI IMG/M metagenome (GOLD analysis project Ga0265327, IMG submission 202089) | Rhizosphere microbial communities from Carex aquatilis grown in University of Washington, Seatle, WA, United States - 4-16-21 metaG | ecosystem: Host-associated > Plants > Roots >... | reverse complement strand
GCAAGAACCGACAGGACCGTGGCACCGGTCGAAATGGCGAGAACATAGATTCCGGCCCAGCGCGTGCCGGAAAATACCAGCAGAACCAGCCCAGTGACCGCCACGACGGCCCAGAGGATCAAGATGAAAACAAAAATCATGGCGGAAGAAAAATAGGCCCGATGCCCTAAGATTTGGCGAAAGCCCCCTAGCGCACGCGCTGGATTTGTTTGGCGATGCCGTCGAACAGCATGATGAGGCCGCGTTCGAAGGTGGCGGCGCCTTCGGCCGGGTGGGCGATTTCGCAATCGAGGGCGCCCACGATGAAGGCATTGACGATGCGCGCGGTGCGGGCGGCTTCGGGTGAGGTGAGACCGGTGTCTTCCAGCACGCGGCGCTGGCGGCGGTGGAGCGGGTCGTCTTCGTCGGGTTTGTGTTCGATCAGGATGGGGAAGGCGTTGGGGTGCGCCAGCACCACCGCGCGGGTGTTGCGCGCGGCCTGGCCGAGCCAGCTTCGCCAGCCGAGATCGGCGGGCGGGATCGCGATCTGTGCACGCAGATGGTTCGCCACCCAGCGGGTGAGGAGGTGTTTGCTCGGGACGTGGTGGTAGAGGGACATCGCCTCCACCCCCAGGCGGGCGCCGAGTTTGCGGGTGGAGAAGGCGGTCAGGCCCTCCTCGTCGATCAGGGCGAGGGCTTCTTTCGCGATGGCGGGGAGGGTGAGGACGGTGGGCTGCATGGGGCGAACCTTACAGAGTAAGGTTTGGGATTTGAAGTACCTTACGATGTAAGGTTCGTGAGGGCAAAGCTTTGGGGAAACAGGCGGTTGGGGGTGGCGGATGGGGCCGAAGGGTTTGTTGCCCGGATTTGATTTTCAGTCCTCCCTCTCCCCCGGCGGGGGAGAGGGCCGGGGTGAGGGGGCAATGTCTAACGTGAGTGCGGTGCGGTCGGTATTTGAGATTGTTGAAGCATTCGCCCCCTCACCCTGCCCTCTCCCCCGCTGGGGGAGAGGGAATAACAAAACAACGCCATCTCACTGTACAAAATTCCAAATCACAAATCTCTGCTGTGATGTCTTGATTTTGCGGTGCGGAAGTGTGACGTAACACCCATGGCTGCACCCGTTCCACAGATGTTGACCTCGAACCGTCTGATCGACGGAGAAGTGCTTTATTGGCATGCCGGGAATTGGGTTCCCGACTTTGCGCGCGGCGATGTCTATGACGACCCGAAGGCGGCGGACGCGGCGCTGGAAGACGCCAAGGCGTTCCTGCGGGACAATGTCGTCGTGGCGGCCTATTTGTTCGATGTGCGGCGCACCGCGAAGGGCATCGAGCCGGTGAAGGAACGCGAGATCATCCGTGCGGCCGGGCCGAGCAACCGGACCGACACGGGCAAACAGGCAGGGATGGGGCCGCAGGAGCCGCAGGACGTCCCGCCCATCCAGCTATAGGCGACCGCCATGTACAGGTACGATGAATTCGACGCCAAGATGGTGCGCGAGCGCGCCGAGCAGTTCCGCTATCAGGTGGAACGGCGCATCAAGGGCGAACTGACGGAAGACGAGTTCAAGCCGCTGCGTTTGAAGAACGGGCTTTATCTGCAGCTTCATTCCTACATGCTGCGGATCGCGGTGCCTTATGGCACCTTGGCCCAGCGGCAGATGCGGCAGCTTGCGTTCATCGCGCGCAAATACGACCGCGGTTACGGCCATTTCACCACCCGCACCAACATGCAGTTCCATTGGCCGCGGCTGAAGGACGTTCCCGACATTCTCAATCACCTGGCCGATGTGGAGATGCATTGCATCCAGACATCCGGCAATTGCGTGCGCAACGTGACGGCGGATCAGTTTGCCGGTGCGGCGGCGGACGAACTGGAAGATCCCCGGCCGATTTCGGAAATCTTCCGGCAGTGGTCGACCTTTCATCCCGAATTCAATTACCTGCCGCGCAAGTTCAAGATCGCGGTGTCGGCGACGAAGGAAGATCGCGCCGCCGTGAAATGGCACGATATCGGCATCGAGATCATCCAGAACGACGCGGGCGAGGTTGGCTATCGCGTGTTCGTGGGCGGCGGCATGGGGCGCACGCCTTATGTGGCGCTGGAGATCGGCACGTTCGTTTCGAAGACCGATATCCTTGCCTATATCGAGGCGATCCTGCGCGTTTATAACGAGTACGGACGGCGCGACAACATTCACAAGGCGCGCGTGAAGATTCTGGTGCACCAGCTGGGCGCCGACGAATTTCGCCGCCAGGTGGAAGTGGAATTCGCCGAGATCAAGGCGCGCGGCACCTTGCAATTGCCGCCGGAAGAATTGAAGCGGATCGAAGCCTATTTCGCCCCGCCCGCGTTCGAGGATTTGGCCGAGCAATCGGCGGAATTCGACGCGGCGGTGCAGGCGGACAAGGATTTCGCCAATTGGGCGAAGACCAATCTCACGCCGCATCGCGCCAAGGGTTATGCGATCGCCACGATCTCGCTCAAGAACATCGGCATGACGACGGGCGATATCAGCGCCGACCAGATGGATGGCGTGGCGCAGATCATGGACGATTTCGGGTTCAGCGAAGTGCGCGTGAGCCACGAACAGAACCTGGTGTTCCCGCATGTGCGGAAGAAAGATTTGCCGGCGGTGTTCGCGCGATTGAAAGCGCTGGATTTGGCCACGGCGAATGCAGGGCTGATCACCGACATCATCTGCTGCCCGGGCTTGGATTATTGCGATCTGGCCAATGCGCGGTCGATTCCGATTTCGATGGCGATCCAGAAGCGCTTTGCCGATCTGGAACGCCAGCACGATCTGGGCGAGATCAAGATCAAGATGAGCGGCTGCATCAATGCCTGCGGGCATCACCATGCCGGTCACATCGGCATTCTGGGTGTCGACAAGAAGGGTGTTGAGTTTTATCAAATTCAGCTCGGCGGATCGGGCGCGGAAGATGCGAGCGTCGGCGAGATCATGGGGCCGGGTTTCGGCAAGGACGAGATCGTCGATGCCATCGAGCGCGTGGTCGATGCTTACGTGAAGCTGCGCGAACCGGGCGAACGCCTGCTCGAAACCTACCGCCGTGTCGGCATGGCGCCGTTCAAGAACATGGTCTACCGGGAACAGATGCATGCCGCTTATTAAGGACGGCAAGTTCGTCCAGGATCGCTTCCTGTTCATCCCCGATGGACAGGCGTTTCCCGATGACGGCGGCGTGATGGTAACGTTCGACCGTTTCCAGAGCGAGTGCGCGACATTGCTGGCGCATCATCGCCCGGTGGCGGTGCGGCTGGCATCGAGCCAGAACCCGGACGTGCTGAAAAACGATCTGGCCAACATCGACGCCATCGCGCTGGAATTTCCTATCTTTCGCGATGGGCGCGCATTCTCCTGGGCGCGGATGCTGCGCGAACGCTTCGGCTACAAGGGCGAAATCCGCGCGGTGGGGCATTTCCTCTACGACCAGCTTGCCTTCATGCTGCGCGTGGGCTTCGACGCCTTCGACGTGCGCCAGGATTTCCGCATCGAGGAATTCGACCGCGCGATGGGCGAGATGACATACGTCTATCAGCCGAGCACCGACGGGCGGAAAACGGTGATGCAGATCCGGCGCGGGGAATAGGTTTACGCGTTTTCTCTCGGACGGCTCAGCAGATGCTGCGCAAGCAGGACTGTCAGCGTCGAAAGACAATAGATCGCGAAAAACGCGGCGGACGCAGGCAGATGCCATGACGGCGGAATGCCATATCCCGCAGTGTGGATCGCATACATCACGCACAGCGAGATCAGGAAGCCCAATCCGTTTGCCACCGCAGCTTTCATTCGAACCTGGATACGAGCCTCGTTGGTCTTCTGTCTGCGTTCCTTGGCTTCGGCCAAGTGTGCTGCCAACAGAGGATCGCGCGCCGCCTTGCGCCTGACCCAAACAGTGGCGAACAAGATTGGCGACAGCGCAACGATAAAAAAGAGTGCAAGCAACACACCATCGTTACGCATCGCCGCCCAAGCTGTGCACAGCATACCGCCAACGAAGAGCGCGGCACCTATAAAAAAGCAAATCTTATTTTGAAGAGGGGCGTCTTTCTGAAAAAATGCCATGTTCAGCGACTCCACTCTCGTTCTTCGAAGAAGCGAACAATAGGAGTGCCGACTACGCCCTCATAGCTCTTGAGATAAACCTTCACAGCCTCTTCCAATATTTCGAACACTCGTTGCATCTCGTCACGACGGTTGTGAGCGTATCTACGAAACGTGTATCTAAGCTGATGTGCCGGGAACCGGATACCTATAGGAGACAGATGGCGATCTTGCGGCGAAGCTCCTTCGGGATAAATGTACGATCCTCCGAAGTAATAGTAGCCATCGCGCGCTAATGGCTTGACGTCCGAGAGCGGATCCTTGAACGCGAGGGGTACTTGCGCGTCTTCGTTTCTGCCGCGGAGCCGCAATTCCATGCCGGTTTCTTCGTCCACCACCCTATTTTGGCCAACTGCGACAAATACCATCTGCTATCTCCAGCTAGGCTGTAACTCAGCCCTCATCACTTAAGTTTCTCGACATTCCAACAAAAGATTAAGTAAAGGCTGAATAATTACGGCCGAAACTTTGCTTGTTACGAAACATTCGACTTTTAGACCTATCTTTACTGCTGTCCGCTTCGATACTTTCCTCGTTGATGGGTACTCCAATGATCCGGCTTCCAGCTATGTGTTGCGCTTTCGCGCTGGCAACCTGCGCGGCAAATGCTAGCCAATGGCCGAAACTCGAAGGCGAGACGACCAATCCTTAATGCATGGAAGCAGTGCAAATTGCCAAAGCGACTTTCAAAGGACGCGCCTATAAGGAGGGAGTCCGTTTGGTGATGAGCGAGCGGCTTGCGGGAAGGATTGTTGTCGATTGGAACGGCAAAACAGAAGAATCTGCGGCTCTTGTCGACCCAATAGTTTTCGACACTGATCCACTTCACGGCGCGTCGGCCGGATTCTATTGGCAGCGAATTCCATATCATGGTGTGCGGCTGGCCCTGCTGACTTCAGCGGGCAGAAATCGCGGCATGTCTTCGGTCTACGTTGTTCTAGACGATGTGACGGCAGAGCAGTTTTGGGAAAGCCACGAGCAGCATGTCACACACGGAATAAAGATGAAGTTTTCTCCGGCGATTCAAGATAGCTGGAATATTCCTGTCGTCATAGAAGACATGGGCTTCACCTGGTTCATCGATACGGTCTCAGATTTTCCCAACGGTTTTTGGAAGGTCTATTCGCCTAAAGACGATGGCACGATAGCAGAATGCACAATCCGTTTCTGAAGATCGGCAGCGATTGCGCATCGCGCAACGGCAAGCTGAGGACGGCTTGAGGAATTTACTGCCCCGCGCCCATCGTGTGGCTGAGTTGCACCGAGCCGCCGGTTTTGGATTGCAACAGGACGAGGTGCCAGACGATGCCCTTTTTTTCCAGCGCGCGGATGTCGGTGTCTTTGGTGGGCAGCATCAGGCGCTGGTTTGCGGATTGCTGGTAATCGTAGAAATAGATATTCAGGCCGCCTTGCGAGGTTCTGCTGGGAGGAATGCCGATCCATTTGCGGATGAGGTCGGCGCTGGCATCGTCCTGCGCGAACCCGGTGACGGTGCAATCGCTTGAGCGGCCTTCCGGTGTTTTCGCCGTGGCGGGCGTGCGCAGCGTGGCGGCGGAGATGCTGAGTTGCTGGCCGCGGATCGCAATCGTCCAGTCGCTGGTGGCGACCTGGGTGGGCTGGTTGGTGGCGTCGGATGCGCTGGGCTGGGCGCCCGCGGCGGTGACGGCGGCCTTCACCTGGGCGTAATCGGTGTTGGTGGCGACGCAGAATTTCTGGAACGCCTCGTACAATGGCGCGTCCTGCGCAAGTGCTGCGCCGGACGACAGGCACGCCAACGTCATCGCGATAAAGAACCTCGCTTTCACAGACTTCACTCCACCAATATTGCCAACGTGTTGAACTTTTTGTCGATGCCGGGCGACAGGACTTCGGCGGCCTGCAAATCGGCTGCGGCGCCCATGCTGTCGCCGGATTGCCGTTCGGCAAGAGCGCGGCCGTAGAGCGAATTGGGCGACGGGCGATCGGCCACCCTGATGCCAGCGGTGTAATCGGCGATGGCCTCTGCGTAGCGGCCCATGCGCAGATAGACAAGGCCGCGACTGTCGAGATCGTATTGATTGTTCGGCTTGATCTTGAGCGCGGTGTTGCAATCGGCCAGCGCCTTGTCGAGATCGCGGTTGGCAACGGCGCGGAAATAACAGCGCAGATTGTAATAAACATCGCTATCCGGAAAACTGACGATCAGTTTGTCGATGACGGCGATGGCGCCATCGACATCGCCCTTTGCCGCCAGAACGGTGGCTTGCTGATGCCGGGCATCTTCGCCATCGGGCTGGCTATCCAGAGCCTTGGCGTTTTCCTGTACCGCAAGATCGAATGCGCCCTGGCGCAGAGCCAATTCTGCGGCATGATAGTGAACGGACCAATTGCGCGGTTGGGCCTTTGCCGCAGCATCCAGAGCGGCCTTCGCCAGATCGAATTCCTTATCGTCGATATAGGACTGGGCAAACCGGATCACGTCATCGGCAATATCTGGCCGGATCGCGAGGGCCTTATCGAGATCGGATTGCGCCTTCTCTTTTTTTGCATTCCGGATGGCCCATCTGTGCAGATAAAATTGCGCCAAATCCATTCCCTGAAACGTGTTGCTTTCAATGGCGGCGTCGCAAATGCCCTGCCTTTCGGAAAACGAATAATTGCCTTCGAAGTCTCCCGTGCAAGGCACATATTTCTCCGGTATGGGATTGTTACCGGGTGTTTGCCCAAATGCAGCGGCAATTCCAAACGATGTTGCAGCCGTACAAATCGCCAAAACCCAGGTTCGCATGGCCCCTCCGACGCCGACAATAATGCTCAAATCCCTCGGCCAGTAAACGGGCGATCCGGCGGCTGGCGGAAGGGACTTTCACTCGGCCACTTGACCCCCTGCCCCCCCGGCCCTAAATGCGCGGCCCATAAATATTGCCGAAGAGGCGCGGCCCAAGATGAACGTTCGTCCGACCATTGTCACGGAACTGCCACGCTTTGCCTCGATCGAGCAGTTGATCGAGAAGACCAAGCCCGTGCATCCGACCTATGTCATTCACCCGGACAAGTTCCGCGTGGCGGGCAAGCGGTTTGTCGATTCCTTTCCGGGGGACACGCTCTATGCGGTGAAGGCCAATCCGCATCCGCTCGTGCTGGACCAGGTGTGGGCAAGCGGCATTCGCCATTTCGACACCGCCTCGCTTGCCGAAATCGAACTGGTGCGCGGGCGCTTTCCCGAAGCGAAATGTCATTTCATGGCGCCGGTGCGGTTGCCGGGTGCGGCGAAGGCGGCGTTCGAAAAGCATGGCGTGACCGATTTTGTGATCGACTGCGATTACATGCTCGACACGTTGCTGGCGGAAACGGGCAATCCTTCGAAGCTGCGCGTCTTCGTGCGCATCGCAACGCCGCTTGGCGGAGCGGTGCTGGAGCTTTCGAGCAAATTCGGCACGACGACGGACGATGCGGCGCGTTTGCTGAAACGCGTGCAGGACGCGGGCGCGCAGCCGGCGCTGACCTTTCATGTGGGATCGCAATGTCTTTCGCCGTTCTCTTATGCGCAGGCCATCGAGATGGCGCGGCGCACGGCGGCGCAGGCCGGTGTGAAGATCGCGGCGCTGGATATCGGCGGCGGCTTTCCGGGGCCGTATCCGGGCAACGATGTGCCGCCCTATCACTGGTATTTCGATACGATCCGCGAGGCGCTGGCGACGTTGCCGGAATTCGAGAAGCTGCCGGTGCTGTGCGAGCCGGGGCGCGCGCTGATCGCCGAAGGCTTGTCGCTGGTCACGCAGGTGACGCTGCGCAAGGGCGACAGCATTTATATCAATGACGGCGTCTATGGCAGTTTCGACGAACTGACCTTGCCGGGCTGGACGGCGGATTATGCGCTGCACGCGGTGACGCTGGACAAAAAGGGACGCGCGCGGCCGAAGCTGGGCACGCTGAAGGCGTTCCGCGTTTTCGGGCCGACTTGCGATACGCTGGACGTGCTGCCGCGGCCGCTGCAATTGCCCGATACGATTGTGCCGGGCGATTTCGTGGTGTTCACCGATGTGGGCGCTTACTCGGTGGCGGTGCGCACGGATTTCAACGGGTTCTTCCCGGATAGTTGGGCGGTGGTGGGGGAATGAAACGATTGCGTCGTTCGCTGAAGACGGACGACTACATCTAGTTTGTCATTTTTGTAAGGTAATGGGATATTCGGCAAGCCGTTTCAAACATATCGCTACCCCCAACTCCCCAAGAATCCATAGTTCGCACGATGCTTCCTTTTGGGAGCGGGGTTCGCGATTGGAGCGCATCTTTTATACATTTCATCCACGATAGCGCCTTCAATCGACGCTCATCATCCCATCCGGCCTGCAATTCATGCTGAGATAACGGCATTCCCAGCGTAGCGATAAAAATATCCAGTTCCGATATGATTTCCGACCGTTTCATCCCTGATAGCTTCCTTGTAATTTCCGTAAGTGGCGGCTTATCCGCTCCTCAACGCGTCCCACATCGCCATTGCCAATCCGAAGGCGCGCATGTCGCCGGTGGTGGTCGAGGCCATGCGGTTCATCGCGTAACCGAACGTCGTGTGGGCATCCATGTCGATGATCACCAGTGAGCCGCCGTAGCCGCCCCAGAAGATGGTGTTGGGGTTTGGGAGCGGAAGCATTCCGCCGGCGAGGCCGAAGCCCATACCGTAGCGCACGGGGATGTTCAGGATCAGGTCGGTGCCTTCGACTTGCAGCTCCAGCGCTTTGCGGCAGCCGGCTTCCGATAAAAAGCGTTTGCCTTTCGACGTGCCGCCGTTTGCCAGGATGGTGTGGATTTCGGCCACCGAGCGCGCGTTGCCGGTGCCGCCGGCGGCGGGGATTTCTGCGCCGCGCCAGGCGCGGGTGCGGGTTTCGGAAACATCGACGCCGGGGTTGGTGGCCATGTTCTTTTGCAGATCGCTTTGGGCGCTGTCGGCGATGGCAGAACCTTTTGCGGGCGGAATGAGATCGGCGACGCGGGCGTCTTCCGATGCAGGTAAACCGATATAAAAATCCGCGCCCATCGGTTCGGCGATTTCTTCGCGGAAGACGGTGCCCAGAGATTTGCCGGTGATGCGGCGGATGACTTCGCCCACCAGATAGCCTTGCGTCACCGCGTGATAGCCGGGCGCTGTGCCGGGTTTCCAGAACGGGGCTTGGGCGGCGAGCAACGATGTCGCTTTTTCCCAGTCGTAGAGCGTTTCCTTGGCGATCGGTTCTTTCCAGCCGGAGAGACCGGCGGAATGGCTCATCAGATGCGAAACCTTCACGTCCGCTTTGCCGTTGGCGGCGAATTCGGGCCAGTAGCGTGCGACGGGCGCATCGAAATCCAACTCGCCGCGGTCGGCGACGAGTAACGCGGTAAGCGCCGTCATCGTTTTGGTTGTCGAATAGACATTGATGATGGTGTCGCGTTCCCAGGGGCGCGTGCGCTCCGCATTGGCGAAACCGCCCCACAGATCGACCACCGTTTCGCCATTGCGGGTGGCGCAGTAACTGGCGCCCACGTCTTCGCCATTGTTGAGATTGGTCTCGAAAACGTCACGAACGGCGGCGAACGAACCTTGCGCGAAACCTTGGGCGGCGATGCGGGACATGAGCGGATTTCCAATAGCGATCACCGGCACTTAAGCGGAAAAAACCGGGCCCGGCCAGAACTTGTTTTTAACCCTTAATTAACCGCACCAAACCTTAACCCGCGCAGGGCTAGCGTTCTGCCCATGTTGAACGCCAAAGAACGGCTCACGCGCCTGGTCGAACTTGCCGCCAATCCGAGTGCGGATGCGCGCGACCGGATGATCGGCGAATTGACCGCGTTCCTCGCCGACTGGCCGGACGACCTGCCGCAATCGATGCGCGCGACATTGGAAAAACTTCTGGCGCGCAAAGAGCGCGAGGCCGAAGCCGGAAATCTCGACGAGCGTTCGCTGGTCAGCGTGGCGCGCACGCGCAACGCGGGCGATTGGGCAATCGAATTTGCGGGCTTCATCGGGGTGGATATCGGGCTGGCGCAGAAGATCTTGCGCGAGCCGACGGGACAGGCACTCGCGATTGCCTGCAAGGCCGCTTACCTGAGCCGCACCGCGTTTTCCGCGCTCGCCGTTCTGGCCGCGCGCGACGACATGCCTGCGACCGACGACATGTATGAGCGGCTTGCCAATTACGAAAACGTCTCGCGCAGCGAGGCGATTTCGACGCTGGAAAATTGGCGGCTGCAGCGGGCGGCTTAAGGCCTTTCCAATCCCGGAAAACTCCGCTTGACTGCTGGCTTCCGTTGCTCAGGAGGCCGCCATGGCTTATGCGGATTATCGGCTATTGAAGATCGCGCGCGGCGGCAAGATTGTTACTGCGACCATCGACAATCCGCCGGTCAACATCATCACCCTGGAATTGTTCGGCGAACTGGTGCGGCTTTCGCGCGAGTTGGAAGCCGATGATGAGGTGCTGGTGTTCGTGCTCAAAAGCGCCAATCCGGATTTCTTTATCGCGCATTTCGATGTGAATGCGTTGCTTTCGTTCCCAACCGATACCGCACCTTCCCGCGAGGCAGCGGCGAAGAACGCCTATCACGAGATGTGCGAGCGCTTCCGCACGATGGGCAAAGCCACCATCGCGCAGATCGAAGGCCGCGTGGGCGGTGGCGGCAGCGAACTTTCCATGGCGTTCGACATGCGCTTCGGCGTGAAGGGCAAGACCATCGTCAACCAGATGGAGGTGCCGATCGGCATTCTGCCCGGCGGCGGCGGCACGCAGAGAATGCCGCGGCTGATGGGGCGCGGGCGCGCGCTGGAAGTGATTTTGGGCGGGATCGATCTGGATGCGGAAACGGCGGAACGCTGGGGCTGGCTGAACCGCGCCTTCGACGCAAACGAGATCGGGCCTTATGTCGATGCGCTGGCCAAACGCATCGCTTCGTTCCCGCCGGAAGCGGTGCGCCTTGCCAAACGCGCCGTCGATGCCGCCGCGCTGCCGCTGAAAGACGGATTGATTGAGGAGGCGTTTCTGTTTCAGGAACTGATGCGCACCGATGCGGCCCGGCGCAACATGCAGAAATTCACGGAAATGGGCGGGCAGACGCGCGAAGGCGAAATGAATATCGCAGAATTGAGCGCGAAAGTGGCCCGAAGCTGAGAAAAAATCTCATCCCTCCGCCTGCACATCGGCGCGTTCGCGGGTTTTGGCGAAGCGCAAGTTGGGGTAGCGGTCGGAGACGTAGCCCATTTCCCAGTTGCTTTTGGCGAGAAACACAGGCGCGCCGTCGCGGTCTGTTGCCATCTGGTTTCGGTAGGCGGCGAAAAATTTTTCCAGGTCGGCGTCTTCGCCGGTGACCCAGCGGGCGGTGTCATAGGGCGAGGCTTCGAGATCGGCGTCGAGGCCGTATTCGGCGCGCAGGCGCGATTTCAACACATCCAATTGCAGGGCGCCGACGACGCCGACGATCCAGTTGGCGCCGAGCATGGGTTTGAAGACTTGGGTGACGCCTTCTTCGGCGAGGCTTTCGAGCGCGCGGGTGAGGTGTTTCTGTTTCATCGGGTCGGCGAGTTTCACGCGGCTCAAGATTTCCGGCGCGAAATTGGGGATGCCGGTGAAAACCGTGGTGCCGGTTTCCGACAGCGTGTCGCCGACGCGCAGCACGCCGTGGTTGGGGATGCCGATGATGTCGCCCGGCCAGGCTTCGTCCACCGTTTCGCGCTCCTGCGCGAAGAACAGGATCGGGTTGTGGATGCCGATCTGTTTGCCGGTGCCGGATTGTTTGAGCTTCATGCCGCGTTTGAATTCGCCCGATGACAGGCGCAGGAACGCCACGCGGTCGCGGTGGTTCGGGTCCATGTTGGCTTGCACCTTGAACACGAAACCGGTGACTTCTTTTTCGTCCGGGTGAACCACGCGGCCTTTGGCGGCTTGCGCGCGCGGGGGCGGCGCGTGTTCGGCGAGCATGCCGATCAATTCGCGCACGCCGAAGTTTTTCAGCGCGGAGCCGAAGAACACCGGCGTCAGATGGCCTTCGCGATAGGCGCGCGCATCGAAATGGGCAAGACCGCCTTGCGCGAGTTCGGCTTCTTCCAGGAGCTTATTGTAGACGTCTTCCGGCAGATGGTCTTTCAGCTTGTTTGCGCCGATGCGTTCTTTGCTGCCGAAGACGGAGAACTGTTCGGAATACAGATCGAGCACGCCCTTGAAATTGAGGCCCATGCCGGCAGGCCAGACCATGGGGGCGCATTCGAGCTGGAGCTGATCGGCGATCTCATCGAGCAGTTCGAAATTGTCGCGCGCTTCGCGATCCATCTTGTTGATGAAGGTGACGATGGGGATATCGCGCAGGCGGCAGACTTCGAACAGTTTGCGGGTTTGGGCTTCGATGCCCTTGGCGGCGTCGATCACCATCACCGCGCTGTCGGCGGCGGTGAGGGTTCGGTAGGTGTCTTCGGAGAAGTCTTCGTGGCCCGGCGTATCGAGCAGGTTGAAGATCGCCCCGCCATATTCGAACGTCATCACCGCGGAGGTGACGGAGATGCCGCGTTCCTGTTCGATCTTCATCCAGTCGGAACGGGCGCGCCGCGCCTCGCCGCGGGCTTTCACCGCGCCCGCCGCGCGGATGGCACCGCCGAGCAAGAGCAGGTGTTCGGTGAGCGTGGTCTTGCCCGCGTCGGGGTGCGAAATGATAGCAAATGTCCGCCGTTTGGCGGCTTCGCTGGCGGGGGTGGGCACGGTGCTCATAAGGCGGCGGGGGATAGCAGGAGCAGGAACAGCGCGCAACTCAGCCCATATCGGATTCGAAATGGCGAACGGGAGGTGGCGGGAAACGGCGACTTCGCCAACGCAGGACTATGCCTCCCAAGAGCATCGGAATGCCGACAGCCCAACCTGCAAAGAAGAACAGATCATCTCCTTTGCCATAGTCCGGATGCACGGAAATTGTCAGGCGCGGATTGCTCGCGTTCAGGTCTTCCCCAGCCTGGAGATCGAGTTCAAGCCGATATTTGCGCCAGCGTTTCGCGGCAAGGTAGCCGACTTCGCGCTCGAAGACGTCTGTCGGATGAGATGTCGCAAACGTCGTTTGTGTGCTGGTGCCCGCGGCGACCATTTCCGAACCATCGAAGACCTTCCATGAGAAGGTCAATTCCTTTGCGATACCGCTACATCGATTTGGCTCGAAGCTTTCCGGCGCCGAAAGCAGACACGAGAAACGCTCGGGCGAAATGTGGGTCGGGCGATTGAACACCAAAAGGATATCGTAATCATGGCTGACGCGTGTGGAGAATTCGCGCACGATCTTTGTGTTAGGCGCGAGCTTGATGGATTCGTCTAGTGCAGGCACTTCATTCCAGACGAGTGCGAGGGGCACGATTAAAAAGAGAATCCCCAAAAAGATCGGCAACCATTCGACGATTTGATCGCGGCGCATCACAGTCACGAAAACGGCCACATCTTTAAGCCGATGGCACCGAGTGCGCTATATATTCTACGGCGAATTTTCGGGCGGCTTCGATATCTTCCCGCCGCAAGCGTGGATGGACTTCCAGAATTTCGGATTCTGGCATGCCGCTATCGAGTTCTTCCACGATCTGTTGAACGGTCAAGCGGGTGCCCCTGATGATCGGCTTGCCGAGCATCACTTGCGGATTCACCTCTATGCGGTCGTGTTTCATCACGCTCTCCTGACCCACACTATATCACAACCGGGAAAAAGGGCGGAAGCTGGGGCAGAAGGTCTCCAAGCTCGCATAGTTTGGACCCCTCCCCGAAATTTGCGTGCCGCAAATTATCGACCCTCCCTCAAGGGGAGGGTGAGGCAGTTACACAATCGGTTCGTCGACGAAGGCCCTGCCCTGTTTGTCTTCGATTTCGACGATCCAGAGGTCGGGGTCGAATTTCTTTTGTTTTTCGAAATAGGTGCGGGCGGCGTCTTCGTCGACAGCGGTGAGGACTTTCATCCAGACGAGGTCGCCTTCGCCGCGGCGGGCTTGCATGAGAACATCGCTGGTGCCGTTTAGGCTGGCGATTTTTATGAACACCGCGCCGGCTTCTTCCGAGCCCTTTTTCACGACATAGGCGGACGCGCCTTGCACTTCCGCGCGGCGGATGAGGGCGCGGACGAAGATGCCGGCTTTGAGGCGCGGGATCATCACCGGATCAGACGGGCAGTCCGAGATAGCGCCACAGTTTTTCGATCTGCAGCAGGTCGAGTTCGACTTCGTTTTCGAGCTGGCGGATGAGGCTGGGCGCCTCGCCGCTCTGGCGGCGTTCGTGGCTGGCTTTCAACACGTCTTCCAAGGTGCCGGAGGCGCCCTTGTCGTCCTTCCAGCCGGTGGATTTCACCATGCTGCGCAATTCGTCGTCGGAGTATTTTTCCGCCATGTCCTCAAATCCCGGTGCCGCTTTTTCAACATTAGAGCACGATGTTCTGAAAGGGAAACGCTACTCTTTTTTGCACTCCCAATTTCGTCATCGCCCGGCTTGTCCGGGCGACCCAATTTATTTTTTGAAGAAGAAAATTGAGTCCCCCGGATCGCGCGAAAAGCGCGACCGGAGGATGACGGTGATGGATTTGGAGAAAAAACTACGCTGCGCCGCGCAGTTCGGATGACTTGGTGGATTTGGCGGCGAGTTCTGGCGCTATGGCAGGTTCCGCGCTTGCGGGTGTTTGTGCGGGCAGCGCGTGCGGCAGGCGGACGCGCACGATGGTGCCTTCGCCGAGGGTGGATTCGATGATCGCTTCGCCGCCGTGCATGCCGGTGAGCGCGCGCACCAGCGCAAGGCCGAGGCCTGTGCCTTCCTGGCTGCGGACGTGTTCGTTTTCCACCTGCTCGAAAGGCTGGCCCAGGCGTTCGACATCGTTGTGCGAGATGCCGACGCCGGTGTCGGCGACCGCGATCTCGATGCCGCCGTCGCGGCGCACGGCGGTGACGCGCACCTCGCCGCCTTTGGGCGTGAACTTGATGCCGTTGGAGAGCAGGTTGATGAGGATTTGTTTGATCGCGCGGCGGTCGGCAACCATTGTTGCCGCGCTTTGCGCGATGGCGGCTTTGAGCGTGACGCCTTTGCGTTCGGCGGGCATTTTCACGAAGCGCAGCGCCTCGCGCGCGATGGCGGAGAAATCGAAGGTCTCTTCGGTGATCTCGAACTTGCCCGCTTCGATCTTGGACATATCGAGCACGCCGTTGATCAGTTCGAGCAGGTGGCCGCCGGATTCATGAATCAGGCGGGCATATTCGACATAGCGCGGGCTGCCGAGATTGCCGAACATCTCGTGCGTCATCACTTCGGAGAAGCCGATGATGGCGTTGAGCGGCGTGCGCAGTTCGTGGCTCATGTTGGCGAGGAACCGCGACTTGGAACGGTTGGCGGCTTCGGCCATGTCGCGCGCTTCGATCAGCGCCAGATCGTTGGCCTTGCGTTCGGAGATGTCGCGCGTGATGGCGACGAGATTGTTCTTGCCGTCGGCGCGGGTGCCGGGGCGGCAGCGGATTTCCGTCCAGATGAAGCTGCCGTTGGCACGGCGCAGGCGGATTTCGGCAGAGGCGGCGCGGCCGAAATAGCTCGCGCGCACGAAGACCGATTGAATGGATTTCAGATCGTCGGGATGGACGATGGCGGTCGGCGCAAGGCCGATCAGCGAATCCGGCGCGACGCCGAGCAGGCTTTCGGCAGCGGGGCTGGCGTAACGGATCGTGCCGTCGGGGCCGTGGCGGGTGATGAGGTCCATCGCGTTGTCGGCGAGGAAGCGATACATCTGCGCATTCTCGGCGAGCGCGCGATCCGATGCGCGCTGGCGATCTTGTGCGGCGGCGGCGATGAAGGCGGCTTGCACGACGGCGGCCAGAATCGACGCGGCATAAAGCTGCCAGGCCGGAAGCGGCAGACGTGAATCGGGAAGCGCGCCCAAAGCCTGCATCGCGGTGACGAGCACCAACGCGACACCCGCGGCGATGCCGGCGCGGAAGACGGCGGGGCGGCCACCGGCCAGCGCGGCTTCGGCGGGCACGAGCACGAACCACACCATGAGTGGGGAATTGAGACCGCCGGTCAGCGCGGCGAGATAACCGATGAGGGCGGCGAAGATGGCAAGCGCGGCCCATTCCAGTTCTTCGACGGCGATTTCGGTGAAGGCGAGAATCGCAAGCGCGCCCGGCGCGAACAGGCCGAGAATCGCGATGGCTTCGGCGATATCGGGCTTGCCGACGAAGATCACGAAGGCGAGCGCCAGCAGCGCGCCCAGACCGGCTTTCGCCATCTGTATCGCAAAGAATCGCTGGCGCTGGGCCCACTCTTCTTTGGTGAACCGCTCCTGGCCGACAAACCTGGTGCCGATGCCGATGAAGTTCTTCATCTCGCGTCCGGTTTTTTGCACTTCCTAACGCATCCTCAACGGTCATGCTTAACGAAGGTTGAACGGGTGGAAATTTCTTCTCGAATTTTTCAGCATGAGTTCCCGGGCAAAATTTACCACTTGGTAACCAAGGTAAAACTGGGTTGGTTCCTCTTTGATTTTGCAACGATTCCCTAAGGTAACGCGTGCAAATTCCGGTTGTGACGAAGACATGGCCGGGGCGTTGGTCCAGTTTTCCCAAATCTTGCGCGCGCCGGAAGCACCGGTGCCCGAATCGGAGGCGTTGCCCGAGGCGCTGGACGCACTGCGCGTGGCGATCACCGTGTTCGATAAGGACATGCGGGTTGTCTATATCAACCAGCATTTCAACTATCTGTTCCGGTCGATGCCCGACCGCAAAGACCTTCTGGGCTCCAGCTACGAAGATCTGATTCGCCATGAGGTGGACGGCGGCGAGATCGCGGCCGATTCGCTGGATGCCGGTCTTGCCGAATTCATCGCCAAGCGTAACGCACAATTCCGCATAGGCGAATACCGCCCCTTCGACATCGCGCTAGCCGACGGACGCATCGTCGAGATCAAGGTGCGCCCCACGAAGACCGGCGGCTGGATCGCGCTGTGGACCGACGTGACGCAGGCGCGCCACACCTTGATGCGCTTCGAGGATGTGACGGAGCTTTCGACCGATGCGGTCGCGTTTTACGACGAAGCCGACCTGCTGATCGCGTGCAACGATGGGTACGCGGCGCTGGTGGGCGTTTCCTCGCCCGAGCAGATCAAGGGCAAATCCTTCGCCGACATCACGCAGCGCGCGGTGGAAAGCGATCAGTTCATCATGGACCTGGACATCGATTTCGTGGCGCAGCGCCTTGCCATGCGCCAGGTGCCGACCGCGGTCTACACGCTGCAGACCCGTTCGGGCACGAGCTATCTGGTGCGCGACCGCGCCACGCGTGATGGCGGACGGGCGGTTGCCTTCACCGACGTGACCGACGGACGGCGCACCGAACTGGCGCTGGACGAGCAGATTCAGGCGCTGAAACGCACGCAGAGCGCGCTTGCGAGCTTGCGCGCGGAATCGTTTAGGCAGGCAAGTTATCTGGCCGACGTGACGCGCAAGCTGGGAGCTGCGCGCGCCGAAGCGGGTGTGGCCAAGACCGCGCTGCTGCGCACGATGAGCCACGAGTTGAAGACGCCGCTCAACGCGATCATCGGCTTTGCCGATCTGTTGCAGACGCCGGGCGCCACCTGGTCGCCGTTGCAGGTGGTGGAATATGCCGGGCTGATCCACGCGGGCGGGATGAACCTGCTGCGCCTGCTGAACCAGATTCTGGATCTGACGCGCATCGCGGGCGGGCGTTACGAATTGCGGCGCGAGCCGCTGGACGGCCGGATGATGATGCGCGACGTGCGCGACAGCTTTACCGAGCGGGCGAACGCCAAGGCGCTGACCGTCAACGATGCGGGCTGCCTATCGCATGTGAGCGTGGATGCCGACGAGAGCGCGCTGCGCAGCATGCTGGGCCAGCTGGTCGACAACGCGGTGAACTTCACGCCCAACGGCGGCGCGGTGGAACTGTCCGTCGATGTCATGGGCACCTATGGGCGCTTCACCGTGGCCGACAACGGCTATGGCGTGGAGCCGGAAGACCTGCAGCGCATCCTCGAACCGTTCGAGCAGGTGGGACGGGGGACTGCGGATCATCGGGGGGGTGCGGGTCTTGGTCTGACGCTCACCAAGGCGCTGGCGGAGCTGCATGGCGGCTCCCTGACCCTGCAAAGCGCGGCGGGACGGGGCTTTACAGCGGTGCTGGAACTGCCGCTGGCGTGAGAATCGCTCCTAATATTGCGCTGCGATAAAAGTCCCACTTGATCGAAAATAACGCTCCCAGTCCTAGTTTGGGTAGAGGACTTGAAAAATTTCATAATTGATAATCACCGCGTAGAATCAGATGTTTATATGGTAAATTGATTGCGACGATGCCCCGATTTACAACTTTTTTTGCAAAAAGCTATCGAACACCACAAAAGTTGTAGGATGATTGTCCCAATTATCACCTTGACGTAGTAGGTACTATGGATGGTGCGTTGTCTGGCCGCCGCTATGACTCTGGCCGTCAAGGAGTTGACGGAGAGAACAAATGGCGCTCCTGATCGGGAAAGTGGGCAGAAGCCCACAAGTTTTCAGTCGGTTATGAATCAAAGAATTCACTGAGAGTCCTTGACGCGGCTCAGAGGGCACATCATAACGGCGGCAACACTGGAGTTCCGTCATGTCTGATGCCTATCTGAAAGCCACCCAGCGCGAGATGGAGCGCCTTGAGGAACTGCTGTCGCACGACCCAAACTTCGTGAAGTGGAAGGCCCTTCAAGGAGTGGTGGAGGCGTTCACGCCGCGCACGGTCGATATCGGCTTCGGCAAGTTCGTTCCTGTCTCACCGGGGACAGCGGTGATTGGCGTAGGCAGCACAGGAACGACAATCGCTGCCGCTCTTTCCCCAAAACCGGAATCAAACGCCCGCCAAATCCAAAATGCCGGTGTTGCCTATCTGAGGCAGAAGGGCAGCCGCGCGATGTCGAGAGAACTGACAGAGGCCATTGAGCGCGCCGGCGTTGAAATCAGGGGCGGCGATAAAGTGGCCGTGGTGGCAGCACACATGTCGGCGCTCAAGGACCTTGTCGATAACGTTCGGGGAGAAGGATACGGGCTGAAAGAGTGGGCCACCTCTTTCTTCGAGGGTGCATTGAACACCTATAAGGAAAGCGTACTTAGTTGATGCTTGCGGATTCCGCCGTTACACGCCGCAGGGCTCTCAAATGCGAAAGGCCCCACCGTAAGGGTGAGGCCTCGCATAAGCCGCCTGAGGGAGATGGTCTGCCCGACTATCCCGAAGGCTTGTTCCAACCCCAAGGCCCAGAGGACGGGGAAGTACCGCCGCTGGAGGAAAGGCGCTGGCCAATGTGTCGATCCTACCGGATACCTAAGGCAGGGCTGACGCTCTGCTAACGCACCGGAAGCTCGGTTGACCGTGGTAGGCAAATCGCCTGCCACGGCAACTTGCTTTGGATAGGGCCGATGGCAGCGAAAGTCAAGAATCTAGGCATAAAATCACCTGAGGGCGAGTTGCCCAAAAAGGTTGCCCGCAAACGGTTTGAGCAGGCTGTGGACGCTGCCGTGACGACTGGACCCATGTTCAGAAAGCACAAGCATCCCAAAATCGGGGACGCGCCGTCCGAAGACCTAAGCCGTAGTGGCAAAGTTGTTGACGCAAAAAAGAGTAAATTGTAACGAGCGTTAACACCTTAGTATCCACTAACCAAAAATCGTGACAATTTGCGGTTATGGCACGGTTCGTGCTACCGAATTAACCATGGGGCGCCGCCGGAGCCGCCGCCCGATCCCGTTTACCCCTTCCTAAGGTTTGGGGGTGACTCTGTGTTGGGTTCAGGTAAGCCAATCCGGCGCCTATATGCTGAGGCAGAGTGATGAGTGCGACAGCTACTCTAAATGGGACAAAAATCGTCCGTGTTCGGCGTGAACGCGGACGATCTGGCGCATATTTCGCCACGGGCGTTGATATAGATGGTCTAATTATTTCGGCAGATTCGGAAAAGGAACTGGAATCGTTGATTCCAGACGCCATCACCCAGCTCTATGCTGCGTGTGGACTGCGGGTGATCGTTACCCGCGTTCAGGAACCGCCTGAAGACCATACAGACAAATGGGCTGCCACGGGGGCCGATCTAGCGGAGCAACGCCTCGCTTACGCGTCCGCCTGAAGCTTTCTGTCTCTGCTCAAATCGGCCTTTATCCGTTCAAGCTGTTCCTCAGCCCGTTCGCGCGTCCACTTTGAGCTAGGCTGTTGAATTAGAACGCTTCGCGCAGGTGGCGTCGTAGTAAAATATATCCCTGGAGCATCGGTTTTTCGCAATGGCAAGAACGCGACCTGGTCGTAATACCAAGTTGTGACATCTGTGCCGGTGTTTTCTTGAACAGACACTGAAATAGCCCCGATGAATCGGACCTCACAAATAACACCTGAGGTTGCGAGCAGGCTAGGGATGGCAAATAAATATGGCCTTAAAAGAAATATCTCTTGACACATCTGCACACCCCCGTGTGCCACCAGATAACGGAGCGATAAAAAACTATCGTTCCGCAATCATTTTTTCGCCCTCCAGCGTAAAAAGCGCGCCGCCTGAAACTTGAACTCAGGCTGCGTTAATCCGCCGATAGGTCAAGCGCTTTCCGACGATGCCCGGAATAGAGGCGGACATACGGTCCGCATCCTCATAACCAAGCGCAGAGCGGTGGTTGTAGCGGAAATCAAATTCCGCGAGGTAGCGGTGCAGGTGCTTTTCCTCGCAATGCTGGTAGACGCCGCGCATTCCGCGTTTGAAGATTGAGAAATAGCCCTCAATCGTGTTCGTATGAACGTCGCCACGCGCATATTCTTTGGCCGCGTGCTTCACAGTGGAATGCTCTGAGAAGTTCTGCCCTACCTTGTGGTAGAGCTTGCTTTCGTCGGTATAGAGCTTGGCTTCGTGATGAATGTTTTCGTTCACGATCTTGGCGACGGTTTCGGCATCGGCACGCGGGACATGGAATGAACGGACGTTGCCGCCACGTTCAACCAAGGCAACGATAACGCGCTTGTTGGCCGGTCCACCTTTGCCGCCCTTCGTGTATTTGAGGCCCTTGCGGGTAGGCGCGGTACGCATCTTGGCGCTTTCGACGCCACCGAAATATGTTTCGTCTGCTTCCACCACGCCACTTGTGCCGCCCATGGGCGAAGCCTTCGCGAGCTTCACGCTTTCACGGATGCGGTGGCAAAGAAACCACGCAGTCTTTTTGCTCACGCCGATCATGCGGCCCACCTGAAGCGCGCTCATGCCCTTCTTGGAGGACATAAGAAGCTGGGTAGCGGCAAGCCACTTGTTCAGGGGGATTTTGGAACGCTCGTACAGCGTGCCCACGGTGACCGTGAAAGGCTCGCAGCAGGCGTTGCACTGGTACAGGCCTGGACGGTGGCTCTTGCCCTTCATAAGGGTTGCCTCGCCCACCACGCCGCAATGCGGGCAGACCGCCCCGTCCTTCCACAGCCGCGCCTCAAGCCACTGACGGGCTTTATCGGCATCGTGGAAGATCGGATCGGAAAGAAGTCCCTTGGACATGACGGCAAAACCCTTGGTTCCCCAGCAATCTAGGGCTTGAGACGTACTACGTCAAGGTGATAATTGGGATGATTGTCCCACGTGACCCGGCTGGGCGCGGTTCAAAAACACGGGGACGACATGACGAGCGTTGGGACGGAAGAAGAAAAAAAGGGACAGACGAAAAGCATCTGGCTCGCACAGAGCGTGGCGGCGGGCGCTTATGGCGTGGCGATGGACGACATGCGCACGCGCACACGCAAGGGTGAAGCCGAGAAGGCACGACAACTGGCGGTATATCTGGCGCGGGTGGTGTTCGGCGTGGGGTTGCGCGAACTGGCGGTGGTGACGGGGCGCAGTCCCGGCACCGTCTTTCACGCCTGCAGGCGCGTGGAGCAGCGCCGCGAAGAACCGCAATTCGATTGCGCGGTCGAACATCTGGAACATCAGTTGCGCACGTTCACGGTGGGAGCGGCGGCATGAGCGCGGGCGAACAGGAAGTCATGCGCGAGGCGCGCCGCGTGTTGCGCAAGCTTTCGGGCGGCAAGCGATTGGTGCGTTACGACGCGCAACGCTTTGCGGTGACAGGCACGGGCGCGCTGCGCAACGCGATGAAGGTGGAGCGCACGACGGTCGATGCGTTCGTCGCACGCGACTGGGTGCGCGGTTCGGCGGACGAAGGCTTCGGTTTGAGCGATGCGGGGCTGGGCTGGCTGAAACGCGCGGAATGCGATCAGGCCTCGCCCTTTGCCGCCCAGCATCGCGTCATCACCAAGCGCAAGGTGCAGGACACTTGCGGGCTGGAACGCGAGGTCGAGATCAACGAACTGGAATCGCCCATCGCGTGGCTGAGGCATCGCGGGCTGATCGATGCGATGCAATACGAAGCGGGTGACCGTTTGCGGCGCGATTTCACCCTGGCGCAACTGACACCGCGCATGGCGGCCGATCTGGAAGCCCCTGTTGTGGATTCGGGCGGCAAATCGCATGGCGAATTCTCCGACATCGTGCTGGCGGCCAAGCAGCGGTTTCTGCTGGCGATGAAAGCGGTGGGGCCGGGATTATCGGATCTGCTGTTCGATGTGTGCTGTCACCTGATGCGGCTGGAAGGCGTCGAACAGGAATTCGGCTGGCCCCAACGCTCCGCCAAGGTGGTGTTGCAGATCGCGCTGGATCGTTTGGGCGAGCATTACGGGTTGTGCGTGAAAGCGCCGTCGCGGGCGAGCATGCGCAGTTGGGTGGCGGTGGCGTGAGGTTAGAGCTTCAGCAGATATTTGTGCGTGCCGTCGAGAACCAGTTCGCGTTTCTGGTTGTGGACTGTGGCGCGCATCGCGACGATGCCGGTGGTGCGTTGGGGGGTGAGTTCGACGATCTCAAGCGCCGGGTGCAGCGTGTCGCCGGGATAGACGGCTTTCAGGAATTTCGCGGTGACTTCGATGAAGCCGATCAGGCTTTCGCCGATGACATGCGGGAACAGGCCGGCGCCGGCGGCGGTAAAGGAGAGGACTTGCAGACCGTGCGCCAAGGGCGCTGGGTGGCCGAGGGCTTTGCAATATTCGACGTCGTAATGGATCGGGTGGTTGTCGAGGCTTACCGTCTGGAAGGCGGTGAAATTGCCGTCGCCCAACGTGCGCGAGGGATTACGGAAGATCTCGCCGATTTTCAGCTCGCGAAAACCGCGCAAGGCGACGACGCGATGGGTTTTGGGATCGAAGGAATCTGTCATCCACGCATAGGGGCGTGGGCGAACTTTTCTGTCAAATCCTGTCGAGAAGGCTGCCGCCGCGTTCGCGCTGGCTTTCGGCAATATCGGCGCGGACCTGGGCGATGTCTTCCAGCACGGCATAGTGCATGGCGGTGAGCACGCCCGAAACAGGCGAAGGCTTTTCAGCCTTTTCCTTTTCGTGCGGGATCAGCATCAACACGCCCGCAAAAACTATGGCCGCCCTGAGAATCACGTCCACCACCTTTTCGTGCGAGGACTTTAGCGGTTGTCTTTTGCCGCGGACTGAACTGTTCGATTAAAGTTGTCGATAATGTGGATAATAAGGCCGATCCCAGCAGTTCCCGCACAAAAAGAACAATGCGCCTCTGCGGATTTGGTTCTGCATCGATTCAAATTTGAATCGAATTGGGACGCATATAAGTTCCGCGGGGCGCGAAAACCCAGGCAAACCCTAGGCGGCGGGCGTGGGCGGCGGGGGAACGGTCACCTTGCGGCCCGTGCGCTTGCGCCGGTCGGCGCCATGGAACGATCTGCGCACACCCACACGGCGGTCGGGGCCGAAAAAATCCGCGGCAGCGATGAAGGCGCGCGGATGTGCCAATGCGGTGCGCAATTTGCGGCTGATCACGGCGGCGCTGACGGGCTGGGCCAGCACATCGGTCACCCCTTCGTCGCGGGCGCGTTCCACGGCTTTGCGATCCGGGAACGAAGCGATCACGAAGATCGGGATCATCGGGTTCAGCACGCCGGGCGTGCGCCGGGCGGCGAGCGCGAAGGGAACGTCATCCATCTCTTCGATCGCGCCGTCGCAGAAAACGGCAGTGAACGGATGGGTTTTCAACGCATCGAGCGCGGATTGCGCGGTGGGCATGATCGCCAGCGTCTTGAGATTGAGAAGGCCGAAAGTGGTGCGCAGCACCTGTGCGGTCTGGCTGCGGCCGCACACCAGCAATACGCGCGCCTTCGCGATGTCTACCCTGCCTGCCATCCAACACCCCTTCGGGTTTGTTCCCGATATGGCGGGTATTTTCGAGGAACCGGTATTAAACCCCGGTTAAGGGTTGGCCCCGCGCGGTTGCCGGGCTTGTGTCAAAACGATAAGGCTTGGGCATGAAACGAGTTCTGCCGCTCTTGCTTGTCGCGTTCGCACTTTCGGCCTGCGGTCTTTTTGTTTCCAAGGAAGACCGGGCGCTGAAAAAAGACCCGAACTACCAGACCGGGTATAGCGATGGCTGCGCCGCTGCCAACGCCCAGAACACCGACTATCGCCGGGGCGACAAGGCGCGCGATGAGGGCCTGTTCGGTTCGAGCAAGGCTTACAGGAGCGGCTGGCATTCGGGCTTTTCGGCCTGCCGCAGCGGCTATACCAACCAGCCGGGCTCGCAAGGCACGCCGATGCCCAGCGCCGGGCCGATTCATTAGCTGGTCGCGCCTGCGAAAGTTAATGCGCTGTTAACCTTTTGTGGTAAAATCCGTACGCGGAAGATCGTCGCAAAAGCGCAATCTCTTCCGTGTACGGTTCATTTGCCCTTGCGAGGTTTCAAAAGGCGATGTTGGGCCATCTGGTTCTTACCCATCACGACGATGAGGCGCGCGGTGGCGCGCCCCATACGCTTCGCCGGATGTGGCAGTTTCTGACGGCACTGTTCGCCCGTCTCTAAAGCTTATTTATAGGGACGCTCTTCCCACCACGGGAAATAGGGCGGCATGTCCTTCGAGACCGCTTGCGGGAAATTCGCTTTGCGTTTCTCCAGGAACGCGACCACGCCTTCGCGCACGTCGGCAGAGGGACCGCGCGCATAGATTCCGCGGCTGTCGATCTTGTGCGCTTCCATCGGGTCGTCGGTGGCGGACAGGCGCCACATCATCTGGCGGATCAGCGCGACCGCAACCGCCGACGTGTTGTCGCGGATTTCGGCGGCGAGTTCATAAGCGCGCGGCAGCAATTGATCGGGTGCGGTGATTTCCTTCACCAGACGGCCGGCCAACGCTTCCTTCGCATCGAACACGCGGCCGGAGAAACACCATTCGAGTGCTTGGCTGATCCCGACCACTTTGGGCAGGAACCAGCTTGAACAGGCTTCCGGCACGATGCCGCGGCGGGAGAACACGAAACCGAAGCGCGCCCCTTCGCTGGCGATGCGAATGTCCATCGGCAATTGCATGGTGACGCCGATGCCGACGGCGGGACCGTTCACCGCGGCGATCACGGGCTTCAAACATTTGAAGATCGCAAGCGAGACGCGGCCGCCGCCATCGCGCACATATTCCGCGCTCCAATCGATTTCCGCGCCTTCGGGGCGCATGCGTTCGGGGCGGTCGGTGCGGTTCTGGGAATCGAACGTGTTGGCGCCCGACGACAGATCCGCGCCCGCGCAGAACGCGCGGCCCGCGCCGGTGACGACGATGACGCGAACATCATCGTCATTGCTGGCGCGGCCGAACGCATCGACCAGCTCGCTCATCATCGTACCGGTGAAGGCGTTGAGTTTTTCGGGGCGGTTCAGCGTGATGGTGAGGATTTGATCTTTCACGTCATAGAGAATTTCTTTGTAGGACACGTGTTTTCTCCGGTGTTGATAGCGTGGCACCACACTAACCGAGCGGGGGGAATTGAAAATGGCCTTTGCTTGTGCTACACGTGTAGCACAATGGAGATTGTCATGCGACAAATGACGATGCGCGAAGCAAACCAGCAGTTCTCGCAAGTGGTGCGCGAGGTGCAGGAAACCGGCGAAAGCGTGCAGGTTCTGCGCAATGGCGAACCGGCTGCCGAGATACATCCGGCCTCGTCGCAAAATGTCAAACGGCGTTTGTCGCCCGCGCGCGAAAAAGCGTTGAAGCGTCTTCTGGAAACCGCTCGCCGCAGCGCCTTCAAATCCGACGGCAAGGGCTGGAAGCGCGAGGAGCTTTACGAGCGTGACTAAGATCACGCTCGACGCCAACATTCTGTTTTATGCCTTCGATGCGCGCGATCCGGTTAAACAGCGGCAAGCCATAGAAATCATCGATGCCGCGGGCGTGGCCGATTGCAGCCTTGGCTTGCAGGCGATAGGCGAGTTCTACGTTGCCATCGTCCGCAAGCTGAAGGCGCCGCCTTCATTTGCGCGCGACCAGGTCAAATCCTTTCTGGCATCGTTCGAGACGTTTGGCGCGACGCCAAACGCACACAGCGTTGCGGCAGAAGAAGCAGCCGCAGGCAAATTCTTCTATTGGGATGCGGTGCTTCTGGCATCTGCGGCACAGAACGGTTGCACGGTCTTCCTCAGCGAAGACATGACCGACGGTGCGCGGCTTGGCACCATCACGATCTGCAATCCATTCGGCCCGAGCGGCCTGCGCCCGCGCGCGCGCGAAGCCCTCGGCCTTGCCTGAGCTTTACAAACTCCGCGCGATCAGCAGCTTCATGATTTCGTTGGTGCCGCCGTAGATCTTTTGCACGCGGCTGTCGGCATACATGCGGGCGATGGGATATTCGTTCATGTAGCCGTAGCCGCCGTGGAGTTGCAGGCATTCGTCCACGATCTTGCATTGCGTGTCGGTCAGCCAGAGTTTGGCCATCGACGCCATCGTCGCGTCGAGCTTGCCGCGCAGGTGAACGTCGATGCAGTAGTTCACAAACGTCTTGGCGACGGTTGCTTCGGTCTTGCATTCGGCAAGCTTGAACTGGGTGTTCTGGAATTCGAGCAACTGCTTGCCGAAGGCTTTGCGTTCTTTCACGTAATCGGTCGTCACCTGCAGCGCGCGTTCGATAACGGCCATGCCTTGGGCCGCGATGATCAGGCGTTCCTGCGGCAGTTGCTGCATGAGCTGGACGAAGCCCATGCCTTCGTCGACGCCGAGCAGGTTCGAGGTGGGGATGCGCACGTCGTCGAAGAAGAGTTCGGCGGTGTCATTGGCCTTCTGGCCCAGTTTTTCGAGCACGCGGCCGCGGCGGAACCCTTCCACTTCATCGGTTTCGACCACGATCAGCGACGTGCCCTTCGCGCCTTTGGCGGGATCGGTTTTCGAGACCACGATGATGAGATTGGCGGTGCCGCCATTGGTGATGAAGGTTTTCGAGCCGTTCAAGACGTAGTGATTGCCGTCGCGCTTGGCGTTGGTCTTGATGCTTTGCAGATCGGAGCCAGTGCCGGGTTCGGTCATCGCGATGGCGGCGACGAGATCGCCGCTTGCGAGGCGCGGCAGCCAGCGCTTCTTCTGCTCCTCGCTGCCGTAGTGCAGGATGTAGGGCGCGACGATGGCGTTGTGCAAGGTGATGCCCCAGCCATCGCCCACCTTCTTGCCGAGCTGATCGATGATCACCGCTTCGTGCGCGAAGGTGCCGCCCGCGCCGCCATATTCTTCCGGCATCGAGGGGCACAGCAGGCCGTATTCGCCCGCCTTCTTCCACAGCGCGCGATCCACGCCCTGCTGCTTCATGTAGCGTTCCTGGTTGGGGGCAACCTCACGCTCCATGAACTTCGCCACGCCGTCGTCGAAGATGCGCAGGTCTTCGGTCATCCATTCGGGGGTTTCGACGGCAAGGGCGGTCATTTGCGTTCTCTCCAGATTGATCTGGGGTGACTCATAACATCGCGCGCAGGAAAAGAAATGCGTGTCTTTATTTGTCGCGGTCCCGGACGGAAACCGCTTCACACTTTTCCTGGGACCGCTTCTAGGGACAGACTTTGCTGTCCCTAAGCTGCTGATAGGCCGCGCTCAAATCGCCCGACCCATCAGAGGCGAGGTTGCAATCGCCGGGTTTCAGGATCGCCTTGGCGTCGTCTATGCGGTCCTGCACCGTCATGGTGACGGCGAGGATGAGGCGGATTTCCAGCCGGTATTTCTCCATGCCTTCGAGGCCGGGGGCTTCGCTTTTGGCCATGGCGATGCGCAGTTCGCTTTGCGATTCCGTGATCTCGCGCAACCGCAGATAAGAGAGTGCGCGCAACATGTGGGCGCGCGGATCGTCGGGATAGCGTTTCACCAATTCGGCCGAGCGTTCGATGCCGTCATCGGCGGAACGCGGAAGCTGCGACGGCGGAATGAGCACGGGCAATTTGTGCTGGCCGATATCGGGTGCAGGAAAAGCCGCGACCAACGCGAAAGAGATGAGCGAGAGAACGAGGCCGGTGATGGCGATGCCGGATGCGAACCGATGGTAACCGGGGCTTTCTTCGGTTTCGGGCCAGACGATCTGCAACGCGAAACCGATGATGCCGCCGGCAATGGCGCCGCCCGCATGCGCGCCGATATCGACGTGGCTTCCAGCGGTTGGCAACAAGGCGGAGATGAACATCCAGATGGCGGTACGGCGCAGGCGCTTGCCGCGATGCTTGTCTTCGAACGGGATGGACCAGACGAGCGTGGCGGCGAGCAACGCCATGATCGCGCCCGACGCGCCGACGGACACCATTATGTCGGCCATCAGAAGCGAACCGATGGAACCGGCGACCGCGCCGATGGTGAAGATCGCGGCATACCAGGCACGCCCGATCAGCGGTTCGAGCAGCCAGCCCGCGAGCAGAAGCGCGAATGCGTTGGAGACGAGATGGCCGACGCTGCCATGCATCATGGGCGCGGTGAAGATGCGCCACCACTGGCCGTTGTCGATCACCAGCTTGCGGCCGACGCCGCCGAGCGCGATGAGCGTGTCGAGCGAAGGCGTGCCGGGCGCTTCGCGTTTGCCGTGGCTCAATTCGATCGCGAAGACGATGGTGAGAAGCGCGAAAATGGCGAGCGATGCAAAGGGAATGCGGCTTTGCTGGAACCAGGTCCAGAGTGCATTGGGTGATGCGGGTTCGGCTGTGCTGACGACCGCGGAACGCGCGGGCTGCGCAACACTGCGTTTACCAAAACTTGCCGTTGCCATGGGGCCCCCGCCACAACCGCGCGTGGCGGCAGAGTGGCGGGGGGCGCTTTAGATTTCGTGAACGTCAGCGGGTGATCTTCAGGTCGAAGACCACATGGACGCGGGTTTCGGAAGGCACCGCGCGGCCATCGCGCTTGGCGGGATGGTAGCGCCAGTGGCTTGCGACCCAGCTACGCGCCGCATCGTCGAGGCGTTCGCTGCCGCTCGATTTCAGCAGCTCGGCGGTTTGCACATGGCCATCGGCGCCGACGGTGAGTTTGAGTTCGACGGTGCCCTGTTCACCCAACCGGCGCGACAGCGGCGGATAGGGCGGGATGGTGTGCGTGTGGGCGATAGCCGTTGCAGGCGTTGGCTTAAGCGGCGGCTGTGCCACCGGCGGCGCGGGCGGCGCAACGCGCGGCGAGATTGTTGCGGGCACGATCTTGTGTTCGACCGTGATCGCAGCCGTCGCAGGCGGTGTGGCGATGCGGATTTGCGGCGGCGGCACGATGTCGATGCTCGGCTGCGTCATATCCGGCAGCGGCGCGGGCGGCGGCAGATCCACCTGTTTGGGCGGCGCGCTTTCGAGAATGCGCACGTCGATGATGTGCGGCAACGACTGAACGGCGCGCGTGGCGAGGCCGCTGAGCAGCGCGTAGAAAAAAAGCAGATGAAGAACGCCTACGCCGATGACGGCGGCGAACGAACGATGGTTCGTTGTGGGCGAGGCAATGACGGACGGCAGATGGGCTGGACGCAACACAATTGGACTCCTTTCCGGTCGCCGCACAAATGCGGCGTGTCCGGCAGGAGTTCATCCGACGGCTGCTGCCGGACACACCTTATGTGGGGATGCGGAAAGGTGTTTTGAAGGGCGCGGAAAGAACGCTCGCGCTTCAGATAAGTAGTGCGCGCAGCCTGTTTTTCAAGCTGCGCGCTGACATTTATTTACGCTGCGGCGCGAACGGGTTCGCCTTCGCGGTCGAGATTTTCGGAAGCGAAATCCCAGTTCAGGATCTTGCCCAGAACCTCTTCGAGATATTTGGGACGCGCGTTCTGATAATCGAGATAGTAAGCGTGTTCCCAGACATCGACGGTGAGCAGGCAGTTGGTGCCTTTGGCCATTGGGGTTTCGGCGTTGGGCGTTTTCTCGACCGAGAGCTTGCCGCCCTTCGACACGAGCCACGCCCAGCCGGAACCGAATTGCGTTTTGCCGGCTTCGGCGAGTTGTTCGATCAGTTTGGCGGTGCCGCCGAAATCGCGCTCGATGGCTTGCGCCAGTTTGCCGGACGCTTTGGATGCTTTCGGCGCGAGGCTGCGCCAATAGAAATCGTGGTTCCAGACCTGGCCGGCGTTGTTGAAGATCTTCTTGTCGTCGGCGCTGTCCTTGCCGAAGGAGGCTTGCACGATCTGTTCGAGCTTCATGTCGGCATAGCGGGTGCCCGGCACGAGCGTGTTCAGCGTATCCACATAGGCCTTGTGGTGTTTGCCGTAGTGAAAGCCGATGGTCTTGGCCGAGATGACGGGTTCGAGGGCCGCTTCATCCCATGGAAGCGGGGCCAATGTGAATTTGCTCATGCGCGCACTCCTGAAAAAAGAAAAGACAATGGCGGGTCCGCGCAAGATGACTCGCGCGGGAGCCCGCCTATCTAGATAAGCCGCGAACGTTGAAAGCGTTCCGATTTTTCCCGCGTCAGATGCGCGCGAATTTCACAGGATCGGGTGATGTTTCTGGCGGTCGTTATTTAAATGACATGTTCTTCAGATCGCGGGCACCGTGGATGATGCGTTCGACGCGGATAACCTTTGGGCCAACACGGAAAAGGATAAGGTATTTTCCGTGAACCTTCTGCCGCAAATCCTCTCCGATATCAGGGCGGGCTGCATGTCCCAACGGATTGGTCGTCAGGCTCGCACAAGCGTCATAAAGCTCATCGGTAAAGGTCAGCGAGCGGGGATAGTTGTCTTTCGCTATGTAGTTGGCGATTTCACTTAGATCGCGCAGAGCGGCCGGCGACAGCTTTACGGTTAGCATTCCCCTTCCCCCACTTCTGCTCGAGCTGCGAACGCACTCGGGCGAAGGCTTCGTCAATATCTATCCCAGGGCCGCTATCGATCCCCTCCTGTACCATCGCGCGAAGGCGCTCGAGGCCGTAAGTTTTGACGGCCATATTGTAGATGCGGTCACTTTCGGCACGTTCGAAATCCCAACTGCGCAGGGCCGTGCGTACAGCTTCGCTGACGGTGGCATATTCGCCCTTGTCGACTGCCCTGTTAATCCTTTGCACCATTTCGCTGGGAAGCGAGATGCTGATCTTTTCGACTTTGCCCATGGCGGATTCTCCTGCTGCCCGCATGGTAGCAGGATTTCCTACTTTTTCCTACCGGCTCAGGCGGCCAGCAATCCCTGGCTTTTTGCCCAGTCCAACCCCTTCGCAAGCCCGCGTTCGAAGCGGTCGAACAGTTCTTCGATTTCTGCTTCGGCGATGACCAGCGGCGGGCAGAAGGCGATGCGGTCGCCCAGCAGTGGGCGCACGATGAGGCCTTCTTCTTCGCAGAAGCGCACGATGGTGGCGGCGACGGCTTTGGCGGGTTCGAAATTCGCCTTGGTCTTTTTGTCGGCGACGAGTTCGACGGCGCCGATCAGGCCGACGCTGTTGGAATCGCCCACCAGCGGATGATCGGCGAGTTTCTTCAGGCGGCGCGCGAAAGTGGGCGCGACCTGGCGGACGTGCTCGACGATGTTGCGCTCCTGATAGATTTCGATGGCTTTGAGCGCGACGGCGCACGAAACGGGGTGGCCGCCATAGGTGAAGCCGTGGCCGAAGGTGCCGATGCGGCCGGATTCTTCTTCGATGATCTCGCTCAGTTCGGGCGACAGAAGGACGGCGGAGATCGGCAGGTAAGACGACGACAGCGCCTTGGCGATGGACATGCTTTCGGGTTCGAAGCCATAGGTCGAGCAGCCGAACCAGTTGCCAGTGCGGCCGAAGCCGGTGATCACTTCGTCGTCGATCAGCGGAATGGCATGTTTGTTGAGCACTTTGACGATGGCATCGAAATAGCCTTTCGGCGGCACGATGGCGCCGCCCGCGCCCATCACGGGCTCGACGATCATCGCGGCGATGGTATCGGCGCCTTCGCGTTCGATCAGTTCGTTCAGGTTCTTTGCCATGCGATTTGAAAATTGTTCTTCGCTCTCGCCCGCTTCGGCGAAACGATAATGGTGCGGGCAATCGGCGTGGACCGCGAAATCGAACGGCAGGTCGAAGCTTTTGTGATTGGCGGGAAGGCCGGTGAGGCTTGCCGCGGCCAAGGTCACGCCGTGATAGGCGCGCTGGCGGGAGAGGATTTTCTTTTTCTTCGTCTGGCCGCGTGCGTTGGCGGCATACCAGTGGAATTTGATCTGGCTGTCGTTGGCTTCGGAGCCCGACGCCGCAAAGAACACCTTGCCGACGGCGAACGGCATGATCTCCTTCAGCTTCTCGGCGAGCGCGATGGCCGGTTCGTGGCTTTTGCCCGAAAAGAGATGGCCGAAGGAGAGTTTGCGCATCTGCTCGGCGGCGACTTCGGCGAGCGCGTTCTCGCCCCAGCCGAGTGCGGTGGACCACAGGCCCGCCATCGCCTCGATATAATCCTTGCCGGTGTCGTCGTAGACGCGCACGCCCTTGCCGCGTTCGAACACGGTGGCGCCGGTTTCGCGCAGTTTCACCAGATTGGTGTAGGGGTGCAGGACGGCATTGACGTCGCGCATCTGGGCGTTGGTCAGCGGCATGGGAGGTCCTTGAAGATGGGGGCGGAGCGAATTAGCGCCCCCCGGTTCCTGCCCGTCAACGCCTGCTTAGCCGCGTTGCCGCCCGCCCTGCCCGTTCCTATGATGGCCCCTGGATAATATTGGGGTGAAACTTTCATGCTCGGGCTGATGCAGGACTGGCCGTTGCTGGTCCACAAGATCATCGATCACGCGGCACAGAACCATGGCGACCGGGAGGTGGTGACCCGGCTGGTCGAAGGGCCGATCCACCGCACCAATTACCGGCAAATCGCCCGCCGCTCCCGCCAGATGGCCGACGTGCTGCAGCGCCACGGGATCAAGTTCGGGGACCGGGTGGGGACGCTGGCCTGGAACGGCCACCGGCACATGGAGACCTGGTACGGCATCACCGGGATCGGGGCGGTCTATCACACGCTGAACCCACGGCTGTTCCCGGACCAGCTCGTCTATATCGCGAACCATGCCGAGGATCAGGCGCTGTTCTTCGACACCACCTTCACCGATCTGGTGGTGAAGATCGCCCCGCAGTTGAAGCATGTGAAGTTCTACATCGCGCTCACCGACCGGGCGCATCTGCCGGATGTCGATCTGCCGGGGCTGATGGCGTACGAGGATTTCATCGCGGACGGCGATCCGGACTTCGAATGGAAGACGTTCGACGAGAACACCGCCTGCGGGCTTTGCTACACCTCGGGCACGACGGGCAATCCCAAGGGCGTGCTCTACAGCCACCGCTCCAACGTGCTGCATGCGCTGGTCGTGGCGCAGAGAGATGCGCATGGGCTTTCCAACACCGATTGCGTGTTGCCGGTGGTGCCGATGTTCCATGCCAATGCGTGGGCCATCACCTTCGAAGCGCCGATGGTGGGGGCCAAGATCGTGTTTCCGGGGCCGAAGCTCGACGGAGCATCGGTCTATGAATTGCTGGAGACAGAAGGCGTGACCATGACGGCGGCGGTGCCGACGGTGTGGCTGATGCTGCTGCAATATCTGGAAGAGAACAATCTCAAGCTTTCGACGTTGAAGATGGTCTTGATCGGCGGCTCGGCGTGTCCGCGGTCGATGATCGAGACCTTCGAGAAGAAGTATGGCGTGCAGGTGGTCCATGCCTGGGGCATGACGGAGATGAGCCCGCTGGGCACGCTGGGCACCATGAAACAGGCCATCGCGAGCCTGCCCTACGAGCAGCAGCTCGATTACAAATGCAAGCAGGGGCACGCGCCGTTCGGTGTGGAGATGAAAATCACCGACGACGAGAACAACGAACTGCCGCGCGACGGCAAGGCGTTTGGACGGTTGAAGGTGCGTGGGCCGGCGATTGCCAAAGGGTATATGGGCGGCGAAGGCAAGGATGCGTTCGATCACGACGGCTGGTTCGACACCGGCGATGTGGCGACGCTTTGCCCGCAAGGCTACATGACCATCACCGACCGTGCGAAGGACGTGATCAAATCGGGCGGGGAATGGATCTCGTCCATCGACATCGAGAATTTCGCGGTGGGACACCCCGCTGTTGCGGAAGCAGCGGTGATCGGCGTGTTTCATCCGAAGTGGGACGAGCGGCCGCTGCTGATCGTGGTGTTGAAGGAAGGCCAGACGGCGACGCGCGAGGAGCTTCTCGGCTACCTCAACGGCAAGATCGCCAAATGGTGGATCCCGGACGACGTGGCGTTCGTGAAAGAAATTCCGCACACCGCGACCGGCAAGATCCAGAAGTCGGTGCTGCGCGAACAGTTTGCCAAATATCGCCTGCCGACCGTGGCTGCGTGAGGGGAATGCATGCGGTTTCTGCCTGTCCTCGCGAAGCTGGCCTTCGCGGCGCTTGCGATTGCGCTCGTGATCGGCGGGGCCGCGGCGCTGGGTACGCGCGTGGGTGCGTGGGATCCGTATAACGGGCTGTGGCGCATCTTTCCGTGGGCGGTGCTGGCGGGGGCGCTGTCGTTTTTGCTGGCGTTTGTGTGGGCGGTGCTGGCGCTGTTCCTCAATGTGGGGCGCGGGGCGCGCTATGGGGCGGCGGCGCTGGTGGGCGCGATCGGGTTTCTCTACACGCCGGTGAACGACGTGGTGATGCTGCGCACGATGCCGCCGATCCACGACATCTCCAGCGACGTGATGAACCCGCCGCAGTTCAAGGCGCTGCTGCCCTTTCGCAAGAGTGCGGATACGCCCGCAAGTTACGAAGGGCCGCTGACGCTGACCTATGACGGCAAGCGCACCACCGTATCGGCGTTGCAGAAGAAATATTACAATTTCATCCGGCCCATCGCGATCCTGACCAAGGTGCCGGTGCTTTACTGGCGCGCGTTCTTCGCGGTGAAACGGATGGGATGGCATCTGGTGGGTTTCGATCCGGAGGCCGGCACGATCGAATGCACCGACACGAGCTTCTGGTTCGGCTTCACCGACGACATCGTGATCCGCGTGGCGAAATCGGGCGAAGGGGCGCGGCTGGACATCCGCTCCAAGTCGCGGCTCGCGGGGCCGGACATGGGCGTGAACGCGTTTCGCATCAAGGCGTATGTGAAGGAACTGGCGCGGCGGTGAAGCGCGTTATTTCATCTGTGCCTGCGTGACGCCGAACATCAGCATCCAGGCGGTGAGCACCGAGCGCACCAGTTTGATCAGACAGGATACCGCCACCAGATAGAGCGCCCAGCCTGCGTGGTGGAACAGCAACGCACCACCGGCGGCGCCCAACAGATACGCGCAGATGATGGTGGCGAGCAGCATGGCGGGAAAGCCGCCGCGATTGCTGATGGTGATCTGCTTGCCGAGATAGCGGCGAATGATAGTGATGGGCAGGCGGAGACCGAAGAGGTTGATCGCGATTAGCTCGATGCCGGTGAAGGTTTGTGGTTGCGGCGCGAGGATGACGGCGGATTCCACCACCACCGTGAGCAGGTGGAGCATGTTGTAGCGCGCGCCCTGCAGGGTGATGCGCATGTTGTCGTCGCTGCGTTCGACGATCTGGTGGAAATGCAGCGTGACGACGATGAACAGAAGACCGACCAGCGCGCCCGCGGACGCGCCGATCATTTCGAACAGGTCGTGCCAGAGTTGGGGGTTGTAGGTGTTCATTGTTCTTCCCTCTTCTCCCTCTCCCCCTCAGGGGGAGAGGGTTGGGGTGAGGGGGTAGTGTCTAACGTGGGCAATACTGCTTGCAGCTTTTTCAATCGTTGAAGCATCACCCCCTCACCCTGCCCTCTCCCCCGCTGGGGGAGAGGGATTCTTTTTACCTCGGCGGCATGGGCACGATCATCGAGACGCGGCGGCGGTATTCGATGTAGGTGTTGCCGTAGGCATCGACGAGATCGCGTTCTTCCAGTTGGATTCCGATCAGCATGTAGGCCGTGGTGGCGATGGCGAACAGCAGATGGCCCAAGGTCATTACCGGTGTGGACCAGAACGCCAGCGTGAAGCCGAGATAGATTGGGTGACGCACGAAGCGATAGAGAAACGGCGTGCGGAATTCATAATCCGGCAGCGCGCGGCCGAGAAAATTCATCCAGACCTGATGCAGGCCGAAAAGATCGAAGTGGTTGATGAGGAAGGTGGAGAGCAGCACCATGCCCCAGCCCATCCAGAACACCACCTGCAAGGTGTTCGCGGCGGCCGGATTGGCGACCGTCCAGATGGGTTGGGTGAGCGGCATCCATTTCCAGAACAGCAGGACCAGCGCGAGACTGGCGAACAGAACGTAAGTCGACCGTTCGATGGGTTTGGGCACGAACGACGTCCACCAACGCTTGAAGCCCCGCCGCGCCATGATGCTGTGCTGAAGCGCGAAGACGGACAGCAGGATGACATCGACGATCAGCGATGTCGCGAGCGGGCCGGGTGTGCCGCTGTCGATGCCTTTGGGCACGACGACGTTGCCGACGAAGCCGATGGCATACAGGAAGGTGACGAAGAAAATGGCGTAAGCGATGACGCCGTAAAACAATCCAAGAAGTCTGGCCATTGAAGTCCTCCATTTCAATGGCGCGAAACTAGGTTCGCTCGCGGGCGCGGGCCATGACCGGAAGGACGGAAGGCTTGACCGAAACGCCGGAAGGCTAGTTCAAGCGCCCCATCCAGGGGCGGAAACGGGTTTCGGGATCGTAATGGGCGCGAATCTGGTCGAGGCGGGCCATGTTTGTGTCCGACAGGAAGCGCGCGGGGCGGCGGGCGAGGTTTTCGTCGGCCAACTGGATGCCGGCGCTGTGGGCTTCCATGGCGCGCATGTTGTCCGTTGCCCAGTTGCCGTGACGGGCTTCGTCGGCGGGATTTCTGAGGCCGCAATAGAGCGCCAGATAGGTTCGGGCTTCGGTGGAAAACGCCATGTCCTGCCGCTGCGTTTTGGGATTCCAGTTGAGCCAGAGGACGTGACTGGGCGCGGGTGGTTGGGTGTCGGCGATGCGGCGCAGATCGGGCAGCAGCGGATCGATGGGGCCGTTCATCCACATATTGTCGGCGTGCCAATGGGTGTTGGGGAGGAAGAGGGTTTTCTCGCCGGTCTTCATCATGAAGTTGAGCGACATGGGGACGAGAGGAAGTGTGAGGCTTGCTTTCTTTCGCAGCGGGCTGTTGCGTAAAAAGGCTGTGGCTTCGCGCGCCTCTCTCACGCTGTCGGTCATGACAGGGGCGAGGATTTCGATGCCGGGTGCGTTGATGCCGAAGGCTTTCTGATTGAGCACCATCTGGAATTCGACGGCGGGCGAGACTTGCGGGCCGATGCGATCTGCCCACTGAAACACCTCTTCCAGATGTTTCATGCGGAAGACTTGCAGTTTCAGGCCGATGAATTTGGGGCGGGCGTGGAGCTTCAGGTGGAATTGCACCACCACGCCGAAGAAGCCGGGGCCCGCGCCGCGCGCGGCCCAGAAGAGATCGGGATTCTTCGTGGCGCTGGCATGCACCAGCGATCCGTCGGCGAGCACCACGTCGATGCCAGTGACGTTTTCGCAGGCGAGGCCCAGTTGGCGGCTGTTCCAGCCGAAGCCGCCTTGCAGAAGAAAACCGCCGATGCCGACGGTGTAGGCGTGGGCGACGGGGAAGAACAGGCCCTGCTTCTTGAGCGCGGCGTTGACATCGCCGCACAGTGCGCCGGGGCCGACGGTGGCGGTTTTGTTCGCGGCGTCGATTTCGATCTCGTTGAGGCGCGCTAGATCGAGCAGCAGGCCGCCGTCGCGGATGTGGTTTTGCGCCCAGCTATGGCCGCCGGAACAGATGGTGAGTTTGAGGTTCTCGTCGCGGGCGTGTTTCACCGCCGCGATCACATCCACCACATCGTTGGGTTGGACGTAGATGTCCGGGCGGCGGCCGGGATCGCGCGCGTTGAAGCTGGTGTCGCGCACGGCTGCGTCAAAACCTTCGTCGCCGCGATGGAGCGTGAGCGTTTTGGAGGGGATGTTCTTCATGGCGTTTGCCTTTTGAACGTGGCGTGAAGTTCGGGGAGGATGGTGGCGAGGTGGTTCATCTCCTGCGCGCAATGCACGAGGAGATCGGCGGCTTGCGCGGGCGTGAATTTCGCGAAGCGGCTGGCGGCGCGGCCGATGAGAGCGCCCGCGTAGCCCGGCATCGCACGGGGGCGGACGTTTTCGCCTGCGATCCAGAAACGCGAACGCATTTCGCAGCCGCCGGGAACGGGGCGGACGTGATGGATGAGCCAGCCCGTTTCCATCGGCGTGCCGCCGAGGCCGCCGCGGGCGCAGATCGCGGTTTCGCCTTGCGCTTCGAGACGCTTTTCGTCGAAGCCCAAACTTGAGGGCGCAACGAAGCGAATGGTGAGGTTCATCCGCGTCGCGCCGATATATTCGACGACGTTGGAGAGACGGCCGACGTAAGTCGGAAGATCGTCGCGGCCATCCTGCCACGCAGCGTGCACATGGGCGCGCGGATGCCAGAGCTTGTAACGCTGGGCCTCGCTGCCGTGCCAGGCGAACCACCAATCCCACATCGCGGGCGTGACGCCGGGCATCTTGGTGAGCACGAAGATGCGCACCGAACGATCGGGCGCGAAGGTGTAACCGGTTTCGACGGGCCAGTGGCCTTCCTGTTGCAGGTCGGGCGCGTGGGCGATGGACGGCATCAGTTCGTGCGCCACCGCGCCGGTCAGCAGCGCCTGGCGGACGTGGCCGGGGAGCGGGGCCATGTCTGGGTTGAAGAAACGGGCATAGGGGCTGGTGGCGCGTTCGTGCGCATCGAAGCCCAGATGCAGGTTTGGCCGTGCCATTCTTCGCCCTCCCATAAATGGGATATCTCCCATTTATGGGAGTATTCCCATTTTTCGGGGAATCTGTCAAAGTCTCCGGCGATGAAAGAATCGGCTTTGAAAAAGACCGGGCATTTCGCGGAGGAAGCGCGCAATCTGGGCAAGAGCGCGCGCACCCGCGCCCGCCTGATGGACGCGGCGGTGGGGATTTTCGCGCGCGAAGGATTCGAGGCGGCGTCCGTCAACCAGATCGCGCAAGCCGCCGATGTGGTGAACGGGACGTTCTACCTGCACTTCAAGGACAAGGACGAGATCGCCAACGCTGTGACCTATCGCATCGCAGCCGACCTCGCGCGGCAGCTCGACGAGGCGATGGGCGATATCGACGACGCGGTGGAGCGCATCAGCACCGCCACGCGGCGCTTCATCGAATTCGGCGGCGCGCGGCCGGAATGGGGCATGGCGCTTTTCCGCGCGACCTTATCGTTCCGCGATCTGCGGGAGAACGTGGTCACCTATTTGCGGGCGGACCTGAAGCGCGGCGCGCGGCAAGGCGCGATCAGCGTGCCGGTCGACGATTTTCTGATCGATACGTTTGCATCGATGACGATGTCGGCATTGTTCGGACAGCTTTCGGGAACGGCAGGTGCGGACGCCGGATCGAAAGTGGCGGAGCTTCAGTTGCGCATGCTGGGCGTAACGCCTGCGCGCGCGAAGAAAGCGGCGTGGCGGCCGTTGCCGAAGGTCGCGCTTTCCATGAGCGTTGGGCAAGGAAAATCATAAACACCATCATCCCAAAATTCGTCATCGCCCGCTTTATGCGGGCGACCCAATTTTCTTTTTGTGTGTGAACAATTGGGTCCCCCGGATCGCGCGAAAACGCGCGACCGTGGGATGACGAGAATATTTTGGGAAAAGATTGAGAACTGTTGGACGATGGTTCTTCACACCAGCGTATAGCGGCCGTCTTCCAGTTTCACCCTGCCCTCGTGCGTCAACTGGATCAGATGAGCGAGCACCGAACGCGATGCTGCGGGATGCAGGCGTTTGTCTACCGCCGCGTACATATGCGCGACCATTTCGGGGATCGTGACGAGGCCATCCTTGATGCAGGAAATGATCTGGCGTTCGCGGTCCAGCCGGTGTTCGAGATAGGCTTCGAGGAACGGTCTGGGATCGATGACGGGCGCGCCGTGCGTGGGATAAAGAATTTTATCGTCGCGTGCGAGCAGCTTGCGCACGCTGGCCATGTATTGCGCCATGTCGCCATCGGGCGGCGTCACCACCGTTGTGGACCAGCCCATGATATGATCGCCGGTGAACAGCGCGTCTTCCTCGCGCAGGCCGAAGCACATGTGGTTCGAGGTGTGGCCGGGCGTGTAGACGCATTCGATGGTGAAATCGGTCGCCTTGATGAGGTCGCCATCCTTCACGCGGATGTCGGGCACGAACGCCATGTCGCCGCCCTCTTCCACCTTCACGCCGTCTTCGGCTTTGCCCACGCCATGCGGACCGAAGGCATAGGTCTTCGCGCCCGTCCATTCTTTCAGCGGTTGAGCGGCGGGAGAATGATCGGTGTGGGTGTGGGTGACGAGGATGTGCGTGACGTGTTTGCCATCGAGCGCGCGTTTCAACGCTTCGAGATGTTCGGGGACGAGCGGGCCGGGATCGATCACGGCGACGTCGGTGTGGCCGACGATGTAAACGCCGGTGCCCTTGAACGTGAACGGGCCGGGATTGTTGGCGAGCACGCGGCTGACGAGCGGGCTTAGGCGCGTGTCCGCTTCGTAAGGGGTTTCGAGCGTGCGGATGAAGGGTATGGGCATTAATCTTTCTTTCTGACGTGCGAAGCGCGCGTCAATCTTTCTTCCTGGTGCGCAGTCTTTCGTGACGGCGCAGCGCGTGGGGGCGCGTGCGGTGTAGCACACCGCGGATTTTTGCCGGCGCGCGATGTGTGGCGTAATCGGCCACGCGCGAAAGCCAATCGTTTCTGTGTCGCAAATATTGCACGAAGCGGCGCGAGCTTTTGGAATGCGTGATCAGGATAGCGCAACCGACGAGAAATGTGACGAGACCGATGGGCACAGGTATGGGCAGCGGCGACATTAAAATGCCGCCCACCATCAACACCACCGCAATGACCACCATGAGGATCCGGCGCGTTTCGCTGCGCTGGCCCGCCGGTTTGACGTTCATCGGCTCTGCCCCTTAACGTCCGTTACATAAAGCCATTCAGAGCAAAGGGAAACGCCGTGAAATTCTACAATTCCATCGGGCCAAATCCGCGTGTGGTGCGCATGTTCATGGCCGAAAAAGGCATTGAAATTCCGCGCGAGGACGTGGACCTGCTGAAGGGCGACAACCGGCGCCAACCTTATCTTTCCAAGAATTCCGCGGGCCAGATGCCCGCGCTGGAGCTGGACGGCGGGCATTGCGTGACCGAGATCACGGCGATCTGCGAATACCTGGAAGACATCCACCCCGCCACGCCCTTGATCGGGGACACGCCGGAGAAGAAGGCCGAGACGCGCAAATGGACGCGGCGTATCGACCTGAACATCTGCGAGCCGATGACCAACGGCTTTCGCTTCAGCCAGGGCTTGCCGCTGTTCAAGGACCGCATCGTGACGGTGCCGGAAGCGGCCGACGGCTTGAAGCGCATGGCGCAGGACCGGCTGAAATGGCTGGACGGCGAGATGGCGGGCAAGGAATTCGTCTGCGGCAAGCGGTTCACGCTGGCGGACATCATGCTGTTCGTGTTTCTGGATTTCGGAAGCACGGTGGGGCAGCCGCTGAATCCGGAGTTCGGCAACATCGGCGCCTGGTTTAAACGCGTTGCCGAAAGGCCTTCTGCGAAAGCGTGAGATTGTCAGTAAGGCTGGCCGTCTATCGCGCGGATCAGGCCGCGGATGTTGCGGTAGAAATACCAGATCGCCAATCCGAACAGGATCGGGAATCCGACGAGCACGAAGCATAGCGGGATCGCCACGATCAAAATGATAGTGCCCACCCAGAAGGTGGAGATCACGTTGTCGAAATGGGTTTCCCAGATCGTGCCGCGCGCATCGGGGCGTTTGATATAGGCCAACACCACGGCCACGATGGGCGCCATGTGGAAGCTGACAAACGAGGCCAGCATCAGCACATAGACGATGATCGACATCGTGCGCAGGCCTTCGTGATCGGGCACGGGGCGCGCGGGGGGATAGGCGTGGGCGGCGTCGGTCATCTCATCAGCCCTTCAAAGCGGACCCATGAAACGTAGGGACTTTCGGGCCGGTTTCAATGTTGTCAGGAAGGCGAAAGAAAAGGCGGCGGAGTCGCCTCCGCCGCCCGCTCAGTCTTTCAAACTGACCCTGACGGATCAGAGCGCCTTCAGGTTCGCGGCCTTGCTGCCGCGCGCATCCGGCTGCACGTCGAACTGCACGCGCTGACCTTCGTCCAGCGAGCGCAGGCCGGCGGCATGGACGGCGGTGACATGGACGAACACGTCCTTGCCGCCGTCTTCCGGTGCGATAAAGCCGAAGCCTTTGGTGGCGTTGAAAAACTTCACTGTTCCGATGGCCATTTCCAGTCCTTCAAGCATCGGGTTCCGCGCCCAGCGACATGCGGGGCCGGACGCTTCGGTGTTGAGGAGGAGAGGCTGTTCGTCCAGGCGCGCACTAGGCGGTATGGAGTGGTAACAGGTGCGCTTTCATCCGACGAACGCCGTCGCGTGCCCGCCATATAAGACTTTGGCGCTGAAAACACAAACCAGCGAAGGGAAACTGCCCGTTTTACGGGTAGAAAAGCCTTACGCGGAGACCGGGGCCTTGCGGACTTTGGGCTTTGCCTTGCCCTTGATGGGGGCAGGATTGGCGGCGGCCTGGCGCTCTGCCTCGGCCTTTTCCTCGGCTTCCTTGGCCAGGCGCAGGGCCTTCAGCTTGGCGGTGCGGGCGGCAAGGGCCGCGCGCTCCTTCTCGATCTCCTGCTTCACGAGCGCGTCGCGCTGCTCGGAGGCGGTGAAAACACCCTGTCCCTTACGTTTGTTCCGGTCTTCGCTGTCGTTGGCCATAGGGCTTTGTAGCACGGCATGGCGGCCAAAGGGGCTTTCGCGGGAAATATATTACCGGCGCGACACGGAATATTCGTTTTCCGGTTTTTGCATACCCCCCTCCCCTGCGGGGCTAAGGGATTGTTCTTGTTACATATATAGCAACGGCGCCGGACCGCGACAAGGCGCGGGCGAAGGTGCTAGGCAGGCTTAACGAGGAACAGGCGAAAGGACACCCATGGCCATCACGATCTATCACAACCCCAAATGCGGAACTTCGCGCGATACCCTCGCCCTGATCCGGGCGGCGGGGAAGGAACCCCGGGTCGTGGAGTATCTGAAGACCCCGCTCACCAAACCCGAGCTGAAGGCGCTGGTGAAGAAGGCCGGGGTGCCGGTGCGCGAGATCGTGCGCGCGAAGGAGGCGCTGTACGACGAGCTGCACCTGGACAAGGCGAGCGACGAGAAGCTGTTCGATGCGATGGCCGAGCACCCGATCCTGCTGAACCGGCCGATTGTCGAGACGGACAAACGCGCGCTGCTGTGCCGGCCGTCGGAGACGGTGAAGGAGCTGCTCTAAAAAAGAAAACGCACGCGGCGACAGAGGCTAAAAGCGCCGCGTGCGTTTTGTGAAAACCGGTGCGGCTTCACACAGCACCGGCCCTCAGCAATCAATCGCAGATATCGTGATAGGCGCGCGGGCCGCCGTGGCGATCCCAATATTCGGGGCCGTAATCGCATTCGCGCGGATTGTCGCGATAGCCATCGCGATCATAGCGATCACCATCGCGCGGCGTGGTGGCCGCACCGGCAACCGCGCCGACACCCGCACCAATCGCAGCACCTGTCGCCGCCGTGCCGGTGGCGGCACCAATGATGGCGCCGGTTCCCGCACCCAGCGCCGCGCCCGAAACGGCACGATCGCCCGGCGTATCACCGCACGCAGCCAAACCCAAGGTAGCGGCCACAATTGCGCCCGCCGCAAGCATGTTGAACTTCATGACCGGCTCCTGTTTTCGTGAACTGTCGGCAAGGAAACGGGGAGCGCGGGCGGAGGTTCCCCACGCGCCAAATGCGGCGGGAATGCGGCGGCGAAGGTGACTTAGCTCTTAACGGACAAAACCGTGATTTCGCCGAGCGGATTTGGCGCTTCGACAATATCGCCCGCGCGCGCGCCGATGAGACTGGCGGCCAGCGGCGAACGGAAACTGATCAGCCCCTTCGCCGGATCGGCTTCATCGACACCCACGATGCGGAAGGATTGCGTGCGGGACTGCTGGCCGCTCTGCCGTTCGATGGTGACGGACGAACCGAACGCAATCGCACCATCGCTTGCCTGCGCCACGATTTCGGCACTGGCCTTCTTCAGCGACCAGTAACGCAGATCGCGCTCCAGCGTTTCGCGCAACAGCACATTGGTTTCGGATTTGAGCGCCTCTTCGATGCGCGCGACGTGAGCGGCAATCTGGGCGAACCCTTCCTGCGTCACCAGATTGGGCCCGTCCTCCACCATCCGCTCAGGCGGCGGGGCGGAGGCGGCGGTTTCTTTTACGAAGGCGCGGGACATGGCAGTAAATAATCTCACAAAAGAAGGAACAGAACAGTCCTGCGTTATACTTTTCTCAACCTATAATTGATCTTGTGAGGAATTCTAGCGTTATACTGTGGTCGCCATGACTGAGCTTCAACTCTTGAAACAACAACTGCAAAATCGTGGATTGTTTCTTGGTCTATTTATCGGATTAGTTCTGGCTGCCTTTGCAGGTACGATCTTTTATGAATTGAATGGCACTTATGAAGAATGCCTCGTTACCGAAATGCGGGGGCAGCCATACACCATGATTGGCAACGTGCATCTTCTTTGCGCACAACGGTTTGGAAAAGAAGTCACCATTGACCCGACGGAAGTGGAAATCTCTTTTTCTTCCGATTCCCATGTAAGTCCGAAATTCTCCGGCATTTCCACCTCAATCCCGACCAGTTACGAAATAGTCGCCAAAAGTAGCCCTACAAACGTTCAACTAACGCGAGCTTCATTCCGCTTGTTCGCTAAAGATTGCTCCCAAGCAACAAGGGATGACGAGGTCACTTATGAAACCCTCGAATTCATGCCATACGAAAATGGCTTTACCTTTTTTCATTCCGGCGCGCCTCTACGATGCGCGCAAATAGACCAAATTTTCGGAATTTATCGGCCTTGGTGGAGAAAGCTCCTCTAGTTATCGGCTTCTAGGGAAGTTTCGTAATCACTGTTGAAAAAGCGAACTAGCCAGACTGACCTCATATCTTTGTTCGACTAGGAAGAGCGAGTAACTAGGTTAGTAAAAAAAAATAGCAGGTATATGGGATACTAATTCGAACAGCCCCTCTTTCGAGACGGCTTGAGAAAACTAGCCGTTAGATACCTTTGACGTCATGACCAAGAAAGCGGAGCATTTTTAACGCGCGACCGTTACAAATTGGAATGTCTTCGTTGTTGGCCCACCCATATAGTTCTTGGACGCAACTTTTTCCGAAATTATGAAGTTTGAATTCGCTTGAGTAAATGCAGGAACTCATACGCTGAGCAAATTCATCGTTGCCGAATAACAAATATTCCACAGACTTACGAATTAGAGAGATTTGATTTTCCTTTAGAAAGGTCTTTTTTCTTCCCTCGCGTCCCCCAGCATATCGGAATCTCGAATTGAAGGCGTGACACACGGCGAGAGTGTCGAACATCGCATCAATGCTTAGATTCTCAATCTTCGTTATCGATGAAAAATTTTCTCTGATGAGAGCCATGCGGCCCGGGATTACTTCCATCAAATATGGAAAGTCGCTCTCAAACCATTCTTTTATCAACGCTGTCGTTTTCAAGTTTCTTTGTGACAGATTGAGTAAAGGGGCAGCCGCATATGCTTCGCCAACACAATGAGAGCCCCGAAGCCAACTCAGAAATTGATCAATTTCTATCCGCATCGGAACTAACGGCTGCTTCCTCGCCGCAAAGGACATATAAATTGATTTAAGCTCATTAAATGCAGAAAGAAATTCTTGAAATTCACGCCGATACTCTTCAGCGAACGCGTTCTCTATTTTTTCTTGAGGCTTATCAATCGCGATTCCCCCAGACGGCTCCACTGAACCAAATTCGGCGATAACCATAGCCTCCAGAGGATTTGGCGGTTGCGAACTAGAACGCCAAACTGCCGCGTACTGCTTGAGCCTTTCGAAATTTAGAACCCTCGCGGAGATCCAGTAGTTATTAAAAATACTCAAAATGTCCGCAAATGCGTCTTCTTCGTCAGACCCAATTTCAACGGCAACTTCGTTGTTCCGCTGAACACCACTGTCTGTGAGATTTGCAGACGATATCAACGCGTTTCGGGAGCCAAAAATATACATTTTTGAATGAAACTTTGGGCTCGTAAAATATCTAATTTCAATATTGGGAAGCTCCATTGCGCGAGAAAGAGATTCGGGATGAGTTATCGGCCCCAACCGGACAATAAGCCGAATCTTTCTATCGAGACCGGCTATTTCTTTGAGTAAATTATCATAAGAGAAAAACGGGCATGCGAAGAATAAATCGCATGCAGGATAAGAAAGTTTATGTATTTGAGCGCGGATAGAATCCTTCCCGTCCCTATTTGCGTAGATTCTTATCAATTATCTACTCCTACTCCCAAACGTCTTAGGCCGTCCCGGCCTGTCGCCCACCTTGCGTTTGACGTAGCCCCCGCTTGCGCCGCGCGCCTGTTTGCCTGCCACCGCCGCGTCCGCTGCGTCGTCCACCGCGCTTTGCCTTGCGAAAGGATCGTCGGCGATTTTTAGTTCGACCGCCGTCAACCGTTTGATTTCGTCGCGCAGGCGGGCGGCGGTTTCGAAGTTTAGGTCGGCGGCTGCCTCGCGCATCTGTTTTTCCAGATCGGCTATGTGGGCGCGGATGTTGTGGCCGATGAATTCCTTGCCGTCGTCGCTGAGGCCTGTGTCGACCATCACGTGGTCGCGTTCGTACATGCTGCCCATGATGTCGGAGATGTTCTTCTTCACGCTCGCGGGCGTGATGCCGTGGGCGGCGTTGTAGGCTTCCTGCTTTTCCCGCCTGCGGCCCGTTTCGGCCATGGCGCGTTCCATGGAACCGGTGATGTGATCGGCGTAGAGGATCACCTTGCCGTCCACGTTGCGGGCGGCGCGGCCGATGGTTTGGATGAGGCTGGTTTCGCTGCGCAGGAAGCCTTCCTTGTCGGCATCCAGAATGGCGACGAGGGCGCATTCGGGGATGTCGAGGCCTTCGCGCAGCAGGTTGATGCCGATCAGCACGTCGAAGGCGCCCAGGCGCAGGTCGCGGATGATCTCGATGCGCTCCAGCGTTTCCACGTCGCTGTGCATGTAGCGCACGCGGATGCCCTGTTCGTGCATGTATTCGGTGAGGTCTTCGGACATCTTCTTGGTGAGCGTGGTCACCAGCGCGCGGTAGCCGCGTTTGGCGATGTCGCGGCATTCGGCGATGAGATCGTCGACCTGGGATTCCACCGGTCTTATTTCGACCGGTGGATCGATGAGGCCGGTGGGGCGGATCACCTGTTCGGTGAAGATGCCGCCGGTGCGCTCCATCTCCCAATCGCCGGGCGTGGCGGAGACATAGACGGTTTGCGGGCGCATCGCGTCCCACTCCTCGAATTTGAGGGGGCGGTTGTCGATGCAGCTGGGCAGGCGGAAGCCATATTCGGCGAGCGTGGCCTTGCGGCGGTAGTCGCCTTTGTACATTGCGCCGATCTGCGGAACGGTGACGTGGCTTTCGTCGACGAAGACGAGCGCTTCGTCCGGGAGATATTCGAACATGGTGGGCGGCGGCTCGCCGGGTTTGCGGCCCGTCAGCCAGCGCGAATAGTTTTCGATGCCGGCGCAGGAGCCCGTGGCCTCGATCATCTCCATGTCGAACTGGGTGCGCTGTTCGAGGCGCTGGGCTTCGAGCAGCTTGCCGTTCTTGCGGAAGTCTTCCAGCCGGAAAATGAGCTCGGCCTTGATGCCTTTCAGCGCCTGCTGGAGCGTGGGGCGCGGGGTGACGTAATGCGAATTGGCGTAGACCTTCACTTGATCCAGCTTGCCGGAGGATTTGCCGGTGAGGGGATCGAATTCGGAGATGCTGTCGATCTCGTCGCCGAACAGTTCGATGCGCCAGGCGCGATCTTCATAATGGGCGGGGAAAAGATCGATGGTGTCGCCGCGCACGCGGAAGGAGCCGCGGACGAAATTGTCGTCGTTGCGGCGGTATTGCAGCGCGCTGAGCTGGCGCATCAGATCGGTGCGATCGACGCGGCCGCCGCGCGCCAGGGTGACAGCGGTGCCGGAATAGGTTTCGACCGAGCCGATACCATAGATGCACGACACGCTCGCCACGATGATAACGTCGTCGCGTTCCAGGATCGCGCGGGTGGCGGCGTGGCGCATCCGGTCGATCTCTTCGTTGATGGAAGAGTCTTTCTCGATATAGGTGTCGGTGCGCGGGATGTAGGCTTCGGGCTGGTAGTAGTCGTAATACGAGACGAAATATTCCACCGCGTTTTCGGGGAAGAAGCTTTTCATCTCCGCATAAAGCTGGGCCGCCAGCGTTTTGTTCGGTGCCAGGATCAGCGCGGGCCGCTGCACGGTTTGGATCACCTTGGCCATGGTGAAGGTTTTGCCGGAACCGGTGACGCCGAGAAGCACCTGATCGCGTTCGTTGGCGTTCGCGGCGGCCACGAGTTCCTTTATCGCGGTGGGCTGATCGCCCGCCGGTTCGTATTCGCTGACGAGCTTGAAGCGCTTGCCGCCTTCGGATTTCTGCGGGCGTTGTGGGCGGTGGGGAACGAACGCCATTTGATTGTCGGCTCCGCCGACGGGGCCTGCGATCTCGGCACCTGTGGCGCCGTGCGGCGGCAGGTTTCCTATTGGCGGCGCGGGATCATACGCGGTTCCGGCGGCGGGAATGGGGTTCACCGCGGCGGCCGCTTCGAACTGGCGCGCGGCTTCGCTCATGCCTGCGGGTTTGCGGCCCGACTTCCGCGGTATCTGTCCGTTGTTGTGTGCCATGGGCGCAATATAGGCAGGAACACTGGCTTTTACAGCCCTTCGAAAGGGCGGAAGCTTTGTAGTACCGGCCTGTAGGGGGCTCCTCTTCTATCCATTAACGGGGGTGAAACCGGACGGGCTGATAGTATGGAACCGGGGCGAATCGAAGGGGAGCTGTATGAGCGTCGTGCTTGGGCGCTTTGTCGATCGTTCGCATTACGATTACGAACATCGCTTCCGCGTTGTCGCCGAACCCTGCCATCCTTCCACGCTTCTGCTGCTTGCCCATTGGCGTTCCTGTCAGGCGCATGGGGGGATGCGGATGGGGCGCGATGTTCCGGCGCGCGCGATTGCGATCTTGATGAAGGACATTGTGGTCTCTCAGCCGATTGGGGACTGGGAGGATGCGCGGCTTAGGCTGGTGGGGTCTGCGATGAGCGAATATTTCGGGCGCGATGTCACCGGCTTGCGCATGAACGAAGTGTTCGCGGGCGAGCTTTCGGATCGCGATATGCTGCTGGCGGGCGGCAAGATGTGCATCGCGAACAACATGCCCGGCACGGTGGAGCAGATCCTGCTCGACGAGGGCAAGGAAGTGCTGCGGCAGGAGATGACGGCGATGCCGGTGCTTGCGCCCAGTGGCGATGAGCGTTGGTTGCTCACCGCCACGTTCAACTTCTGACACGTTAGGCCGCCTCTTCGAGGTGCTCTGGATAAAAGCGTTCCATCATCCGGTCGCGATAGGCGATCAGGTTGGTGTGGCTTTCGGCGCGTTTGCGCAATTCGCCGGTGAAGAACGGGGTCAGCACGGCGGCGGTGAAGGCGAAGGCGGTCGCATCGGCCCCGCATGGGGTTTCGCCGAAGAGATAGGGCTTGTCGCCCAGTAACACTGCAAGCGCATTCAACGAGCAACCACCCAGATAGACGATTTCCTCGTGACGGTGGCGGCCCAGGCCATGGCCGTGGAGGTTCGCGCGCACCTGGTTGCGGGCGGTGTCGCGGATGGCCGGATCGTGATCGAAGAAATGCGACGGGCCTTTGTGGAAGTTCTCGTCGTCCATCCAGCGTTCGTTGATGAGCGCGAAATAGAGATGGTCTTCGAGCATGCGCTCGATGGCCCAGGCTTGCGCGCGCTGTTCCGATGACAGACCCTTATCGAAATCGAAGCGGTGCTCTTTTTCGATCCAGGCGCGGATGAAGGTGGAATCGCCCAGCCGGTGGGCGCCGATCTGGATGAACGGGATCTTGCCCTTGGGCGCTTCGTGCGGGCGGCTGCGCACGAATTTGTATGCCACGCCCGCCATCTTGAGCTGGACTTCGCTTTTCATCACGAACGGGCTGGGGTCGGGCAATCCGAAAGCGGGGCCGGAGCCATGGAATGTGAGCATGATTTTTTCCCTCCAATTGAGGGCATTGTCATACTGCCATGCTGCTGACAGCATGGTGTCAGCAGCATGGCATCATGGTCCGGTTATGAGACGCGCCGACAGGTTGTTCCGCATCATCCAGATCCTTCGCCGCAGGCGCAGGCCGGTGACCGCGCACGAGATTGCCGAGGAAATGGAAACCTCTGTCCGCACCATCTATCGCGATATCGCGCAATTGATGGCGGACCGCGTGCCGATCCGCGGCGAGGCGGGGATGGGCTATGTGCTGGAAGGCGGGTTCGATATGCCGCCGCTGATGCTGACGGCCGATGAAATCGAAGCGGCGATGCTGGGCGCGCAATGGGTGATGCTGAACGCCGATCCTTCGCTTGGCGATGCGGCGCGCGATCTGGTTTCCAAGATCGGGCAAGTGGTGCCCGAACATCTGCGCCCCATGCTGGGCGAGCCCACGCTCACCGCCGCACCGCGCAAGCTGAAAGTGCCCGATGCCATCGACATGGCGCGGCTGCGCACCGCGATCCGCGCCGAAGGAAAGATCGCGCTGGATTACCGCGACGAAACGGGGGCTCCGACGCGGCGTGTGATCTGGCCGATTGCGGTGGCTTATTTCGAAGCGGTGCGGGTGATCGTTGCGTGGTGCGAATTGCGCCGCGGCTTTCGCCATTTCCGCACCGACCGGATCGTGATGGCGGAGTTTCTGGACCTGCGCTATCCGCAATCGCGCGCGCGGCTGAGGGCGGCGTGGCAGAAGGAACGCAGCGCCGAACGGCGGCCCGAAGCGTGACGCGCGCAGGCCTGAACCAAAGTCACTGACAGTATTGTCAATCAAAATGTAGACACCCCGCCAGACAAGACGGGTGCAGCGATTGCACCGGGAGAGCATTGTGGGCGGGGACATTTCCGGCACATCAACCAATTATTGTGAAAAACCCTGCACCCGGGGATGTGTTCGTGCTTTGTGCGCCTTGCGACTTGGGGTACAGAAGTTCAAACGCAATACTATCCTTGGTTGAAACGGCAGGTCTTATGGTCAGTGACAAGATGGTGTTCGGGCAACCGATCCACCAACCTTCCTCCGAATTCGACTATCCCACAGTGGTCAAGATGACGGCGGTCCATCCTTCGACGGTGGCGCTGCTCGATATCTGGCGCGGCTATGAGGCAAGGGGCGGCATGCGGATGGGGCGCGATATCCCATCGCGCGAAATAGGCCGGTTTCTGGCCAATATCATCATCGTGGAGCCGATTGGCGATTGGGAGGATTCCCATGTGCGCCTTGCGGGCCAGGTGTTGATGACACGCTTCGGACATGACGTGACGGGACTGCGCGGATCGCATGTGTTTGGCGATAACCCGAAAGGACACCGGCTGCTTTGCGAACTGTCGCGCGAGGCGGTGAAGACGCGCGAGCCGTTTTTCATCGACTCCCGCGTGGTGCGGGGCGGCGCGGAATTGATGCATCTGGAATCGATGAACGCACCCATCTTCGGGCCGAACGGCGAACCGGGATGGATGCTTGGGGCCATGTTTTTGTTCGACAATCCTTGAGCTGCGGACTCCAGTAAAACTTAGCCAAATTGCAACCACTTTGGGTTGAAAGTCCCACCGGATCATACCTTCCGGAGTTGTGGCGTTTGACGGGACCGGCAAAGGGCGATGTGGGAGGGCGGGCGAAGAGCCGCGCCCGCGCCATCACGGCCGTGTTCCTGGCGGTGCAGATCTTGATCGTGCTGTTCGGCGCGGTGGGGCTTGAGGGCGTCAACATCCTGCGGTCTTACGCGGCGGGCGATGCACACTGGTCGCGGGCGCAGAAGAGCGCGGTGATCAGTCTTTCGCGCTATGCCCAGACGCGCGCGGAAAACAACTATCGCGATTTCACCAGCGCCATGTCCGTGATCTATGGCGACCGCGACGCGCGCATCACGCTGCAACGGGCGCGCCTTTTCGGCACGGCGGACGAGCGCGCAGCGGCGGCCAATGGTTTGGTGCGCGGCGGCAACGACCCTGAAGACGCGGTCAGAATGGTTTGGGGCTTCCTGCTGTTCAAAAACTGGGCGCCGTTCGATGCGGCCGTCAACGACTGGGCGCGCGGCGACCAGTGGGCGGACAAGCTGATAAGCCTTGGCCGCGAGATGCGCACGGCCGCGCGATACGGCGCACCGGATGCGGAGATGAACGCGTTCGTTCCGCGCGCGCTCAAACTGAACGCCAGGCTTTCGGCCAACGAAGGCGGTTATGCGCGGCACATGAGCCAGGCCGCGCGCATCGCCGAGCGGGTGACGCTGGCGACCTATGTGCTGCTGAGCATTCTGGCTTGCTGGATCGGGGTTTTGTTCGTGCGCCGCATCACGCGCGCCGGCACCCGCGCCGAAATGCGCGCGATGGAAAGCGAAAAACGGATACGCGATTTCGCCGAAATGGCCTCGGACTGGTTTTGCGAGATCGACCGCGACCTGCGCATCAGCCTTGTAGCGACACGGCTTTCGGACCCCGGGCAAGCCGATGATTTCAAGGGACGCGGCTGGATCGAAAACGGGCTGGCCTATGGCATCGAGCCGATGTTCGACGGCGCGCTTCACCAAAAGGCATTGCGCGGACGGCAGGCGTTCCGCGGGCACCGTTTCAAACAGGCGATGGCGGACGGCAGCACGATCTACTGGTCGATCTCCGGCAAGCCGATGTTCGATGCGGCGGGTGACTTCGCCGGATTTCGCATCACCGGCACCGATATTTCCGATACGATCCGGGTACACGACGAGCTGACGCGGGCGCGCGACGAGGCGATGCGCGCCAACAAGGCCAAATCGGCGTTTCTTGCCAATATGAGCCACGAATTGCGCACGCCGCTGAACGCGATTTTGGGCTTTTCGGGCTTCATCGAACACGAGGCGATGGGCGAGATCGGCAACAAGCGCTATGTGGAATATGCGGGCGACATTCGCGAATCCGGCGAACACCTTCTCGCGATCATCAACGACCTTCTGGAGCATTCGCGCATCGAGGCGGGCAAGGTGGAGCTGCGCGAAGAATTGTTCGACATCACCGCAGCCATCGAACAGGCGCGCCTGTTCTGCGAGCCGCGAGCGCAGAAGGCGGGCGTGCAATTGCGCGAACGCGTGGCCCCGGGACTGCCGCTGATCTTCGGCGACGAACTGCGCATCCGGCAGATATTGATCAATCTGGTTTCCAACGCGGTGAAATTCACGACGGACGGCACGGTGGATATCGTGGCGCGGGTGGACGGCGCGGGCGAATTGCGGCTGGACGTGCGCGACACCGGCATCGGGATGGACGAAGCGGGAATCCAGCAGGCGCTCAAACCATTCGGTCAGGTGGACAACGGATTGAGCCGCCAGTTCGAAGGCACAGGGCTTGGCCTGCCGCTCGCCAAATCGCTGGCCGAAGTGCATGGCGGCACGCTTTCGATCGTGAGCGGACGGGGAACCGGCACGGTGGTGACGGTGGTGCTGCCCGCGTGGCGGGTGAAAAGCGCAGCGCCGGTCGAAGCGGCGTAGCCATTTTTCGTTTCGCGCCATACAATTCCGCGCATGATCGAAGGTTCCTGCCATTGCGGCGCGGTGCACGTTTCCGTGGAGACGGCGCCTGAAGACGTGACCAGTTGCAATTGTTCGATCTGCCGGCGAACGGGCGGGTTGTGGGCGTATTACAAACCCGGCGACGTGCGCATCGACGGCGAGACCGACACTTATATCTGGGGCGACAAATCGCTTCGGCTGCATCGTTGCAAGATGTGCGGGAACGTTACGCATTGGTCGCCGATGGATCCCACATACGAACGCATGGGCGTGAATGTGCGGATGATGGCGCCGGAGATATTGGCGGCGGCGCGGGTGCGCAAATTCGACGGTGCCGATACGTGGACGTTTATCGGGGAGTGAACACGGCGCGGCTATCGGGCGGGGCTTGTTCGCGATCCGTCATGCCGTAGTCGCGCACCACGCCTGCGATACGCAAACGATAATCGGCAAGAATGGTCGCGCGGCCTGCGGTTTGGGCGGCGCGGTGGGCTTCGAGATTGCGCCAGGCTGCAACCGCTGCTTCGTCGCGCCAGAAGGATAGCGACAGGAGTTTTCCATCGTCGCTCAGGCTTTGGAAACGTTCGATGGAGAGGAAACCGTCGATGGTGTCGAGCAGGGGGCGCAATTGGGCGGCGATATCGAGATAGCGATCGCGCTCGCGCGGCCAGACTTCGAAGATCACGGCGATCATATGCCGACCTGGCGCAGGAAGGTGCGTTCTTCGCGCAGGATCAGGCGTTCGCGCTCGGCGAAGGTGAAGTTCGCGATGCTTTCGGGATCGGTGCGCAATTTGGCGCGATAGATTTCGTAAGCCGCCAGGCTTTCGAAGCCGACCATGGCGTGGGCGATGTTGTTGGTTCCTTCGTGCGGCAGGAAATAGCCGATCAGATCGCCACCGTTTTGCGGGATGATGCGCAGCCAGTTCTTGGAATATTCTTCGAATTGCGCGCGTTTGAAGGGATCGATTTCGTAGCGGATGTGGCAGACGATTTTCATTCGGAACCTCCGTTGCTGGCGGAACGCTAGCACTTGCGCCCGCGCAAACAGTTCGATTAACGTCGAAGTATGAAAGCAGGACCATCCGTTGCCCCCGTTGCCGCTCTGGTGGGGGATCCGGCGCGCGCCAACATGCTGGCGGCGCTGATGAGCGGCAAGGCGTTGACCGCGAGCGAACTGGCGAACGAAGCGGGCGTGACATTGCCCACGGCGAGTTCGCATCTCACCAAACTGGAAACGGGCGGGTTGATTGCCGGGCTGAAACAGGGGCGGCATCGGTATTTCCGGCTGGCCGACGAAGACGTGGCGGAGATGCTGGAGAAGATGATGGGGGTTGCGGCGCGCGCGGGTCATACGCGCACGCGCACCGGGCCCGCCGATCCGGCGCTGCGCATGGCGCGCGTTTGTTACGATCATCTGGCGGGCGAGATGGGCGTGGCGCTGTTCGATGGGCTGGTGGATGCGGGCGTGATTGCGGGCGCGGAGAATGCTTTGCGGGTGACGCGGCGCGGAGAAACGTTTCTGGAAAAATTCGATATCGATCTGGCTGCGCTGTCGAAAGAGCGCAGGGCCGTGTGTAAAAGCTGCCTCGACTGGAGTATGCGCCGGCAGCATCTGGGCGGCGGATTGGGGGCGGCGCTGCTCGAGCGCTTTTTCGCGCTTCATTGGGCACGACGCGACCGGGAAAGCCGCGTGGTGCATTTCACGCCGGATGGCGCGCGCAAATTCCGCAGGCTGATTGCGAGCTGACTACTCTGCCGCTTTGAGCATCGCGGCCGTATCGGTCGCGGCTTTCTGGGCGGCGGCGAGATCGGTGGCGGCGAGGCCCGCGCGCGCTTTGTCGGCAGCGGCTTCGAGCTTGGCCTTCTTCGCGGCATCGGCGGTATCGGGAATGGCGCCCGCACCGGCATTGGCGCACGGGTTCATTTCTTTCGCATCGAAGCCTTTGCCGGCGGGGCCGACCAGACAATTCAGCGTGTGATGCAGGTGGGTGTGCACGCCTTCGATCTTTGCCGAACCGGCGGCGAGGCCCGCATGGGTCTGCGCATTCACCACTTCGGAGGCGGCATCGGCGAACGCCTGTTGCATCATCGGCGGGACCGCCATGATCACGGCACCCGCGACGAACGGAATGGTGTGTTTGAGATTGAGGTTCAGATGGAAGTTCTTCATGGCCCGCTCTCTCATGGCTGGAAATTTCGCGCGCGGATGAGGCGCTCGCGGGGGTTCCCTGTCAACCGTTTCGGTTCATGCGGGATGATGAATTTGTGGAGACTTTTCTGCGAATTGGAAAACGGCCCGCGTCGCAACGCGAGATTGCCAGCGATAACAAGGTTTACGGTGTCGGCGCTGTGCCCGGCGTGTATTGCAGGTCGCTCCAGTTTCCGGAGAGGCGGAAGGGTGCGCTGAAATCGCTGATGGTGTTCATCGGGCGGTCGTCATGCTCCAGCCGCGCGCGCGGGCGGAAGGCGAAAGAAAGTTTGCGTGCGCCGAGGTCGACCGTTCCGCCGCCCAGGATTTCGACGATGGGGCTGGTGAGGCCGAAATCCTCGTTGCGCAATTCGCCGTGCGCGAGCGCGAAGCTGCCGCGCAGGGTGCTGAAATTCATCGCGGTCTTGTCGGCCAGCGCAATGGCAGGTTCGCCCAGATGCGCGGCGCGGCCCGCAAGTTCGAGATCGGCGCCACGGAACGCGCCGTTTTCGAGCGCGATGTCGCCATGGCCCCAGAGATTCTTCATCACGGCAGCCACGCTTGCGCCGCGCGCGGTGACATCGAGATTGAGATGGCCGGTGCCGGAAATGCCGTTCACGCCCAGCGCATTGGCCAGGAACGAGCGCGCATCGAAATGCTGCACCGACAGGCGGGCGTGGAACGCTGGTGTGGGATTGGAAGCATCGACATGCAGATCCATCGCGCCGGTGCCGCCGTAAAGGGCGAGCTGTTCGAAATGGGTGTCGAGCACGCCGGACTTCAACGTCACCGGCAGCTTGACGTGCTGCAGGGCGAGCGAGCGGATGCTCAGGCTAGCGACATCGAGCGTGAGATCGGCATCGAACAGGGTGAGCAGCGACAGATCGAACGGCGCGCTGTCCCAACCGCCGCCGCGTGCGGGCTTGGCACCGGGCGGCAGGATGTAGGGATCGATGTCGAGGCGATCAAGCGAGAGCGCGCCTTTGAGACGCGAGGTGGTTTCCGAATTGTCGACCGTCAAGGTGCCGGTGATGGCGGTGCTATCGAGCGCGAGCTTGAGATCGCTCAGCGTGTAGCCGGTGTTGTTGCGATCAAGCTTTGCCTGAATGGAAAGGGGGCCGAGACCGCCGACATTGGGCAGGCCGTGGCCGCGCCACGCGGCAAGCTTGCGCAAGGACGGCGTATCGAATTTCAGCGCACCGGCGGCGGGGCCGTTCAACGTGAGTGCGCCCTTGAAGCTTGCCTGCACCAGATCGGAGGTGAGCGAAAGATCGACGCGGGATGAATGGGCGTTGACGAGCGCAGTAGGATCCAGAACCTTGGTGACGAAGGCGATGCGTTCGCCGCCGTCGGTCAATTCGCCTTCGAGCGCCAGCGTTTTGCCGAACCAATCGAGCGTGGCGTCGAGATCTTGAATGTCTTCGCGGGTGTTGGTGCGGGCGTCTTCGTAACGCACCGTGCCGCCTGAGAGCGTGACTTCGGCGACGGAGGTTTTCATGCCGTTGAGCAGGCCGCTGTGCTGGCTTTGCGCGGGCGCGATGTTCCAGTTGGGGGTGCCGTGGCTATCGACCTCGAACCGGAAGTCGGGGTGATCGACCACGATCTGCGAGACCTGGATGCGGCCCGAGAACAGGGCGCGGAAGCTGGCGGCGATGCGAATGTCGTCGGCCTGGGCCAGATAGGGTGCCTGCCCGCCTGGCACATTGGCCACCACCACCTGCTCGGCCCTTATGCCGAGGTCGGGGAAGACGGTGAGCTTCATCGGCCCTTCGATGCGGACCGGGCGGCCGATGGCGGCGGTGAGCTCGGCCTCCACCCGGTCCTTGTAGACCGAGAGCGGGACGAGGAACGGCAAGAGCACCAGAAGCAGCACCAGAACGCCCAGCGCGATCAGGCCAAAACGCAAGGGACGGCTCATTCGGGGGCGGACATCGTTGGCGGGCGACATTAGTATGTATCCCGCGGCACCGCCGCCTTGCTTTTGAGGGGTCGGGCTCATAGTTTCCGCCCCTCTTTGGAAGATGTGCAGTTGTAGCTCAGTTGGTTAGAGCGCCGGATTGTGGATCCGGAGGTCGGTGGTTCGAACCCACCCAACTGTACCAGCCTTCGCTCGCGAAGCGACGAAGGCTGCCGCGCCGAAGCCCAACGGGCGAAGGCGGGCTGGTTGCCGCGAGCTACGGCTCGGCAAGCCACCCTTGGCTGCGCAGCTACGCCTTGGCAAGCCAGCCTTCGCTGAGACTTACCTGCCAAACGTTGCTGCTGCTGGACCAAGCCAAACACTCTCGAATTCCCGAACCTTCCGAACGCCTTATTACCCCAATACGAGGCAAATGGGGCGTGCTTTGGACGCAACGGTGTTGCCCTTACGTCGTCCGCCATCGGCTTTGGGGCGATTGGGGGTGTATGTCAAATCCGGGACAGTCGCCGGTTGTAAAACCTGTCTACATTAAGGATTAAGAAACCATCTCGTTGCGGGCCATGGGAACCCGGCGCACGGTTTGAGGGAACCCGGGGGGAAAACGGATGATGACCAGGCCAATTCCGAAATTCGACATCAGGAACAACTGCCCAAAATGCCATGAGCCGCTCAGGATGATCCTGATGCGCACCACGGCGACCTTGCCGGGCAAACGGCACCTGCTGATCTGCAGCTCGCCGACCTGCACCTATTCCGCGGCCATCGATGCCAAGACGATCAGCGACAGTCTGCGCCGCGCGCTGAACGAGTAAGGCAGCGCCTTTCGTTTTCGTCTCAAGCGACGGATCGATGACATCACCCGTTTTGGGGACGCGGGCGCATAGTGCGCGATGCTAGAAACATTCCCACACTCGGGGGATGCCTCATGAATATGCGCACGAAAACCCTCGCAGGGGCATTGTTGCTCGCGGCAGCCTGCGTTCCCGCGAAAGCGGCAACTTATAGCGACAACTACACCGCCGATCCGACAACGCTGACATGCGGATATTTCATCACGATTGAAATTTGCACCGGCGGGCAACTTTTTAACGGCAGCGATCCGAACGCGCCCACGCCACGTTATCTGAACGCGGGAGACGAGTTGACGGAAACCGTGACGTATACAAGCCCCGTTTTCGCCAACGGCTCGAGTGTGGAGAACACGTTTTACATTTCGCTTCCGGACATCAATGCGGTTCCGGGCGATTCTGTTGCGGGCAATAATATCGCCACCGTAAATTCGACATTGCAGGGTTATTCGGGACCGCCCAATCCATATGGCGGGCCCTATAGCGCGGGCTTTCTCCACGAATATCTCGCCAATGTTGGGTTCGACGTTTATTTTCCCAACGGAAGCACGCCCAACAGCGGTTTCTCTGCGACGGGCATGACGGCGCATTTCACCATCGTGAATGGCGATCCGAGTCCCATCTATGGCGCTTATTACGGAACAGGCGTGGTATTGTCCGCGGCGCCACAACTTCTCAACGGCATGGCCGGCGGCACGGTCGGACATCCGGCACTTCTTCCCACCGGGCTGGTCGGCGCAATTTCGAGTTCCATCGGCGGAGCAAGCGATGCCTCCCACACCGAGTTTTACCAATTCAACTGGTACGCCGGAGCGGGCGCATCTTTGTTCCAGGCGAAGGGAACGATAACCGACGCCGATCCGGAGGACAGTTTCGATTTCGAACTCTTCCGCATCGGCGACGATGAGCCGATAGAGGACCTGGTTTTGAACGACGCCAACGCATTCACGCAAACGATGAGCGTGGAGCTTGCGTCGGGCGCCTATGTGATCGGCATGAAGACCGATACGCCCATCGACCCCGAATTCACAATCGCCTTCGACACGCCGGTCGGCACGATATCCGCCGAGGCACCGGAGCCTCCGACGGCCGCGTTGCTGGCTGGCGTTCTGATCGGCTTTTCGCCGTTTGCGGTGCGGCGCAAACGGCGGTCCATTGCCGATGCTGCTGCCGCATAGAATTGCGCAAAACACCTGCCACTGAATTCGCCGCTGTCCACGACAGCTGCGCCCATTAACCAAACGGCGCGACATTTGCTGTTCGTCATCCGTTTGGGTGACGTGGGAAAAACAACCGGAGAATAAAAAAACTCGCCATTCGATTAGCGAAAGCACCCGCCATGAAAACGATTTCCATGATTTTGGGTATGCTTGCCGGCTTCTTCTTCGTATCGCAGGCCTCTGCCACCATTGTTACTGTCACGGTCACGGGAACGGCCGATCGCGTTTATGACCCATTCAGCCTCGGCACCTTCAGCGGTATTCAAATTGGCGATCCGTTCACAGCCATTTATACCTTCGATACAGCACAGGCCGGTACGAGCACTGTTACGGCGCACAGTACAAGCGCCGATGGCGGTTCGATTGATGGCTATGGCCCATTCGGCGATGTTCAAGCTGAGGTTGGAAGTCAGAACTATTCGCTCGAGGGCAGTTATGTGGGCGTAATCTCTTCTTCGTCCACGCAGATGGAACAATATGTCGACGCCCGTGATGCAAATGAAGGGTTTTATCTTTTAGCTGAAGAGGGTGGTGTATTTCCAATTAATTTCGACAAGGCCGGCATCTATACGGACTTCACGTCCGGGTACATGGAAGTCGCATATGAAACGGATAATCAGTTGACAACCGTGGACGCCGATCTGCAGCGCGTCACTGTCTCTACCAATGCCGATTCATCCGTCCCCGAAGCGACTTCTCTTTCGCTCGTTGCAGCGGGCTTGATGGGGATGTCGGGCTTTATGTGGCGGAGCTCGAAACGCCGTTCGTTTTGACGAATTCAAACTTTTTCCCGATCGCGGAGCTTCGCATCTATCCGTCCATGAGCCGTATCATCGGATCGATCATAACTTTGCGCACCAGATCGGCCTGACGGTTGCTGCCGGTCTTTGCGAAGAGGCTCTTGAGTTGGGTTCTTGCGGTGTTGAGCGTAATCCCGGTTCTTTCCGCGTACTCGGCGGGTGTTTCGCCGTTGAGAAGCGCGAGCATTAGGCGGGTCTCGGCGGGCGTCAGATTGTAGAGATTCCTGATGGCGTCGGGTGATGCGGCAAAGCCGGACGCAACATCTCCCACAAGCACAGCAGCCAATGGTTCGAGCGGACCTGAGGCGGCGGCATCGGGCGGCACGGGCATCACCTTCAGCGAGAGGACGGCGCCGTCGCGCGCCGGCGCAAATATCGTTTCGCCGGCAAAAACGGATCGGCCCAGCGGCGCCAGAGCCGCTCGTTTGATCGCCGCACGCAGCCTGTCGTCCAGCTGGGCATCTGCAAGAGAAAGCTGGCCGCGCCTGACCGCAATGGCGCCGATGCGCACCACGCGCTCGGCCGCCACATTCATCAGCCGCACGCGATTGTCCGCGCCCACGACGAAGACGCCGACGGATAGCGCGGCCAGGGTATCGAAAGACAATTGCCGCGCCCGTGCGTTGGCGTCAGCGGCACGGATCAGCCAAAACATCTGCTGGAGATGCGGGATGAGAAGACTCATTCGCCCCCGGTCGCAGGTCTCGAAAGACGCTTCGCCAGGTGCACGGTGTACACCGATGGAACCGGTGACGCCGCGTTCGATGCCGAAGACGGCACCCACAAGATGATGGACGTCATGGGGGCGGCAAAAGTCGTTATACCAGTCCGATCGCAGCAATTCTTCTTCCGTGATCAGATCTTCGCCCAACAGCGCCCGATTTGGATACCAGCTGCCGCGCGTGTGCCATTCGTCTTTTGAATGCATGTCTTTGGGGTAACTGGAGAGAAATGCTTCGCAATTGGCCGTGCCGCCAATCATGGTGACACCGGCCGGCCCTCCATCGCGCATATGCACAAGGCAGCTGCCGGCATTGAACGCCGCCGCCAGCTTGCCAGGCATCGCGGCGCGATCCGCGGCGGTGAGTGTGGCGGAATAAACATCCCGAAGGACGGTCGACAGGTCTGTTGGATCAATTTGCCCCGCCATGGGCATCATTCCGATAGAAGATATATCGCGTTACGATTATAATCCATTCAAAAATAACGACTTAGAAGATTTACGTCAACTCAAAGAAATCGTTGCCGAATACTATCTTCTACATCCCGGATATTATCCAACCCCCTAATGTTACAGTTTTGCAATCTTCAAGATGCTCCGCTGTCCTTAAGCATCAGCGCGCCTTCAAAAACCTCTCCACATCCGCGTTGAACTGTTCCGGCGCTTGAATGAAGGCGAAGTGGCTGACGTCGGGTTCGATCAGCAGGCCTGCGTTGGGCATCCAGTCGGCCATGGTTCGGGGTTGATCGGTTTTGACCATTTCGTCGTGGTCGGCGTCGGCGATCCAGGTGGGCACCGCGATCTTTGCGAAATCGGACTTGGTCCAGTGGGGCTGCGAATTCCACATATGGGTGATCTGGTCGACGAAGCTTTTGTATTCCTTTGGGGTGGTGGAGAGTTTTTCGTATTCTTCTCCGGCGCGCGCAATATAGGTATCCACCACCTGGCTGTTGGTGGCGTCGGCGACGCCTGAGGGATCGTAGTTGGCGGCGAAGGCGAAGAGTTTCGACAGGCGGTCGGGATGATGCATCGCGATGTCGAGGCCGATGATGGCGCCGTCGCTCCAGCCGATGAGCGCGACCTTTTTGATTTTCAGATGATCGAGAAGCGCGACGACATCGCTTGCCATCAGATCGTAGCCATAGGGTTTGGCATCGCGGGTGGAGCGGCCGTGGCCGCGGCTGTCCATCACGATCACCTGATAATGTGTGCTGAGTGCGCGGACTTGATTGCCCCAGTAATTCGAATTGGCGAGACCGCCGTGCACGAACAGAACCGGTTCGCCTTTGCCGAAGGTGGCGTACCAGATGCGGATGCCGTTGACCGGCGCGTAGCCGCTGGTGTCGGCCTTCGGCAGGGTGGGCGTGGGTGGCAGGGTGAGCCAGCGTTCGGCGGCCTGGGCCGGAAACGCCAGAATTGCGAGCATTGCGACGAATAAAAGCTTGCGCATCCCAACTCCCCTGCCCGGCAGCGTTGTCAACGCGGCGGGGCTTCCGATAGCCTCTCTGCCATATTGCCATAAGGCCGCAAGGCCGGTCGAACGGGGAAACGTCATGGAAAAACGCATCTTGTGGGCGGGCGTGTTTGGCGCGGCGCTGTTGCTGCCGTTGATGGGCGAAGCTGCGCCCGATGCATCCAAATTGGCGAAGGCAGCGGACGTGGACGGTGCCGCGATCATCAATGCGGATCAGCGCCCCGGTGACTGGCTTTCCAACGGGCGCAATTATCAGGAGCAGCGTTTCTCGCCGCTGGGCAAGATCAACAAAGCCAATGTCGGCAAGCTGGGCGCGGCGTGGGAATATCGCACCTATACGATACGCGGATTGGAAGCGACGCCGATTGTTTCAGATGGCGTGATGTTCGTTTCCGGTTCGTGGAGCAAGGTTTGGGCGCTCGATGCCAAGACGGGCAAGGAGATTTGGGCTTACGATCCGAAAGTGCCGGGGCAATGGGCGCGGTATGCGTGTTGCGATGTCGTCAACCGCGGTGTCGCGTTGTGGAAGGGCGCGGTTTATGTCGGCACGCTGGATGGGCGGCTGGTCAAGCTGGATGCGAAGACCGGCAAGCCGGTGTGGGACGTCAACACCATCGACCGCAGCAGGCCTTACACCATCACGGGTGCGCCGCGCATCGTGAAAGGCAAAGTGCTGATCGGCAATGGCGGCGCAGAATATGGCGTGCGCGGGTATCTTTCCGCGTATGACGCCGATACGGGCAAGCTTGCGTGGCGCTTTTATGTGGTGCCGGGCGATCCGTCGAAGCCGCCGGAAGATGCGGCGATGGCAGCGGCACTGAAGACATGGTCGACCGGCGGCACCGACAAGAAATGGTGGGTGCAGGGCGGCGGCGGAACGCCGTGGGATTCCATGGCGTACGATCCCAAGCTCGATCTGCTGTATCTCGGCACGGGCAATGGCGCATCGTGGAACAGGAACCTGCGGTCTCCGGGCGGCGGGGACAATCTTTATCTATCGTCCATCGTGGCGTTGAAGCCCGAGACCGGCGAGATGAAGTGGCATTATCAAACCACGCCGGGCGATGATTGGGATTACACCGCGACACAGCACATCATTCTCGCCGATCTCACCATCGATGGGAAACCGCGTCACGTGTTGATGCAGGCGCCGAAGAACGGCTTCTTCTATGTGATCGACCGCGAGACGGGGAAACTGATTTCCGCCAAGCCCTATACGACAATCACCTGGGCCAAGGGTGTGGATCTGAAAACGGGACGGCCGATTGAAAATCCATCCGCGCGTTACAAGGATGGTGCGCCGTCGGTGCAGATACCGGGGCCGATTGGGGCGCACAACTGGCAGCCGATGTCGTTCAACCCGCAGACCGGGCTGGTTTACATCCCGGTGATCGACGGCAATTTCATCTATGCGCAGCAGCCCAAGCTCGCCTATGAGCCCGGCGCGTGGAACGTGACCGATTTCGCGCAGCTTGGGCACATGGTGGTGGGCGCGATCGAAAAGGGCCAGGTGCCTGCGCCCGCAAAAGGATTCATCCGCGCGTGGGACCCGGTGGCGCAAAAGATGGCGTGGCAGGTGCCGATGAGCGGCGGCTGGAACAGCGGCATGCTGACGACGGCGGGCGGGCTTTTGTTCGCGGGCGGATCGGATGGCATCTTTGCGGCATATGACGCCAAGACCGGCAAGAAAGTGTGGTCGATGGATTTGAAGACCGGCATCGTGGCGCCGGCCATCACTTATACCATCGACGGCGAGCAATATGTGGCGGTGGCCGCGGGCTGGGGCGGATCGGGCGGGCTCGGCGCAACCGGCGATGCGAAGACGGCGCTGGAGAAATACGGCAACAACCAGGGGCGCATCTTCGCGTTCAAGCTCGGCGGCGACATGAAGGTGGCGGCATTGCCATCGGAAGTGCCGGAGAATTTGCCCAAGCCGCCGGAGGAGAAGATCGACACCGCGATGGCGACGAAGGGTTTCAACCTGTTCCATCGCCATTGCGCGGTGTGCCATGGCGTGCTGTTGCAATCCTCCGGCGAGGTGCCGGATTTGCGTTCGGTGCCGCCGGAGATCTGGGGGCAATATGACGATATCGTGCTGGGGGGCGCATTGGCCGATGCGGGCATGGCGTCGTTCAAGGACATTCTGAACAAAGATGACGTGACGGCAATCCGCGCCTATGTGTTACAGCAGGCGCATGTGGTGTGGGATGCGAAACAAAAGGCGAAGAAGAATTAATGTGGGATAGACCCTCCCCTTGAGGGAGGGTCGATAAAGTTTCGCAGCGCGGCGAAGAAATTTTATCGATGTCGGTACGCTGTCGCTACCTCCGCCCTCAATGGCAGGGTTTGTCGTAAGAGTGCTTCATGAAATGGCGTAACATCGTTTGGATTGTCGGCATCCTTGTGCTCGTCGCGGCGGGAGCCCTGTGGTGGCTCAGCCGCACGGCGCCCGTGCTGACGGTTGCGACCTGGGCGGGCACGTATGGGCGCGCGCAGGCGAGTGCGATGCTGGTGCCGTATTCATCGCAAGCCTGGGTGGATGTGCGCATCGCGCAATATGACGGCGGGCTGGACGAATTGCGCGGACAGGTGGGCGCGCATCGTTACGACTGGAACGTGATCGATCTGGAACTGCCCGATGCGATTGCGGCATGCAACGAAGGCCTGCTGGAGCCGATGGATGCGAGCGGCTTTCCGCAGAGCGACGGCGGCGTTGCGGCGGCAAACGATTTCGTGCCGGGCGCGCTTGGGCCGTGCTGGGTGGGAAGCGTTGTCTATTCGCAATTGATCGGATTTGCACCCGAGCGCGTGAAGGGCAAGCCGCGTGTGCTGGCGGATTTCTTCGACACGCGGCGTTATCCGGGGCCGCGTGGGCTTAAGCGTTCGAGTGCGAAACTGAATCTTGAGCTTGCGCTGCTGGCGGATGGGGTGAAGGCCAAAGACATCTATCCCACGCTTGCCACGCATAACGGGTTGCTGCGGGCGCTGGCCAAACTCGACACCATTCGACCCTTCATCGTTTGGTGGTCGAAGGGGAGCGAGCCGTTGAAGCTGCTGGCCGATGAGAAGGTGGTGTTCACCACCATGCCCAACAGCGCGCTGTTCGATGCGGCGAAGGCCAAGCAGAAGATCGGCGCGATCTGGGAGGCGCAGCTTTACGAGATGGATGTGTTCGCCATTCCGCGCGGCGATCCGAAGAAGCCGATGGCGATGGAGTTCTTGCACTTCGCGACCTCGGACAAGGCGCTCGCCCATGTGGCGGAATGGGTGCCGTATGGGCCGGCGCGCAAATCCTCCGTGCCGCTGGTGGGCAACAATCCGGAGCTGGGACTTGCCATGCGCCCATTCCTGCCGACCGCGCCGGAGCATTTCGGCAAGGCGTTCAAGGTGGACGATGCCTGGTGGGCCAAGCACGGCAAGGAGATCGCGCCGGTGTGGCGCGTGTGGGTGGAAGGCGCCAGCGCCAGCGATTTGCCGTGAGCGTTGGTTGAAAGTTTCGGGCAATGCCTTCGCCATGAAACGAAGGAACTCGCGCGGAGTTGTTTGCGCGCCGCATTGACAGACGCGCTGGGCTCGCCGACGTTGCAGTGACCGCATCGGGGCCGCGGGAGGGCTGGAAATTCAATGCTTTCTTATGCGGTGCGCCGTTTGCTTGGCGCAATCCCCACGCTGTTTGTCGTCATCACGCTGACCTTCTTCATGATGCGCGCGGCACCCGGCGGGCCGTTCGACAGCCAGCGCGCGCTGCCGCCGGAAATCGCGGCCAACATCAACAAGGTCTACAACCTCGATAAGCCGCTGATCGTGCAATACGGGCTTTATCTGGAACGGCTGGCGCATTTCGATCTGGGGCCGTCGTTCAAGAACCGCGATTTCACGGTGACCGAACTGATCGCGCAAGGCTTGCCGGTGAGCGCGCGGCTGGGCCTTTTGGCGATGGCGTTCGCGCTTTTGTTCGGCGTGACGTTGGGCGTGGTGGCGGCGTTGCGCCAGAACCGGCCCGCCGATTTCGGCGTGATGACCCTGGCGATGATCGGCATCACCATTCCCACTTTCGTTACCGCACCGCTTTTGACGCTTGTGTTCGGCGTTTATGGGCTTTCGATCTTCGGGCACAACATCGAATTGCCGGTGGCCGGTTGGGGCGGCGGGGCGGCGGTCAATCTTATTCTGCCGGTGACGGTTCTGGCGTTGCCGCAGATTGCGATCATCGCGCGGCTGGTGCGCGGCAGCATGGTGGAGGTGCTGCATTCCAATTATATCCGCACCGCGCGCGCCAAGGGATTGCCCAGTCATATCGTCGTCACGCGCCACGCGTTGCGCGCGGCATTGCTGCCGCTGGTGAGTTATCTGGGGCCAGCGACCGCGGGACTTCTGACCGGATCGCTGATCGTGGAGACGATCTTCGGGCTGCCGGGCATCGGGCGCTATTTCGTGACCGGGGCGCAGAACCGCGATTACACGCTCGTCATGGGCGTGGTGATTGTTTACGGCGCGCTGATCATTCTGCTGAACCTCGTCACCGATCTTTTGTACGCAGTGCTCGACCCGCGCGTGAGGTATGACCGGTGATCGCCACGGGGACATCGGCGGCCAATGCCGAAGCGATGACGGGCGCGCAGTTCGTGCGCGGGCGCAGCCTTTGGGTGGATGCGCGGCGCAGGCTTTTCCGCAACAAGGCGGCGATGGTGAGCGTGATCGTGCTCGCGATCATCGCCTTGGCAGCGGTGTTTCTGCCGCTGGTGTGGCCTTACAGCTTCGAGGACATCGATTACACGCTGGTCAGTTGCGCGCCGGATTGGTGGCCCGATCCCGATGTGATGTGCCATTCGGGCGGCTGGCACATTTTCGGATCGGATTCGCTGGGGCGCGATCTGTTCGTGCGGGTGCTTTATGGCGCGCGAATTTCGCTGGCCGTGGGATTGGTGGCGACGTTTGTGAGCCTTGTGATCGGCGTCGCCTATGGCGCGACGGCGGGGTTCATTGGCGGAGCGATCGACAATGTGATGATGCGGGTGGTGGATGTTCTGTATTCGCTGCCGTTTCTTTTCTTTGTGATCATTTTGATGGTGATCTTTCAGCAGAGCTTCGTTCTGCTGTTCGTGGCCATTGGCGCGGTGGAATGGCTGACCATGGCGCGGATCGTGCGCGGGCAGACGCTTTCCATCAAGGAAAAGGAATTTATCGAGGCGGCGCGCGCGGGCGGGGTTTCGCAGGCCGGCATCATCGGGCGGCACATCGTGCCCAACGTGGTGGGGCCGGTGATCATTTATGTGACCCTGACGATCCCGTCGGTGATTTTGTCGGAGAGTTTTCTGTCGTTCCTGGGGCTTGGCATCCGCGAACCGCTGACATCGTGGGGCGTTTTGATTTCGGATGGGGCGAACCAGCTTGAATCGGCGCCCTGGATGCTGATCTTCCCGGCGTTGTTCATGGCGGTGACGTTGTTCTGTTTCAACTTCATCGGCGACGGGTTGCGCGACGCCCTGGACCCCAAGGATCGCTGATGGCAACGCCGATCTTCGAAGTGAAAAACCTCGACGTGCGGTTTTCGACGGCGGACGGCGAAGTGCACGCGGTGAAGAACGCGAACTTCCGCATCGAAGAAGGCGAATGTCTGGGCATTGTGGGCGAATCCGGTTCGGGCAAGAGTCAGTTGTTTCTTTCCACGCTGGGGCTCTTGTCGATGAACGGGCGGGTGACGGGCAGCGTGCTGTATCGCGGGCGCGAGATTTTGGGATTGCCCGAGAAGGAATTGAACACGTTGCGCGGATCGAAGATCACCATGATCTTTCAAGACCCGCTGACATCGCTGACGCCGCACATGACGGTGGGCGCGCAGCTGATGGAAACCTTGCAGGTGCACGCGCAGGTGCCGGAAGACGAAGCCGAGCGGCGCGTTTTGGAAACGCTGGAACTGGTGCGCATTCCCGAGGCCAGGCAGCGGATGCGGCAATATCCCCATGAGCTTTCGGGCGGGATGCGTCAGCGCGTGATGATTGCGATGGCGGTGTTGTGCGGGCCCGATCTGCTGATCGCGGACGAACCGACCACCGCGCTCGACGTGACGGTGCAGGCACAGATTCTGGAGATCATGCGCGATCTGAAGGCGGAACTGAAAACCGCCATCGCGATCGTTTCGCACGACATGGGCGTGATCGCGGGGTTGGCCGATTATGTGCAGGTGATGCGGCGCGGCGAGATTGTGGAAACGGGCGACGTGAATGCGATCTTCTATGCGCCGAAGCACGATTACACAAAGATGCTGCTCGATGCGATGCCGCGGGTGGACAAGCCTGACAGGCCGGGACACGCGCATCTGACGCCGCTGCCGCCAAGCCCCAAGACGTTACTAGATGTGCGCGATCTGAAAGTGTATTTTCCGGTGCGCGTGGGTGGACTGTTTGCGAAGAAGAAGCCGCTTCGGGCGGTGGATGGCGTGAGCTTTCAACTGCACGAAGGCGAAACCTTGGGCGTGGTGGGCGAGTCCGGTTGCGGGAAATCGACGCTGGCGCGCGCGGTGCTGAAGCTGTTGCCGCAAACCGATGGCGCGGTTGTTTGGTGCGGGCGCGATCTGGGGCCGATGCAGCGCGAAGAAATCCGCAAGCTGCGCGAGGAATTGCAGATCGTGTTTCAGGACCCGCTGGCGAGCCTGGACCCGCGCATGACCATCGGCCAATCCATCGCCGAACCGTTGCGCACCTTGAAACCGCAGCTTTCGCGCCGCGAGGTGCGCAAAGAGGTGAGCGAGATGATGGAGCGTGTGGGGCTGGAGCCCGGCTGGATCAACCGCTATCCGCATGAGTTTTCCGGCGGGCAGAACCAGCGCGTGGGGATTGCGCGCGCGATGATCGTGAAGCCGCGTCTGGTGGTTTGCGACGAAGCGGTGAGCGCGCTGGACGTTTCCATTCAGGCGCAAATCGTGGATTTGCTGGTTCGGTTGCAGGCCGAATTCGGGATGTCGCTGATCTTCATCAGCCACGATCTTTCGGTGGTGCGGCAGGTTTCGCACCGGGTGATGGTGCTTTATCTCGGCCGCGTGGTGGAGATGGCGGGGCGCGATGCGATTTATGAAAATCCGCGCCATCCTTATACGCGCGCGCTGATCCGCGCGGTGCCGGTTCCCGATCCGCGGGCCGAACGGGCGAAACCGCGGGCGAAGATCGCGCACGAACTGCCTTCCCCGCTCGATACGCGGGCGCAGCTGACGTTTTTGAAATCGAAGCTGGTGGACGATGCGGATGCGGAACAGTATCGGCCGCGATTAATCGAAGTCGCGCCGGGGCATCTTGTGGCGGAGCATGATTGAAGGCCAGTTGGTTATTTTACCCGCTTCACCTTGAACAGCATCGTGTTGCCGGTGATCTTCATCGAATAGGTGCCGAAGATCGCGCGTTCCACCGTGACGGTGACGTTTCTGGCGTTCCTGTCGAAACGGGCTTTGCCGGTGTCGCCTTGCAGTTGCGTCCATATCTGGCCGTTGGCGAGGAAGACGGTGAACTTGCCGTACGGGTTGAGCGCATAGTCGGCGAGCTTGGAAGTGATGCTGTCGATCTGTTCGTCCTGCGCCTTGGCGATTTCCTGTGGCGTCTTCACCACGCGTTCTTCGCCGAATTCTTTTGGCGTGGCTTGCGGTTTTTCCTCGCCGCCGCCGAACAGATTGCCCAGGCCGAACCAGGATTCCTTTTCCTTCTCCACTTCTTCGGGCGAAGGCGGCGCGGCGGCGGCCTGTGTGGGCGGCGCGAATTGCGGGGAGAGGTGATCGTAACAGGCAAGGCGTTCTGGCGCGTCAGTCAACGCCGCGCATTTGCGCAAGGCGCGCAGCAGATCATCGCGACCATCGGCGTGGGCGAATGCGGGCGTCAGGCAAAACAGAGAGGTGAGAACCAGCGCCTTGCGATCCATCTTCAAACCATCCTTCCGTAACGCAAATGTGCGCCGCGATTCATCCCCACGGGCGGCGATGATATGGTATGGAGCACGCATGTTCGAGGGGCCTGACATTATGCTTCGTTTAAAGGTGCTGGCGATCGCGGGGCTTGCGCTGCTGGCGGGCTGTTCGCCGCCGCAGCGGGGCGACGGGCCGATGACCTTGAACCGCGGCAACGGCACGGAGATCAAAAGCCTCGACCCGCATTACATCGACCTGACGAGCGAATCCAACGTCGAAGGCGACATCCTGACCGGGCTGACCACCGAGAATGCGGCGGGCGAGCCGATTGCGGGCGCGGCGACGCATTGGGAGGTTTCGCCCGACGGCAAGACGTGGACATTCCATCTTCGCGACGAAGTGTGGTCGGACGGGGTGCCGGTGACGTCGCACGATTTCGTTTATGCGTTTCGCCGTTTGCTGGAACCGACGCGGGCCGCGCCCTATGCCTATAACATCTGGATCTTCAAAAACGCGCGCGCGGTGAATGCGGGCAAGTTGCCTGGCACCGCGCTTGGCGTGGAGGCGCCGGACGACAAGACGCTGATCATCCATCTGGAACATCCCGCACCTTATCTGCCGGAACTGCTGACGCATCAGACGGCTTATCCGGTGCCCAAGCACGTTGTTGAGGTGAAGGGCGATGACTGGTCGAGGCCGGAGAATTTCGTCGGCAACGGGGCCTATCTGCCCAAGCGGTGGATCCCCAACGATCATCTGACCTTGGTGAAGAATCCGCGTTTCTACGATGCCAAGAACGTGCGCATCCAGATCGTCAATTATTTTCCGACGCAGGATACGCAGGCTGCCCTGAAACAGATGCGCGCGGGCGAACTGGACACGCAGACCCCGCTTCCCGCCACCGAGATCATCTGGCTGCGCAAACACATGCCGCGCACCTTGCAGATGGCCAACTATCTGGGCGTCTCTTACATCACGTTCAACAATACGAAAAAGCCGTTCGACGACCCGCGCCTGCGCGAGGCATTGAGCCTTGCCTTCAACCGCGAGGCGATCAATACCGACGTGCTGAAATTCGGCGAACGGTCGGCCTATGCGTTCGTGCCGCCCGGAACGGCGAACTATCCCGGCACCGCGCATCTCAAATTTCAATCCCAACCGATGGCGGCGCGGATTGCGCGTGCGAAACAGCTCATGATCGAAGCGGGGTTTGGGCCGAACCATCGCTTCCACACCACCTTTGCCGTCACGCAAGACCCGGACAATGCGCGCGTGGCAGCCGCCGTGCAGCAGATGTGGCGGCAGATCTATGTCGACATCGAGATCGTGCGATCCGATGCGCAGATCCATTACAAGAACATGCAGGTGCACCAGTTCGACATGGCAGGGGCTGCGTGGATTGCCGATTTCAACGATGCCTCGAACTTCCTCGACCTGTTGCGTTCGGACAGCGGCAACAATTACGGGCAATACAAGAACGCGAAGTTCGACGCGTTGATGGACCAGGCGCAGCAGGAGCCCGATGGGAAGAGGCGCGGGCAGTTGATGAACGACGCCGAACAGATTGCGCTGGATGAAAATGCGGTGCTGCCCTGGCGTTTCCGCAAGACGCAGGATCTGGTGCAGCCTTATGTGCGCAACTGGATTCCCAACCTGCGCGATTTCAACCACACCCGCTGGCTTTGGATCGACCCCAAGGTCCAGCCGGAGCGTTGAAGACAGGTCACAGCTTTCCTATCTACTGCTCTGTCATTCCGCCGGTTCCGGCGGTAGGCTGGGCTGTCCTGGAGGAGAGAAATTCCCATGAATTTCAATAGGTTGACTTCCCGCTGGAAGAGCATTTTGCTGGTTCTGGCGGTGCCTGTGCTGCTGGCGGGGTGTGGCGTCAACACAATTCCCACCAAGGACGAACAGGTGAAGGCGGCGTGGGGCGATGTGCAGAACCAATATCAGCGCCGCAGCGACCTGATCCCCAACCTGGTTTCGACCGTGCAGGGTTACGCGCAGCAGGAACGCACCGTGCTGACCGACGTGGTGAAAGCGCGCGCGAGCGCCACGCAGGTGAAAGTGGATTCCTCCACCATCACCGATCCGGAGAAGTTCAAGCAATTCCAGGCCGCGCAGGATCAGCTTTCGGGCGTGCTGGGGCGGTTGCTTGCTATCACCGAGAATTATCCCGACCTGAAATCGAACCAGAACTTCCTGGCGCTGCAATCGCAATTGGAAGGAACGGAAAACCGCATCGCGATCTCGCGGCGCGATTACAACGAGGCGGTTCGGCAGTACAACACCGAGCTTCGCACCTTCCCGGGCGTGATCTGGGCGGCGACGCTTTATCGTTCGCAGAAGCCGGCGCAGCCTTTCACCGCCACGGCTGAAGCGCAGACGGCGCCGAAGGTCAGCTTCCCGCCGCCGCAGTAATAATGATGGATCCCCTCGCCTTGCTGCGCCGGTGCGCGATCGCGCTTGCCTTGGTTTGCGCGTTCGTTGCACCGGCAGCCGCAGCACCCACCTTTCCGACGTTGACGGGGCGCGTGGTCGATGACGCGCACATGCTGTCCGACGCGACCAAGGCATCGCTGACGCAGAAGCTGGAAGATCTGGAGAACCGCACCTCGCGGCAGTTGGTGGTGGTCACCCTGCCCTCGCTGCAAGGGTATGAGATCGAGGATTACGGTTATCAGCTTGGCCGCGCCTGGGGCATTGGGCAGAAGAAGCTCAACAACGGCGTGCTGTTCATCATCGCGCCGAACGAACGCAAAGTGCGCATCGAAGTGGGATATGGGCTGGAACCCATTCTCACCGATGCGCTTTCGAGCGTGATCCTACAAACAAAAGTGCTGCCGCAATTCCGTGACGGCAACATGGAAGCGGGCGTGGTTGCGGGCACCGATGCCATTGCCGAGCAATTGCTGCTGGATGCACCGGCCGCCAAGGCGCGCGTGGCGGCGGCGGAGAAACAGGTTTCGCAGCCGCAGTTCAATCCCGTGGTTCTGATCGTCATCTTTTTCATCATCTTCACGATCTTCGGCCGCATCTTTGGGCGGCGCGGCGGCGGCATGGGCGCGCTGCCCTGGATCATCCTTGGCAGCGGCATCGGGCGCGGCGGCGGAGGCTGGGGCGGTGGCGGCGGTTTCGGCGGCGGTGGATTTTCCGGCGGCGGCGGATCGTTCGGCGGCGGCGGCTCTTCGGGGAGCTGGTGAGATGTTGAACGAAACCGATCGCCGCAACATCGCCGGCGCCGTTGCCCACGCAGAAGCAACCAGCGCGGGCGAAATCTCCTGCGTGCTGGCAGAAGAAGCTTCGCACTATCGCGAAGTGCCGCTGGGATGGGCGGCGCTGGCCGCACTGGTGTTGCCGCCATTGGCGCTAATCTTGGGCTTCAAACCGCTGGCGCTGGCCGACATGGTTTCGGGCTGGGCGGCGGCGCAAGCTTCCGCGACGGAACGCGACATTCTTCTCGCACTTTCCGCATACGCCGTGGTGCAGGCGGTGCTGTTTGCCGTGGTGGCATTGATCGTTTCGTTGCCTGCGGTGCGGCGCGCCTTGACGCCAGGATTTTTGAAATCGCACCGCGTGAACCAATCGGCAAAACATCACTATACCGCGTTGAGCGCGCGGTTGGGCGAAGGCGCCCCCTTCGTGCTGATCTACGCCTCACGCCGCGACCGCAGGGTTGAGATTATGGCCAGCCCATCGGCACATGCCGCAGCGGGAGAAGCCGTGTGGCGCGACGCGGCGAATGTTCTTGGCGCATCTATGCGCGAAGGCCGCGCCGGACAGGGTTTCGTGCGCGCTGTGGAGATTTGCGGCGCGGCACTGGCCCGCCACTTCCCGCCCAACGGCGACAAACACAATGCATTGCCCGATACGCTGCTGGAAACCTGAATAGAAAAGGCGGCGGATCGCTCCGCCGCCTTTCGCGTGCCCGCCCCCGGTTTTTCTATCCACCCAGACCAATGCTGATGCTGGCAAAGGGCCCGTGGAAACTGACATCCGCCGTGCGCCCGGTGTCGATGCCCGCATCCATCGCGCCGAAGAAATAATCCGCGCGATAGCCGAGGCTGACTTTCGCATTGGGAAATTTCAGCGACAGTCCCGCAAAACCGCCCACGTTCGGCACGGTGACGGTTTTGCTGCGCACATGCGGCGTTCCCCCGTTCCTGTATTGGGTGAGCCGGGCGTCGTAGATGTAATTGTGGGTATGAAGGCGGTCGTAATTGCCCGTCTTGTGTTCGACGCTCGATTTCTGCCGCCCGAACAGGATGGCCGCGTTCACGCCCCAATCGAAGGTGAATTCCGCCGTATCGGGATTGCCGATGAAGGGGGTCGATCCGCTCCAGGAGAGTGATGGGCCGATACCGTGGAAGCTGCGTTCGCTTTCGGCCGCCAGTGCATAGGTGTGGAAGCGCGTGCCGAAGGCATATTTCTTTCCGAAGAAGGCGCTGTTGAGATAATAGGAATAGACCTGCAGGGACGGATCGGCCTTGACCGTGACGTCCGATTTGGTGGTGAATTGAGCAAAGCGCACGCCGGCATCGATCACCGATGAGGTGTGGCGGCCGAAGATGCCAAGCCCCACATCCTTGCCCACCTGGAAATCGAGAACCGCGTGACTTTCCTTGTAGTTCGCATCGGCATCGGAGAAACGCACGATATTGGGCGTGGAGATGTTGGTCGGGAAATCGACGCGCGAGACCGAATGAATGCGGTCGCCCGTCGTCTGATGCGCGTGACGGGCGCCGTTGGAACGGCCGTAACGCAGCGCCACAGAGAAGGTCCAATCGGATTGCGCGGGCGCAAAGGTGATTTTGGCTTCGCCGCCGAAACTTTGCTCCGGCGGACGCTGGGCATCCAGCGGCTGGCCGTAATCGAACGGTACCTGTGGTCCTGGGGTAAGGACCGGAGGACCAAATGCATAACGGTGACCGAAAGGAAACGGCTCGGCTGGCTGCGGGCCGTTCATGAATGGCGCGGTGAACTGATCTTGCGTATTACTTAACGCTTCGAGTTGTCCGCCGAGTTCGATCCAAACGGTCGGTCTGTCGGCATCGCTTGCTTCGGCGCGGCCTTCGAATCCGATCGCCGCGACAAGCGCAAACGCGGAGACGGTGGCCATAAGTTTCCAACGGAAATCTTCGTGCCGCGCGGCGCTGTTCATCAATTCGCTCATCGGTTCCCCCTTACCAATTCTTCGTGACGCGGACGCCGATCAACTTCGGATCGGTCAGGAAGACGTTGGTCGTCAGCCCCGAGTCATCGCTGTTGAGGAACGCGCCCGTTAATGCGGTCGTGTTGAATACGTTCTTGTCGTAGAGCATCACTTGCCAACCGTTCTGGTTGGTGAGGATCAGCGTCAGGTTCATGGTCGCGTAGCCATGGAGCTTGTCGTAGGACAGATCGTTGAAGACGCGCCAATAGGAATTGTCTTGAAAATAACCATCAGCCCTGAGCGTGCCCGCCCAATCCGAGGTGATGGGCATTGAATATTGTGTGCCCAATGAAACCGTGAACGGCGGCGCATTCGGCATCATGTTGTGGCTGAGGTCTTTGTAGAAACCTTCGCCGCCGTTGATTTCGGGATCGTCGGAGAAATAGCCGTTGCCGAAGTCGATGTGATCATTCCAGGTGCCGACCGTGGGGCAAATACCGATGCTGCCATTGATATTGGCCACATATTCCACCGGAAGAATGCAGTTCGACGGCCGCGTCGGGAACGGCTTGGCGACCATCCAGTCGATGTGACCGGCCGTGCGATCCATCAGGTCGATGGCTTTGGAGCCGTTCGCCAGACGCGCATCTTCGTAGCCGCCGCTGAAATTGAACTTGAGGCCCGGTATGGGTTCCCACACCGCCTCAAGTTCCGCACCCTTCACATGCGCATCGAAATTGAGGTTGATCGAAGTGCGATCCACGATCTGCGAAATCTGGTAGTTCTCGTAGTTGTAGTAGAAGAGACTGCCATTCAGCGTCAGCGCACCGTCGAGCAAGGTGTTTTTCGTACCAAGCTCGAACGCATCGATGAATTCCGGCTTGAAGGTCAGCGGATGCACGACCGAGGCCACTTGCTCGATGGTCGGATAGAACTGGCCTTCCGTCACGACGGCAGGCGGGGGATTGGCACCACCAGCCTTGTAACCGTGTGCATAGGAACCGTAGACCAGCGTTTGATCGGTGAAGTTCAGCTTCGGCGTCCAGTTGACAGCCGCACGGCCGGTGAGTTCGTCCCACTGCTGATCGACGACGCCGGCCACCGGATAACCGTAAGTCGAAGAAGCCAGAAGCCAGCTTGGTATCTGCGGCGCGTGCTTACGGTCTTCCGTCCAGCGCAACCCACCGATGAGCTTCAGGTCTCTGAAGATGCTGTAGTAGATCTCGCCGAACGCGGCATAGGAATTCAGGACGTAGGGATTCTCGCTGAGGAAGTAATTGTGCCCTTTCGCGTTCAGGCTGGTGAGCGGATTGGGGTCCATATAGATGCAGTTCGCGATACCGTAGACGCTCGCACCTTGCTTGGGATCGCCGGGCTGAAGGCCATAGGGCATACATTCATGATTGTCGGTGACGCCGGGGATATAGTCGATTCCGGGAGAGGGAATGACGGTACCACCGTTCGCCTGCTGATTGCCTTTTGCAGCGAATAGCGAAAGCGCGTTGATGAAAACGTAGTAATTTTCCTCGGTCTCATAATGAAGAAAATTTCCACCGGCGCTGAAATTCAAAGGACCGGAGAAATTCGAAGCCAACCGGAATTCCTGACTGAGCTGCCAGGAGCGTTCTTCCGACAAGTCTTGCGCAACCAATCGGCTGCTGCATCCCAGTTGGGGATCGCAGAAATAACCGGTGCGCTGTGCGTGAGCGGGATCGGCGCAATCTTGGGTGCCGCCAATACTGAGCGTCGCGCCATTGTCACAGAGGTAATTTCCGTCCGGAACAATGGCATGGGACAAATCTGCTCCAAACCGATCGGGGCCAAAGACACCTTGGCGCGTGTTGAAGCGATTATAATCTTCGGTCGACCATAGGAAATCGTGATTGAAAGCGGTCTGCGAAGTGAAGGTAAGCTCTGGAGTGATATTGTAATCGGTATTCAACTCGATGATGTCGTTTTTGGCCTGATAGACCGGATTGAGCGTCGTTGAGATGATATGCAGGTTCTGTGACTGCGTTGCGCTCGCATAAGGATTGAGTTCGGGAAATACCGGATTGCCGAGACCCGACGTCGCCCCGTAGTACGGCAGATTGTAACCGTTCGGAACCTCGAAGGATTGCGGCGAATAGAGAGATTCGGGCAAACATCCCTGCCCGACATAGTGGGCTTTGCTGTAAACGCTGGTCACGGAGTCCACAGGCACGCCGCCGATTTCAGTCGGCGTCGGGTCGGTTTTACACAGCTGCTTGCTGGTGCGCATGCGGTCGTCGTCTTCGGAGAAATGTTCCCAGACGAGGTACATCTGCACATGCTCGACCGGCTTGAGGCCGATGGTGACGCGTCCGCTCCACAGGTCGCGGCCGTCGATACGGCTATCTGTCAATTCATTGAAGGAATAACCTGCGCGTTTGGTCCATTCGCCCGCCACGCGGATGTCGAGGCGATCATCGACGATGGGAAGATTGATCATGCCTTCGAAGCGGCGCTGGCTGTAATTGCCGACTTCGCCTGATGCCATCGCTTCGAACTGATCGGTCGGTTTGGCGGAAACGATGTTCACCACGCCTGCGGTGGCGTTGCGGCCGTAGAGCGTTCCTTGGGGGCCGCGCAGCACTTCGAGCTGGCCGACGTCGTAGAATTCTTGTTCGAAGAAATGGTTGCGGATGAACGGGACATCGTTCATCGCCACGGCGACGGCGGGATCGGTGGTGACGGAGATGGCTTGCGTGCCGATGCCGCGGATCTGGATGCTGTAGCCGGTGAAGTTTGTTTTGGTGAACGTCAGGTTCGGCACCTGTTTCACGAGGTCGGGGCCGCCTGCCGTCTGCGTGGCGGTCAATTGTTCCTGGCTGAGCGCGGTGATGGCGATGGGGATGCTTTGAACGTCTGCGCCGCCAAGTTTGGAGGACGTGACCGTTACCGTTTCCACTGCGGCGCGGTTGGGCGCGGCCTGCGCGAGCGTGAAATTGGGCACGCCTTCGTAAACGTTCTCGCTGTGCTCGGCAGCGGAGGAGCGCACGATGGCGATGGAATCGCCCGCGCGGCGCGTGGTGAAGCCGGTGCCGGAGAGGATTTGCGACAGCGCCTGTTCGGGCGACATTTCGCCGGAGGCGCCTTTGCTGCGCACGCCTTGCATCGCCTGGCTGGAGATCGCGATCTGGACACCCGATTGCGTGGAATAGGCATCGAGCGCTGCGGCGAGCGTTCCGCCGGGGATGTTGAAGCTTGCTGCCATGGCGGATGTGGCGAGCAGCCAGCTTGCCGATCCGGCGCATGCGGCTGCGAAAATACCGTTTGTTTTCTTCATGAATCCCCCCTTCGATGATCTTCGATGTTCAGCGCGCGAGCACGATGGTTTCGCCGCGGTGTTGGACTTTCAGGCCGAAGATTTCGTGCGCGTTGGCGGCGAAATCTTCTGCACCTGTGATGCGGAAACGGCCGTTGATGGTGAGCTTTGCGATATCGGGGCTCGCCAGCACCAATTGCGTGCCGCCATAGCGGTTGAACTCGGCGGCGACATCGGCAAGCGCGGTGTTGTGGAACACCAGCGAGCCGCGCTGCCAGGCCAGGCGATCGGCCATGCGGCGATCGGAAATCCTGGAGATGCTGACGTTGCTGGCCGTTGCGATGGCGATATCGCCGGGCACCAAGGTGATGGGACGCGCATCGGTTGCTTCGAGCCGCACGCTTCCTTCCATCAGCGCGACTTCAAGCGATTTCGGCGTCGAGCGGACGGTGAATTTCGTTCCGAGATCGACGATCCTGCGGCCCCGAGCCTGAACCACGAACGGACGGGCCGGATCATGCTTGATCTGGAAATAGGCTTCGCCGCGCACGAGTTCGGCAGCACGCGTGCGGCCGTGCAGATCTATGCGCAATGCGCTGTCGGTGTTGAGTTCGATTTGCGAGCCGTCGGCGAGCGTGAGGCGTTCCTGGCCGCCTTTGGGCGTTTCGATCAGTTGCGATTTGGGTTGGGAAAAGTAGTTCGCACCGAACAGCCCGGTAACCACCACCAGACCGAACACGGCGGCGATGCGCGACCACATGGCTTTGCGGGGCGCGCTGTAATATGTGCGCGGCTGCATGGGACTGCGCAACGCGGCCAAACGGTCGGAACGTTTCCAGCTGGCGGAAATGCGCACATAGGCAACGCGATGGGTGAGCGATTGGGCAAGCCAGGCGTCGAGCTCGGCCTGGCGTTCCTGCGTCCAGCTTTCGGTGCTGTTTTGGTCGATCACCCAGCCGGCGGCAAGATCTTCGATCATGTCGGTTGCGGTGGTTTCGGAGCCGGTCATGAAGGTCTCCGCACATCGGGTTGTTCGCCATAAAGGCTGTTGGCGAGAAGGCGCGCGGCTTCTTTCAGGTGATAGCGCACGGTGATTTCGGCAACGCCCATGCGGGCTGCGATTTCGGAACGCGATAATCCATCGACCTTTTGCATCAGAAAGGCTTCGCGGCAGCGCGGGGGAAGCTTGTCGACCGCGGCTTGCAGGCGGCGCAACTCATCGCGCGCGATCACGGTGCGGTCGAGCGCGGGTTCTTCTATGGCGGCACCCAGCGCGTCGAAATCGGAAACGGCTTCGAACGGGATGATCTGTTCGCGGCGCAGACGGCGGCTGAGCAGGTGGCGCGCGGTGGTGAAGAGGAACGCCTTGGGCGAATCCGGCAGGCCCTTGAGCGCTGCTTCATAGACCTGGACATAGATGTCTTGCCTGAGATCGGCGATGTCGCTCTTGTTGCGCCAGTTGTGTTGCAAGAACTGCATCAGCGCCGCCTCCAGCGGCAGAATCTCGCGTTCGAACCAGGCATCTACTTCGGGCGCAGTAATCACCGCCCCCTGAAAGCGCGGGTCGACATGGGTTCGGCCGTGGTCCGTGTGGTCGGTCATCCCTCTGGAGCGTCCTTGCCTGCGAGGGGGATTGAGGTTCGTCCTGCCCATGGAGAGACATGAGCGGCCCCCGCCGGATAGGGTCGCGCGGCGAAAAATTTTCGTGTGGGGACGCAAGAAAAGAACAAGGCCGCACCTCCGATCGCGGGATGGGTGCTGATGTGGCTTGTTCAGGATGAGCGCGGAAAAGAGTTAGAGCAAAGAAAAAGGCGGCGGATCGCTCCGCCGCCTTTCGGGAGAGGTGGGTAACCGCTTCCCGTTAGCCCCCCAGGCCGATGCTGATGGTGGCGAATGGGCCGTAGAAACCGATGTCACTCGACTTGCGAGCGTTGATTCCATCGTCCATAGCGCCAAAGAAGAAATCGCCCCGATAGCCAAGGGTTACCTTGGCCGATGCATAGCGGAACGAGACAGCGGCAAAGCCTCCCACATCAGGCACAATTACCGAACGAGAGCGCGCAAGGCTGTGCGGTTGCTGATAACTCGACGCAACGCCTTTATAAAAATCGAATGCAAATGTACTAATGTGAAGAAATGTCTTGTAATGCAATTCGGCAGCATCGCTCCGACCGTGAACCTTTTGTCGACCAAACAGCAGTGAAGCGTTAATACCCCAATCAAAATTGAGCGCCTTGTCCTCAGCTGGTCTGGAAATTCCGGTGGATGCTGTCCACGTAATCGACGGCCCTACCGCCCTAAAGCTTCGCAGGACATCTGCATATCCAGAGAAATGACGGTGACTTGTGAAAACGCCACCTATCGCCCCCGCGTTCGTGCCCGAGCGAAAAACGATTGGAACACCGTTGATGTTGGCGCGAGTGTTCGAAGTGAACTGCGCTATTCGAATGCCAAAAGAAACTTTGGACTGATCAAATTTAGAAAGCAGCCCAACGCCTACATCCCTACCGGCACTGAAATCGACAACTGCGTGTGTCTCCGCATTTTTGGAACTGGCGTTTAGATGGGGCGCTGGGTCAAGATGAGTTTGCAGTGGCCTCCCGTAAAGAGTTCGCCCCGAAACCAGAGGTTCCGGCTGACGTTGATATCGACTCCTGCTTGCATTTGATCGGCCATAGCGAACGCTCGCCGAAAATATCCAATCCGTACCGCGCGGATCAAGTTCCAGAGTCCCCTCGATGCCGGACGAATAATGTGCCCCCCGTTGAACGGGCAAGACAGAAGCAAAGCCATGCTCATCGAAAGAGTTTAAAAATGGGAGCGAGAATACCTCTTGGTTTCCCACCAATCGCTCAAGTTGACCACCCAACTCAATCCAAACTGCGGGACGTTCAACCTCGTCGGCCGCGGCATGTCCGGCTGCCAAGAAAATCGCGCCAGCACAAACAGTCGAAAATAGATATTCGTGCAAACCCTTTCGATTGGTATTTTCTGTTGTCAATTCGCTCATTGTTTTCCCCCTCACCAATTCTTCGTGACACGGATGCCGATCAATCGGGGATCGGTAGTGAACACGTTCGTCGTTAATCCGCTGTCATCACTATTGAGGAATGTGCCCGTAATATCTGTCGTATTGAGCACATTCTTGTCGTAAAGCATTACCTGCCAACCATTCTGATTTGTCAGGATCAGTGTAAGGTTCACGTTTGTGTAGCCACGCAGTCGATCATAAGGATTATCATTAAAAATTCGCGCCCAAGAATAATCTTGCCAATAGTAGTCTGCGCGCAACGTTCCGGCCCAATCATTGGAAAGTGGAAGAGTATATTGAGCCCCCGCTGATACAGTGAACGGAGGAGTATTCGGCAACTCATTGCCGCCCAGATCCTTATCAAATCCCGCACCATTATTCGGCGCCGTTACAGGATCAAAGCCACCATATCCTACCGGCAATGGCCGAGAGAACGCACCGCCGTCATGCGACGTTACAGTTGGGTTGGCCACGTATGGAAGGTCGGTAAGCGGATCGAAGCCAGCATCATATGCGGTCTGACAAGCTGATATGATTGCACCAATACCGGATGTCTGCCCGGTAGCTCCGGCGTTGTAGAAAACAGCATCCTGAAGACCGGCCGATGCGGCTTCAGAGACGACATAGGCCGGAATGATGCAATTCGAGGCTCGCGTGATCGTGGGCTTGAGAACAAGCCAGTCACTATGCCCGGCCGTCCGATCCATGAGATCGATCGCACCTTGGCCTTTGTTGATTTCAGAATGTTCCCATCCGCCCACGAAATTGAACCGCAGTCCCGGTACTGGTTCGTAAGTGGCTTCTAATTCTGCGCCTTTGACACGCGCGTCAACATTCAAGTTGATCGAGGTTCGATCGATGATTTGCGATATCTGATAGCCTTTGTAGTCGTAATAAAAGAAATCTCCGTTTAGCGTCAGCGCGCCGTCGAAAAGCGTGTTCTTGGTCCCAAGCTCATAGGCATTGATGAATTCGGGGCCGAATGTCATCGGATGAGTAGGTTGCGCCGCTCCATAGTCCGTATCGCCATTCTTCAGCAGATTCGCACCCGGCGGGTTTGCACCGCCTGCCTTATAACCATGTGCAAACGAGCCATAAAACAGCGTCTGATCGGTAAAATTGAGCTTGGGAGTCCAGTTCACCGCGGCTCGGCCTGTGACCTCACTCCATTCCTGGTCTATCACCTGTTCAACATAAGAGCCCCAGCCACGAATGAGTAGGAAGCTCGGAATCATTGGAAAATGCTTCTGATCATCTGTCCAGCGGACACCGCCAACAAACTTCAATTGTGGCGTGACATTGTAGTAACCCTCTCCGAAGCTCGCGTATGAGTTCAAGACATATGGATTGTGGCTGCGAAAATAGTTGTGACCGTTTCCGTCCAGATTTGAAATCGGATTAGGATCGATATAACCGCATTCAAACGGGGAGAGTGTACCTTCAGCGGGGTTGGCGTAGTAATAGCCACCCAGGCATTCATGATTGTCTATATTTCCAGAATTCCATGCAGGCAGATTTTGCTGTTGGACAACCGAAGCAAGAATAGTCAGGGCGTTGATGAAGACGTAGTAGCTCTCGTCGATTTCATAGTGCAAATAATTTCCGCCAAAGCTAAAGTTGAGTGGCCCGGAAAAATTGGAGCTAACTCTGAACTCCTGACTCAGTTGCCACGAGTGCAGCACGTTCAAATCTGCACCGACCAATCTGTTGCTACAGCCGAGTTGAGGGTCACAGAATACCCCATCCGGCGATATCTGGCCGCGACTGGGAAAAACTTTCTGCCCAGGATTAGGATTTGGGTAGGGATCGGCGGGCCCAAAATAATTGAAAATACCAGGCGCGGTGTTGAAGCGATTATAATCTTCGGTCGAATATAAGAAATCGTGACTGAATCCCGTCTGCGACGTGAGGGTAAGTTGTGGCGTGACCGAGTAATCAACGTTCAATTCTACGATGTCATTTGTCACCTTGTATGCCGGCTCAACTGAAGATTCGATGACACGTAAATTTGGCGATTGTGTTGTGCTGAGATAGGGATCGTGATCGTTCACAATGTTGAGCAGTTGCAGCCCGCTAAGGAACGATAACGACTGACCATTGGGCGTTCCGAACGACTCTATGGAGTACGGCGAAGCGGGCAAACAACCTTGGCTCAGACCGTCCGCTAGACCATGTTGCGGGCCATAGCCGGGAATGGGCACTCCGTTGACTTGGCTCGGACCTTCATCTCGTTTGCAGAGCTGTTTGGCGCTGCGCATGCGATCGTCATTTTCGGAGAAATGCTCCCAGACGAGATAGGTTTGAAGATTCTGGGCCGGCTTCCAGCCGATGGTCACGCGGCCCGACCACAAATCGCGGCCATCGATGCGATTGTCCGTTAGGGCGTTGAAGGAATAACCTTGACGCTTGGTCCATTCCCCCGCGAGGCGGATGTCGAGGCGATCATCGACCAGCGGGATATTGATCATGCCTTCGAAGCGGCGCTGGTGATAATTGCCGATTTCACCCGATGCCATCGCTTCGAACTGATCGGTCGGTTTGGCGGTGGTGATGTTCACAACGCCTGCGGTCGCATTGCGCCCATAGAGCGTACCTTGGGGGCCGCGCAGCACTTCCAACTGGCCGACGTCGAAGAATTCCTGTTCGAAGAAGTGATTGCGGATGAAGGGCGTATCGTTCATCGCCACGGCAACCGCCGGATCGGTGGTCACCGAAATGGCCTGGGTGCCGATGCCGCGGATGGTGATGCTGTAGCCGCTAAAATTGGTTTTGGAAAAGGTGAGGTTTGGCACCTGTTTCACCAGATCGGGGCCGCCGGCGGTTTGCGTGGCGGTGAGTTGTTCCTGGCTCATCGCGGTGATCGCGATGGGAATACTTTGCACATCGGCGCCGCCGAGTTTGGACGAGGTGACTGTCACCGTTTCGACGGCTGCGCGCGCCGGTGTGGCTTGGGCCAATTGCAACGGTTGGACGTCGTTGGCGGAAGACGATGACGAAGATTGCTTCGGCAATATGCCGATTGCGCCCGAACCGGCGCGTTTGGTGATGAAGCCGGTGTTTTGCAGGATGTGGGCGAGTGCGTCGTCATCCGAATAGGTGCCGTGGACGCCGTGGGATTGGGCGTCGCCGATGGCGTCGTCGGAGAACATCAGTTGGCGGCCGGATTGGGCCATGTAGCTGCGCAGCGCGCTGCGCAAATCGCCTGCGGGGATGTTGAAATCGGCGGCGGTGGCGGCGCTTGCGAGCAGAACTGTGCCGAGCGCAGTGGTGAGCAGGTATTTTTGGCAGGCTTTCATTGTTCCCCCTTCAATGTGCGCCGTGCGGCGCATGTCGTTCAGCGTGCGATGACGATCACGCCTTGCTTGCGTTCGAGTTTGAGGCCGAGGACGTCGCGGGCCAGGCTTGCGAAATCGGATGTGTTGGTGGTGCGGAAGGTGCCGCTGACGGTGCGGGCGGCGATGGCCGGATCGTCCACTCGCAGTTTTTGCGTGTTGTAGCGGTTGAACTGGGCGACAGCTTCGGCGAGCGTGGTGTGATCAAAAATGAGCTTGCCTTCGCGCCAGCCGAGTTCGCGCACGACATCGCGTGTCGCGCTTTTCTTCAGGCGCAGCGCGGTATCGGTGGCGATGGCGACATCGCCGGGTTCGAGCGTGGCCTGGCGGTGGACTTGGTCCGATGTGGTGGCGTCCAGCCGCGCGCGGCCTTCTGTGAGTGTCATCACCAGGCGTTTGTCGCCATCGAGGCGGAGCAGGAATTTGGTGCCGAGATCGGTGACCTTGCGGCCGGCGGCGAGCACGACGAAGGGATGGGCCGCATCGTGTTTGATGTTGAAGAAGGCTTCGCCTTTTTCCAGCGTGACCTGGCGGTTTGCGCCGCCGAGCGAAACCTTGAGCCGTGTGTCGGTGTTCAGTTCGATTTTCGAACCGTCTGCCAGATGCACGGTTTGGTGCGCGCCGATGGGCGTTGTATAAGTGGCTTGCTGTGTGCGGGATGGCAGGGCGAAGGTGGCGCCCAAAAGGCCAAGGACCACAAGCACCGCTGCGGCACGCGCGACGCCGGAAAGGAATTTCCGGTTTTGCCATGCGGAGGCCGGGCGGAGCGGATGATTGAGCGCGGCCATGCGTTCGGCGCGCGACCATCCGGCTTCGAAGCGCCAATAGGCGATTTCATGCGCAGGCGATTGGGCGAGCCAGGCATTGAAAGCGACTTCTTCAGCCTCGCCCCACGGCCAGAATTGTTTTTTGTCGAACCAGGCGGCGGCTTGGTCTTCGATCGTGTTGTCGCTCATGGCGTTTCGCCTCCGCGTTGGTCGCGGTTCAGCGCATCGACGAGGCCTTTGACGCCGCGTTTGAGATAGTGGGAGACGGTGGATTCGGTGATGCCCATGCGGGCAGCGATTTCGCGGCCGTTCAGCCCTTCGATACGCGCGAGCACGATGGCTTCGCGGCAGCGTTGCGGGAGATGATCGAGGGCCACCTGCAAGCGGCGCAATTCATCGCGCGCCAGAACGGCGCGTTCGGGGCCGGGGGTGTCACTTGCCACTTCCAGTTCGTCGAGATCGGCCATCGTTTCGATGGACACGACGTGGGATTTTCGCACGCGATCGATCATCAGGTTGCGGGCGATGGTGAAGAGGAAGGGGCGCACCGGATCGGGACGTTCGCGGGCCGCCGCTTCGTAGGCGCGCAGATAAACCTCTTGCCGCAGATCGGCGAGATCGGCTTCGTTGCGCCAATAATGTTGCAAAAACTGCATCAACGCGGCTTCCAGTGGGAAGACTTCGCGGATGAACCACTCCCGCAGGCCGGGCGCGCTCATTTGCGCACCCACCTTTGTGCCGGTGTCCTCGAAGCCTGTCGTCTCAACCATCCCTCGCCCGGCGCCTCTCGGTTGGAGCACAGGGGTTTCACTGGAATGAACGAAGGATGCCCCGAAAACTTGGCGCGGGCGCACGCAAATTAAATTTCCGGGATGGCGCGGGTGGCGGCGCAAAGCAAAAAAGCGGCGGGTCGCCCCGCCGCTTTCCTCGCCTGCTCCCCGGGAAGGACTAGCCGCCCAAGCCGATGCTCACGGTGGCGAAGGGGCCATAGAAGTTGCGATCTTTTGTGTCTCGCGCGTCGATGCCCATATCCATCGCGCCGAAGAACATGTCGGCGCGATAGCCGAAGCTCACTTTCGCCGCGGCATAGCGGAACGAGATGCCGGCCATGCCGCCGACGTTGGGGATGGCGACGGAGCGCGAGCGGTTGTGGGGTAACGCCGGATTGTCATAGACCAGCGAGACGCCGGGCGGAGGTGTTCCCGTGGCGACGCCCGTGTAATGGCGCGCAATCGTCTGGTGCGAGCCTTTTGCTTTCTGACGGCCAAACAGCACAGCGGCGTTCACGCCCCAATCGAACGTCATGGTGCCGTCTTCGCCGCCCAACACGGGGATGTTGCCATCCCACGAAAGCGACGGGCCAAAGCCTTGGAATGACCGCTGGCTGTCAGCTTGTGCCATGTAGTCGGTGTGTGTTGGGTTGTGCAGATGGAAGAACGCGCTCGACGAGAAAAACACGTTCGGGCGGGCGATGATGTCGGCGCTCGATTTCGAGCTGAAATTCGCCATGCGGACGCCGAAGCTTGCCGTCGTTGAAACCAAACCAAGACCAACATCGCGGCCGACGTTGAAATCGATGACAGTGTGGCTTTCGCGATTCTTGGCCCTCACATCGGAAAATCGAGGTGCATTTTTGTATTTGTACGGGGGGCAGTGCGCACCGCAATAGGGATTGTTCTGAGGATAACGCGTGGTGACCTGCGTCTGCTGATGGATGTTCTTGCTGTTGTTGGAACGGCCATAGCGGATGCCAAGCGATATATCCCACTTCGATCCTTCGGGACGCAGCGTCACCTTTCCTTCGATGCCATAGCTATAGATCGACGGCTTTTGCACGTCGGCAGGGGAAAAAGGAGAATAAGGCCCCGGCACCGGCGACAATTGGGTGAAGGGCGGCGCAAAAGGATCTTCCAGGCCGTTGAGCCGCTCGAACTGGCCGCCCAGTTCGATCCAGAGCACGGGCTTGTCGGCGGCTTGCGCTTCGGCACATGCCGCGACCAGCGACAGGGCCGAAACGGTTGTCAGCAGCTGCCAACGGAGATTGCGGCGGTTTTGATTGGTTGTCAGTTCGCTCATTTGTTCCCCCCTCACCAGTTCTTTGTGATGCGAATGCCGATCAACTTCGGATCGGTCAGGAACACGTTGGTCGTGAGCCCGCTGTCATCGCTGTTGAGGAAGGCGCCGGTGATCGCCGTCGTGTTGAAGACGTTCTTATCGTAGAGCATGACCTGCCAGCCGTTCTGATTGGTCAGGATCAGCGTCAGGTTCAGGTTCGAATAGGCGTGAAGCTTGTCGTAGGACAGGTCGTTGAAGACGCGCCAGTACGAAGCATCTTGCCAATAGAAGTCTGTGCGCAGCGTTCCCGCCCAATTCGATGTGATAGGCATGGAGTATTGCGCGCCGAACGAAACGGTAAACGGCGGCGCATTTGGCATTTCGTTGTGGCTCAAATTTTTATCGAAGCCCTGGCCGTTATTCGGCACGGGACCATAATCGTGGCCGTTGTAAGTGTTCTGGCCGATATAGGGATCGGCGGGCGTGCCGGCCAAGGGATCGAAGCCGGGATAGGCAATTCCATTGACCGAGAGAGGATAGCCTGCGTAGCTCTGCGCTCCAGTGCTCGCGTTTGTTAGCGTGTAATAGGGCTGTCCGTTCACGAGATTGTGCGATGGATCGTTGGCACCATCCCACTGGCCGCTATACTGAACCGGGTTGCCGCCGCCATTGACCTTGGTGGCGACAGGATCGTTGTGGTCAATGTAGGCAGAATCACACCAACTTCCGCCGGCCGGCGGATCTCCGCCGGCGCCGGTTATCATCGCGACATACGCGGGTATGACGCAGTTGGAAGCGCCCGTAAGCTGAGGCCTGATCACCACCCAATCGTCGTGGCCGGCTGTGCGATCCATCAAGTCGATGGCTTTGTCGCCATTGGCAAGACGGGCATCTTCATAGCCGCCCGAAAAATTGAACCGCAGACCGGGAATGGGTTCGTAAGTCGCTTCGATTTCGGCACCCTTGATATGGGCATTGAAATTCTGGTTGATCGCCGTGCGGTCGACGATTTGGGAAATCTGATAGCCTTCGTAGTTGTAATAGAACACGTCGCCGTTCAACGTCAGCGCTCCGTCAAGCATGGTGTTCTTGGTGCCTAGTTCGAATGCATCGACGAATTCCGGATCGAATGTCAGTGGGTGTGTCGGCTGATTTTTGGCCGCAACAAGCAGGATCGCTCCCGGCGGATTCGCGCCACCTGCCTTGTAGCCATGTGCATAGGAGCCATAGATCAACGTTTGATCGGTGAAGCTTAAGCGCGGCGTCCAAGTGGCGTTGAAACGGCCGGTAATCTGGTCCCACTGCTGGTCGGTGCCGCCGCGAACGGGATAACCGTAACCTTCCGTCAGAAGTTCGCTGGGAATAATCGCGAAGTGCTTGCGATCCTCCGTCCAGCGCAGGCCCGCCGTCAGCTTTATGTCCTTCGTGACGTTGTAATAGGTCTCGCCGAAGCCAGCGTAGGAATTCAGCGTGTAGGGATTCTGGCTCAGAAAATAGTTATGGCCGGCGTCATTGAGGCTGGAGAGCGGATTGGGATCGATATAAATGCAGGTGCTGATGGTGGAGCCTAGCGTCGGATCGGGATATTGGAAGCCTCCGCGCGGAGCCCGCTCCAGACATTCGTGGTTGTCGGATACGCCAGGCACCCAGGGCGTTTTTATTCTATATTGTTCGACCGGGCCCACGGAGGCAAACAGCGTCAGCGAATTGAAGAAGACGTAGTAGTTTTCTTCCGTCTCGTAATGCAGGAAATTGCCGCCAATGCTAAAATTGAATGGCCCCGAGAAATTGGAAGCCAATCGGAATTCCTGGCTGAGCTGCCAGGAATGTTCCGTCGACAAGTCTTGTGCCACGAGTTTATCGCTGCAACCCAGCTGCGGATCGCAGAAGACACCATCGGGAGAAATTTGCCCGCGATCATTGCCGGAAAGCCCGGCATTGGCGGGGTTTGTGTATTTGAAAATGCCGGGGGACGTGTTGAACCGATTATAATCTTCAGTGCCCCAGAGAAAGTCGTTGTTGAAACCTGTTTGGGAGATGAAGGTCAACGACGGCGTGAGCTTGAAATCGGCATTCAGTTCGAAGATGTCATTCTTGGCCTTGTATTCCGGGTCGAGCTGGGACTGGATGATGCGCAAATTGCGCGACTGGGAGACGGAAGAATACGGATCAACGCTGGTGTTCCAGAAATCGACGTCACCATTCAGCGCCAGGACATAAGGCAGCGGATAGCCATTCGGCACCTGAAACGATTCCGGTGAATAAAGCGAAGCCGGCAGGCAACCCTGGCTGAGGCCGTTGGTGCCTTGGCTGCTTATGCCGCCAGTCCCCTGACCCAAATTGTTGCCGAGAAATTTCAGGCTGGAAATCGGAATGCCGTTGACGGTATCCGGAATGGGCGCCTTCTCGCAAAGCTGTTTGCTGGACCGAAGCCGGTCGTCATCTTCGGAGAAATGTTCCCAGATGAACGTGGTTTGCAGGCTGTCGAACGGCTTCCAGGCGATGCTGAGGCGGCTTGACCACAAGTCGCGGCCATCGATACGGCTGTCAGAGCTTTCGTTGAAGCTATAACCTTGGCGTTTGGTCCATTCGCCGGCGAGGCGGATGTCGAGACGGTCGTCGACAACGGGCAGATTGATCATGCCTTCGAAGCGGCGCTGGTGATAGTTGCCCAACTCACCACTGGCCATTGCTTCAAACTGATCGCTGGGTTTGGCGGAGATGAGATTCACCACGCCTGCCGTCGCGTTGCGGCCGTAGAGTGTACCTTGCGGACCGCGCAGGACTTCGACCTGACTGACGTCGTAGAATTCTTGTTCGAAGAAATGGTTGCGAATGAAGGGGATGTCGTTGAACGCCACTGCAACGGCAGGATCGGTTGTCACCGATATCGCCTGGGTGCCGATGCCGCGGATGTTGATGCTGTAGCCGGTGAAGTTGGTTTTGGTGAAGGTCAGGTTTGGGACCTGCTTTACCAGATCGGGGCCACCGTTTGTTTGGGTGGCGGTGAGTTGTTCCTGGCTTAAGGCGGTAATCGCAATCGGGATGCTTTGGACGTCTGCGCCGCCCAATTTGGACGACGTGACCGTAACGGTTTCTACTGCTGCGCGCGTGGGCGGCGCGGCTTGGGCGAGTTGCAGGTCCATCACTTCGCGTGTGGTGTTTTCGCTGTCGCGGCGGCTGATGCCGATGGAGCCGCTGGAATCGCGATAGGTGGCAAAGCCGGTGCCGGAGAGAATTTGAGACAGCGCTTCCTGCGGGGCGTGTTCGCCGCGCACGCCTTTGGAACGGAAGCCGCGCACCATATCGGTCGAGAACAACACCGGCACGCCGGATTGGCGGGCATAGGCATCGAGCGCGGTTTTGAGATCGCCCGCCGGGATATCGAAATCGGCGGCAATGGCGGCGCTCGCGAAAAGCGCTGCGACCGCGGCTGTGGCCAGAAGTCTTTTGGAATAAGCGTGCAACGTTGCCCCCTCTTCGTTGTTGCTGCGTGCCCGGCGCTTAATGCGTGAGCACGGTGCGGTCTCCGCGTTGTTCGACGTGCAGTTTCAGTATGTGTTGTGCGACGCGCACGAAGGATTGAACGCCCGTGGTCGGGAACGAGCCGCCGACCTTCAGGCTGGCGACACGTTCGTCGCCGATGACGATTTGCGTTTTGTTGTAGCGGTTGAATTCCGCAGCCACTTCCGACAACGGCGTGTCATCGAAGACCAGAAGATTGTCGCGCCAGCTCAGCGCCTGTTTGACGGAAGCTTCGGTGGTTTGCACGCGACGGATGGATTGAAGGCTTGCGATCGCGGTTTCGCCCGAGGTGAGCGTGACCGGTTCGTAGCGCAGATCGTTGGCGGCGGATTCGACCAGCACCTTGCCGGTCAGCACGGCGACTTTGACGACATCGTTGGTATGGCGTACCGAAAATTCGGTACCCAGATCGATGATGCGCTGGCCGCCCGACTGGATGACGAAGGGATGGGCCGCATCGTGCACCACGCGGAAGAAGGCTTCGCCGCGATCCAGCCACACGTGACGGTTCTGGCCCAACGCCACGCGGACGGTGGTGTTGGTGGTGAGTTCGATGGTCGAACCGTCGGTGAGTGTGAGTGTTTTCTGGCCGCCGAGCGCGGTGGAATAGGTTTTTACAGTGGGTTCGCCCACGAAATAGCCGTAACCCGCACCGACAATTGCTAGCACGCCGAACACGGCAGCGATGCGCGGGAACCAATAGGGTTTGCGCGTGACGGTGATGCGGGCACCGCGGCGCATCGGCTGGCGCAGCACGGACAGACGGCCCGCACTTTGCCATGCTGCTTCCAGGCGCCAGTAAGCCAATGTGTGCGCGGAAGATTGGGCGAGCCAGGCATCGAGTTTTTCCTGGTCTTCGGCGGACCATTCCGCGGTCGATTTGGCGATCAGCCATTCGCCGGCTTGGGTGCTGATGGCAGTGGCGCCATCGATTGTCTCGGGCGCGCTCACGGCTTGCCCCCTTTGGCCGGTGTCGCGCCGTAGAGGATGTTGGCGAGGCCGTTGACGCCTTCGTTGAGATGGTAGCTCACGGTTTTTTCGGAAATGCCCATGCGCTGGGCGATTTCGCGCGGGGTGAAGCCTTCGACGTGGAACAGCACAAAGGCTTCGCGGGCGCGCGGCGGCAATCGATCGAGTGCCGCCTGGACGCGGCGCAATTCATCACGCGCGCTGGTTTGCGCTTCGGGGCTTGGCGTTTCGGCGGCGATGCCGAGCGCTTCGAGATTGTCCACCGCTTCGATGGGGATGATCTTTTCGCGGCGCACGCGATCGACCAGCAGATTGTGCGCGATGGCGAAGACGAAGGATTTGGTGGTTTCCGGCCGGCGCTTCAGCGCGGCGTCATAGACCCGCACATAGACTTCCTGCAGCAGGTCGGCGACCGTGGCGCGATCTTGCCAGTTGTGCTGGAGATAGTGTTTCAGGGCGGCTTCCAAAGGCAGGACCTCGCGCAGGAACCAGTCGCGCAGATCCGCAGGCGTGTCCGTCATGTACGGACTGAGGCCGGTGGCAGCTTCACGATCGGTGTCCGACGTATCGTTCATCCCCCACCAGCTTTCCGCTTTCCGAGGGTTGTTGTTGGGCTCTGATTAATGAGACGAATGGCCGCCGCGATTTTCTTGGCCGGGCCGCGAAGATTTTGGAGCCGCAGTCTAACCGGCGGACGGAGCGGCTGTGGGGATTATATTATTGCGCGAAAACTGCGGCTGGCGGGCGCAAACAAAAAAGGCGGCGGATTGCTCCGCCGCCTTTTGGCTGTCCGCCCCCGGTTTTTGCTAGCCGCCGAGCCCGATGCTGACGGTGGCGAATGGGCCGTGGAAACCGACCGTTTTGACGTCGCGTTCGTCGATGCCGCCGTCCATTGCACCGATGAAGAAATCGGCGCGGTAGCCCAGGCTCACTTTGGCATCGGCATGGCGGAAGGTGAGGCCCGCGAAGCCGCCGATGTTCGGCACCGCCACGGTGCGCGTGCGGCCGACGGGGGCGGGATGCGTGTAGATCGACTTCGGGTGATACACGAAAGTGCTGAAATGGTTGGTGAAGTAGGAGCCTTTGGTCTTGTGGCTGCCGCTCACCTTCTGGCGGCCGAACAGGACGGCAGCGTTGGCACCCCAATCGAGTGCGACCTGCAATTGTTCGGCATTGCCGAGCAGCGGCGAGGAACCGGTGACCGAAAGAGACGGCCCGACGCCGGAGAAGCTGCGCGTGATGCTGCTGCTGGCAAAGAAGCTGTGGTGATGGGTGTTGGTGGTATATTTGTGATGGCTCGGGAAAGCCGTGTTCGGCGGTTGCGGGATGCGAATGACGTAGGGATCGGGGGATTCGCGCAGCGTTGTGGCGGTTTTGGAGGTGAACTGCGCAAAGCGGACGCCGAAATCGAACGATGCGGTGGCACCGCGCCCAAAGCCGACGCCCACGTCCCTGCCCGCCTTGAAGTCGACAATAGCGTGGCTTTCCGCATTCTCGGCGACGGTATCGCCGAAGCGGGTCTGCGCTTCATAAAACGGCTTGCCGTATTTGGTGACGCCGGTTTGCTTATGTTCCGTCGTCTGCTGGTGCAGATGTTTGGAGTTGTTGGAGCGGCCGTAACGGACCGATGCGGAGAACAACCAATCGGTGCTCTTGGGCGCCAAGGTAAGGCTGGCTTCGCCGCCGAAGGCTTTGCGCGTGGGGCGCTCGGTGGTTGCGGGCGGCACCACTTCGAATGCCGGCCGGGGATCGGTTTGCAGGAACGGCGGAAGGAAGGGATCGGTATTGCCGCCGACACTTTCCAACTGGCCGCCGAGTTCGAGCCAGACGGTGGGGCGATCCGCATCGCCGGCCATCGCAGCACCGGTCGAATAGAGCGCACCGGAAACCGCCAGCGCGGAAACAGTGCTCAACAATTGCCAGCGCAAAGCGGCGCGGTCGTTATCTGGGCGTATCAATTCGCTCATCGGTTTTCCCCCCTTACCAGTTCTTCGTGACGCGCACGCCGACCAGACGCGGATCGGTGAGGAACACGTTTGTTGTCAGATCGGAATCGTCGCTGTTCAGGAAGTCGCCGGTGATGGCTGTCGTGTTCATCACGTTCTTGATGTAGCCCATCACCTGCCATCCGTTCTGGCTTGTCAGGATCAAGGTGAGGTTGAGGTTGGTGTAACCGTGCAGCTTGTCATACGGATCGTCGTTGAAGACGCGCGCCCAGCTGTCGTTCTGCCAGTAGAAATCGGCGCGCAGGGTGCCCGCCCATTCGTTCGTGACCGGCACCGAATATTGCGCGCCGGCAGAGAAGGTGAAGGGCGGCGCGTTGGGCAACGAGTGGTGGCTCAGATCCTTGTCGATGCCCTCACCGAGATTGGGTGCGGTGAGCGGATCGAAGCCTTTATAACCTGGCTGAATAGGGATGCCGGTGGGCGGATTGTTGCCGGGAACAGACGCTGTGGGATTGAGCGTGTAGCCAAGCTGGGTGACCGGATCGAGGTTCTGCGTGTAGGCGTGGCTGCACGCGATGGTCGGATTGCTGTTGCTTTCATTGGACGAAACGTAACCGGGATATTCGTTGTTGATCTGGTAGACGAGCGCCTCAACGACATAGGTCGGCAGGATGCAGTTGGAGGCTTGCGTCGGGAACGGGCGCACCACCATCCAATCGGCGTCGCCGGCGGTGCGATCCATCAGGTCGATGGCCTTCTGGCCGTTGGCGACGCGGGCGTCTTCATAACCGCCGCTGGCATTGAAGCGCAGACCGGGAACGGGCTCCCACGTGGCTTCGACTTCGGCGCCTTTCACATGCGCATCGAAATTGAGGTTGATCGCGGTGCGATCCACGATTTCCGAAATCTGATAGCCTTCGTAATTGTAGTAGAACAGGCTGCTGTTCAACGTCAGCGCGCCATCGAGCAAAGTGTTCTTGGTGCCCAGTTCGAAGGCGTCGATGAATTCGGGTTTGAACGTCAGCGGGTGATCGGGATTGTCGTCGCCGGTGGCGAATTGCGGCAGAACCGGACCAGGCGGATTGGCGCCGCCTGCTTTATAGCCGTGTGCGAACGAGCCATAGACCAGCGTCTGATCGGTGAAGGTGAGCTTCGGCGTCCAATTCAGCGCGGCGCGGCCGGTGATCGCATCCCATTGCTGATCGACCGTGGCGGTGGGCGGATAGCCCCAACCGTCGTCGACGAGTTCGCTGGGGATGTCGACGAAATGCTTCTGGTCTTCCGTCCAGCGCACGCCGGTTATCAGCTTCAGATCGTGGAAGATATCGTAATAGGTCTCGCCGAACGCGGCATAGGAATTGAGCGTGTAGGGATTCTGGCTGAGAAAGTAATTGTGGCCGTTGTTGTTGAGGCTGCCGATCGGATTGGGATCGATATAGACGCAGGCGTTGACTTCGGGCTCGCCGCCGCCAGCCGCCGGATCACGCCATTTGAAGCCGCCGTAACGATTGAGGCATTCGCTGTTGTCGGAAACGCCCGACACCCAAGGCGCGCGCCCTGATCGGCTGCCGCCTTCGGACCACGCAAAAGCCGTGAGCGTGTTGATGAAGACGTAGTAGTTTTCTTCGGTTTCGTAATGAAGATAGTTGCCGCCGACGCTGAAGTTGAACGGGCCCGTGAAGTGCGAGGCCAGGCGGATTTCCTGGCTCGCCTGCCAGGAATGTTCTTCGGAAAGGTCTTCGGCGAGGATCTTGTCGCTGCAGCCCAGTTGTGGATCGCAGAGAACGCCGTTGGCATCGATCATGCCGCCGCCGCCCCTCTTGACGAAGACGCCGGGTGAGGAGGCAAAGCGGTTGTAATCTTCCGTCGACCACAGGAAGTCGTGGTTGTAACCGGTTTCGGAGCTGAGCGTAAGCACCGGCGTGAGCTGGTAGTCGGCGTTCAATTCGACGGTATCGTTCTTCGCCTTGTAGGTGGGTTCTATCTGGCTGTTGATGACGCGCAGGTTCTGTGTCTGCGTGGTGGCCAGATACGGATTCACCGGGGTGACCAACCCTGCGAAGTTCGCGATGGTGTAGTAGGGCAACGAATAGCCATCGGGCACGCCATAGGCGCTTGCGCCGTAGAGCGAGCCCATCTGGCAACCCTGACTCAAATACGCGCCGAGACCGCCGAGCAGCGCGCTGCCGTTGATCGAACCGGGCACAGTTTGACCGCCAACCGATGTCGGTTGCGGCATGGTGGTGCAAAGCTGTTTGCCGGAGCGTAGGCGATCGTCGTTTTCGGAGAAATGTTCCCAGATCAGATAGGCCTGCAGACTTTCGACCGGATGCCAGCCGAGCGACAGACGGCCCGACCACAGATCGCGGCCATCGGTGTCTTGGCCGGTTTGTTCGTTGAGGGTGTAGCCGTTGCGCTTGGTCCATTCGCCGGCCAGACGCAGATCGAGATAGTCATCCGAGATCGGCAGGTTGATCATGCCTTCGAAACGCTTGGAGGCGAAATTGCCGAAATCGGCGCTCGCCATCGCTTCGAACTGGTCGGTGGGCTTGGCGGATGTGAGATTGACCACGCCCGCGGTCGCGTTACGGCCGTACAGCGTGCCTTGGGGCCCGCGCAGCACTTCGACTTGGGAGACGTCGTAGAATTCCTGTTCGAAGAAGTGATTGCGGATGAAGGGTGTGTCGTTAAACGCCACGGCAACGGCGGGATCTGTGGTGACGGAGATCGCCTGCGTGCCGATGCCGCGCAGCTGGATGCTGTAGCCGCTGAAATTGGTTTTCGTGAACGTCATGTTGGGGACCTGTTTGATCAGGTCCGGTCCGCCCGCTGTCTGGGTGGAGGTGAGCTGCTCTTGGCTAAGTGCGGTGATGGCGATGGGAATGCTCTGCACATCAGCGCCGCCAAGCTTTGACGACGTGACGGTGACCGTTTCCACGGCGGCGCGCGCGGGAACGGCCTGCGCCAGTTGCATCGGCGGCAGGTCGAGGGAGGATTGTTGCTTGCGCACGATAGCAATCACGCCGGAAGCATCTTTGGCGATGCCGAAGCCGGTGCCGTCCAGGATGCGGAAAAGGGCGGCATCCGGCGAGAGTTGGCCGTGGGCGCCTTCGGTGGGAATGCCTTTGACGGCTTCGCTGGGATACATCAGCGTGACGCCGGATTGCTTCATGTACGCGGTCAGCGCGCCCCGCAGGTCACCGCTTGGGATGTTGAAATCCTGTGCTGCCGCAGCGCCCGCGAAAAGCGCTGTGCCGATGCTGCACAACAGAAGCGTTTTGAATGCTTTCACTGATCCCCCCGTCATCTGTTTGCTTTCGTTCAGTGTGAAATCACAATGGTGTCGCCCTGACGTTCGACGTGCAGGCCGAAGATTTTTTGCGCCACGCGGACGAAGGCGGGCACATCGTTTGCCGGCAAGGTGGCGCCCACGGTGATCTGGGCGGCAGCCGGATCGGCGATCACGATTTTTTCGCGGTTGTAGCGATTGAACTCGGCTGCGGCTTCGGCAAGCGTGACGTTGTCGAACACCAACACGCCTCTTTGCCAGCCCAGTGCGTTGGCGAGCGTGCGCTCGGTCTTGCGGCTGATCGCAACCGTGTTGCCGGTGGCGACGGCGACATCGCCCGGCTTCAGCAATTTGGGCGCGGTTTGCGGGTTGGTGGAGGCAAGCTCGACGCTGCCTTCGATCACGGCCACTTTCATGCGGCTGTCATCGCGCCGGACGAAGAATTTGGTGCCGATGTCGGTGATGCGCCGGTCGCCGACCATCACCACGAAGGGGCGCTGCGCATCGTGCCTGACCTGGAAGAAGGCCTCGCCCCGGTCGAGCCAGACAAGACGGCGTGCGGGCGAGATATCAACCCGCACCGCGGAATCGGTGTTGAGTTCGATGCGCGTGCCATCGGCAAGTGCCAGCGTTTCGCGCCCGCCAATGGTGGTGGAATAGGATTGGACGGACGGCTTCTTTTCGAAATAGGGCGCGGCGGCGAAACTTACCGCCGTCACCACCACAGCGGCAGCAGCGATACGAACCGTCATCGGCCAGAATTGCGTGAGACTGGCGAAACGGCGAACGCGGCCCGCGCTTTTGAGCGCGGTGAGACGGTCGGCACGCTTCCAGGCGGCATCGACACGCAGGAACGCTATTTTGTGGGCGGGCGATTGGGCGAGCCAGGCTTGAAGCGTTGTTTCATCGTCCTTCGTCCAATCGTCGCGTTCGCGGCGATCGTGCCAATCGGCGGCGGCGAGGCGGATGGTTTGCGCGTCGCTCATTTCATCCACTCCGGATCGGCGCCATAGAGCAGATCCGCGAGCGCATGGCGGCCTTCGGTGAGGTGACGGTGCACGGTGTCTTCGCTGATGCCCATGCGCTGGGCGATTTCCTTGCGCGACAGGCCTTCGATCTTTTTCAAAATCACGGCCTGGCGGCAGCGGGGCGGCAGATTGTCGAGCGCCGATTGCAGGCGGCGCAACTCTTCACGCGCCATGGCGTTGCGATCCGGGCCCGGTTCATCGGCGGCAATGTTCAGCGCATCCAGATCGCCGATGGTTTCGATGGGCACGATCTGTTCGCGGCGCACGCGGTTGATGATGAGGTTGCGGGCCGTCGTGAAAACGAACGGGCGCACGGGATCTGGGATCCGCTCTTTCGCCGCTTCGTAGACGCGCACGTAAACCTCCTGACACAGATCGTCCACATCGGCGCGGTTGCGCCAGCTGCGGCGGAGGAACTGCACAAGCGCGGCTTCCAGCGGCAACACTTCGCGCACAAACCAGACATCGAGATCGGACGCGTTCATGCCCTCGCCTTCGGGGCGAGACCCGATGCTGTCACGATCCCTGTCCGATGGACTGGTCATGCCCCCGAAGACTTACCCCTGTGGAAGCCAGAGCTTACGCCCTCATGGGGTAGAACAAGCGGCATGCGGCGATGGGCCATGCGCGGGCGAAGATTTTTTGAAGAAATTTTGTTGCGGGCACAGAACGGGAAAAGGCGGCGGATTGCTCCGCCGCCTTCTGGTCTGCCCCCCGGTGTGGCTTGTCTATCCGCCGAGACCGACGCTGATCTTCGCGAACGGCCCATGGAAGCTTGCCGCTTCCGTGCGGCGCACATCGATACCGGCATCCATCGCGCCGAAGAAGAAATCGGCGCGATAGCCGAAGCTGACCTTGGCAGCAGGGAAATTGACCGACATGCCGGCGAAGGCGCCGACGTTCGGCACGATCACCGATTTGTCGCGCGCGCTTGGGGACGGATAGTAATCGTAGCGGGTGAGGTTTTGATCGTAACTCGCGCTCTTTTTCATCATCAACCGGTCGTGGTGAGCGGTGTGATGAGAAACTTCCGCCTTCTGATGACCGAACAGCAGCGCGCCGTTTATGCCCCATTCAAGCGCCACCTCCATTCCATCGGGGTGCCCCATCAATGCCGATGAACCTGTCCAAGAAAGCGAAGGTCCGAGCCCGTGAAAGCTGCGGTCGCTATGGGCGCGCAGATAATAGCTTTGGAAGCGAAAGCTGTATTTCGTATAGCCCGGGCCGAACGAAGCGTGCTTGTAAGCCAGAATGCTGGGGATCGCATCGACGCGCACGCTGGATTTCGTCACCAATTGGGCAAACCGCACGCCGAAATTGAGAACCGAGGTCGCATCGCGTCCAAGAAGGCCCACACCGACATCGCGTCCGACCTGGAAATCTAGGATCAAATGGCTTTCGCTGTAATCGGCACGGGCATCTTCGAATAGTGCAAGCGATTCCCAGGCCCGGCTATTCTGCCCATATTTGTCGTTTGGAACATAAGGCTGAACGGGAAAAGCCTGTTGGGCGGATTTGTTGCCGTTGGAGCGGCCGTAGCGCGCGGAAAGCGATAGCGTCCAATCCGAATTACGAGGCTGCAGGGATATCTTGCCCTCTCCGCCAAAGGACTGATGCGGAGGCGATTGCACGCTTAAGGGATTTTCCACGTCGAACGGATTTGGGAAACCCGGATCGACCAGCGTGCCGAAGCCATAAGCACCGACAGCACCCCATGGACGAGGCGGCAGAGGCTGGGGCCCGCTCAGGAATGGCGGCGCGAACTGGTCTTGCGTATTGTTCAACGCTTCGAGCTGCCCGCCGAGTTCGATCCAGAGGACAGGCCTGTCGGAGCCTTCTGCGTGGGCGGCGGTTGTATAGGACGACACCAGAAGTGTCGCAGCCGATGCTGTGGCCAACAATTGCCAACGGATGCCGCGGCGGTCGGCGATTTCGTTTATCAATTCGCTCATCGGTTCCCCCTTACCAATTCTTCGTGACGCGGATGCCGATCAGCTTCGGATCGGTCAAGAACACGTTCGTTGTTAATCCGCTGTCATCGCTGTTGAGGAACGCGCCGGTGATCGCAGTCGTGTTGAACACGTTCTTGTCGTAGAGCATCACCTGCCAGCCAGCTTGATTGGTCAGGATCAAAGTCAGGTTGAAGTTTGTATAGCCATGCAGGCGGTCGTAATCGAGATCGTTGAACACGCGCCAGAAGGAATCCGACTGCCAGTAGAAATCTCCGCGCAAGGTGCCTGCCCAATCCGATGTGATCGGCAGCGAATATTGTGCGCCGAATGAGACCGTGAATGGCGGCGCATTGGGCATTTGGTTATGGCTCAGGTCTTTGTAGAAACCTTCGCCGTTGTTGGGCGCGGAATTAGGATCGAAGCCGATATAGCCGGGTATGTTTATCGGTACGATGTCGTAGCCGGTGAGCGTCTTCACCGCCATAACCGAAGGGTTGGGCGTGTATTCAAGGCCCGTCAGCGGATCGAGATGTGCAGCCAGCGCATCGGGGCTGTACCAATCGGTGCAGGCATTGTTGATGCCGCCGTTGGTAGCCGCGTACATATAGACCGGGATGATGCAATTGGTGGGATTGGTGACGAACGGTTTGATAACGATCCAATCGTTGTTGCCGGCGGTTCGATCCATCAGGTCGACGGCCCTGTCGCCTGCCGCCAGACGCGCGTCTTCATAGCCGCCGGAGAAGTTGAATTTGAGACCGGGGACCGGCTCGTACGTCGCTTCGATTTCCGCGCCTTTGACATGGGCGTTGAAATTGAGGTTGAGCGAGGTGCGGTCGACGATTTCGGAAATCTGGTAGTTCTCGTAGTTGTAGTAGAAGGCAGTGGCGTTGAACGTCAGCGCGCCATCGAGCAGCGTGTTCTTGGTGCCGAACTCAAAGGCATCGATGAATTCCGGTTTGAAGGTTTCAGGGTGTGTGGCCGACAGGATGCCCGTGTCGTCGCCCGCATTGCCGGGACCCACGATCACCGGACGCGGCGGGTTGGCGCCACCGGCTTTATAACCGTGTGCATAGGATGCGTAGACCAGCGTTTGATCGGTGAAATTGAGCTGCGGCGTCCAATTGGCAACGGCACGGCCGGTTAGTTCATCCCACTGCTGATCGATGACCTTGGCGACGGGATAACCATAGGTACAGCAGGCGAGCAGCCAGCTTGGGATGATGGGAAAATGCTTGCGGTCTTCCGTCCAGCGCAACCCCGCCGTCAGTTTCAGATCGTGAAAGATGCTGTAGCTCGCTTCGCCGAACCCGGCATAGGAATTGAGCACATAAGGGTTCTGGCTGAGAAAGTAGTTGTGGCCCGTATCGTCGACGCTGGCGAGCGGATGCGGGTCCATATACATGCAGCCAAGAATGGGATAGCCGATGCCGGGATCGCCTGGCGATTTTCCGCCACGCAAACACGATGCGTTGTCGGTTACGTTGGGGATGTAGTTTTCGCCGGATGAGAATGTTCCCAGCTCTGCAGAAAACAGGCTGAGCGAATTGATGAAGACATAATAATTCTCGTGCGTTTCGTAATGCAGATAATTGCCACCGACGCTGAAGTTGAATGGCCCGCTGAGATGCGATTCCAAGCGGAATTCTTGGTTTGCCTGCCATGACTGAGCTTTAACGAGATCCTGCGCCACGAGCCTGTCGCTGCAGCCCAATTGCGGGTCACAGAAGACGCCCTGCGGAGAGAGGATGTTGTGCTCCAGGAAATCCTCATCCGACGCATCGAACACGCCGGGAACGGTGTTGAAGCGGTTATAATCTTCGGTCGACCAGAGAAAATCGTGATTGAACCCTGTTTGCGAAACAAAGGTGAGCGCGGGACTTATGGAATAATCGATATTGAACTCGACAATGTCGTTTTTGACCTTGTAGATCGGGTTCAACAGCGTGCTGATCTCGCGCAGATTGGTCGATTGCGTGGTGCCAGCATAGGGATTGAGATGGATGAAGACGGCGTTGCCATAACCACCCGTCGCTCCGTAATAAGGCAGCGCGTAACCATTCGGGACTTCAAACGAGTCTGGTGAATAGAGCGAAGCCGGATCGCAGCCCTGACTGACATAGGTGGTCTTTCCGGCGTAACCGCCTGCGTCCGGTGGAATGATGATTCCGCCGATGCTCGCCGGCGTGGGATCGGTTTTGCAGAGCTGTTTGGCGCTGCGCATGCGATCGTCGTCTTCGTAGAAATGTTCCCAGATGAAATACATCTGCAGGTCCTGGGACGGTTTGAAGCCGATGGTGGCGCGGCCGGACCAGAGATCACGACCGTCGATGCGATCGCTGGTGCTTTCGTTGAAGCTGTAGCCCTGACGCTTTGTCCATTCGCCGGCGAAGCGGACATCGAGCCGGTCGTCGACAAGGGGGAAATTGATCATCGCTTCGAGGCGGCGCTGGCCATAATTGCCGATTTCGGCGCTGGCCATGGCTTCGAACTGGTCGGTGGGTTTGGCGGGAATGAGGTTGACAACGCCGCCCGTGGCGTTGCGCCCATAAAGCGTGCCCTGAGGCCCGCGCAACACTTCCACCTGGCCGAGATCGAAGAATTCCTGTTCGAAGAAATGATTGCGGATGAAGGGAATATCGTTCATCGCGACAGCCACCGCCGGATCGGTAGTCACCGAAATTGCCTGGGTGCCGATGCCGCGAATCTGGATGCTGTAGCCGGAGAAATTCGTTTTGGTGAAGGTGAGATTCGGCACCTGTTTCACCAGATCGGGGCCGCCGTTGGTTTGCGACGCCGTGAGTTGTTCCTGGCTGAGCGCGGTGATGGCGATGGGAATGCTTTGCACATCGGCGCCGCCAAGCTTTGACGAGGTGACCGTTACGGTTTCAACCGCTGCGCGCGCGGGTGCGGCTTGCGCGAGCTGGAGCGGCAAGACGCTTTCCACTGCGTTCGAAGATGAAGGGCCCGGCACGATGCCGATGGCACCCGATGGGGCGCGGCGGGTGATGAAGCCGGTGCCTTTTAGCAGACGCGTGAGCGCTTCATCGGGCGAAAGAGCGCCTTTGAGGCCATCGGTGTGGGCGTTGCGGATCTGATCGGAAGAGACGATCAGCATCACGCCGCTTTGCACCGCATAGGCATTCAACGCCTTGCCGAGATCGCCCGCGGGTATGTTGAAGTCTTCGGCGAGTGCGGGCGTCGCGAATACCGTTGCGGTGAGCGCGGCTTTTAAGATGAACAGTCTTTTCATAATCCCCCCAGAAAAAACCTCGCGTCTTAACGCGAGATCACGATGTCGTTGCCCCGGTACTGAACGTGCAATCCGAGAATGGCTTCGGCGGCATCTGCAAACGCTTCCACATTCGTCGATGGAAAGGTGCCGCCGATGCGCAGATGCGCGGTGTGCGCATCGGTCACGATCACTTTTTTGCGGTTGTAGCGGTTGAATTCCTGTGCCGCGGCCGAAAGCTCCGTGTCTTCGAACACCAGCACGCCGCGGCGCCAGCCAAGCGCATCTTTCAACACTTCGCCGTGTTTGCGCGTGACGGCCACCGTATCGCGCGTGGCAACCGCCACATCGCCCGGTTTCAGCACGGCGGAGCGCGCGTTGGCGCCCTTTTCTCCATTGTCGAGTTCGGCACGGCCTTCGATCAGCGATACGTTGAGACGCGCGTTTTCGCGGCGAACGGTGAATTTGGTGCCCAGGTCGGTGACGCGCGCGTTGCCCGCCATCACCACGAACGGACGAGCTGCATCGTGATGCACATCGAAATAGGCCTCGCCCCGGTCGAGCCAGACTTTGCGGGTTTTTCCGGTCATGGCGATGCGGATGGCGGTATCGGTGTTGAGTTCGATACGCGAGCCATCGTCAAGCGCCAGCGTTTCGTGGCCGCCGACGGTTGTGGCGTAGGTCTGTTCTTGCGGTGCGCGATGGGAGAAATAGATCGCGGCTGCCCCGCCAGCGAAAACCAGTGCCAAGGCAGCGGCGGTGCGCGACAACACGGGCCAAGCGCGCCGGCCGATTTCTGCCAGGCGCAGGCTGCGGCGCGCGGGCTTCAGCGCGACGATGCGTTTGGTGCGATCCCACGCGGCTTCGAGCTTCCAATAAGCGATGCGGTTGGCGGAGGATTCGGCGAGCCAGGTTGTAAGCACGGCTTCATCGGCCTCGCTCCATTCGCCGGTTTGGCGTTCGACGATGAATTCGGCGGCACGCACGGAGATAGCTTCGGAATCTGGGAGGCCGAGATGGGCGGAACGATCGCTCATGAATTGCCCCGCACATCGCCGTAAAGCGCTTTGGCGAGCGCGCGCAGGCCTTCCGTCAGGTGCCATTTGACGGTGCGTTCGGTGATCTGCATGCGCTGGGCGACTTCGCGGCGGGTGAGGCCTTCGACCTGGCGCAACACGATGGCCTCGCGAGCGCGCGGCGGCAGGTTGTCGAGCGCGAGCTGCAGACGGCGCAGTTCGTCGCGTGCGATGGTTTTGCGGTCCGGGCCCGGTTCGTCGAGCGCCACATCCAGCGCATCGAGTTCGGAGGCCGCTTCGATGGGCACGACTTTTTCGCGGCGCACCAGATCGGTCAGAAGGTTCTGCGCCGTGGCAAAGGCGAAGGCTTTGGCGTTATCGGGAATTTCGCGCTGCGCGGCATCGTAGACCCGCACATAGGTTTCGTGCAGTAGGTCGGGGATATCGCTGTCGTTGCGCCAATTCCGGCGCAGGAACCGCACCAAGCTCGCCTCCAGCGGCAACACATTTGCGAGAAACCAGGCACGCAGATCGGGCGCACTCATGCGGCCGGCTTCGCGGGCACGGGCGTCTTCACGGCTGGTATCCGATGTGTCGCTCATTCCCCCGTCAGCTTTCCTGCCTTTAGGGAAGGGTGGATGTTTCAGACTACATCCAGTGCGACGAAGGCGGCGGCCAAATGGACAGGTGGGCGGGCGAAATTTTGTTCGGCAATGTTATTTCAAAAAGAAAAGGCGGCGGGGATGAGCCCGCCGCCCTTCAGGAGAGGTCTCGTATTGCTCTCCGCTAGCCCCCCAGGCCGATGCTGATCTTGGCGAATGGACCGTAGAAATTGCGGTTGGTGGCGCTGCGGACATCGATGCCGCCATCGACCGCGTTGAAGAAGAAATCGCCGCGATAGCCGAAGCTGACCTTGGCGTTGGGATAGCGGAAGGAGACGCCCGCGAAGCCGCCGACATTGGGCACGATGACGGAGCGCGACCGATGAGGCGTAGCCGCGCGCGGAGGATAAAGCGGCGTCTTGATGGGCAGGGTGAATTGGTAATGGATGTAAAGACCAGAGGTGTGGTGCTCTAAATCCGCTTTCTGACGGCCGAAGAGTGCGGCGGCATTCACGCCCCAATCGAGGCTGAATCCCCCATCATCGGAATTGCCGAGGACCGTTGCAGACGCATCCCACGCAATGGACGGACCGATGCCGCGAAAACTCCGCTCGCTGTGCTGGGTTGCAAAAAAGGTGTGATGCGGATCGCCTGCACGATATTTGATGCTTGTGCCGTGATGGGTGATGTTGACGTCGGGGTTGCTCTGGATGTTCACGTCCGATTTCGAATGAAACTGTGCGAAGCGAACGCCAAAATTCATCACGGACTGCACGTTGCCTTTGAATATGCCAAGGCCGACATCCTTGCCCACCATGAAATCCAGAACGGCATGGCTTTCGTTGTGTGATGCTTTCGTATCGTCGAAACGGGCGGGTAACGAAACGAGCCCGCCCAGCACCGCCACTTGAAGCGGGCCGCCCACTGTTTGAACGCCCGGCGTTTGCTGATGCACATGCTTCTTGCCGTTTGACCGGCCATAGCGGACAGCAGCCGAGAACACCCAATCGGTGCCATGCGGCGTGAAGGAGATCTTGCCGTCCATATCGGCGCCGTAACGCGGCAGCCTTTGGGTATCGATGGGCGAGATCGCTTCGAAATCCGGGCGCGGCTGGCTGGTGAGGAAAGGCGGCGCGAGAGACTGCTGACCGCCATCCAGATGACTCAGGCCTGCGCCGAGTTCGACCCAAAGAGTGGGATGATCGGCATCGCGATCTGCTGCTTTCGCTTCGCCGCTGCTGGCGGCGCCGAGCAGGGACAGAGCTGAAACAGTGGCCAGCAATTGCCAACGGGTGGTTGCGCGTTTGCCGGCATTCTTTGTCAGTTCATTCATGGTTCAAATCCCCCCTTACCAGTTCTTTGTGACGCGGATGCCGATCAATTTCGGATCGGTCAGGAACACGTTGGTCGTGAGGCCGCTGTCATCGCTGTTCAGGAAGGTGCCGGTGATGGCCGTCGTGTTGAACACGTTCTTGTCGTAGAGCATGACCTGCCAGCCGGACTGGTTGGTGAGGATCAGCGTCAGGTTGACGGTCGTGTAACCGCGGATGCGATCATACGGATTGTCGTTGAACACCCGCGCCCAGGAATAATCCTGCCAGTAGTAATCGCCGCGGATCGTGCCTGCCCAATTCGGCGTCAGCGGCAGGGAATATTGCGCCCCCGCGGAGATCGTTATCGGCGGCGCATTCGGCAATTCGTTGCCGCCGAGATTCTTGGCGATACCGGCGCCGCCATTGGGCGCGGACTCCGGATTGAAGCCGGGATATTGATGGAGCGCATCTTGCCCAACCTGGTTCAACGGGTTGTTGCGGCTATCTAGCAACGGCGTGGCCGAATAGGTTTTGCCGGTGACGGGATCGAGATCGTAGATATACGCATCGTTGCACGACCCAAGCGTTTTTATGCCTTGACCCAAATAACTCAAACCGTCGGCGATGATGAGACCGACAACCTGTGCCGGCAGAACGCAATTGGACGATTGCGTCACCCAGGGTTTGACGACGATCCAGTTGGGATCGCCGGCCGTGCGATCCATCAGATCGACGGCTTGGCTGCCTTGGGCCAGCGCGGTCTTTTCGTAACCGCCCGCGAAGTTGAAGCGCAGGCCCGGTAGCGGTTCCCATGTCGCTTCAGCCTCAGCGCCCTTCACATGAGCATCGAAATTCAGGTTGACCGAGGTGCGGTCCACGATCTGCGATATCTGATAGTTCTCGTAATTGTAGTAGAAGAGATTGCCGTTCAACGTGAGCGCGCCGTCGAGCAGCGTGTTCTTGCTGCCCAGTTCGAACGCATCGATAAATTCCGGTTTAAACGTCAGCGGATGAACCGGCTGTGCTATGGCGATGTTCGGCAACAACGCGCCCGGCGGATTGGCGCCGCCCGCTTTGTAGCCATGGGCATAAGAGCCATAGACCAATGTCTGGTCGGTAAAGCTGAGCTTCGGCGACCAATTGAGCGCGGCGCGGCCGGTGAACTGATCCCATACCTGATCTTCTACGCCCGCGACCGGATAACCGTAACCGCTCAGCACCACCTGACTTGGAATGAGGGTGAAATGCTTGCGGTCATCGGTGAACCGCACGCCGGTGGTGAATTTCAGATTCTTGAAGATGTCGTAATAGGTTTCGCCGAATACGGCATAGGAGTTCAACACATAGGGGTTTTGGCTGAGAAAATAATTGTGCCCCTGATCGTTCAGCGAGGTTATCGGGTTGGGATCGATGTAATCGTTGCCATAAGCATATCCGCCAATTGCATCGGGACTGCGGTAACGGCCCGGTGCAGCAGTCGGGTTGTTGGAATTGTCCGTCACGCCGGGGACATAGACAAAAGTGTTATTTTGACTGGTCCAGACGGAGAACATCGTCAATTCGTTGATGAAGACGTAATAGTTTTCCGCGGTCTCGTAATGCATGTAGTTGGCGCCGATACTGAAATTGAACGGGCCTTCGAAATGCGACGCCAGCCGAAATTCCTGATTCAACTGCCAGGAATGCTGTTTCACCAGATCCATGGCGAGAAGTTTGCTGCTGCAACCCAATTGCGGATCGCAGAAAACGCCTGTTGGGTTGCCTCCGGTGGCGCAATGGTTTCCGCCGATGCTCAAACTTCCGCCGCCGCAACGGTAATTGCCATCCAGCGTCACAAGTGAAGGAATCTTGGGCGGCTGAATAAAAATACTGTCCGCCGTGTTGAAGCGATTGTAATCCTCCGTCGACCAGAGGAAGTCGTGGTTGAAGCCGGTTTGCGACGTGAATGTGAGCGCCGGGGTGACCTGATAGTCGGCATTGAATTCCAGCGTATCGTTTTTTGCCTTGTAGGACGGCGTGAATTGCGACTGGATCACCCGATAATTCGGCGATTGCGAAGCGTTTGCGTAAGGATCGGCATCGCCGCTGACCATCGGCCCAAGATTGGCGCCCGCGAGATAATATGGAAGCGATTGCCCATAGGGGACTTCGAATGCTTTCGGCCCATAAAGCGGGCCCATCTGGCAACTTTGGCTGAGATATTGGGCGTTGCCGAAGACGCCGCCCATTGCCGACGTTGGAAGCAGCGCGCCAGCAACAGAGGTGGGCGGCTTCACTGTAGTGCAAAGCTGTTTGCCGCTGCGCAGGCGATCATCATCTTCCGAGAAATGTTCCCAGATGAGATAGGTTTGAATGTTCGATGTGGGCTTCCAGCCGATGGTGACGCGGCCCGACCACAGATCGCGGCCATCGATGCGGCTGTCTGTGGTTTCGTTGAAGCTGTAACCCTGGCGTTTGGTCCATTCGCCTGCGACGCGGATATCGAGCCGGTCGTCCACGATGGGCAGATTGATCATGCCTTCGAAGCGGCGCTGGTGATAATTGCCGAGTTCGGCGCTTGCCATGGCTTCGAATTGATCGGTGGGTTTGGCGGATGTGATATTCACCACGCCTGCGGTCGCGTTACGGCCATAAAGCGTGCCTTGGGGGCCGCGCAGGATTTCGACTTGCGCGGCGTCGTAGAATTCCTGCTCGAAGAAGTGGTTGCGGATGAAGGGCACATCGTTGAAGGCGACGGCCACTGCCGGATCGGTTGTCACCGAGATCGCCTGCGTGCCGATGCCGCGTAATTGAATGGAATAGCCGCTGAAATTGGTTTTGGTGAAGGTCATGTTCGGAACCTGTTTGATCAGGTCCGGACCGCCGGCGGTTTGGCTGGCGGTCAATTGTTCCTGGCTGAGCGCGGTGATCGAGATCGGGATCGATTGCACATCGGCGCCGCCGAGTTTGGATGAGGTGACGGTCACCGTTTCCACAGCGGCACGCGCGGGTGAAGCTTGGGCGAGCGTTAGCGGGGGCATATCGATGGCGCTTTGGGTGGCGCGGGTGATGCCGATGGCACCGGTGGAATCTTTGTGCATCGTGAAGCCGGTGCCCGATAAAATGCGCGAGAGCGCTGCGTCGGCGGGGAGGTTGCCGTGGACGCCTTGGGTCTGGATGCCTTTCAGCGAGGCGCTTTCGTAGATGAATTGGGTGCCGGTTTGGGTGGCGTAAGTGTCAAGCGCAGATTTCAGATCGCCGCGCGGGATGTTGAAGTCTTCGGCGTGGGCCAGACCCGCGAATGCGGCGGCGCACATCAGTTGTAAGGTAAGATGTGCCAGGCGTTTCGATTTCATATTCCCCCCTGCTTTATTCAGCGTGTGATAATGATCTGGTCGTCTTTGGTTTGGACGGTGAGGCCGAGCGTGCCATGTGCAAGGCGCGCGAAGGTTTCGACGTTGTCGGCCTGGAAGTGGCCGCCGATGGCGAGTTTCTTGGCGGCGTCGCCCACCACGATCAGCTTCTTGCGATTGTATCGGTTGAATTCGGCGGCGACTTCGGCGAGCGGCGTTTCGTCGAAGACAAGAAGGCCGCGGCGCCAGGCGAGCGTATCGGTGAGCGTTGCAATGGGCTTTTTCCACAGCGTGGTCTGATTGGCTTTCGCCACCGCCATGTCGCCGGGTTCGAGTTCGATGGATTTGGGGCCGTCTGCATCGTTGGGCGCTTCAAGACGGGCGCGGCCTTCGATAAGGCTGACTTCCAGCTTGTCGGCATCGCGCCGCACGATGAATTTGGTGCCGAGGTCGACAATGCGGCGGTTGGCGGCAAAGACGATGAACTGGCGCTGCGGATTGTGCTTGATCTGCAGATAGACTTCGCCCTTTTCCAACCAGACTTTGCGCTCTTTCGCGTTGCCGGCGATGCGGACCTCGGTGTCGGTGTTCAGTTCGATCTGCGAACCGTCGGCAAGCGAGAGGACTTCGCGGCCGCCAACGGCGGTTTTGTAGATTTGCGTTTCGGGCGCGCTCGGCAGCATTTTGTTGACGGCGAAAGCGATGCCGACGAGCACGACCAGCACTGCTGCAACGCGTGTGGCGATGGGGACGGCTCTGCGGCCGGCGCGCAGCAACATTTCGCGGCGCGATTGCGGATTGAGCGCGGTGAGGCGGTCGGCGCGTTCCCATGCGGCTTCCAGGCGCCAATAGGCCATTTGATGTGCGGGGGATTCATCGAGCCAGGCATCGAGCGTTGTGGCGTCTTCCTCACGCCAGCCTTGTGCGTCGCGCTTTTTGATCAACCATTCGGCGGCGCGGGTTTCGATATCGGCAGCGTTCATGGCGTGCCTCCCGCTTCGCGATAGAGGATGTTGGCGAGCGCGCGTACGCCCTCTGTGAGGTGTTTCTCGACCGTCTTTTCCGCGATGCCCAGACGTTGCGCGATTTCGCGGGTGGTGAGGCCCTGCACCTTTCGCATCACGACGGCGGTGCGGAAGCGGCGCGGCAGCTTGTCGAGCGCTGCTTGCATGCGGCGCAATTCTTCGCGCGCGATCACCGTGCGGTCGGGACCGGGTTCGTCTATCGCGAGATTTAGGTTTTCGAGATTTTCCACCGCTTCGATGGAGACGATCTGTTCGCGCCGGGCGCGATCGATCAGCAGATGGCGGGCGATGCGGAAGAGCAGCGGGCGCGTCGGTTCCGGGATTTCCTTTCGCGCGGCCTCATAGAGGCGCGTGTAGACTTCCTGGCGCAGGTCTTCCACGTCGCTTGCGTTGCGGCTGGCCTTGCGCAGGAATTGCACGAGCATCGCCTCCAGAGGCAGAACCTCGCGGACAAACCAAGCCTTCACTTCGGCCGTGCTGGGGCCCTCGCCCGCTTTACGCAGGGTCGTTTCTCCGCGCTCGAAATCCGACGTGTCGCCCATCCCCCTGGCATTCCCTGCTTCGAGGAAAGCTCGTGTCCGCATAGGGTAGAGCGAACGGGGCGTCGATTACCCTCCGGAAAAATTTGTGAGGCGCGCGTTCGCAAGATTGTTGCGTGGCGGGCGATAGAAGCGGCATTGGCGCGAGGTTATGCTTTGCGCCGGCTTCGGATGGGGTGAAGGATGTCTCTTCTTCTACTTGTGCATGTGGCGTTGAGCCTGATCGGGATCGTGACCGGGCTGGTGGTGCTCTACGGCCTTTTGAAATCGGACCGGATGGATGGGATGACGCTTGCGTTCCTGCTCACCACGGCGGCGACGACGCTGACGGGGTTTTTGCTGCCCTTTAAGACAATCACGCCTGCGGTGGCGCTGGGCATCATCTCCACGCTCGTACTGATACCGACATTCGCGGCCCGCTATGCATTCGGGATGAGCGGCATGTGGCGCTGGATCTATGTGGGCGGTGCGGTGCTGGCGCTTTACTTCAACTGTTTCGTGCTGGTGGTGCAATCGTTCCTGAAAGTGCCGCAACTGCATGTGTTTGCGCCGAACGGTAACGAGCCGCCGTTTGCGATTGCGCAAGGGTTGGTGCTGCTGTTTTTCGTGGTGACGGGCGTGCTGTCGCTCAGACGCTTCCGCCCGGCGCAAACAGAAAGGGCGGCGGATTTCTCCGCCGCCCAATAGCCCCCCGGGGATATTCTGCTTAGAAGGATTTGGTGACGGAGAAGCCGATCAGGCGTGGATCGGTGGTGAAGACATTGGTGGTGAGGCCGCTGTCATCGCTGTTGAGGAAGGCGCCGGTGATGGACGTCTTGTCGAAGACGTTCTTCACATAGGCTTCGATGGCGAGGCCATTGGGGCCATCGACACGCACGGTGAAATTGACGTTGGTCCAGGCTTTCAGGCGGTCGAAGGGATCGAGATTGTAGACGCGCCACCAGCTTTGCGCCTGCCAATAGAAATCGCCGCGAACGGTTGCGGCCCAATCGTCGGCGAACGGAACGGTGTACTCGGCGCCGACATTGATGGTCCAATGCGGCGAGTTGGGCAGTTCGTTGCCGCCGAGATCGGTATAAAGGCCAGCGCCGCCGTTCAGTTCGGGATAGTTGGCCGGGTTATAGGGTTGGCCCGTGGCAGGGTCGATGATAGGTGGGGACAGGATCCCAGTTATTCCGCCCACGCCGCTGCAAAGCGACGACGCACCCTGCAACGGGGCGGCAGTAACCGTGGCATTTGACGTACTGTTCAGCCACGACTCGGCCACGGGTGTCGGTATCACGCAATTCGATGGCAACTGTACCCAGGGTTTGGCGACCGTATAATTGGGATTGCCCAGAGTTCTATTCATCGGGTCGATCGATCTCTCGCCGTCACCGATACGGGTGCCGAGGTAACCGATGTTGGCATTCAGCCGCAAATTGTCGATGGGTTCATACTGCGTTGAAAGCTCGGTTCCCCAGATCTTGGCATCGAAATTTTCGTTGACCGCCGTGCGATCGCGAATTTGCGATACCTGATAGTTCGAATAATCATAGAAGAAGCTGCTGGCGTCGAACGTCAAACGCCCATCAAGCAGCGCATTCTTGGTACCGATTTCGTAGGCGTTGACGAACTCCGGCTGAAAAGTGGGGCCGTAGTTCACAGCGGTCAGCTTCAAGAGCGGAAAGAAGCCCAGGCCATTGTATGTATCATAGAGCGATTGGGTGATGGCTCCATAAGCCAGCAATTCTTCGCCGGTGGGGAAGTCCGGCGTCGGTGGATTCATACCGCCTGCCTTATATCCGCGGCTATAGGTTGCGTAGAACAATGAGCGGTCGGTGAAATCCAGGACCGGCTGCCAATCGAGTCCGAAGCGACCGGTGAATTCGCCCCAATTGAGGCGCATAACACCCGTAGAGGGATAGCCCGTACCGGTGCGGCCGCCCGCCAGCATGGTTGGTGCAAGCAAAAGCTGGCTTGGAATTTCCGTGAATGCTTTTTGATCGCGCGTATAGCGCAAGCCTGCAGTCAGCTTCACATCGGGAGAAAGGTTGTAATAGGCTTCGCCAAACGCAGCGTAGCTGCTCAGATCATAAGGGTTCGAGCTACGGAAATAATTGTGCCCGTCACCGTCAATGCTCTCAACCGGATTTGGATCGATATAGGGACAGAGCGAATTCCGAATTGGACTGTTTCCTCCGCCGCTCGAAAAGTTGTTCCAGGCAGTTTGACTGCATGTTGTCTGATTCCCGCTGAAGTTGAATGGCCCCATCATGGCGATGGCGGTGAGCAAATTGCTCATCACATAATAATCGTCCTGCGTCCTGAAGCGCGTGTAGTTCACGCCGGCGCTGAAATTGAGCGAGCCGCTATAGGACGACCGCAATCGGACTTCCTGGGAGAATTGATGCGATGCCGACGACGAGACATCGAACACGGCAAGCCTGTCCGTGCAGCCGATCTGCGGATCGCAGAAGACGCCGCCGGGCGCCATATTACTAAACGGACTTGGTTGCCCAGTTGCGCCCGGAAACGTCACCCAATCCGATGTGTCGTTGAAAATCGGAACGGTGTTGAACCTGTTATAATCCTGGAAGCTGTAGACGCTATCCCAATCGAACCCGGATTGAGATGACAGGGTCAAACCATTCGCCAAATCGACATCGAAATTGAATTCCATAATATCCGAATTCGCGCTGTAGCGCGGATCGCGGACGGACGCCACTTCGCGCAAATCGTGCGACTGCGTCATGCCGCCGTAAGGATCGACCGAAGGATTGAGAATGAAGGCGGCGGTTCCGTTCGAGTAGGCGCTGGCGATATTGCCATTCGCCTGCATCGCTCCGGAAACGAATGCGATCGCCAATCCGTTCGGCGTATCGAACGCGCCGTCGTCATAGAGACTGCCTGCTTTACAGCCGGTGCTGAACAAAGCTGCTCGCGCTTCCTGAAACTTTACGTAAAGGGCAGCGGGATTGGTTTGTCTGGTGGCTGTCGAGCCAATCATATCAGGGCTATCGTCGCGGTGGCAAAGCTGCTTGCCGGTGCGCGAGCGATTGTCGTTCTCGCGGAATTCTTCCCATACGATATTGCCATGCAGCCAAGGCGCCGGTTCCATGCCGAGAGTGGTGCGGAACGACCATAGATCGCGCCCATTGATATGATTTCCCGTTTCCGAATTGAAATCATAGCCGTCACGTTTGGTAATCGAACCGGCGAAACGCAAGCCAAGCTTCTCGTCGACGATCGGCAGGTTGAGCATTCCCACCACGCGTTTGCTGGCGTAGTTGCCGACTTCGGCTTTGACGCTACCTTCGACGCGATCGAGGTTGGGTTTGGCGGAGACCACGTTGATGACGCCGCCGGTCGCGTTGCGGCCATAAAGCGTGCCTTGGGGTCCGCGCAGGACTTCGACGCGTTCGACGTCGAAGAATTCCTGCTCGAACAGGCGATTGTGGATCAGGCCCACGTCGTTGAAGCTAATGGCAACGCCCGGATCGGTGCTGGCAGAGACGGCCTGGGTGCCGACGCCGCGGATTTGCACGTTGTAGCTGGCGAAATTGGTTTTGGTGAAGGTCATGTTGGGGACCGAACGCAGCAGGTCGGGCCCGCCTTCGATTTTCTGCGCGGCCAACTGTTCCTGGCTGAGCGCGGTGATCGCGATGGGAATAGACTGCACATCGGTGGTGCCAAGCTTGGATGAGGTGACAGTCACCGTTTCCACCATGGGCATGTGCGTCGGCGCGGCTTGTGCGATCTGGATATCGGTGATTTGGGGTTCGACTTCGGCCGAGCTTGCGTTGCGCACGATGGTGACGGCACCGGTTGCGCGGCGTTCCATCGTGAAGCCGGTGCCGTTCAGCAGTTTCGTCAATGCAGCTTCCGGCGAGATGGCCCCGGAGACGCCTTTGGTGTGAACGCCCCTAACGGCCATGTCGGAGTACATCAGGCGGATTCCGGCCTGCTGCGAATAAGCGTTCAGCGCGGCTTCGAGATCGCCGCCAGGGATATTGAAGTCGGCAGCCCAAACCGTGGTGACAATGGCTGTCACGCAAGCGGTGGTGGCAAGTGCTGTATTGATCTTTGAAAGTCTGGACAAAATATCCCCCCGTTGAAAGATTTCGCGCTAGCGGGAAATCACGGTTTCTCCGTTGCGCGTATTGACATGCAGGCCAAAGACGGAATGGGCCGCATCGGCGAAGGCGGCGATGTCGCCCGTTTGAAAGGTGCCGTTGATCGTCAGTTTTGCGGACGATTGGTCGTTGATGACCACCTTCTTCGCGTTGTAGCGATTGAATTCGGATGCGGCTTCGCCAAGCGTGGTGTGGCGGAATACGATCATGCCGCTGCGCCAGCCGAGCGAATCTGCGATCTCGCGTTTGGGCTGTTGCATGACGGCGGCGGAATGGGCGGTGGCGATGACGACATCGCCCGGCTTCATCGACAGCGGTTTGACGCGGCTGTCGGAGGAATCGAAGCGCACTTCGCCTTCGAGCAACGCCACTTCGAGACGGGCGTCATCGCGGCGGACGCGGAATTTGGTGCCGATGTCGGTGATGCGGTGGCCCGCGGCTTCGATCACGAACAGGCGCTTAGGATCGTGCTTGATCTGGAAATAAGCTTCGCCCTTCAGCAACGTCACGGTTTTGAGCTTGAGCGTGGCGGCGAAGCGGATGGCGGTGTTGGTGTTGAGCTCGATTTCCGAACCGTCGGTGAGCGCGATGGTTTTGCGTTCGCCAAGTGCTGTGGAATAGACGGCATCTTTGGGTTGCTGGTTGCGCAGCCAGAAATTTCCGGCCGCCGCGGAGATCGCGATCAGCGCCACGCTGGCAGCGATTTTCAGCACGCGGGACGAGGCGTTCGATTGTGCGGGCGCGGTGGTTTTTTCGCGGCGCAAAGCGGCGAGACGGTCTGCCCTGCCCCAAGCGGCCTTCAGGCGCCAATAGGCGACGCGGTTGGCGACATCCTGTTCCAGCCAGGCGTTGAGGGTCGCTTCATCGGCTTCGCTCCATACTTCGAGCGTGCGGCGACGGAGCCAGGCGGCGGCTTCGGTGTTTTTCTCGGCGGCTGCGCTCATGGCGTCCTCCGGATGTCGTTGGGCTCGCCGTAAAGGTGGTCCGCAAGCGCGCACATGCCTTTGTCGATGTGTTCGGAAACGGTGGCTTCGGAAACGCCCATGCGCTGGGCGATTTCGCGCTGGCTGAGGCCTTCGATCTTGCAGAGCACGACCGCCTCGCGGCAGCGCGGTGGAAGGCGGTCGATGGCCGATTGCAGGCGGCGCAGATCATCGCGCGCCATCGCGCTTCTGTCGGGGCCGGGGATATCGGCGGCCAGACCCAGCGCATCGAGATCGGCGACCTTTTCGATGGCCACGATCTGCTGGCGGCGGATGCGGTCGATGATGAGGTTGCGGGCGGTGCCGAGGACGAAGGGTTTGGCGGGATCGGGGATCTCGCGCTGGGCGGCTTCGCAGACGCGGATGTAGACTTCCTGTCGGAGGTCGTCGATCTCGCTTTGGTCGCGCCAGTGGTTGCGCAGGTACTGCATCAACATCGCCTCCAGCGGCAGCACCTCGTCGACGAACCAGGCTTCCAGTTCGGGCGCGTTCATGGGCGCGTCCCGATGGGGCGTTCGAGCCTCGTCTCGCCTGATGTCCGGTGTATCCGCCATCCCCCGTGAGCTTCCCGCTGTGTGAGGGTTTGATTCACGAAAACTACACCCGGTCATACGAACGGGGGCGGGCGAACTTAGGGTTGGGGACGCGATATTTCGGGGAAATTTAATTGCCCGCGAGGGCCGCGTTCAGATCGGGCTGGAAAGGAACGCCGGCACCAGGGCGGCCATCAGCAGCATGCCGGGCAGCGAATAGGCATATTGGCGGTGGTTCAGAAGCGTGACCACGGCGATGAACATCACGAAGCTGGCGAGCGCCGCACCCCAGATACGGGTGACGGGGACGGCGAGGAAAGCGGCGACCAGGAAATTCACCACGCCGATGACGCGGTAGAATTTGGGCGGGAAATGCCAGCGCTCATACGCGCCGCGGACAAAGCCAACGCCCAGAACATGCACGAGCCCGCTCGCCGCGAAAATCGCGGAAAGCAAAAGGGAATCGAGCGTGGCTGTGGACGCAAAAAACATAAGTGCCCCTCCGTGAGAGGTAGATAGGAATCCGGGTGCGGATTGAAAAGAGGCGATGGGCACCGAATGGCAGGCATTCCGGAACGGAATGGCTCAGCTAATGTTGAGATGCAGCGCCCGGTTCGTCGCCCACCAGGCGGTTGTAGAACCTGTTCCAGTGCGTGCGGCACCAGAGGCGGAAGCGATCGAGATACAAATAGATCACGGGCGTGGTGTAGAGCGTCAGAATCTGGCTGACGACCAGGCCGCCGACGATGGAAATGCCCAAAGGCTGGCGCAATTCGGCGCCATTACCCACACCCACCGCAAGGGGAAGCGCGCCGCAGATGGCCGCCATGGTGGTCATCATGATGGGGCGAAAGCGGTGGATGCAGGCGTCGTAAATCGCCTCGCGGGAATCGAGGCCCCGCTCGCGTTCGGCCTGTAGCGCGAAATCGATCATCATGATGGCGTTTTTCTTCACGATGCCGATCAGCAACACCACGCCGATCAGCGCGATCAGGCTGAATTCGATGCGGCAGATGAGCAGCGCCAGAATCGCGCCCGCGCCCGCCGATGGCAGCGTGGAGAGGATGGTGATCGGGTGGACATAGCTCTCGTAAAGAATGCCGAGCACGATGTAGACGCAGACGATGGCGGCAAGGATCAGCAAAGGTTCGTTGCCGAGCGATTGCTGGAAGAGTTTGGCGGTGCCCGCGAAGGTGCCGTGGATGGAGAGCGGCGCGTGGACCTGTTCCATCGCGCGGTTGATGGCGCTCACGCCGTCGCCGATGGTTTTGCCAGCCGCGAGGTTGAACGAGAAGGTGGTGGCGACGAACGGGCCCTGATGGTTCACCGACAATGGCGTCGAGCCTGGACCATAGGAGACGAAGTTTACCAGCGGCACCATGACTTCCTGCCGGGTGCTGAGCGCGGTGCCGGTGGAGGCAGCGCCCTTGACGCTGCTGGTGAGCGCGTTGAGTTGCTGGTTGCGCAGCGCATCCGATGCGATGTCGGCTTGCGTGGGTGCGGCGGTGTTGGCGAGCACGGTGGTGCCGGTGACGGCGCCGGTTGTTTGGGTGCCGGAGAGCGCGCCGCCAGTGGTGCTGACGTAAATATCGTTCAACGTTTCTGGGCTTTGCCAGAATTCGGGGGCGACCTCCATCACCACGTGATACTGGTTGAGGTCTTCGTAAATGGTCGAAACCTGACGCTGGCCGAAGGCATCGTAGAGCGTGTTGTCGATCTGGGTGATGTTGATGCCGAGGCGGGCGGCTGCGGCGCGATCGATCTTCAGGTCCATTTCCAGACCTTTGTCTTCCTGATCGGAATTGACGTCTTCCAGTTCGGGGACGTTTTGCAGGGCGTTGGTGATTTTCGGCGCCCATTCGCGCAAATCATCCAGCGTGTCGGCCTGCAGGGTGTATTGGAATTGCGCGAAGCCCTGGCGGCCGCCCGCGCGCACATCTTGCCGTCCGGCGAGAAACAGGCGCGCCCCCGCGACCTTATCCAGTTCCGGACGTAACTGGTCGATCACCTGATCGGTGGTGAGCTTGCGGTCGGCAAGCGGTTTGAGCTGTGCATAGATGAAGCCGGAATTGGTGGAGCCGCCGCCGCGCCCGCCCCCGCCGCCGGTGAACCCAACCACATGTTCGACGTTTGGATTGTCATGGATGATCTGTACGAATTTGCGAAATTTCTGTTCCATCGACTGGAACGAGATCGTCTGGTCGGCGCGGATGCCGCCCATCAGGCTGCCCGTATCCTGCTGCGGGAAGAAGCCTTTGGGGATCGCGCCCCAGAGATAGAAATTGATGCCGATGGCGATGACGAGGATCAGTATGATCGTGAGGGGATAGGTGAGCGCCCAGCGCAACGAACGCTGATAGAGCCCTTGCACATAATCGAAGGAGCGGCGGGAAGCGCGTGTGATGCGGTTCTCGCGTTCCTCATCCGGCGTGGTGGCGAGGTAAGCGCACATCATGGGCGTGGTGGTGAGCGAGATCACCAGCGAAACGATGATCGACACCGACAAGGTGACGGCGAATTCGCGGAACAGGCGCCCCACCAGACCGCCCATCAAAAGAATGGGCACGAAAACGGCGATGAGCGACAGGCTCATGGCGATGACGGTGAAGCTGACTTCCTTAGCGCCCTGCAACGCCGCTTCGAAACGCGATTTTCCGGCTTCGATGTGGCGGGTGACGTTTTCCAGCACGACGATGGCATCATCCACCACGAAGCCGGTGGAGATGGTGAGCGCCATCAGCGAGAAATTGTCGAGGCTGTAGCCCAGCAGATACATCACGCCGAAGGTGCCGATCAGCGACAGGGGAACGGCGACGGCAGGCACCAGCGCCGCGCGCACGCTGCGCAGGAAGAGGAAAACCACGAGCAGCACGAAGATCGTGGCGAGCACGAGCGTCTCTTCCACGTCGCGCACGGATTCGCGGATGGTGGTGGTGGTGTCGTTGACGATGGACAGGTGCACGGTGGGCGGAAGGGCCGCCTGCATCTGCGGCAGCAATTCGTGGATGCGGTCGGCGGTTTCGATGACGTTGGCGCCGGGCTGCTTGCTGAGGATCGCGAGCACGGCGTCCTTGCCGTCAGCCAGCCCGAGATTGCGGACGTTTTCCACGCCGTCCTGCACCTGCGCGATATCGGAAAGGCGCACGGCGGCGCCGTTGCGATAGGCAACGACCAGGCTTTTGTATTGGTCGGCGCGGCTGGCGGTATCGTTGACGTAGAGCTGGTAGCGGTTCTTTGCGGATTCGATGGCGCCTTTGGGGCTGTTGGCGTTGGCGGCGGAAAGGGCGGCGCGCACGTCTTCCAGACCGATGCCGTATTTGAACAGCGCACGCGGGTTCAGTTCGACGCGCACGGCGGGCAGCGAACTGCCGCTGAGCTGCACATCGCCGATACCATCCACTTGCGAAAGCTTCTGCTGGATGATGTTGGAGGCGGAATCGTAGATCTGACCGGGGGTGAGCGTGTCGGAGGTCAGCGCCAGGATCATCACCGGCATGTCGGCCGGGTTCATCTTGCGATAGGTGGGGTTGGAGCGCAGAGCCGCCGGAAGATCGGCGCGCGACGCTGAAATCGCGGCCTGCACGTCGCGCGCGGCACCATCGATATCGCGGTCGATGCCGAATTGCAGCGTGATGCGCGTGGAGCCGACGCTGCTTTGCGAGGTCATCTCCGTCACATCGGCAATCGCGCCCAGATGGCGTTCGAGCGGCGTGGCGACGCTGGTGGACATCGTCTCGGGGCTAGCGCCCGCCATGGTGGCGCTGACCGAGATCGTGGGGAAATCGACGTTGGGCAGCGGTGACACCGGCAACAGGAAGAACGCCATCATGCCGGCTAGCGCGATGCCGAGCGTCAGCAGGCTGGTGGCGACGGGGCGCGAGACGAAGAGCGAGGTGAAGTTCATCGCGCCCTCACCTTGCGAAACGGCGCTTTCGCCAATCGGCAAATTCGTGCGACCAGCGGTCGAAATAGATGTAGATCACCGGCGTGGTGAAAAGCGTGAGCGCCTGGCTGACGAGCAGGCCGCCCACGATGGAAATGCCCAAGGGATGGCGCAGTTCGGAGCCCATGCCGGAGCCCAGCATCAGCGGCAGCGCACCGAACAGGGCCGCCACCGTGGTCATCATGATCGGGCGGAAGCGCAGTAGTGCTGCCTGATGGATGGCTTCGCGGGTGGATTTTCCTTCGTTGCGTTCGGCTTCGAGCGCGAAGTCGATCATCATGATCGCGTTCTTCTTCACGATGCCGATCAGAAGAATGATGCCGATGATTGAGACGATATCGAGTTCGTGACCGGAGATCATGAGCGCGAGCAACGCGCCGACACCGGCAGACGGTAAGGTTGAGAGGATCGTCACCGGATGAATGAAGCTCTCATACAGAACGCCCAGCACGATATAGACGGTGATGATAGCGGCCAGGATCAGCAGCAATTCGTTGGAGAGCGCGGATTGGAAAGCAAGCGCCGAACCTTGGAAAGCGGTGGTGAGGCTGGCGGGAAGATCGATCTCCTTTTCCGCATCCGTGATGGCATTGACGGCGCTGCCGAGCGAATAGCCTTCGGCCACGTCAAAAGAGATAAGCGCTGCAGGGAATTGGCCCAGATGATCGATTTCGATGGCGACGGGACGTTCCTGGACATTGGCGATGGCGCTCAATTGGACCTGACCGCCGCCGGCGGACGGCAGATAGATGCTGGAGAGCGAGGCGATATCCTTTTGCAATTCCGGATCGGCTTCGAGGATGACGCGGAACTGATTGGACTGCGTGAAGATGGTGGAGACGATGCGCTGGCCGAAGGCATCATAAAGCGCGTTGTCGACCGTTGCCGCGGTGATGCCGAAGCGGGCGGCGGTATCGCGGTCCACCGCGATGTAGGCCGAGAGGCCCTGATCGGTGAAGTTGGTGGAGACGTTGTCGAGTTCATGCAGGCTGGAAAGCTTGGCGATCAGCTTTGGCACCCACTGGTTCAACTCGGCGGTGCTCGCGCCTTCGACGACGAATTGATAGGCGCTGCGGCTGACCGTGGAATCGATGGTCAGGTCCTGCACCGGCTGCAGATAGAGCGAGATGCCCGCGATGTTGCGGGCTTCCTTGTCCAAACGGCGGATGATGGTTTCGACGCTGTCGCGGTCGCCCTTGTCCTTCAGGTTGATCAGGAAGCGGCCGTTGTTGAGCGTGTTGTTGGTCCCGTCGACGCCGATGAAAGAAGAGAGACTATCGACATCCGGGTCTTTCAGGATGGTCTGCGCGAGCTTGCCCTGCTGATCGGACATCAGGGAAAACGACGTGGTGGGCGCGCCGCGCGTCATGCCCTGAATGAAACCCGTGTCCTGCAGCGGAAAGAAGCCTTTGGGGATGGCGATATAGAGCAGCACCGTCACCACCAGCGTGATGACGGCGATGAGCATGGTGAGCGGCTGGTGATCGAGCACCCAGGTGAGCAGGCGGTCGTATTCATGGATCGCACGATCGAAATATTCCTGCGAGCGGCGCGCGATGGTGCTTTGCTGGCGCTCTTCGGAACGGTGGCGCAGCAGCTTGGCGCACAGCATCGGCACCAGAGTTAGCGAGACCACCGCGGAAATCAGGATCGTCACCGACAGGGTGATGGCGAATTCGCGGAACAGACGGCCCACCACTTCCTGCATGAAGAGCAGCGGGATCAACACCGCGATCAGTGAAATGGTAAGCGACACGATGGTGAAGCCGATTTCGCCCGCGCCTTTGAGCGCGGCTTTCATCGGACTGTCGCCTTCTTCGAGATAGCGGGTGATGTTCTCGATCATCACGATGGCATCGTCCACCACGAAGCCGGTGGAGATGGTGAGCGCCATCAGGCTGAGATTGTTGAGCGAAAAGCCAAACAGATACATCGCGGCGAAGGTGCCGACGATGGAAAGCGGCACCGACAGGCTGGGGATGAAAGTGGCCGGCAGGTTGCGCAGGAAGAAGAAGATCACCAGCACCACGAGGACGACGGCAAGGATCAATTCGAACTGCACATCGGAAACCGAGGCGCGGATGGTGTTGGTGCGGTCGGTCAGCACCGAGACCTGCACGTTGCCGGGAAGTTCGGCTTCGATCTGGGGCAGGATTTCGCGGATCGAATCCACCACCGAGATCACGTTGGCGCCGGGCTGGCGCTGCACGTTGAGAAGGATTGCAGGGCTCATGTTCGCCCAGCTTGCGAGCTTCACATTCTCCGCACTTTGGGCGACGGTTGCCACGTCACTCAGGCGGACGGGGGCGCCGTTCTTATAGGCAACGATGATGTTGGCGTAGTCCGTGGCGCTTTGCAGCTGGTCGTTGGCATTGATGGTGTAGGCCTGCGTCTTACCGTCGAAGCTGCCTTTGGGGGCATTGGAATTGGCGTTGGAGATCGTGGTGCGCAGATCGTCGAGGTTCAAGCCGTAAGCTGCAAGCGCATGAAGATTGGCCTGCACGCGAACGGCGGGGCGCTGCCCGCCATTGATGCTGACGAGGCCGACGCCGGAGAGTTGCGAGATCTTCTGGGCGATGCGCGTTTCGGCGAGGTTCTGCACATCGGTGATCGGCATCGTCTTCGACATCACCGCGATGGTGAGGATCGGGGCGTCTGCCGGATTGACCTTGGCGTAGATCGGCGGCGCGGGCAGCGATTGCGGCAGCAGGTTGCTGGACGCATTGATCGCGGCCTGCACTTCCTGTTCGGCGATGTCGAGGCTGAGCGACAGATCGAACTGCAGCGTGATGACGGAGGCGCCTGCCGAACTGGCGGACGTCATCTGTTTCAGGCCCGGCATTTCGCCCAACTGGCGTTCGAGCGGGGCGGTGACCGAAGTGGTCATCACATCGGGGCTCGCGCCGGGCAGGAACGTCTGCACCTGGATGGTCGGGTAGTCGACTTCGGGCAAGGCTGCGAGCGGCAAGTATGTGTAGCCGACGATGCCGATCAGCATGATCGCGATCATCACGAGCGATGTCGCAACAGGACGCTGGATGAAAGGCGCGGAAATGTTCATGTCGCGCGGTGACTTTCGACGGGCGGGCGCAAGGCTTACTGCCCGCCGCGGCGGAATTCCCCGCGATGGTCATGGAACCACTGGCGGCGCTCTGCCGGCGTCATCTTTTTCACCTGCTCCTGCACATCCGGCGGCAGGCGCTTGAGCATGCGCTGGAAGCGATCTTGGCGGGCGGCCGGTGGTGCAGCCTGACCTGCGGGTGCCGCACTCGGCGCTGCAATGGTGGCTTTCGGCGCGGCGGGGATTTCGATGGTCGAGCCGTCGCTCAAACGATCCGCGCCATCGACCACGATGGTGTCGCCGGGCTTGAGGCCTTTGGTGATAACGATGTTGGTGGCATCGGTCGCAGCGGTGGTGACGCTGCGCATCGACACGGTTTTGTCCGGATTGACCACAAACACGAACGTGCCTTGCGCGCCGCGCTGGATGGCGGCGACGGGGGCGAGCGTCTGGTTCTGTTGCGTGTCGATCAGCAGATGGATGTTCACGAACTGGTTGGGGAAGAGTTCGTTGTTCGAATTGTCGAACAGCGCGCGCAGCTTCACCGTGCCTGTGGTGGTGTCGATGGTGCTGTCCACCGCTGAAAGCTTGCCTGTGGTGAGCTTCTTGGTTTGCGTGCGGTCATAGGCATCGGCTTGCAGGATCGCGCCTGAACTCATCCGCGCCATGATCTGGTCGATGCTGTCTTCGGGGATCGAGAAGATCACCGACATGGGCTCGACCTGCGTAATCGTCACGATGCCATTGGTCTGGCCCGCCTGCACCAGATTGCCGATATCGACTTGCCGGATGCCAGCGCGGCCATCCACCGGCGAGGTGACTTTGGTATAACTGAGGTTCAGCGCGGCGGCATCGACATTGCCCTGATCGGCGGCGACGACGCCTTCATCCTGTTTCACCGTCGCGCGCTGCGTCGCGAGTTGTTGCTGCGAGATGGCTTTCTGATCCCACAGGCTTTGGTAACGCGCCAGATCGGTTTTGGCGTTGGCGAGCACGGCGGCATCGCGGGCGCGTTGGCCTTGGGCCTGATCGAGAGATGCCTGGAACGGGCGCGGGTCGATGACGGCGAGCACCTCGCCTTTCTTCACCATCTGGCCTTCGGTGAAATTGAAACTCACCACCGGGCCGCTGACCTGCGGGCGCACGGTGACGGTGGCGAGCGGGGTGACGGTGCCCAGCGCATTGAGCGTGATGGGCATCGGGCCCTGAACCACCTTGGCGGTGCCGACGGGTTGGGCCTCACCGAACCGGCCGCCCTTTTTCAGGGGCTGGTGGTTGGAGAGATAATAGATAAGGCCGACCAGCAGGACGGCCGCGACCAGGATCACGATGAAGCGGACAGGGAAATCCCGCATCCAGCGGCGGGTGCGGTCGGTCAGGCTTTCCCGGGGCGGGGAAAGGTGGTCGGCGGCATCGGGATTCTTGTCCGGACTCATGCTGTTACCTGTTGTCGTACCCACGCGCTCGATCCTCCGGCCACCCCCTCCAGGGAACCCAGCGAAGGGGCATTTCTACCAGAGCACCCCCCTCAAGATTTGTCGGAATTGTCGCAACAATGCGCCGGACAGGCAGAAGTTCCATGGCCGCCGGGCCGGTCAGTTCATGGACCTGAGCTTGGCCACGTCGGCAGCGGACAATTTGGCCCCCTCGGCTCCGAACCGGGCGGTCACATAATTGGCGACGGCGGCGACCTCGGCATCCGAATAGGCATGGGCGAAGGAGGGCATGAAGACGGGGCTGCTCGCCTTTCCACCCGTTCCGGCCAGCACCATCTGGGCGACATTGGTGGCGGCGGGATCGTTGACCGAGCGGTTGCCGGTAAGCGTTGCGAAGTGGGTGAGCGTGCCCGTGCCGTTCCAATCGTGGCAGCTGGCGCAGGCGCCTTCGAAGATGTGTTTGCCGAGCGGATTGGCATCGACGATCACGCCCTCCTTCGGTGCAGCGGGTGCGGGTGACGTTTTCGGTGCGGGAAGATCCGACGATGCGGCAGGCACCGTGCGCAGATAGGCGACCATGGCTTTGATATCGCCCGGCGCGAGATGGCGCAGACTGAAATAGACCGCTTCACCCATCGGACCGCCCGCAACGCCGCGGCCCATTGCGTGACCGCTGGAGAGGAATTGCGCGATCTCTTCGTCGCGCCAATCGCCGATGCCGGATGCCTTGTCCGGCGTGATATTGTAGGCGCGCCAGCCAGACGTGATGGTGCCCGCGAATTTGTGACGATTGTCGAGCGCCTGCGCCAGATTGCGCGGCGTGTGGCAATCGCCGCAATGGCCGAGAGCTTCGACGAGATACGCGCCGCGATTCCATTCCGCGGTTTGCACGGTGTCGGGTTCGAAACGTTTGTCGGGATTGAAGAACGCCGACCAGATGCGCATCAGCCAGCGCTGGTTATAGGGAAACGACAGCGTGTTCTCCGGCGGCGTGTAATGCACCGGTTTCAGGCTGAAGATATAGGCTTTTATCGCCAGCACATCGGCATCGGCGAGATAGGTGTAAGCGGGATAAGGAAGTGCCGGATAAAGCGGTTTGTCGCCACGGCCGATACCCTTATGAAGGGCGTTGAGGAAATCGGCATCGCTCCAGTCGCCGATGCCGGTTTCCTTGTCGGGCGTGATGTTGGGCGAATAGATCGTGCCGAACGGAAGTTTGAAGGCGAGACCGCCTGCGAACGGCTTGCCGCCTTTTGCGGTGTGGCAGGACTCGCAATCGGCGGCGCGGGTGAGATATTCGCCGCGCGCCAGAAGACCGGCGGAGGCAAGATCGTGCGGAACGCCGGTGGGGTTTGCGCCGGTGTAGGCGGCGAGTTGAACGCGTGCGCCGCTCGCAAAATCCATCGGGCCGGGGCCGAAGATCATCCAGCCCACATAGGCGATCGCCACCAGAACAATAACCGCGACGATGCTGAGGAGAAGACGAAACGCGCTCATGCCTTCTTCCTCCCCGCAAGAACTTCACGGTCGATGGGAAGACGGCGCAATGGGATTCCTGTTGCGGCGTAGATGGCGTTGCGCAACGCGGGTGGTCCAGCGGTGGTGCCGGTTTCGCCGATACCGCCGGGCGGTTCGGCGCTTTTGATCAGATGCACATCGATGTGCGGCACCTGATTGATGCGCAGCATGCGGTAATCGTTGAAATTGGTTTGCTGCACGCGGCCGTTTTCGAGCGTGATCTCGCCGTAGAGTGCTGCGGTGAGGCCGAAGACGATGCCACCCTGCAATTGCGCCATGATGGTATCGGGATTGACGGCGGTGCCCACATCGACAGCGGTGTTGATGCGGCGCAGATAGACCTCGCCGTTCTCATCGACTTCGGCTTCGACGACAGTCGCAATGAAGCTGGCGAAGGACGGCTGGCAGCACACGCCGCGGCCAACACGCTTGGGCAGCGCCGAGCCCCAGCCGGATTTTTGTGCAACCACGTTGAGCGCGTTCAGCAGGCGCGGATTTTTATCGAGCATGTAACGGCGAAAATCGACCGGGTCTTTTCCGGCCTTGTGCGCTAGCTCGTCCATGAAGCTTTCGACGGCAAAGACATTGTTGTTCGGGCCGACGCCGCGCCAGAAGCCGGTGGTCACGCCCGGCGGTTCGGCACGCACAGCTTCCACGCGCAGGTTGGGAATGTCGTAGGGTTGGTCGATGGCGCTGTCGACTTCATCGAAATCGATGTTGTGATTGCCGGTGAAGGCGGGTGTGAGCCAGCGCGCAACGACGGACGAACCGGCGACACGATGCAGCCAGCCATCGATCCTTCCGTCCTTCAGCGTCGCCCACATCTGCGTGTAATAGGACGGCCGATAGCGATCGTGCTGAATGTCTTCTTCGCGCGAATAAACGACCTTCACCGGGCCATCGACCTTCTGCGCGATGCGAACGGCTTTTTCGGTGGCATCTGTTTCCAGACGACGTCCGAAGCCGCCACCCAGAAGCTGGTTGTGCACGATCACCTTTTCGAGCGGCAGGCCGGTGACCTTGGCGCCTGCTTCCTGCGTGCGGGCGCAGACTTGCGTGCCGACCCAGATCTCGCAGGAGTCCGGTGTGACATGCACGGTGCAGTTCATCGGCTCCATCGGCGCGTGCGCGAGGAACGGAAGTTCGTATTTCGCTTCGAGCTTGTCGCCGCCTGAAAGCGCCTTGTCGGCATCGCCTTGCTTCTTGGCGACGAGACCGGGATTTTCGGCTGCCTTGCGCAATTCGCTCCACACCTGAGCGGTAGTGACGTTGGCATTGGCGCCGTCGTTCCAGGTGATGTTGAGACTGTCGAGGCCTTGCTTCGCCGCCCAATAGTGATCGCCGACAACCGCCACGATATCGTCGAGGATGACGATCTGCTTCACACCGGAAACGGCCATCGCATCGTTTTGACCTTCGACGCTTGCGACCTTGCCGCCTTGCACCGGCGAGGCTGCCAGCGTGGCGAACTTCACGCCATCGGGCATCATATCGATGCCGAATTTGGCGGTGCCGTTCACCTTGTCCGGCGTGTCGAGGCGCTTGAGCGGTTTGCCGATCAGCTTGAATTGATCGGGCGTTTTCAAAGTTGGATTGGCGGGACGCGTTTCTTTCGCGGCGGCATTGGCAAGCGCGCCGTAAGACAGTTTGCGGCCGCTCCCGGTGTGAACCACGTTGCCGCTATCGGCGGTGCAGCTTGCGGGATCGACCTTCCATTGTTTCGCGGCAGCGCCGATCAGCATCGCGCGAGCAGCGGCGGCAGTGGTGCGCAGCGGTTTCCAGAAGGCGCGCACCGAATTGGAATTGCCGGTCGCCTGCACCGTGAGCATTGGGTTGGCATAAAGCGCGGTGTTGGGAGGGGCCGCCTCGACGGAGACCATTTGCCAATCGGCATCCATCTCGTCGGCCATCATCATGGCGTGGGCGGTGTAGATGCCCTGCCCCATCTCCACCTGCGGCATGACCAGCGTGATCTTGCCCGTGGTGTCGAGGCGGATGAACGCATCCGGCGCGAAGGCGGCTTTGGTTTGATCGTCGGCGCGGGCAAGCGGCAACGGGATGACGAGCAGCAAACCGCTTGCCGCCGCCGTCTTCAAAACGGCGCGGCGGGAGGGAGCAAGGACAGGGTCGGTATCGCGGAACATCTCTGCCCTCCCTTATCCCTTGGCGGCGTGCTTGATGGCTTCGCGGATGCGCACATAGGTGCCGCAGCGGCAGATGTTGCCAGCCATCGCAGCGTCGATATCGGCATCATCGGGGTTTGGATTGTGCGCAAGAAGTGCGGCGGCGGACATGATCTGTCCCGACTGGCAATAACCACATTGCACGACTTCGAGATCGAGCCATGCTTTTTGCGCTTTCTGGCCTGCGGGCGTGGCACCGATTCCTTCGATGGTGGTGATCGCGCGATCGCCGACGGAACCCACCGGCAGCAAACACGACCTGAGCGCCTTGCCATCGATATGCACAGTGCAGGCGCCGCATTGCGCGATGCCGCAACCGAATTTCGTGCCGCTCATGCCGAGAAGATCGCGCAACACCCATAGCAAGGGCATGTCGGCGGGCGCATCGATGCTTTTGGTTTCGCCGTTGATCTTCAGATCGATCATGCGCGTGGCCCCCAAGGCAGATGCGAAACGGACACAAATCTAAGCCCATCCCGCGCGCCCCGCCAGCGGTTAAGTTGGAACCATTACGTTCCGGCAACACCGCGCGCGGGGATTTGACTCGACCCGGCCAGCGCACGAAATTATGACAGCCTCAGGTCCGACAGCCGCTAGAGCCTTGTGACCGCATCTTAAAATCCCCCACACGCCTTTTCTCGATGGTGACCTCATGAAATCCGCTTCCACGCTGTTCGCAGTTGCGATGTCTTTTCTGCTGTTGCCAGCGGCGTTCGCCAAGAGCCCGCCTGGCGACGACAAGGACAAGGATGCGGCCAACGAGATCAAACAGGCGCCGGCGATTTCCTATTTCCATCCGGAAGAAGCGATGAGCCAAGGCTCGGTGAGCGTTGGCGGCGGCAATGTCGATTACAATGCGGTGGCCGGAACGCTGGTGGTGCATCCCAAAGGTTGGGATGACGCGCCGCAGACGAATGCACAGCAGGAAGAAAACGCGCAATCCGAAAGCAATTCCGACGACAAGGACAACAAGAACCCGACGGCAGAAGCTTCGATGTTCTACGTCGCGTATTTCAAGCGCGATGCGAAACCGGGAACGCGGCCGATCACCTTCTTCTTCAACGGCGGGCCGGGATCATCGACGGTGTGGCTGCACATGGGGGCATTCGGGCCGCGCCGCGTTCTGACCTCCGACGACACGCACACCCCGCCCGCGCCCTATTCCATCATCAACAACGGGCAGAGCCTGCTGGACGTGACCGATATGGTGTTCATCGATGCGCCGGGCACGGGCTTCAGCCGCATTGCGGGGCCGGACAAGGAGAAGATGTTCTACGGTGTCGATCCCGATGCGCATGCGTTTGCCGAGTTCATCAACAAATTCCTTTCGAAATACGGACGCTGGAATTCGCCCAAATATCTGTTCGGCGAAAGCTATGGCACCACGCGGTCTGCGGTGCTCGTCAATACGCTGGAGCAGGATTTCGATACGGACTTCAACGGCGTGATCCTGCTTTCGCAGATTCTTAATTTCGATCTGAGCCCGGATGGACCGCTGGATAATCCCGGTGTGAACATTCCCTATCAGCTTGCGCTGCCGAGTTACGCGGCAACTGCCTGGTACCATCACAAGCTGCCGGACAATCCGCCCGATCTCGAGGCGCTGGTGGCCGAAGTCGAACAATTTGCGATGAACGAGTATGCTCATGCACTGAACGAAGGCGCCAATCTGAGCGATGCGGAGCGCGAGGCGGTGGCCGAGAAGCTGCATCGCTACACGGGGCTACCGGTCGCCTATATCAAGAAAGCGAATTTGCGCATCGACGGCGGCATGTTCGAACAGAACCTGCAAGGCGACAGCGATATGGCGACAGGACGCCTGGACTCGCGCTTCTCGGGGCCGGCCATGGACCCGCTGGCGAAGGAAGCGGCTTACGATCCGCAAGGGGCGGCGATCAGCTCGGCCTATGTCTCGGCATTCAACGATTATGTCCGCCGGGACCTGCACTATGGCCGCGACAAGCAGTTCAAGCCGGAAATCGATGTGTGGAAGGATTGGGACAACAAGCACGTGCTGCCGGGCGAGGACCAGCCGTCCCAAGGGGCGGCCAATGTGATGCCGGATCTGGCGGCAGCCATGAAATACAACCCCGACCTGAAAGTGCTGCTCAATTCGGGTTATTTCGACCTCGGCACGCCCTTCTTCGAGGGGCAATACGAGATGCGGCACCTGGATATCCCCGTGAAACTTCAGGGTAATATCCAATTCCGGCTTTATAAGTCGGGTCATATGGTCTACGCCCATCAGGACTCGCTCAGAGAGCTGCACGACAATGTTGCGGCATTCATTCGCGAGACGGACAACCTGCCCTCCAAGTAAGGTCGGCCGGTTTGGGATTGGCCAACCTGCCGGAGCAAAAGTGTGTCGAACGTCGCGGTGATCGGCGCCCAGTGGGGCGACGAGGGCAAAGGTAAGATCGTCGATTGGTTGAGCGCGCGTGCCGATGTGGTGGTGCGCTTTCAGGGCGGTCACAATGCCGGGCATACGCTCGTCATCGAGGGCGTCACCTATAAGTTGAGCCTGCTGCCTTCGGGCGTGGTGCGGCCGGGCAAGCTGGCCGTCATCGGCAACGGCGTGGTGGTCGATCCGTGGGCGTTTGCCGACGAAGTGGCCAAGCTGCGCGTGCTGGGCGTGGAGATCACGCCGGAATACCTCATCATCGCAGAAAACGCGGTGCTTATTCTACCGCTGCACCGCGAACTGGATGTACATCGCGAGACCTCCAACAGCGTGCAGGCGCTGGGCACGACCAAGCGCGGCATTGGCCCTGCCTACGAAGACAAGGTCGGGCGGCGGGCGCTGCGGGTCATCGACCTGAAGGACATGGCGGCGCTGCCGGCGAAGATCGACCGGTTGCTGGCGCATCACAATGCGCTGCGCCGTGGCATCGGCGCCGAAGAGATTGAAGCGCAGGCGGTTCTGGCGTCGCTGAAAGAGATTGCGCCGAAGATTTTGCCGTTCGCGGGATCGGCGTGGCGCAAGCTTCACGAGGCACGGCGCGAGGGAAAACGCATTCTGTTCGAAGGCGCGCAGGCCGTGCTTCTCGACATCGATCACGGCACGTATCCGTATGTCACCTCTTCCAATACGGTTGCGGGACAGGCGGCGGCGGGCGCGGGCATCGCGCCGCGCGATATCGGCACGGTGCTGGGCATTGTGAAGGCCTACACCACGCGCGTCGGCGAGGGGCCCTTCCCCACTGAATTGAAAGACGAAATCGGCGAGACCTTGGGCAGCCGGGGCGCGGAGTTCGGCACCAACACCGGGCGCAAGCGGCGCTGCGGCTGGTTCGATTCCGTGCTGGTGCGCCAGACCGTTATCACCGGCGGGATCGACGGCATTGCGCTGACCAAGCTCGATGTGCTGGACGGGTTCGAGGAGATCAAGCTCTGCACCGGCTACCGGCTGGACGGACGCGAGATCGACTATCTGCCGACCGATGCGGGCGAACAGGCCCGCTGCGAACCCATCTACGAGGTCATGGAAGGCTGGTCGGAATCGACCCGCGGCGCCCGAAGCTGGGCCGAACTCCCCGCCCAGGCTGTGAAATATGTCCGCCGGGTGGAGGAATTGACCGGGGCGACCGTGGCGCTGCTTTCCACCAGCCCGGAGCGGGAAGACACGATCCTGGTCAAAGACCCGTTTATTGACCGGTAAGACGACCGATGGTACCATTCTACCAATCTTAGGTATAATGGTAGACAAATGGGTTTGAATATCAAAACCGAGGAAGCCCACCTTCTCGCCAAGAAGCTGGCGGAAAAAACCGGCGAAAGCCTCACGGTCGCCGTGACCGAGGCTCTGCGCGAAAGGCTTGCGCGCGTTGATCGGCGCGGGCTTGCCGAGCGGCTGATGGAAATCGGCCGCAAAGCTTCGGCTGCAATGAGCGAGGAAGAACGCAATTTCGATTACGACGCTTTCCTCTATGACGAAGAAACAGGCCTGCCGAAATGATTGCCGATACCTCGGCGCTGATCGCCATTCTGCGCCAAGAAGGTGACGCGAGAATATTCGCTGAAGCAGCGAGCAAAGCCGAAAAGATATCCATCTCGGCAGCCAACTGGTTCGAAGCTGCGATCGTTGCCGACCGCTTCCGTGATCGGACAGTCGGCCGCCAGTTCGACGAAATGTGCCGTGAACTGAAGCTTGTCGTCGTGCCGTTGGACGAAACCCAAGCCCGTATCGCACGCGAGGCGTATCGCGATTTCGGCAAGGGGAGCGGGCACAAGGCCCAGCTCAATTTCGGCGATTGCTTCGCCTACGCGCTGGCCAAAGCCATGAATGCGCCCCTGCTCTACAAGGGCACCGACTTCCCGCACACCGACATTCGCTCGGCCCTCTAGGCTGGACTTGCGCAGGGCCAGGTTCCCCGGCACCCTTGGGCCAACAGCTATCCAAAACTCGAAGGGACGAACGCCATGTTGAAGACCCGTTTCACCGAAATGTTTGGGGTGGAAGCCCCCATCACCTGCGGCGGCATGACCCGCGTGGGCAAAGCCGAATTGATCGCGGCGGTCGCCAATGCGGGCGCGCTTGGCTTCATCACCGCCCATTCGGCGGGCAAGCCGGAAGACCTGGCCAGAGAACTGAAGAAGTGCCGGGAGATGACGAACAAGCCGTTCGGCGTGAACCTGACCATCCTGCCTTCCATCACGCCCATTCCTTACGATGAATATCGCGAGGCGATCATCGAGGGCGGGGTGAAGATCGTAGAGACGGCGGGCAACAATCCGCAGCCGCATCTGCCGCGCTTCAAGGAAGCCGGTGTGAAGGTGATCCACAAATGCACCAGCGTTCGCCATGCGCTGAAGGCCGAGAAGATCGGCGTGGATTGCGTGTCGATCGACGGGTTGGAATGCGCAGGCCACCCCGGCGAAGACGATGTCGGCGGCATGATCCTGTTCCCGGCGACGGCGGACAAGCTGACCATTCCGATCATCGCCTCGGGCGGCATTGCCGATGCGCGCGGACTAGTGGCGGCGCTGGCACTGGGTTGTGACGGCGTGAACATGGGCACGCGCTTCATGGCGACGAAGGAAGCGCCGATCCACGAGAACGTGAAGCAACAGATCGTCGACAATGACGAGCGCGGTACGAACCTGATCTTCCGCACCCTGCACAACACCGCGCGCGTGGCCAAGAACGCGATCAGCGATGAAGTGGTGGCGATCGAAAAGCGCGGCAACGCCTCGTTCGAGGATGTGAAGCATCTGGTGGCCGGCATTCGCGGCAGCGTGGTGCTCGACAAGGGCGACATGGATGCGGGCATCTGGTCGGCTGGTCAGACGCAAGGGCTGATCCACGACATTCCGAGCTGCAAGGATCTTGTGGCGCGGATCATGAGCGAAGCCGAAGCGATCATCCGCAACCGGCTGGATAAAGTTCTGGTCGCTTAAAACATCTCGTCATCCTCCGGTCGCGCGTTCTTGCGCGATCCGGGGGATCCAATTTCTCTTCAAACGGAAAAGAAAAATGGGTCGCCCGGATAAACCGGGCGATGACGAAATAATTTTGAAAATATCAAAGCAGATATCTAACGCGGCCTTCCCCAGCGCAGGCCCGGATTGGGTGCGGCGGGTCCCGGATCAGGGGCCTGGCGCGATAGCGTGTGCATGTGATTGAGCGGACCGTGACCGTGGCCAAAGCCGGGCGCGGTGCGGATGGCTTCCTGCACATAAGAGCGCGCGCGGCGGATCGCATCGAGCATTGGAACGCCTTGCGCCAGACCCACCGCAATTGCGGTGGCGAGTGTGCAACCAGTGCCGTGCGTCGAGCGCGTGTCGAGGCGCGGCGCGGTGAGGCGCTGGGCGCTGCCTTTGCTCACCAGCACATCGGTGACGGTTTCACCTGCGAGATGACCGCCTTTCACCAGCACCGATTGCGCGCCGGTGGCGAGCAGCGATTGGCCGGCTTGCGCGCAATCGGCAACCGTTTCGATGGGAAGGCCGGTGAGGCGCGCCGCTTCCGGCGCGTTGGGCGTGATGAGGGTTGCGTGCGGAAACAGGCTTACCATCAGCGTGTTTGCCGCTTCGTCTTCCAGCAACGACGCGCCGCCTTTGGCTTCCATCACCGGATCGACCACCACCGGAATTGCCTTGGCGTAGGCGATGAGGGTTTGGGCCACCGCCTGGATCATATCGGATGAGCCGAGCATGCCGATCTTGATCGCATCAGCACCGATATCTTCCATCGCGCTCACGATCTGCGCACGCACGATGCTGGCGGGAATGGGGTGGATGGCATGGACGCCTTGCGTGTTCTGCACCGTGACGGACGTCACGGCTGTCATCGCATAAGCGCCAAGGGCTGTGGCTGTTTTAATGTCGGCCTGTATCCCGGCTCCGCCGCCGGAATCCGAGCCTGCGATGACGAGGAGCCGCGCCGGCTTCGTCAACGTGCCGCTTCCTCGATGGCGCTGGCCACGTCGCGCACGACCTGCTGCACGAGCGCGATATCGTCGCTTTCGGCCATGATACGGATCACCGGTTCGGTGCCGGACTTGCGCACCAGAAGACGGCCCGCACCATTGAGACGGGCTTCGGCTTGCTTGATGCAATCGGTCACGCGCTTGTCGGACAGGGGTTGGCCGCTCTTGAAACGGACATTGTGCAGGATTTGCGGCAGTGGCTCGTAGAGATGTGCCGCTTCGCTCGCGCTTTTGTTTTCGCCCGCGATCACGGCCAGAACCTGCAATGCCGCGATCAGGCCATCGCCCGTCGTCGAGAAATCGCTGAGGATGATGTGGCCGGATTGTTCGCCGCCGACATTGAAGCCGCCTTCGTGCATCTGGCCGAGAACATAACGGTCGCCGACGGCTGCGCGCGCGAGCTTTAGATCGAGGCCGCCGAGATAGCGTTCGAGGCCCGCGTTCGACATCACGGTGCCGACGACGCCGCCGCCTTTGAGATCGCCCGTCTTGGTCCATGAGCGCGCAATGAGCGCCAGAATCTGATCGCCATCGATGATCTGGCCGTTTTCATCGGCCATCACCACGCGGTCGGCATCGCCATCGAGCGAGATACCGAAATCGGCGCGCATCTCGCGCACCTTGCGCGCCATCGCTTCGGGCGCGGTAGAGCCGCATTCGGAATTGATGTTGAAGCCATCCGGGGTGACGCCGACTTGCACGATGTCCGCACCCAGCTCCCAAAGCACGGCAGGGGCCACTTTATAAGCGGCGCCATTGGCGCAATCGATCACGATACGCAAACCGTCGAGCCGCATGTTCTTGGGGAAGGTACGTTTGGCGAATTCGATGTAGCGGGCTTGCGCATCTTCGATACGCTTGGCACGGCCGATCTCGCGCGGATCGGCCAGACCTTCTTCAAGCCCGTTCGCCATTAGCGCTTCGATTTCGTATTCGCGCTCGTCGGAAAGCTTCTGGCCGTCGGGGCCGAAGAATTTGATACCGTTGTCTTCGAACGCGTTGTGCGAGGCGGAAATCATCACGCCCAGATCGGCGCGCAACGAACGCGTGAGCATGGCGACAGCCGGTGTCGGCAGCGGGCCGAACTGGAAGACATCCATACCGACCGAGGTGAAGCCCGCGACGAGTGCGGATTCGACCATATAGCCGGAGAGCCGTGTGTCCTTGCCGATCACCACGCGGTGGCGGTGGGTGCCCTTGGTGAAAATGCGGCCCGCGGCCATGCCCGCTTTCATCGCGAGTTCTGGCGACAGCGCCGGTGAATTGGCGCGGCCCCGAATGCCGTCGGTGCCGAAGAATTTGCGCGTCATACTGAAACACTCCCGCTGGGCCATTGGCCTGCCCCAGACATTATATCAAGTCTTGTACCAGAAGCTTACAAACCGGAGATGAAGGGCCCGCAACATTCTTAGCCCCTCAAACCCCGGAATGCCTAGCGTTCAAAGCGTTCCAAACCCTTAACGCGTCGCGGGTTGCCGCGGGGTCATGGGTGCGGATGTGGTCGGCGCCTTGCAGGGCCGCGAACAGTTCGGCCGCGAGCGAGGCGGGGCCGCTTTCTTTGGCGTCGCGCCCAGTCATCCGGCGCAGGAAGGATTTGCGCGAGACCGATACCAGAACCGGCAACCCGAACGCCCGTTTGAGTTGTGGCAGTTCGCGTAACATCGTGAGGGACGCCTCAGGATTGGAACCCAGGAAAAATCCCATTCCGGGATCGAGGATCAAACGAGCACGGTCGATGCCTGCGGCGGTCAGCGCGGCGATGCGGCGTTCGAAAAACGCGATGCAGCGCGGCACGATCTCTTCCGGGGCAACATCCACACGCGTCGCCCTGCCTCGTTCCTGCACCGAATGCATGACGATGAGCGTGGCATTGGATGGGGCGAGCGCGGGATAGATTTCGGGATCAGGAAATCCCTGAATGTCGTTGAGATAGGCAACGTTCTGTTCAAGCGCCCAGCGTTGCACGGTTGGCGAAAACGTATCGACCGAAATCGGAACGCCGTCTTTCATCAGTTGCGGCACGACAGATGCGAGACGCGCGATTTCAATCTCCGGCGCAACCGCAGCGGCTTCGGGGTTCGACGATGCGGCACCGATATCGAGTGCATCGGCACCGCCAGCCATCAGCGCCCGTGCATGTGCAAGCGCTGCGTCAGGCGCAAGAAAATGCCCGCCGTCGGAGAATGAATCCTCCGTGATGTTGAGAATGCCGAAGAGACTCATGCTTCGTGGCTTTGCTCCGCAAAGCACCTCAGCATGACGAATAGGATCGCGTCATCCTGAGGCGCGAGCAACGCGAGCCCCGAAGGATCAACGTCCCGGCTGCGGTTCCGGGGCGATGGGACCGATGGGGCGTGGGCGGCCGGCTTGGGGCACACTGGGGCCGGCGCCGCGTTGGGGCTCCGGTTCCTCATACGGCTTGCGCACCGGCTGGATGCCCTTGATGAGCGCGATGATCTCGTCGCCCGTCAGGGTTTCATATTCCAGCAGGCCCTTGGCCACCGTGTGCAGATCGTCGAGATGTTCCGTGAGGATCACCTTCGCGCGAGTGTAGGTCTCGTCGACGATGCGGCGGATTTCGGAATCGATCTTCTGCGCGGTCGCTTCGGAGACGTTCTGCGTGCGCGAGACGGAATGGCCGAGGAAGACTTCTTCCTGGTTCTCCGCATACGCAATCGGACCGAGGTCGTCGCTCATGCCGTAGCGCGTGACCATGGCGCGCGCCATGCGGGTGGCCATTTCGATGTCGCTCATCGCGCCGGTCGTGACCTTCTCGTGACCGAAGATCAATTCTTCGGCGAGACGGCCGCCGAAGGCGACGCAAAGATCGGCCAGCATCTTCTGGCGCGTCAGCGAGAGCTGATCGCGTTCCGGCAGACGCATCACCATGCCAAGCGCACGTCCGCGCGGAATGATCGTGGCCTTGTGGATCGGATCGGAGCCGATGACGTGCAGCGCGACAAGCGCGTGACCGCCTTCGTGATACGCCGTGAGCTTCTTCTCTTCTTCGCTCATCGCCATGGAGCGGCGTTCCGCGCCCATCATCACCTTGTCTTTGGCGTCTTCGAGTTCGCTCATCGTCACGACGCGCTTGCCGCGACGGGCGGCCAGCAACGCTGCTTCGTTGACGAGGTTGGCAAGATCGGCGCCGGAGAAACCGGGTGTGCCCCGCGCGATGGTGCGCGGATCGACATCCGGGGCCAGCGGGACTTTGCGCATGTGGACGCGCAGGATCTTTTCGCGGCCCGCCAGATCGGGATTCGGCACGACGACGTGACGGTCGAAACGACCGGGGCGCAGCAGCGCAGGGTCCAGCACGTCGGGGCGGTTGGTGGCGGCGATCAGGATCACGCCTTCATTCGCCTCGAAACCATCCATCTCGACGAGCAACTGGTTCAGCGTCTGCTCGCGTTCGTCGTTGCCGCCGCCGAGGCCCGCACCGCGATGGCGGCCGACCGCGTCAATTTCGTCGATGAACACGATGCAAGGCGCGTTCTTCTTGGCCTGTTCGAACATGTCGCGCACACGGCTTGCGCCGACGCCCACGAACATTTCCACGAAGTCGGAACCCGAGATCGTGAAGAACGGCACATTGGCTTCGCCCGCGATGGAGCGTGCGAGAAGTGTCTTACCCGTGCCCGGAGGGCCGACGAGCAGCACGCCCTTGGGGATACGGCCGCCGAGGCGCTGGAATTTCTGCGGGTCGCGGAGGAATTCCACGATCTCCTTCAATTCTTCCTTGGCTTCGTCGACGCCGGCGACGTCTTCAAACGTCACGCGGCCGGTGCGTTCGGTGAGCAGCTTCGCGCGGCTTTTGCCGAAGCCCATCGCCTTGCCGCCGCCCGCCTGCATCTGGCGCATGAAGAAAATCCAGCCGCCGATCAGGATGATCATCGGCAGGGATTGAATGAGAATGCCGACCAGCGAGATGCCGTTGTCTTCCGGTTTGAACTGATAGTTCACGTGGCGCGCATTCATCTTTTCGATGAGTGCGGTGTCGCTCGGGCCGTAGGTGACGAAAGAGGTGCCGTTCGACAGGTGGCCGGTGAACGTGTTGCTCTGGATGGTTACATCCTTCACGGCGCCGGTATCGACCTGGCGGTAGAATTCGGAGAACGTCATCGGCGCATTCGCCGGATGGCTCGTCGAGCCCTGGAACAGGTTGAACAACGCCACCAGAAGCAGGGCGATCAAGATCCACAGGGCGAGATTGCGAAGATTATTCACTGTCATCCTTTCGGGGATTTCCGCTCCCCAGCCGGAAACCCCGGCCTGCCCCAGTTTAGAGCGTCTCTAGTAAATAGGAATGCTACCGCGCCGTTGCCAGCCGCAATAATGTTAAGAAATTTAAGAAGACGCGGCAAACACGGCTGAAGAATGACGTTAAGCGATTTGGTTGCCAGAACAAGGCGGTTAAGGTCCTCGAAAGGCCTTACGCTCACGAGGGTTTGAGACGCCCTCCCTCTTTTTCCAGCACCAGGGTTCCCGAACCGAATGTGGCCAGCCGCCGCGGGGCCGGCCCGAGGCGGCAACCGTGCAGGGTCCGCGCGGCAAAACGGCCATCCGCCAGCGAATCGAACAGCGCTTCGAGCTGCTCAAAACGGGGGCGATAGGCTTGGCCGCCAACAGTCTTGAGGAGGCTTGCAAGCGCCCGCAGGCCCAGTTCGCGGGGGGCAGCGATCAGCATCGCGCCATCGATCAGCACACGCGGGCCCTCCTGCCGGGTTGCCGAGCGCAGGAGCTGCTCCATCTGGCCTTCCAGTGCTTCGCGTGCGCGACCGAGATGCCTGGCTCCGGCGGCAATGCGGGCGGTGGTGAGGCCAGCCTTTTCCAGTTCCGGCCAGATCGCGCGCAGCCGCACGCGGGCAAAGCGTGTGTCGGTGTTCATGGGGTCTTCGTGCCAGGCGATGCCGCGCGCTTTCAGGAAGCGGCGCAGATCGGTGCGCGCGCTGTCGAGCAGCGGACGAACGAGCGAGAGACCGGAAAAACCTTCGACCGGATAACGCGCCACTGCGCTCATGGCGGAGAGACCGTCCAGCCCGCTGCCGCGGGCTAGACGCAACAGAAAGGTTTCGGCCTGATCGTCCTGGCTGTGCGCGACATAGAGATAGGCGATGCCGTTTTCGCGGCACCATTGCCCCGTCAGGCGATAGCGCGCCTCACGCGCGGCGGCCTCGATATCGGATTTGGGTTTGGCGCCTTTCCAGACGAGCACATCGCAAGCAAGCCCAAGCTTCTTTGCCTGCGCTTTGACTTCGTTCGCGCGTTTGTTCGATCCGGCGGTGAGGCCGTGATCGACGGTGAGAATTTTCGGGGTCGCGCGTTTTCCCGCCGCCGCCCAATCGGCGAGAAGATGCATCAGCGCCAGAGAGTCGCCGCCACCAGAAACGGCGACAGCGCCGGGCCAGAGCGTGCCCAGCGCCGACATCGAGGTGGCGAACCGCGCTGCGAGCGCTGCTTCAGCGGCAGGAGGCCGCTTTGCGGTCGGCTTTCGCGCTGGAGAGGACTGTGTCCGTGGCTTGCGGGTATTTGGCTTTGATCGCGCCAAGGGTGGTGCAACCTTCCTGCTTCTGTCCCATCGCGATCAGCGATTGGCCAAGCTTGAGCATCGAATCCGGGGCCTTGCTGCTTTGCGGATATTTCTTGATCTGCTCGGCGAAAGCATGTGCGGCACCGGGATAATCCTTCTGCACGTAGGCTATGTCGCCCACCCAGTAGACGGCTTGCGGGGTCAGCATGTCGTCGGGGTGACTGTCGGCAAAGCTGCGGAAAGCGCTTTTTGCTTCGTCATACCGCGCACGCGCCAGCAGCTGCATCGCCGAATTGTATTCGCTGTTGCTGTCGATGGCGGCGAGCTGGCGCGGGGCTTCGGTCGCAGGCTGTGCGTAACGGCTCGGCGAATTCACATCGCCCGGGCTCAGTGTGCCGAGCGAACCGGGCGGCGGAGCAAGTTGCTGTGTCGTATTGCCGAAAGACGCCTGTGACGGTGGCGGCGCGCTCATTGGTTGCGCATTGCCTTGCTGGCCGACCGCGCCGCAATTGAGGCCGCCGCCTCCACCTGTTTCATCTGCAGCGCCAAGCTGCTGGGCCGACATGGTGCAGAGGCGGTAATCGAAATCCTTCTGGGCGCGGTCAAGCGCCGTGCGCAGCTGATCGACCTGATGGCTCAGCCGCTCGTTCTGCCCGGTGAGACGGGAGAGGGTGTTTTCGAGATCCTGCACCCGCTGCATCAGCGACTGGATATTGGCATCCTGCGCAAGCTCGTGCTGGCGGGCAGCCTCGGCGGCCGCCTTTTCCTCGTCGGATTCGCCGAACAGACCTGCCACGCGCTGGCCGCGGCCATTGTCGTCACCGAGATCGCGGCTCAGGCGGCGGGATTCGGCGTTGATATCCTCATCCTTGTCGAAGACGCCGGCCACAGCCTGGCCCTGATGGGACATCGCCAGCGGCGCCATTAGCGACACCGGCACGCCAAGCGCCAAGCTGGCTGCAAAACTCAAGGACTTCATACGTTCACGCATCTACACACCTTCCGCAAAGGCAAAGCTATTCGGCGCAACTACTTAGCCGAAATTGAGGCCTCTCCAAAACGAAACAGCCAAAGAAAAAGGACGCCCTCCATGGGAGAGCGCCCTTTCTTGATTCCGAACAACGCCTTACGACGAAGCGGCACCACCAGAAATCGTGGTCACGCCACGACGGTTCTGGGCCCAGCAGGATTCATCGGACTGCGTGCAGACCGGACGTTCCTTGCCATAAGACACCGTTTCGACGCGCGAAGCGGCGACGCCAAGGCTCGCCAGATATTCCTTCACGGCGTTGGCACGACGGGCGCCGAGCGCGAGATTGTATTCGCGCGTGCCGCGTTCGTCGCAGTGACCTTCAACGGTCACGCGGACGGCCGGATATTTCTGCATCCAGGCGGACTGGCGTTGCAGGGTGGTTTTGCCTTCCTCGGTCAGACCGTACTGATCGTAGTCGAAGTGGACCGTGTCGCCGACATTGACGCGCAGATCCTCGGCGCTGCCGGGCACGATGGAGGAGACCGGCGCGGGGGCGGGAGCGGTAGCTTGCGGCGGCGGGGGAGCCTCCTGCGGCGGCGCTTCTTTCTTCGAGGCGCAGCCCGCCACGAGCAGGGCGGAGACGACCGCCGCGAATTTCAGACCCGTCGACAATTTTTTCATGGAATTGGAACTCCGTACGGTCCGCCCCGGGTGCGTCGGGGAGGCCGAAAGGAACATCAGGTGCGCGCACCAATCGCAGTAACGCTTCAGGGCCGAAAAAGACCCAGAAACGGGGGGAAAGCAAGGCTGATTCTAGGAACTCCGGCTCAGTGTATCAAGGGAGACCAGGCAGGATCGGAGGCACCACCGGGGGTGGAAACCCGCCGTTCGTTGCGTCCGGTCACGTCCACCGACCAGATGGAGGAGCCCCGGCCGCCCCGCTCGCTGCGGGTAAACATCAGGACCCGGCCGTTGGGGGCCCAGGTGGGGCCCTCGTCTTCCCAACCATCGGTAATGATGCGCTCGCCCGAGCCATCCGGGGCCATCACGCCAATCCGGAAGGCCCCCTTCGACTGCTTGGTGAAGGCCAGAAGATCGCCGCGTGGGCTCCAGACCGGTGTGCCGTTCTTGCCGCTGCCGAAACTGATGCGGTGCTGGTTCGAACCGTCCGCGTTCATCACATAGATCTGCTGCGAGCCGCCGCGATCGGACTCAAATGTAATCTGGCGGCCATCCGGCGAGAACGACGGCGCGGTGTCGATGGCCGGATCGGATGTCAATCGCGAGACCGCGCGCGTGCGCAGATCCATAACGTAGATATCCGAATTGCCGCGTTGTTCGAGCGTCATCACAACTTTGTTGCCGTCCGGCGAGAAACGTGGCGAGAACGTCATGTTCGGGAAATTTCCGAGCATCTGCTGGTGTCCGGTATCTATGTCGAACAGATACACGCGAGGCTTGCCTCCAATGTAGGACATGTAGGCAATCATCTGCGCGGTGGGATTGAAGCGCGGGGTGAGCACGAGATAACCGTCGGAGAGGAAGATCGGGTTGAAGCCGTCTTCATCCATTATGGCCAAGCGCTTTCTGCGATTGAGCGCCGAACCGGATTCCGAGATGAAAACGATGCGGGTATCGAAATAGCCTTTTTCGCCGGTGATACGCTCGTAAATCTGATCGGAGATCATGTGCGCGATGCGCCGCCAGCTTTCCGGCTGAACCTTGTATTGCATGCCGACCAGGGACGTGCCGCCGAACACATCCCACAGGCGGAAATCGACGCGCAACCGGCCGTCGGCCTCGGTCGCCACCTGGCCGGTCACAAGACCTTGCGCATTGATGACGCGCCAATTGGCAAAGTTCGGCGTGTCGATGTTGCGGATCACCTCGATGAAGGATTTGGGATCGAGCGGCTTGAAGAGGCCCGAGCGTTCGAGATCGGCGCGCACGACGCTTGCGATGTTGGCGCCGGCCTGCGCATCGACTTGGCTCGCAGCGATGAAATCGGGAATCGCGATGGGCAATGGCTGGACGTTACCTGTGTTGACGTCCACCTGGAGCGCGGCCATGGCAGGCGCATTCGCCATCGCAAGGACCAATGCCGCAAACGCCAAAATCAAACGCTTCATCTCGTCTCTCCTAGTGACCCATCCACTGGCGTGGGTCGAAATGCAGTGGATCGATCTCACGCCACTGATTGTATCTATCGGCAGGCAATTTATAGGGTTGGCACGTCACGATTGCACGCCGCGCGGATTCAAGCGCGGCACGCATGTAGGAATTCTGCGGCTGCGTGCGCGGGCTGACCATCGCCACCGATCCATCCGGATTCAATTGCACGGAGAAATCGACCACAAGGTCTTCGGGATGCGGCGCGCCCGCGGGCGGGCTCCAGCACTGCGCGATCTGGTTGCGCAGCGAATCCACCAGATCCATCGTCATCGCGGTCTGCGCGCCGATGCCCTTGATCGTGCGGTCGGCGACTTTTGCGTTCGATTTTTCCTGCTTGGGCGCGACCTTGTTCAGAAGCGCTTCGATATTGTTGATATCGAATTTCTGCTTCTTCGGTTTTTCTTCCTGCGGCTTCACTTTTTGCACGGGCTGGGGCTTCGGCTCAGGTTTCACAACGGGTTTGGGTGGCGCTGGTTCCGGCGCGGGCTCTTCCGGTTGCGGGATCGGCGGTGGGGGCGAGGCTTCGACCGGCGGGGGCGTCGCGAATTTATCTTCCTGCGGCTCGATCTTCGGCGGCGGCTTAACCGTCGCCCGGATGTTGGTCTTCTCGCCGATGGTGACGAGTTCGACCGGTACCACGGGCGGCGTTTCATCGGCGATCTTGAGCGTGTGCTGCCAGGTGAAGAAGGCCGAAACGATGATCGCGGCGTGCAGAAGCGCCGACCCCGCCAGACCTGCCGGGGACACATCCTGGCGAATGCTCGCCGCACTAATCCTTCTTCTTGTCGCCAGTTTTGCGGACATCAGTGACAAGCCCAATGTGGGTGAAGCCTGCTGCGTTCAAGAGCCCCATCACTTCCATCACGCGGCCGTAATCGACGGATTTGTCGCCGCGCACGAAAATGCGCTGGTCGTATCCGTTCTTCGAGATGGCTTCGAGGCGGGCCACGAGCGCATCTTCTTCGATCGGTGTGTTCTGCAGATAAATGTTGCCGTTTTTGCGGACCGAAACCGACAGGGGTTCGCGGTCCTGCCCGAGTGGCTGCGCCTTGGTTTTCGGCAGATCGACCGGCACGCCGACCGTGAGCAAGGGTGCTGTGACCATGAACACGATCAAGAGCACCAGCATCACGTCGACAAAGGGCGTGACGTTGATTTCCGCCATCGGGCGGCGGCGATGATCGCGGCTTTGCAGGGTTGCTGCCATCAGCGCAGAACCTTGTCGTCCAATTGGCGCGAAAGAATGGCGGAGAATTCATCCGCGAAACCGTTGAGGCGGTTGTTGTAGCGCGCCATCTCGTTGACGAAGCGGTTGTAGAAAATGACTGCCGGAATGGCGGCAAGCAGGCCCATGGCGGTGGCAAACAGGGCTTCGGCGATACCGGGGGCCACTACCGCAAGCGTGGTGTCGTGGCGCGCGGCAATCGCCGAGAACGAATTCATGATGCCCCACACCGTGCCGAACAAGCCGATGAAGGGCGAAACGGAACCGACCGTTGCAAGGAATCCCAACTGGCGTTCGAGACCATCCATCTCGCGCAGGACGGTGACGTTCATCGCCTTTTCGATGCGTTCGCGGATGCTGACGAGGGCAGCCTCGCGCGGGCCGCCGCCTTCGAAGGCACGGCGCCATTCGCGCAGCGCCGAGACGAAGACCGTCGCCAGCGGATGATCGGCCTTGGCGGAAATCTGCTGATAAAGCTCATCGAGCGACAGGCCCGACCAGAACACTTTCTCAAACGCATCGGCCTTGCGGCGGATGGAACCCAGCATCATCCATTTGCTGATGATGATCGTCCACGACCACAGCGAAGCGGCCACCAGCAACACGAACACACCTTTCACGAGCGGATCGGCGCGCATGAACAGCGAAACGATGGAAATGTTGCCGACCGCGCCTTCGGCGGAACCGCCGGTGGTGGTGACATCCACATTGGCCGTGGGGGCGGCACTGGGCGCGTCGAGAGGTTGGGCTTCAGCCCCTGCATCGACGGGCGCGGCCGAAGGCGTGGACTGTGCAAGGGCTGCGGGTGCGGCCAGCGCCACACTGAGAGTCAGGGCCAGGGCGGCAAGGACGCGGTTGAAACTCATGAACAAACCTCTTCCGCTCAGCACGGGAACCGGAGTTGGGGGCGGCCGGTTCTCGCTAAAAACCTAGGTAAAGTGGCCGAAATGGGGCGCGAATCGTTCAACGCTCTTCGTAAAGGAAAGGGGCCAGCTTGTCGCGCACCTCCTGCGGGATGCGCCGGAGCTTGCCGGAGAGCGTGATAACGCAGGCTTCCACGGTTCCGTGTGTCAGGAGCGTGTCGCCCGAATAAATTTTCTGATCGGCTGTCATCCGCGCGCCGGTCAGGCTGGAGCAGATGGTGCGGACTTCGAGCTTGTCCTCCAGCCGGGCGGGCCGGAAATATTCGAGCTGCACCTTGCGCAAGGTCCAGGCGGTGGGTTCGGCCTCTTCCAAGGTGGCGAGTTTGATATCCACCGCGCGGAAGAATTCGGTGCGGCCGCGTTCCATGTAGCGCAGGTAATTGGCGTGATAGACGATGCCGGACAGATCGGTGTCTTCGTAATAGACGCGGATGGGCAGGATGTGCGTCTTGCCTTCGATCCGGCCGAGCGCATCATTCATCATCGGGATTGTTCCCGAACAGACCGAACTGCGAGGGATCGCGTGCCGGCATGGGCAGGCCCAGATGGCCGAAGGCTGCGTTGGCGAGCACCCGTCCGCGCGGCGTGCGCTGCACGAAACCCTGCTGCATCAAAAAGGGCTCGACCACTTCTTCGATGGCATCGCGCGCTTCGCCGAGTGCGGCCGCAATGGTTTCGACACCGACAGGGCCGCCGGAGAAGGATTCGGCAATCAGCTTCAGATAGCGGCGGTCGAACGCATCAAGCCCACGCTTGTCGACTTCGAGCCGGGTCAGCGCCGCATCGGCGACCTTGGCATCCACGACGGGTTTGCCGCCGACGCTGGCAAAATCACGCACGCGCTTGAGCAGACGCCCCGCGATACGCGGCGTGCCCCGCGCCCGGCCCGCGATCTCACGCGCCCCATCGGAGGTAAGATCGAAGCCCAGCACGCGCGCGCCGCGTTCGACAATGGAGACAAGTTCATCCGGCGAATAGAAATTAAGCCGCACGGGAATGCCGAAACGATCGCGCAACGGCGTAGTGATGAGGCCCGAACGTGTGGTGGCGCCGACAAGGGTGAACGGGGCGAGCGTGATCTTCACCGAACGCGCCGAGGGACCTTCGCCGATGACGAGATCGAGTTCGTAATCCTCCATCGCGGGATAAAGGATTTCCTCCACCACCGGATTGAGGCGGTGGATCTCGTCGATGAAAAGAACGTCACGCGGTTCGAGATTGGTGAGGATGGCCGCCAGATCGCCCGCCTTGGCCAGCACCGGCCCGGAGGTGGAACGGAAGTTCACCCCCAGTTCGCGCGCCACGATCTGGGCCAGCGTGGTCTTGCCGAGGCCCGGGGGCCCGGAGAACAACACATGATCCAGCGCCTCGCCGCGCTTCTTCGCGGCTTCGATGAAGATCGAAAGGTTCTCGCGGGCCTGTGCCTGGCCGACGAAATCGGCGAGCGTCTTGGGCCGCAAGCTCGATTCGAGCGAGTCTTCCTCGGCACGCTCGGGCGCGACAAGGCGGTCTGCTTGCGCGGCCGCAGGTTTTGCCATCTTCAATCCAGACGCTCAACCGGTAAATCAGGCGCCGAGACTTACACAATTCGGATCGGGGTGCGAAGCCGTTTCCACGGCAGTCGACAAACGCTGCGGAGCGAGCGCGCGGCGGACCGTGAAGAAGAAAGCGGCCCACAAGACAAAAGGCCCGATCTGTACAAGCGTGAACTTTGCAAGACTCACCATAACGAGCGGCATGGCGACCACTGCTGCCAGGGTGATCTTTTCCCAGGGTTGAAAACCCGTCTTGATACCTTCAAGAATCAGCAGGGTAATTGCGAAGGTCAGAACAACGAGATCGTAATCCCAGGCATAGGGCGTGACCAAAAACGTGCCCAGCAGAAACGCGCCCGATTTCACCTCCAGCGAGGCATCGCTGCGCCACACAAATACAGTGGCCACGAGCGCCAGTGCCGCGGACACGAATTGAACCCCATAGGCGAACGATACCGAGCCATCTAGAAGCCGGGTCGCGGCGAACAGCGTGGGCATCCGCCGCCAGAATCCGAATCCTTCCTGCATCAGCTGAGGATTGAAGTGAGCCGTGTGGAAGAAGGCGACCCAAGTTTCCGTGCCCAGCAGAAGAATACTAAGCCCTATCATCGCCGTCACCGTCAGCGCCGCCGATACGAACGCGCGCCAGTATCCGGCTGCTGCAAGCGCGAAGGGCAACAAGACGCCGAGATGCGGCTTGTAACAAAGCAGGCCGAAAAAGATGCCGGCGAGAAACTGACGCTTGCGCAATGCCAACAGGCCGCCCGCAAGCAGGACTGCGGTAAGATTTCCGTTCTGTCCGGTGAAAAAATTCATGAAGGATGCAGGCGCCGCAAAGGCCGCGATCAATGCCATGCGCCAATCCATGATGCGCGACAGGACAGCGGCCCATAGCAGACCGCCCAGCAACATCCAGCAGATCAGACCCGGAATGAAAGACAGCAACGCCAGCGGAGATGTGATCAGCATCGTGATCGGCGGATAGGAATACCAGCGAAACGCCGCATCGGGCGATATGAACGATCTTTCGTAGGCTAGGAACGCTTTGATGTCGTAAGCCATCGAAGCGCGGCCTTCGACTGCGAGATGTGCGCCCGACCAATAATTGATGAAGTCCACGCCCAGTTGTTCGCCATCGACATCGGTCAGGCCGTGACGGGTGTGAGACCAGGTGTTCCAGGCTAGACCGGCAAATGCGACGATAGCCAGCACGATCCCGATCCGACGAACGCGCTCACCTGTCAGCCACGCCGCATCCTTGAATGCTGAAACGATACTCATGATTGTCCTTTAGCCGTCGCCGGATTTCACGCGGTTCCGGCGGACAAATATCTTGAACTGACCGGCTGTGCCTTGCGGTATGTATTGCCGCCACAGGTGCCTGAAGCGTGCGTCTTTGGCGAAGTAGTTCAGATAATCGTCACCCGTGGCGCCGCTGATGCGCGTTTGGCGATAATCGACAAGGATGACGGCCGGTGTGGTGCGTTCTAGATCGGCAACGACCTGCCGGACCTGACGCCGCGCGGCGTCCTCGATCTTCGGCCAATGGCTGGGCGCGACTTCGTTCTTGCGAAACTTCGCCGGCAGCAAATAAAGGCAACCCATCTTGGCCGGCCAACGCGTTTCGGATTCGATGACGGCCGGATGAACATCCTGCACAAGCGTGGTGATCGCATAGACATAACCGCCGGGGCCGGCGAAGCGTTCGAAGACCGAAGCAAGCCTGTTCACATTCGCAGCGGTACCATTGGGCTGCACCGTATCGAACAATTGAAAGATGCTGCCAGCACAGGCCGACAACAACACGATGACCGGAAGTGCACGATAGACAAATTTCTGCGCTTTGACTTCGGCGGCCGGCACATAAGCGAAAAACGCCAGGGCGCCGAAAACGAATACCGGTTCCAGATGATAGGACCACGTTTTCATCTGACAGAGCGCGGCCAATGCAGAGGCGGCCGATGCAACGAACAATACGATCGTCAGGATGCCGGTGTGTTTTCTCTGCGAACCCACAACGAGAAGGTAGGCGACAAGAGAGATGCCGAACGTTGCAAATATGGCAGGCAGGACAGACACGAACGGATCGTTATACGCCCAGTAGTTGCTCATCGCGTCCGGCGCGTTGCCAAACAGGTAGTCTGGTGCATAGACAAACACCGCCGCGACATAGAGGGCACCGACGCCCGGGATCGCCAGGAATTCCGCACGCAGCCATCGCGTCAAAGAACGCGTGCGGATCGCAATCAGGATTTCGATGAAAAGCGGAAGCGCCAAAAAGAATGGCTTCAGGCAAAAGCCGATCGCCGAGAACAAGCCGATGGCAAATGCGAACTTCGGAGGAATGATATCTTTATTGAGGCGGCAAGCGGCGGCGATCACATAAGGCATCGCAAAGAACATCATTAGATGTTCGCGCTGGCCGAAATCCGCGCCCACCCCGAGAAAACCAACCACGGCAAAGACGGACAGCACGCGAAAGCGCAACACCGCATCGAACCGCGATACGGAAAGAACGCCGGCAGTGAGTCCAATGCTGGCAAGACCGACGGCAATAACGAAGAGCGTCAGCGCCGCGGTGATACCGATGCCGGTTAGCCGCGCCAATTCCGCGGGGATGGTCGAAAGCCACCAGGCAAGCGGCGGGTTCATATCCACGATATCGCGGCCGAACCTTCCGCCGTCGAGAAGACGCCCCGCGCCTTCCATGATCCACGCCACATCGTGATTGATGGGGACAAATATATGTATGCCGAACGCAGCCACAGCGCTGGCTGCGATAACCGGGAGCGGCGAGCCGGCCGGAACGGTTTTGGTTTCGAACGCAGCTTGCGTGGGTTCGAGAGCGGCTGACATATCTGACTGTCGCGTGGCCACGCAAATCCTGCAGGAAAATCGAAAGGCCGACGCTATTCCAAACGTGTTAGCACAACATTAACCGATATTGCGCGTATCGCAGGATCAACGCGCCATCGCGCGCAAGGATTCGCGGATCAGCACCGCGACTTCCACCTCGCCCAGATCGCGCGCAACGCGGGCAACCGTTTCGCTTGCCTGTGCAGGCGAATAACCGAGGCCGATGAGGGCTGCGACTGCGTCGGCTTCGGGGCCGCGTGGGGCGGCGTGGGCAACCGTTTCGTCGCCATGGCCGCGCAGCATCATGGCGGGGGCTTTGTCTTTTAATTCCGTCACGATGCGCAGCGCGAGTTTGGGGCCGACGCCTTGGGCCCGGCCGATGGCGGCTTTGTCGCTCAACGCGAGCGCGCGTTCGAGATCGCGCGGGCTCAAAGCGGAGAGCACGTTGAGCGCCACGCGCGCACCGACGTTCTGCACCGTTTGCAGCAGCCGGAACCATTCGCGTTCTTCGGCGGAGGAGAAACCGTAGAGTTTGATCGTTTCGTCGGTGACGCGGGTTTCGATCATCAACGAGGCGATGTTGCCGACGGCGAGTTTCGACAACGACGAGGATGGGCAGCTCACGAGATATCCCACGCCGTTCACATCGACGATGGCGTGATCATCGCCCAGCGAATCTACGATGCCTGTGAGCTTGCCGATCATGCGAGCGCCGACTTTTTGTTGGTCGCTCTGGCGGACGGCGAACCGGAAACCACTTCGCCTGCCAACGCTCCCATGATGCGCGCACGTGTGCCCGCGAGATGAGCATGTGCGATGGCGGCGGCAAGCGCATCCGCGGCATCGGCCTGTGTCACCTGGGCGGTGGGAAGCAAACGCTTCACCATCGCCAGCACCTGCTCCTTGCCGGCATGACCCACGCCGACCACGCATTTCTTGATGTGGTTGGGCGCATATTCCGCGATGTCGAGTTCGGCTTGCGCCCCTGCCAGCAATGCAATGGCGCGTGCGTGGCCGATCTTGAGGGCGGCCTGAGGATCCTTGGCGACGAAGGCCTGTTCGACCGCGATGGCGCCGGGCCGGTATTCGGCGATCACTTCGCTCAACGCGACATGCAGGATGCGCAGGCGATAACCGAGCACATTCGCCGTGGTGGTGGCGATCACGCCATGGGCCACATGGTTGAGGCGCGTGCCCGCAACGTCGATCACGCCCCAGCCCATGCGGCTGAGACCGGGATCGAGGCCGAGGATGCGAATTGCGTGCATGGGCCGGGGAACGAATCTGCAACGCCCACTTTGTCATGGCCGGCGAATGCGGGCCACGACAATTTGGGTTAGGCCATCTTCTCGATCAGCGCGTCCGACAGCTCGTAATTGCCGTAGACGGTCTGCACGTCGTCGTGATCGTCGAGGACATCGAGGAGTTTGATGAGGGTTTCGCCCGCCTCGTCCTTCACCGCCACCGTGTTCTGCGGGCGGAAGACGATCTTGGCGGACGTTGCTTCGCCAAGCTTTGCTTCCAGCGCATCGCGCACGGCGCCGAAATTTTCCACGCTTGTCAGGAACTCGTGACCTTCATCGGTGGAGACGGCCTCGTCGGCACCCGCCTCGATGGCCAGATCGAGCATCGCGTCTTCGCTGCCCTTGTCCTTCGGATAGGTGAGCGCGCCCACGCGATTGAACATGAAGGAGACGGAATTGGTTTCGCCCAGCGCACCGCCGAATTTTGCGAACGCTGCGCGCACATCGCCAGCCGTGCGGTTGCGGTTGTCGGTCAAGGCTTCGACGATCAGCGCCACGCCGCCGGGGCCATACCCTTCGTAACGCACCTCGTCATAGTTTTCCGCATCGCCGCCCTGGCCCTTCTTGATCGCGCGTTCGATGTTGTCCTTGGGCATGGACTCTGCTTTTGCCGCGATGATGGCGGCGCGCAGGCGCGGATTGTGCTTGGGGTCCGGCAGGCCCTGTTTGGAGGACACCGTGATTTCCCGGGCGAGCTTGGAAAAGAGCTTGGAGCGCTCCTTATCCTGCCGCCCCTTGCGGTGCATGATGTTCTTGAACTGGGAATGACCGGCCATGGCTCACCTTTCGGGAGGGCTGAAATAGCCGGGGCACTCGTCTGCTTTCAAGCGCCGTATACGGAAAGGGCCTCCCAGCCCCTGCAAAACCCGCAAGACCGAAGGCCCCTTCCGTTCCGGCAAGCACCTCGGCCGCCGCCGATGACCCCTGGCCAGCAGTCGGACGCCTTTGCTTAAACCGTCCACGGCGCTCGCAAATCCGGACAATTCGCCTTTCAAACTCCGCCCTCGCTTCGACCCGTTGTGACGGGGAGCGCGGGCGGCGGGAAACCAGGCCCGGTTCGCGCGGGGCCGCACGCAAGCTTGCGCCCTCGCCTGTCTGTTCTTGCGGCACTTCTAGAAGGCCATGTTCCGTCTGCTCCGGTATTTCATTGCAGGAACAAATATAGAACACTGCATGGGATTTCAAGCCTGAATATAGGAATATTTATGACTAATTGTCACCCGCCCGGAAGAGGGGGTTAGCTGGCGCGCACGGGGGTTCTGGCGAACGGGAAAAGACCATCTTCTCCAAGGGAGCGGCCCATGAACGAGGTTCACGTCGGACAGAAAAGCTATGAGATGCCGCCGCGCGACGGATTCACGATCGCGCACTTCATCACCGTCGCCGACATCGAACGGTCGGCCCGCTTTTACGAAAAGGTTTTCGGCGGCCGCATTCTGAGCAGAGGCGATAGCAAAGGCGCGCCCGGATATATTCAGATCGCCAACATCTGGCTCATCGTCAACGTTGGCGGCGGGCCCACGCCCGACAAGCCGACAGTGACGCTCAGCACGCTTGCCGATCCGGACAAAATCAACAGCTTCCTGAATTTCCGCGTCGCGGATATTCAGGCGTGCTACGAATTGTGGAAGAGCCGCGGAGCCGAGTTCATCACCGAACCGAAGGACAAATATGGCGAAACGCGCTGCTACATCAGGGATCCGGACGGTTACATCATCGAAGTTGGGCAGAGCAAACCGGATTTCACATACGGCTAGAATTCGACCGCCAGTCGACGACCAACAGTTTGTCATGAACAATCGGGGGCGCGCATGAACACGTCACGCATCGAAGACGCCGAAGATCTGGCGATGGCTGCCGAGGTGAAAAGCGGATCGGCAGTGCGTTCGCCGCTGGAAGAGTTTCAGGAAGGCACCAAAACCAAGACCTCATTCATCGGGCACCCGCCGGGGCTGGGGTGGCTTTCGATGTCGGAGATTTGGGAGCGATTTTCCTATTACGGCATGCAGACGCTGCTTGTGCTCTACATGACGGAATATCTCTTCAAGCCGGAGAATATCGGCAAGGTTTGGGGCTTCGCGCCGTTTTCCCATGCCATTCAATATTTTTACGGCCCGCTTTCGCCGCAAGCGCTGGCGAGTGCGATCTTCGGGCTTTACGCGGGGCTTGTGTATGTGACGCCGCTGGCTGGCGGCTGGCTTGCCGACCGCGTAGTTGGGCGCACGCACACCGTTACCATCGGGGCCACACTGATGGCGCTCGGCCATTTCATGATGGCGTTCGAGACGAGTTTTCTGCTGGCACTTCTTTGTCTTCTTCTCGGTGTCGGGTGTTTCAAGGGAAATATCGCGGCGCAAGTGGGCGATCTTTATGGGCCGGACGATCACCGCCGCGCCGATGGCTTCATGATTTATTTTCTCGGCATCCAGATTGCGGGGATATTGGCGCCGCTTGTTTGCGGCACACTGGGCCAGAGAGTGGCCTGGCATTGGGGTTTTGGTGCTGCCGGTATCGGCATGGTGATCGGGCTCGTAACGTATCTGACGGGCCGCTACGCATTGCCGCCGGAGCCTTCGCGCCCGAAGCAAACAGCCAAGCGTCCGCCGCTCGCACGAAAAGACTGGGGCGTGATTGCCATTCTCATCGCGCTGCTGCCGGTTCTGGCGCTTTCGCTGGTTAGCAATCAGGAGATCTTCAACGCGTATGTGATCTGGGCGCAGAAGAGTTTGCAGCTGACCTTCTTCGGCTTCGATATGCCGGTCACCTGGATATTGGCGGTCGACGCTATCGTTTCGGCTGTGTTGATGGCGTTCGTGATCTGGTTCTGGCGCTGGTGGGGCCAGCGTTGGACCGAACCGAGCGAACTTACCAAGATCGTCATCGGTACGGCGATCAGCGCGTTCGCACCGTTGGTGCTAGCGGCAGCTGCGTGGCGCGTTGCGCAAACCGGACAACCGGTTTCGATCTTCTGGGCGTTCGGCTTTCACATCGTGAACGATCTGGGATTCTCGATGGTGCTGCCGACGGGCTTGGCGCTTTATTCGCGCGCAGCGCCCAAGGGTCTCGGCGGCACGATGATCGCGGTCTATTACCTGCACCTGTTCGCGGGCAACATGCTGATCGGTTATGTGGGCGGGTTGCTGAGCACCATGTCGGCCACGAATTTCTGGCTGCTGCATGCGGGCATGATGGTGGTGGGCGTAGGCCTGCTTTTGGTGGTGCGGTTCGCCTTCGGGCACATTCTTGCCCCGGCTTATGGCGAGAACGCCACCTCATAACCTTTTGGGTCAGGCGATTTGTGCGGGCTCCAACTCTGCGTCCAAGGGAGCGATCTCGCCGGATGACACCGCCTCAATTTTCCTTACGACGAACCCCGCAAACGCCCAGACTGCGAGCATCATGAAAGTGGCCACAATGCCGTCCACAGCATAGTGCCAACCCAGATGAATGGAGCCGATCCAGATCAGCAGGGCAAAGACCGTCATCAGAACGCCCAAGAGACGACCTATCCGAAAAGCGCCCAGCGCCATCAGAACGGCAATCGCCACATGCATGGAGGGCATCGCGGAGAGCCCCATGCCGAAATTCGTCGAGCGGTGCGCGAAGCCGTTCCATGGGTAATTCTGAAGTTCGAGGGAAAACATCCCGCCGGGTACCTGGGGCCGCAATTGTTCGAGCCTTGTCATCAATGGCGCAAAATGCGGATCGCCGAAAATATGCTGGTAGAAACAGGGACCGGCGGAGGCAAGGCCGAAAGCGGCGACCGATCCGATAACAATCCACGAGAGCATGAACGCCACCATGAATTGCGCGCGCAGCCGGAACATATCGGGTTTGGCGATGCACAGAAGAATGCTGCCCCACATCAGGAAGAACCAGAAAACGTAGCATGCTTCGAACAGGGCTGTTGCCAACGGTGTTCCAAAAAGACCGTGCGTGATTTGCCACGCATCATGACCGAAGAAAAGAACGCGGTCCCAATCCGCAAAGGTCTTGTCGTAGGAAAATCCTTGCGCCGTGCGCCCAATAAAAAATTTGAGCGGCATGAAAATCGAGATGGTGAAGAACCACACGGCAAAAACCGTGAGCCGCGCGATCACCCGGTCCGGGCTGAGCAGATGTTTGTCGACGTCTTGTTTGATGGCGGCAGAAAAGCCTGCAACGCGGCCACGCCGGATCACGTCCATGAAATAGAAGATCGGCAGCAGCACTAGAAATGCCGAGCACAGACGAAGAAGCTGCGCATCGAAAACACCTTCCTGCCAGAAGATATGGGCGAGCCCCTGCGACCGAGCTATTTGGTAAGCGACGAGAAAATAGCCGCCGAGCACGGCGGCGAAGAACAGCGCCAGTCGGAGCTCGATTTTGGTCGCCCGCGTCATTCCTTCGGCTTCTAAGGCACGAAACTTAACGAACGGAGAAAAGGGCAGAAACCGGCAGAGACGGGATCGGCCCGGCACAAATCTGCGGCATCCATTGGTCTGCCCTGGCGGAAGGGCCTTGACTTATTCTAGAATAATTCTAAATCTCACTTGCAGAAACCCTGAGCCCCCGAAAGGCCCTCCAAATGCTGCGTATTGGTGACCAATTCCCCGATTTTTCCGTGACCGGCGTGGTCTCGGCCGACCCCAGGACCGCGTTCCGCGACTTCGACCAGAGCACCGACAAGGGCAAATGGAAGATCGTGTTCTTCTGGCCGAAGGATTTCACCTTCGTCTGCCCGACCGAGATCGCCGCGTTCGGCAAGCTGGCGGGCGAGTTCAAGGATCGCGATGCGGTTGTTTATGGCGTCTCGACCGACAGCGAGTTCGTGCATCTGGCCTGGCGGCAGAACCATGCCGATCTGAAGAACCTGCCGATCCCGATGCTTTCGGACATCAAGCGCGAGCTTTCCACCGCACTCGGCATTCTGGATCGGAAGGCGGGCGTGGCGCAGCGCGCGACGTTCATCGTCGATCCCGAAGGTGTCATCCGCTTTGTCTACGTGACCGACCTCGATGTCGGCCGCAATCCGCAGGAAGTCCTGCGCGTGCTCGATGCGCTGCAGACCGACGAACTGTGCCCCTGTAACTGGCAGAAGGGCGACGAGGTTCTGAAACCCGCCGCTTGATTTTGCCAACGTCTCTCGCGGGCCCGGCTGCCCCTCCCCGCGGCCCGCGAGAGCACCTTTTTCATGAGGATCGAATGTCGCTCGAAAGTTTGAAAAACCGTTTGCCGGACTATGCGAAGGATCTGCGGTTGAACCTGTCGTCGCTGGCGGCCGAGCCCACGCTCACGCCGCAGCAACTGGCGGGAACGTTTGTTGCCTCCGCGCTCGCCTCGCGCAACAGCGAAACCATTCATGCGGTCATCGCCGAATTCGGGCCGAAGCTTTCCGCAGAAGCGTTGCAGGCCGCGCACAGTGCGGCGGCGATCATGGCGATGAACAATATCTATTACCGCTTCATCCATCTGGCGTCCGCGCCGGATTACAAAACATTGCCCGCCAAATTGCGCATGAGCGTGATCGGCAAGCCCGGCGTCGAGAAAACCGATTTCGAATTGTGGTGCCTTGCGGTTTCCGCGATCAATGGCTGCGGCATGTGCATCGACGCACACGAAAAGGTGTTGCGCGAACATGGCGTGACTGCGGAACAGATACAGGCGGCGGTGCGCATTGCATCGGTGGTGCATGCGGTGGCAGCAACCTTGGACGGCGTCGTCGCCGATCCGGGCGCGATCCATATCGCCGCGTGAGCCTCACATTCGCCTGAATTGCGATCATGATGCCTCGCGAGAATGCGAGGCATCATGAAACGTTTGTTACTTCTTCTGGTCGTGCTTGGCATCGCGCAGCCCGCGATTGCGGGTGTTCCGCCGGAATGGACAAAGCCGGTTGCGCCCTTCCATGTCATCGGCAACATCTACTATGTGGGAACTGCCGATCTCGCGGCCTATCTGATCGATACGCCGGATGGCGATATCCTGATCGACGGCACGCTGGAACAGAATGTGCCGCTGATCGAGCGCAATATCGCATCGCTCGGGTTTCGCGTTTCGAACATCAAGATTTTGCTCAACAGCCATGCACATTACGATCATGCCGCGGGCCTTGCTGGGCTGAAGCGCGACAGCAAGGCGGTGCTTTATGCGAGTGCGGCGGATGCACCGATCCTTGAAGCGGGGCACATTTCTTACGGGCCGACCATGACCGATCCGTTTCCGCCGGTGAAAGTGGACAGGATTGTTAAGGATGGCGAGACCATCGAACTGGGCGGAGCCAAACTTACCGCGCATCTGACGCCGGGACACACGCCGGGCTGCACAAGCTGGACGATGCCGGTGACGGAGTACGGCGTCGCGCACACCGTTATTTTCTATTGCAGCACAAGCGTGGCGGGAAATCCGCTGGTGAACAACACCGCTTATCCGCAGATCGCATCCGACTATGAAACAAGCTTCGCCAAGTTGGCGAAGTTGAAGGCGGATGTGTTTCTGGCGCCGCACGGGATTTTCTTTCATCCTCAGGAGAAGCTCGCGAAGCGCAAAGCGGGCGCACCCAATCCCTTCGTCGATCCGGGTGAGCTTCAGCGGTTTGTCGCGGCAAGCAAAAAAGATTTCGAAGCCGAACTTGCAAAGCAGAAGGCGAACGTCAAAGTGCACTGATCAGTTGACCTTGGATGCACGCCTCTGGGCGCGGCTTCCGTGGTGTTCGGACCAGACGCGGGTGAAGACCGCACCAAGCAGGAATATCTGCACGGTGTAATAAATCCATGTCAGCAGAACGATCACACCACCCGCTGCCCCATAGCGATAGCCGATCCGGGCGGAGCCGAGATAAAGGCCGATCAGATATTCGCCGATATTGAGCAGGATGGTGGTGCCGATCGCGGCAATCGCCACGTCGCGCCATTCGACATCGCAATCGGGCAGCACGCGATAGATGGCGGCCAGCAGCAGAGCGATCAATCCGAATGAGATCGCGAAATTCAGAACCCATGCCAAGGCGCTGCCGACCGGCAGCACATCGTCCACACGCTCGCCCAGCGCGTTGATCGCGGCAGACATCAGGAGCGAAATCAAAAGCAGAAAAGCGAAGGTGAGCACCAGCGCGATGCCCGCCAGCCGCGCGCGCAGCATGCGCCACCAGATCGCCGTGCGCGGCTCGGCATCCCAAATGCGGTTTAGCGCGGCCTGCATTTCCGTGAACACGCCGGTCGCGGTGACGATGAAGAGGCCGAAGGTGATGAGATTGCGCCACCACCCGATGCGGCCCGGATCGTGCGCGTTGTAAATCGCGGTGGTGAGCAACTGGGCGGTGCCGGGGCCCACCAGATGACCGATCTCCGCACCGATGGAGGTGCTCGCTGCCTCGCGGCCGAACACCAGGCCTGCGAGCAGCGCGGAGATGTAGAGAACGGGGACCAATGCCGTGACCGCATAAAACGCGATCGCAGCGCCACGGCTCAGCGCCTCGTCTTCCAGGAAGGCCTCGAAACCTTCTTTCAACAATGCCCAAACGTCCCGCATGCTTGTTCAAGCGGGAAACGGGCGTCAGGGTTCCGCGAGGCCCCTTCAATTCGACGATGTTGCCGAGGCCGGCACGATTGCGGACGATCCCGCTTGCTGACACTTTAAGCGGCTCGAGCAACAAAATGAGGGACGCAGGGGCAATGAAAATGGAAGCTGTGCGCACGCCGGAGGAACGCTTCGACAATCTGCCGGATTTTCCGTTCGCGCCATCCTATGCCGACGATCTTCCCGGCTATGAGGGTTTGCGGGCCGCGTTCATCGACGAAGGCCCGAAAGGCGCGGCAAACACATTTCTGTGCCTGCACGGCGAGCCAAGCTGGAGCTTTCTCTACAGAAAGATGATCCCGGTTTTTCTGGCCAGCGGCGCGCGCGTGGTGGCGCCGGATTTCTTCGGTTTTGGGCGTTCCGACAAGCCGGTGAACGATGCGGATTATACGTTTCACTTTCACCGCAACTATTTGCTGCGCCTGATCGAGAAACTCGATCTCAAGAACATCACTCTGGTCGTGCAGGATTGGGGCGGATTGTTGGGGCTTACCCTGCCCGTCGATGACGGGGTGCAGCCGCGCATCGCGCGTTTGCTGGTGATGAACACGACCATTGCAACCGGCGAACCTGCAGGCCCCGGTTTCGAGGCGTGGCGCAATTTCATGGCGAGCCAACCCGATCTCGCCGTCGGCCGGTTGATGAAACGCGGCACGCCGATCCTCAGCGAGGCGGAAGCCGCCGCCTATGACGCACCGTTCCCGGACCAACGCTACAAGGCCGGCGTGCGGCGCTTTCCGCAACTGGTGATGACCGATCCCGACATGGAAGGTGTGGCGGAATCCAAAGCGGCGCAAGAATTTTGGGCAAAGACATGGAACGGCAAAAGCTTCATGGCCATCGGCGGGGCCGACCCGGTGTTCTCTGCGGATCGCATGGAAGCGTTGCGTGCGAATATTCGCGGCTGCCCGCCCGCGATGGTGATCAAGGATGCCGGGCATTTCGTTCAGGAATGGGGCGCACCCATTGCCGAAGCGGCGCTCAAATCCTACGGCGCGTGAATTTCAGCCGGACGGGATCGTCTGTTTCAATCGTCCGCCGACGCGCACGGGTTCGATGCGCGATGCGAAACCTTTGGCGTTCGTTTCGACGAAGACGCCGCACAGCGTGGCAGGCCCGGTGGCAGGCGTGAAACGTCCGCCGGACATCTTCTTCACGAAACGCTGCACGGGTTCGTATTTTTCCATGCCGATAACGGAATCGTAGTCGGCGCAGGCGCCGGCATCGGTTTGATAGGCGGTGCCGCCGGGAAGGATTTGTGCGTCGGCCGTGGGGATATGCGAATGCGAGCCGACCACCATGCTGGCGCGGCCATCGCAGAAATGGCCCATCGCCATCTTCTCCGATGTCGCTTCGGCGTGAATATCCACCATGATGGCATCGGCGCCTTCGCCCAGCGGACACGCATTCAATTCGGCATCGACGGCGGCGAAGGGATCGTTTTGCGGCTCCATGAAAACGCGGCCCAGCGGATTGATCACCAGCACATGCGCGCCGTTCCGGGCCTGAAACAGGTTCGCGCCTTTGCCGGGCGTGCCCGCGGGCAGATTGCAGGGGCGCAGCACGCGGTCTTCATCGCCGATGAAGCCGAGGATTTCCTTCTGATCGAGCCAGTGGTTTCCGGTGGTGATACAGTCCACGCCGATTGCGAACATCTCGTTGGCGATGGCGCGCGTGACGCCGAAACCGCCCGCAAGATTCTCGCCATTGAGGATCGTGAAGTCGAGTTTGAGCGTTTCGATAAGACGCGGCAGTTCCGCGTTTACCACTTCGCGGCCGGGTTTCCCGATGACGTCGCCGATGAATAGAATGCGCATGGCGTCTCTTAACACGGAGGACGCGGCATGAATCCAGGAAAATTGTTGGTCCGCACGATGTGGCAATCGGTGCTGTGGCTGGGCTTCATGGCGGTGCTGCTGTTTGGGCCCGCGGGCGATTGGGGCTGGCCGCAGGGTTGGGCCTTCATCGCGATCTTCGCGCTCGGGACGGTTTTCATGGTGGCGTGGCTGCTGCCGCGCGATCCGGCATTGCTCGCCTCGCGCATGGGCTCGCCGATCCAGAAGGGACAGGCGCTGTGGGACCGCATCTTCATGGGCTTCGTCGTGGTGGGATGGTGCGTGTGGCTGGTGGCGATGGCGCTCGATGCGGGGCGCTGGCACAGGGGGCAAATGCCGGTGTGGCTCGAAGTGGTTGGCGGCCTGATGATGATCGCGGGCTTCGCGGCGATCATGCCGGTGTTCGCCGTCAATTCTTATGCAGCACCCGTGGTGCGCGTGCAGGACGAACGCGCGCAACGCGTGATCGATACTGGGCCTTACGCCATCGTGCGTCATCCGATGTATGCGGTTGCTTCGCTATATGTGTTCGGCATGCCGCTGTTGCTCGGCTCGTGGTACGGGTTGATCGGATCGGTGCTCCTCATGGTGGGCATCGGATGGCGCGCGGTGAAGGAGGAGCAAACGTTGAGAAGCGGGCTTGCAGGCTACGCCGACTACATGGCGCGTGTGCGCTACCGGCTCATTCCCTATGTGTGGTGAAAGCGTCTGACGCCGTTTTCGGTGGCGATCATATCGAGTTGATGATCGTGGTTTTCATCGGGAATGGAATCGATTTCCTGTCCGGCATAGGCGATGCCGATGGTGCGGATGGTGCCGTGCGCGCGCAAAGCTTCCAGCGTGCGGTCGTAGTAGCCGCCACCATATCCCAGCCGATGACCGCGCGCATCGAAGGCAAGCAACGGCACGAGCAGGATGCGCGGATGCGCGATGGGCCAATCGGATTGCGGTTCGGCGATTCCGAATGTGCCGCGTTCCATTACACGGCCCGGTTGCCAATGATGGAAGACAAGTGGCGCGCCTTTCGCCGCCACGCGTGGGAAGGCGAGTGTGCAGCCGGTCGAGACAAGCGCTTTCAAAAGCAGGTGCGGATCGGCTTCGCCGGGAAGTGCTGCGTAAGCGCCGATCAGGCTGTTGGGCGGGATGTCGAGGGCGGTTGCGTGTTGGGCGAGGCGCGCTGCGAAATCGGGAATCGTTTTGGCCAATTCCGCGCGGCGGGTGCGGGCGGCGTCGCGGAGGAGGTTCTTTGATGACATTTGGCCGATGGGTGGCCGGGTCGCGCTGCGCTGCCCGGCCATGACGGGTTTTATAGTGGACGGGACCGCACACGCCGTTGGAACTGGATCCTCACGGGCCTGCAAGTGCAGGTGGGCGCCATATACCCGAGACCACGATCTCGGACAGGGACAGCTCCCGGTGAGTACCATTAAGGCCCCTGGGCATCGCTATCCTGACGCGCGAGGCAGTACCCGTCCGAGGACTAGGCTAGTGTATTGGCGGCAAAAGGGGAAACCGTTTCAGGCGTGCGCGAAGCGCGCCGCGATATCCTCAAGCTGCTTGGCAGCGGCTTCGAGGCGTTCGGCCATCACCCCTTCGGGCAGGGCATGATCGTTGGCCACTTCCCCGGTCCGCTTGCCGTGGGATTCCAGCTGGGCCTGGGCATCGAAACATTCATCGGCCAACAACAATGCGGCCATCAGCAGCAACCGGGCATCGCCCACCTGCCCCACCGATTCCATCAGTTCGCGGACTTTGCTGTCCACATAGGCGGCCAGCTGCTTGAGGTGGTCTTCCTCGCCAGTGTCGCAGGCGATGGTGTAGGCCCTCGAATTCACCATGACGTTGACCAGGGGCATAAGATTTCCTTCCTGTCAGCGGCTTCAGGCGCGGCCGAGGGCGGCCCGTATTTCCGCTATTGCGCCGTCGAGACGGCCTTGGACTTCGTGAGTCAGGCCCGAAAGCGCGCGGGCTTCGTGTTCCAATTCGGCGATTCTGGCAAGCAGGCGTTCACGTTCGGCGGACAGTTCCGCAATGCGGCCAGCAGCACGGCCCATCTCCTCGCGCGCCTTGGCGAGGGGCCCCCCTGCTTTTTCGACTTGCTCCAGGGCTGCGGCGAACCGTGCGGCCGCCTGTTCCAGCCTTGTCATGCACGCCTCATTTTCGCTGTGCGCCAAGACCTTAGGCAGATGTGGGAAATATGGCAACGCTTTTGCGTTCGCTCCCTTGACGCAGAAGGCTTCGCCTCGCTAAGGCCAAGCCCATTCCGAAGGAAAAAAACGCGATGAACAGTGCCGCAGGCCCGGTTTCGCCCTCGAAGGAGGCCGCTGAAATCCGCCGCCTCGCCAACGCGATCCGCGCTCTCTCGATGGATGCCGTTGAGGCCGCAAATTCGGGCCATCCCGGCCTGCCGATGGGCATGGCAGATGCCGCAACCGCGCTGTTCGCGAAGTTCCTGAAATTCGACCCCGCAAATCCGAAGTGGCCGGATCGCGACAGGTTCGTGCTGTCGGCCGGCCATGGCTCGATGCTGCTTTATTCGCTGCTCTATCTCACCGGATATGGCGACATCACCATCGATGACATCAAGCGGTTCCGCCAATTGGGAAGCCCGTGCGCGGGACATCCCGAATACGGCCACCTTGCCGGTATCGAAACCACCACCGGACCGCTTGGCCAGGGCATTGCCACGGCTGTGGGCATGGCGATTGCCGAGCGCACCCAGAACGCGCGCTTCGGCGACGATCTGGTCCATCACAAGACCTATGTCATCGCGAGCGACGGCGATTTGATGGAAGGCATCAGCCACGAAGCCATCGGGCTTGCGGGCCATCTGAAGCTGCGCAACCTGATCGTGCTCTACGACGACAACAACATCTCCATCGACGGCGACACGTCGATTGCGGATTCGACCGATCAGCGCAGGCGTTTCGAAGCATCCGGGTGGGATAGCCATCTGGTCGACGGGATGAATGCGGAAGAAGTTTCGCGCGCACTCCTCGCCGCGCAATCGACCGACAAGCCGACGCTCATCTGTTGCCGCACCGTGATCGGTTACGGCGCGCCGAAAAAGGCGGGCACATCGAAGGCGCATGGCGAAGCATTGGGCGCGGAAGAAATCGCGGGCGCGCGCAAGAATCTCGATTGGCCGTATGCGCCGTTCGTCATCCCCGACGATATTCTTTCGGCGTGGCGCGCGATTGGCGCCAAGGGCAAATCCGCTCGCGAAGCCTGGGAAGCGCGCAAGAAAGCTTCCGGCAAAGCCGCGGATTTCGACACGTCGATTTCGCTGGATCTGCCGAAAAATTTTGCCCCCGCGATCATCGCACTGAAGAAAAAGCTCAGCGCGGAGAAGCCTTCCGTCGCCACGCGCAAATCCTCCGAGATGGCGCTTGAAGTGGTGAATTCGGAAATTCCCACCACCATCGGCGGATCGGCGGACCTGACCGGTTCGAACAACACCAAGACCAAAGGCCAGAAGGAAATCGCGACGGGCGATTTCTCCGGCCGCTACATCCATTACGGCATCCGCGAGCACGGCATGGCGGCGGCGATGAACGGCATGGCGCTGCATCGCGGCGTCATTCCCTATGGCGGCACGTTTTTGATTTTCTCCGACTATTGCAAACCGGCGATCCGGCTTTCCGCACTGTCGGGCGAACGTGTGATCTATGTGATGACGCACGATTCCATCGGCCTTGGCGAAGACGGGCCGACGCATCAACCAATCGAACAACTGGCCGGTTTGCGCGCGATACCGAACCTGCTCGTGTTCCGCCCGGCGGACGCGGTGGAAGTGGCCGAGTGCTGGCAGCTGGCGCTGGAACATTCCCGCCAGCCGAGTTTACTTGCGTTAACGCGACAGAACCTGCCGACCGTGCGCACCACGCATACCGACGAGAACCTTTGCGCGCGCGGGGCTTATGAACTTGCGGCCGCGGACGGTCAGGCGAAAGTAACCTTCCTTGCCACCGGCTCGGAGGTGGAATTGGCGCTGAAAGCGCGCGATTTGCTGAAAGCCGACGGCATTGGCGCGCGCGTGGTCTCCATGCCGTGCTGGGCGCTGTTCGAACAACAAGACGAAACATATCGTGAGCGGGTTCTGGGGCCCGGCACCGTTAAGGTTGGAATCGAAGCGGCCTCGCCTTTGGGCTGGGATCGCTATATCGGTCCGGACGGAGCCTTTGTGGGCATGCACAGCTTCGGCGCCAGCGCGCCCGCCAAGGAATTGTTCAAGCATTTCGGCATCACGCCGGAAGCCGCGGCGGAAAGAGCCAAGGCGGCGTTGAAGAAGTAATTTTAACAACTGGGTGGCCGGGTCGCGCTGCGCTGCCCGGCCATGGATGAAGGAGATTTAGAATGGCACTTCGCGTCGCGATCAACGGCTTCGGCCGCATCGGGCGTCTGGTCTTGCGCGCGATCGTGGAATCGAAGCGCACGGACATCGTCGTTGTGGGCGTGAACGATCTGGGCCCCGTCGAAACCAACGCGCATCTGCTGCGCTATGACTCGGTGCACGGCCGCTTCCCCGGCGAAGTGAAAGTCGATGGCGATCTGATGATCGTCGACGGTCACAAGATCAAGGTGACCGCGGTCAGAGATCCGGCGCAGCTTCCGCACAAGGAACTGGGCGTCGACATCGCGCTGGAATGCACGGGCATCTTCACCTCGAAGGAAAAAGCTTCGGCCCATCTCACGGCGGGCGCCAAGCGCGTGCTCGTTTCCGCGCCTTGCGATGGGGCCGACCGCACCATCGTCTATGGCGTGAACGACAAGACGCTGACCAAGGACGATCTGGTGGTTTCCAACGCCTCGTGCACCACCAACTGCCTCGCGCCGATGGCCAAGGTGCTGAACGATGCCATCGGCATCGAAAAAGGTTTCATGACGACGGTGCATTCCTACACCAACGACCAGCCGTCGCTCGATCAGATGCACAAGGATCTTTATCGCGGGCGCGCTGCGGCCCTTTCGATGATCCCGACCTCCACCGGCGCCGCGAAAGCCGTGGGGCTGGTGCTGCCGGAACTGAAGGGCAAGCTCGACGGCATTTCGGTGCGCGTGCCGACGCCGAACGTTTCGCTGGTCGATCTGAAATTCGTTTCGAAGCGGCCCACCACGGTTGCCGAAGTGAACGATGCCATGAAGGCGGCGGCGAATGGCCCGCTGAAGGGCGTGCTGGTGATCGTGGATGCGCCGCTGGTGAGCCACGATTTCAACCATCAGCCCGCGTCGTGTTCGTTCGCGCTCGATCAGACCAAGGTTCTGGACGGCAATTTCGTTCAGACCATGGGCTGGTACGACAATGAATGGGGCTTCTCCAACCGCATGGCGGACACCGCCGTTGCGTTGGGAAAGCTGATCTAAAGGCATGGCCGCTTTTCAAACGCTGGACGGCCTTTCGGTGAAGGGCAAACGCGTGCTTGTGCGCGCGGATTTGAACGTGCCGATGAAGGATGGCCGCGTGTCGGACATGCTGCGCATCGAGCGGCAGGCGCCGACCATCAAGGAACTGAGCAGCAAGGGTGCGAAGGTCATCGTGCTTTCGCATTTCGACCGTCCGAAGGGCAAGGTCGTGCCGGAAATGTCGCTCAAGCCGGTGACGTTCGCGCTGGCCTTCGCACTTTCCCGCCACGTCGATTTCGCCAACGATTGCGTGGGGACGGAAGCAGAAGCCGCCGTCGCCGGAATGAAAGACGGCGACGTTTTGCTTTTGGAGAACACGCGTTTCCACAAGGGCGAGGAAGCCAACGATCCGGCGTTCGCCAAACAGATCGCAGCGTTTGGCGATATCTTTGTGAACGATGCGTTTTCTGCAGCACACCGCGCGCACGCGACGACGGAAGGGCTGGCGCATCTGCTTGCCTCCGCTGCGGGCCGCGCGATGGAGGCAGAGCTTTCACATCTGCACAAAGCGCTCGACGATCCCAAGCGGCCGGTGATGGCAGTGGTGGGCGGCGCCAAGGTTTCCACCAAGATCCAGCTGCTCGAACACCTCATCAAGAAGGTCGATATCCTTGTGATCGGCGGGGCGATGGCGAACACGTTCCTTGCTGCCCAGAACATTCATGTCGGAAAATCGCTGTTCGAACAGGATCACATCGAAACTGCGCAGCGCATCGTGAAACTGGCGACCGAGACTGGAGCCGTTCTGCTGCTCCCCGACGATGTGGTGGTGGCGACCGAGTTCAAGACCAATGCGCATCACCGCACCGTTCCCATTCGCGAAGTGCATCACGACGAGATGATCCTCGACGTGGGGCCGGACACGATCGACGAATTCGAACGCCGCTTGAAGACGACCGCAACGCTCGTGTGGAACGGCCCGTTCGGCGCGTTCGAAACACGCCCGTTCGACCGCGGCACCAATGCGGCGGCGAAACTGGTGGCCGAGCGCACCAAACAGGGCAAGCTTCTTTCGGTTGCGGGCGGCGGCGATACCGTGGCCGCGCTCAATCACGCAGGCGTGGCGGACGACTTCACTTATGTGTCGACGGCTGGCGGCGCGTTTCTGGAATGGCTTGAAGGACAGGAATTGCCGGGCGTGGCTGCGCTGGCAAATGCAAAACGGAGTTGAAAATGAATCTCGCGGAACTGAACAGAATCGCGCGTGCGATGACGGCGGAAGGCAAAGGCATTCTGGCCGCCGACGAAAGCACCGGCACGATCCAGAAGCGCTTCGACAAGATCGGCGTGACGAACAACGAAGACAATCGCCGCGACTATCGCGAGCTTCTGTTCCGCTCGACCGACGCGATGAAAAACCATATCTCCGGCGTCATCCTGTTCGATGAAACCATTCGCCAGAAGGCGAAGGACGGCACGACGCTGGTCAAGCTGATCGAGGCGGCGGGCAGCATTCCGGGCATCAAGGTGGATGCGGGCGCCAAGCCGCTGGCGACGAGCAACGGCGAAACCGTGACCGAAGGTCTCGACGGCTTGCGCGAACGGCTGGTTGAGTATCACAAGCTGGGTGCGCGTTTCGCCAAATGGCGCGCGACGTATGATCCGACCAATGGCCGGCCTTCGTACAATTGCATCAACGCCAATGCGCATGCGCTCGCACGCTATGCGGCGCTGTGCCAGGAAAACGGCATCGTGCCGATCGTCGAGCCGGAAGTTCTGATGGACGGCGACAACGATATCGACACCTGCGCACGCGTCACCGAATTCGTTTTGAAGGAGACGTTCCAGCAGCTTTACTATGCCAATGTCGCGCTCGAAGGCATGGTGCTGAAGCCGAACATGGTGATCTCCGGCATGAAGTGCGCCACGCAGGCGAGCGTCGATGATGTGGCGCAGCGCACGGTGGAGATCCTCAAGCGTTGCGTGCCGTCGGCGGTGCCGGGCATCGCGTTCCTTTCGGGCGGTCAGTCCGATGAACAGGCGACCGCGCATCTGAACGCCATGAACGCGGAATACGAACTGCCATGGGCGTTGACGTTCTCTTACGGACGCGCATTGCAAGCAGCCCCGCAAAAGGCATGGAGCGGCAAGGCCGACAACGTGACCTTGGCCCAGCGCGCCTTCACGCACCGCGCGAAGATGAACGGGCTCGCCGCGGTCGGCAAATGGACTGCCGAACTGGAGAAGAAGGCGGCTTGAGCGACCGCTGCCGCCTTTATCTCATCACGCCGCCAAAGCTTGAGCCGCGCGCGTTCGCGGAGGATTTGCGCCGCGCGCTCGACGGTGGCGATGTGGCCTCGTTGCAGTTGCGATTGAAAGATGTCTCGGACGACGACATCCGGCGTGCGACCGAAATCCTGATGCCGATTGCGCAGAAGGCGGGCGTGGCGTTTATCCTGAACGACCGACCCGATCTTGCCGCAGCGTTGCGCTGTGATGGCGTGCATGTGGGACAGGACGATGCATCTTATGCAGAAGCTCGTGCGGCGGTGGGCAGGAACGCGATTGTCGGCGTGACCTGTCACAATTCGCGGCACCTTGCGATGGAAGCGGGCGAAGCAGGTGCGGATTATGTGGCGTTCGGTGCGTTCTTTCCGACACAGACCAAAGAACCCAAGACCCAGGCCGAGATCGAACTCCTTCAATGGTGGGCCGAGGTGATGACTGTGCCTTGCGTGGCGATTGGCGGGATCACGGTGGAAAATGCGCCCGCGCTGATTGAAGCAGGCGCGGATTTTGTTGCCGTATCGGCGGGCGTTTGGAATTTCCCGCAAGGGCCAGCCGCGGCAGTCGCAGCATTCAACAAGCTGTTTCGATAAACCTTGTCATCCCCGGCCTCGCGAAGCGTCAGCTTCGCGAGGGGAAGGGGACCCAGGCGGTAGAAACCGATCAATATGAAACACCTGGGTCCCCTTCCCCTCGCTGTCGCTCGGCCGGGGATGACAATGGGGGTGTGGATTGATACAACCCGCGCGCTCTTTGAATTCACCTGACTGCAACCCGCGCCCCGAAAGGACGCTGCCCTAACCATGGCCAAGATATCCGGCAACGAAATCCGTCCCGGCACGATGATCGATTACGACAAGGGTCTGTGGATCGCGGTGAAGACGCAGAAGGTGAAGCCCGGCAAGGGCGGCGCCTATAACCAGGTCGAACTCAAGAACGTCACCAACGGCACCAAGCTGAACCAGCGTTTCCGCTCCGATGAAACGGTGGAGGAAATCTATCTGGAGAAGAAGGATTTCCAGTTCCTCTATGCCAGCGGCGACATGCTGACCTTCATGGACATGGAAAGTTACGACCAGATCGAACTGGCCACCGATTTCGTGGGCGATCAGGCGCAGTTCCTGCAGGACGGCATGAAGACGCTGGTGCAGATGTATGACGGCAAGCCCATCGGCATTTCGCTGCCGTTGCAGGTGACCTTGGAAGTGACCGAAGCCGATCCGGTGTTGAGGGGCGGAACCGCCGCGCCTTCCTATAAAAGCGCCACACTGGAAAACGGCATGAAGATTCAGGTGCCGCCGTTCATCGATGCGGGCACCAAGGTGATCGTGTCGACCGAAGACGGTTCTTACATCCGCAGGGCCGAATAATGCCGTATCTGTCACCCGCCCTGAACGTGATGATCGCCGCCGCCCGCAAGGCGGGGCGCGGATTGATCCGCGATTTCGGCGAACTGGAAAACCTTCAAGTGTCGATGAAGGGGCCTGGCGATTTCGTCACCACCGCCGACAAGCGCACCGAAGGCATTCTGATCGCGGAATTGTCGAAGGCACGCCCGGGCTATCCGTTCCTGCTGGAGGAATCCGGCGTGATCGACGGGCCGGACAAATCGCACCGCTTCATCATCGATCCGCTCGACGGCACCACCAACTTCATGCACGGCATTCCGCACTTCGCGATTTCCATCGCGCTGGAACGCGACGGCCAGATCGTTTCGGGCGTGATCTTCAATCCTGTCTCCAACGACCTGTTCGTGGGCGAAAAGGGGCATGGCGCGTTCCTGAACGACAAGCGCTTGCGCGTGGCCGCACGCAAGCAGGTGCGAGAAACGCTTTCCGCCACCGGCATTCCCTTTATCGGCAAGGACGGGCATGAGCGGTTCCTGGCCGAACTTGCCGCCGTGATGGGCGCGAGCACGGGTGCCCGGCGCTTTGGGGCAGCCGCGCTCGACCTCGCCTGGGTGGCGGCGGGACGATATGACGCGTTCTGGGAACGGGGCCTGAAACCGTGGGACATCGCGGCCGGCATGCTGATGGTGCGCGAGGCAGGCGGCGTGGTGAGCGATCTGAACGGCGGCGACAAGGCGCTGGAGACCGGCGAGCTTCTGGCCGCCAACGACGTGCTGCACCCGCAGTTCCTGAAACTGCTGAAAGAAGCCGGCGCCTCAAATTGAAATTGGCCGGTTGAAGCGGGCGCCGCCGCTTGTCTATGTTCTGGCGGGGTTGGAAAGGGAACACGCGCTTGGCTGGAAGGCGCCTGCTCATCTGCACCGTTGCGATGGCCGCACTTGTGGGGCCGGCGGCCGCACAGGTGGCGACCTCCAGTGGATCGCGCGTCGTGGTCGACCCCGATACGCGCCGTGCCCGCGTGGTCAATTCGCAGGACGGGTTCGACGCCTACAACTATCAGCCGCCGGCGGAGCCCGCTCAGGAACCGATCATCCTGAAGAAGCCCAAGCTGCATAAGCCCAAGCCTGCCGCCCCCAAGGTGGCCGAAGCGCCGCCACCGCCCGCCGAGACGCCCGAGCAAGCGCCCCCCGCAGCCGAAACCCCGCCCCCGCCGTCCGCGAGCGGCAATTCCCTGGGCGCGGAGGATTACGTTTCGCCGTTTGCGCCCGCCCCGGAAGCAAAGCCAGAACCCAAGCCCGCCCCGAAGAAAGTGGCGGAGAAGCCAAAGCCGAAACCCGCGCCGCCACCAAAGCCTGAGCCTCAGCCGGAACCGGCGAGCGATACGTCCGCCATCCCGTTCTCGCTCAGCGGGAATGACAATTATGGCCCCGCGCCAGCGGCCAAGCCGCAGAAGCAAGCAAACGCCGCGCCCGCGCCATCCGCCAAAACCAGCGGCATCGGCCAGGTGCGCAACATCCACATCAACTTCACACCGGGTGCAGCCGAACCCACAGCCGATGTCGCGGCGGCGCTGCAAACGCTGGCGGGCGACATCAACAACGAGATTCAGACGAAATCCGGGCGGCTGTTGTTGCAGGCCTTTGCCGGAACGCCCGGCGACAAATCATCGGAAGCGCGCAGGCTTTCGCTTAAGCGCGCCCTTTCGGTGCGCCAATTGCTGATCGATTCCGGCGTGCCGTCGGACAAGATCGACGTGCGCGCGATGGGCGGCATCACCGATGGCGGCAGGCCCGATCGCGTGGACGTGATTCTTAAAGGCTAAACCGCGCTCAAATCCTTGTCGCGCGCTTCGCGGCCAAAGCTTGCGAGAATGGCGATCACGATGGCGGCGCTGATCGCAACACCTGCAAGTGCGATGGAATAGCTGCCGCCGAAATGCGCGGCGATAGCAACCTGCAACGGCGCGTTCGACGCCGCGATGAAATTGCCGAGCTGATAGACCGTTCCCGGAAAGGTGCCGCGCGCTTCGCCGGGCGAAAGCTCGTTCAGATGCGCAGGGATGATGCCCCAGCAGCCTTGCACGAAGAACTGCATCAGAAAGGCACCGAGGCCCAGAAGAATGGGCGTTTCGGCAAACGCCCAAAGCGGTGCTGCAAGGATGGAGAGCAACGCCGTTGTGACGATCATGCGCCTGCGGCCATAGCGTTGCGACAGGATGCCGAAGGTCAAGCCGCCGATGATCGCACCGAGATTGTAAACGACCGCAATGGTGCTGACGAGGCTGTGGTCGTATTTGTGCTGCACTTGCAGGAATGTTGGATACATATCCTGCGTACCGTGGCTGAAGAAATTGAACGCCGTCATCAGGATGATGACGTAAAGCGCAAGCTGCCAATGCTTGCCGAAATAGATGAGTGCACCCAACACCGGCAACAGCGTGATCGCAAAACTGACCGGGCCGATGACCGGCAGCAGAAAGATCGAAGCGGTGATGCTGACGATATAGAGCGCGGCGATGAAAAGCTCCGCGCCGCCAAGCGCGGTTGCGAGCGAAACCTTTTCGCGACGGCTCCAACCGGGCGATTCCGGAACGTGACGGCGGATGTAGAAGATGAGAAGCGCGGGCACGATGCCGACCGCGAACATGCCGCGCCAGCCGATCAACGGATAAAGAAAGAAGACGAGCGAGGCGAGCAGATAGCCGCTCGGATACCCCGATTGCAGCAAGCCGGAAACAAAACCGCGTGCCTCGGGCTTCACCGATTCCATGGTGAGCGAAGCGCCAATGCCCCATTCGCCGCCCATCGCGATGCCGAACAGTGCGCGCAAAATGAGGAAGACCATCAGATTGGGTGAAAAAGCGGTGGCGAACGCAAGCACCGAATAAAGCACCACATCGAACATCAGGATCGGACGGCGGCCGAAATGATCGGCAAGACGGCCGAAAATGAACGCGCCGACCGAACGCAATCCCAAGGTCAGCGTAAGCGCGAGCGAGACATTGGCGATCTCGGAATGAAATTCCGCCGCCACATCCTTGATGACGAAAACGAGCAGGAAGAAATCGAACGCATCGAGCGTCCAGCCAAGATAACTCGCCGCCACGACATGCTTCTGCGCGGACGTCCACCCCTTCAATGCGTCGAACACGCGATGCCCCTTCTATTTCTGGATATAGCCGTTGTCCTGCAGGAACCATCTGAGCGCTTCGGGATAATCCTTCGGCTTCTGTTCGGTGCCTTTGCAGCGGTAATCGATCTTCTGTCCCTGGCAGCGCGTGGGATAATCCCAGGTGCTTTTCTGGTCATAATTGGCGAGCATGAACGTCCACGCTTCGTCGAATTGGCCCAGCCGCGCCGCATCGGCCACATAGGCCGCACAGCCGCCATTGGCATGCCCGGCGCAGGAGGTTTTGGCTTCCTCCATATCGGCGCGATAGACGGCGGCATAACGCGGCGCCTTCGAAACATTCACCGCTTTGCCGCCCGCGACATTCATGATCAGCAGCGGCGCACGGCTGCCGGCATAGGAATCGAAGGCATAGAGAAAGGCGTTGTCGACAAAGACGAAATCGACGATACGATCGCCATCGACATCCTTGGGATAGGCAATGCCGCTGCCATCCCAACTTCCCAGATCGACTTTCTTCCACGCCTTGCCTGCGGGCTGCAGCACCATCACTTCCACGCAACAATGCGCGCCGCCCGAATAGGACGTGAACACGACCGAAGGCTGTTCGTTGGGCGAGAGCTTCAGCACCGTGAAATCGGCGCGCGCGATATCGCCCGCCGCTTGTCCGTCATACGAAATGGGCGGCAGGCCGGGCGCTGCAACGCTCAAATGCGGCACGCCCATCTGGTCGCCATTCTTGGTGGACGACAAGGTGAGCTTGTAAGCGCCGAAGGTGTAGGTCTTGGGACTGCCGTTCTGTTCGGCATCCCAGCTTGTCATCTGGGGCGCAGCGGCCAGCGCCTGCGTGGCGAATATCGCCGATACCGCAACAACGAGCGCAAATCGCATGACAACCTCCCCTGAACCGATGCGCAGAGCTTACGGTTTCTGGCGCTGTTTGGGGAAGGGTTAAGCGGCCAGTTTCGCCTCGGTTTTCGCGGCGATCTCGTCTTTCGTCACGCCGGGCGCGAGTTCGATCAGCTTGAGGCCTTGCGGCGTTACGTCGAACACGCCCAGATTGGTGATGATGCGGTTGACGCAAGCCTTGCCGGTGAGCGGCAGTGTGCATTGGTGGAGCAGTTTGGTGCGGCCCGCCTTGTCGGTGTGGTCCATGATGACGACCACACGTTTGACGCCCGCCACCAGATCCATCGCGCCGCCCATGCCTTTGACGAGCTTGCCCGGCACCATCCAGTTGGCCAGATCGCCTTTCTCGCTCACTTCCATGGCGCCAAGGATCGCAAGGTTGATATGGCCGCCGCGGATCATGCCGAAGGAATCCGCGCTCGAGAAATACGACGTGCGTGGAAGCGCGGTCACCGTCTGCTTGCCCGCATTGATGAGATCGGGATCGACTTCGTTGTCGAGCGGGAACGGGCCCATGCCGAGCATGCCATTCTCGCTTTGCAAGGTCACATCCATGCCTTCGGGGATGTAGTTCGAAACGAGCGTCGGAATGCCGATGCCGAGATTGACGTAGAAACCATCGCGCAATTCCTGCGCGGCGCGGGCGGCCATTTGATCGCGTGTCCAACCCATCTTCAGCTCTCCCGCACGGTGCGTTTTTCGATGCGCTTTTCGTAATGCGGACCTTTCAATATCCGCTGCACGAAAATGCCCGGTGTGTGGATGTGATCGGGGTCGATGCTGCCGGTGGGCACCAGTTCTTCCACTTCGGCGATGGTCACCTTGCCCGCTGTCGCCATCATCGGATTGAAATTGCGTGCGGTTTTCCGATAGACGAGGTTTCCTTCCTCATCGCCCTTCCACGCCTTGACGATGGAGATATCGGCAACCAGCCCGCGTTCGAGGACATAGGTCTCGCCGTCGAACTCTTTGTGCTCTTTGCCTTCGGCGATCACCGTGCCGACGCCGGTCTTGGTGTAGAAGCCGGGAATGCCCGCCCCGCCCGCGCGAATGCGTTCGGCAAGCGTGCCTTGCGGATTGAATTCGAGTTCCAGTTCGCCGGAAAGATATTGTTTCTCGAACGTCTCGTTCTCGCCGACGTAAGACGAAATCATCTTCTTGATCTGGCGCGTCTGCAAAAGCAGGCCCATGCCGAAATCATCCACCCCGCAATTGTTCGAGATGACCGTGAGGTTCTTCACGCCCGAGGCGCGCAAGGCCAGAATCAGGTTTTCCGGGATACCGCACAGGCCGAAACCGCCGGTCATGATGGTCATGCCGTCGAACAACAATCCGCCCAGCGCGGCTTCGGCGCCGGAATAAACCTTTCGCATTCGCACACCATTCAAGCTACGGGAAAATCTAGCCCGGAACGGCGAGCCTTCGCAATTGCGTCAGGATTCCGTCATGGCCTTCCGGCGGGCCTGCATATCCTCGGTGGTGTTGAGCTTGGGATAGGGCTCGGATGGCACCGGCACGCCCAGGAATTCGCACAAAGGCTCCCACCCATCCGTCGCCTCGAACACCAGAAGGCGGTCTTTGGGGATGGTGCGCATCACCTCTTCGTTGTGGCGCAGATAGACGTCAATCATGTGATCTTCGCTGTAGTCCTGGCCGAAGGTCTGATCGCCGATCAGGATCTTCACGAAATCGCCCGGCGGGCCCACGCGCTTGCCGTTGGGCAGGATGATCGGCCCCTTCATGGAGGGCATGATCGTTTCGCTGACGCTTTTGTACCAGGACTTGGGATCGCGCAGCGACAGAATCACCTTGGCGTCGGGGAAATGCGCCGCCAGTTCTTTGTAGTATTTGCAGCTCGGCCAATCGACGCTGGAATTGTAGCCTTCGAACACCTCATCCCAGTTCACGGATTTGCCGTAGGCCAACCCATCCCAGAACCGGGCCTGTTCGGGATGGATGATGATCTCGTACATGTGGTGCGTGGGCCCGAAGCCCAGCTTTTCCAGCGAACTTTTGAGCGACGACGTTCCGGTGCGGCCAAAACCGGCACCGATGACCTTCAGCGACATGATTCCCTCGTGAAAATGGCGATTGAACCATGGTCGCCCATGCGGATGCGCCTCGCAAGGGGCAGGAAAAATTGGTTAAGATGCGAAGCAGTGAGTGTGGGGCGCGTGGGATATGAGATTCTGGATGGGGCTTTTCTGCGTCTGCGCGGTGGTGGGGCTTTCGCTGCCTGCCGCGGCGCAGATGAAGATCGAAAGCGGCGACATCGCCGAAGGCGTGCAGATGAACCTGCCCCAGGTGCGCACCGAATGCCGTATCCGGGGCAAGGAGCGCGGCACCAACACCTCGCCCGCGCTGGCCTGGAGCGGCGCGCCGGAGGGCACCAAGAGTTACGCCGTGACCATGCTCGATCCGATGGATGACACCCATTACTTCTGGCACTGGATCGCGTTCAACATTCCGGCCACCACCACCGCGCTGCCGCCGGGCGCGAGCGGCACGTCGATGCCGGAAGGTGCGGCCGAAGGCATGAACGATTACGGCACCAAGGGTTATGGCGGCCCCTGCCCGCCGCGCGGCAGCACGCATCGCTATATCTTCAACGTGTGGGCGCTGGACGTGCCGGAGCTTTCGCTTTCCGGCGATGTGACCGGCGCACAGATCAGGCCGCAGCTGCAATTGCATTCGCTGGGCAAGGCCACGCTGACCGCGCGATATGAAAACTGATCACCGCGTGTGCATTGTCGGCGCGGGCCCCGCGGGTCTTGCGCTGGCGCGCGCTTGCGTCCGGCACGATATTCCGTTCGATGTTTATGAACGCTATTCGGATGTGGGCGGGATATGGGACCAGAACAATCCCGGCTCGCCGATCTACGACAGCGCGCATTTCATTTCGTCGAAAACGCAATCGCACTATGTCGACTTCCCGATGCCGGACGATTATCCGGATTATCCGTCCAACCGGCAGATTCTGAGTTACATTCGCGCTTTCGCGGTGGCCTATGGGCTTTACCAGCACATCACCTTCAACATGGAAGTCACCCATGCCGAGCTTGTGGGGCGGACGTGGAAGGTGACGCTTTCGTCCGGCGAGACCAAGAATTATTGCGCATTGGTTTGCGCGACCGGCACCAACTGGCTGCCGAACATGCCCAACTATCCGGGCGGCTTCAGCGGCGAGATGCGCCATGCGGTGACCTATAAAAAACGCACGGAATTCCTTGGCAAGCGCGTGCTGATCATCGGCGGCGGCAACTCGGCTTGCGATATTGCAAGCGATGCCGCGAGCGTGGCCGACCGCGCGGCGATCAGTTTGCGGCGCGGTTATCATTTCGTGCCGAAGCATCTTTTCGGCGTTCCGGCGGATGTGTTTGCCTCAAGCGGGCCTCACCTGCCGATGTGGCTGCAGCAACGCGTGTTCGCGGCGATCCTGAAGATGCTGACGGGGGATCTGACGCGCTTCGGCCTTCAGAAACCCGATCACCGATTGTTCGAAAGCCATCCGATCCTGAACACGCAGATTCTCCATCACCTCGCGCATGGCCGCATCCACGCCAAACCGGATGTGGCGCGGTTTGACGGTAAGACAGCGCATTTCAGCGATGGCTCCAGCGAAGAGTTCGACCTTGTGCTGTGCGCGACCGGCTACCGCTGGGAGATACCGTTCGTCGAACCGGCGCTGTTCCGCTGGAAATCGCACAAGCCCGATCTCTATATGAACCTGTTCGCGCGCGACCATCGCGAGCTTTACGGCATGGGCTACATGGAAACCAATGGCGGCGCCTACAAACTGTTCGACGAGATGGCCGATTTCACCATCCGCGCCATCGACGCGCGCAACGAAGGCGGCATGACGGCGCAGAAGCTGGACAAGCTGGTGGCAAACGATGCGCCCGATCTTTCCGGCGGCATCCACTTCGTGGCGTCAGACCGCCATGCGACCTATGTCGAGATCGACAGCTATCGCCGCTATATGAAGAAGCTCAGGAAGAAGCTGCGCTGGCCTGTGCTGGAGCCCGGTGCTTTCGCGGCACACAGGGTCGATCAGCACGAAACCTGATGTTCGCTAACTTTTCACTTCGCGCAATCGATCCACGTTGCGCAGCGCCGGAAACAGCGTCATCCAAATCGCCACCACCGCCAGCGTGCCGACACCGCCGATGATGACCGCGGGCACGACGCCGAACCAGGCCGCGGTGAGGCCGGATTCGAATTCACCCAACTCGTTGGACGCCCCGATGAACAGCATGTTCACCGCGCTGACACGGCCGCGCATCATATCGGGCGTGGCGAACTGGATAAGCGTCGAACGGATGAAGACAGAGATCATGTCCGACGCGCCTAGGATGAAAAGAGCGGCGAGCGAAACGGGAAAGCTTTTCGACAGACCGAAAACGATGGTGGCGATGCCGAACACCGCGACGGCGGAGAACATCACCACACCGGTGTGCCGTTGGACGGGAAATTTGGCCAGCGTGAGCGAGGTGAGCGCCGCACCCACCGCGGGCGCCGCACGCAGGAAGCCGAGGCCGATGGGCCCGGCATGCAGAATATCGCGCGCATAGATCGGGAGCAGCGCCACCGCACCGCCCAACAGCACCGCGAACAGATCGAGCGAGATGGCGCCCAAAATCACCGGGCGCGAACGCACGAAGCGTACGCCTTCCGCCACCCTTTCGAACCGTGAACTTTCCGTCACCGATTGCGCGCGGCGGCGTCCGCCCAGCACGACCGTCAACGCCGCAGCTGATAAAAAACAGATGCAGCAGACCGAATAGGTCGCAAACGCGCCAAGCGCATAGAGAAAGCCGCCCAGCGCGGGGCCTGCGATCACCGCCGTGGTGAACACCGACGACGACAAGGCGATGGAGCGCCCGAGCTTTTCTTCCGGCACCAGAAACGCGATCAGCGATTGACCGGCGGGCCCGGAAAATCCGCGTGCCGCGCCGAACAGCACGAGCACGGCATAGAAGGGCCATGCGACCGATACGTGGACCAAGGTCAGAACAAGGAAGATCGCGCTCGACAACGCGCCCACTGCCAGCGCGGCAGCTAGCACTTTGCGTTGGTCGAAACGATCGGAGATGTCGCCCGCGGGCAAGGTCAGGAAAAACATCGGCGCGAACTGGCATAAGCCCACGAGGCCCAAGGCAAGCGCCGAATTCGTCAGCGCGTAAATCTGCCAGCCGATGGCGACGGATTGCACCTGCATCGCCACCGTCGAGAGAAAACGGCCCGAGGTGAAGAATGCGAAGTCGCGGCGCTGATAGATGGGAGGAACGGTAACCGACATTCAGGGAAATACTTTCACAAGAAACAACTCAACGTTACGGTGTGTTTCGTTTCTCCCACTCCGCGCGCGAGATGCTCCAGATGTCGACGGTGAAGGTTTCTCCGCCCACCGTAAGCTGTTGCTTGGGGCCTTTGGTTTCGCCCAATCGCGCGGCAACGGCTTGCGAGGCCTTGTTGTCGGGATCGATGCAGGAGATCAGACGGTCGACTTTTTGCGTGAGGAAGCCGTAACGCATCGCTGCGTTCGCCGATTCCGTGGCGTAGCCCTGGCCCCAATATTCCTTGCCGAGAGTCCATCCCACTTCCAGCGCAGGCCAGCCTTCCGGATAGAGAAGCCCGATGCGCCCCATAAGCATGCCGTCGGATTTGCGTTCGACGGCCCACATGCCATAGCCGCGCAATTCCCAATGGCCGACCATGGTGGCAAGGCTGCGCCAGGCATCGGCACGCGTCATGGGCGAGCCGCTGAGATATTTCATGACGTCGGCGTCAGCCATGAAGCGCGCCAGAACGTCGAAATCGTCGCTGCGCCAGCCGCGCATGACCAGGCGCTCGGTCTCCAGAACGGGGATCATGGGTTCCTTTTGAAATTTTCGAAGCCGAAACAATCTAGCATCGGCATGCGGTTTGGCGGAAACTCGAATCGTACATGGCTCGTTTGATGAAATGACCTAACGCAAATGCGCGCCGTGGCGGGGGAACGGCGGAGGAGCACAAACCATGATCCTGACCGCACAACGCGTACCTTCCCTCGATTTTTGCGCCGCCATCCTTGCCTTGGGACTTGCCGCCGTTGCCATTCCCCAACTGGGCTTCGCCCAGATGCGGGCCGACGCGGTGACCGAAGCCGCCACGCAGGGCCGCTGGATCTGGAGCCAGGATCATTGGGTCTGGGCGGAAAAACCGCTGGTAGACATCCACGGAACCGACATCAGCGAAACCGGCGTTGCCAGCCACAGCGCGCCCTTGCATGAAGCGGGGCTTACTTTGCGCCGTACCATCGCGCTTGCGATGAGCGCGCCGTAACAGGCATCAGAACAGCCAGCGCAGCGTGATCGTGGTTTCGTTGTCGCCGGGTTTGATCTCGAATTTCGCCTGATCGAAAGACGGCTGCTGGAATTTCGGTTTGGCGTCGTTGGAAAAACCGAAACGTTCGGTCGGAATCCCGAACCAGTCGAAATCCATCTTCTCGTTCTTGTTCTCGTCCTGAAACGTCTTGATGGCGTAGATGCCGGGCTTGAGATCCTTCAACGTCAGGATGGTCTCGCCGGGTATGGCGGGCACCACTGCGCCCGCCGTGGGCTGGCCATTGGTGCCGCCCCAATTGGCGCCATCGTACATTGCGATGCGGATGTTGCCGCGATTCTTGGACACGCGCTCGACCTTGATGGTGAGCGTGGCCAATTCCTCCGCACAGGCCGTTTGCGCAAAAACCAGCGCACAGCCAAGTGCCAGAGCGATCTTAATCGAGGTCGATCGAGACCGCATTGTCTCCCGCTTTCACCGTAATGGCGGCGTCATCGAAGGTCGGATGGCAATCGCGCACGCGCAGGCACAAATTGTGCGAAATGCCGTGCGGTTCGCCGGGATCGATCTGGCCGTTGTTGTTCTTGTCCTGATAGACCTCGATCACGTATTTGCCGCGCTGCACATCGCTCATCGGAACGATGGTCACGTCTTCGCCGGGATGGCGGCTTGAAGTGCGCACCGGTTGGGCGACCGAGCTGATCCATGATGCCTTGTCGTAAAGCGCCACATGCACAAAGCCCGCATCGATATCGGCGCCGCGCACGGTCACGGTCAGCGTAGAGGGCCTTGCCGCCAACGCCGCGCCGCCAAAAAGAAAACCGCCCGCAACGATCAACGCCGTTGCGCGCGGTGCTCTTTTGGCCAGGAAATGGCCGCTCACGCCAATCTTGGATCGAGCTTTTTGCAAGCTTCGATCAATCCCTTTACCGCATCGGCCGATTTGTTGAGCGCGGCTTTTTCATCCGCCGTCAGTTCGAGTTCGACGACGCGTTCCACGCCCTTTTCGCCGATTACGGCGAGCACACCGACATAAAGATCCTTGATGCCATACGCGCCATCGACATGGGCCGCGACCGGCAGCACGCGCTTCTTGTCATTCAGATAGGACTGCGCCATTTCGATACCGGCAGTGGCAGGGGCGTAGAAAGCCGAACCCGTCTTCAGCAGGCCAACGATTTCCGCACCGCCATCGCGCGTGCGCTGGATGATTTGGTCCAGGCGATCCTGCTTGAGCCAGCCCATCTTCACCAGTTCCGGCAACGGCACGCCAGCGACAGTGGAGAAGCGCGGCATCGGCACCATCGTGTCGCCATGGCCGCCGAGCACGAAGGCCGACACATCTTCCACACTCACATTCATTTCCTCGGCGAGGAAGTGACGGAAGCGTGCAGAGTCCAGAACGCCCGCCATGCCGACGATCTTGTTGTGCGGCAGGCCGGAGAATTGGCGCAGCGCCCACACCATCGCGTCGAGCGGATTGGTGATACAGACGACGAACGCGTTCGGCGCATGGGCCTTGATGCCCTCGCCCACCGCGCTCATCACTTTCAAATTGATGCCCAGAAGATCGTCGCGGCTCATGCCCGGCTTGCGCGGCACGCCTGCGGTCACGATCACCACTTCGGCGCCCGCGATGTCGGTATAGGAGTTGGTGCCCTTCAGCTTCACATCGAAGCCTTCGATGGGACCGGCCTGCGAGAGGTCGAGAGCCTTGCCTTGCGGCAGCCCTTCCATGATGTCGAACAACACCACGTCGCCCAGTTCCTTGAGGCCGATCAGATGGGCCAGCGTTCCGCCGATCTGTCCGCCGCCGATAAGCGCGATTTTCCTGCGAGCCATGAAAGATATCCTGTGTTTGGAGGGCTGGGCGGGTTCCTAGCGCGCGAAAGAGGCGCGTGCAACCATGGAGAATAGTTGACTTTGCCTTTTTTTGTGGCCACAATAATGAAGATCACATTCGACCCCGCAAAACGGGAAAAAACGCTGGCGGAACGAAAGCTGGATTTCGCCGAAGCCGAACTGGTTTTTGCGGGACTGAACTACACGTTCGAGGATGACCGTTCCGACTACGGTGAAAGCCGCTACATCACGGTCGGCCTCTTGCGTGCAAGGATGGTGGTTCTCGTCTGGACGCCGCGTGGAAATGCACGGCATGTCATCTCGTTTAGGAAAGCCAATGACCGTGAAACGAAAAAATACAAAAGCCGCCTGGGTTGATCCCGACGACGCCCCTGAATTGACGGACGATTTCTTCGACCGTGCTCAAATCGCCGTCGGCGAAAAGATCATACGCCCTGCCAATGGCACATTGACCAAGCGTGGACGTCCCAAACTCTCAGCGCCAAAGAAATCCGTCCATCTGCGATTGTCCCCTGACGTGCTGGCTTACTTCAGGAAGACAGGTCCGGGCTGGCAGACGCGCATCGACGAAGCATTGCGTAAGGCCGCCAAACTGAGCGCACGCAAGCCCTGATTATTCGGCGATCAGGCGCAGGAAAACCATGGCGCCGCGCGGGTCGCCGTCATAGGCGGCGTCGAGGCTTTGGCCCACGAAATCGAAATCGTAGAGGGCGCCCAGACCAAGCTTCAGATGGTCGGCCACAGGCACGTCGCGGATGGCGCCCACCGACAGTTTGCCTGCCCGCGCGACCGTGCCGCTCGCGAGCAATTCGGCGTTCTCTTCCCACTCCGCGCGGGTGAACACCGTCCACAGATCGGCAGGCTTCCATTCGGCTTCGGCGAGCAGCGCGTTGAGCTTGTCGCCAGGACCGGTGCGTTTGAGACCCCAGGCCAGCGTGGCTGCCACCGAGCCCCAGTTTTCGATGGGCGTCACATAGGTGGCGCTTGCGGTGTAACGCAGCTCGTTTTCCGCGGGTTCCAATTGCTCGGGACTTTTGAGGAAGCCCAGCGAAGCCTGCAGCGACCAATGCTCGTTCGGATTCCATGAAAGGCGCGCGGCCGTGCTGTCGAAAGATGCTGCATCGAAATTGAAACGGTATTGATCGGGTTCGCGGCCGGTGAAACGCGAAACCTCCAGCTTCCAATCGTCGTGAACGAAGCCTGCGGTCAACACGCCGAACGTGATGTGCGTGGAATCGAGCCAGTGATGGCTGATCGGCGCTTCGGGATTGTCCGCCCCCGATGCACGGTGCATGAACGCGGCCGGGCCAAGCGCTGGTTCGCCCGGATAGCCGAAGTAAAGAAATGCGCTGTTTTCCGTATCGAAACGATGTGCAGCGGTGCCGGACAATTCCATCAGCAGATCGTGCGGATGCTGGCGGTCTACAAGATGCGTCGTGCCATCGGCCGTTTCGCCCGTCGCCAGAAGCAGCGGATACCCGCGCGTTCCCATGAACGGATCGGGGCTCAACATGGCGCGGAATTGCAGCGCGTCGGACGCGCCGAAATCGCGGCGCGCCATGCCCATCGCCATGCCGGCGAGGAACGCCATGTCGTCACCACGCACACCGCTTTGCCAATCGTAGATCGCGTCGAGCCGTAGATGCCCCATCAGCATCCAGTCGCCTGCCATGGCGTGAATGCCGTCATGGCTTGCCGCATCGGGCTGCCAGCTTGTGCCGGAGGCATCGCGCGTCATCGGATAAGAGCCGAGCACGCCCTGCCCCATGTCGCTCATATCCATATGCGACATGTCCATGCCGGACATATCCATGCCCGCCATGTCGTCCGCGAATGCGGGCACACAGCCGAGGAACAGGGCGAAGGCCGCAATGCGCATCATGAGCGTCAACGGGCGTAGCGGCTGAAGAGATCGGCCAGTTCGGCGAACTTCTGGCGCGCATCGGCGGCATCGCCGCTTTCGATGGCGTGGGCCACACAATGGTCGGCGTGGCCCTTCAGGATCTCGTCCTCCACCTTGCGCAGAGCGGCCTTGATCGCCTGCACCTGGTCCAGAACCTCGATGCAATAGCGCTCCTCCTGCAGCATACGGGAGACGCCCCGAACCTGGCCTTCCAGACGGGACAGGCGGGAAAGCAATGTGGTGCTTGGCTTTGGCATGTATACCCCTATGGGGTATATAATTTTCCGAGGCAAGCCTCTTGACCGCGCCAACGGGTCACGCTGCACTGCAACATGGCCGGGTTAGACTCCGGCTCGTGTGTTCTTGTGGGGTGATGCGATGGCGAGGCGGAAGGTTCTGAAAACGGAGCGTGGTGTGACGCTGACGGAGGAAATCCTGTTCGGGGGCGAACCGCGCCAGAAGATCGACATCGCCTACACGGTGAAGAGCAAGCGCAGGCCGGAAGGAAAGACCTTCGACAACAAAGCCGCGGCCACCAAATATTACAAAGTGCAGGTCTCGTTCGCGCCGCCGGAATGAGGCGCGCATCCTGAAAAAGCAAACGGGCAGGAGGCTTGCGCCACCCGCCCGTCGCTAACTCGACGTCTTAAGACCGGTCTTAGACCGACGTCTTCAGTTCTTTCGAAGCACGGAAGGCGACCTTCTTGCTCGCCTTGATCTTGATCGCTTCGCCGGTCGCCGGGTTGCGGCCCATGCGGGCAGCGCGCTTGCGGACCTGCAGAATACCCAAGCCGTTCAGGCGAATACGCACGCCCTTCTTGAGCTGCTTGGTGATGATGGCGGCGAAGTCTTCCATGAGGGCATTCGCGGCCTTGTTGGTCAGCTCATGCTTTTCAGCGAGCTGAGCCGCCAGTTGCCGGGTGCTCATCGTTTCCGTCTTCGTCTTCGCGGCGGCTTTTGCCATGGGTTGCTCCTGTTGGCGAATCACAAATGATGCCCGAATTTACTGCATTTCCTGCAAGGCGCGAGAGCCCTGCAAGCGAAAAATGCCGATTCTAGGGGATTATTTGCGCTTTTCTGTCACGCCGCATCGATGAAGCCGCCCATCTGACGATTCCAGAGCCTGGCATAGGCCCCGCCTTTGGCCAGCAATTCGCGGTGCGGGCCGTCTTCGATGATGTGTCCCGCTTCGAGATAGACGATGCGGTCCATGCTGGCGACGGTGGACAGGCGGTGGGCAATGGCGATCACCGTGCGGCCCTGCATCAGCGTCCAGAGCCCTTCCTGGATCAGGTGTTCGGACTCCGAATCGAGCGATGAGGTAGCCTCGTCCAGAACCAGGATTTTGGCGTCTTTTACGAGCGCACGGGCAATCGCCACGCGCTGGCGCTCGCCACCGGAAAGCTTGATCCCCTGTTCGCCCACGATGGTGCCATAACCGGTGGAGCGGGCCTGAATGAATTCGTGCGCATGGGCATCGCTGGCCGCGCGCATCACGGCATCTTCTTGTGCGTTCGGTTTGGCGTAGCGGATGTTGTCGCGCACCGCACGGTGAAAAACGCCCGGTGTCTGCTGCACTTCGGCGATGCCTTCGTTGAGCGAATCCCAGGTGACGAGCGAGATGTCCTGCCCATCGATCAGGATGCGCCCCGCCTGCGGCTCGTATTGACGGCGCAACATCTTCACCAGCGTCGACTTGCCCGCACCCGATGGGCCGACGAGGCCCACCTTCTCGCCCGCTTTGATGTCGAGCGACAGATCGGCAAATACGACCTGACCATCGGGATGCGCAAATCGGATGTGCTGAATGCTGATCGCGCCTTCGCTGACGACGAGCGGCTTGGCATCGGGCGCATCGACGATCTCGTGGTGCTGGCTGACGAGTTCGAGCGCTTCGGCCAGCGTGCCCAATTGTTCGAAATAATCGAGCATGCGGAACGACAATTCCTGCACGCTGCGTGCAATCGACGAGCCCAGGAAATAGACCATCGCGAACGTGCCGAGCGTGATCGCGCCGGAAAGCGCATCCATGCTGGCCGCAGCCAGCAAACCGATCAGCAGCGCCAGAGTGGCGAACTGCATGAAGGTTCGCATCACGATGAGAAAGCGGCGCAAACGCCGCGAGGCGTTCATCTCGTCGGTCAGGAAGAACGAAAGGAAACGCCGCTCATAGGCAGCCTTGGCGAAAGCGCGCACCAGATCGGCATTGGTGATGGCATCGATCAGGCGGCCGGTCGACGTGGACACCTCTTCCGAAAAGTTCTTCGACAGCAGCACGCAACGCCGCGCCAGGCTGATCACGATGCCAAGATAAAGAACGGTCCAGGCAAAAAGGATCACCGCATAAGTGACATTGGCGGTGAACATCAAAATGCCGCCGACGATCACAAGCCCGGTCACCCGCACCATGTCGAGGCACAGAATGTTCAGGATCGAAACGGTGGCCTGTCCCGCCTGCTTGATCTTCTGGCCGAGCTTGCCGGCAAAATTCTCCTGGAAGTAACGCGGCGAATGACCGAGCAGATAACCGAAGAGATATTTCTGGGCGAGTGCGCGCATGCGGGGCGAGGTATCGATGTCGATCCACTCATAGCCGCGATAGATGAAGGCTGCCGAAATCCAGATCACGCCGAACAATGCCACCCACGGCAGAACGGCTTGGCCGAAGGTTTGATGTTTGTGCACCGCCTCGGTGATGGCGTTGATCAGATGCGAAAGTGCGAGCGGCCCGAACGCATCGATCGCGGCACCAATGGCTGCAAGCGCCACAAGAACAGTGACACGCACGGGATAATGACGGCGCACCAGAAGCCAGATGAACGCAAAAGGAGATGCAGGAATTTCCGCAAGCGGCTGGGCTTCGGCGAGAGCTTCTTCGCGCGAAAGAACTTCATCGGGAACGACGTGACGGGTCACAGCACACACGCTGCCTTTAGGGGGCGCGGAGAATACTTAGACCTAATATGTTTGACAGTGGGTGAAGCCGATATTTTTCGCCTGTGGCGAAAAAGTAATTAGGCCTCGGCTTCGGTGCGCTCCGCACGTTCGGCGATACGCGCGCCTTTGCCCTGACGTCCGCGCAGGTAATAAAGCTTCGCGCGGCGCACCTTGCCCTTGCGGACAACGGTAACCGAATCCACCAGCGGGCTGTAAACCGGGAAGACGCGTTCCACGCCTTCGCCGTAAGAAATCTTCCGCACCGTGAAACTTTCGTTCAGGCCTTCGCCCTGGCGCGCAATACACACGCCTTCGAACGCCTGCAGGCGCTCACGCGTCTTGGTCTGCTTCGCCTTTTCGTCATAGGACTGCTCGACCACCTTGACGCTGACCTTCAGCGTGTCGCCGGGACGGAAATCGGGGAGGGCTCTGCCGCCGCGGACGGTTTGCATCTGCTCGGCTTCGAGCTGTTTCAGGATGTTCATGGCGGTCAACTCCGGCGGCGGAAAATTCGAAAGGAGCGGGCGTATAACCTAGCCTTTCGGCTTTTCATAGAGGGCCCAAAGGTCGGGACGCCGCGCCCTGGTCAGCCCTTCGGCCTGCGCCCGCCGCCATTTGGCAATTTCCGAATGATTTCCACCAGTTAGCACAGAAGGGATGTCCCGCCCCTCGAAGCTCTGTGGCCTTGTGTATTGCGGGTATTCGAGGAGCCCGTTTTCAAAGCTCTCTTCCGTGGGCGAGGCCTCGGCCCCCAGAACCCCCGGGATCAGCCGGACGGCGGCTTCGATCAGGGCCATGGCAGCGATTTCGCCCCCCGCCAGCACGAAGTCACCCAGACTGACCTCTTCGAGGTTACGGGCTTCGATGGTTCGTTGGTCCAGCCCTTCGAAGCGGCCACACAGAAGCGTGACGCCGGGACCGGAGGACAGCTCGCGCACGCGCGCCTGCGTCAGCGGCTTGCCGCGCGGCGAGAGATAGATCTGCGGCGTGCCGTTTGCCGCCGCATCGAGCGCGGCACAGGCCACATCGGCGCGCATCACCATGCCGGGACCACCGCCAGACGGCGTGTCGTCCACCGTACGATGTTTGCCCAAACCGTGCTCGCGGATATCGCGCACGTCGAGCGACCAGAGATTTTTCTCCAGCGCCTTGCCGAGCAGCGACGCACCAACCGGTCCCGGAAACATGTCCGGGAACAATGTCAGTACGGTGGCGCGCCAGCTCATAGATCGAGCTTGAAGCCTTCGTGCGTCTGCAGGAAGCCGAGGCGGCGATAGAAGAGATGGGCGCGCGTGCGGCGCTTGTCGGAGGTCAATTGCACCAGTTTGCAGCCTGCGGCTTTGGCCTGCGCGATGGCTTCCTTCATCAGAATGGTGCCGATGTTCTGGCCACGCGCTTTCGACGACACGCGCACGGATTCGATGATCGCGCGTTTGGCGCCTTGCCGCGAAAGGCCCGGCACATAGACGATCTGAAGCGAACCGGCGATCTCGCCATCCTGTTCGGCGACAAGAACGCGGTTGTCGGGATTCTTGGACATTTCATCGAACGCGGCGGAATAAGCAGGCAACAGATCGCCCTTGGCCTGTTCGCGGCCTTCGGCGATGTCATCGTCGGCGAGCAGCGCCACCAACGTTTTCAGGTCTTCCTTGACTGCGTTGCGGAATGTGATGTCGCTCATTCGACGGTTCCTTTGGTTTCCGCTTCGACTTCCTCGGGCACGGCAATGATAACGCGCCCGGACTCGATTTCGATGACAGGCACGACCTCGCGAGTGAACGGCAGCAGCACCGTATCGCCGTCGTCGCGGGCGATTTCGATCACGTCGCTCGCACCGAAATTGCGCAGGGCCGAGACGGTGCCGAGCACCCTGCCCTCCGCATCTTCTGCGCGAAGGCCGATCAGATCGGCGTGATAGAACTCTTCCTCGTCGGCCGCGGGCAGCGCGGTGCGCGAAACGAAGAGTTCGGTGCCTTTCAGGCTTTCGGCCCCGTTGCGATCGGCGATTTCCGCAAAGCGCGCAATCGCCTCATCGGGCTTGTTCGCGCGTGTGTGCGTGACGGTGAAGCTGCGCCCGTCTTCGGTGTGCAGCGGGCCGTAGGCGCCAAGCGTGTCGGGCGAGTGGGTGAAGGTTTTCACCTTCACCTCGCCTTTCAGGCCGTGTGCGCCGATCACGGCGCCGAGCAGAACGTTGCGCGTCATCGCGCAAGTCCAACCTTACGCAGCAGCGTCCGAAGAGGCGGCGCTCGCAGCTGCCGCTGCTCGCTCCTGCGCCTTCTTCTTCGGCTTGGCTTTTTCCGGGTTGCTCTTCTGGAGCGGCTTCACCAGGCCTGCATTGGCCAGGAAGCGGTGCACGCGGTCGGTCGCAGTCGCGCCTTTCGCCAGCCACGCCTTGGCCTGTTCGAGGTCGAGCTTCAGGCGGTCGGCATGATCCTTCGGCAGAAGCGGGTTGTAGAACCCGATCTTCTCGATGAAACGGCCATCACGGCTGGAGCGCGAATCCGCGATCACGATGTTGTAGTGCGGACGCTTCTTCGTGCCGCCGCGCGCCAGTCTGATCTTCAAAGCCATATCTGTTTTCCTTCTCTCTAAATTATTTCCGGTTGCTTATTTCCGGGTGGGCATCATGCCCGGCGGAAGTTGGGGCATGCCGCCCCCCATCAATCCCGAAAGACCGGCGGGCAGTTTGCCGCCCATCTTTCCCATCTTCTTCATCATGTCCGACATCTGCCGGTGCATTTTTAGAAGCTTGTTAACCTCGCTCACCTCAACGCCCGCACCTGCTGCAATACGCTTGCGGCGCGAACCATTGATGATGTCGGGTTTGGTGCGTTCGGTCTTGGTCATCGACAGGATGATCGCTTCCTGACGCGACAAAAGCTTGTCGTCCAATCCGGCTGCACTCAGTTGATCTTTCACGCGGCCGACGCCGGGGAGCATCGCGAGCACGCCCTGCATGCCACCCAGCTTTTTCATTTGACGAAGTTGTTCGGCGAGATCGTCCATATCGAACTCGCCCTTCTTCATCTTGCGGGCGATTTTCTCGGCTTTTTCCTTGTCGAGCGTTTCGGCGGCCTTTTCGACCAGGCTCACCACGTCGCCCATGTCGAGGATGCGGCCCGCGACGCGTTCGGGATGGAAGGCTTCGAGCGCGTCGAGCTTTTCACCGACGCCGAGGAACTTGATCGGCGCGCCGGTGACCATGCGCATCGAAAGGGCTGCACCACCGCGTGCATCGCCATCGGCGCGGGTCAGCACGATGCCCGAAAGCTTCACGCGTTCGTTGAAGGATTTGGCGATGTTCACCGCATCCTGACCGGTGAGCGAATCCGCCACCAGCAGGGTTTCGTGCGGCTTCACCTGATCGCGAACCTGAGCCACTTCGCTCATCAACGCTTCGTCAATGTGCTGGCGGCCCGCGGTATCGAGAATGAGAACGTCGTAACCGCCGACGCGCGCGCTGGCGAGCGCGCGTTTGGCGATATCGACCGGCTGCTGGTTGGCGACGATGGGAAGCGTGGCGACGCCTGCCTGTTCGCCCAAAATCTTCAACTGCTCCATCGCGGCGGGACGGCGCACGTCGAGCGAGGCCATCAGCACGCGTTTCTTTTCGCGTGTCTGCAGCATCAGCGCGAGCTTGGCGCTGGTGGTGGTCTTACCGGAACCTTGCAGGCCCACCATCAGGATCGGCGCGGGCGGCGAACCGATATCGAGTGCGGCGTTGTCCGCGCCCAGGATTTCGACCAGCACATCGTGGACGATCTTGACCACCTGCTGGCCGGGCGAGACCGAGCGAATGACTTCGTTGCCGATGGCGCGCGGGCGGACGCGGTCGATGAAATCCTTGACGACGGGCAGCGCCACATCGGCATCGACCAGCGCGGTGCGGACTTCGCCCAGCGCTTCCTCGACATCGGCCTCGGACAGCGCACCGCGACCACGCAAACGGTCGAACACGCCACCTAGACGCGACTGCAAGGATTCAAACATCGACAAACTCCCAAACACCAACGCCCCAGGGGGCGCACCTGCGCTGCCTGGGGTCGATCCTGGGCCGGGCCCAGGACCGGAAAAAGCAGAAGCCTTTCCGGATGGCGCGGGTTTTAGGCTTGGGGAAAGCCCCAGTCAACGCTAAGGAATTGTCCCGAAATTCCAGCCGGATACCCCCCATGACGGTCCATGGAAGCTGCCTCTGCGGCACAGTCCGCTACGAAGTCCGCCAGCCTTTCGACAGGTTCCTCTATTGCCACTGTTCGCGCTGCCGCAAGGCCACGGGCACCGCGCACGCCGCCAATGCGGTGGTGGCGCCCGAAGCTTTCCGCTGGACAGCCGGGGAAGACAATCTGGTGCGCTACGACCTTTCGACCGCGCGAAGTTTCGCCACCGCCTTCTGCAAGACCTGCGGCTCGCCGATGCCACATCTGACGCGCAGCGGCCTGCGCGTGATCGTGCCCGCGGGTTCGCTGGATGAAGAGCCCAATGCCAAACCGACTTGCCACGCCTATTGGGGCTCGCGCGCGGATTGGTACGAGGGCGATCCCGATCTGCCGAAGATGGAGGAAGCGGCTTTCTAAGTCGCTTGCGGCAACGCTTTGCGGCCAAGCATCCGGTCCAACGAGATCATGCCGAGATTGAGCGCGAAGAAGAACACCAGCAACACTGCGCCGTTGATCATCACTTTCAGATAACCAAGCGCGTTCACATCGACGAACGGATAAGGATACCAGTTGACGCGCAAGCCTTCCGCAAGCGTGTAAATGAAGTAGAGGAACGGATAGATGAGCCACCAGACAGCGTGGCTCCAGCGCGTTTCGCCTTTCGGCACGAAGACGAGCCAGTAAACAATCGTCACCGCCGGCATCACATAATGCAGGCCAACATTTGCCACCAATTGAATGCCGTGCGGATTCCACGATTTGCTGAGCAGCACATAATAAATGAGCCCGACGATAATGATGTAAACCGTTGCTGCCGCTATTGCCGGCGGACGCGGCGCACGGTCCAGTAGGGAAAGCGTCAGCAGAACGGCAACGAGCGTGTTGGTTGTCACCGTGAAATAGCTTGCGAAACGTATGAAGGCTTCGGCGAAGGGCAATCCTTCCGCCGAGAACCGGTCGACCACGATATGAAACTGGAGCGCGAGTGCGACCCATGCGAAGACGACTGCAACAAGCAGATAAGATTTGCGCGCAGTCATACAGCGCCCCCGCTTCCCTCTGCGCGCCAAATTAATTCAGCCCCAGCTTCTGCGCCAGATAGACGAACGACAAGCCCCACATCTCTGCGGCCTGACGATGGTCGGCTGCCGCCGCATGCCCACCTTCGGTGTTTTCGTAGAACAGAACGTTGTGGCCCTGCGCTTCCATCTTGGCGGCCATCTTGCGGGCGTGGACGGGTGTGACGCGGTCATCGCTTGTCGCCGTCACGAACAGCACGGGCGGATACTTTTTGCTCGCGCTGACATTTTGATACGGCGAATAGGTGAGGATGTAATCGCGCATTTTGGGATCGGCGGGATCGCCATATTCGGCTTCCCATGAGGCGCCCGCACCGATCTGCGTGTAGCGGATCATGTCGATCAGCGGCACCTGGCAAACCACTGCGCCCAGAAGATCTGGCCGTTGCGTCATCACAGTCGAAACCAGCAAACCGCCGTTCGATCCGCCCATGATTCCCAATTGTTTGGGCGTGGTGAGACCGCGCTTTTCGAGATCTTCGGCCACCGCCTCGAAATCGTCGAACGCCTTCTGGCGGTTGGTTTTCAGCGCCTGATCGTGCCACGACGGCCCGAATTCGCCGCCGCCACGGATATTGGCCAGAACATAGGTACCGCCCTTCGTTTCCCACAGCTTGCCGAAATTGGCGGAGTAGCTGGGCGTCATCGAAATCTCGAAACCGCCATAGCCATAAAGCACGGTTGGGCGCGGGCCTTTCGCATCTTTCTGGCGCACGACGAAATAGGGAATCTTTGTGCCGTCTTTCGAGGTGGCTTCGAATTGCTCGGTCACCAGACCGCTCGCATCGAAGCGCGCGGGCAGCGATTTGATGGCTTTGGGTTTGTCGCTGCCGTCGTCATGATAAAGCGTCGGCGGAACGAGGAAACTTTCGAAATTGAATTCGGCTTCCGGCCCGAAATCGTTGGCGGAGACGATGCCTGGCGAACCGCCTTGGGGCAGATCGAGTTTGGTTTCGTTCCATTTGCCGTCGCCGAAACGGAAGACGTGGATGCTTCCCGTCACATTGTGGAAGATCGCCGTGTAAACCGCATCGCGTCCGGTCGCCACCTCTTCCACCGAACTGCGCGCATCCGGCGTGTAAAGCACGGTCGCGAGCGGAAACATTTTGGTGCGCAGATAGCTGCGGATCGGAAAAGCGATCAGCGAACCTTTGGGGATCGGCGTTTGTCCTTCCTGCTGCGCCCACGGCTCGCGCAAAGTGGCGAGCATCTGGCCTTTGGTGACGCCTTTCACATTGGCCGAGAGCGGCAGCGGGATTTTGATCGCGCTGCCATCGGGCAGCAGCGTGTAATACTCGGTTTCGAAAAAGCTTGGCGCGTTCTGGATGATCGGGATCGTGCCGTCCGGTCCTTCGAACGATACAAGCTCAACGCCCACATCGATTTCTTTGCCTTCGAACACCGTCTTGGCGTCGGCAATCGGCTGGCCGCGTTTCCACAGTTTGACGATGCGGGGATAGCCGCTGGTGGTCAGCGAGCCTTTGCCGAAATCGGTGCCGAACAGCACTGTGTCGTCGTCCACCCACGCCACGCTCGATTTGGCTTCGGGCAACGCAAAGCCGTCTGTCACGAACGACCGGCTCGCCAGATCGAATTCGCGCACCACCGTCGCGTCGCCGCCGCCGGGGGAAAGTTCGACGAAGCAGCGTTTCAAATCCGGCGTGCAGCTTCCGCCGTGAAACACCCAGCTCTTGCCCTCTTCCTTCGACAGCTTGTCGATATCGAGCAGCGTTTCCCATTTGGGGTTGGCGGTCTGGTAATCGGCGATGGTGGTGCGCCGCCAGATGCCTTTGGGATTGGCCGCGTCCTGCCAGAGGTTGAAGATGTAATTCTGCTTCATGCTGCCGAAAGGGATGCGATCCTGCGCATCCATCACCTTCAGGATCTGGTCGTAATATTGCTGGTAGCGCGGATCGGCCTGCAGCACCTGGAACGTGCGCGCGTTCTGTTCCTTCACCCAGGCGAGCGGCTTTTCGCCGTGGATGTCTTCCAGCCAGAGATAAGGATCGTTCTGTTCCACACTTGCTCCTTGGGCGGCACCCGCCGCCAAAACCGCCAGAATCGCTACCGCCGCAAGCCGCATCGCCTTGTTTCCTCTGCCGTTCCTCGCCATTTGAAAAGGCTGGACGGCCCGGTCAACCCGCCACTGGCAGGGGGCGGGGGTTCACCCTATAAGGCGGCTCATGACGGCGTTCCTCAAAATGCACGGCCTCGGCAACGATTTCGCGGTGTTCGACGCGCGGAAACAGGCACTTGCGTTCGATGCTGCCACTGCCCGCGCCATCGCGGACAGAAGGCTGGGAGTCGGCTGCGATCAGGTGATTGTGATCGCGCCCGCAGCCAACGGCGCGGACGCCGCCATGCGCATCTACAATTCCGACGGCGGCGAAGTGGAAAGCTGCGGCAACGCCGCGCGCTGCGTGGCGCAATTGCTGATGGCCGAGAAGGGTGCGGACACCATACGGCTCGAAACCGTGGGCGGCCCGCTTGTCTGTTCCCAGGATAACGGGCTTGTCACAGTCGACATGGGTGCGCCGCGTTTCGAATGGAAAGACGTGCCGCTGTCGAACGCTGTCGATACCAACAGGTTCAGCTTTTCGGTGGATGGCGTTTCGCTGGAAGCATCGGCCGTTTCGGTCGGCAATCCGCATTGCGTGATCTTTGTGGGCGATGCGGAGAACGCGCCGGTGAGCGATGTCGGCCCGCTGATCGAACACCATTCGCTATTCCCCGAACGGGTGAACGTGGAATTCGCCACTGTCCAATCGCGCGGGCGCATCCGCATGCGGGTGTGGGAACGCGGCGCGGGCATCACGCAGGCTTGCGGAACGGGCGCATGCGCGACGGCGGTTGCTGCTGCTCGGCGTGGGCTCAGCGATAGAAAAGTCGATGTGGTTCTCGATGGCGGCACGCTCACCATCGAATGGCGCGAGAGCGATGGGCATATATTGATGACCGGCCCGGCCACGCTTGCGTATCGCGGCGAAATCGAGCTTTCGGGCACGCGCTGATGGGCCTGGACGTCGTCACCTTTGGCTGCCGCCTGAACGCCTATGAAAGCGAAGCGATTAAGGCGCGCGCGGGCGAAGCGGGCCTCTCCGACGCCATCGTCTTCAACACTTGTGCTGTCACAGCAGAAGCCGTGCGCCAATCGCGGCAGGCGATCCGCAAGGCACGCCGTGAGAACCCCGGCAAACGCATCATCGTGACGGGCTGCGCCGCGCAGACCGAAACCGAAACCTATTCCGCCATGCCGGAAGTCGATTTCGTGATCGGCAACCAGGAAAAACTGGAAACCCGTTCCTATGCCGATTTCATCGGCGGGGCGGAACGGGTGCGCGTCAACGACATCATGGCGCTCAAGGAAACCGGCGCCCAGTTCGTGGACAGTTTCGAGGGTCGCGCGCGCGCCTTCCTGCAGGTGCAGAACGGCTGCGATCACCGCTGCACCTTCTGCATCATTCCTTATGGCCGTGGAAATTCGCGCAGTGTGCCGATGGGCGCGATAGTCGATGAAGCGCGACGGCTGACCGAGAACGGCTTTCCCGAAATCGTGCTGACGGGAGTTGACCTAACGTCCTATGGCGCCGATCTGCCGGGTGCGCCTAGCCTTGGCGCGCTCGTGCGCAAGATTCTCAAGCTTGTGCCCGAATTGAAGCGCCTGCGCATTTCCTCCATCGACTCCATCGAGGCCGATGACGAGTTGATGCGCGCGATTGCGGAAGAGGAACGGCTGATGCCGCACTTCCATCTTTCCGCGCAATCGGGCGACGACATGATCCTCAAGCGCATGAAGCGCCGCCATAGCCGCGCCGATACGATCCGGTTTTGTGAAGACGTGCGTTCGCGCCGTCCCGATGCCGCATTCGGCGCGGATTTCATTGCCGGTTTCCCGACCGAGACCGATGAGATGTTCGAAAACACACTGCGTCTGGTGGACGACGCGGGCCTTTCGATGCTGCACGTCTTTCCGTTCAGCCCGCGCAAGGGAACCCCCGCCGCGCGGATGCCGCAACTTTCCAAGCCGCTGGTCAAGGAACGCGCCGCCCGGTTGCGCCTGCATGGCGAGAGCGCTCTGGCCGCAAGACTGCGTGCGCTTGTTGGAACGGAACAAATGTTGCTGGTGGAAAAGACCGGTATGGGACGCACGTCCTGCTTCGCGTCTGCACATTTCGAAGGCGACGCTGCGTCAGGCGCGATTGTGCGCACGAAGATTGCAGGCGCGGATACAACATCGTTGAAGGCCGAACTGCTGCAATGATCAAAACCTTCGGGCAAACACCGCCTCCGCCGACCTTCTTCGAAAAACTCAAGGCGGGGCTTTCGAAAAGCACAGGCACGCTTGGCGAAAACATTACCGGCATCTTCACCAAGAAGAAGCTCGACGCGGCGACCCTGGGCGAACTCGAAGAAGCGTTGATCCGTGCCGATATGGGGGCTGCGCAAGCCGCGAAAATTTCCGCCGCCGTCGGTGCAGGCCGTTACGACCGCGAAATTTCCGAAGGCGAAATCAGATCCATCCTTTCGGACGAACTCACCAAACTGCTGATGCCCGCCGAGAAGCCGCTCGACATCGACAGCAGCAAGAAGCCGTTCGTCATTCTGGTTGCCGGCGTGAATGGCACCGGCAAGACCACGACCATCGGCAAGATCGCCAAGCGGCTCACCGGCCAGGGTTTGAAGCTGGTGCTAGCGGCGGGCGACACATTCCGCGCAGCCGCCATCGAGCAGCTTCAGATATGGGGCGAACGCACCGGCGCCGAAGTCATAGCCCGTGCCGCGGGCGCGGACGCCGCTGGCCTTGCCTTCGATGCCATCGAACGGGCCCGCGCGGTCGAGGCCGACGTTGTGCTGATCGACACGGCGGGCCGCCTTCAGAACAAGGCAGGCCTGATGGCCGAATTGGAGAAGATCGCCCGGGTCATCAAGAAGCTCGACCCCACCGCCCCCCATGCCGCCCTGCTTGTGCTGGACGCCACGACCGGCCAGAACGCCATCTCGCAGGTCGAGGCGTTCAAGGCGGCGGTCCCGCTGACCGGGCTGGTTATGACCAAGCTCGACGGGACGGCCAAGGGGGGAATTCTGGTGGCGCTGGCGGCAAAGTTCGGCCTTCCCATCCACTTTATAGGTGTGGGCGAAGGAGCCGAGGATCTTCAGCCCTTCGTGGCGGCCGATTTCGCCCGCGCCCTGACGGGGGTGTCATGAACCAGGCGGCCCAAAAGCAGCTCCGGCGGCTGGCACTGGACCTGGGGCCGGTGCTGCTGTTCTTCGGGGCCTTCAAATTCTCGAACATCTATGTCGCGACCGGCATCTTCATGGTGGCGGTCACCGTCGCGCTCGCGGTCGGCTATTGGCTGGAACGCAAGATCTCGCCGATGCCAGCGTTTACCGCGGTGCTCGTTTTGGTGTTCGGCGGGCTCACGCTCTATTTGCAGAACGACACCTTCATCAAGATGAAGCCGACGGTGCTCTACGCATTCTTCGGTGTGTTGTTGTTGGGTGGTCTTACGGTGAACCGTCTCTTCATCAAATATGTTTTCGGTCAGGCATTCGAACTGACGGAAGAAGGTTGGCGCAAACTGACTCTCAGATGGGGACTGTTCGCCTTCGCGCTTGCCATCGCCAACGAGATCATCTGGCGACACTTCTCGACGGATGTCTGGGTGAATTTCAAAGTGTGGGGAATCTACCCACTGTTCTTCCTGTTCGCGTTGGCGCAGACACCGCTCATTCTCAAACACGAGATCGCGGACGACAAAAAAGATTAGCGTACGTTACCGGTGGCACCGTTCGGATTTGTAAACGGCGCGATCACCATGTCATTGCGGGACTGACGCCAGTGTTCAAGCGCCCAGCGTGCGCTGGGGAATGCAATCTCCGTCCACGGAATGTCCTCCCAGTCAAATAGCCGCACCTCCAGACTTTCGGGTCCGGCAGCGAAGTAAGGCTGCACCAGACGCGCACGGTACATCAGTTGCACCTGGCTGATGCGCGGCACGCTGTAGACGGCGAGCAACAGGTCCAGCGAGATGTCCGCGCACGCTTCTTCCAACGCTTCGCGGCGCGCGCCGTCTTCCGGGGTTTCGTGTTCTTCGAGGTATCCGGCAGGCAATGTCCAGTAGTTCTTTCGTGGTTCGATGGCTCTTCGACACAACAGAATGCGGTTTTCATGCACCACAACCGATCCCACCACGATCTTGGGATTGCTGTAGGAAACGTGCCCGCACTGGCCGCAGACATCTCGTTCCATCGTGTCGCCGTCGGGAACGCGCCGCACAAAATGTGGGCCGGGGCCGGGCAATGCGGAAATTTTATCGTTCGTCATTCGTTAAATTTGCCGCATGTGACCAGGGAGCGGAAGCAGGAAAAAAGATTCATTCCGCGAACGTAGAAACTGTTGTCGCGCACATTTCGTTTGTCTAAAGTTTCTTGGGCCTCGCGCGAGCGAGGGCCTCGTCGGGCCCGGCGTGACGCGGGAAGTGTCTCTCATCATCGGCGGGTTACAATACCAGGCGGGCGCAAGAGTGGGTTGGCTCAACGGTCCGGCGGCTAGGGGTGGTTCTATGACGATAAAAGGTCCGCGCAGGACGAACGGGGGGTTCGAACTGGCAGAGGCGCCATCGCATCTCATTAAAAGATGTCAGCAGTACTATGGCGATCTGTATGCGCGCGAAGCCGGTGCACAAGAACTGACCAAACAACAGTTCACGGTGCTCGCAGCTCTCGAACACAATGAAGGCGTGAGCCAGACGGCACTTGTCGAGATGACGGGCATCGACCGTTCGACGCTCGCCGAGATGGTGCGCCGCATGCTCGAAAAAGAATTGCTCAGCCGCGAACGCACCGAAGAAGATGCACGCGCCAATTCCGTTTCCATCACGCAGTCGGGACGCAAGGCATTGCGCAGCGCACGTACCGCATCGGATCGCGCCGAACGCGCGTTGCTGGATGCGCTGCCTTCCGCCGAACGCGCACGCTTTGTGAAAGCTCTCGCGATCATCGCGGAAGCTGCCTTGAAGCTGGAGCAGAATGGGGACGCGCGGCTGCGCCGCAAGGTCCGCCGCCGCCCCAGGTAGACTCTTTAATTGTCGCTCTTTCTGACGCCGAACCGGTGGCCGCTTCGGCGGAAAACGCTCTAAGCCCCTAAAATCACACCTTTATATCGAGGGTCGAACCGGGCCTGCGGAAGCCCTGGCCAGAGTCTGGCTGGGCTGTGGGCGCGGGGTTTTGCGGCTCTGCCTTGGCGAATTCCACTGGCTCGAAGGCCGGTTTCGCCGCCTCTTTCGGTGCGGGCGCGGGCGCGCCCAGGAACGATCCGAACACGCTCTTTTCCGGCTTGGTCTGCGCAGCGGCCTGCTGTTGTGCGGCCAAAAGAGAGGCGGAGCTGATCTGCATCACGCCATTTGTTCAGAGAAAGTTTACCAAACCCTGAAGATTAAAGTTTGGCGGCGGCAATGGCGGGCAGCAGTTGCTTTTCGTATTTGTCGCCTTCGGTGAGCGCGCCGCTGATGCGCGCGCGCACGATACCTTTGCCGTCGATCACGAAGGTCTCCGGCACGCCGCTCACGCCCCAATCGATTCCGGTGGCGCCATCGACCAGCGCGACACGCGCAAACGGATTTCCCACTTCGTCGAGAAACGCGCGCGCGTTCGCCGGCTTGTCGCGATAGGCGACACCGAACAATTGAATGTCCCTGTTGGTCGAAAGCTGTGTCAGCGCGGGCGCCTCCTGGCGGCACGGCGCGCACCACGACGCCCAGACATTGACCACCGTCACCTTGCCGCTTGCCAGTTCGCGCGGGCCGAAACCTTGCGCCTTCGCATCGAGCGCGGGCAGATCATGCTGGGGCACCAGCTTGCCGATCAGTGCGGAGGGAAGCTCACCGGGCGTCTGCGGCTGCGACAATTGATAAAACAGGACAATCGCCAGCACCGCGAAAGCCACAACGGGGATGATGTAGATCAGCCGCTTCATGGCGCGGTTTTCTCAAGTGCGGCGAGTTTTGCCTTTGCCCGGGAATAGCCGCGCAGGCACCAAACGATGACGCAAGCGATACCGAACACACTTATTCCGTATGCGGCCCAAACGAAATTCGCGTACTGGCCCATCGAAAACGCAGCGCTCATGACAGCCCCAGCATCAGGCTGCGCGCGCGGCGTTCCAGGATCTCGGTGCGGATGCGCATCGTCCAGAGCGTGAAGAACAACAGCGTGTAACCGACGGCCATCACGAACAGCGGCCACAGAAAGACCGCCGAGATCGACGGGCCCTCGCGGCGGAAGATGCTCTCGCCCTGATGCAGGGTCGTCCACCACTGGACCGAGAATTCGATGATCGGCAAGTTCACCGCGCCCACCAGCGCCAGGATCGCGGTGGCGCGGGCCGCGCGCGTTTCGTCTTCAATCGCATTCCAGAGCGCGATGTAGCCGAGATAGAGGAACAGCAGGATCAGGAACGAGGTCAATCGCCCGTCCCAAACCCACCACGCACCCCACATCGGCTTGCCCCACAACGATCCGGTGATCAGCGCGAGCGCGGTGAAGAGTGCGCCGATGGGTGCTGCCGTCTTCGCGGCCACATCGGCCAGCGGATGGCGGTTGATCAGACCGATGGCGGCCGAAAATGCCATCAGCCCATAGCTCATCATCGCCACCCAGGCCGCGGGCACATGCACGAACATGATGCGCACGGTGCTGCCCTGCTGGTAATCCGGGGGCACGTTGAAGGCGAGGAAAAGCCCCATCGCCAAAGCGATCGCGGCTGCGCCCGCGAGCCACGGCAGGATTGTGCCGCTCAGATCCATGAACCGTTTGGGGTTGGCGTATCGGAGCATATCGGGCGCTCTAGGCCTTCGGGGCGGGGGCGGCAAGCATGGGGCTCATCCTGCGAGATTGAGCCGCACGCCGGCCGCACAAGCAAACGGCGCCAGAACCACCGATACCAGTGAAAACGCGGCCAGAAGACCGAGCGCCCCGTTGGAAAGCCCATCGAGTGCGGCGATCACCGCACCGGCGCCGAAAATAACGGCAGGCGACAGCAGCGGCAGCACCACCAGCGGCAGGATCAGGCCACCTCTGCGGATGGATAGTGTGAGACTGGCGCCAATTGCCCCGATGGCGCTGACTGCCGGTGTGCCGATGAGCAATGAGAGCACAAGCGGCGGATAACCGCTCGGCGGCAATCCGAACAGAAGCCCCAGCAACGGCGATAACGCCGTAAGCGGAAGGCCCGTCGTCAGCCAATGCGCCGCGATCTTTGCAATGGCGGTTGCTTCAAGCGATTGCGGCGACAGCGCGATGAGATCGAGCGAACCGTCTTCGAAATCGGATTGAAACAACCGGTCCAGCGAAAGCAGCGCCGCCAGTGCCGCCGCAATCCAAAGTACGCCGCCAGCAATGCGCGCGAGCAATCTGAGATCGGGGCCGATACCTAACGGCACCAACGCCGCCACGCTGGCAAAAAACGCCAGCGCCAACGTCGCGCCGCCGCCCGCGCGAAACGCCAAGCGTATATCGCGTGAGAGAAGCGCGATCATGACCGTCCTCCCCCGCTTGCGGGGGAGGTGTCACGCGCGAGAGCGCGTGCGGAGGGGGTAAGTCTGCGTGCGCGACGACTGCCCCCCTCCACCGCTTCGCGGTCCCCCTCCCCCGCACGCGGGGGAGGATGAAGTGGGAGCGCGATCATCGGCTGGCCTCAAGCGTCAGCTTCACCGCTTCCAGCGCAATCGTCTCATGTGTGGCGACAACGGCGATCCCGCCCGTCGCGCAATGCTCGGCGAGCATCCGTTCGACGAGTTTCTTGCCCGCCACGTCGAGCGCCGCGAACGGTTCGTCCAGCAGCCATACCGCGCGCTTGCCTGATTTCAATCGTGCAAGCGCCAACCGCTTCTTCTGACCGGCGGAAAGATATTGCACGGGAAAATCGGCAGCACGCGAAAGCCCTGCCCATTCGAGCGTGACGCCGACATCGGCATCCCCGCCATAGAGGCGCGAAAAGAAGGTGAGATTTTCCTTCGCCGTCAGTTGCGATTTGAGCCCGTCCAGATGGCCGAACCAGCCGATGTGCTTGCCGCGATCTTCGGCATCGGCAATGTCATCGTTGCCGATACGCAGCGAAATCGTTCCGGCGGCGGGGGAAAGAAAGCCCGCGAGCATACGCAGAAGCGACGTCTTGCCGGCGCCGTTGGGGCCCTCGACGACGAGGGCCCTGCCCGGTTCCAGATAAAAATACAGATTGCGAAACAGCGCGCGGTCGCCGCGCACGCAAGCAAGATCTTCGACCTTTAGGCTTGCGAGCGCGGTGTTCAACTTATCCCGCGATGTATTGCGCGCCGTTCACCGTCATGGTGGCGCCGGTGATGAAGGCCGCGTTGTCGCTGGCGAGGAACACGGTCATCTGGGCGATTTCGTCGGCCTTGCCGAGACGGCCCACCGGGATCGTCGCGATGATGCCTTCCAGCACCTTCGGCGGCACGGCCTGAACCATTTCGGTGTCGATATAGCCCGGGCAGATCACGTTGACGGTGATGCCCTTCTTCGCCGTTTCCTGCGCGAGCGCCTTGGTGAAGCCGATGATGCCGGCCTTGGCGGCAGAATAGTTGGTCTGGCCCATCTGGCCCTTCTGGCCGTTGATGGAAGAGACGTTGACAATGCGGCCGAAGCTGCGGTCGCGCATGCCGTCGATCACGTGGCGGCTCATGTTGAAGATAGAATCGAGATCGACGTTGATGACTTCGCGCCATTGTTGCGCCGTCATCTTGTGCAACATGCCGTCGCGCGTGATGCCCGCATTGTTCACCAGCACGTCGACGGGGCCGAGCGCGCCTTCGACATCCTTGATGCCGGCAGCACAGGCATCGAAATCGCCCACGTTCCATTTGAAGACGGCAATGCCGGTGTCGGCCTTGAACTTGTTCGCGGCCTCATCGTTGCCGGCGTAATTGGCGGCAACCTTATAGCCAGCGTTCTTCAGACCAATCGAGATGGCCGCGCCGATACCGCGCGTGCCGCCCGTGACGAGTGCAACTTTCGACATATTTCCTTCCCCCGTTTTATGCTCTTAACGCTCGACGCACATGGCGATACCCATACCGCCACCGATGCAAAGCGTTGCCAAACCCTTCTTCGCGTCGCGCTTCTGCATTTCGTGCAGCAACGTGACGAGCACGCGCGCTCCGCTCGCACCGATCGGATGACCGATGGCGATCGCACCGCCGTTCACGTTCACCTTGTTGGTGTCCCAGCCCATGTCCTTGTTCACCGCGCAGGCCTGCGCCGCGAACGCTTCATTGGCTTCCACGAGATCGAGATCCTTCGCGTCCCAACCGGCTTTCTTCAGCGCCGCGCGCGAAGCCGGGATCGGGCCCGAGCCCATGACTTTCGGATCGACGCCGACGCTCGCCCAAGATTTGATCTTCGCGAGCGGCTGCAATCCGCGCTTCTTGGCTTCCGACGCCGTCATCAGCACCACCGCGGCAGCGCCATCGTTGATGCCGCTGGCATTCGCCGCCGTCACCGAGCCATCCTTCTGGAAGGCAGGCTTCAAACCCGAAACGGAGTCGATGGTCACGCCGTCGCGGATATATTCGTCGGTGTCGACGATGCGTTCGCCCTTGCGTTCCTTCACGGTGACGGGCGCAATCTCATCCTTGAAGCGGCCAGATTTGCGCGCGGCTTCGGCCTTGTTCTGCGAAGCGACGGCGAACTTGTCCTGCTGTTCGCGGGTGATCTGCCATTCGCGCGCGACGTTCTCTGCCGTCACGCCCATGTGGTAGCCGTTGAAGGCATCCCATAGGCCATCCCTGATCATGGTGTCGATGAAGCTGACGTCGCCCATCTTGGTGCCCGAACGCAGGTAAGCTGCGTGCGTCGCCTGGCTCATGGACTCCTGTCCGCCCGCCACGACGATTTCGGCATCGCCGTTGAGGATCTGCTGGTAGCCGAGCGCCACGGCGCGCAGGCCCGAACCGCAGAGCTGGTTCACGATCCAGGCGGGCGTCTCGACCGGGATGCCGGCATTGATGGAAGCCTGACGCGCCGGATTCTGGCCCTGCGCGGCGGTGAGTATCTGGCCGAGGATGACTTCGGAAACGTCCTTGGGCGCCACGTCGGCGCGCTTCAATACGTCGGCGATGACCGCCTTGCCGAGATCATGGGCGGGTACGTTCGCGAACGCGCCGTTGAACGAACCAACCGGTGTTCGCGCCGCCGCGACGATGACCACATCTTCCATGAAATCCTCCCAGACCTTCGGCAATGTTGCGCCGCCGCCAAAATGACGCGAAAGCGAAGAGAGGTAAACTGCGGCGAATCGCGCTTTTACTCCAAATGGTTACTGGCTGAGGGGCCAGCAATATTTGGTTGCACTTGCTCAAAATGCTCTGGACAGGCCCCACGCCCCGGTGTGAGCTAGCGACCGGGGATAGCGGCCAATCCGGCCGCGCGAAGCATCAAACCAGGGTGGGCTGTGGCAGAAGATCAGCAAGGCGAAGGTCCGGTCATTATCAAGAAGTACGCGAACCGGCGGCTCTACAACACGCAGACCTCGAGCTATGTGACGCTCGACCATCTGGCGCAGATGGTGAAGGACGGAACCGAGTTCGAAGTCCGCGACGCGCGCACCGGCGAGGACATCACCCGTTCGGTGCTCACCCAGATCATCTTCGAAGAAGAAGCCAAGGGGCAGAACCTTCTGCCCATCCAGTTCCTGCGCCGCCTGATCCGCTTCTATGGCGACAGCCTGCAGGCGTTCGTGCCGGGCTATCTCGACATGACGATGGAAAGCTTCTCCAAGAACCAGGACGCCATGAAGGACCGCATCGCGGAAGCCTTCGGCGGCGGCAACCAGACGCTCGAAAATCTCACCCGCCAGAACCTCGCCATGTTCGAACGCGCGATGAAGATGTTCTCGCCCTTTGGCGCAGCAGGCGCCGGGGGCAAGACTGAAGAAACCGCCCGCGCCAACGGCGCACCCGCACAGGACGCCAAGCCGAAATCATCGGAAGACATCACGGAACTGAAAAACGAGATGGAAGCGATGCGCCGGCAACTGGCGGAACTGGCGCGCGAGCGGAAGTAGTCCTTACATCCAGGACGGTTTGATCTGGGGTTCGCCGAAATGGAAGCCCTGGAAGTAGTCCACGCCGAAGCTTTCCAATAGCGCGGCATCCTCGTCCGAACTCACCCACTCCGCCACGGTCTTGAGGTTGAAGTTCTTGGCGAGGTCGACGAGCGTGCGCACGAAGATCTGGTTTTCCGGCGATTCCGAAAGGCCGCGCACATAGGCGCCGTCGATCTTCACCGTATCGACCTTGAGCATCTGCAGGTTGCGGAACGAGGTGTAGCCCGCGCCGAAATCGTCGATGGCGACGCGGCAGCCCATCTCGCGCAACTGCGAAACGAAGCGGGCGTTTTCCTCGAAGTGATGCAGGGCCGCGGTTTCCGTCAGCTCCACGATCATGCGGTCGGCTACCGCGTTGTTGGATTCCACATAGCGGATGAACGATTGCAGCCATGATGGATCGCCCGCCGTGGTGCCGGACACGTTGACCGCCAAGGTCACATCCGGATGGGCATGAAGCTGGCTCACCGCCAGTTCGAGCGCATGACGGTCGACCAGCCGCACCAGGCCCAATTGCTCGGCTGCGGGAACGAACTGGCCCGCCGACGCAATCGTGCCGTCCGGTTTGATCATGCGCAGCAGGCATTCGTAATGGATCGGCTTTTTCGATTTCGCTTCGATGATGGGTTGATAGGCGAAGGTGAGGCGGTCTTCCTTGAGCGCCGCCACCACTTCATCGGCAATCGCCATCAGCCGCAGGCGCGCGGTCTCAAGCTGCGGCGAGCGATTGTAGAGGGCAAACCCGTCGCGGCCGTTGGAGCGTGCGCGGGTCAACGTTTCTTCGGCGCGCAGCATTGCTTCCTGGCTGGACGCCGCTCCTGACGGCAGCCACACCGCACCGGCGGAGATCGTGGCCGACACCATGCCCGCGCGCGTGTCGATCACCTGATCGCGCACGATGGCGCGCAGCCGTTCGGCGACGAGCGAAATCTCGCGCTCGCTGCAATTGGCCAGGATCACGCCCAGCTTGTTGCCCGCGGTGCGCCCGATGATGTCGCTGCCGCGCAGCGAGCGCGCGATGCGTTCGCCCACCGCCACGATCACTTCGTCGGCGGCATCGAAGCCATAAGCGTCGTTGATCATCGCCAGACGGTCGATGGAGGCCACGAGGAACGCGCAAGTGCGGTTCTCGCCGCGCGCCGCTTCGATGGCTTGCGCCAGTTCGGCGCGCAACGCGTTGCGGTTCAGATGGCCCGTCAGTTCGTCGCGCGTCGCCAGATAGACGAGCCGCTGCATCGAACGCTTTTCTTCGGTGATGACGCGCATCGAACCGGTCAACCGTTCGGCGCGGCCCGAAACATCGGCCACGCGCACGCCGCGCATCATGAACCACACCGACCCCATCGCGGAGGCCGCTTCGAATTCGATGTCGAAAGTGGAATCGCCAGTGCTGGTGGTTTCGATGACGGTTGCCAGTTTCTGGCGGCCTTCCGGGTTCATCCAGGTGCGGAAGGTTTCGCCGCTCTGCAGCCGGTCGCTGTCGGGATGCATCGAAAGAATGTCGGTGGCGCCGTCCCACACGATGTGATCGTCAGCGATGGTCCAGTCGAACGTCGCCGCGCGCGCGCCCGCCAGTGCCAAACGCAAGCGTTCGGCATCATGCCGTTGGGATAGAGACCGGACGTCTGCCGCCGGTCTGAAAACACGCGGTTCGCTGAGCACCATGACCACCATCAATTGCCGGTTTTCCGGCTTTGGAACGATGATGGCCCGAGCCCATTAAAAAACCCGTAACTGTTGAGGCAAATGCACCTGATGGAACCAACGGCGCGGGAATTGCCTAACTAGGAGTTATGAGCACGATCCAAACCTTACCTGTCCTCGCCGGCGCCGCCGCACAAGCCGCGGGAATGCGCGCGGTCCGCATCGAAAAATGCCCGGGTTCCGGCAGTTCGAATGGTGAATATCGCGACCGGCCCGAGCCCCGCGAACGCCGGGCGTCACATTCGGACCGCCGCGCCGTGTCTCGGGATGGGACAGGAAAAACTGCACCGCTCTGGCACGGTCCCCGTTTGCGCGCACCTTTTGTCGCGCAAATAATCGGCCAGGTGCTCAGCCATGACGAGGCCGCACCCCAGCAGGCGGCCTATGGCGAAGGCCACATGCCGGTTGCGATCATCGTCGACAATCGCGCCTGATCACTTTCGCAGCAGCAGTTTCTTGATGTCCTCGACGCTGTGTTCGAGGCGGTACATGCGTTCGAGCAGCAGATCGAGTTTTTGCGAAACTTCGGACAGATCGATGCTCGCACGCGGCACGGGCGTGGCGATGCCGGCGCGTTCGGAAATCTCTTTCACATCGGTGCCGAGCAATGCCGCGAGCAAGCGCACATCCTTCACCGAAAGCTCGCGCTGATCCTTCCACATCTCGCCCAGTTCTTCGGAACTGAGACCGAGCGCGGACGCGACATCGCCATGGGAAAGCCCCATCGCGGCCATGCGTGCATCAAACCATTTGGAATCGAAGAACAGCGCCATGGGAAGATTCTAACGCGAGATCAGCGCTGGGCGGAATAGTCCGGCCGGGAGATGAACGCCGCACCCAGCACGCGGCCGTAACCGCTCTGCTGCACCACCACCGCCAGCGTATCGTGCGGCGGATCGGCCGGATCGTGGCGCGGCAGATCGATGGCCAGCGCTTCGCCTTTCCAGGCGCCTGCGGGCTTCAGATCGCGCACCACATTCTTGTAGGTCATGGTGCGGCCCTGGTTCTCGCCCTTGCCGATGGCGACGGTCGCCGACGACTGGATGTGGAACACCCACACCGTCGCATCCGCGGGCTTGCCGTTCGCAAGCTTACCTGAGCCGATCGAAACATGGACTTCATGCCCATCGGGCTTGAGCAGGATCGGCACCGCGATCCCATCGGATTTGCGCGCGGCAATGGCGGACTTCACGCCCGCCTCGCGGCTTCCCACCACATCGCTCAATCCGTCGACGATGATCTGCGGAGTATAGATGCCGCCTTTGCCCATCGCTTTGGAATAAGCCTTCTGGCGCGCGGTGTTCGCCGGGCTTGCCAGCGTGTCCTTCCAGCCCAGCATGTCCCAATAGGTGATGGGCAGGCTCATCGCGAGCACATCGGTCCGCTTGCTGAGCTGGGCCAGAAGCGCATCGGCCGGCGGGCACGAACTGCACCCCTGGCTCGTGTAGAGTTCGACCACGATCGGGCGCGCGGCTTCACCCGCAAGCGCACCGGTCAGCGAAAGGCCCGCCGCCAGCGCCGCGCCCAGAAACATCCGCAATATCATGTGGCCGACCATAAAGACCCTGCCCCAAGGCCTCCAGTCACTTAACGGCGAGCAATTTCGCACGGCTGGCCCACCTTGCGAAAGAACGATAATTTTCCAGGGCTATCCGCAGGGTCCAAGGCTATGAGCACAAACGACGCAGTTCTTGTCGGCTGGTCCGACAAAGCCGAAACCCTGCTCCTCAACCGGGCCAACCGGCATGGCGTGGTGGCGGGCGCAACCGGCACGGGCAAGACCGTGACGTTGCAAATTCTCGCACAGGGCTTTTCGGATGCGGGCGTGCCGGTTTTCGCCGCCGACGTGAAGGGCGATCTTTCCGGCATCTCGATGCCCGGAGACCGGCTGGAGCGTTTTGCGGATCGCACGAAAGTGATGGGCTTGGACCTCAAGCCCGCCGCTCCTCCGGTGATGTTCTGGGATCTGTTCGGCAAGCAGGGCCACCCGATCCGCGCCACGGTTTCGGAAATGGGGCCGCTGCTGATGGCGCGCATGCTGGCGCTGAACGACGTGCAGGAAGGCGTGCTCAACATCGTCTTCCACGTCGCCGATCAGGAAGGCCTGCTGCTGCTCGACCTGAAAGACCTTCAAGCGGCACTACGCTATGTGGCGGACAACGCCGCCACCATCGGCACGCAATATGGCAACGTCGCGCCCGCCACCGTCGGCGCGATCCAGCGCGCATTGCTGACGCTTGAAACGCAAGGCGCGGAAAGCTTCTTCGGCGAACCGGCGCTGCAACTGGCCGATCTGATGCGCTGCGATCTGTCGGGCAAGGGCTATGTGAATGTGCTGGCCGCCGACAAGCTGATTGAATCGCCCGCGCTTTATGCGACGTTCCTGCTCTGGCTGATGTCCGAACTGTTCGAACAGATGCCGGAAGTGGGCGATCCCGACAAACCGCGCCTCGTGTTCTTCTTCGACGAAGCGCATCTGTTGTTCAAGGATGCACCGAAAGCGTTGCTCGAAAAGATCGAACAGGTGGTTCGCCTCATCCGCTCCAAAGGTGTGGGCATCTATTTCGTCACCCAGAACCCCGCCGACATTCCCGACACGGTGCTGGCCCAACTCGGCAATCGCGTGCAGCACGCGCTGCGCGCCTACACGCCCGCCGACCAAAAGGGATTGAAGGCAGCCGCCCAATCCTTCCGCACCAATCCGAAATTCGATACGGCGGATGCCATTCAGGGATTGGGTGTCGGCGAAGCGTTGGTCTCCACGCTGGATGAAAAAGGCGCGCCCAACATCGTGCAGAAAACGATGATCCGCCCACCGGCCTCGCGCATCGGCCCCGCGACACCGCAGGAACGCGCGGACATCATCGCCAAAAGCCCGGTGAAAGGCCTCTACGACCGCACCATCGACCGCGAGTCCGCGTTCGAACGTCTGCAAGCGCGTACCGCCCAGGTCACTGCGCAGAAACAGGCCGATGCGCAAGCCAAAGTCGATGCCACGGAAGCGCGCCGCAACGCGCCACGCCCCTCCAACCGGCAAAGCATGGGCGAAGCCTTCGCCAAATCGCTGGTGCGCGCCGCCGCCAGTCAGGCGGGACGGCAGCTTATCCGCGGTGTGCTCGGCAGCTTGCTGCGCTAACTATTCCGCCGCCTGCGCGCGGGCGATCACCCGTTCAATGTCCTTGCGGCGGGCATCGAAATTGCGGGCGATGTTGTCGTCTTCATCCTGCAGCGCCTGCACATCGGTCTTGGCGTAATCGATCACACCCATCTCGGTGTAACCCTTCTGGATGTAATCGCCCCACAATCCGATGTCCTTCACGATGGGCACGATGCGGGTGAACAGCGAATTGCGGAATTTCTCCATGAAGCCGGACTCATACATCGCGGTTGCGCATTCTTCGATGGGAAGACCGAGGTTTTGCCACAGCTCCACCGCATCGAACCGGTCGCGCATCAGATAGCTCGCTTCGAGCAGGAATTCTTCGCGCTCGTCGCGTTCCTTTTGCGTGAGTTGCGGATAGTAATCGCGCAAGGCCAGTCGCCCGAACGCAACGTGACGCGATTCATCCTGCATCACATAAGCGTTCACCTGCGCGCAAAGCGGGTTCTGCGCCTGATCGCGGATTTGCCCGAACGCCGCAAGCGCCAGACCTTCGATCACCACCTGCATACCGAGATAGGTCATGTCCCAGCGGCTGTCGCGCAACGTCTGGTCGATCAGATCCTTGAGCGGCTTGGTCATCGGGTACGCGACGCCGAATTTCGTCAGCAGCCGCTTGTAGGCTTCCACATGCCGCGCTTCATCGATGGTCTGCGTCGCTGCGTAGAATTTGGAATCCGCGTCCGGCACTTGCGTGACGATCTTGGCGGCACAGATCAGCGCGCCCTGTTCGCCCTGCATGAATTGCGAAAGCTGCCATGCCTGGAAATGCCGGCGGATTTTGGCTTTCTCTTGCGGGCTCATCTTTTTGTAGCAGCCTGCCATATGGATCGGCAGCGACTCTTCCGGCATCTGCTCGGGATTTTCCTCGTCCAGTTCCTGATCCCAGTCGATGCGCACGGCCGCATCCCATTGCATCTCCTTGCCCTTGGCATAGAGACCCATCATGGCCGCACGGCCATCGTCGTAATCCCAATTGAAGGTGACGTCGAAATCCTGCGGCACGGGCCAGGTCTTGCCGTCGGTGTCGAGCGCATAGAGATCGCGAAATGCCATGGTGGGCTCCTCCGGTTTTTATGGCCGAAGGGTGCGCCCGCCCGTTGTTTCTGGCGACTACCGCAGCCGCCAAATTTGTGGCATTTTGAGCCAATGGCCACGGCCACCCTCGAACGGCTTCCGATGACGATGGGCTATTTCCGGCTCATCCACCGCTGTTTCGCGGGCCAAGACAGCGCGGCACTGCTCGAAGGCACCGGCGTTACGTTGCGCGATCTGGCCAACCCTTCCGCCGAAATCAGCCTGTTCCAGCAGGTTCGCCAGATCGAAAACGTGAATGCCCTGCGTGGCCTCGGTTGGGCCTTTTCCCAGCCCGAACTCTGGAGCGTGCAGGCCCATGGCGCCATTGCGACCGCGATGGTGGCGGCCCCCACAGTCGGCGACGCCATCGAAGTGTTGCGCCGCTATGGTCACGTGCGCGCACCGTTCTTCCGCATGCACATCAAACCCAAACGCGATGTGGTCACGCTCGAATACGAAGTCACCGTTGCGCTCGACGAGCCGCAATGGCGGCCGATGATCGAAATTGCCCTCGTCGCGGTGCGCTCGCTGGTGCAGGCATCGCTCGGCACCGCGCCCGCCGAAGTCCAATTCCATTTCGCAGCGCCCAAACCGCCGTACGACGCGCAAGTGCGAAAGGCGTTGGGCGCGCACGTCTATTACGATGCGCCGATCAACAAAGTCATTTTGCCAAAAGTCTGGATGGAAATCCCTTCCACCGGCGCCGACAGCGCGCTCTACAGCAACGCCATCACCGAGCTGCAAACCGCGCTCGCCCGGCTCGACGATCCGCTGGACGTGCGCGCGCAAGTCGAACGATTGCTGCAGACGATGCCAGATCGCAGATTGGGAGCGGAAGATGTGGCAAGCGCGCTTGGCATATCGCGCCGCACACTTGCCCGGCGCCTGCAGGAAGCCGATGTGAAATTCCGCGATCTGCTGGACGACGAATTGAAGCGCCGCGCCAACAAGCTTTTACATTCGTCAAAGCTGTCGCGCAGCGAGATCGCCGAGCGGCTCGGCTACAACGATCCCACAAGCTTTTCGCGCGCGTGCCGCCGCTGGTTTCCCAAAGGCGGCACGCCAGCGAATTAAGCCGCCGCCAGATTGCGCAGCACGTAAGGCAGGATACCGCCGTTTTCGAAGTAGCCCACTTCGTCCGCCGTCAGGATCATCAGGTGGAGCGGAAGCTCACCCGTCTTGCCGTCAGGATAGTGGATCGTGGCCGTCACCTTCATGCGCGGCGTGAGCTTTCCGGAAAGGCCCGGAATGTCGATCGCCTCGCGGCCCGTCAGCCCGTAATCGTTGCGTGTCTTGCCCGCTTCGAACACGAAAGGCGCCACGCCCATGCCGACAAGGTTCGAGCGGTGGATGCGCTCGAAGCTTTCGGTGATCACCGCGCGCACGCCAAGCAGTTTCGGCCCCTTCGCCGCCCAGTCGCGCGACGAGCCGGTGCCGTATTCCTTGCCGCCGATCACCACCACCGGAACGCCATCGGCTTTGTATTTCATCGCGGCGTCGAAGATCGACATCTCCTCGCCCGACGGCTGCTTGTCGGAATAGTAGACGGTGTTGCCACCTTCCTTGCCGCCCATCATCTCGTTGCGGATGCGGATGTTCGCGAAGGTGCCGCGCACCATCACTTCATCGTTGCCGCGGCGCGAGCCATAAGAATTGAAATCGGCGACCGGCACACCGTGCTCGATCAGATATTTGCCCGCCGGCCCATCCTTCTTGATGGAGCCCGCCGGCGAAATGTGATCGGTGGTGATGGAGTCGCCGAACAGCGCCAGAACACGCGCGCCCTTGATGTCCGAAACAGCCGCCGGCTTTTCGTTCATGCCGTCGAAATAGGGCGGGTTCTTCACATAGGTCGATTTCGTATCCCAGCTATAGGTGTTGCCCTTGCTGACCTTCACCTTGCGCCAGTTGGTATCGCCCTTGAACACATCGCCATAACGGTGCTTGAAGCTCGAAGCCTTCAGCGCCTTGCGGATGGTCGTCGAAATTTCCTTCGGGCTCGGCCAGATGTCGACGAGATAGACGGGCTCGTTTTCCTTGTCGTAACCCACCGGTTCGCGCGTGAGATCGAGGTTCATCGATCCCGCGAGCGCATAAGCGACAACCAGCATCGGTGACGCGAGGTAATTCGCGCGCACCTGCGGATGCACGCGGCCTTCGAAATTGCGGTTGCCGGAGATCACCGCGGCGGCAACAAGATCGCCGTCGTTGATCGCATCGCTCACCGGATCGGGCAGCGGCCCAGAATTGCCGATGCAGGTGGTGCAACCGTAACCCACGAGCTGGAAACCCAGCTTGTCGAGATATTTGTCGAGCCCTGCCTTCGAAAGATAATCCGTCACGATCTGGCTGCCCGGCGCGAGCGAGGTCTTCACCCACGGGCGTACTTTCAATCCGCGTTCGATCGCCTTCTTCGCGATCAGGCCTGCACCCACCATCACGCTCGGATTGGAGGTGTTGGTGCAAGATGTGATCGCCGCGATCACCACATCGCCATGGCCGATGGATTGTTCGCTGCCGGCAAGCTTCACGCGCTTGTGCGCCTCGGCTTCCTTGCCGAAGGTGTTGATCAGCGCAGAGGCAAATTCCGTCGCCGCATTGGCCAGCGATACGCGATCCTGCGGACGGCGCGGGCCTGCAAGGCTCGGCTCCACCGTCGTCAGATCGAGCGACAGCACATCGGTGAACAGCGGATCTTCGCTCTTCTTGGTGCGGAACATGCCTTGCGCCTTGGCATATTTTTCCACCAGCGCCACACGCGCGGGCTTGCGCGCGGTTTCTTTCAGGTAGCGCAGCGTTTCGGTATCGACCGGGAAGAAGCCGCAGGTTGCGCCATATTCCGGCGCCATGTTGGCGATGGTGGCGCGGTCTTCCAAGGTCATCTCGTCGAGACCGGGGCCGAAGAATTCCACGAACTTGCCGACCACGCCCTTCTTGCGCAGCATCTGCGTGACGGTAAGCACCAGATCGGTCGCGGTCACGCCTTCGCGCAGCTTGCCGGTGATCTTGAAGCCGATCACTTCGGGGATCAGCATCGAGATCGGCTGGCCCAGCATGGCTGCTTCCGCTTCGATGCCGCCCACGCCCCAGCCCAGCACCGCAAGGCCGTTGATCATCGTGGTGTGGCTGTCGGTGCCGACCAGCGTATCGGGAAACGCATATTCGGTCGTCTTCTTGTCTTCCTTGATCTTGCGCGTCCAAACCGTCTGGCCGAGATATTCCAGATTCACCTGGTGGCAGATGCCGGTGCCCGGCGGCACCACGCGGAAATTCGCGAACGCCTGCTGGCCCCAGCGCAGAAACGCGTAACGCTCGCCGTTGCGTTCGTATTCGATGGCGACGTTCTTCTTGAAGGAATCGCGCTTGCCGAAATTGTCCACCATCACCGAATGGTCGATGACGAGATCGACTTCGGCGAGCGGATTGATCTTTTCGGGATCGCCGCCCAGCGCCTTCATCGCATCGCGCATCGCGGCGAGATCGACCACGGCGGGCACGCCCGTCAGATCCTGCATCAGCACGCGCGCGGGCCGGAATGCGATTTCCCGATCCGACGATTTGGTCTTCAGCCAGCCCACAATCGCCTTCACGTCGTCGGCGGTGACGGTTGTGCCGTCTTCGTGCCTGAGCAGGTTCTCCAGCAGCACCTTCAGCGAATAAGGCAATCGGGACACGCCCTTAAGCCCGTTCTTCTCGGCCGCAGCCAGGCTGAAATAGGTGTAGGTCTTGCCCGACACGGTCATCGTCCGGCGGGATTTGAAACTGTCGAGGCAGCGCGTCACGTTGGATGCCTTTATATAAGGTGGGAATGGGGCCGTGGTTTAGGCGGATTCCGCAGCAAAGTGAAGGGAATCGAGATGGAAAATGTAGTCGTCGAACGCAACGGTCCGGTAACCACCGTCATCCTCAACCGCCCTGAGGTGAAGAACGCCGTGGATCGGCCCACCGCCGAAGCGCTGGCAAGCGCATTTCTGGTGTTCGAACATGACGAACATGCACAGGTCGCAGTGCTCTGCGGCGCGGGCGGCACGTTCTGCGCCGGCGCCGATCTCAAAGGCGTTTCCGAAGGCCGGGGAAATCTGCTTCGCGCGCCCTCGCCCGAATTTAATCCGCAGGCAACAGACGCCCCGATGGGGCCCACACGCATGCGTCTTTCCAAGCCCGTGATCGCAGCCGTTTCGGGCTATGCGGTGGCCGGTGGTCTCGAACTCGCTTTGTGGTGCGATTTGCGCGTGGCGGAAGAAGACGCGACCTTCGGCGTGTTCTGCAGGCGCTGGGGCGTGCCGCTGATCGACGGCGGCACGGTGCGCCTGCCGCGCCTGATCGGCCAGTCGCGCGCGATGGACATGATCCTCACCGGACGCCCCGTGGGCGCGATGGAAGCCTTCGCGATGGGCCTTGCCAACCGCGTGGTGCCCAAGGGTGAGGCGCGGGCAGCCGCCGAAAAGCTTGCGCTCGATATCGCGCGGATGCCCGCGATGTGCATGCAGGGCGACAGATCGTCCGTATACGAACAATGGGATCTGAACTACGCCCACGCCATGGCCAACGAGTTCGCCCATGGGCTAAAACCCATCTCGGCCGGGGAAACGCAAAAAGGGGCCGCCAGGTTCGCGGGCGGAAAGGGGCGGGGCGGGCGTTTCGACGACATCTGAAACTGCTCCATATTGTTGCCTGATTCGCACCGATACTTTGCCGCTTTGGGGGTCTAGGCCAGGCTTTGCTCGGCCGAGACGGAATTTGAGATGAAACGCTGGTTGTTCGCGCTGTTGCTTGCCTGGGGAAGCATGGTTCCCGCCTTCGCGGCGGAATCGTTTTCGGCCAAGCTTGAATCGCGGCGCATCGGCACCATCGAACCGGGTACCTATCAGGCCGGTGACAACGTCATCTTCTCGCTTGCCCGCTGGAACGACAAATATTTGCTGCGCTTCAACGGCGATCCGGAGATTTATGTTCTCTATCCCGCAGCCACCACCATGGGCGGGCGCATCCTGAAATACGATACCACCACCACCGCGATTTCGGTTTCGGGCTGGGGCGGCATCACGATCTACACCGACGCCAGCCCCTCCGGCCTTCCCGCCGTGCGGGCGGACGATCACGACCCCATGGTGCCCACACCGCAGCCCGTGACGTTCCACGAATTGCGCAGCGCCGCGAACGACGAGAGCGCGCACCTTTCCTACGCGCGCAACGTGAACGTGGCCTTCGTCGCCGACTGGGATCGCCTGCAGCAACGCCCCGGCTCGTTGGCGCAGGCTTTCGAAGCGATGGAGAATGCAGGCCGCGGCATCGAACAATTCACCGCCGATCCGCGCAACCGCGAACGGTTGATCCACAACCTGCAGACCGTGCGTTTTCAGGACGGCATGCGCCCTGCCATCGCCATCAACGGAAAGACGCTGCTGGTGACCTTCGATGCGAGCAAGGCCTATGCGGGCCGCCCCTCATCGCGCGCGGTCCAGCACGCGCTCGGCCACATGCTGGGCCAGAAGAAACCGTAAATCATTCCGGCGCGAACGTTTCATCGGCGAGTTCGAATTTCGCGAACTCGAATCCCGGCGCGACCGTACAGCCAACCAAGGTGTAATCGCCCAACGAACGCGCGCTCTGCCATGCGTTCGGCGGCACGACGATCTGCGGCCGCTCGCCGCGCGCAATATCGGCGCCGAGCACGACGCGTTTCGCAGGCGCGCCTTCTTCCGCAATTTTCAGTTCGAGCGGCGCACCCTTGTGGTAATGCCAGACCTCTGCCGCATCGACGCGATGCCAGCGCGAGACCTCACCCGCCTGCAATAGAAAATAAATCGCGGTAGAAAACGCACGCCCCCCTGAACCGGACGCGTCGCGAAACGTTTCGCGATAGTGCCCACCTTCCGGATGGGGCGCCAATTCGAGTTCGCGAACAAGGCGTTCGGCTTCGGTTAGAGTTTTGTTCATGTCTTGGTTCTGTTGCACTGCGTCATAGGCTTGTAACATTTGCTCAATGCGGATGTGGGAGTATTTTCCAGTCGCCATGTCACTCGCCCCCCGCGCCCCGAGCCCAAACAACATGAGCCCAGACAAGCTGTCCCCGGATACTGCCGATGCCGCCGTCGTCGCACGCGATGACGAAGCCCAGGCGCAGGCCCGCATCGCCGATGCCGGAGCCCTGCTCGCAAACGAAAAACCCGAGCTGCGCGATTTCTTCGCCGCGCTGACGGCGAATGTTTCGCCCGACGACGTGACGCGATTGACGCCGCAAGGATTGGCCGCGCTGGTGCGCCAGGTCTTCGTGCGCATCGAAACGCGCAAACCCGGCGAAACACTTGTCGCCACCTTCGATCCGCGCGAACAAGACCCTTCCTATACACGCAACGAAACCGTCCTGCTCGCCGCCAACGACGACAGCCCGTTCCTGTTCGATTCCACCCTGGGCGAAGTCAATGCGAACGGCGCGCGCATCCGCGCGGTGTTCCATCCCATCATCAAGACGAAGCGCGCCGGTGCCGATGTCACCGAAAGCGTGATCGTTCTGGTGCTCGATCCGCTGGTCGCAGAACGCCGCAAAGCGCTGGAAGACGGCGCCGAGCGCATGTTCCGCCAGGTGCGCCTTGCCGTGCGCGACTGGCGCAAGATGCTCGCGCATCTGACCGATACCATTTCGGCCCTGAAAGCCAGCCCGCCCAATCTCGCGCCCGAAGAATTGAACGAGAGTGTGGCGTTCCTGGAATGGCTGGTGGACAACCATTTCACCTTTCTCGGCGCGCGCGATTACACCTATCACGATGAAAATGGCGGCAGGCTCGAACCCGTCACCGAAAGCGGGTTGGGCGTGCTGTCCGATGCCGATGCGCGCGTGGTGCGCCGCGGGCCCGACCGCGCGATGCTGACGCCGCAGGTGCGTGGTTTCCTGCGCGAGCCTTCGCCGCTGATCATCACCAAATCCAACGAGCGCAGCCGCGTCCACCGCCACGTCCACATGGATTATGTCGGCGTGAAGATGTTCGACAAAAGCGGCAAGCTGCAGGGCGAGCGCCGTTTCGTGGGCCTTTTCACCTCCGGCGCTTACAGCCGCAGGCCGCAGGATATTCCGCTGCTGCGCCTGAAAGTGCAGCGCGTGATCGACCGCGCAGGCCTTCCGCCCGCCAGTCACGACGGCAAGGCGCTGGCGCATATCGTCGATACCTTCCCGCGCGACGAACTCTTCCAGGTCACCGAAGACGAATTGTTCGCCACCGCCATGGGTGTGCTGAGACTCGGCGAACGCCCGAAGGTGCGCGTCTTCCTGCGCTTCGACCGCTTCGACCGCTTCGTCTCCGCTCTCGTCTATGTGCCGCGCGACCGCTACGACACCCATGTGCGCGAACGCATCCACGCGATCCTCGCCCGCGCCTTCCACGCCCGCATGTCGGCTTCGACGCCGCTGCTGGACGATTCCGTTCTGGCACGGGTGCACTACATCATCGGCCGCAACGATGGCCCGCGCCCGCATGTGCAGGTTCACGCGCTGGAACACGAGATCTCGCGATCGATCCGCACCTGGTCGGACGGATTTGTCGGCGCGCTGATCGACGCGCATGGCGAATCCGATGGCCAGCGGATGTTCCACACGCAAGCCAAAGCCTTCGGTGATCGCTATTGCGACACGTTCGGTCCTGAAGAAGCCGTGGTCGATCTTGACGAGTTGATGGCGCTCGCGCGCAGCAAGGACGGTTTCAAGATAAAGGCGCGCGTTTATCGCCACACCGATGACGAACACAATGCTGTTCGCCTGAAGCTTTATGTGCTGGGCGGCGTGTTGCCGCTTTCGGCTTCCATGCCGATCTTCGAAAATCTGGGCTTGAAGGTGATCGGCGAAGACTCCTATCCCGTCACTTTGCGCACCTCGGACGATTGGGCGGGCGACGGCGCGGTGCTCGACTTCCTGATGGAACGCATCGACGAAGGCCCGGGCGATCTTTCCATCGTCAAGGAACCGCTGGAAGAAGCCTTCCACGCCATCGTCGAAGGCGAGGCGGAAAGCGATGGGTTCAACCGGCTGGTGATCGGCGCGGGCCTTTCGTGGCATGATGTCACCATCCTGCGCATGGCCGCGAAATATATCCGCCAGACGGGTTTCGCGCTGAGCCAGGAATATCTGGAACACGCGCTGTCGCGGAACCCCGAAATCGCGGGCATGCTGATCTCGCTGTTCCACGCCCGCAACCATCCCCAACACGCCGACGAAAGAGAAGCGCAAGCCATTGGCGAGCGCATCGAGACCGCGCTCAACGATGTGCCGAGCCTCGATGACGACCGCATCATCCGCCGCCTGCGCAACATCATCGAATGCACCCTACGCACCAATTTCTATCAGCCGGATGAAACGGGCACGGCCAAACGCTATGTCTCGATCAAACTGGATTCCCAGAAGGTCGACGATCTGCCCGCACCGCGTCCGCTGGTCGAAATCTTCGTCTATTCGCCCGATGTGGAAGGCGTGCATCTGCGCTTCGGCCGCGTGGCGCGCGGCGGCTTGCGCTGGAGCGACCGGCGCGAAGATTTCCGCACGGAGATCTTGGGGCTCGTCAAAGCGCAACAGGTGAAGAACGCCGTCATCGTACCGGTCGGTTCGAAGGGCGGGTTCTATCCCAAGCAACTGCCGGTGGGCGGCACGCGCGAAGCGGTGCAGGAAGCAGGCATCGCCGCCTACAAGATCTTCATCAACGCGCTGCTCGACCTGACGGACAACATCGCCGCCGATGGCAAGATCGTGCCGCCGCTACATGTGCTGCGCCACGATAGCGATGATCCCTATCTCGTCGTTGCCGCCGACAAGGGCACGGCCACCTTCTCCGACATCGCCAACGGCATTGCCGAAGCACGCGGTTTCTGGCTGGGCGATGCATTCGCCTCCGGCGGCAGCCACGGCTACGACCACAAGAAGATGGGCATCACCGCGCGCGGCGCGTGGGAAGCGGTGAAACGCCACTTCCGCGAAATGGGCCGCGACATCCAGAGCGAACCGTTCACCGTCGTCGGCGTGGGCGACATGTCGGGCGACGTGTTCGGCAACGGCATGTTGTTGTCGCGCCAGACGCGATTGCTCGCCGCCTTCGACCACCGCCACATCTTCGTCGATCCCGAGCCGGACATCGAAAAAAGCTTTGCCGAACGCGAGCGCATGTTCGCCCTGTCCCGTTCAAGCTGGGACGACTACAACAAATCGCTGATCAGCGAAGGCGGCGGCGTGTTCGCCCGCAGCGCCAAGGAAATTGCGCTTTCGCCGCAGATCAAGGAATTGACCGGCCTTTCCGCCGACAAGGTGACGCCGGCCGAATTGATGAAGGCGTTGCTCAAGGCGCAGATCGATCTGTTGTGGTTCGGCGGCATCGGCACCTTCATCAAATCCGCCAGCCAATCCAATCTCGACGTCGGCGACCGCGCCAACGATGCGATGCGCATCAACGGCAGCGAAGTGCGCGCAAAGGTGGTCGGCGAAGGCGCCAACCTCGGCGCCACCCAATTGGGCCGCGTGGAATATGCGCTTTCGGGTGGACGCATCGACACCGACGCCATCGACAATTCGGCGGGCGTCGACACCTCCGACCATGAAGTAAACTTGAAAATCCTGTTCAGCGGCCCGGTGCGCCGCAGCGAACTTTCACTCTCCGACCGCGACACGCTTCTCACCGCGATGACGGACGACGTGGCTGCGCACGTTCTGAAAGACAATTATGATCAGACCATGGCGCTCTCGGTCGCCCAGGGCCGCGCGAAATGGGATGTCGACGCGCTCGGCCGTTACATGCGCGATCTGGAACGCCGCGGCAAACTCAGCCGCGCGGTCGAATTCCTGCCCGACGACGACGGGTTGCACAATCGCGAGAAGGAAGGAAAAGGCCTCACCCGCCCCGAACTCGCGGTGATGCTGGCCTATGCCAAGCTCGATCTCGATGCCGAAATCAACGCGAGCGACTTGCCCGACGATCCCTATTTCGTCACCGAACTTGCAGGCTATTTCCCGCCCGCCGCGGTGAAGCGCTTGCCGAAAGAACTCGAAACCCATCGCCTGCGCCGCGAAATCATTTCCACCGTGCTCACCAACCGTCTGGTGAACATGGGCGGCCCGGTCTTGATCCAGCGCCTGAAAGAAATCTCCGGCGCGCCGGCGTGGCGCGTGGCGCGCGCGGTCATCATGGCCGAAGGCGCATACGGCTTGCCCGCGCTCAAATCGCGTATCGATGCGCTCGACTATCGCATCGATGCCAATGTGCAGACCGGCATGTACACCGATATCGCAGAATTGCTGCGCCGCCTCGCGCTGTGGTTCCTCGTCAACGTGCCGGCGAATGCGAAACTGTCCGAGACCATCGCGCTTTATCGCGGCGGTGTCGAAACCTTGCACGGCAATTTCTCCAAGCTGATCTCGCATTACGAAGCCGACGCCACCGAAGCGCGCATCGCCGAATTGCAGAAAGCGGGCGCCCCACTCGACGTCGCCGAAGATGTGGCCGTGTTGCCGCTGATGGGCTCCGCACCCGAAATCGCGCTGCTCGCGCACAACCGCAAGCTCCCCATCGATCTGGTGGCAGGCGCTTATTTCGCGATGGGCGAAACCATCGGGCTCGACCGCCTGCGTGGCCTTGCCGCCCGCATCTTCTCGACAGAGCATTGGGATCGCCTTGCCATCCGTCGCATCGTCGACGATCTTTTCGCCGGCCAGCGCGCCCTCGCCGATCAGGCGCTGGACGGCATCACCGCCGGAACGCGCGAAGACGGCGCCAAAGCGGTGGAGGCATGGGCGCAAGCACATGACGATGCGGTATCGCGCACGCGCGCCTTCCTGAACGATCTGGAACGCGGCGGCAGCCTGACCATCGCCAAACTCACGCTCGCCAACAGCCAGATTCAGCAAGTCGCCGGTCTGTAAGGCTTCAGCCCTTGTCCATGCGGCGCGGAATTTCCACCGCGAACACCCACGCATATCCTATGGAAAGATAGGAAGCGGCCAGCACCCCGGGCACGACAAAATAAAGCGAGTATTGGAAACCCGCGATCAGGAGCGCACCGGAAACCACCGGCGATAACGTGGCAAGCGCGGTGACGCTGCCACGGACGGTGCGCAGCACTTTGCCGCCAAGCACCGAAGAGTTTTCGTCCTCGCGGAAATTGCGCGCGAAAACCAGAATGGCGCCCGAAAGCGCCAATCCGATACCAATGAACTGCACACCCAGAAAAATCGGATGCTGATAGGGGATAACCCCAATCACCCCGATGGCGAGCAATTCGAGCTGCACAAACAGGGCGGCGAAAGCGCGGGAGAGATAACCGTCGGCTTTCAGGATATGCGGCAGGCTGATCGTCAGCCCGACGAAGATCAAACCGGCAAGCGTGGCGCCGACTTGCGCCACGATGCCGAAGAAATCGTGCCAGGCGAGGATGTCTTCTGCAGTCACCCCCGCCCCCGGCATCGATCTTTACCGCGGCGCCATTCGGATCGCACCGTCGAGACGCACGGTCTCACCGTTGAAATAACCGTTGGTGATCATCTGCAACGCGAGCGAGGCATATTCCGGCGGATTGCCCAGACGCGGCGGGAACGGCACTTGCGCACCAAGCGCTGCCTTCACCTGTTCGGGGGCGGCTGCCAAGAGCGGCGTGTTGAAGATGCCCGGAAGGATCGTGTTCACGCGAATGCCTTCCTGAGAAAGATCGCGCGCGATGGGAAGCGTCATGCCAACGATGCCCGCCTTCGAAGCGGAGTAAGCGGCCTGTCCGATCTGTCCGTCCTGGGCTGCCACCGATCCGGTGTTGATGATCACGCCGCGTTCGCCGCCGTCCAGCGGATCGAGCGAGAGCATGCCTTGGGCTGCCTGCGCGATGCAGCGGAAGGTGCCGATCAGATTGATCTGGATGATGAAGTCGAACGCATCTGTCGGGAAGCGGCGCGTTTCGCCCGTCTTCTTGTCGCGGCTGGCGGTCTTGATGGCGTTGCCGGTGCCGGCGCAGTTCACCAGAATGCGCTCCTGCCCGTGCGCGCCGCGCGCTTTCTTGAAGCCTTCGGTGACGCTGTCTTCCTTGGTCACGTCGACCTGGCAGAACACTCCGCCGAGTTCCGCGGCGACAGCTTCGCCCTTGCTCGCATTGAGATCGAACAGCGCCACTTTCACGCCGTGCTTGGCGAGCGCGCGCGCGGTAGCTTCGCCGAGGCCGGACGCACCGCCCGTGATGATGGCCGAGATCGAAGAATTCAGTTCCATAGGCTTTCCTCTCTGAAAATGACGAATTGTCGGGACTCTTAGACCGGTAAAATCCTGACGCCTAGAGCACCATTTGCGTCTGGGTCACCAGTGCGACGAGTTTTCCATCTGCGCGTGTGATCCGGGTCTGCCAGACCGAACTCCTGCGCCCGATATGGACCGGCACCGATTCCGCTTCCACGGTCGTGCCTTCCTTGGCGGCGCCGATGAAATTGGTCTTGCTTTCGATGGTGGTGGTGCCGCCCGAACCATCCGGCAGGTTGAGAAACGCACCCGTCGCCCCCAGCGTGTCGGCAAACGCCATGATCGCGCCGCCATGCAGGATATGCCCCGCCGTGCAGACATCCGGCCGCACGACAAGCCGCCCCCGCACGCGTTCCTTGGTGGCTTCCAGCACCTCCACGCCCATCAGGCGCGGAAAGGGCTGCACGGACAGGATGGTCGACATATCGGTGGCCATGGGTTTCCTCAGGTTTGTTTTCGGCAGGATTCCAGCAAAAACCGCGCACCACAATTACCTTGGCCGTCACGGGCCCTTTTCTTGCCGCCCTGCCCGCCCGATATTCACCTCCATGGCTAGTGAAACCGACATCCAGACGTCGCGGGCGCTCTTGCCCGCCGTGATCGCGCGCAACGAGAAGATCGTGCGCGACGGCTTCTGGAAGAAGCTTATGAAAAAGGCAGGCCGCGTGCCTTTCGCCGAAGAACTGGCAACCGCCTATTACTGCGTGGCAGACCCCACCACGCCGCCGCGTGTGCGCGGGATATTGCTGGCCGCCCTTGCCTATTTCGTGGTGCCAGTCGACGCCATTCCCGATTTCGTGGCCGGCATCGGGTTCACCGATGATGCTACGGTCCTCGCCGGCGCCATCGCGCTCGTCTCACGCCACATCCGCTCCGAACATCGCGAACGCGCGCGAGCAGCCCTGCACCTGCCGCCCAAGGACTGAGCGTGCGCGCGAGGGACATCGAAAAATTCTGTCTGTCTCTTCCCGGCGCCACCGTTGTCGAGCAATGGGGCGGCTGCCACGTGTTCAAGGTTGGCGGCAAGATGTTCGCGATCCTGGGGCCCAAAGACGATCACGTCCTGCAAGGTCTTTCGCTGAAAGTCGGAGAAGACAGTTTCCACATTCTGGTCCGCGCGAAGAACATCATCCCCGCGCCCTATCTGGCGCGCGCCAAATGGGTTTCGTTGCAGAGACTGGACGCACTGGGCGCAAAGGAATTGAAAGCGTATTTGTCGCGCGCGCACGCCATCATTGCGTCGAAGCTGCCGAAAAAGAAACGCGCCGAACTCGGCGTCGCGATTTCCAAACGTGATGAGATTTTCGATCCGTTCGCGTGAACGGCTCAGCGCACCGCGACGAGTTTCGCCTTGAGTTTTTCGGCCGTCGCTCGTTCCGCCGAATGACCGCCGACGAATTCCACCGCGATGCCGTTTTCATGAATACGGGCGACGCGGCCCGCCATTTGCCCGATCAGAACGAATTCGCCGATCGGCGGGCGCACATTGGTTTTCAGCGAAACACCCGACAATGAAAGATCGAGCACTTCGCATTTCACCGTCTCGCCATCGGCGCGAGTGAAACGCGTGAAACCTTTGGCGGGCGCGCGGTCGTGGCGGCGCAGGTCGGCTTCGCTCACCAGACTCTTGTTCGCAAACAGCGTCAGCTGTTCGGAAACGCGTTCGCGCTTGAGCGCGGTGCAATTGAAGCGCACGCCATATCCGTTGGCGGTGCGGTTGACGATCTGGCCTTCGAAGCGGCCGAAGCCATCGACGTAGAGAACGATCTGGGTGTCGTTGGGAAGCTCGCCCTCGCTCTCGACGGCCGCGCCGCCGGGAGACATGTCCAGAACCTTACAGGGAGTTTCGCGGCTCTCGGCCGGCATGAACAGGCGGCCCGGCAGGTCGACGCGCACGCGTTTGAAGCGCCTGCGTTCGGCTTTGGCCTTTTCGATCACCGGCTCAAGCTCAGGTTTCATCGCCAGCGTGAGGGCCTCCCCGGCACCCGTTACAGCTTCGCAGGCTCGGAGTATCGCCTTTGGACAGTCAACGGATCGTTTACGTCCGTAACTTTTCCGGGATTTCTTTGGGCGGCGGCTTGGCTTAACGTCTGTGAAACCACGCGCGCAGCGGGAGGCGCGCCAACCTTGGGGATTTCGAGAAAATGAAACGTTTGGCGCTGGTGATCGCGGCGGGGCTTTCGCTTTCGGCCTGCTCCTTTCTGGGCTTGGGCGGTTCGACGGTCATGGACGACCTGAACAACGCCGAGCCGCAAGGATCGGCCTTCAATCGCGCGTTGTTCGCCAACTATTCCTATCTCGCCAAGTCATTCGGCGACATCGAGATTCCGGAGGGCGATACGTTCGACCAGAGCGGTTCGAGCTCCATGACCCAGAACACCCTGGGCGGTCTGGCGGCGGGCTATGCCCGCAAGGCGCTGGATGCCTCCAAGGGGATCGACGTGTCGCCGGAGCCCGCCCGCACCGAATCGGGCGAGCAGATCCGCAGCCGCTTGGTCCGCGCCGTCATCCGCGGCAAGGACTATGCGCCGGAAGCCGCAGCCCGCGCCCAGGTGGATTACGATTGCTGGATAATGAACGCTCGCGTGCCCCAGCAATTGAGCGCGTCCGACCAGTGCAAGCACTCGCTGGACACCACGCTCTCCCGCCTCGAACGCACGGTGCAGCAGGCTCGCTGACCGCAACCATTTGTTAAACGGCCTATACTACCTTAGGTAGCAATACATACCGGAACAACCTCTCGCCGGGGGTTGGAGCCGAACATGGGCCTGGTGGTGGCAGGACGCCGCGCCGTCAAAGAGATACGCGGCAACGCGGCGATCGAATTCGCACTCGTCGCGCCCGTCTTCCTGATGTTCGTGATGGGGATCGTCTCATATGGCGGTTACTTCTGGCTCGCCCACAATCTGCAGGAACTGGCCAACGATGCCGCCCGCGCCTCGATCGCGGGGCTGACATCGGAGGAACGCAGTTCGCTTGCCCAGAGCGCCTTCGACAGCGAAGTCAGCACCTATGGCGCGCTGACGCCGGGCAACGCGCAGGTTCTCTATAACGGCGATCAAACCAATTTCACCGTCAGCATTTCTTACGACGCTTCGGCGTCGGGGTTCTGGGTCGCGGATGGGCTTATACCGATGCCGTCCTCCACCATCGTGCGGTCTGCCTCCATCCGCCTGGGAGGCTATTGATGCGATCCAGACTTTTTCGGAAGGCACAAAGCTTCGCCCGCAACAAGCGCGGCGCGATCTCGGTCATCACCGCGCTTTCGGCGATGGTGCTGATCGCCTTCACCGCGGGCGCCGTCGATTTCGGCAATGTGTTTTTGCGTGCGCGCCAATTGCAGGGCATGGCGGATCTGGCGGCGATGGCCGCGGCAAGCGATCTTCCCCATGCCGATGCTGCCGCAAACGCAACGGCGGAAGCAAACGATTGGGATGCGCCGCTGACCGCCGACGTCAAGACCGGCATCTATCAACCCACGGCAAGCATCCCCATCGACAAGCGCTTCGCCGCCGACACCACCTCGTCGATGAACGCGGCACAAGTGACGCTCAAATCCAGCGCCGATCTTTATTTCGCCTCGCTGCTTCTGGGCCGTTCCTCGCTTTCGCTCTCGCGCACGGCGACCGCGTCGCGCGCCGAGCTTGCAAGCTTCTCCATCGGCTCGCGCCTGCTGTCGCTGCAGGGCGGCATCGCCAATTCGGTGCTTTCGGCGCTGCTTGGAAGTTCGGTCAATCTGTCGGTGATGGATTACAACGCGCTTGCGGGCACGCAGGTCGATCTTTTCCAATATTCCAACGCGCTCAAATCGCGTCTCAACCTGCAGGCCGCTTCGTTCAACCAGACGCTTTCGACCAAGATGACCACGTCCGATGCGCTGAGCGGCATCGCCGACGTATTGAATTCCAACGGCAACACGAGTGCTGCCCACGCCATGCAAACCATCGCGGACGCGGCGGGCAACCAGAAGATCGAGATCGGCAATCTGATGGACCTCGGTCCCTACGGCGATCAGGACTACCTCAATCCCAATGGCGGCTCGGGCGTGACGGTGAGCGCGCTCGATCTGGCCACCGCAGCACTCGGCATCGCGCAGGGCGGCCATCAGGTGCAGTTCAATCTGGCAACCGGCGTTCCGGGGTTGACGAAGGTCTCTGCAACGCTCGCCATCGGCCAGCGGCCCGCCAATTCGCCGTGGATCGCGATCACCGACAAGAACGACGTCGTCGTCAGCACGGCGCAGGCGCGGCTGTGGATTTCGATCCAGGTCGCGCCAGCGGGCAGCGCGCTTGCCGGTGTCGCCAGCATCAATGTCCCGGTGATCGTCGAACTGGCTTCCGCGCAAGCCAAGCTCGCCGAGATCGATTGCACCGGCACACCCTCCGACCACAGCGTCACGTTGTCGGTGCAGCCCAGCATCGGTCAGGCGGCACTGGCATCGCTCAACACCTCCGACCTCACCGATTTCGAAAAGCCGCTCGACCTTCGTTCTTTCACGCTGATCAACACCCCGCTCATCAGCGTCTCGGGTTTTGCCAACGTCAAACTGGGCGGCGTCACCTGGCAGAGCGTGAAATTCAGCGGCACCGACATTACGAGCGGCACCGTCAAGACAGTGAAGACCAACGATCTGGTGCAGGGCGTGTTCTCAAGCCTGCTGGGCAAGCTCAGCCTGACGGTGAAACTGCTGGGGCTGGGGATCGGCCTTGGCCAGGGTCCGGTCACCGCGGCGGTCAATTCCACGCTTTCGGCGGTCGCGGCCCCGCTCGACGGGGTGGTCAACAGCCTGACCAGCCTGTTGGGCGTGGGACTGGGCGAGGCCGACGTGCGGGTCAACGGGGTTCGGTGCAACGCGGTCGCGCTGGTGCGGTAAACGCTGACGGATCGGAAATAATGATATAATGTCAGTTCCCGGGAATGGACGCGAACCGGGAAGAACATGAACTCCTACGATTACATCATCATCGGCGCGGGTAGCGCCGGCTGCGTATTGGCCAACCGGTTGAGCGCCGACCCCAATGTCCAGGTTCTGCTGATCGAAGCGGGCGGCCAGGACAAGTCGCTGATGATCCACATGCCCGCGGGCATTCCCCAGCTTCTGGGCAAGCCCAACAAATACAATTGGTATTACGACACCGAAGGCCAGCAATACCTCAACAACCGCCGCCTCTATTGGCCGCGCGGCAAGGGCTGGGGCGGATCGTCGTCGATCAACGGCATGATCTACATCCGCGGCCACGCGCGCGACTACGATCAGTGGCGGCAGATGGGATTGGACGGCTGGTCCTTTGCCGACGTGCTGCCCTATTTCAAACGCGCCGAAAGCTATGAAAGCGGCGGCGACGATTTCCATGGCGATTCCGGACCGCTGCATGTCTCCAACGGCCGTTCCGCCAATCCGCTGTTCCGCACCTTCGTGCAGGCAGGTCTGGAAGCAGGCTTTCCCACCACCAAGGATTTCAACGGCTACGCGCAGGAAGGCTTCGGCCCCTATCAACTGACGATCCACGAAGGCAGGCGGTGGAGTGCGGCCTCGGCCTATCTGCGCCCGGTGCTCGACCGGCCCAATCTGAAAATCGAATCCAACGCGCTTGTCAGCCGCGTGCTGTTCGACGGCAAGCGCGCCATCGGCGTGGAGTTCGTGCAAAAGAAACAGGCCATTCAGGTGCGCGCCGAGCGCGAGATCATTTTGTCCGGCGGCGCGGTGAACTCGCCGCAGACCTTGCTGCTTTCCGGCATCGGGCCTGCCGACACGCTGAAGAAGTTCGGCATCGATGTCGTGTCCGATCTCAAAGGCGCCGGCCAGAACCTGCAGGACCATCTCGACTGCTCGATACAATACGAATGCACCCAGCCCATCACGCTCTATAGCCAGCTCAAACCGGTCAATATGGTGAAGACCGGTCTGCAATATCTGCTGTTCAATTCCGGTATAGCGACAGGCCAGGGTTTGGAATCGGGCGCTTTCCTCAAGAGCCGCAAGGATCTCGAACATCCCGATCTGCAATATCACTTCATCGCCACGCTGATGTTCGATCACACGCGCAGGAAAGCGGATCGTCACGGCTTCATGGCGCATGTCTGCCAGTTGCGTCCGCAGAGCCGCGGCTTCATCTCGCTCAAATCGGCCGATCCCAATGTCGCGCCGCTGATCCAGCCGAACTATCTGGCCGAGGAAGAAGACCGCCGCGCGCTGCGCGAAGGCGTGAAGATCGCGCGCGACGTGTTCGCGCAGAAAGCGTTCGATCCCTATCGCGGTCCCGAACTGATGCCGGGCGCGCACGTGCGCAGCGACGAGCAGATCGACGCCTTCATCCGCGACACCGCCGAGACGATCTATCATCCCGTCGGCACCGCCAAGATGGGCACCGACGATATGTCGGTGGTCGATGGTCAGTTGCGTGTTCACGGTGTGGAAGGACTGCGCGTGATCGACGCTTCGGTGATGCCCACGCTTGTTTCCGGCAACACCAATGCGCCCACCATCATGATCGCGGAAAAAGCGTCCGACATGATTTTGGGCCGCGCCGCGTTGCCGCCGCTGCATGTGCGTGTGGCGGAGGATGAAGACAGGAACATCGCCGCGGAATAATCCGCAAAATTCGGGGGGCATTTATGCAAGATCAGATTCTGTTTGCGATGGGCGCGCTCGCGCTCCTCACCTTCACCGTTTTGCTGTTCATACCGATCCGCCGTTTCCGCGCCGCGTTCGCGGGCAAGGTGGGGCCGGAGGATTTCAAATTCGGCGAATCTGCCCGCGTGCCTTCCGACGTTTCGATCCCCAACCGCAATTACATGAACCTCACGGAATTGCCCGTGCTGTTCTATGTGATCTGCCTGATGTTCTATGTGACCGGCCGCACCGATCAGACCGCGGTGTGGCTTGCTTGGGCTTATGTGGCGGCACGCGCGCTCCACAGCCTGATCCACATGACCTACAACAATGTGTTCCACCGGCTGACGGTGTTTGTCATCAGCAACTTCTTGATCATCGGCCTGTGGGTGGCTTTCTTCATGAAAGCTCTGTGATGGTCTATCGCGCGGCCCGCTTCGCGCTTATGCTCACACCATGATCAAGTCTCGCGCGTTCGCCTTCTCGTTGCTGTCCGTAAGCTTTCTGGCTGTTAACGCATTGGCGCAACCGCTGCCGCCCCCGCCATCCGCCGGCGGACGGCTCGAACTGCACACCATCAATTACGATCTGTGGTGCCAGGAAACGGCCAAGCTGCCGCCCGACCGCTGCGACAAGCGCCTGCCGGAAGACGACGCGGCCTATAACGATTACGTCACCAAGGTCGAAAAATACGAAGTGCCGTATCTGAAAGACAAACAGAACTCCGACGTCATCAACCGGGCGATCATCCACTCCGAACCGACCCAGAACCCGGCCAACAACTCCCAGCAACCGCCGTCGCCGAATCCGTAAACACCGGACATGCCTTCGCCACCCTCACGGCTTGCGGGCCTACGAAGATGGCGGAAGGTCGAAGCGTCAGCAGGCGGGGCACATCTTTGTCACGCGATCGCACCCGCGCATTGGCCTGTCCCACGGAAATTGACCTTTCGCCCCTGACGCCCGGCGGCAATGCGCGCGGCCTGCATTCCGTGCAGGCGGCACAAAGAGGCCAAGGCGAAACTGGCGGAAGGACACGCGATGCACACGAGGTGACACCCCTATCCCTGTATTGTCTCGTGTCGCGTTGCAGAGGTGCCTGGCCGTCGCCGGAGCCGCTGCGGTGATGGATGTAATGATCCTCTCGAATTCCTATGAGAGAATATATTCTATATCAAACAGAGTTTCAAGGCCTATATAGGAAAAAATTTATTCCCGCGCTTTCAATAGCTTGAATACCCACCGCGCCCACCTTTTTTGAAGCCCGCCCCTTGAAGCGCCCAGTTCTCTCGCTACATACTCTGTGATACAGAGTACTCTGGATAGAGCCCATGCCGATAGATCGCGACGAAGCCTCCAACCTCCTCGCAGACGTGGCCGGAATGGAGCGGCGGACCAAGGAATTCCTCATCTATTCCCGGGTCAGCAACTCTTTCCTCCTGTGGGGCGGCATCTGGTTCGTGGGTTACATCTGCACCCACTTTTTCCGGCAGGACGCCGGCTGGATCTGGATAGGCCTCAATCTCTTCGGCATCGTGGCGAGCATCGCCTTGGCCAGACGCGTGCGCCGCACGCACGGCTATTTTCAGTGGCGCATCCCGGCCATCGTCGTCACCTTCATCGCGTTCGGCGCCTTGTGGCTCAACCTCGGCCATTTCGGCTGGCGCGAGCAAACCGCGTTCTGGCCGACGCTTTTCTCTTTCGCGCTGATCCTGTTCGGCATGTGGGTCGGGCGCGCGCTGATCATCGCCGCGTTCGTGCTCACCGTGCTCACGCTGGTCGGTTATTGGGCGACCGGGGATTTCTACGACGTCTGGATGGCGGTGGTCGGCGGCGGCGCGCTGATCGGCATCGGCCTGTGGCTGCGGAGCTGACATGGCCGAGGCTGACGAGATCATCCACCAATCGCTGCGCCTGAAGATCATGGCAGCGCTCAACACGCTCGACCGCGACGCGCCGCTCGAATTCACGCGGCTGAAAGCGATCACGGGCGCGACCGACGGCAATCTCGGCGCCCATCTCGAAACGCTGGCGAAGGCCGGTTACGTCGCCATCGAAAAGCGCTTCGAAGGCAAGCGCCCGCAAACGCGCGTGGAAGCGACCCCGCAGGGGCGCAAAGCCTTCGCCCAACACGTCGCGTATTTGCGCGACATCCTCGACACCTCGAAGACCTGATCCAAGGAGCCTTGCCATGCTGATGTTCTTCAAAGCGTTCAAGCCGATCCTGTCGGACTTCCTCGCCACCATCGTCTTCATCGCGCTCTACGCGATCACCGGCAGCATCTATGCCGCCATTCCGCTGGGCATCGCTGCGGGCATTCTGCAGATCGTCTGGCTGAAATACCGCAAGCAACCGATCAGCACGATGCAATGGGTGAGCCTTGCGCTGGTGATCGTGCTCGGCTCGGCTTCGCTTCTGACGCACGATGCGCGCTTCGTGATGATCAAGCCCAGCATCGGCACGTTTGCCATCGGCTGTGTGATGCTGTCATCCAATTGGCTCGACCGTTACCTGCCGCCCATCGTGACGCAGAACGTCAGCAAGGGTTTCACGCTGTTCTGGAGCCGCACCTGGGGCATCTGGCTGTTCGCCGTGGCGGCTGCCAATCTCTATGTGGCTTTCGCGATGGGCCCCAAGGCATGGGCATGGTTCAACGGGATCGTGCCGATGGCCGGACAGATCGGCCTGTTCGTGCTGCAGTTCGTGATCACGCGCTTCGTGGTGCGCCGCCGCGTGCAGCAACGCATCGCGGGCGGCGAAACGCGCGAAGCCGTGCTCGCTGGATTTGAAGGAGCTTAAGCCTCGACCGCGATGCCGCTGCCGAACACGTCCAGCAGACGCGCGATGTGTTCGACCGGTTGTGCGGGTTGCGGCTGGGTTTGGCTGACCACCAGGCGAAGCCGCGGACGAAGGCCACCGCGCAGGGAATCGAGCGATGCGGGCGGCGGGAAATCGGGGATCGACAGCGGTTCGTCTTCACGCACCATCTGCGAGCCGACCAGACGTTCGAACGCGATGGGCTTGCCGCACAACGCATTCGCATCGGTCAAAATCTGCACCATGCCGATGAAACGGGTCGGCTCGTTCTCGTTGAAGGTGACGGGTGCCAGAATGGTTTCGCATTCCACCATGCCGCAATCGGCGGTGGCAGCGATCGACGACAGGCACAGCGGCTGACGCGCGGCCAGCGCCTGTTTGAGAATACCGGAAAGTGCGGTGCGGCTCTGGCCTTCCCAATGCGACAGGAAGCTGATGCCCTTGAGTTCGGTGCCGAACCGTTCGCACAGCGAGGTACCGGCCAAACGATAGAGCGGACGTTCGATATCCTTCGCATCCAGAATGAACACGTAGGACAACATCCGCTTGATGGCGCGCGGATCGATATCGGTTTGATCCGGCACGGCGCGTCCCCGGCGCAGGCGGCTCCAATATCCCACCAGAAGGTGGCTGTTTCTGTGTTTCATAATCTTGTGCCTCGACAGCTCTATCGGGCTGAACCAGTTCGGAACGCCCGCCAACCCCTGGAACCCAACAGAGCATGAGCCATGCCACGATCCGCTCGCCGGGGAACGGACCTATCGCGTTGTGCTGATTTGGGATTCCCCTTAGCCCCAGGGGCCGCGACGGGGTTCGCCGAAGAGGTTGAACTCGCTGGATTTCAGCAGCGGCGTGAGCGCTGCGCCCACGATGAAACCGCCGACATGCGCCCACCAGGCGACGCCGGGTTGCGAGGCATCGGTGAACGAGGCGTTGAACAATTGCATCACGAACCAGAACCCCACCACGAACATCGCGCTGATGCGGAAGGGAAAGAAAATGACGATGCCCAGCGGCACCAGCACGCGGATCTTGGCGCGCGGATAGAGCAGCACATACGCGCCGAGAACGCCCGATATCGCACCGGATGCGCCGATCATCGGCACATGCGAAGTGGGATTAACGAAGGCCATTGTCAGCGCCGCTGCGATTCCGCTGACCAGATAAAACAGCAGATACCGCACATGCCCCATCGCATCTTCGACATTGTTCCCGAAAATCCAGAGGTAAAGCATGTTGCCGCCCAGATGCAGCAGCCCGCCATGCAGGAACATCGAGGTCAGGATGGTGAGTTGCGCGGGTACGCCATAGGCCAGCGACAGCGCCTGACCGGGATCAGCCAAGGTGGCCGGGATGAAGCCCAGCGCGTTGACCAGCGCATCTTCCCGGGCGCCCAACGAGAGCTGCCAGACGAACGTGGCCACGCACAGCGCGATCAGCAGCCAGTTCACATAAGGGGTGATGCGGACCGGATTGTCGTCCGAGATCGGGATCATGCCGCCTGTTTCTCCGCTGCCGGAACGCCGTCAACTGTGCCGGAATGGGTCATTTCGAACGGCGGGACAAGGTGTTGCCATGGCATGTTTCGTGAACTCCAGACCTTGGTTGTTAAGCCTATCCGTGGGTTTTGCCGTGCGGCTGCCGCCCCGCGCCGTAAGATGCAATGATTAAGGAGCGTTCACCATGGCGCCCAGACCGAATTCGTGCCTCGCCACCGTGCTGGCGGCCCTGCTGGCTGCCGCACCGATGGGCGAAGCCGTGGCTGCTGGTACCGGCGGCGGATTCGGCACGCTGGCGGCCGGGCCCACTTGCGCCGATGTTTCGCCCCCCAGCCATTCTCCCCCTCACTTTGGCGGCGGCAAGATCACCATCTTCAAGCCGGTGACAATCAACAACAAGGTGAACATCTACAAACCCATCACCATCAACAAATCGATGGTCGTCAACAAACCCGTGACCATCAACAACACGATCAACAATTCGAAGAACATCACCATCAACAAACCGGTCACAATCACCAACAACATCGACAATTCGAAAAACATCAACGTCTACAAGCCGGTGACGATCAACAACAACATCAACGTGACCAAGAACATCGACAATTCGAAAAACATCGACATCACCAAGAACATCGACCTGTCGAAGACCATCAACATCAACAATTCGGTGGTGATCAACAAGAACATCGACGCGTCGAAGAACATCAACATCGAAAAGAACGTCACGATCAACAAATCGATCGTCATCAACAAGGGCGGCAGCGGCAATGCCGAAGCAAGTGCGTTCGCCTTCGCCAATGCCTATGCATCGGCACAGGCCAATGCGAGTGCCAGCGCGCAGGTGATCTCCTACGGCGGCAGCCAATACGTCACCATCGTCAACAAGTCGGGCGGCAATGTCGGCGGCGAGGTTTCGGTGAACGCGCAGAATGCCTGCGTCGAACAGGAAGCCAACGTCGTCAAATCCATCCATGCAGTGTGCGTGGACCGGACGGGCCGCGAATATCCCGCTTCCCACATGATCCCCGACACCTGGATCGAAGGTTCGTATGAAGGCGAAGTCGCGCGCTGCATTCCCGGTGCGTCCGTCCGCGCCACGGTGGGCGATGTGGCGCAATCCGATCAGGGCCTCGCAGGCACCTTCGAACAGGGCATGACGCTGGCGTGCGCGCCGAGCGAGGCCCTCGTCCATTATCGCGGCGGCATGTTGAAATGCGCCAAGGCCAAGCCCGTGAAGGACTGCACGGAGCGGGTGAACCTGCGCCGCTGGGGCTCGGGCGATTTCTTCTTCTCTTACCGCAGCCGCGTCTGCGTGACGCCATCGGCCCAGGCGTCGGCCGGCAGCGAAGACCTCTCCGGCATGGCGCTGGAAGGCGGCGTGGGCTCGGAAGACAGCGGTTACTGAGCCGTTTTCGCGCAAAACCGGCGATTTCCGCCACGGTTTGTTAAGTGCGCCCGGGCGATGTTTCCGGCCATGACCGAATTCCGGCTCAAGCTCGCGGCCACCCTTGCCCTCATCGCGCTCGACGTTGTGTGGATCCTCGCGCGCGGCTTCAGCTTCGACATGAAGAGTCTTGTCGATTGCATCGGCGTCACCGCCGCGATGGCGGTGATCGGTTTCGTCTACACGCGCCTGCGCCCGGACGAGAAACTCGCGACGCTTGCCACCGAAACGGGATTTCTCATCGCCTTCTCTGCCGCCGGTGCGATCTTCTCCTACCTCGTCACCACGCTCGACTTTCCGCTGATCGACGGGTTCCTCGCGAAGACCGATTTGTTTCTCGGCTTCAACTGGCACAATTACGTCGCGTTCGTGAATGCGCGGCCGTGGCTCGGCGATCTATCCTCCATCGTCTATCAGACGACACTGGCGCAGATCGCGTTCTCGGTGGTCGTGCTGACGCTGTTGGGACGCATGGACCGCACGCGCGAGATGACGGCCATCGTCATGGTCTCGTCGGTGCTGTGCGTGGCGATTTCGGGACTCCTGCCGTCGGCGGGCGCGCTCGCCTATTATCATCCCGACGCGTCGTTCTATATGCAGAACCTTCCGGTGGTGGATCTCGCCTACAAGCAGCAGTTCTTCGACATCCGCAACGGCGTGTTGACGCATTTGAGTCTCGTCGATCTGCACGGCCTCGTCGCGTTCCCCTCTTATCATGTGGGCCTGTCGGTCATCCTGATGATCGCGTTCCGCGGCATGTGGAAATGGTTCTGGCCCCTCACCGCTCTCAACACCTTGGTGATCCTCTCCACCCCCATCGACGGCGGGCATCACCTGTCGGACGGACTGGGGGGAATCGCTTTGGCGCTGATCTCGGCGGTTATCGTGGTTCGGCTGCGCAAACGCCTATCCCGCCCGGCGGCCATTGCCGCCCCGGAAGAAAGTTACGGCGATCTGGCGGGACAAAAAGCCTGACCGGAAACAGCGGTAAGGCTGCTTGCACAAGGGGTCTCGGCTGATATTGTGCGCCCGCGCCGGGTTAGCCGGCATTTCCCTCGCATCATTTTCCGGGACCGCACATGAACATCCATGAGTATCAGGCCAAGGGCGTGCTTGCCGAATTCGGCGTGCCGGTGCCCAAGGGCCAGCCTGCTTTCACCGTTGAAGAAGCCGTGGCGGCTGCCAAGGCGTTGCCGGGCCCTGTCTGGGTTGTGAAAGCGCAAATTCATGCGGGCGGCCGCGGCAAGGGCGGCGGCGTGAAGGTGGTCAAATCCATCGAGGATGTGAAGAAGGAAGCCGAGCGGATGCTCGGGATGACGCTGGTCACACACCAGACCGGCCCCGCGGGCCGCGTGGTCAAGCGCCTCTACATCGAAGACGGTTCGGCCATCGACCGCGAACTCTATCTTTCGGCACTTGTCGACCGCGCCACCAGCCGCGTCGCCTTCATCGCCTCCACCGAAGGCGGCATGGACATCGAAGAAGTGGCCCACAAGACGCCGGAGCGCATCCACACCTTCCAGGTGGAACCCGCCGCCGGTTACTCGCCTTACGTCGGCAACGAGATTGCGTCGGCGCTGAAGCTCAAGGGCGATCAGGCCAAGCAATGTAGTGCCGTGGTGAAAAGCATCTATGAAGCGTTCATCGCCAAGGACATGAGCCTGCTCGAAATCAATCCGCTGGTCGTGACGAAGGACGGCAAGGTCATCTGCCTCGACGCCAAGATCAATTTCGACGACAACTCGCTCTACCGCCACAAAGACATTCAGGCGCTTCGCGATCTGGATGAAGAAGATCCGGCGGAAGTCGAAGCTTCGAAATACGATCTGTCCTACATCAAGCTCGACGGCACCATCGGCTGCATGGTGAACGGCGCAGGCCTTGCTATGGCGACGATGGACATCATCAAGCTCTATGGCGAAGAACCGGCGAACTTCCTCGATGTCGGCGGCGGCGCGACGAAAGAGAAAGTCACGCAGGCGTTCAAGATCATCGTCTCCGATCCGAACGTGAAGGGCATCCTGGTCAACATCTTCGGCGGCATCATGAAATGCGACATCATCGCGGAAGGCATCATCGCCGCCGCGAAAGAGATTTCGCTTTCCGTTCCGCTGGTGGTGCGCCTGGAAGGCACCAACGTCGAACTCGGCAAGAAGATCCTCGCGGAATCGGGACTGCCGATTCTTTCCGCCAACGATCTCGCCGATGCCGCGCAGAAAATCGTCAAAGCCGTGAAAGGCTCGAAGTAATGTCCATCCTCGTCGACAAAAACACCAAAGTGATCTGCCAGGGTTTCACCGGCAATCAGGGCACGTTCCATTCCGAACAGGCCATCGCGTATGGCACCAAGATGGTTGGCGGCACCTCGCCGGGCAAAGGCGGCAGCACGCATCTGGGCTTGCCGGTGTTCGACACCGTGCGCGAAGCGCGCGAGAAAGTTGGCGCGGATGCGACTGCGATCTATGTTCCGCCGCCGTTCGCGGCCGATGCCATTCTCGAAGCGATCGATGCGGAAGTGCCGCTGATCGTCTGCATCACCGAAGGTATTCCGGTGCTCGACATGGTGAAGGTGAAGCGCGCGCTTTCGGGTTCGAAGTCGCGCCTCGTCGGGCCGAACTGCCCCGGCGTCATCACGCCCGGCGAATGCAAGATCGGCATCATGCCGGGCCACATCCACCGCCGCGGCACCGTCGGCATCGTGTCGCGTTCGGGCACGCTGACCTATGAAGCGGTGGCGCAGACAACCGCCGTCGGCCTCGGCCAGACGTCGTGCGTCGGCATCGGCGGAGATCCGGTGAAGGGCACCGAGCACATCGACGTGCTGGAGATGTTCCTGGCCGACCCGGAAACCAAATCCATCATCATGATCGGCGAAATCGGCGGTAGCGCCGAAGAAGACGCGGCCGACTTCATCAAACACAACAAGGTCAAGAAGCCGATGGTCGGTTTCATCGCCGGTGTGACGGCTCCTCCGGGCCGGCGCATGGGCCATGCGGGCGCCATCATCTCCGGCGGCAAGGGCGGCGCGGAGTCCAAGATCGAGGCGATGAAGTCCGCGGGCATCCGCGTCTCGCCCAATCCGGCGGCGCTCGGCACCACCCTGGTGGAACTTCTGAAAAATTAAACCACGTCGCTCCCGCGCTACAGACGAAAGTGCGGGCGGCATGACATACTCGCCCCAATTGGTTCTGCGGGATGGGGATATCATGCGTCGGTTGTTTGCTTGCTTGCTCGTTTTGGGCGTGGCTGCGTGCGGGTCAATGAACAAGGGCTCGGAGCCGGCCCCCGGCGCGGCCATCACACCGCAGGCCTATATCGTCTTCTTCGTCGGTCATGACGTCGTGCTGACGGAGGACGGTCACAAGATCGTCGCCACCGCCGCGCGCGAAGCCAAGACCATGGGCGTGAAGATGGTCCAGCTCACCGGCCCCTCCACCCAGGTGACACCGCATTACGATCCGGGCCTTGCCGCCCCGCGCATCAAGCTCGTCGAAGACGAGCTGGTGGCCGACGGCGTGGCGCGCGAGAAGATCGTGCGCACCTCGCTTCCGACCGACGACGTGCAGGTGAACACCTCCGGCGCGCAGCGCGTCGAGATTCGGGTGCTCAAGTAACGCTGTCGGCAACCGTCCAGCTTGCGGCCCGCCTGCGAAGGGCGGCCTGAACCGGACGTTCGAAGGCGCGATACGACAGCAAGCCGAAACCGATCAGCACCGCATAGAACGCGATCAGCACGAACGGCGACTGAAACACCATCGGCGACCAGCCCGCGCGCACCGCGATATTGGCGAGCGCAAGCTGCATCGGAAAATGCAGCAGATAGGTGGAAAAGCTGATGTCGCCCAGGAACGAGAGCCTGGAATAATCGCCTCCGCGCACCCATTCGTGCAACGCCAGCGCCATCAAAGTGGGCCCGATGACAAGCGCGACAAAGGCCAGCAGCGGTATCTCGTCTCCATAAGCTTTCTTGAAGCCGGAGGTTAAATCGCCCAGCGGCTGCCAGTAGAATTGCAAGATCACGATGATCCATCCGACAAGCGCCGCCGCGATGACGAGGCGCGACACCGCCCACGCATCGGGGCGCTGCCGGATTTTGTCGGCGGCATAAAACGCAAGAACGCCCACGAAAAACGCGGTTATGCCGCGCCCGGTGATGCCCGACATATGGAAATGGCGGATCGCAAAACCAACCGCCACCATTGCGAGCGCGCCCCGCCAATTCATCAGCCGGAAACGGCAGAGCACGAAGAACACGATGTAGAGCAGCACTTCGATGGAAACCGACCAGGACGGGCCGTTGAACGTTTCCAGGCCGTGAAACCAGTTCTGTACCAAGGCGAGCGACAGCACGAAATAGAAAACATCGTTGGTCGGATAGACGAAGAACGCCCCCACCGCCTGCCAATAGCTCCATTGCAGCAGCGCAACGGCGAGCAGCGTGACCAGGTGCAGCGGATAGAGCCGCGAGAATCGCAGCAGCGCGAAACGGCCCGGCGTCATGCGGCGCTGCGCAATCGCCTCGCCATAAAGCCAGCAGAAAACAAAACCCGACAACACGAAGAAGAGATCGACCACCGCCCAGCCCTGAAGATAGGCGGGCTTGAACAGCGTGTAGAGCGGTTGCCAGTCGCGCTTCCAGCCTTGCATCGGCACGCGGCCGAACAGGAAGAAGTGCTGCCAGTGCCACAGCACGACCGCGAGCGCCGCAAGACCGCGCAACGCATCAAGCGAATGAAGCCGGCGCTCCGCCAAGTGTGGTGCCCCCGATTTGGCCGTTTGCTCCGCGTAGCATTTTTGAGACCGGGCAGCCTGTATTTTTGGGCGACTGCGACTATCCCCACAAAGCGAAAGGCTTTCGTCACGAAGCCGCCGCTATTCTCAGGCGAGGATGGATGGGTGAGCGGCGGCTCGAAGTTCCGGGTCGTTGACACCATATTAACCTTCGTAACCCATTTCTTTACGGGATTTTGGCGTGCATTCGGCACCGGAATGCGTTAAACGCCAGCGCCTCGCCGGTGCGCGAACGGAAAGACGGCGGAGACCCCCGCCAAACCATTGAAATGACAAGCCAAACCACCCCAAGCCGACTCAACCGGGCCTCCAACGAGGTTCTGGATCTCACCTCGTTCCTGAACGGGGCCAACGCCCAGTTCATCGAACAGCTCTACGCCCAGTACCAGCAGAACCCCGACACGGTGGACGAAAGCTGGCGCGCCTTCTTCGCCGAACTGGGCGAGAACGGGCTTTCCCCCACCCAGCTCGGCCGCGGGCCTGAGTGGCGGCGCGACGGCAAGCTGAAGCTGGAGAACGGCGAAATCGTTTCGGCGCTGACCGGCCAACTGGCCCCGGGTGCGAAGAAATCCGGCGCATCGGAAGACGATATCCGTGCCGCCGCCAAAGAATCCGTTCGCGCCATCCAGCTGGTGCGCGCCTATCGCGTGATCGGCCATCTGGAAGCCAATCTCGACCCGCTCCAGCTTGCGCCAAAGGAGCCGCATCCGCAGTTGGAGCCCAGCTTCTATGGCTTCCACGACGAAGACATGGACAAGCCGGTCTTCATCGACGGCGTGATGGGCATGGAAACGGCCACGCCGCGCCGCATGGTGGAGATTCTCAAGCGCACCTATTGCGGCCGCATCGGCTACGAGTTCATGCACATCACCGATCCCGAACAGAAGGATTGGCTGCAGCGCCGTATCGAAGGGCCGGACAAAGAGATTTCGTTCACGCCGGAAGGCAAGCGCGCGATCCTGAACAAGCTGATCGAAGGCGAAGGGTTCGAGAAATTCGCCGGTGTGCGCTTTCTCGGCACCAAGCGTTTCGGGCTGGACGGCGGCGAAGCCACCGTTCCCGCGCTCGAACAGATCATCAAGCGCGGCGGCCAGTTGGGCGTGAAGGAAATCGTGCTCGGCATGGCCCATCGCGGGCGTCTGAACGTGCTCGCCAATGTGATGGGCAAGCCCTATCGCCAGATCTTCCACGAATTCCAGGGCGGTGCCGCGAAACCTTCGGAAGTCGAAGGTTCGGGCGACGTGAAATACCATCTGGGTGCATCGAGCGACCGCGAATTCGACGGCCGCAAGGTTCACCTTTCGCTCACCGCCAACCCATCGCATCTCGAAGCCGAAGACGCCATCGTGCTCGGCAAGGCGCGCGCCAAGCAATACCAACTGGGCGACACAACCGAACGCACCAGCGTTCTGCCGTTGCTGCTGCATGGCGATGCGGCGTTCGCGGGCCAGGGCGTGGTCGCCGAATGTTTCGCGATGAGCGGCACCAAGGGCTTCCGCACCGGCGGCACCATTCATTTCATCATCAACAACCAGATCGGCTTCACCACTGCGCCGATCTATTCGCGGTCTTCGCCTTATCCATCAGATGTCGCGTTGATGGTGCAGGCCCCGATCTTCCATGTGAACGGCGACGATCCCGAAGCGGTGGTGCATTGCGCGCGCATCGCCACCGAATTCCGCCAGCTGTTCCACAAGGATGTCGTGATCGACATGTTCTGCTATCGCAGGTTCGGTCACAACGAAACCGACGAGCCTGCGTTCACGCAGCCCCTGATGTATCGCGCGATCAAGGATCATCCTTCGACGCTCGAAATCTACACGCAGAAGCTCGTCGCCGAAGGCACGCTGAGCGAAGCCGACGTCAAGCAGATGATGGACGACTTCACCAAGCGGCTGGACGAAGAATTCGAAGCCTCCAAAGGCCACCGCCCCAACCACGCCGACTGGCTGGACGGACGCTGGACTGGTCTTTCCAAAGCCACCGAAGGCGACCGCCGCGGCAACACCGATGTCTCGACCGAATTGCTGATGAAGGTCGGCCACGCGATCACCACCGCGCCGGAAGGCTTCAACCTGCACAAGACCATCGCCCGCCAGTTGCAGGCGAAGGCGAAGATGTTCGAAACCGGCGAAGCCATCGACTGGGCGACCGGCGAAGCGCTCGCGTTCGGCACGCTGCTAGAAGAAGGTTATCCGGTGCGCCTGTCGGGCCAGGATTCCTCGCGCGGCACCTTCAGCCAGCGTCATTCCACCTTGGTCGATCAGGAAAACGAGAACCGTTACATTCCGCTCAACCACATCTCCGATAGCCAGGCCGAATTCGAAGTCATCGACACGCTTCTTTCCGAAGAAGCCGTGCTCGGTTTCGAATACGGCTATTCCTCCGCCGAGCCCAAAGCGCTCGTGTTGTGGGAAGCGCAGTTCGGCGATTTCGCCAACGGCGCGCAAGTGGTGATCGACCAGTTCATCGCGTCCGGCGAAATGAAATGGCTGCGCATGAACGGCCTGGTGATGCTGTTGCCGCATGGCTATGAGGGCCAGGGGCCGGAACATTCCTCCGCCCGTCTGGAGCGCTATCTGCAACTCTGCGCGCAGGACAACATGCAGGTCGCGGTGCCCACCACGCCCGCGAACTATTTCCACATCCTGCGCCGCCAGCTGCACCGCCCGTTCCGCAAGCCGCTGATCCTGATGACGCCGAAATCGCTTCTGCGTCACAAGCGCTGCATCTCGTTCCTCACCGACATGGAGCCGGGGTCTTCGTTCCACCGCGTGTTCCGCGATCAGGCCGAATGCGTGCCGGGCGCGACCACGGTGAAGCTCGCTGCCGACGACCAGATCAAGCGCGTCGTGCTCTGCACCGGCAAGGTCTATTTCGACCTGATGGAAGAACGCGAGAAGCGCGACGAAAACCGCATCCAGCTGCTGCGCATCGAACAGCTCTATCCGTTCCCGCAAAGCGCGCTGGCCGACGAGTTGAAGCGTTTCCCGAAAGCGGAAATCATCTGGTGTCAGGAAGAACCCAAGAACCAGGGCGCCTGGACCTTCATCGCCCCCTATCTCGAAGACACGATTGCCAAGCTCGGCGGCAATTCCCGCCCCCGCTATGTGGGACGGCCCGAATATGCCTCCACCGCAGCAGGGCTGATGAGCCAGCACGCGGCAGAACTTAAAGCGTTCCTCGATCAAGCATTGAGCCTATAAAGGCGCGAACCCGCGCCCCCGGAGATTTTCGCATGAGCATCCAGATCAAAGTCCCGGCCATGGGCGAATCCGTGACCGAAGCCACGGTCTCGCGCTGGTTCAAGAAGGAAGGCGACGCGGTCACGCGTGACGAACCGCTGGTCGAACTGGAAACCGACAAGGTGACGGTCGAAGTGCCCGCCCCTGCCGACGGCGCGATCGAAGCGATCTCGGTGAAGGAAGGCGACACGGTTCAGGTTGGCGCGATTTTGGGCGCCATTGCCGAAGGCAAAGCCGGCGCTGCTGCGCCTGCCAAAGCGGCCGAAGCACCGAAAGCTGCGGCACCGGCACCGGCCGCACCGAAGCCCGCGCCCGCTCCGCAATCGGCGCCTGCGCCGAAAGCCGATGCGCCCGTTATGCCGTCGGTGCGCCGCATCTCGGAAGAAAGCGGCCTCAGCCCCGCAAGCGTTCCCGGCAGCGGCAAAGACGGCCGCGTGCTGAAAGGCGACATGCTGGCCGCGCTCGAATCCCGCGCCAGTGCGCCCAAGCCGATTGCGCCGGTCCATTCCGGCCCGCGCCCGCGCGCCGACCGCGAAGAACGCGTCGCCATGAGCCGCCTGCGCAAGACCATCGCCACGCGCCTCAAGGAATCGCAGAACACCGCAGCCCAGCTGACGACCTTCAACGAAGTCGACATGACCCACGTCATGAACCTGCGCAGCGAATACAAGGACGATTTCGAAAAGAAGCACGGCGTGCGGCTGGGCTTCATGGGCTTCTTCGTGAAGGCGTGCATCGCCGCGCTGAAAGAACTGCCCAACGTCAACGCCGAGATCGAAGGCGACGATATCGTCTACAAGAACTATTACGACGTGGGCATCGCGGTTTCGACCGAACGCGGCCTTGTGGTGCCGGTGGTGCGCGACGCCGAGGCGCTCTCGCTCGCCCAGATCGAAAAAGCGATCAACGATTTCGGCCTGCGCGCCCGCGACAACAAGCTGAAGCTTGAAGAGCTGCAGGGCGGCACGTTTAGCATCACCAATGGCGGCGTCTTCGGCTCGCTGATGAGCACGCCGATCCTCAACGCGCCGCAATCGGGCATCCTGGGGATGCACAAGATCCAGAAGCGCGCGATGGTGGTCGACGACAAAATCGAAATCCGCCCGATGATGTATCTGGCGCTTTCCTATGACCACCGCCTGGTGGATGGCCGCGAAGCCGTGACATTCCTGGTGCGCGTGAAGGAAAATCTGGAAGATCCGCAGCGTCTGCTGTTGGATATTTAAAACTTACTGTCATCCCCGGCCGAGCGACAGCGAGGGGAAGGGGACCCAGGCGTGAGACACCGATCGGTGTTTGACACCTGGGTCCCCTTCCCCTCGCGCCGCAATGCGGCGCTCGGCCGGGGATGACAATTTGATTTGGTTTTGAAAAAGTGCCGCTTAAGCGACGCGCTGATCCATCTGCTCAAGCTTCGCCAGTTCCACCTTCGCGCGCAGTTCGATCTCGTCGAGGATGTTCTGCAGCTTGGGATCGGCGAAACCTTCCTGACGTCTGCTCACCGCATTGGCGAGCCGGTGCAGCGTCATGCGCGGGATGCCGCCTGCGAGCAATCCGTCACGCACCTCGTCGAGCATGTCGAGAAGGCTTTCGGCGTGATCCAGTCCGCGCGAGCGGCCGCCCGCGGAATCGTCCACGCCTTGCAGCATGAGGATGTTGTCGACCGCGGCGATCGGGCCGGGACCGCTCACCACCTGGGCGCGCGGCGTGTCGATGGGATCGGAGACCTTGAACGTCGTGTCGCTGCCGCCCGTCGAGCGCGCGGCGCGCTTCACGGTTGGGGCTTCTACTTTCCGGGTGCCATTGATTTCCAAGACGTGAGAATCCCACGGCGACAGCCCATCATCTGCGTCCATGGTTAAGAAGTGGTTGCGGTTGCGAACGCAGCCGGACTAGCGTGGGGTCAAAGAGGCAGATAAATCCCCTCCATGCTCAGCCCGGCCCTCGATTTTGCGGCGCTTGCGGAAGCCTACAAGGCCAAAAACCGCATCCTGATCCGCGATGTGCTTGAGCCTGCCCCGGCCGAAGACCTCTACAACGTGCTGGCCCGCGAGACGCCGTGGAAGCTTGTCTATTACGAGCAGGGCAACACGGTCGTCCTGTCGCCCGAGGAGTTGCAGCGCCTGAGCCCGCAAGACCGCGCCCAGCGCATCGCCAATGTCTGTGCGCGGGCCCGCGATCAGTTCGGCTTCATCTATCAGGCATTCCTGATGGCGGAGAACTACGCCCAGAAGAACTATCCCGGCCATCCGCTGCATGCGGTGTTCGAGTTCATCAACAGCGCTCCGTTCGTGAATATGGTGCGGCAAGTCACCGGCATTTCCAGCATCAATGGGGCGGACGGACAGGCCACGCTTTATGTGCCGGGCCATTTCCTCAACACGCACACCGATCAGATTCAAGGCCACAAGCGCCGCGTGGCTTATGTGCTGAACATGTCGAAGAATTGGGACCCGGATTGGGGTGGGCTGTTGCAATTCTACGGCCCGGAAAAATCCATCGATCAGGTGTTCGTGCCGCGCTTCAACAGCCTGTCGCTGTTCACCGTGCCGCAGGATCACGCGGTCACCGCGGTTGCGCCTTATGCGCCGGTGGGGCGTTTTGCGATTACGGGATGGTTTGTCGATCCGTAACTATTTCCAAACCCTCCCCTTGAGGGAGGGTCGATAAAATTTCGGAGCGCTAGCGGAGAAATTTTTCGGGGAGGGGTTCAAACTGCTTCAGCAATGACCCCTCCCCGAAATTTGCTTCGCAAATTGTCGACCCTCCCTCAAGGGGAGGGTTAAGAGAGGCTCTAACCCGGTGGGGGCCCGTGCATATAGCTCTCGACCAGAGAGCCCGCGACCAGACGCCAGCCATCCACCAGCACGAAGAAGATCAGCTTGAACGGCAGCGAAATGATGACCGGCGGCAGCATCATCATGCCCATGGACATCAGGATCGAGGCCACCGCCATGTCGATGACGAGGAACGGCACGAAGATCATAAAGCCGATCTCGAAGGCGCGTTTCAACTCGGAGAGCATGAAGGCCGGTGCAATCGTGGTGATCGCGATATCGGACGGCTTGCTTGGCGCTTTGGCCTGGCTCATGTCGAGGAAAAGCTGCAGATCGGCCTTGCGCACATGCTGCAGCATGAAGCCTTTGATCGGCACCGCTGCGCGGTCCAGCGCCTCTTCGGTGGTGATCTGGTTGGCCATCAACGGCTCGATGCCCACCTTGTAGGCATCGTGGAACGTCGGCGTCATCACGAAGAAGGTCAGAAACAGCGACAGGCTGACGATCACCGTATTGGGCGGACTTTGCGCCACGCCAAGCGCTGTGCGCAGCAGCGACAGCACCACCACGATGCGCACAAAGCACGTCATCATGATGAGGATGGAGGGCGCAAGGCTGAGGATCGTGATCAGCGCGATGATCTGAACGATCTTGTCGGTGAAGAGGCCGTTGCCGGTGAGATTGATCGAAAGCGAATTGGACGCAGCGCCACCGGCCGCCGCATCGGCCGCGAACGCAACGCCGGGCACGATCACCACCATGAGAAGCGTGGTCATCACCAGCGCGATTTTGCGCATGAGCGGGCTCATGTGGCGGAAACCTCGGGCGCGCCCGTGTTCTCAACCAGCGTCGCGCCCTGCGGCCCGATGAAGAGAAGATGTTCGCGATTGTCTTTGCGCACCAGCAACAATTTCTGCCGCGGGCCGACCATCAACGATTCAACGACCGAAAGCCGGCGCACCGCATTGGCCTTGATCACGCCCGGCACGCCATAGCGGCGCGCGGCAAGGCCGGCGAGGCCGAGAAGAGCGAGCACCACAAGCAGGGCGCCGAGATAGCGGACGATGTCGATGTATTCCATGGCGCGATACATGAAGCTGTTAGGCTTAATCGCAGGTTAAGAACGGGAAGAACTTGCCCGGCAAAAAGGTTCGCTTGTGTTAAGCAGCGATTAAACTTCGAAGCGCACCATGGCCTCTCTTAGGGTTAATCGAACCTTAAAAAAGGTGCCGCCATGAACCTGCCCAATATTCCGCTGTTCGCGATGCTGCGCGAGCGCATGTCCTGGCTCAATCAGCGCCAGGGCGTTCTTTCGCAGAACGTCGCCAATGCCGACACGCCCGGCTTCGGCGCACGCGATCTCAAAGCGCCCGATTTCGAAAAGCTGTTGCGCGATACCACCAACACGCAACAGATGACGAGCAGCCTTCGCACCACCGATGCGCGCCACATCGCACTGCAATCCTCCGCCGAAACCGGCGGCTTCACCGATTATGCCGCGCCCGATGTCGAAGCCTCGCTCAACGGCAACTCCGTCTCGCTCGAAGGCGAAATGATGAAGATGGCCGATACGCAGGCCTCTTATCAGGCCGCCACCAACATCTACAGCAAAGCCGTCGACATGATGCGCACGGCCATCGGACACAGCTAGGAGACCTGAGCAATGGATCTCAACACTTCCATGATTGTTGCGGCGTCCGGCATGCGCGCCCAATCCACGCGCATGCGGATCATCGCGGAAAACATCGCCAACCAGAATTCCACCTCGCAGACCCATGGCGGCGATCCCTATCGCCGCAAGGTCGCCACCGTGAAAAGCGATTTCGATCACGAACTGAACGCAACCTTGGTCAAGCCGGGCAAGCCCGTTTCCGACATGACCGATTTCCGCATGCAGTTCGATCCCGGCAACCCGGCCGCCGACAGCAAGGGCTATGTCAAGCTGCCCAACGTGAACTCGCTCATCGAAGTGATGGACATGCGCGAAGCACAACGTTCCTACGAAGCCGACATCTCGGTGATGGAAGCGTCCAAGGGCATGCTGGCGCGCACCGTCGATCTGTTGCGCCGTTAAAGGAGTAAGCCATGGCCATTCCTGCAGCAGCCGCCGCCGCCTATCAGGCGCTCGCCAAGATCGGCGTCGAAGCGCCCGCGCAAGCCGGTGCCGGTTCGGCGACCGGCGCTTCGCAAAGCTTCGGCGATTTTTTGTCGAGTGCGGTAAAAGACAGCGTCGGCACGATGAAGCAGGGTGAAACCATGGCGATGAAACAGGTCGCAGGGCAAGCCGATATCGTGGACGTGGTCAACGCCGTGAACCAGGCCGAACTGACCTTGAACACCGTCGTCGCCGTTCGCGACAAGGTGATCCAGGCCTATCAATCCATCATGCAGATGCCGATCTGACGGAAAAACAAAAATGGGGCCCACCGAATCCATCGATTTCGCGCGCGAGAGCATCTACGTCCTGCTTCAGATCGCAGCGCCCGCCATGCTGACCGCGCTTGTCGTGGGCGTCGCCATCGGCCTGTTGCAGGCGCTGACACAAATTCAGGAAATGACGCTCGTCTTCGTGCCGAAGATCATCGCGATCTTCCTTGTGCTGCTCATCTCGCTGCCCTTCGCGGGCGCGGCCATGAGCGGATTGATGACCGACGTGGTGCAGCGTATCGCGGCCTATTAGCGGGCCGGCGATGACGTTCACCTTCGGCAACATCTCCGGCCTTCTCACCATCTACATGCTGGTGTTTGCCCGCGTCGGCGCGATGCTCATGCTGTTGCCGGCGCTGGGCGATATGGGCGTGCCGCCGCGCGTGCGGCTGTCGCTTGCACTTGCCATCTCGCTTGCGCTCGCGCCGACGGTTGCACACCTCTACACCAATGTGCCGGATGCGCCCGCCGCGTTTGGGCTTTTCATGGCACAGGAAGTTACCTGCGGCGTGGCGATCGGCGCCATCGCGCGGCTGATCATGAGTTCGCTGCAGGTCGCGGGCTATCTCATCGCCACGCAGACGGGTTTGGCTTACGCGCAAACTGTCGATCCCACCATGGGCGTGCAGGGCGCCATTGTCGGCACCTTCTTCTCGCTGCTCGGCACGGTGATGATCTTCGCCACCAACATGCATCACCTGGCCATCGGCGCCATCGAAGGCAGCTATCGCATGCTGCCGCCGGGCGGAACCCTGCCCACCGGGGATCTCGCCGAACTCGCCATCCGCTACACCAGCGGCGCGTTTTTGATGGGGCTCGAACTTTCCGCGCCCTTCATCGTGTTCGGCTTCGTGGTCACCGCTTCCATCGGCCTGCTCGCGCGCCTGATGCCGCAATTGCAGGTGTTCTTCATCGCCACGCCGATCAACATTCTGGCGGGCTTTTTCATCATGATGCTGCTGATCGGCTCATTGATGACGATGTTCCTCAACTTCTACGGCCAGCAGATGGGAGCCCTGCTCTAAATGGCCGAGGAACGCGACGACTCCCAGCAAACAGAAGAACCCACACAGCGAAGGCTGGAGGAAGCCCACAAACAGGGCGACGTCGTTCAAAGCGCCGAAGTCACCACCTTCGTCATCCTTGCTGCGGGCGCGCTGTCGCTTGCGATGTTCGGCAAATCGAGCGCGGAAGGTTTCGCGCAACACTTCACGATCTTTCTGCAATCGCCCGATCAGTTCACGGTCGATTCCGGCGCCATGATACAATTGCTGAAGAACGTGCTGCTCGATATCGGCGCCATACTTGCCCCGATTTTCGGCCTGGTGATGGCGCTGGCGCTGGCAAGCCATCTCATCCAGCATCGCCCGGTCTTCACCACAGAACGTCTGAAACCCAATTTCTCCAAGCTCAACCCACTGAACGGCCTCAAGCGCATGTTCGGGTTCGACGGCGTGATGCAGCTCGTCAAAGGCCTTATCAAGCTTTCCATCGTCGGCGCGGTCACCTGGTCGGTCTTGTGGCCCGAACGCGGCAAGCTCGAAGGGCTGCTGGGCCAGTCGCCCATGGCGATCTCCAGCATCATGATCGCGCTGCTTTTGAAGGTGCTGATGGCGGCGCTGGCCGTGCTCTTCGTGATCGCGGGCGGGGATTATTTCGTGCAGCGCTACCGCTTCATCAAGCGCCACCGCATGAGCAAGCAGGAGATCAAGGAAGAACACCGCCAGACCGAAGGCGACCCGGCCGTCAAAGCCAAGATCCGGCAGATCCGCAACGAACGTGCGCGGCGGCGCATGATCGCCGAAGTGCCCAAAGCCACCGTCGTCATCATGAACCCGACCCACTTTGCCGTCGCGCTCAAATACGAATCAGGTCAAATGGCGGCGCCGATATGCGTGGCCAAGGGCATGGATGCGCTCGCGCTGCGCATCCGCGAGGTCGCCGAAGAACACGATGTTCCCGTCATCGAAAACCCGCCGCTGGCGCGCGCGCTCTATGCCTCGGTCGAACTCGACGAAACCGTGCCGCCCGAGCACTACAAGGCCGTGGCCCAAGTCATCGGCTATGTCATGCGCCTCACCGGCAAGATCCGGGCGAACTGATTCTTTTCTTTTGTCCTCCCCCGCACGCGGAGGAAGACTTAAAAGACTCACATGTCACTGAGTCCCTCTATGACCCGGCTGAGCTACGGCTTGCCCACGGGCGGCTGGCGCTGGGCCGCGCTTGGATTCGTCTTCATCACGCTTGTCGCCGGCGGGCTGGCGATCGGTGCGCCGGAATTCTCCCGCTGGGCCGGGTTTGTGTTGCTGGTCGGCATTGGCGCGGTCGCGCTGGTCTTTCTTGTCGGCGTCTGGCCGAGGCCGGGCGACCGGCTTGCCGATGCCCAGCGGCTGGCCGCTGCTGCCGCGCAAGCCCACATCGCCTGGGCCATCACCGGCAAGGATGGCGCGGTGCTCGATTGCAACGATGCCTATCGCAGGCTTGCCCGCATCCGCGAAGGCGAAATCCCGCCGCCGCCGGAACTGGCGCTCGTTAGCGATCCGTCTTCCAGCGTGCTCTATCGCCTCGCCCGCGGCGCCACCGAAGGCGAGCCCCGCGAGGAAACGCTCACGCTCGACAACGGGCTCGAACTTTCCGCCGCCGTCCGCCCGCTCGGCAGAGGCGAGGCGGCGTGGTGGTTCATGCCGCGGCTTTCTGCCCAACCCGTTGTCGTCGAGAAAGCCAAAGCCGCGCCTGTGCCCGCCGCTGCCGCCCCCGTAGCCGTGCCGTCGCTATTTCGCGATGCGCCGGTCGGTGTCGCGCTTGCCGACGAGAACGGAAAGATCTTCGAAGCCAATCGCGCCTTCGCCGATTTCTTTGAGCTTCCTGGCGCGGGCACCAGCCGCATCCTGGGCGACCTCATCGACCCCGACGATAAACAGGCGCTCACCGATCTTCTTTCCAAAGGTGGCGCGTCGAGCACAGGCCCCATCGAACTGCGCGCCGCCGGCCGCACCGACCGCGCGGCGGATATCTATGCAAGTCCGTTTGCGGCGGGCGACATCCGTTTCGTGCTGCTCTACCTGATCGATGTTTCCGAACAGAAAGCCCTGGAACTCAAATTCGCCCAGTCGCAGAAGATGCAGGCCGTGGGGCAACTCGCGGGCGGCGTGGCGCATGACTTCAACAATCTGCTCACGGTCATCATCGGCAATTCCGAATTCCTTCTGATGCGCCATCAGGCGGGCGATCCGTCGTTCAAGGAAATCAACGAGATCCACCAGAACGCGCTGCGCGCTGCCCAACTGGTGGGCCAGCTTCTGGCCTTCTCGCGCAAGCAAACCTTGCAACCGCGCGTGATCGCGCTGGCCGATGTCGTCAGCGAACTGAGCCACATGCTGCGCCGCCTGCTGCGCGAAGGCATCGATCTGAAGGTCGAAAATCAGAACAACCTCTGGCCAGTGAACGCCGACGAAGCCCAGCTTTCCAACGCGATCATCAACATGGTGGTCAACGCGCGCGACGCCATGCCCAAGGGCGGCACGGTGACGATCACCACATCGAACGAAATCACGCTCGAACCGCAGGCGCTCGGCACCGCAATCATGCCGCCGGGCGAATATGTCCGCATCGAAGTCGCCGACACCGGCACCGGCATGGACAAGGAGACGATGGCCAAGATCTTCGATCCGTTCTTCACCACCAAGGCGGTGGGACAGGGCACGGGTCTGGGGCTCGCCACCGTTTATGGCATCGTCAAACAATCGGGCGGTTTCATCACCGTCGACAGCGATCTGGGCAAAGGCACCGCGTTCCGCATCTATCTGCCGCGCCACCACATCGATCCCAATGCCGCCGTCGTCGAAGACACGCAGCAAACCGCAGCCGCCCGCGACGTCACCGGCCAGGACACCATCCTGCTGGTCGAAGACGAAGATGCCGTGCGCAGTTTTGCAGCCCGCGCGCTGCGCATGCGCGGCTACAACGTGCTCGAAGCCGATGGCGGCGAGGAAGCGCTCGCCATCATGGAAAAACAGGCAAGCGAGATCGCGCTCGTCATCTCCGACGTCGTGATGCCCAACATGGACGGCCCCACCTTGGTGCGCGCCGTGCGCCGCCTGCGCCCCGACATGAAAGTGATGTTCATGTCCGGCTATGCCGAAGAAGCCTTCCGCCGCAACGAAGAGAAAGCCGAAGACTTCCACTTCCTGCCCAAGCCGTTCGGCCTGAAACAGCTGGCGGCGAAGGTGAAAGAGGTCCTCTCCGGCAGCCTGCCGCCCGCTGCCAGATAGCCTGCCTGATTCGTTCCAGCAGGGGGCAAATCGACCCCAGATTTGGACCGGGATGGGGCCTCTTCCACTACATCTCAGGGTTTCGAATCTGCCCGCCCCAAACCGAATCCCGAAGGGCCTTTCGGCCGCTTTCGCGACGTTGCGAACGATGGGGAAACACGTCTGAAATTTCCTTTTGAAAACAACAAATTACCACCATCTTGCAAAAGAGAACAAAACGTGCACTTTTGCCTTCATTGCGGGGCCGGAAGCCCTGTGAAATAAGGAGACGAGGCGCATGGCACAGGCAGCTTTACAGGTGGTTGGACGGGAATCCGCGAAAGCGGACAATGGGGACCGGAAGCGCGCTCTGGAAGCGGCGCTTTCCCAGATCGACAGGGCGTTCGGCAAGGGCTCGGTGATGAAGCTCGGCCAGCGGGACCTGTCGGTGGATACCGACACGGTTTCGACCGGATCGCTGGGGCTGGACATCGCGCTCGGCATCGGCGGCTTGCCGCGCGGCCGCGTGATCGAAATTTACGGACCGGAATCTTCCGGCAAAACCACCCTGGCGCTGCACGCCGTCGCCGAAGCCCAGAAGAAGGGCGGGATCGCGGCCTATGTCGACGCCGAACACGCGCTCGACCCGATCTATGCCAAGAAGCTGGGCGTCGACATCGACGAAATGCTGATCTCCCAGCCGGATACCGGCGAACAGGCGCTCGAAATCACCGACACGCTGGTGCGTTCGGGCGGTATCGACATCATCGTGATCGATTCGGTGGCGGCGCTGACGCCGAAGGCCGAACTCGAAGGCGAAATGGGCGATTCTCTGCCCGGCCTTCAGGCGCGCCTGATGAGCCAGGCGCTGCGCAAGCTCACCGCCTCGATCTCCAAATCCAACACGATCGTCATCTTCATCAACCAGATCCGCATGAAGATCGGCATCATGTTCGGCAATCCCGAAACCACGACCGGCGGCAACGCGCTGAAATTCTACGCCTCCGTGCGTCTGGACATCCGCCGCATCGGCGCGATCAAGGATCGCGAAGAAGTGGTGGGCAACCAGACCCGCGTGAAGGTGGTGAAGAACAAGGTCGCCCCGCCCTTCAAGCAGGTCGAATTCGACATCATGTATGGCCAGGGCGTTTCCAAGACCGGCGAACTCGTCGATCTCGGCGTGAAGGCCGGCATCGTGGAAAAGTCGGGTGCCTGGTTCTCCTATGACGGCCAGCGTATCGGCCAGGGCCGCGAGAACGCCAAACAGTTCCTGGCCCAGAACCCGGACATCGCCAACAAGATCGAAGCCCTGGTCCGCCAGAACGCCGGCCTCATCGGCCAGGCGCTCGCCCATGGCGAAGAAGCGTCCAGCAAGGACGAAGACGAGGAATAAGAAGAGGATTTTTGACGTTCCCTACTGGCATGGGGAACGGCTCCAGAAGGGGCGCCCGCTAACCCGGGCGCCCCTTCGACGTTTT
>Ga0265327_10000051_pt1 | contig 257963 bp, 198 predicted proteins | sample 41621metaG_FD_202089 | JGI IMG/M metagenome (GOLD analysis project Ga0265327, IMG submission 202089) | Rhizosphere microbial communities from Carex aquatilis grown in University of Washington, Seatle, WA, United States - 4-16-21 metaG | ecosystem: Host-associated > Plants > Roots >... | reverse complement strand
TGTATGGTAATAAACGTCAAAAATATTTGTTATAATTGTATAAACACTATTAAATGGATAATAACTTTTCAGCCCAGGTAAAAGAGATCATTTCGTTTAGCAGGGAAGAAGCGCTGCGGCTGGGGAATGATTTTATTGGGACAGAGCATTTGCTTTTAGGGTTGATACGGGAAGGAGAAAATACGGCTATAAAGATCTTAAAGCAACTGAATGTAGACTTATACGAATTACGGAAGGAAGTTGAATTAGCGGTTAAGGACAAAACAGGCAAGAATATTGCGAACATAAATAGTTTACCGTTAACAAGGCAGGCCGAAAAAGTAATACGTGTTACTGTGTTAGAGGCTAAAGCGCTTAAAAGCCCCCTTGTAGAAACGGAACACCTGATGCTCTCGATCCTAAAAAACAAGGAAAACATTGCCACACAAATCTTAAATCAGTTTGATGTGGATTACGACATTTTTAGAAACGAATTAGGTATGGTAAAAAGCAACGACGTTCGGAATGAATATACCGAAGAAAACGACGACGATTTTGATGAAGAAAGAAAAGGAAGTTACTCATCTCAGCAAAAAGGCAAGCAGCAGGGCAATGCCAAAAGCAAAACACCCGTGCTTGATAACTTTGGCAGAGATATAACCAAACTTGCCGAAACCGGCGCACTTGACCCTATTGTAGGACGCGAAAGCGAAATTGAAAGGGTATCGCAAATACTTAGCCGCCGTAAAAAGAACAATCCTATTTTAATTGGCGAGCCTGGTGTGGGTAAAACAGCTATTGTTGAAGGCCTTGCCCTGCGCATAGTACAGCGTAAAGTAAGCCGTGTGCTGTTTGATAAAAGGGTTATTAGCCTTGACCTTGCTGCGCTGGTAGCCGGTACAAAATATCGCGGCCAGTTTGAGGAAAGGATGAAGGCAATAATGAATGAACTTGAAAAGAACCGCGATGTAATATTGTTTATTGACGAGATACATACAATAGTGGGTGCAGGTGGCGCAAGCGGAAGCCTTGATGCCAGTAACATATTTAAACCGGCTTTAGCCCGCGGCGAACTGCAATGCATTGGCGCCTCAACCCTGGACGAATACAGGATGTACATTGAGAAAGACGGTGCACTTGACCGCCGTTTTCAAAAAGTAATGGTTGAACCACCAAGTGTTGATGAAACCATACAGATATTAACCAATATTAAAACCCGTTACGAAGATTACCACAATGTTATTTATAGCGACGACGCTATAGAGGCTTGCGTTAAATTAAGCGACAGGTATATGACAGACCGCCTGTTGCCGGATAAAGCGATTGACGTATTAGATGAAGTGGGCGCCAGGGTGCATTTAAAAAATATAAATGTTCCGCAGAATATAATTGAGCTTGAAAAGCAGATAGAGGATATTAAGCAGGAAAAGAATAAGGTAGTAAAAAGCCAGCGTTTTGAAGAAGCTGCTGCTTTGCGTGACACAGAAAAGCGGCTGGGCGAAGAGCTTGAAAAAGCTAAGCACAGCTGGGAAGAAGAAAGCAAGCATAAGCGCTACCCTATAGACGAAGAGGCTATTGCCGAAGTAGTTAGTATGATGACCGGTATACCTGTTAAACGCATGGTGCAGGCAGAAACTGACAAGTTGCGCAAGATGGGTGATGACATGAAGCAAATGGTTGTTGGCCAGGCTGAAGCCATTAGCAAAGTGGTTAAAGCCATACAGCGTAACCGCGTTGGTCTAAAAGATCCTAAAAAGCCAATTGGTACGTTTATATTTCTTGGGCCAACCGGCGTGGGTAAAACAGAGTTGGCAAGGGCGCTGGCAAGGTACATGTTCGACTCAGAGAATTCCCTGATAAGGATTGACATGAGCGAATACATGGAGAAATTTACGGTAAGCCGTTTAATAGGGGCGCCTCCGGGCTATGTAGGTTACGAAGAAGGCGGCCAGTTAACAGAAAAGGTGCGTCGCAAACCATACAGCGTAATACTGTTGGATGAAATTGAAAAAGCACATCCTGATATTTATAACATACTGTTACAGGTATTGGATGATGGCCAGTTGACAGACGGCCTTGGCAGGAAGATTGACTTTAAAAACTCGCTAATCATTATGACCTCTAACATCGGCGTACGCCAGTTGAAAGAGTTTGGTGATGGTGTGGGTTTTGCAACAGCCAGCCGTGTATCAAACCAGGAGGAAAACAATAAAGCGGTTATTGAAAAAGCGCTTAAACGCACCTTCTCACCTGAGTTTTTAAACCGTGTTGATGACGTTGTGGTGTTTAACTCTCTTACAAAAGAGCATATCTTCGAGATAATTGATATATTAATGAAGGGTGTACTTAAACGCCTTGTCTCTCTTGGGTTTACATTACAGCTTACCCAGGAAGCAAAAGAGTTTATTGCTGATAAAGGTTACGACAGCCAATTTGGCGCAAGGCCTTTACACCGCGCCATTCAGAAATATCTTGAAGATCCGCTGGCCGAAGAGATACTAAATATGAGCGTTAAAAACGGCGATGTTTTAATAGCAGGCCTGGATAAAGAAAGCGGTAAAATTAAATTTGAGTTTGGCAAAAAAGAAGAAGAAGCGAATGTTTAAATAAGCAATTGTTTTATACAAGCCCCGTAGCAATGCGGGGCTTTTTTATTATAGCATGAAGCAAAAGGATATTTAGTAATTTTGGTAATAAACATACAAGTATGATCATTAAAATACCTGTACGATACGAGGGCGGGAACGGTGAAAAAAATTTATACACCTTATTTGATAGCGGCTCAACATTTTCATGCATCCACCCCTGATTTTATAGAAGATATAGGAGATGCGCAAAAACTTTTCAGGCCACTGGATGTATCGACTACCAGTGAAGGGACTTATATGAAAATTGACCAACGTCTTGTAACAGACTTTTATATCAGCAATATAAGAATGTCTGATGAATTTATGATCGTACCCAATTTAAGCGGGCACGCCATAATAGGAGCAACTACCATGCAGAAATGGCGTACTAAGCTAGATTTTGAACATGATACTGTGATTATTAACCATAAAATTGCAAAGGCTATTTTGAAAGAATTAAAGTATAGCCAGATTTCTTCCCAATTCTTTGTCTAAAGAAAAGCAGCGTTTTCCAATACTTTTATGCCTTGTTTTCATTCATAGCATCCTTTTCACAAGACCACATATAAAGGGGTTACAAAGGTTGAGCAAAAAGCACTAACAGATCTTGCGTTTTAATTAATGCACCACAAGTGTTGTTAAGTACTTAACTGCAGTGTTGGTTATTTGAAGCTGGTAAATACCGGCAGGCACATTTTTCAGCGCGGTTGTAATTAATGCATTCCCGCCAATGTGCGCATAGCTGCTTGTGTATATTTTTTGACCTGCAATATTATATATGGCCAGCATGTAATTGCCTGCGCCAGCATCTGTTAATTGCAGTTCTAATGTTTTATTAATAACCGGGTTGGGGTACACCAGTATATTTCCGGCAACATTATCATAATACACCTGCACCGTATTGCTATACCGTGCTGTATCGTTACGTTCAAAAGTTTTAAGGCGGTAATAATTAATGCCTGTAACGGGATTAGCATCAAACAGGTTATAGCTGTTTTGTAAAGCGCCGTTATTTTTTGCAGGCAAATTGCCAATTTTATTGAAGTACTTACCATCGCTGCTGCGCTCAACATCATAGCCCCGCATATTTATTTCATCGTGTGCTACCCAGGCTATTTGCGTCCCCCTGTTAAACAGGTACGCTTTTAAATTTTTAATAGTTGAGGGCAATAAATAAGCAGAATCGTTACCCGCGGGTGATGATGTTTGTGCACACAATGGCGTTTGCACAAGTATGCAAAAAAGCATGAAGCATATTATATAAGTATAAACGGGTACAAATACCTTCATGGGACGAACGGATAAATAATAATTAATTACCTGCGCTTCGTTTTACAGTTAGTGGCATAAAAGTAACATTAACCGGCTAAAAACCAAAAATTGAATAATATGCGGTTTAACTGTAATGTGTATATGCAGTTAAGGCATTAACCCCGGTATTACATTAACCGCAGTTTTATGCCCGTTTCTTAATACTGATGCCGTTTTTTTAACCCCGCTCATTTCTTCACGTAAAAGTTTATGCAAGTCGTCAACACTGCCAACAGGTTTACCATCAAATTCAACCAAAATATCTCCTGTTCTCAATTCATTGTTATAAACATTGGCGTCCGCCACTTTTTCAAAAATATATACGCCCGTTTTATGGTGTAATTTATTAACAGCAACCATTCTTTCTGTTAGGTTCACCATTTGACCGGCTATGCCCAGGTAAGCCCTTTTAACCCTTCCATCAATAATGATTTTACCGGCTATAAAAGACGAAAGATTTGATGATACCGCAAAACACAGTCCCTGTGCAGAAGCTACGGTGGCTGTATTAACTCCTATAACATAACCGGACGAATTAACCAGCGGACCACCCGAATTCCCCGGGTTAAGGGCCGCATCTGTTTGAATAACATCGTCTATCAACCTGCCATTCTTCGCACGCAGGGTTCTGCCCAATGCGCTTACAACTCCTGCTGTAACACTGTATTGCAGGCCCAGCGGGTTGCCAATAGCCACAGCAATTTGGCCTGCCTGCAATTTGTCAGAATCAGCAAACGACAGCGTTTTTAAGTTGTTGTCATAAATTTTTAGTACGGCAATATCTGTAGAAGGGTCCGCACCCCTTAACTCCGCCTGCAATTGCCTGCCATCGCTAAACAGCACGGTTATTTTAGCGGCATCTTCAATAACATGGTGATTGGTAACAATATAACCATCTGAGGAAATTACAAACCCTGACCCCGAAGCCTGCGCAATAGTTTGCTTATTTGTTCTGGGGTCGCGCACTTTTTTATCAACCTGTATATGCGCCACAGATTGCGACACTTTAGCGGCAACACCTGTAATGGTATTTGAATAAGCATCCAAAATATAAGCATCCCTGTTAACGTACTCAATAAAATCAACACTGGTTTCCATACACTCTTTTTGTTAATCAATCTAAATGCTTACCAAATAAAATTTGCTGCCATGTTGGCGCTGTAATAAACAGTTGATCATTGAGGTTTTACTGATTTGACGGTTAATAGGTGTTGTATTAATGTTAGCCAATAGGAAATGTGCAAAAAAATAGTTTGTATTTTATGATGACGAAACCACGTTTTTTATATTTATAGGAGGCGTGGAACCCGGCCGCACCCAAACCTCATGCAATAGAGAGGGCTTTGCGAAACAGTATAAAGCTAAACGATCAATGGAGGATTTTGCCGCTGAAAAGTTGATTGAATTTGGAGACGGAAAACTGATTTTTGGCACCGATAAAGTAATTAATTATTTGATAATCAATTTGTTAATAGTAAAAAGGTGTGCGCCCTGTTTCCTCCTTTTTCCTCCCTTTGCACTGTTTTTGAATGGCTTAATATAACCGCAATAAAAAATGGTTGAGAGTATAAACACTTTTGCTTTACCCTCAACCTTGTGTATCTAAAATGTTATGTTACTTAACCTGTAGCTGCTGGCTCCATTTGTAGCCTTTTGCGTCGTATAGTACTATTCTATAAACACCCGCTGCAATGGCCTGCGGCAAGGTAACTAGTTGTGTGCTTGTATAATTGTCAAGGTGTAGCTTGCTCGTTGTTGCCAGCCGTTTGCCAGCAATATCGTAAACGGCTATGCTATAATTGCCCGATGCAGCGTTGTTAAGGCTTACCGTAACCTGTTGTGAGCGTGTTACAACGTTTGGATAAACAGTAAATGGCTTACGATTTTTACTAATGTTTACCAGTGCCATGTTGCTGTATGTAATAGTGCCGGCCTTGTCAACCGCTTTTATGCGGTAATAATTATTGCCTTGCAAAGGCGTTGCGTCAAAATAGTTATACAATTCGGGATTATTGCTGTTACGTGCGGCAGTGCCGGCAATGCTTGTAAACTGGCGGCCATCTGCAGACCTTTCTGTTTCATACCGGGCTAAGCCTTGTTCTGTGGCTACTGTCCATTCAACTTCAACCCCGTTATCTTTCTGCCATGCTTTTATATTGGTTAATGTTGATGCAAGTGCGCCTTCTACCGCAAATACCACAGTAAACCTGTTAGGGTCAACAGATCCTTTATCGCTGCCGGTTGTAAATGCCACATTTGTTGCGGAGGTAAGGCTAACCGGTGTTTTACCCTTCAGGTAATTATCTAAAAGGTAGGCAGTGGTGCCTGACATAGCTATATTCTGCGGCTGAATGGTGAATGAGTAGCTTGTTTTTGCTTTTAAACCATATATGCTTATGGCAAGGGTATCGTTTTTTACCGGTGTGGGCCTTCTTTCAATACTCAGGTAATTGGTATCGTCAACCATTAACGACATGTTTTCATCATAACCAAAAAGCTTACCCGCGTCATCAGATATATCTTTTTTGTAGCTATCGCCAAATTTAGCCAGCACCTCATCAGCCAATGTAAACGTACTGCCGGTTTTGCGGTTAAGAGTAATGCGCATTTGCTGCGCCCCGGCTGTTGGTGCAAAAAATACGTCGTTCCTTGCACCGATTATGTCTTTAGCGGATTCCGGAATGGTTACCCCGGCTGATGCGGGGCTACCTGTAACCACCTGTACAAAAAATGCCTGGCCGCTTTGGATGTCAATTGTTTGAGCAGAGCCTGCAGGCACTTTATCGTAACTGCCGCCATCCCTGCTAAATGTTACATAGTCGCCTACAGTACCCTGTTTAGGGTCCCATACCCACATGTCGTCGTTTAAATTGGTTTTGGTTATGCCGGCAAAATTAACAGGCGCTGCAAAGGGGTTGCCGATTAGTATGTAGTGGTTTGAAGCAACACCGTTAAGGCTTAATACCTGGTCGCCCGTTTGCAGGGTGCCGGTAGCCTTTAAGGTTGTGGCTGTAGCCGTGCCGGTTATGGTGGATGTTGCACCGTAAGGCCCGGTAACAAATAGTGCATAGGCGTTGTTGGCTAAAGAAGGTTTGCTTGCATCGCTAAGGTTAGACGCGTCAGTATTAGGCTGGTTAACCCAATTGTCCGCAACCGGGTCATAATATTGCATGGATGGTTCTACACCGGCGGCGGTAAAACCATTGTTTCCCAAAGGCCTGAATATTTCAACACCGGTAGTGCCATCGGCAGCGCCATTATTTTGCCAGTTGGCATAAATGGTACCTGCATTACCAACCGGAGCTGTTAGCAGCCGCCAGGCACGTTTGCCTGGTATATAACGTTCAACTGTAACATTGCCGCTTACATAGCCGGGTACACCAGCCGCAGCCACTGCGGCAGTAGTATCTGCAGTAGATGCCAGCACGAGGTTGCCGTTGGTTGTAAGCATGCCGGTAGCGGGTGTATATAATTCCAGCACCCTTACAGTACCTGAGCTAATTGTTACCCCGGCGGTATTGTTAATGGTAAGGTGGCCTACTGTTACATTACCTGTTGAAGTTTGTGCTGTGGCGCCGTTAAAAGCAATTTCGCCTGCTGTTGCGCCAATGTTGCCGTTGTTGGTAAAATTACCGGCAATGCTTAGCTTGCCCGCAGCGCTTATGTTTAATAAAGCGCCGCCCGCAATGTGCACATCATTGCCAACTGCGGTATTATCGCTTATAGCAGGGCTGAAAGGCGTGCCTGCCGGTATAAACACGGGTATAGTTGCATCAGGTACTGTATTGTTGAACCAATTGGTTGCATTGTTCCAGCTATTATCTGCCGTACCCTTCCAACTTCCCGGGGTGCCGGCCTGTGCCAGTACAAAATTGCCAAAGGCTGTGTCTGTAGTAATGGCAGTAATATCGCTTGCTAATGCGTCAGCCGTTCCGCCAAGGTCAACCCAGCCGGTATCACTGCTTTTTGCGATATGTAACGTAGCCGGGTTAACTACATCATCATGAGCATTATAATCCAGCGTAAGCGACGTTAGGTGTACCCTGGATGAAGCGGTGCTTGAACCGTCTGTTTTGCTAACAGAAAAATATCTTGTTGCTGAAACACTGTTAAGTGTTGGGGGCAATGCAATGGCAGGAGGCGCCCCGCTAACAGGCGAAATGGTTAAAGCAGTTTGTGCATTAAGCTCCTGTTGTACGGTAAACGCAATTGGCGTATAGTCGTTACCCTTACCAATCGGCAGGCTAAATGATTGAGATGTATTATCATACAATATCAAAACCACGTTCCCGTCAATAAATTTGTTGCTGGTGGCATTGGTAAAAATGTGGTTGTACTGAGAAAATTCAACATACCCGGCTACAATTATTTTACCATTTTCAAAATCAATACTGTTGTATGATTGTGTACCCGTAATGGCAAGGTTGTTCGTGTTATTTATAGTGAGTACCGAATTAAAGCCGTTGCCTGAAATAGTTTGTGCATGAGGCCCGTCGAATGTTGTGGCTATTTGAAACCCGCCATTCTGTACCAAAATATCTCCCCTGTAATCAACGGAGGAGCCACCGCCGGGGTCGTCTTGTATCCTCGCATTAACATCAATAATAACTTCTCCGGTAGCGGAAACAGTAAGATCGGTTCCAACACCATTCATTAAGGTTAAAACATTGTTCACGGCATGCAGAGTGCCGTTTACTACTATTTGATCTGCGCTGATGTTATCGGTAACTGTTACTTCATGGCCGGCAAGTATGGTAATTATACCGTCTGTGTTTGAAGGCGCCGCCGTTGCAGCTACCCAACTGGTTCCGTCAAAGGTTTGCCAGGTGGAGGCGGAGGTCCAGTTGCCTGAGGCAGCTGATTGATAATCTCCGGCGCTTTGCGCATGTACCTTTTGTACCGTAAAAACTAAAGCTGTTAACAAAACAAGGGGTAAATATTTCTTCATAGATACAGTTTTATCTTTTGTTTAAACATAGGTTTATATAGCTGTTTGAGAAGTCTTTCGCTGAGAAGGAATGGCTTGTATAAAGGAATTAACGGCATTTGTTTTAAGGCATTAGCAACCGGTTAAAAGTGCGTTACCGCCTATAACTCAGCCTTGCAGTAAAAATAAGTAAGATTTTTTACTAAAATATACCACGTTTGGGTGATATTTTTTGTAGTTTGTAGCTGTTAAACCGCAAAATAATACTACTGTACATGAGAAAATTTTTTACCCCGTTATTCCTGTTTTTGTGCTTAGGTGTTTTTGCCCAAAAGAAAGCAACCGTAAATTCGGCCGAAACGTTTGACAGCTATATTCAATCAGCATTGAAGCTTTGGAAAACCCCGGGAATCTCAATTGCCGTGGTTAAAGATGGTAATGTGGTGTTTAAAAAGGGCTATGGAGTTACTAAGCTGGGTTCTGCCGAGCCATTTACTACTGCAACGCTGTCTATTTGCGCCTCCACAACCAAGGCCATGACGGCAGCCTGCATGGGAATGTTAGTTGATGAAGGTAAAGTGAAGTGGACTGATAAAGTAAGTGATGTGTACCCTGCGTTAAAGCTTTATGATAACTACGCCAACAGCGAACTTACCATAAAAGACCTGTTTACACACAACCAGGGCCTTGGTAATGCCGACTGGTTATGGGTTTTGGGCACACCGTTAGATAGTATTATATACAAGATGCGCCTTATAAAACCGGCGTATTCGTTTCGCTCATCATTTATATATCAAAACCTTATGTACATGGTAGCGGGCGAGGTAATACATAAAGTAAGCGGAAAGCCCTGGGAGGATTTTATAAAAGAACGGCTGTTTACCCCGCTGGGCATGGCGCATACTTACCCTAACTATCACACATCAGTAAACGAGCCCAGCCACATTACACCGCACTTTATGTATGATGATACAATAGTAAAACCAATACAATATATTGAGGTGAAGGGTGTAGACGCCGCCGGGGCTGTGTGGAGTTGCGCCGATGATATAAACAAGTGGATGATATGTTTATTAGACAGCACCAAAATAAATGGAACAAGGTTGCTAAAGCCAGAAACTTATGCCGCGTTGTTTACACCGCAAAGCATGGTAACGCCGGAAGAATTTTACCCTACGGCAAAGCTTACCAAACCACACTGGACAACTTACGGCCTGGGTTGGTTCCAGGAAGATTACCGTGGTAAAATGGTAAACTTTCACACCGGCAGCCTTGATGGCGCAGTGGCTATTTGCGGGCTTATAAATGACGAGCATTTTGGTGTGTACATTTTTGGCAACCTTGACCACACTGAACTTAGGCACGCACTTATGTACAAGGCTATGGACCTTTGGGTGTTTAATGATAATAAGAACAACTGGAGTGATAGCATGTACGCGATGTATAAAGGGTTTAGGGACGCCGGAAAAAAGCGTGAGAAAGATTTTGAGGCAAAGCGGGTACTCAACACAAAGCCATCACTTGAACTTAAAAATTATGTTGGTACATATACTAATGAACTGTATGGCGATGCATGGATAAAGCAGGACGGCGACTCGCTTACACTAAGCTTTCCCAATAACATTATTATCCATTTAAGCCACTGGCACTATAACACCTTTTTGGGAAAATATGAATATGAATGGTATGGAAAAGACTGGCTAACTTTCTCATTAAGCACAGATGGCAAGGTAGCAGGCTTCAGTATAGGCGGAATGGATTACGGTAAGAAGGAATAAAAGTCAAATTAACAATAATTCTTCTTTTTTGTGTAATGCCAATGTTGCATCTTTGTGGCAAGCATTACACCATGACCACATCAAGAATTAATCTTTGGAGCAGCCCGCGCAATATTTCCACCGCAATGATGTATTCATTCGCGCAGCGGCCGGACAGCATTGTTTTTGACGAGCCTTTATACGCACACTATCTTAGGGTAACAGGTATTGTGCACCCTGCAAACGATGAAATTTTAGCAACCCAGGATAATTATGCTGAAAACGTAGTAAGGGATATTGTACTGGCTGATCATGAAAAGCCGGTTGCCTTTTTTAAACAAATGACACACCACCTGGTTGATGTTAACGAAGATTTTTTGTTTGATACAAGCAATATTATTTTTATACGGGAACCAAAGCAGATCATCCGCTCTTATTCAGAAATACGCCCCGAGGTAACCATGCAGGATGTAGGCATTGCAAAACAGGTGTATCTTTTTAATAAGCTGACTGAAGGAGGCCATGCGCCTGTTGTGCTGGATAGTAACGAGATATTGACAGACCCTGCAAAAGTACTCTCGCAACTATGTGAAGCGCTGGGCATACCTTTTTACGAAAGCATGCTAAGCTGGCCAGCCGGCCCACGGCCCGAAGACGGGGTATGGGCGCCGCATTGGTACAGCAACGTGCATAAAACAACCGGCTTTGCAAAACAGGCAAGCAGCGATAAACCATTGCCGGAGTATTTGCACCCCCTGTATGAAGAAAGCAAACAATATTACAATACATTGTACACCCACTCAATAAAAGCGTAACCGTATGCAGCAAAAGTTCTATCCGCAAAACGAGCATATACAGGTGTTTATAAAAGACAGGCTTTACCATAGAAGCGAGGCAAAAGTATCTGTGTTCGACAGCTCGGTTCAGGGTGGCGATGCTGTTTGGGAAGGTGTGAGGATATATAAAGGAAAAATATTTAGCCTTGATGAGCATGTTGAGCGCTTGCTGGCAAGCGCCAAAATTATGGCCTTCGCCAACATACCAACAAAAGCGTTTATTATTGATGCCATTAAGCAAACACTGCGTGCCAATAATTTTTATGACGATGCGCATATACGCTTAACACTTACGCGGGGCGAGAAGATAACCAGCGGTATGGACCCGCGGCTTAACCAGTTTGGCTGTACCTTAATTGTTTTGGCTGAATACAAACCGCCGGTATATGATAACAGCCAGGGTGTAAAATTAATTACAGCACATACAAGGCGTAACTCGCCCATGCACGTTGACTCAAAAATTCACCACAACAACCTTATCAATAATATTCTTGCAAAAATTGAGGCTAACTATTGCGGCGCTGATGATGCCATAATGCTGGATAACCTTGGCTTTGTAGCCGAAACCAATGCCTGCAATATTTTTATGGTAAAAGGCGATACGCTGTTAACCCCCCACGCAGACGCCTGCCTGCCGGGCATTACACGTGCGCGCGTAATAAAGCTGGCAAAGCAGTTAAACATACCTGTTGTTGAAAGGAATATATCTATAGCTGAATTTTATACGGCCCACCAGGTATTTACCACCGGCACTATGGGCGAGCTAACACCTGTTAATGAAATTGACGGCAGGCTGATAGAGAACACCGCTAACGCCAATATACGCGAACGCATTTACGAAGCTTATAAAGCTTTAACGGAGACAACGGGGGAGTTGATTGATTAGGGCATAACAGCTAAGTTTATTCTTCAATATAGTTTAGGTCTTTATGAAAGGTTTCTTCTGAAAGTGTTACTGCTAAAAAGCCAATGGCCATAACTATACAGCCTGTAACAATAGCGCTTTTGGTAATTGGCCAGCCCATGCTTTTTTGAAACAGATCCAGGAATAACATGTTTATTAATGGTAATGCCCCCCTCACCATATTGGGTATAGTAGTGGCGGCGGTAGCACGAAGGTTGGTGCCAAATTGCTCCGCACCCATGGTAACAAATATTGCCCAAAAGCCGGTGCTAAAACCAAGCATGCCGCAAATAATATACATGTTATCGTCACTATTATTAATGCCGCTAAAAAATAGTACAATGCTGATTACAGAAAGGCCATAAAAAATAAAGAGCGCCTTTTTACGGCTTTTAAAATATTGGCTTACCAGGCCAATAACAATATCACCTACGGCAATTGCCGCATAAGCAAACATAATAGATCGGCCGCTGTCAATTGTTTTGCTGCCATATAGCGCAGTGGCAAAAGTATTGCTGTAGTTAACAAGTATGCCTATAACATACCATGTGGGCAGGCCTATTAAAATAGCCAATAGGTATTTTTTAAAACGCTTGCCATTGGTAAGTAACATTAAAAAATTGCCTTTGCTAACCTCTTGCTGTTGTACTTGTTTAAACATTCCGCTTTCGGCAACGCTTATACGCATAAATAACAGTAACACGCCCAGTATGCCGCCTATTTCATAACAAAGGCGCCAGTCTTTACCTGTTAACTGAAAAGTAAAATATGCTGCCACTGCGCCACCCAATCCAATACCTGCTACCAACGATGTGCCGATGCCGCGTCTGTTTTTTGGCAGCAACTCACTTACAAGGGTAATGCCTGCACCAAGCTCACCTGCCAGGCCAAGGCCTGCAACAAAACGGCAAATGGCATAATGGTTAACCGTGTGTATAAAACCGGTAATAAAATTTGCGACTGAATACAAAATGATGGACCCAAAAAGCACACTTAACCTGCCTTTTTTATCACCAATGGTGCCCCATATTATACCGCCAATTAACAGGCCAAACATTTGCCAGTTAATAATTTGTGTACTGGCAGCAATTACAGCAGGGGTATCTTTTAAATTAACCCCTACACCTTCCAAACTTTTTGCACGTACAATAGTAAACAGCAGCAAATCGTATATATCAACAAAATAACCTAATGCTGCAACAATAACGGGAAGTGAGAATACACCATATTTTTTTTCGTTCATGGCAATTGCTATTGGTATGCGAATATAAACGGGAATCGTGAATCGTCAATCGTGAAAGGTCAAAAGTGAAATGCGAAACGTCTGTCTGCGTAATGACCGCTATATCCGTTTACCGCAACCCGTTTCACGATTCACGTTGTTCCTTTTTCTTTCCTCCAAAAAACAATTTATATATCACCGGTAAAGTAGTAATCAAAATAATAATAATGGTAATGGCCTCAATATGGTCTTTAAGGCTGTAGCCATATTTATCCTGTACCCATTTTTGCAAAAAGTGGCCGCCCAGCATCATACTGCTAACCCAGCATATACTGCCAATAATATTGTACAGGTGAAATGTTTTTTTATCCATCTTAACTATACCTGCTACGATAGGAGCGAAGGTGCGCACGATGGGCAAAAACTTGGCAAGAAAAATGGTGCCTTTACCGTATTGCTCATAAAAGTCGTGTGCGCGCATCAGGTGCTTCTTTTTAAACAGCCAGGTTTCTTTTCGTTCGTACAGCAATGGGCCTGTTTTATTGCCAAACCAAAAGCCCGCTGCAGTACCCAGTATGCTTGCCACAATAACCATTAAAATTATAACAGCATAATTCACATCAAAAAAGCTTTTGGCCAGTTCGTTGGTATAAATGCCGGCGGCAAATAACAGGCTGTCGCCAGGGAAAAAGAAACCGATAAGCAAACCTGTTTCGGCAAAAATAACCAGCAATAAAACATACAGCCCCCCATTGTAAATTATCCACTCAATAAACTGCTGTATAAGTCCTTTATGGTCCATCGTAAAAATTTAAATAGGTGAAATTTCTTTTTTTTCTGTCCCTAAAGCCTTTTCCCACTTGCTAACAACTGCTGTTGCCAGTGCATTGCCTAATACATTGGTACTTGTACGCAGCATATCGCACAAATGGTCTATCGGTAAAATTAATGCCACGCCTTCAGGCGGTATTTTAAACATACTGCAGGTAGCAAGCACCACCACCAGCGATGCACGGGGCACACCGGCAATGCCTTTGCTTGTAAGCATAAGTACCAGCAGCATTGTAAGTTCTGTTCCGGTGTCAAACTGTATATTGTATGCCTGTGCAATGGCTATGCTGGCAAACGTCATGTACATCATGCTGCCATCCAGGTTAAATGAATAACCCAGCGGCAATGTAAATGAAACTATTTGCGGCGGGCAGCCATAGCGTTCAAGCTCCTCTGTCAGTTTAGGAAAAACGGCTTCGCTGCTTGTGGTGGTAAAGGCAACCAGTAACGGGCTGGCTATACGCTTAAATAACCCGCCCATCCTATCCTTCAAAATAAGCCAACCGGCAAAGCTCAGCAGTAGCCACAGTAGGGCAATGCCCAATGCAAAACACCCATAGTATACAATGTAAAACTGTATAACACTTAAGCCGTTTAGTGCAATTACACCGCAAAGCGAGCCAAACACGCCCAAGGGTGCAAAATTCATAACATAACCAACCATTTTAAGCACTATGTGCGATGCTATGTCAAGCGCTTTAATTAATGGCCTGGCGTAATCACCAATTGCGGCTGCTGCTACGCCAAAAAATACGGAGAACACCACAATTTGCAGGATAGAATTTTCTGCCAGTGCGTGAAAAATACTGTCTGGTATTATGTGTTGTATAAAGCTGGGTAACGAAAATTCCTGTGTTTTGGTGGAGAGGTCTTTAAGGCCATTTATGTCGGCATTTTGCGGGCTGATAAACCTGCCAGGCTTTAAAGTGTTTACCAACACCATGCCCAGCAGTAATGACGCAAGTGATGCCGATACAAACCACAACAATGCTTTGCCGCCAACGCGGCCAACAGTTTTAATATCGCCCAATTTGGCTATGCCAACCACCAGTGTGCAAAACACCAGTGGCGCGATGATCATTTGTACCAGGCGAATAAATATAGTGCCCAACAATTTTATATTGATTGAAAAAGAACCGATAAAAGTGGGCGAAGTAAACTCATGCACAATATAGCCCACCGCAAACGCCAATACCATGGCAGCAAGTATATATACATTAAGCCTGTTAGTTTTACCCATTTTTACTGTGTAAGATGCTGCAATATAGTATTTAAAGTGAAAAAGCTGTATCTTACCCTATATCCACAAAACTTTTATCCGCCGATATAAATAAATGCTTATTTTGCCAACCAGTAAAAAGTAAACTAACAATATGAGCCTATTTGTAAAAAAATCTATTAGCGGCCTGCTGGCACAGGCGGGTGCCGAGGGCAGCGGCGGCCTTAAAAAGACGTTGGGTGCGGGTAACCTGGTGGCGCTGGGTATTGGCGCTATTATTGGCGCCGGCCTGTTTGTACGTACAGCATTGGCTGCCGGCCAGCATGCTGGCCCCGCAGTAACCATCTCGTTTATTATTGCCGCTGTAGGTTGTGCTTTTGCAGGTTTGTGTTATGCAGAGTTTGCAAGTATCATACCTATTGCGGGCAGCGCTTATACCTATGCTTATGCCACTATGGGAGAGATAGTGGCCTGGATAATAGGCTGGGCTCTGGTGCTTGAGTATGCGCTGGGTGCCGCTACTGTATCAATCAGCTGGAGTGAATATGCCAACAAGCTTGTGGGAGGCAAGATACCTTTTGAATGGTGCCACTCCCCTTTTGAACACCTGCAGGATGCTGCTGGTGTAATGCATACCGGTATTGTAAATGTACCGGCATTAGTTATCCTTGCATTGTTATCGCTGCTGCTTATAAAAGGCACACAGGAAAGTGCTACCGTTAACGCGGTTATAGTGTTTATTAAAGTTGCTATTGTACTGGTGTTTATTGCTATTGGCTGGCAGTTTATTAACCCCGCCAACCACACACCTTATATGATACCTGCTGATGCGCCTGACGCCATTAAATTAGACGGCAGCCATTACAGTTATAAAGATATGTTTAATCACGGCTGGGGCGGTGTATTGCGCGGTGCGGCAGTGGTGTTCTTTGCGTTTATTGGCTTTGATGCTGTATCAACCGCTGCGCAGGAGGCAAAAAATCCAAAAAGGGATATGCCGATAGGTATATTAGGTTCACTGGTGGTTTGTACCATACTATACATATTGTTCTCATGGGTATTAACCGGCGTAGCGCCTTATACTGACTTTATTAAAGCTGGTAAAGAAGCGTCGGTTAGCTATGCCATTGAAACCTACATGCATAATTATCACTGGCTTAGCGTTGCGGTAACCGTAGCTATATTAGCGGGTTTCTCTTCAGTGATACTGGTAATGTTAATGGGGCAGTCAAGGGTGTTTTATACTATGAGCAGCGACGGGCTGTTGCCAAAAATATTCTCTGACCTTCACCCCAAGTTCCGTACGCCTTATAAGAGTAACATGGTGCTATTTATTTTTGTTGGCCTGTTTGCGGGTTTTATACCCGGCGAGGTTGCGGGTGACCTTACCAGCATAGGCACCCTGTTTGCCTTTGTACTGGTATGTATAGGCGTAATGATTTTACGTTACAAAGAGCCTAATTTGGTACGCCCTTTTAAAACACCATTGGTGCCACTAGTGCCTATATTGGGTATTATTGTTTGTACAGCTATGATAATTAGCCTTTCGAACGAAACATTGTTAAGTGCGTTTGTATGGATGATTGTTGGGCTGGTAATTTATTTTAGCTACAGTAAGAGCCGTAGCAAAATTGGTGGTGCGGCAATGGACAGCTTGCCGAAGGCGAAGGATTTTGAATAATGTAGGTTTTGAAAAATAAAAAAAATCTCCCGGCAATAACGGGAGATTTTTTTATGATATAACTCAAGCAAAAGGCTACACCTTAAAAATTTTTGCAGAATCAATGTAAAAGCCGTCAAATATTTTAACCGGAACCCGTTCTTCGTTTACGTAGGTGTCCCTTAAAACAAATTTGTTATCAAAAAGGTCAAATACCTGTATTTGCAGGTATTCTGGGTACACTATCCAATATTCTCTAACACCATTTTCCTGGTATAGGTCAAACTTATCCTTTATGTCTTTTTTATGATTGCCGGGACTGAGTATTTCAATAATCCAGTCCGGCGCCCCTACGCAGCCCCTGTCATCAAGTTTACTCTTATCACTAATAACACTGATATCAGGCTGAACCACAGATATTATTTGATTGTCAGCTGTACTTTTACGCTTATTAATAAGCCTCACATCAAATGGAGTTATATAGGCTTCGCAAGTTTTATTTTCAAGATACCTGTCAATCTTAGAAAAAACATTGCCCGCAATGCGCTGGTGTATCCTTAGGGGCGCGGAGCTCATTTTAAAAATCTTCCCTTTTATCAACTCAACCCGGTCGCTAAACTGCCAGGTAAGGTAGTCAGCGTAAGTGTATTGTTTAGTTAAATCTAATTGGTCAATACTGGTTATCACGCAAAAGCATTTATGTAAAGTTAATCATTTCTGTTAATCCCTTATTTTTGCCGCCGCAATAGCCCGTTACCGGGAACTTTGCGTTGTTTAATTTACTAAACAGGCTTCAAAGTCTCCCTTCAGGGGGATTTAGGGGATTTTAAACTATTTTATGGGAAGGATATTTGAAGTAAGAAAGGCTACCATGTTTGCCCGTTGGGACAGGATGGCCAAACAATTTACCCGTATTGGTAAGGAAATTATTATTGCCGTTAAGGCAGGCGGGCCAGACCCCGGCACCAACGCCGCTTTGCGCCGCTGCTTTCAGAATGCCCGCAGCGTAGGCATGCCTAAAGACCGCGTTGAGGCGGCCATTAAGCGCGCCCAGGGCAAAGAACTGGTTAATTACGACGAAATTTTATATGAAGGTTACGGCCCGCACGGTGTTGCGCTGTTGGTTGAAACAGCTACTGACAACCATGTACGCACCGTTGCTAACGTAAAAAGCTACTTTAACCGCGAAAACGGTACATTGGGTAATAGCGGCAGTGTTAGCTTTCAGTTCAGGAAGATGGGTGTGTTTAAACTAAAGCCCGAAGGTATTAGTATTGACGACCTTGAATTTGAACTGATTGATTTTGGCCTGGAGGAGATGGGCGAGAGCACCGATGGAGAGGGCAACCCTATTATTGTGTTGCGCTGCGCCTTTACCGATTTTGGCAAGCTGCAAAAAGCATTGGAAGACAAACATATTACGCCGATAAGCGCCGAACTTGAGTGGATACCTAATACCACCGTTCCTGTTACCGACGCGCAGGCTGAAGATATAAGCAAGCTGATAGAACGCCTTGAGCAGGATGACGACGTAAGCAAGGTGTTTCATAATATGGGATAGTGGGAGTTGACAGTTGACGGATGACAGTTGACAGAAGGCGAAGATATAAGCGGGTGGCATGGGAGTGCTGCCCGTTTTTTATGAGTTGCTGCTATTGAAAAATAGGCGTAAATTCGTAATGAAAATGATGTGTTATGGCTACTACTACTTTAGCAGCAGAGATGCTTGAATATTTTGTTCAATTAAATATTGCTGAACAAAAAAGCGTATTGCAACTTGTAAAAACGTTTGCTGACAGCAAAGAACATTTTAACCCCCAAACCATTGAAGAATATAATAGAGAATTGGAAGCGGCTGATGCAGAAATAGAAGCTGGCGATTTTGTTACACATGAAGAAGTGATGAAAAAATATCTTGGTTAATATGCAATTAACCATAAAATGGAATAGGCGGGCAATTAGACAATTTGATAATGTAATATCGTATATTGAAAATGATTCTTTTGCTAATGCCGAAAAGGTTAAGAAAGATATTCTTCTTAAAATAAATGCCATTTTAAGACATCCTGAAATACATACGCCAGATAAATATAAAACTAATAACGACAATAGTTTCAGGGCTTTTGAAATTCACCGCTTTAGAATAAGTTATCGTTTAGTAGAAAATCAAATACGCATTATCCGCATCCGACATACAAAGATGAGCCCATTGTTTTATTAACCCCTTCACTTAAAAATCTGTTATTTCACAGAACAAAAAATCCTGTTTATCCCAAAGACCCTTTTTATCTGCGTTCAATTTAATTCTACGCCAGCGCCTCCCACAACACCTCAACCGGGTGCAGGGCTTTTTTACCCGTACCGTCTTTTACCTGGTGGCGGCAGCTGGTGCCGGGGGCGGCTATTATAATATCATCAGCCGCATTGCGCACAGCAGGGAATAACACCAATTCGCCTATTTGCATGGATAGATCGTAATGCTCTTTTTCATACCCAAAACTACCCGCCATACCACAGCATCCTGAAGGAATAACTTCAACGTTGTAATTCTCAGGTAACTGTAACATTTTTACACTGCCCGCAGTTGAAGTGAGTGCTTTTTGCTGGCAATGGCCGTGTAGCTTTATTGTGCGTTTTTCTTTGGTAAATTGATCTTTAGATATATTGCCGCTAGCTATCTCACGGGCAATAAAGTCGTCAATAAGAAAGGTATTGGAAGCTAAAGCTTTTGCTGTTTCTAAATCCTTATCATCAGCAAGGTCAATATACTCATCCTTAAAAGTTAAAATGGCGGATGGTTCAATACCGATCAAAGGCGTTTCAGCAGTTATTAAACCGCTTAGCATGGCCACGTTTTTCTGTGCTATTTTTTTGGCATCACGTAACAACCCCTTGCTAAGCCATGCGCGGCCACTTTCTGTATGTTCGGGAATAATTACTTCGTATCCAAGCCGCTCCAATAATTCAATGGATTTAATGCCAATATGGGTGTCATTATAATTGGTAAATTCATCACAGAAAAGAAATACTTTTTTACGTGAATCGTGAGACGTGAATCGTGAATTAGAGGATTTAGCTAAACCATCCTTCGTTTCTTCATTCACCATTGACGACTGACGATTAACGCTTCCCGCTTCACTTTTGACTTTTGACTTTTCACTTCTCTTCTTGCACCACGTCCTTAATGTCGTTTTCTGCAATGTAGGCATACTGCGTTTTTCAGCAAACCCGGCAAAGCGCTTTACCATTTTGCTAACCACGCTATTCGTCATAGCAAAGTTATACATGCCCGGCATAATGGCGCCCAGCTTTGCGCTGCTGTTAAAGGTTGCTATAAGCTTTGCGCGCATAGGTACACCATTGGCATCGTAGTAGTTTTGTAAAAACTCAGCCTTAAGCTTAGCCATATCAACGTTGCTGGGGCATTCGCTTTTGCATCCTTTGCAGCTAAGGCAAAGATCCATTACCTCGTAAATTTCTTTATGGTCAAAGCGGTTAAGCTTATTTGAATTGGTAAGAAACTCCCGCAATATATTGGCCCTTGCGCGCGTGGTATCTTTTTCGTTGCGTGTTGCCATAAAGCTGGGGCACATGGTGCCGCCTGATAGCTGGCTTTTACGGCAATCTCCGCTGCCGTTACATTGCTCGGCATGCTGCAATATGTCCTGGTTGTTAAACCTGAAAACAGTTTTAAAGGCTGGCGTTTGTTGTCCCGGTGTGTAACGCAGCATGCTGTTCATGCTGGGGGTATCAACAATTTTATTGGGGTTGAAGATATTGTGCGGGTCCCAGGTATGTTTTACTTGTTTAAGCAGTTGATAGTTTTTCTCACCCACCATTTGGCGAATAAATTCTCCCCTAAGCCTGCCATCGCCATGCTCGCCGCTAAGGCTGCCATTGTATTTTTTAACAAGGATGGCAATCTCTTCTGCAATGCTGCGAAACAGTTTATTTCCTTCTTCTGTTTTTAAATTAATAATAGGCCTCAAATGTATTTCCCCGCTGCCTGCATGTGCGTAGTGTACGGAGTATAACCCGTATTTTTTCAGTATCTCATTAAAGTCGCGTATGTATGCAGGTAAATCATTCACGTCCACCGCGGTATCTTCAATAACAGGCACTGCCTTTTCATCGCCGGGCAAGTTGCTTAATAAACCAAGGCCAGCTTTGCGCAGGCTCCATATTTTTTTGCTGTCATCCCCAAACAATAAAGGGAAATGATACCCTAAGCCTGCGGCCCGCATATCATCTTCCACCTGTTTGGCAATGGCCGTGATTTCTTCGCGGTTAGTACGCGCAAACTCAACCACCAATATAGCGCCCGGATCACCCTTTACAAAAAAACGGTTTTTGCTTTGTTCAATATTGCCCTTAGTGCATTCAAGAATGTAATGATCAATCAACTCGCTTGCACTCGGCTTGTATTTAAGCGCAATAAGGTTAGCACGCAGGCTTTCATCAATGCTGTTAAAATGTACGCACAACAACCCTACTTCCTTTGGGGGTAAATCGTTTACATGCAGCTTAATTTCTGTAATAAAAGCCAGCGTTCCTTCACTGCCTGCAATAAGCTTGCAAAAATTAAAAGGCTCAGTGCCCGCAGTAAAAGGTTCTGTATCTAACAGTACATCTACAGCGTAGCCGGTATTTCGTCTTTCAATGCTTTTCTTTGGAAACTCCTTGCGTATCTCAACCTGTGAGTCGTAGTTGCTAAGCAGGCTGCGCGTGGTTTTATAAATATTGGCTTCAAGGGTATCGCCTTCGCACTTATTATGAAACTCGTCAATAGTCAACGTATTAAACACCGCCTCGCTGCCATCGCTTAAAATTGTTTTTACTTCCAGAAGGTGTTCACGTGTGCTGCGGTACACTACACTGTTTGAGCCGCACGAATTATTGCCCACCATACCGCCTATCATCGCCCTGTTGGCAGTGCTTGTTTCAGGGCCAAAGAACAGCCCGTGCGGTTTTAAAAACATATTCAGTTCATCACGCACAACACCGGGCTGTACACGCACCCACCCTTCTTCTTTATTTAGTTCAAGTATCTTTGTAAAGTATTTTGACACATCGGCAATAATGCCATTACCCACCACCTGCCCGGCTAATGAAGTACCGGCAGTGCGAGGGATAAGGGATGTTTTTTCTGCCGCGGCAAAAGCAATAAGCTGCTTTATATCATCAACCGATTTAGGAACAGCTACAGCCAGTGGCATTTCACGGTACGCCGAGGCATCTGTTGCGTACAGTGTTCGCATAGTTACATCATGGTAAAATTCGCCTTCCAGTTGGTTGCCTAATTGCTGTAGCTTATCCTTCATTATTGTTATAGTTGCCTGTTTAAAAGGGAGTGCAAAAATAGGCTATTTACACCACGATTGGGGTGGATTTTCAGAGTGGAAAAGGTAAAAGGCAAAGCATTGTTTTTAAGAAATATAGTGCCGGAAAAAGGTGATTGCTTTCAGCTAAACCAGGTTTGTGTAAACGGCTTATTATCCCTTTCATCTTTACACGCCACCCAAATCGTGGTTCAGATATTTCGCACAGAACTCTCCCTCACCAATAATTCTGAGTGAATATAATTGGTGTTATTACTGTTTACCGGCGCAGTACCATTCATTTGTTGCAACAAACATTTCGCCGCAACTTCTCCCATTTCAACACCGGGATAATTAATGGTGGTCAGAGAGGGTTCAACAATTTTGCTTATGGCATCATTATTAAAACCAACAACAGCAATATCAAGCGGTATCTTCAACCCCATTTCTTTCCACGCCTTAATGCATACGGCGGCACAAAAATCATTGGTTATAAAAGCGCCGTCGGGCATGGGGCGCATCGCTGCTATTTGTTTAGCTGCAATTATGCTTGCGGACTCGCTTAAGTCGTTAATAATTACATGCTCTTTTTTATAACTAAGCCCATGTTTGGCAAGCGCCTTTTTATAGCCCTTCAGCCTGTCTGCATATACATTACGTGTTGTATTGCCGGTTATATGCGCAATATTTTTGCAGCCCTGCTGTAAAAGGTGGGCAGTTGCGTCAAAGCCTGCCTTTAAGTTATCAATCACTATCTTGGTCCCGGGGCTGTTGGCTTCTACCCGGTCAAAAAAAACTACCGGTATGCCTTTTTGTATAAATGGTTCAAAGTGGGCTGTATTTTTTGTATCATATGCAAGGGAAGCAATCAGCCCGTCGACTCTTTTGTGAAAAAGGTTATGGGCATTGGCTATTTCTTTTTCCGCCGATTCTGACGAATGCCCTATAATAAGATCGAAACCTGTACCACCAGTAACACGTTCAATGCCGGCCAATACACTTGTAATAAACTGGCTGTTCAGCTCGTGTATTATAATGCCGATGGTATTGGTTTTTTGCCTGCGCAGGTTGCTGGCAAAATTGTTACTGCGGTAGCCCATTTTGCGGGCAGTATCCTGTATTTTCTTTTTTGTTTTTTCGTTTATAGCTGCGTGGTTATTAAGGGCACGGCTTACCGTAGCCCCGGAAACCCCCAGCTTCTTTGCAATATCATAGATAGTAACTTCTTTCGGGGTTTGCATTAGTAAACACCAATTTAAAATTAAATTTATGCAATCGGTTGCAATTTTTAGAAAAACCCTCTATATTTATTCTCCGTAAACAATTTTTTACTGTTTAAAATCTTGCCATGTTATTATTGGGTATAGATGTTGGCACCTCGTCCATAAAAGTATCGGTGGTTGATGCGCAAACGCAGCAATGCATAGCATCAGTGCAATACCCGGAAACTGAGGCGGCTATTATTTCACACAAAAGCGGCTGGGCCGAACAAAGTCCTGCAAGTTGGTGGCTTTATACTCAGCAAGCCATATTAATGGCCCACGCTACCGGTAAATACAAGCCAGAAGACATTGCGGCTATTGGTATTGCTTATCAAATGCATGGGCTTGTTACAGTTGATAAAAATCAGCATGTACTTCGCGACAGCATCATATGGTGCGACAGCCGCGCTGTACCTTATGGGGACGCCGCTTTTAAGGCCATAGGAGAAGAAAAAAGCCTTAGCCATTTATTGAATAGCCCCGGTAACTTTACTGCCGCGAAGCTGGCATGGGTTAAAGAAAATGAGCCGGGAACTTACAGCCAAATAAATAAGATAATGCTGCCGGGCGATTATATTGCCATGCAGTTAACAGGTAGTATTACAACCAGTATATCCTCATTGTCAGAAGGCATTTTTTGGGATTTTAAGAACGACACCCTTTCTGCCGATGTAATGAATTATTTTGGGTTTGATAACGCCATTATACCAACAATTAAAGATGTTTTTAGTGAACATGGTTTTGTTGACGCTTCAATAGCTAATGCGCTTAACCTTAAAGCCGGTATACCTGTTAGTTACAAAGCGGGCGATCAACCTAATAACGCATTAAGCCTTAATGTACTTGAGCCGGGTGAGGTAGCAGCCACCGCAGGTACATCTGGTGTTATATATGGTGTGAGTGATACCCTGGCGTATGACCCGCAAAGCCGCGTTAATACTTTTGCACACGTTAACTATACCACCGCACAAAAGCGCCTGGGCATATTGCTGTGTATTAACGGCACCGGTATTTTAAATAAATGGATAAAAAACCTGGGCAACAGCAGTACCGGCTATGCAGTGTTAAATGCAGAAGCTTCGGTAATTGCGCCGGGCAGCGATGGGTTGTATGTTTTGCCTTTTGGTAATGGCGCTGAACGCATGCTAAATAATAAACAGGTTGGCGGGCATGTACATAACATAGATTTGAATAAACATACCGCAGCACACATGTACCGCGCCGGGCAGGAGGGCATTGCTTTTGCTTTTAAATACGGGCTTGATATTATGCGCGGTAATGGTATGAACCCCGGCGTAATTCGTGCGGGAAAGGCCAATATGTTTTTAAGTGATGTGTTTATGCATGCATTTGTGAATATTACCAACGTGCCGGTTGAGCTATACGAAAGCGACGGCAGCATAGGCGCTGCACTGGGCGCTGGCATAGGTGCAAAAATATTTGATAACGCTAAGGAAGCATTTGCGGGCATGAAACGCCTGGGTACTGTTGAGCCCGATGACAACCACGATTATGATAAACACTATGAAAAGTGGAAAGCATATTTGGAAAGAGAATTATAACGATTGGCGATTGCAGATTGACGATTGAATTGTGGAGAATATTTGATAAGACTTAATCAAACATTGAGTAGACCGTATTACGTTTCACAAAACAAGGAACTGAAAACATAACACACAAAACTTTAAACTATGTCAGTTATTACAGGTGATAAGGAGTTTTTTAAAGGAATCGGCCAGGTAAAATATGAGGGGCCGCAAACAGATAACCCACTTGCATTCAGGTGGTATGATGAAAGTAAAGTAGTTGCAGGCAAAACCATGAAAGAACATCTGCGGTTTGCGTGTGCTTACTGGCACTCGTTTGTAGGTAGCGGTGGCGACCCTTTTGGCGGGCCTACACACATTTACGATTGGGATGCAAAAGCCGATGCCATTGAAAGGGCGAAAGATAAAATGGACGCTGCATTTGAGTTTATTACCAAATTGAATATGCCTTATTACTGCTTTCACGATGTGGACGTGGTAGATTATACAAATGATGTAGTTGATAACGAAAACAGGCTGGCTATAATGGCTGACTATGCAAAACAAAAGCAGGATGCATCAGGCGTTAAGCTGTTATGGGGCACCGCAAACCTTTTTAGCCACAGGCGCTATATGAATGGAGCAGCTACCAATCCAGATTTTCTGGCACTGGCCCACGGCGCAGCACAGGTGAAAGCTGCACTTGATGCAACAATAACATTAGGTGGAGAAAACTATGTGTTTTGGGGCGGCCGCGAGGGGTATATGACGCTGCTTAACACAAGCATGAAACGTGAGCAGGAACACTTAGCCCGGTTTTTACATACCGCTAAAGATTATGCCCGCACCAATGGTTTTACCGGTACATTTTTTATTGAGCCTAAACCTTGCGAGCCTACCAAACACCAGTACGATTATGATTGTGCTACCGTTATTGGCTTTTTACGCCAATATGGTTTGTTAGATGATTTTAAACTTAACATTGAGGTAAACCACGCAACGCTTGCAGGCCATACCTTTACACACGAATTGCAGGTAGCTGCAGATGCTGGTTTATTGGGTAGCATTGACGCTAACAGGGGCGATTACCAGAATGGCTGGGATACGGACCAATTTCCTAACGATATTAATGAACTAACCGAGGCCATGCTTGTTATATTACAGGCTGGTGGCTTTGGCGGCGGCGGTATAAATTTTGATGCCAAGAGAAGAAGGAACTCTACCGACGCGGCAGACCTGTTTTACGCACACATTGGCGGCATGGACCTGTTTGCAAGGGCATTGGTGGTGGCTGATAAAATTTTACAGCACGGCGAGTACAGCAGAATTAGAAAAGAACGCTATGCAAGTTTTGACACCGGCAAAGGCGCGGAGTTTGAAGGCGGCGCTTTAACCCTGGAAGATCTGCGCAGGTATGCCGTACAAAATGGAGAACCTGGTATTGCCAGCGGCAGGCAGGAATACCTGGAGAACCTTATCAACAGGTTTATTTAAGTTTTTTCTTGATCATAGGTATAGGGGGCTGAGGGGCAGCGATGCTTTATCAGCCTCTTTTTTTTGCGCATTATTCTCCATGCTCTTTCATTACACAGAAAAAACGCCCCCGTTTTTAGCGGAGGCGTTTTTAATTGCAAAGCTGGCGCTGCTATTGTTTTAGCAATCTTATTGTTTTTATATGTTTACCATCATTAATAGTTACCATGTATAACCCGCTGGTAAGGTTTTGTACCTGCAGGCTAAGCTTACTGTTATATAAGCCTGCTGCTGTTAGTAAGGTGCGGCCGGCCATATCTGTTACCGTTATTCCATATTTAGTGCCCGTGCCTGTTACCATTACATTTGCTTCGTTAACAGCAGGGTTCGGGAATATTTGAACATCCATGCCGGTATTGTTATCCATAACACCTGCATATTTGCGGCCTTTCATTAGCGTGTTTGCTGTGTAGTAATAAGGATTGCTCATTGGTGATTTACATACACCAACAGTTACCTGCACGGTATATACATCTATATTATCAGGTGAGTACTTTTGTTTGTTGATGCCTGGCAGCAGCGTGTAATTTTCAAACCACTGGTTGCCCGTTGCAGAAGAAGATATCAGCGAATCGTTCAACAATGTTATTGTTGGCTGTGGTATTTGCGGAACTGTGGCCACCACACTATCTGAGAATACAGCACAACTTCCTGCATTGCTTACCTGTAATTTGTAGCTGCCGCCCAGCTTAACAGCGTAGCGGGCTACATTAGCTTTCTTAATAGCGGTATTATTCCTGTACCATTGCAGCGTGCCTGTAGCTGTACTGTTTAGTATCAAACTGTCGCCTGTGCAGAAAGTAGTCGTACCTGTTTTTGTAATGCCTGGTTTGGCCGGCGATGGCAGGGTGTCAACTTTAATAACTGCTGTATCAGCACAGCCCTGCACGTTTGTAACGGTAAGGGTATAGCTGCCCTTGCCAACGCTATCTGGCCTTGTGGTGTTGAATTTAAAAGTTTGGTAACCGGATGTGGTATACAATCCAGTTATGTTTGTATAGCTGCCTGTACAAATTTTAACTGTTGTGTCTTTACCCAGGGCTGGTTTCGGGTTATTGCCCACGGTAATAGCCACTGTATCCATACAGCCATAACTGTTACTAACAATAAGGGTGTATGCACCGGCTTTAGCACTGTCTGGTTTAGGTGTGCTCCATGCAATGGTTTTATAACCGGTAGTATCGTATAGTTTACGTATGCCGGTAGTGTACCCAGGGCAAACTTTAATGGTAGTGTCTTTACCAAGTGATGGTTTTGCGGCAGTTGTTACGGTTACCACGGCAGTGTCGGCACAACCGTAGCTATTCACTACAATAAGGCTGTAAGTACCTGCCGTAACACTATCAGGCCTTGTGGTGCTCCACCTGGTTGAAGTGTAGCCTGTAGTTGTGTAAAGGCCCGTAATGTTTTTGGCACTTCCGGCACATGCAAACACGGTACTGTCCCTGCCTATATTAGGCTTGCGGTTTACTACGCTTGCAGTTGCGGTATCGTTTATAATTATGGTATCAGCCGTAACAGCCGTAAATGCTTTTATTGTATAAGTAGCGCCGGGGGTACCCGTAAAGAATTTTGTTTTGAATGAATAACTGCGGGTAGAGTCTGAAGGCACGCTTAATATACCTACATTTTCTGTAATTATAGTGCCGTTATTCACCCGGTACTTTACGTTAAAGGCTGTTTGCGTTTTACTGCCGAAGTTTTTAATATTTATCTTAACAACCTGCGAGTCGCCAAGGCTGCAACCGCTAACAGGCGCAGGTATTGAAGTTACGCCCAGGTCGTTTACCTGGTAGGCATAAGTAAGCCATGTTTTGTAACGCACTTTATTACTTACAGCATTGCCTTTCCCGTTAGGATTGGTAGATGTTTGCTTGGGCCCTGTGGAATCGCCCCACCAGTTGGTTCTTGCTTCAACAGTGTCTAACGCGGTGCTGCTTGTATTGTCTATACCAAAGCTTGTGTTTTTATAAATATTACTTCTTGTAAGCGTTGGTTTGCCGCTGTTAAAATATGCGCCATATACGTTGCCGTAAATATTGCTTTTGTACACGGTTAAGTGCGATGCATCGCCATAACCAAAAATACCTTTTGATTCGCTGTTGCGTATGGTACTGTTGGTAATGCGCACGTTACCATTTTCAAGCTCAATGGCCGTTTGGTCACCAGTGTAATAATCTTTGTCGCCCATTTTATCAACCTGCACGTATGCAAACACTGTGCTGTCGGCAGTACCGTTAGTGTTGATATCAATAAAGCCGCCATGTGTTGATGCCGCTGCTGTGGTTGGGTCTGCAAAGCCTTTAAACCAAATTGAATCTGTTTCTGTACCGATGGCTTTCATTACACTTGTTCCTGATATAAGAAGTTTATCAGCATAGTTCATACTGCGTATTTCAACGCCCGGCTGTATAGTTAATTTGGTGTTGGCAAATTCATGACTGGTACCTTTGTCAAATATGTAATAAGATGAAGTGCCGGGTTTTGATATTGTACTTGCTTTTGTAAAATATCCCCCCTGTAATGTAATAGCTGCACCTGTACAGCCGGTTATGCTGCCCACGTTGTCACTGTACAACTTAACTGCAACCGGGTTGCTTACAAAAGTAACGTTGGCTATTACCGGGTCTTTTGTCAAATCACCATAACCCCAAATGCCTTTTAACTCACTGTTTGTAATGCGGCTGTTGCGAATAACAAAAATGCCGTTTTCCAGCTCGATGGCTGTTTGATCGCCGGTGTAATAATCTTGGTCGCCCCATTTATCCATTGATATGTACGACATAACTGTACTATCAGCGCCGGTTGTATTTATATCAAGAAAACCGCCGTGGGTTGACAATGCACTTGTTGCTGCATCAGGGAAGCCCTTAAACCTTATTGAATCTGTTGTTGTGCCTATAGCCTTTAACACACCTGTGCCTGTAATGCTTAACTTATCAGCATAGTTCATGCTGCGTATTTCAACACCCGGCTGTATGGTTAGTTTAACATTGTTAAACTCGTGTGTAGTTCCTTTATCAAATATATAGTAAGAGCCTGTGCCTGGTTTTGCTATAGTGCTTGCCTTTGTAAAATAACCGCCCTGCAGGTTTATAACAGCATTGGTACAGCCGGCAATACTTCCTGCATTATCTGAATAAACCCTTACAGGTACAGGCGTTCCTGCAAAAACAACATTTGCTATTACGGGGTCTTTTGCTAAATCTCCGTAGGCCCAAATACCCTGTAATTCGCAATTGGTTATGCGGCTGTTGCGTATAACAAAGTTGCCGTTTTCCAGCTCAATGGCTGTTTGGTCGCCGGTATAATAATCTTTGTCACCCCATTTGTCCATTGATATATACTGCATAGCGGAACTGTCAGTGCCGCTTGTATTTATATCAATAAAGCCACCATGAGTTGAGCCGCTTGTTGTAGTATCTGCAAAGCCTTTAAACCTTATTGAATCTGTTGTTGTACCAATTGCTTTTAACGCCCCTGTGCCGGTAATACTTATTTTGTCGGCATAGTTTACGCTTCGTATTTCTACACCAGGTTGTATAGTTAGTTTAACGTTATCAAACTGATGCGTTGTGCCTTTGTCAAGTATGTAGTACGAGTTTGTGCCGGGTTTTGATATGGTACTTGCTTTTGTAAAATAACCGCCCTGCAGGTTAATTATAGCGTTGGTACAGCCCGTAATGCTGCCTGCATTATCGCTAAATACCCTTACCGGTACCGGGTTGTTTATAAAAACATCGTTTGCTATTACAGGAGTTTTTGTAAGGTCTGCATAAGCCCATATACCTTGCAGCTCGCTGTTGCTTAAGGTACTGTTGCGCATAATAAAAATGCCATCGTTTAATTCAATGGCAGCCTGGTCGCCGGTGTAATAGTCTTTGTCGCCCCATTTATTCATCGTAACATAAGCAAGTACAGTACTATCTGTAGTGTTGGATGAGTTGATGTACAGAAAACCGCCATGCGATGAATTGGCCGTTGACGCATCTGCAAAGCCGTTGAAGTGTATGGTATCTGTTGTTGTGCCTACGGCATACAACACACCATTAACTTCAAACTTGTCTGAGTAATGCAGGCTGCGTACCTCAACGCCCGGTTGAATAATGAGTTTTTGGCCTGCCGGCACTGTAATGTTGCCCGTAATTATGTAGGGGCTGTTGGCTTTTGTCCAGGTACCGCTTTGGTTACCCGACACATTTGTTGCCCGGGCGGCCAGGCAACCAAAAAAACACAGCAGGAGCACCAGCTTTTGGGTGATTCTGTTGGCAAGTAGATGTGTTTTCATTTTGTTTTTAATTTTTATGTGGAAAGTTTATAGAAGTGTTTTGGGGAAGGGGCAAACGTAACCGTTGTTGCACCGGCCGTACTTTATACAGCCGGGCAACCGGTATATTACACTGTGTTAACCCCCGTTGCAACAGTGCCGTTATGTTAATAATTTGTAATTGTGCAGGTATGGTTTAGTATTATTGGTTTTTGGCTTACTACAGGTTTGTTTTTTTCTTTTTATTATTTTTGTTGTCTCTTTCGTTATTTAGCTAAGCAGGCAATTGCAAAATTCGTGTCAGTTCTTTAAATCTTCCTTCTTTTCAACATATCAAAAGTATTTTTTGAAGCATTATATCAATCTCCCCTAAAAAGGGGAATTTGTTGTAGATAATAAATTTTCACTTTTACACCGGCTTAGTTTGCTATATTAGTTAAGTAACCGCTACTATTAAAAAACAAAGCCCATCCCAATGAAGTATTGTATTGCAGCCGCTGTAATCGTTTTATTTTCGTTAAGCGCAGCTAAGGCGCAGGTTAGCTGGCAGCACAAGCGCGACAGCCTGCTGGCTGTATTGGCTATTAAAAAAGAAGATAGCACCAAAGTGCAGGCGATGCTTGATATTGGTATGCATTACCAGGCCAATAACCCAGACAGCGCCATGTACTTTTTTAAGGGGCTGGAGCAGCTTAGCAGAAAACTTAAGTACACACGCGGTATAGTAACCGGCCTTAATATGCAGGCCGGCATATACAACAAACAGCATAAGCTTGACAGCGCCATTGCGCTGGATAGCCAGGCGCTTGTTATTGCAAAAGCCAGTGGTATACCCCGGTTATTGGGGCGGTCTTACATAAATATGGCAAACCCTTACCGTTTAAAAGGCGAATACAACAAAGCGCTGGATTACTTTTTAAAAGCCCTTGCAATAAGTGAGCAGATACACGATACATTAAGCCTTGCCAGCCTGGGCATAAACATGAGCGGCTTGTATAAAAACCTACAGGAGTACGATAATGGCATAGCCTCTGCAATAAGAGGCGTTCAGCTGAGCAAGGCTATTAATAATGATAATCTTGTAAACTCAGCCTTAACCGTGTTAAGTAGTAATCTTATTGAGGCCAGGCGTTATGATACCGCTATTATAGTATTAAATGAAAGTAAAAAACTATCAACACAATTAAATGATGTACAGAACTACATATTTGCGTTGATAAACCTGGGTTCAATTTATTCAGAGAAAGACAGGTTTGCCGATCTTAAAGCCAATGCTGATGAGCTGATGCCGCTGGCCGTGAAGATGAACAACCAGGAAGGTATAGCGGATGCGCTGGAAGAATTATTTGCCTACCACTTTTATTACAAACATATTGCCGAAGCCAAACAGGCGGCACAGCAGGAGCTTGACCTAGCCATAAAGAATGGGATTACCGTACTTATTGGCCCCTCATACGAAAACCTGGGCGCGGTAGAACTGCTGAACGGCAATATACCGGCGTATAAAAAGTATGAGGCAATAAGTGATTCAGTTAAAGAGAAATTACAGTCTGACGAGATAACCAAAACAGCGCAGGACCTTGAAGCAAAATACTCGCTTGATAAAAAGCAAACAGAGATAAATAACCTGACCCAGCAGCAAAAAGACCAGCAGCTGATCATTAAACAACGTAACACCATTAATTATGTATTGGCCGGGGCCGTACTGGTTACTTTGCTGGCCGGCTTTTTATATTACCGCAATACGCAACATAAAAACAGGTTACTTACGGCGCAGGATGCTTTGAAACAACAGCGGATAATTGAGCTTGAAATGGAAAAGCAATTTCTTGCTGCCGAATCAATTTTGCAGGGGCAGGAAGAGGAACGGGAACGCCTTGCCAAAGACCTGCACGATGGGCTTGGGGGTATACTAAGCAGCGTAAAATACTCATTTACCAATATGAAAAAGAACTTAATTATTACACAGGAAAGTGCGGAGAGCTTTGACCGAAGTATGGTGATGCTTGATAAAAGTATAACAGAATTGAGGCGGGTGGCGCACAACATGATGCCTGAAGCCCTTGTTAATTTTGGGCTTAACAGTGCACTTAAAGATTTTTGCCTGGGTGTAAACCAAAGCGGGGCATTGCAAATAACTTACCAGGCGTTTAACCTGGAGGACGAAACAGTGCCGAAAAATAAGGCTGCAGTTGTGTACCGTATAGTGCAGGAATTGGTAAACAATACCCTTAAACATGCAGAGGCAAAAAACATGCTGGTGCAGCTTGTTATAACAGATGGCGCGCTTAGCTTAACGGTTGAGGATGATGGCAGGGGCTTTGATCTTGAAAAACTTAAAACCAGCAGCGGCATAGGTTACGTAAACCTTAAGAACAGGGTAGCGTATTTGGGCGGCAATATTGACGTGCAGGCCTCGCCGGGCACAGGGGTGGCAATTAATATAGAGATACAGGATATTGCAGGTGGGTAAAAGAAATATTTGTTGTATTTTAACTTGCTATAAGCGGTATATGCTGCACAATAGTAAGCGTTGAAATACCTAATATTGTATAAATGATAAAAGTATTTATTGTTGAAGACCACCAGATGGTTATAGAAGGCATGCGGTCGCTGCTTGAAACTGAGGCCGATATTGAATGGATGGGAAGCGCCAAGCTGCCGGCCGACCTTTTGCAGTTTTTACAGCAACGCCAACCCGATGTAATATTGATGGACATTAACCTGCCACAAAAAAGCGGTATTGAATTATGCCGGGAAGTAAAAGATAAATACCCGGCGATTAACGTTGTAGCCCTAAGCGTATCAAACCAACCAAGTACCATAAAAAAAATGCTGGAAAGCGGCGCTTCAGGATATTTATTAAAAGATGCTTCTAAAACAGAAATAGTTACAGCACTGCACCAGGTGGTAAAGGGCAAAGATTATTTAAGCTTTTCTGTTGCCGAAGCTTTAAAAAGCAACGCACCTGTTAACACACTGCCATTGCTTACCAAACGGGAGAAGGAAGTGCTTGAGCACATTGCAGATGGCCTTACCAACGGAGAGATTGCCGAAAAACTTTTTTTAACGGTAACCACTGTTGACAGCCACCGCAAAAACATGCTAACCAAGTTTAACGTAAAAAATACTGCTGCATTGGTAAAGCTTGCTGTTATGAACCATTTAATATAGCAACATGCCATATTAAATGGGCTTGCAATAGTTTACCTATGCTGAATTTCTTCCTGCATTTATAATACCAAACGAACAGCGCATAGCCAACTTTTCATATTGGGCCTTAACAGGCGGCTGCACCAGTTGTTCTTCCAGCGTTCTTACTTTTGATAACGCATATTGCTGAATAGTTAACAACGGCATAACTATTCTTTCGCGCATGGTTATTGATAGCTGGTCAACCGGGTAGGCTTCCATCAATTCGGTACTGTCGCTAAGGCGCAGCACATAGTTCATGGTAAGTTCAAACTCCTCGTACATCATGTGCCATATATCGCCGTATTTAGGGTGCTTCGCCAGGTATGCGGTAAGCGGAAAGAAGCTTTTCTTCATGCTCATTTCGCAATTATCCATCAGCGTTCTAAAAAACAGGGATTCATGGTACAGCTTCTTTACTTCATCCCACTTGCCCATACGTTCCATCTTTTTTAAGGCGGTACCCACACCGTAATAACCGGTAAGATTTTGTTTAAGCTGGCTCCATGCACCTACATAGGGAATAGCCCTAAGGTCGTTCAGCGACAATTTTGAAGAAGCACCACGCTTTGCGGGCCTGCTGCCTATGTTGGTTTCGCTGTAAAAGCGCAGCGGGCTTGCATGGGCAAGGTATTCAACAAAATAAGGATGCTCTTTAAGGTTTACATAGCTTTTATAGCCTTCTTCGGCAAGTTCTTCCATTAAACCAGCCTCTTCTTTTGTAAAGGTTGACGTTTTGGCTGAGAACAATTCAGTAGAGATACCCGCATTTATCAACTGTTCAATATTGTACTGTGCGGCTTCAATAATGCCAAAATTTGAACTAATGGTTTGGCCCTGTATGGTAAGCTGTATCTCTTTATTAGAAACGTCTTTTCCCATACTGGCATAAAATTTTTGCGTTTTACCGCCACCGCGTGCCGGGGGGCCACCGCGGCCGTCAAAAAATATAACACTTATACCGTATTGTTTTGATATGGTAGTAAGCTGTTCCTTCGCTTTAAATATGCTCCAGTTAGCCATCAGGTAACCACCATCTTTGGTGCCGTCAGAAAAACCAAGCATTATTGTTTGGGTATCTTTTCTTTTGCTTAAGTGCTTTTTATAAATGTCGTTGGTGTATAATGTTTTCATTACTTCACCCGCCGCCTGCAAATCGTCAATGGTTTCAAACAACGGAATAATATCAACATTCATTCCTTCTTTCTTCCAACCGCCCAATAAAAATAAGCCATATACTTCCACCACGTTAAGTGCACTTGTGCAATGGCTTATAATATAGCGGTTACATCCTTCTTCACCATTGGTTTCCTGTATTTTTTTAACAGCGTTAACTGAAAGTATGGTGTCTTTATACAAGTCGTTGCCAAGTATATCGGCACTAACAGGTGTTTCTATGTTAAACAGTGCTTCTATTTTTTCCTCATCATTAAGCGATGTGTAATTTTTGGGCAGCACGGTTGTTTTTTCAACTATGGCAGCTATGGTTTTTTCATGTACGCTGCTGTCCTGCCTTACATCAAGCCCTGCAAAATGCAGCCCAAACACTTCAACTTTGCTTATTACATTTTCAACCAGGTGCTGAAACAGACCGTTATGCTGGTTTATAATTGTTTCCCTAACTTCGGTAAGTGTGGTTAAAATATATTCTTTGGTAACATTGTTGTCATCACCCGGTGTAAAAAGATCATCGTATATTTTTTCCTCCAGTTCCACTATTTTATTTTCAACATTTTTAAAGGTAAGGCGGCGCTTAAGGGCACGCATATCTTTATAGTAGCAACGCAATATAGCACGGCGCAATTCTTCAGCTACTTTAATGGTAATATCAGCCGTAACAAACGGGTTACCATCCCTGTCGCCACCAGGCCAAAAGCCCATTGCCATAACAGGGTTCTTATTGGTGTCTAGTTCGGGATATTCGGCTTTCAGTGCAGTAACTATTCTGCCGGCGGTGTTATAAAAAACGTACTCCAAAAACCATACAAGGCTTACGGCCTCATCATAAGGAGTTGGCTTTTGCTTTTTAAGAAAAGGCGTACGCCCAAGCTGCTGCAGGTAAGTATTAATTACCGATGGATTTTCCTGCGCCAGCTCTTTTGAAAGGTCGTTTATTATACCCAGCACCTCGCCTGTATAAAACTGTGTGGGGTGGGCAGTTAACACCAGGCGTACAGAGAAATCTTTCAGCTTTTCTACCAGTTCTTCTTTCTTCTGGGTCTGTGCTACCTCGTTTTGCAATTGCTTTAAGGTGCCTTTGCCATTTACATCGTTCACACGTGTAAAGGCGGCATCTTCCAGGGCATCAAACAAAACCACCTGCCTTTCAGCATATTGAACAAAGCGAAACAGAATATCAATAAATTCCTGCTCCTTATGGTAAGATGTATACTGCTTAAGAAAAGATTCCACAATATCTACCGGGCTGTCGCCTTTCCTGTAACCCTCTTCGCAATGCAAAAGAAACATGGAAAGTAGTACACCTGTTTTTTCAATACGGTGAAAAGGCAGGGACGTAAAAAGACTGTTGTACAACTGGAAGCGAATACCCACCAGGTTTCTAAATTGCTGCAACGCGCTGTTTGAATACGTGTTCATAAACCGTACTGTATAGGGGTTTTGTAATTATATGGCAGGCAATGTTGTTAGCTGCGTGAAGATAATGATTATCAGGTAATATTGTGGAAAAAGGTTCATGGCTGATGATGAGGAAGCGCCAAATAAAGAAAAGAACCAAAGTCCAATAAAAAGGCTACGGCCAATGGCTCATAGTTCATGGCGTTAAACACCTTACTTCAATTTCGTACCCCGCAATTGCCGTGGCGCTTCTTCACTATGAACTTTTTTTACTCAACCTGTAACAAAAACATTCCCTGATCGTATTACAACAAAACAAAACGTTATGCGTCATCTAAAAATCATACTGGCATTGTGTTTTTGCACTGCTTTAGCCGCCGGTACTTTTGCACAAAGCCGCGCCGTTGGCACCTTTAAAAAAATAATTATAAGCCCATATATACAGGTTACTTACGTGCAGGGCGATAAAGAAAGTGTTACCATAAACAGTACTATTGTTGACAGCAATAAGCTGCATATTGAAGTGCAGGACGGCACATTGCGTATATACCTTGAGGGCGCTAAAGACGTACCCCATAACCAACATGAGAACAATGGCAATGGCAATACCCAAAGCTACCCGCTTTACCCCAACCATGCAGTAATAGCAACCGTTACCTATAAAACACTGGAAGTACTTTCAGTACGTGGCGAAGAAACACACCTTTTGCAAAGCCCCATAACTACTGAAGATTTTACGCTGCGTGTATATGGCGATTCAAAAATAATTTTTACTGAGGTGCATATTGGCGAGATGAATACAACTATGTATGGCGAGAGCACGCTGGATATAAAATCGGGTTCGGTTAACCTGCAGCATTATACCTGCTATGGCGAAGGGAAGGTAAATGCCACGGCTGTTACAGGCAAGGAAAGCAAAATAACCGCCTATGGTGAGGCCGAACTTAACCTTAATGTAAGCGACAGGATTAAAATAATTGCTTTTGGCGAGGCTAAGCTTAGGTATATGGGTAACCCTGCTATCTCAAAGGGCTTGCACATAGGCGCCCTGGATGTTAAGAAGATTGATTAAAGTGACAGATAAATAATAGCTTAAAAAACCTGCACATGGGCAGGTTTTTTCATTTTAACTCATTCGCTAAAAATTGTAAATTGGTGCCTGTATGAAACAGGTTACACAGACCAAAGAGCAGGTACGAAAAATTATTCTTCACGCGGCGGGATTATGTAAACATGCGCAGTTTGGCGAAGGCCAGGAAGCAGTGTACAAAGTTATTGATCACCTTGGTTTTGTGCAGCTTGATACCAACTATGTTGTTGAGCGCGCACACCATCATTGCCTTGCCACGCGTGTGCCGGGCTATAAACCGGAATGGCTTGACGCATTGCAGGCTGACGGGAGAATATTTGAATTTTTTATTGCAGACTCGGGTTATATGCCCATGCACGACTTTCGGTTTTCGTTATGCGTTAAACAGGGCTTTTTAAACAGCAGGAAACCCTTAACCCCTGCAGAGGCAGCCCTGATGAACAAAACGCTTGACAGAATTGCACGCGAGGGCCCGCTGATGGTTAAAGATTTTGATAATGACCGCCAGGAAGCAAGCTCCGGCTGGTGGGATTGGCGGCCGTCGAAAGTAGCGCTTGAGAGATTATATATGGATGGGAGGCTGATGGCTACACGGGGGAAAGATTTTAAAAAGATATACGACCTGCCAATTAACATAATTCCCCGTGATACTAATACTACAGTACCAACCCCGGAAGAGTTTGCAAGGCACATTATAAAACGAACACTACAATGCCTTGGGATAGCTTACGTGAAAGAATTGGCCTGGCGCGCGCATCATGTTAAAAACAACCTGGTAAAAAAGGAGCTGGAAAAAATGGTGGACGAAGGTGAAGTTTACCCGGTTACCATTGAAGGATTTAAAACAGCGCCGCTTTACATGTTGCCAGCTTATAAAAATAAAAAGATTGCATTGACCGGTGATGCATTTATTCTTTCTCCGTTTGATGTGCTGAATGTATTCAGACACAGGTTGCGTGATTTTTTTGACTTTGATTACCAGGTTGAATGTTTTGTTCCCGCGCCTAAACGTAAGTATGGTTATTTTTCATTACCGGTATTAATAGGCGACACTTTTGTTGCCAGGATGGATTCAAAGGCCGACAGGAAAACAGGTGTGCTAATTATTTTCAACCTTCACTTTGAGGGGGTGCAGCTTACAAAAGCAATGATTGATAAATTGACCGATGCTATTAAGGCCTTTGCAACGTTTAATCAATGCAAAGCAATAACCATGCAAAAATCAAATAATGCAAAGGTGTTTAAAATAATAAAAAAGGCATTGTTGTAATAGCAACCGGTAATTATTGAAAACCTATTTTTCCGCCATCACTTCATTAACCAGGCGTTTCATTTTTTGCAGGCCTGTTTTGGCAACAAGCAGTGCGTCCTGTTGCCAGTAAGCCTCGTTAAACAACTCAAGCGAAAGCACTTTTGTGCCGCCGATGGCTTTTAATGAATGAAGTATTTGCTTAAACGGCGCTACGCCATCACCAGGGTACACGCGGTCGCTATCGTTTTGTTCCTGCACTGGTTTGTTACCGGGATAATCATTCATGTGGATAATATCAATCACCTTGCCGTTAACCATTTGCAAACAGTTAAAGCCCGAACCCCCGCGAAACAGGTGGTATACATCAGGAAGGATTCGGGCCTCGGCATCGTTTGAGGCCGACGCTATTGCAAACGCCTGGCTAAAGTTGTACACTGTGCCTGAAGCACCCCAAAACTCAAGCAAAGGCATTACGTTATATTTTTTACCAAGCTGTAATATGTCGTTATATCTTCTGCCCGCATTTTCAATATTTATTGGTGTGCCGGCCTCAATACCTGCAGGCGGCGCGGCTATGCGATGGCAACCTAAGGCAGCCATCATCTTCATTTCTTCTTCCAGTTGGGTAACGCCCGCTTTGCGTTGCGCATCATCATCTACCATCCAGGTAGTAAAGCTTATAGCATCGTACACAACAATATTTTTGGCTTTTAGCAATGCCGCAAGCGATTGAAGGGAATTTCCTTTGGCAACATATTCTTTTACATCGCTTACCCAAAGTTCAACACCATCGTAGCCAGCTTTTGAGGCAATATCAATATACCCTGCCAGGCCGGGTTTTTGCCCCATAATAGTGCTGGTGTTAAGGCAAAACTTAAACGGCCCTTTTTCTTCAGCAGGTGCAGCGGCGCGTATAAATGAGGATGGCAGCAGTGACGCCAGCGATGCAGCGCCGGTTAGTTTAAGCAGGTCTCTTCTGTTAACCATAGTATTAATTGATTGGCTAATTTAGCTAAGCGATCTAAAACCGGGATAGCATTAAAAAATAAAGCAGATGTTTTACGAAAGAGGCTCAGGCCTTGGGGCTGTACTTGCCGGACCCGTCCTGTCTTCCGGCAAGGGAATAAACTCCGCATTATCAGCAGGCGGCAATTTAATGCGGCCTTGCTTCCAGTCTTCTTTTGCCTGTTCAATACGCTCCCTGCGGGATGATACAAAGTTCCACCAAATAAAGCGTTCGCCTAATGGCTCGCCACCCAACAGCATCAGCGTAGTATCTTCCTTCGCAGTAATTAAAGGGTCAACGCCTTTGGTAAATACCAGCATTTGGCCGGAATGATAGGTAGTTGCAGCTATTTCAATACTGCCTTTAACAACGTAAAACGCACGCTCGCTGTGCTCTTTCGGCAAACCAAAGGTTGCACCTTTAGTCAATACTGCATGCAGGTAAAACAATGGTGAGTTTGTTTTTACACCATTGGCAAGGCCATATGCGTCACCCGCTATTAAACGCATCCAAACACCCTTATCCGTAAATACCGGCAACTGGTTAGGAGTGTAGTTATTAAAGCTCGGCACGCCTTCCTCATCTCTCTCAGGCAATGCTACCCATGTTTGTATCATTTCAAGCTGGCCGCCTGCAAGTGCAGACGGATCCTCAAATCTTTCAGAATGTGCAATGCCACTGCCTGCCGTCATCCAGTTTACTTCACCCGGCCGAATAATTTGCTCAACACCCAGGCTATCGCGGTGTGTAACCTGCCCGCCAAATAAATAGCTAACGGTTGACAGTCCAATATGCGGATGAGGCAGCACATCAAGGGATGATACAAGTGCAGGGGTATCGGTTACAGGCCCGGCATGGTCCATAAAAATAAACGGGCCCACCATTCTTCGCAGCCTGAAAGGCAGTATGCGCTTTACCTTCATTGACTGACTTATGGCCGCATTGCGGGCCTCGATAACTAAATCAAGCATAGCATAAAAGTAAGTATTTATTCAAAGGCGTGTTTTTTGCAAAAAAACCCCGCAAATTCTTATTATTTAAAATGTGCAATAAAAAGCGGACCTTTACTGAACATCAAACAATAAATGTAAATATGGGAAATTTTGGAGAGACGATAGGGAAAAAGGAAAGAGATAAGAAAAAGATGAAGAAGCGCCAGGACAAACAGGAAAAAATGGAAGAGCGAAAGGCGAACAACAATAAGGGTAAATCCCTTGAAGACATGATGGCCTACCTGGACGAAAACGGCAACATTTCCTCAAGGCCACCTGATTTACGCCATAAAAGGCAGGTAGTACGTGCGGAAGACATGCAGATAAGTACGCCAAAGGCTGAAAAGGTTGACCCAGCCGACCTTATAAGAACAGGTGTTATTACCTTTTTTAACGAGGGTAAAGGTTTTGGGTTTATTAAAGACCTACAATCGCAGGAAAGTGTTTTTATGCATGTAAACCAGCTTTCAGAAAGGGTTAAAGAGAACGACAAAGTAACTTTTGAAACAGAAAGCGGCCCCAAGGGTTTAAATGCCGTTAATATTAAGAAAGTAGTTTAATACCTGCCTGTTAAATAGTTTTACACCCCGCGTTTACCTGTTAAAGCTGCACCCTGTTGTTTTTTTATTACAGTGTTTAAAATTAACAATCGTAAAAGTGCAGGCGCCGCTTTTAATAAAGATAATTTTATAACTTGCCAGTCAAATTTGTGGTATGCCTGAAAATGATATGACTTACCGGCAGGTGATGCAGCGTTATACTAGCCCTTTACAGGGAATAAACCCTGATTTTATTTCGGCATTATTGCGCGCTTTTGAAGAGAAGCCCTTTTCAGCTATAGATTTTGAAGCCTTCCCGATTGAACTGGTTGTTGAATATATTAAGCGCACCCACGTTTATTACCTTGAGAAGAAATTACCTGAAATAGAACAAAGTATTTTTTTGCTGTCAGGTCTTTATGCGTCGCACCACCCGATACTGGCCACATTGCAAAATTTCTTTCATGCATACTCTGAAGATCTTACAGCACACATACAGGCAGAGGAAACAACCCTGCTGCCGTATATTGCCGTGCTAAGCAAGTGCCTTAGCAACCCGTTACATTATTCAGAATACATAATGTCAAGTGCGGAATATTCTGTTGAAAAATTTCTTGCCGCGCATCATGATACTGAAGACGAACTGGCCGACATTCGCGATGCCATACGTTTATACGAACCGCCTGTTACCAATGCATCACTCTACCGCATACTGCTTACCCAACTGCAAACTTTTGAGCAGGACCTTTGCGTACATGCACATATTGAAGACCTGGTGCTTATACCCAAAGCGCTGCAAATGGAAGCAGAGCTAAACGCAAGGCTGGGCAAACTGGCGGGGCTGAATTAACTGCTGCAAATTTGTGGCACCTAACAGCGGGCACATATCTACGCGAAAACCTTTTGCTTCTGCTGTTTAAGATTGAGTTATCTAAAAAGCTTTACTTTACTATATGCAAGTAGAAACACCCATATTTTTACGGTATGGCGGTGCTGAAAAAGATACCACCGAAATGACGAAGGAGGAATTGGAACAAATGGCGAAATCAATTCTACGTCGCGCAAGGGAGAAAGCTTTTTTAAAGGTCGGCCCATTATTTTTGGCAAGGATGGGAAAATATTTGAAGAATGGCCTGATAATAGAATTGTTGAGCGCAAACAAAATAGATAATGCCTGTATTGTACATCATTGCCGGGCCTAATGGGATTGGAAAAACAACTTCTGTTTTCGACATCGCACCCAAAACGTTCCGTTAATTAACTCTGATGAAATAGCAAAAGAAGCACGTGCAAAAAAAATAATATCATCTAATACGCAGGAATATAGCAACCAGGAGGCCACACGCCTGGTTAGTGAACAAATAAACAATCGCAATTCATTTGCTATTGAAACCAACCTGGCTGACGTTGATACCTGGAAGTTTTTGATTGAGGGCAGGGGTTAGGATATCAGCTACATCTTAAATTTATATCAACAAACGACCTCGGGATACTAAATGACAGAATTGCTGAACGGGTGCTTTTGGGAGAACACTACGTGCGGCCTGATATAGTTGAGCAACGTTATATTTCCGGCCTTAGATTGCTGAGCCATTATTTTGAATACCCTGATGTTTTAGAATTATTTGATAATACAATTTCAATGGAATTGATAGCCGAGGTGAGAAAAAGTAAAATAATTTTTCTTTCAACTTATTTGCCAGGATGGGTTGTTACATACCTGGGTTCCAATTTAAAGCCCTCAACTGAACCAAATCAAGAACCTGAGCTCTTAAATGACATTGGTAAAATAAGAATGAAGTACCGCGCTTTGAAAGAAAAGTATAAAAAATAGCTTTTCTGCACGAAAGAACACACATCTATCCCTGCCCATTAACGCATGCTAATACCAACTTATTTTCGCCTCAAGACATTAACTCAAACTGCCTTTGTACCATCCTTACAAATAACTTAACCACTTTTTTTGCGGGTTTGCCTTTTTATAATTGCTGTACCAATTACATAACGGGTACAGGCCCATTATTACAACCAGCCATATAATGTACACTACGCCAAGGCCATAACCATAGCCTTTTAATTGTGCATTGGCTGTAACCCATGCGTGCAATATCATGTCATGCCAGGGGTGGCCGCCAATAACTACGCCCACTATAGCCGTTGCATGAATAACATATATATGAATAAGATAAAAAAACATAGGTACACGCCCAAACACAACTACTTTGCCGGTAAACCAGTTTAATGGTTTTTCCAAAAAAGCCAGTAGCAGTATGGCCGGCCCGAGTGTTACCAGCAAGTAATCAAGGGACGGCGGGTATTTGGTGACGTTTATGAATGAAAAGAATGTAAACAGCGTATCCGATTGTGCAATTTCCGGCTTTGGGTCGCCGTATAGGTTAATGCTGCGTATGATGATAAATAGGCCTATTAATGCGAGCCCGGTTGTAATCAATATTTTCTTTCTTTTTTCGGCAGAGTAGCCCGGCGCGTATAAGGTACCTAAGCAATACCCTAACGGCATAATGCCTATCCAGGGCAATAACGGGTAACCAACCGCCATACCGATATGCTTAAAAGCAAAAACATGGTATTCGTGCAAAACGCTCCATCCCAGGTCAACGCCGGTATTGCCGTGTACATGTATGCCATCAAGCAGGTTATGTGCCAACACTATAGCAATGCCAGTGATAAACATAGCCCGTAACGGAAGAAAAACAAATGCAGCCATTGCTACCATGCTTATGCCTGTTGACCAAATAACCTGTAGTATTAAAAAGTTGCCATGTATATTAAATGTCCACCCAAAAGTTACCACGGTCAGTTCGAGAAACACCAGCCATAAGCCCCTTGTTAAAAGAAATAAAGAGAGCTCTTTCTTTGTTTTTTTAAGGCCGTTCAAATATGCCGATGTACCTGCAAGAAAAGTAAAAACAGGTGCACAAAAATGGGTTATCCATCGTGTTAAAAAAAGCGTAGCGTTGGTTTTCGAAAGGTCAGTTGCATCAAACAGGTATGCGTCGGCATTAAAATAATCGCGCACATGGTCAAGCGCCATTATAATAATAACAATACCTCTTAATATGTCAAGCGACTGAATACGATTGGTTTTAACAGGCGTACTTGTACGCACCTGTGCAGTTGCCGTTATCATGGCATTATAGATTTAGTTGTAAAAATGCACCGTTGCTGGAAGGTTAAACGCTGCAAGGCGGCTGCCTTTTTTGTTCACTCAAAGTTAGGTAAAAACAAATATTATTCACAAATAAATTATTTAGAGAGAATAAAATTCTAATAAATAAGATAAAATTGAAATTTTAGTTATAGCGGCCGGGAAAAGTGAGTGCCGGGAAAGGCAGGAATGATGAATAACCAAATAAAGGTGGAATAGTTGCGGCAACAAACACATTATACGTATTAAAAGCCTTGTGGAAGCGAAGCGTTTTCCCAAACTAACCTCAAATAAACCCTAACTCCAGCTTAGCTTCTTCGCTCATCATTTCTTTGTTCCACGGGGGATCGAAAGTAAGGTGAACGTGCACATCTTTAACGCCTTCAATATTCTTTACTTTGTCTTCAACTGTAAAAAGTATATCGCCTGCGGCGGGGCATGCAGGCGCTGTAAGGGTCATGGTTATTTGCACTTTATTATCTTCATCAATCTTAACGCCATACACAAGGCCAAGGTCGTAAATGTTTACGGGTATTTCGGGGTCGTGCACCGTGCGTAGCGCCTCTTCAATCTTATCTCTTAATGGTATGCTTTCCATAGTTTTTAATTTTGAAGTGATTGCGCCTGGTAGGCAACAGCGTATAATTTCATTTGCTTAAGCATAGATAACAAGCCGTTGCTGCGTGTAGGCGAAAGGTGCGTGCGCAAGCCAATTTTATCAATAAAATAGATGTCAGCCTCTGCTATTTCTTTAGGTGTGTGGCCGCTTAAAACCCTTACTACCATTGCCACCAGGCCTTTTGTTATTAATGCATCGCTGTCTGCTGTAAAGTGCATAATGCCATCTTTGTAGTCAGCATGCAGCCATACCTGGCTTTGGCAGCCTTTTATAATATTCTCGCGGGTCTTATATTTTTCATCAATTAACGGCAAGTCTTTAGCCAGTTGGATGATGTATTCATATTTCTCCATCCATTCAGGAAACATCTCAAATTCCTCAATTATTTCGTCTTGTGCTTCGTTGATGGTCATCAATAACCCCTTATTATTGGTCTTTATAAAAAAATCACACTTGCTTCTTTAATTGTTCTACATCCTAACACACTTTGGCTAAAGCCAATTTTCAAGTTTTTTAACTAACCCAAGTTAATGGCTTTAGCCAAAGTTGCCTTAAGCAGGCCTTGAATGACGAATAATCCAAAATTTGTAACTGGCTTTAACTCAACATTGCCCTTGCTCTTTCCAACCCCTTTACCAGCAGATCAATTTCTTCTTTTGTATTATAGAATGATAATGATGCGCGTACCGTGCCTGGTATACAGAAAAAGTCCATCACAGGCTCGGTGCAGTGGTGGCCGGTTCGTACAGCAATGCCCTGCTTATCTAATATCTCGCCCACATCAAACGGGTGAAAGCCTTCCAGCAAAAATGAAATAGAGCCAACCCTGTTTTTTAACGGGCCTACAATGCGTAACCCCTTTACTGATGTTAGCGCCTGCATGGCATAATCCAGCAACTCATCTTCTGCTTTAAATATATTGTCGCGGCCAATGCTGTTTATATAATCAATAGCGGCGCCTAACCCTATAGCGCCCGCTACATCGGGGGTGCCGGCCTCAAATTTATAAGGAAGGTCGTTATACGTTGTTTTTTCAAACGTAACCGTTTTTATCATTTCACCACCACCCTGGTAAGGGGGTAACTTATTTAACCACTCTTCTTTACCATATAAAACACCCAGGCCGGTGGGGCCGTATATTTTGTGGCCGCTGAAGGCTAAAAAATCTGCGTCAAGTTCCTGCACATCAATTGGCAAATGCACTATAGCCTGGGCAGCATCAATTAATACCGGAATATTTTTAGCATGCGCTTTTTTAATAATCTCCCTTACCGGGTTAATAGTACCCAGCGAGTTTGATACATACGTAACCGATACAAACTTCACTTTATCGGTAAGCTTTTTATCAAAATCATCCATCAGCAATTCGCCAAGCTCATTCATGGTAATAACGTCAAGCTTAGCACCTTTTTCTTCGCACACAAACTGCCACGGCACAATATTGCTGTGGTGTTCCATAGCGCTTATCAGCACTACATCGCCATCCTTTAAAAACTTTTTTGCAAATGTGGCTGCAACAAGGTTTATACTTTCTGTTGTGCCGCGGGTGTATATTATTTCGTGGCTGTGCTTTGCGTTAATGTACTCAGCAATTTTTTGCCTTGCCTGTTCGTAGCCTTCTGTAGCTTCCTGGCTTAGCGTGTGTACGCCACGGTGTACATTACTGTTATACCTGCGGTAATAATCTTCCAGTGCATCTAAAACGGCAACGGGCTTTTGTGAGGTAGCGGCATTATCAAAATACACCAGTTGTTTGCCGAATAATTTCCTGTTTAGTATTGGAAAATCGGCGCGCACTTTATCTATATCAATGCCTGTTATTGTATCTGTATCATTTTGAAGCATACCATTTTTCCAGGTTGTGACTGATGAGCTTTTCAATATGCAGCCTTAAAGCCTCAATCTTTATTTTATTAATAACATCAAAAGCAAAAGCGCTTACCAGCAGGCTGCGTGCAGAGCTTTCGCCGATGCCCCTTGAACGTAAATAAAATAAGGCTTCGGGGTGAAATTGTCCTGTGGTGCTGCCGTGGCTGCACTTAACATCATCAGCAAATATTTCAAGCTGCGGCTTGCTGTCAATAACAGCCCTGTCGCTAAGTAATAAATTATTATTTTGCTGAAAGGCATTTGTTTTCTGTGCTTCCTGCCTTACAAACACTTTTCCGTTAAATACTGCTTTTGCATTGCCGGCCAATACACCTTTATATAACTCGTTACTAAAGCTGTTGGGCTTGCGGTGGTCAACACTGCTGTGGTTATCAATCAACTGGTGCTCACCTGCCATATACAGGCCAAATAAATGTGTTTCAGTAACGCTTTCAACCAGGTTTATATTAAGGTTGTTGCGTACCAGGTCGGCACCGGGTAAAGTAACGGTGTAGTTATTATAAAGGCTGTGCGCCTGTTGTGTAACTTCAGTATGGTTAACTACCCGTGCATTGGTTAACCCGCTTTGCAATACATAATGATTTACCTGGGCGTTTTGTTCAGTATAAACCTCGGTTACATTGTTTATCCAAACAATACTGCTGCCGGTAATATTAGCAGCCGTTTCAATAACACTTATAACGGCGCTTTTATGTGCAACAATTAAATTGCGCGGCTGTAAAAAAATGTTTTTGGGTGATGTGTACAGGTTTATAACATGCAATGGCTTTTCAACTATTGCATTTGCCCTAACCTCAATAAACAAACCATCGCTAAACAGTGCTGAGTTTAATGCAGCCAGCGTGTCGCTGCCCAGGTCAATTTCTTTACCCAGGTAATGGTGGTAATCCGCTACCTGCGCTGCGCTTTTTATAGATTGTATGGATATATCGCCATCGCCATGAAAAGAGGAAAGGCTTGTATTCAATTCCCCGTTAACCATTACCAGCACATGTGCATCAAGGTTACTAATGCAAAACTGTTTAACGGTTTCCGGTGTTATTTCGTTATAGTCGTGCGCGGGCAGATCAGTAAACAGCTCCTCTTTTAAATAAGGCACAAGGTTGGTATATTTCCAATCCTCCTGCTTTATTGATGGAAAGCCCTGCTGCCTGAATTTTTCAAAAGCATTTTGCCTCCAGCCATGCAGGTCATCGTTCTCGTTTTCTGAAACATCAGACCTATGCTGAAAATCTTTTGATAATTGCTCGTATAACGGAGTAGCTACCTGTGTTGCCATGCCCCTTGGTATCTCTTTAGAGAAATTTAGTAAATTATAAAATTTATACCTGCTCCTGTAACTGCGCTTCTTCTTTCAGCCAGTCATAACCCTTCTCTTCCAGTTCAAGCGCCAGTTCTTTAGTGCCGCTTTTTACAATTTTGCCATTGTATAATACATGCACAAAATCAGGTACTATATAGTCCAGCAAACGCTGGTAGTGCGTAATAATAATGAAAGCTTTATTTGCTGAGCGCAACTTGTTAACACCGTTTGACACTATGCGCAGCGCATCAATATCAAGGCCGCTGTCTGTTTCATCCAGTATGCTAAGCTTAGGCTCAAGCATAGCAAGCTGAAATATCTCGTTACGTTTCTTCTCACCGCCTGAAAAGCCTTCATTTAATGAGCGGTTGGTAAATTTTGCATCAAACTCAACCAGCTTTTGTTTTTCTTTGGTAAGCGCCAAAAACGATTTTGCATCAAGTGCCGGAAGGCCTTTGTACGCCCTTATTTCGTTCAATGCTGTTTTAAGAAAATTTATGTTTGACACGCCGGGTATTTCAACCGGGTATTGAAAAGCCAGGAACAGCCCTTCGCGCGCCCTGTCTTCTGGCGACATTTCCAGCAATTCCTTATCATCCAGTGTTACTTCACCTTCAGTTACTTCATAATTTTCCCTGCCTGCCAGTACCGATGCCAGCGAGCTTTTGCCTGAACCGTTTGGCCCCATTATAGCATGCACTTCGCCTGCATTAACCTGCAGGTTAATACCTTTTAAAATCTGTTTGTCTTCAACCCCTGCGTGTAAATTTTTAATAGTTAACATAGTCTGTTGTTGTTAGCCCCATCCCCCGTCCAACCCGTATCATCCGGGCGGGTCTGAAGGGGAGTAAAAACCGATGTGCTTTTGGCCTTACCTGTACTGTGTAACGAGTTAGGCACCGCCTGTTTTATAAATAAAAAAATCAAAGTCAATTAAATACCAGCTATAGTTCTTCGTGGCATCATCGTTGCATCGCAATCACTTCAACTGCAATGCGTGTAGCGGCTTAACACTAATGCATTAAGTAACCTAAACCAATTATTCAACCCCTTCAGAGTGGTGAAGAACAATTCATTTCCTTCCCCGGATTTCATCCGGAGCTATTCACATTAAACCCTTTCAGGGCTTGGTAAAGACACTGCGCTTTAGCCAAAGCCTTATACTATTTTAAAGAACTCGCTACTATCTTTCCAAATAACCCTTCGTAATTACCAATCAACTCATCAACTTTCTTGCTACCCCACACTTCCTTCCAGCGTTATAGACAGCAGCTTTTGCGCTTCTACCGCAAACTCCATGGGCAGTTGGTTTAACACCTCGCGGGCGTAACCGTTTACAATTAGCGCTACCGCCTTTTCTGTATCAATACCGCGCTGGTTTAAGTAAAATATCTGGTCTTCACCTATTTTGCTGGTTGTTGCTTCATGCTCAACCATAGCGCTTGGGTTCTTTGATTCTATATAGGGAAAAGTATGTGCACCGCACTGATCGCCAATAAGCAACGAGTCGCACTGCGTAAAATTTCTTGCATTTTTTGCATTAGCGCCTACCTGTACCAAACCACGGTAGCTGTTTTGCCCCTGGCCTGCAGAAATACCTTTTGATATTATCCTGCTTTTGGTGTTGGCGCCTATATGGTACATTTTAGTACCGGTATCTGCTATTTGTTTGTTTTTAGTAACGGCTACGCTGTAAAATTCGCCTACGCTGTTATCGCCCTGTAATATTACACTTGGGTATTTCCAGGTGATGGCGCTGCCGGTTTCTACCTGCGTCCAGCTAATTTTTGCATTGTCGCCTTTGCAAATACCGCGCTTGGTTACAAAGTTGTAAATACCGCCTTTGCCATCCTTATCACCAGGGTACCAGTTTTGCACGGTGCTGTATTTTATCTCCGCATTTTCCATCGCTATCAATTCAACCACTGCAGCATGCAACTGGTTTTCATCACGTTTAGGGGCTGTGCAACCTTCAAGATAGCTAACGTAAGAACCTTCGTCGGCTATTATAAGCGTACGCTCAAACTGGCCGGTATTCTCGGTATTTATCCTGAAATAGGTTGATAGCTCCATAGGGCACCTTACGCCTTTTGGAATATATACAAACGAGCCGTCAGAAAAAGCTGCGGCATTTAAAGAAGCAAAAATATTATCAGAATGAGGAACAACGGAGCCGGCGTATTTCTTTACCAGTTCAGGGTGTTCCTGCACAGCCTCGCTAAATGAGCAGAAAATAATGCCCAGTTCCTTTAGCTTGCCTTTGTAAGTAGTAGCTACAGATACACTGTCAAACACGGCATCAACGGCTACACCTGCCAGTGTTTTTTGTTCGTTAAGTGGTATACCCAGTTTTGCGAATGTTGCCAGTAATTCAGGGTCAACTTCGTCAAGACTGTTGTATTGTTTTTTTTGTTTTGGCGCTGCGTAGTATGATATTTTTTGAAAGTCTATATCAGGCATTTCAAAATTTTGCCACGTAGGCATACTTTGTTTTTGAAAGGCTTTGTAAGCCTTCAGGCGCCAGTCTAACAACCACTCAGGTTCGTTCTTTTTTGCAGATATAAAGCGGATAGTGTCTTCCGACAAACCTGCCGGAGCAATATCCATTTCAATATCGGTAACAAAGCCAAACTCGTAGTCTTTTTCCGTTATGTCGGCTAATATGTCGGTGCTGCTTGCCATTAAATTTCTATTGGTTAGGCTCCCGAACACTCGGGACTTTTATATGATAAACGCTTGAATAATCAATTCAACTCCTTCGCCCTACACTGCAAAACTTTCTCCGCAGCTACAGGTTCTTGATGCGTTGGGGTTATTAAACACCAGCCCTTTGCCGTTTAACCCGCCGGAATAATCCAACTCAGTGCCATACAGGTATAAAAGGCTCTTCATATCAACAACCACCTTTACACCTTTGTCTTCAAACACCTGGTCATCCGCTTTTTGAAGGGTGTCAAATTTTAATTGATACTCAAGGCCGCTGCAACCGCCACCTTTAACACCCACCCTTACAAATGCGCCATCCGGCTCCTGCTGCTGGGCCATCAAATTATCTATGTAAGATTTTGCTCTTTCTGATACTGTTATCATAACGCCTCCTGTTTATTGAGTAGACAGATTTTAAGCTATCTAACCAAACTTTGTGCAAAATTACGAAAATACGGGCGTGCAACGAAGCTTATGTTTGCTAATTGCGGAAGAAAATGGACGTAAAGGCGGGTTATACCGGCTTAAATGTGATTTTGAAGGGAAAAATGGCGGGATGTTTACTTACCCTCGTTTAAATGTAGGGATAAAATGAACACACATTGTTCCCGGTGTCAGCCACATATTCTGCTAAAGCCCGAAAACTTCAATCCGCCTTGTAGGCCCCCGCCCTAAACGGGCGGAAACAAAAAATAACGGTAGCTCTATTCCACCGCGAACCCTGCCTTCAGCAAGAAATTAGCTGAATTATTGCCCACATTTAAGGTGTAATTTCCCTTGTATAATTTCCATGCACCGGCGGCCAGGTCCCATTTTTGCAGGTCGTTAACTGGTATGCTAAGGTTTAATGTTTTGCTGCCGTTTTTTGCAATGCTTACACGGCCAAAGGCCTTTAGTTCTTTTACCGGCATACGGTCAGCATTGGGGTATTGTATATAAGCCTGTACAACCTCATCACCGTCATAGCTGCCTGTATTTGATACTGCTACCGAGAAATGCATGGTATCACCGGCAGTAAAGGCCTGTTTAGGTTGTTTTGCCCATTTGTAGGAAAAGGTTGTATAGCTTAGCCCAAAGCCAAAAGGATATTGAACATCGCCGGTAAAATAGCGGTAGGTTTTGCCCTTCATGCTGTAATCTTTATAGTCGGGAAGGTCGTTCAGGCTTTTATAAAAGGTAACAGGCAGGTGGCCGGATGGTGACACTTTGCCAAAAATTATATCTGCCAGGGCATTACCACCCTGCTCGCCGGGGTACCATGCAAGTATAATAGCATCGGCGTATGGTTCCAGTTCCGCAATATCAACCGCGCTGCCGGCTGTTATAACTACAATTAGTGGCTTTTTACTTGCGGCGCGCAGCTTTTGCAAATATTTTACATGAGCACGGGGAATACTTAGTGTGCTTCTGTCACCCCCTGATTTGGATAAAAATGCATCTCCCTCCTCGCCTTCCAGCACCGGGGTTAAACCCAATACCGCAATGGTAACATCGCTGTTGCCGCTTACCCATGTGCCGCCAAAGTTGGTGGTGTCAGTATAATCGCTGCCCTGGTCGTATTGCATGGATGTTGCGGGCCCTGCCGCCCTTGCAATACCTTCGGCAAAGGTTACCATATTATCGCTCATGCCGTGGTAGCTGCCCAACAATGCATCCTGCGACTGGGAGTTGATACCCGCAACCAATATTGCGGGGTATTTCTCCAGTTTTAATGGCAGTATACCATTATTTTTAAGCAGCACCATGCTTTGCTGCGCCACTTTACGCGCCAATGCTATATGGGTGGCAGCATGCAGGCTGTCGGCTCCATATTTTTTATAAGGGTTTGCCTTGTTATCGTCATAAAAACCCAGCCTCATACCAGTGTATAAAGTAGGGGTAAGCGCTTTATTTACATCAGCTTCGGTAAGCAGGTTTTTATTAAGCGCCAGCATAACATCTTTTTGCAGAATATCACCGCACTCCATATTAATGCCGGCTTTTACGGCCGCCGCTGCAAGGTCAACATTATTACTATATGTTTTATGGCCGCTAACAATATCGTTAAGGGCGCCGCAATCGGTAACCATTTGCCCATTAAATTTCCATTCGTCTTTTAATATATGCTGTAACAGGGTAGGGCTGGTACAGCAGGGCTCGCCGTTTACGCGGTTATAGGCACACATAACGCTGGCAACACCATCATCCACCAGTTTTTTAAAACTATATAAATAAGTTTCGCGCAGGTCTTTTTCATCAACAATAGCATTAAAGCCATGGCGCTCAGCCTCGGGCCCGCTGTGCACAGCAAAGTGCTTGGCGCAGGCTGCCGTTTTTAAATACCGGGCATCGCTGCCCTGCAGGCCTTTTACAAATGCACCGGCCATAGTACTGGTAAGGTAGGGGTCTTCACCGTAAGTTTCCTGCCCGCGGCCCCAGCGGGGGTCGCGAAATATATTAATATTAGGCGTCCAGTAACTTAAGCCCATATATTGAATTCGGTTACCCGCAGCAACCGCCAGGTTATATTTTGCCCTGCCTTCCGTTGATATAGTGGTGGCTACCTCGTACGCCAGAGGCTGGTTAAATGTTGCCGACAAGCCTATAGCTTGTGGAAATACTGTAGCTATACCTGCCCTGGCCACCCCGTGCAGGGCCTCGTTCCACCAGTTGTATTTGGGTATATTTAACCGTTCAACACCCGGGCTTTCAAAACCCAGCAGGCTAATTTTTTCTTCCAGCGTAAGTGTTTTAAGGAGGCTGACCACCCGTTCATCCATAGAAAGTGCGGTGTTTTTATAGATAGTCTGCTGTTGGGCGCAGGCAAAAACTACTGCAAAACAGCTAACAGCGAAAAGAAAAACTCTTTTCATAATAACTTATATTTAATTGATAATTAGTTAGTTGTGATTATGGGACGATAGCAGCAACTAAGTAGCACACGGGCAAATATATTTAAAATAGGCAGCCGGTATTTAAAAAAGCTTAAACCTAAAAAAAACTTCATCCTCAAATTTTACCGTTCATGCGCCGTTTATGCCATTTACCTGAAAATATTTAGTACTATGCAAAACAAAGTACCTACCTTTACTCCGTAATTGACAAAGACAAGTATTAAAACAATTACAAAATGGAGGTGTTTATGAAAAAATTAATCTTAGAAATATTGTTAGGGCTTACATTACCAGCCGCCATATTTCATACACAAATAGCAAACATATTTAGTGCAGAAAAACCTGTAAGCAAAAAAATTAGCCTTTCAATTGCCAGGGATGCCAACTACAACCAAAGCGTTTACGACCTGAGCAAAGCCAGCGTAAAAGTGGTAATATTTAAGGTGCGCGACAATAAGCAAATTGTTTTGTGGGATAAAACCTACGATGCCATTCGCCTTAAAGACTACCCAACCCTGCAAAATGCCCTGCACAACGAAATAACCGTTAGCAATATTTTAGACAAGAAAGAAAGGCTTTATGTAACCTACATTATTACCTATAACACCAACGGTGGCTTTATGAGAATTGAAAATGGCACAAGCGTATTAAAAGGCGAGAAAGAAGGGAAGCTGGTGATAACTATATAGGGGTTGTTGACAGTGGTGAGATGACAGTTGACAGAGATAGAGCGAAGGATGGCCGGAAGACGACAGCAGAAAGAAACTGAAAACAGAAAACAAAGAACTTAAAACCTATTGTATGCAAAACAATGTATTTATGGCGATGGCTTTATGCGGGTGCGGCTTTAGTATAAAAGCGCAGCCTGCCAACGCTAAAGTAAGGTATGTTAGCAGCAAAACACAAAGGCTTGGCGCTGCTTGCATTGTGGAAGACGCGCGTGAAGAAAAGGTTACTGTTGAGGTAACGCAAACAGCTATAAAAATAGTGCATGCTAATAAACCAACGGAGATACTTACCGGCAGTTTTACCAATGTTAGCTGTTTATGGAAAGAGGCTTTTAGCAAGGGTAAAACTATTATAAACACAACCCTTAATACCCCGCATGGCAACACTGAAAAAGCTATTATTACTATTGAAGCTGCTGATGGCGCAATAACCATATTGGTTGAAGGTGCAGGCCAGCCCGGCAAAACGCTGCTGCTGATTGACAGGCACGAGGAAGTGATTAATTAAGTACGAAGTTAGAAGTATGAGGTACGAAGTGAACAGCAAAACACTCAATACGCAACACTCAACATTCAATCCTCAATTTTCAGCCATGAGAATGGTGTAAATTAAAACACTTTGATAACTAGTGAAACTTGTGAACTTCTTAAACAATCGAACATTTAAACATTCAAACAATCAAACTACATAACAACATGAAACACTTACTAATGATGGCCGCCGTGACGGCTGCATTTTTTACACAGGCAAAAGCACAATGCCTGGTACATGTAAAATACATTGCTAACAAGATGGAAATTTATGACTCCACCATGACGCTAACTTCTACTAAAGATGACGGGCAATTTGTTTTTGAAACTACCGAAAAGGGGTTTACGGGCACGCATGATGGTAATGATGAGGAAGCCCTGCATGGCACACTTAAAACACTTACCTGCAATTGGGGCAAGCCCTTTATTGACGGCAAAATAGTAATGGTTTGCGACGTTGATGATAACCACGAACATATTGACGGAGCTACCATTACCATTGAAGCAATTGATAAAAAAATTACCATTTTAATGCATGCAAAAGAATACCCTGACCGTATTATAAAACTTATTATCGACAGCTACGAGGAAGTTAAATAAAACCAAAACTAAACATACATGAAAAACATACTACTGGTTATTACCGCATCAATTGCGTTTTTAATGAACGCTAAAGCCCAATGCCTTACACATGTAAAGTACAGCGCAGGCAAAATGGAAATACTGGATACCGCGCTTAATGTAATGGACGCCAGGGAACAGCCTTTTACCTTTGAAACTTATGCCGGTGGTTTTACCGGTATTCGTGAAGAGGAATTGGATGACAGCCTGCACGGCGTGCTTAAAACTGTTGCCTGCAACTGGAAGGAGCCTTTTAAAAACGGCAGCATAACAATGGTATGTGATGTGCGGGGCAAAGACCAGGATATGCAGGATGCACAAATAACCATTGAAGCTGTTGAGGGTAAAATAAACATTCTGCTGAGGGTGAAAGAACAGCCGGATAAAGTGATAAGGCTGGTGGTAGATAAATACGAGGAACTTAAATAGACCCTGTTGCAATAACAAGCAACTCCATTATACATCCCAGGCGCGCTGATATAACAGTGCGCCTTTTTTATTTATCAAACAGGTTTGGATAATCGCTTATAATTCCATCAACCCCCAGCTTTTTTAACCGGTCAATAGTTGGCTTATCGTCTACCGTCCAGGGTATTATTTGTATGCCTGTGTCGTGGCATTGCTTAACCAGCAAAGGTGTTACAATGGTATATTCAGGGCTATAAATAGTGGGAATAAAACCAAGGTTTTGCAGTTGCAGCGCAAATGTTTTTTTATCTGAACCTTCAACCAGCAAGGCTGTTTTTATTGATGGATATTTTTTGTGCAGGTATTGCAGCGACCGAACATCAAACGATTGTATTATTACCCTGCCTTCAATTTTTTTATTGAGTATAACTGCCATCAACAGATCAACAAACCTGCCTGGTTCGGGATGATAGATATTGTCAGTAGCGGGCATACATTTGGTTTCAATGTTGTATTGTACAGGGCGCTTATTGTTTTGGGCAGTATACGCCTCCACGCTATCAATAACATCCACCAGCCTGGGTTTAACGGCAGCCAATTTTTGTTGTTGCGTAAAACGCGGGTTAGGTTTTAAGCCAACATCATACTTCTTTACGTCAGCATAGGTCATAGTATAAATGTTCAGCCCTCTTTCTTCTTCGGGTTTCACAAAACTGCCATCGGGCTTCGTGGTAATTTCATGGTTAAAAAAGGGCTCGTGGCTCATCATCACCTGGCTGTCTTTAGTAATAACCGCATCCATTTCAAGCGTGGTAACGCCAATGTCTACAGCTTTAATATAAGCCGGTATGGTATTTTCAGGCATCAGGCCACGGCAGCCGCGGTGGCCCTCTTTATCAAAAGACCCCCTGCCACCCAAAGGGGCATAGGAAGAATTAATATGACTACCGCAACCCGCCATCATCATTAAACATATTATAATTGCTACATTACTTTTCATCACCAAAAACATTATGCTTGTTATGCTTCATTCTTTCTGCTACAATCTTGCCGTCAGCATCTGTATGCCCAAGGTGTTCCATTATATTGTCATAGCTTTTTTCGTCCCTGTTCTGGCTTAATTTAAATACATGGTCAATGCCTGTAATTTCAATATCAAACGCAATAATGGCTTTCATTAGACCTGTTACATAGCCATCTTCCATGTGCTTAACCAATGCCGGTGAATGCGGGTTATTTTCAAAGGTGTCGGTAAGCTTTACCAATAAGTTGTGCAGGCCTGCATCATCTAAAAACTTCAGCGTGCCACGCACATGCACCGCCTGGTAGTTCCATGTACCTGCCGTGTTGGGTTTACTGTACCAGCTTGCACTTACATAAGTATGTGCGCCGCTAAATATAGCCAGCACATTTGGGTTTTGCTCAAAAGCTATTGAATGCTCCTGCCTGCGCATAATATGTGCCTGCAAAAATAATTTGCCATCGCGTTCGTCAAACAACACGGGCACGTGCGTTGCCACCGGTTTACCATCTGCGGTAACGCCGCACAGCGTTATAAACGGGTGCGCCCGCATAAACGCGAAAACTTCTTCTTCGTTGGCTGCTTTAAAATGAGGGAGGCTATACATGGCGTCGAGTTCTGTGTTTTAGGTTTTTAGTTCTTTGTTCTGTGGTTCGGTCTTGCTGATATCTTCTTAGTGGTTTTAGCTTTTTTTGTTTTTGAGTTTCAGGTTTTTGGGTTCGGTCTTGTTAATGAAGCCTGACTGGCAAATATGTTTTCGGCTTTATGTTTTCTGTTTTGCATTGCCTACAGGCCTAAAAATTTGGGGCCGCGTAATTCTGTCTTTTGTAAATATTTTATCAATCCTATAATTTTATTTTTCGCTTCATCAGCTATTGCATAAATTTCTTTTCGCCGTTGTTGGTGTTTTCACCAACAAAGAGCTTAATCACTGCGTTACAATAAATCCATTTTCATCCTGGTTGTGAAAAGCATTTACATTCCCAAACTTGCAAAGTTTTTATCTTTTTCTTTTTGTCTTGATACAAAAAGAAACAAAAAAAATCAAGTCCGACCCGAACCTCACGCGTTCGGCCTTGCCCACGCGCCTGTTACCGCGCTGCGCACATGTTATTTTTTGTCACCCTGCGTGATGCCTCACAATCATTCAGGTTTATAATTTTTAACAGGTGCACTTCGTATGTTTCATTCAGGACTTACCGCTGAGAGTTCAAGTTAACAAATCAATAAGCAGGTGACATTTTTTTGGTGCCACTTTTAGTATTCTTACGTCAGCCCAAATTCATTAAACTATCAATTAAAAAACCTAAAATATGTTCCTATTCCGCCTCCACCAACTTCTCCTTCTTTACGTGCGCGTTGCGTTGCGAAATATTTCTTACTGCCACGGCGGCCACTTCCCAAAAAGCTTTTTGAGAAGGTATATCATCTCCCATCATGGCAGGCACACCTATATCGCCACCTTCGCGAATGGACTGTACCAGCGGTATTTGGCCGAGGAAAGGAAGGTCGTATTCATCTGCCAGCTTTTTACCACCTTCTTTACCAAAAATGTAATATTTACTGTTGGGCAGTTCAGCCGGGGTAAAATAGGCCATGTTTTCCACCAGGCCTATAATAGGCACATTTATTTGTGCCTGGCCAAACATTGCAATACCTTTTTTGGCATCAGCAAGGGCAACGCTTTGCGGGGTGGTAACAATTATAACACCTGTTACCGGCACGGTTTGCATAAGGGTTAAATGTATATCGCCGGTTCCGGGCGGCATGTCGATAACAAGATAATCCAGCTCGCCCCAATCAACATCGGTTACAAACTGGCGTATTGCGCTGCTAACCATGGGGCCGCGCCAAACCACGGCATTTTTTTCATCCACCAACAGGCCGATGCTCATTAATTTTATGCCGTAGCGGTCAAGCGGTACTATCATGCCCTTGCCGTTTACATCTTTCATCATCGGCCGGTCGCCCCTAACGCCAAACATAATTGGTACGCTGGGGCCGTAAATGTCAGCGTCCATCAACCCAACCCTTGCACCGCCCTGCGAAAAGGCCAGAGCGAGGTTTGCGGCAACTGTGCTTTTGCCTACGCCACCTTTACCACTAACCACGCAAATAATATTTTTTACGCCGGCCAGCACCTGTTTATTGTCTTTGCGGTTGCTGCTGGTGTTGGCGGTAAACTTAACGTCAACAATAATTTCTTTATCAATTAATAATTTTATGGCATTTATGCAGGCCCGCTGTATCATGTCTTTCATGGGGCAGGCGGGTGTGGTAAGCACAACGGTAAATGATACAAATTTGTCACCTATCGCTATGTCTTTCACCATGTTAAGGGTAACAATGTCACTACCAAGGTCTGGTTCCTGTACATTGCTTAAGGCTTTAAGAACGTCTGCTTCTGTCATCACACATATTTTTGTTAAAAGAAATATTTTGCAGCAAAATTAACCTTCCACGGCCTTATTTTGTTTTCTACTTAAAATACCTTCGTTAATTTGTATTCGAAAACCGATATTTTTTGCATGAAGCAATTTATACGATATAGCCTTTTGGCAACCTTAGCCCTTTTTTCAGGCCACAGCTTTGCCCAGCTTACGCCTGCCAAACAAGATTCTGTTATTCAGCTTTTTGGCGTTATAATGACTGAAGACAGCCTGCAGGCTTTACCGGCGGCCAGTGTAATTGTGGAGAATAGCGGCCGTGGTACACTTACCAACGAACAGGGGGTATTTTCAATTGTGGTTTTAAAAGGCGATAAAATCAGGTTTTCATCAGTAGGGTTTAAAGATCATGTGATTGATATACCTAAAACCTTGCCGGGTAACCAATACAGCGTTATAGAATTAATGGTTAGCGATACCGCTTACCTGCCCGCTACCATTTTAAAGGCCAGGCCATCAACCGCACAATTTGAGCGTGATTTTGTAAATACGGAAGTGCCGGCAGACCAGCTTGAACTGGCCCGCGAGGCGGTTAGCGCAGCAAAAAGGCGCGTACTGATAGCATCGTTACCGGCAGATGGCCGCGAGGCGGTAAATATGCAGTTAAAACAACAGGCCCAAAAATTCTCATACCAGGGGCAGCTACCGCCTATGAATATTTTAAACCCTATGGCCTGGGCTGACTTTATTAAAGCATGGAAGCGGGGTGATTTTAAAAAGCAGAGTACTTCGTCGGACGATAACTAAGCAAGTCATTCGGTCATTGGTCAACAGGTAATTAAGGAAGAAGGTTGATTGTTAGACACCAGTTGAGCAGTTGACAGCTCGCAGATGACAGTTGACAGTGGCGAAGAAAGTCGTCCGGTCATTGGTCAACAGGTGAGTAAGGAAGAAGGTAAGTAGTAACGAGGCTATTAGTAAAACAAAACAAGCCCGAACCCCACCGCATTCACGATTGCCGATTGACGATTGCCGTCTCCCCCCTACATTTGCCCTTCAATCTTGCCGATTATGGATATTAAGCATGTTTCAGTTATTGGTGCGGGTACTATGGGCAACGGCATTGCGCATGTGTTTGCCCAAAACGGCTTTAAAGTTAACCTTATTGATGTGCAGCCTGCACAACTGGAAAAAGCCCTGGAAACCATTAACAAAAATTTTGACCGCCAAATAACAAAAGGCGCTGTTACTGAAGAACAAAAGCAAACGGCCCTGGCTAATATTACAACTTACACTGACCTGGGCGAAGGCGTGCAGCAGGCGCAGCTTGTTATTGAAGCTGCTACAGAAAACGAAGCGCTGAAATTAAAAATATTTAAACAAATAGATGAAGCTGCGCCGGAAGGCGCTATACTGGCATCAAATACATCTTCTATCTCCATCACCAAAATGGCGGCTGTTACAAAAAGGCCGCAGCAGGTAATAGGCATGCATTTTATGAACCCTGTACCTGTTATGAAGCTGGTTGAAATTATTAACGGCTATGCAACTGGTAAAAATGTAACCGACACCATTATTACTTTAAGCAAACAGTTAGGCAAAGTGCCTTGTGCAGTAAATGACTACCCGGGCTTTATTGCCAACAAAATATTAATGCCCATGATAAACGAGGCTATTTACAGCCTTTACGAGGGCATTGCAGGTGTTGAAGAAATTGACACTATAATGAAGCTTGGTATGGCGCACCCAATGGGGCCTTTACAGTTAGCAGACTTTATAGGCCTTGATATTTGCCTGAGCATACTGCGCGTGTTGCATGATGGCTTTGGTAACCCAAAATATGCACCTTGCCCGTTGCTTGTTAATATGGTTACGGCAGGAAAGCTTGGCGCTAAAAGCGGGGAGGGGTTTTACGTATATACCGCGGGTAGCAAGGAATTAGTGGTGAGCGGGAGGTTTGGAGGGCAATCGTGAATTGTGAATCGTGAAATGTGAAAGACTCCGTGGCAAAACTCCATGTAACTGAGTGTTTCTTATATTCGCACTGCTGACTGCTCATTCTAAAACCGTTATTCTGCATGAATAAATATATTTTCTCTTTTTTATTGCTGCTGCCTACATATATTAAAGCCCAAACCACACAACCCACAATAAACGATATTTTTAAAGCATCATTCAAAGCCATTAAGTTACCCAAAGAGCCGGATTTTTTGGCGGCTGATGGAGAAACGGCGTGGGTTATTGACAACGGTAACAACCGCATTCAAAAAATTTCAGTGAATGGGAAGAAGCCGCAAATAATTGATACCATTAACGGCGCGTGTGCCGCACCTGTTATAGCATTTAATGCTGTTTGGGTGGTAAATTGCAAGGAAAAGAAAATATATAAAATTGATAAAGTTACAGGCAGAATACTTGCCAAAATTTATACCGGTGTTGCAGATGACAATGGCGAAATGAGCCTTGCCGCCGGCGATGGCAGTATATGGGCGCTTACTGACAGCAGCGGCACACTTAGCCGCATTAACCCTGCAGCCAATATAGTTGTAAGTGTAATAACAGTTAAGCCTGGCTCATACTGCGCGGCCTTTGGGTATGGTTTTGTATGGGTAACAAATTATACGGATAATTCGATACAAAAAATTGACCCTAAAACCAACACGGTTACTGCAACCATACCTGTTGGCTTAAAGCCGAGGTTTCTTTCTGTTGGCGAACACGGCGTTTGGACGCTGAACCAGGGCGATGGAACCGTTACGCGTATTGAGCCTGGAACAAATAACGTTGTTGCCACTATTGATGTGGCAGCCAAAGGCGGCGGTGGCGATATTACTGCCGGCGGCGGCAGGGTTTGGATTGTTAGCACCAATATTAACAGGCCCTTGCAAACAATAAACCCTGCAACAAATGTTATTGATAATATATACCTGCAAACAGCCGATAAAGGAAAGAAAATAAAGGTTGACGGCGCGGCAAGGGCATCTGGCAAATATGTTTGGGTAAGTAACCTGTATAGCCAAACAGTTTGGGCCTTTAAAAGATAATAATATGTAACAGCTAAACAAAGAGAATATGAAAGACACAGCATTTTTAATAGACTACCATCTTTGGGCGCACAATAAAGTTTTACAACAATTAAAAACCATTACCAGCGAAGAATGGAATAAAGAACTGGGCGGCAGTTTTCCATCGCTGCGGGAAGTGTATAAACACCTGGTTATTGCTGATTACCGCTGGCTGCAACGCTGGAAGGGCGTGCCTTTTGCCGATGTACCTGCAGATTTTGTTTTTGACAGCTTTACCCAGCTTGCCGCAACCTGGCAACCGGTTTTAGGAGATATGGAAGCAACGGCCCGCCAATTTTTTGAAGCAGGTATTGACGAGCCCATTAGCTTTATTACCGGAAAGGGGGCAAAACATACCATGCCTTTTTGGCAAACGCTTTACCAGGTGGTTAACCATGGCACCTACCACCGCGGGCAGGTTACCAACCTGCTGCGCATGCTGAACAAAGAAGCCGTTACTACAGATATATTTTTGTTTTTTGTGGAGCGTGGAATGTGAGAAGATGACAGAATGAGTGATGACAGCAGGGCCGGTTTATAAGTTTTAAGTTCTTTGTTCAAAACACATCGTCATTGCGAAAATATCAGCGATGGTTTTGTGCGCGCGGATTTTTGTGGCAATTTCGTCCGTACCGCTTCTCCACAACGTTCGCGAGTGAGATGGGCACAGCAGGCGGCTGCCCCACAAAGCCATGCACCTGCTTCGCCATGACGGCCAACAGGTTAGTTCTGCTTTAGCGGTACTTAGCAATCTTCCCATCTCAAATACTACCCCGTCGCATTAGCGCCTAACTCATCGTATATTCGCAGCTAACAAACGGTATGGGCAATTTATTACAACAGTTTCAGCAACATTTGAAAAAGGAGTTTGGCTTTCTGCATCCATCGCACAGCAAATTATTATTGGCTGTTAGCGGCGGTGTGGATAGTGTTGTATTAACTGACCTTTTTGCAAAGGCCGGGTACGATTTTATTATTGCCCACTGCAACTTTAACCTGCGCGGTGAAGAAAGCATGCGTGACGAACAGTTTGTTAAAGGCCTTGAAGCGAAATACAACAAACCGGTTTTGGTAAAACAGTTTGATACAGAAGCCTATGCAGGGCAACATAAAATATCTATACAGGAAGCGGCGAGAAAGTTAAGGTATGATTGGTTTGAGGAGGTAATGAAAAGTCAAAAGTCAAAAGTCAATCGTGAATCGTTAATCGTGAATCAGGAAACAACAAGCGGCAAGCGGCAAACGGTAGAAAATGATGAACCGATGGAAGGTTCCCCATTCACGATTGACGATTCACGATTCACGTCTGTCAACTTAGCAACTGCCCACCACGCTAACGACAACATTGAGACACTGCTTATTAATTTTTTTCGCGGTACGGGCATAAGCGGCCTGCATGGCATACCGGCTAAGCAGGGTAATATTATTCGCCCGCTGTTATTTGCAAAGCGTGAAGATATTTTAGCTTATGCCGCAGAGAATAATTTACAGTGGGTAGAGGATTCATCCAACGCATCAGATAAATACACCCGCAACTTTATACGGCTGCAAATGCTGCCTGCAGCCAAAGAGATTTTTACCAACGCAGAAGATAACCTGCTGCAAAATATTGAACGGTTTAAAGAGGCTGAAGTACTATACCAACAAGCGATAAGCCTGCATAAAACAAAGCTGCTTGAACAAAAAAGTAACGAGTGGCATATACCTGCGTTAAAGCTGCAAAAGGCAACGCCGCTGCAAACCATAACCTGGGAAATTATTAAGCCTTTTGGCTTTAATGCAGCCCAAACTGTTGAAGTAATAAAACTATTGTTGGCGGGTAATGGCAGTTATATATCATCACCCACACACCGCATTATAAAAAACCGTGCATGGTTAATTATTGCACCCCTGCAGTTAACTGAAGCGCAGCATATTTTAATTGAAGAAGGTGATAAGCACATTGTATTTGAAAACGGCAGCCTGGCTATAAGCAGCGCAACGGCTGAGCATGCACATATTTTAAATGATGCATTAGTAGCTATGCTGGATGCAGCGTATATTACCTTTCCCCTGATGCTGCGTAAATGGAAGCAGGGCGATTATTTTTACCCTTTGGGCATGCAGAAAAAGAAAAAACTTAACCGCTTTTTTATTGACCATAAACTCTCTGCCACACAAAAAGAAAAGGTTTGGGTAATTGAAATGGATAAAAAAATAATATGGGTTACCGGCCTGCGTATTGATGACAGGTTTAAAATTACGCCCTCAACCAAAAAGGTAATAAAACTGCACCTCACCCCTTAATCCCCTCTCCACAAGTGTAGAGGGGGCGCACGGGAACTAAGCGATACTGGTAAGGAATGGTTAAAACTGTTAGGGTTTCTATCAGCTATATCAGCGTTCTGTATATCAAAGGCTGGTATACTTACCTATTTATTGCTGACAATAAAAAACAACTGGCCTTACTTACTAAAATACCCTGACACTTCCCTGGCGAAAAAAGTAAAGGGGTTTATGTTGGTGAAAAGAAAGCAGACAGCTATAAAAAATGCAACTCCATAAAGGGCGCCCCAAAGGTGGGCGGAGTGGTTTATATTGTCCCGCTTGCGCCTGTCCATAATAACGCAGCCGGCAAGGTAAAGCGGCCCAAAAATAAAACCGGGTATTTCGGGCAAAATAAATATGCCAATTTTACCGGCAGGGTTAATACATATACCCGCAAAAATAATGGCCGATACTGCGCCCGATGCGCCAAGGCTGGCATACTGGTCGTTGTTGCGGTTTTTAAAATAGGTGGGCAGCAGGCACACCACAAGGGCAGTAAGGTATAATGCCACATACAATATTTTGCCTTTATTACCCATTATGGCAATAAAAGTATCTTCTACCATTTTGCCGAAAAAGTAGTAAGATATCATGTTAAAGGCAAGGTGCTGGTAGTCAGCATGTATAAAACCGCAGGTTATAAACCGCCACCATTGTTTTCTGCGGCTTACTGCTACGGGGTAAAAAATAAGATCGTTCATTACCTGCGGGCTTGAAAAAGCCAGCAGCGATGTAACTATGGTTATACCTATTAAAATATACGTGAGTGGAATTTGCATTTGCCCAATTTATGCGCTAAAAATAGGGTAATACCGCTGATATGTAAAGCCCTGCGTTAAATTATGGCAGGTGTAAACAAAAACTTTGCGTTTTTGGGGTAGCCTGGCGGTTTTTACATTTCTGATGAGAGCCGGGTTGAATAGGCAAGGGGAGGTGGGTTTGCCGGTGTTTCCTGCCCTGCCGCCATATTAATTTCACTTTAAGCCATATTATTCGTTTTTGTAAATATTAGTGCTTACCTTAATCTGCTGATTTTCGCCCTATCCAGGCTTCCTGTGTGTAAAAACCTGAATAACAATTGCAACCAAAGCGTTTTTATGCATTCTTTTAAGATGCGTTTGCCATGCCATATTAAGGTAGCTGCCACAGCAGCAGCCATTATATTTTTATTGCCCGTCAACGCGCAACAGGCACAGCCCGGCGCCACGGCACAAACAATTGTAGACACCACGGCCACTGCATTGGTAAGTAACAGAACCAACACCACTACCCCCGCACCGCCCGACAGCATTGTTACTTTTGAACAGCTTGATATGCCTATTGAAATGGAAATTGAGCTTAGCAAGCTTAGCCCTGTTGGTATAAAGCTTTTTCATGATGAGTTTCAGGGTATGCACAACGGACTGTATGGCGAGGCTATACGCACACTTAAAATTTGGTATATTGACGACCGCATTATTGGCTATGTTATTGAAAAACCTTTTGACGCCGGCCCCAATGCCAACAGCACCATTAAAAAGAAAATAAACATACCCGTTACCTGGTGCTGCACCCCCGCTATTGAAGGCCATACCGAGCATTGCGCCAATACCATTGATATTTTACGGGCTACCCAAACAGCCAATAAATGCACCGGCTGGCACCTTAAGCTGCCGCCGCCTATACAGTTTCAGGCGCCGGTAAAACTGCAAAAGCGCAGCAAAAAAGATATTCAGAACGAGAAAGACAGCACCGCCGCCGCCTTTGGCCACCAGGAAAAAACCAGCGACAAACCGGCTAAAAAGAAGAAGGGCAAAAAAGGCCAGGGTTTTGACCAAAGCAGCCTTGACACACCCGCCGCCAGCGACAGCACCGGTACGAAGCCGGTTAGGGATAGCATACCACAGTAGTTTGAACGTTTGAATGTTTGAAAGTTTGAAAAGTTCGCAGGTTGTAAAAGCTCCCGGCGATACAGGTTCGTAATTGTTGGGTGTTTTTTGTTTTGGGTTTTTTGTTTTGGGTTCTTAAAACTCCCCAGCACAGGTGTTATTTAACCGTTTTTAATTTGCAATGGTTTGATGCTATGAACTATCGCCCATGGACTCTCTGCCTTTCCTGCCATGGACCATGGACGTTCTTCATTGGTGCTTTATACTATGAACAATGAACCATGAACCTTCTTCATTGGTGCTTTACACCATGAACTATGAACCATTAACCATGAACCTTCTTCATTGGTGCTTTACACCATGAACCATTAACCATGAACCTTCTTCATCGGTGCTTAACACTATGAACTATTAACCATGAACCATGAACCTTCTTCCGCTTTCCCGCCATGAACCATGAACCATGGACTTTCTTCCCGCTTACATGCCATGCACTTTTCTCTATTTACTTCTTTTTTACTAAATTGCAACTGCTTGACTTAAATCCACCTTATGAATGACCCGCCGGGTTATTTTGGTAGGAACTTAAATTTAATATCAAAACCCGGGTAACGCTTGCCCGAAGGGTACAAATTTTGATGTACTAAAACTATGGGCAAAACTGATGTAAAACGTTGTGCGCTGCACCTGCTGCCGGTTAGCATATTACCGGCCCTGTTTGCATTGTTTTTTTGTGTTTCGGCAAAGGCCCAAATGGGCGCTGATACAACTACCAATGATGCGGTTAAACCTTACCCAGACAGTATTACCAGCTTCGACCAGTTTGACCTGCCGCCCGAAATGATCATGGAGTTTTTACACATGCCCGTAAACAACGCGCTGCTGTACCATAACGAGTTTCAAATGCTGCACAACGGTATTTATGGCCAGGCGCAGGTGGTAATTAAAGTGTGGTATATTGAAGACCATATTTTAGGTTATATTATTGAAACGCCTTTTGATAACCTTAACGGCGCACACGTATTAAAACGTAAAATAAACATACCCGTTACGTGGTGCTGTATGCCTGCCGTTGAAGGCCACGAGCAGCATTGTGTTAAGGGGCTTGCGGCGGTACGCGAAAGCACTACGGCCAACAAATGTACCGGCTGGCATATTAAGCTGCCCGACGAGTACGAGCCGCAAATACCCGGCCGCCTGCAAAAAAGGCAAGCGCCCAAGCCTGCCGCCGGCCAATTTGGCCACCAGGAAAAAACCAATAATAAAGAGCTGAAAAAGAAGAATAAAAAAGGCGCCGGCTTTACGCAGGAAGAAGCAGCGCCCGCAACTGACAGCACAGTGGCGAAGCCGGTTAGAGACAGCATACCGCAGTAGTTTGAATGTTTGACCGTTTGATTGTTATGAGAGGAGGCCCTTACCACATAGCCGCAGCAGGATGACAGGAACACATAGCATTGAAAGAAAGGATGCATAAGGCCACATAGCGCGGAGAAGCTTTTATGCACTAATGAAATTTGGTATTTCCTGTTGCATCACACCATGAACGTTCCTCATTGGACTTTGGTACTTTTCTTTATTTGGTGCTTGAATGCCATTGACCATGAACCTTCTTCAGGCTTTCATTCCATGGACTATGAGCTATGGACCATGGACCTTCTTATGCCATGAACTATGAACCATGAGCCATGAACTTTCCTATGCCATGAACTATGAACCATGAACTTTCCCATGCCATGGACTATGAGCTATCGACCATGGACCTTCCTCTGCCCTTCACCATGAACTATGAACCATGAGCCATGAACTTTCCTATGCCATGGACTATGAGCTATCGACCATGGACCTTGCTCTGCCCTTCACCATGAACTATGAACCATGAACCATGAACTTTCCCATGCCATGGACTATGAGCTATGGACCATGGACCTTCTTATGCCATGAACTATGGGCTATCGACCATGAACCTCCCCATGCCATGGACTATGAGCTATGGACCATGGACCTTCTTATGCCATGAACTATGAACCATGAACCTTCTTCCGTGTTTTGGTTGCGGCGGCGCGGCGGTAGTACCCTTGTTAAGCCCGGGCCGTACGGTATAGTAAACCAATATTATTATACCATACCGGCCACGGGCGTAATGTTAGGGGCATTTAACTAAGTTAGTGCACTAAAGCTAAAAATGGAACAGAGAACTAAAATGTAGTTTTGCATAAGTATACAGGTAACAACAAAATATAAAACCAATGCATAACGTAATTTTAAAAAAAAGGCACGAATAGAAATTCACGCCCTTTCTTGATTAAATCCAATATCCTTTTGAAAAACGTATAACGAATTTACTGCCTTACACAAGGCCGTGCTTGTTCTTTATTGTTCATAAAAACAGGCTGCCGGCTGCCACAAAAAAAGGCCCGCCAATACATACGCATTACTGCTTTAATTTTGCCCCTGCCATGGCCGACGTACACACACCCGAACAGCGCAGTTATAATATGAGCCGTATTAAAAGCGAGAATACAAAGCCAGAGATGCTGGTAAGAAAATACCTGCACGGGCTGGGCTACCGTTATAGGCTGCATGGCCTAACCCCTGGCCCCTCTCCGCGCGGAGAGATGAAAAAGAAATATCTGCGGGGCAAGCCAGACCTTGTATTGCCCAAATACCGCACTGTAATATTTATACACGGCTGCTTTTGGCATGGCCACAATAACTGCAAATATTATGTGGTACCTAAAACCAAAACCGAATGGTGGCTTGCTAAAATAAACGGCAACATAGCCAACGACGAAAAAGCTGTAAAGGCTTTAAAGAAAGATGGCTGGAAAGTGATAACCGTTTGGGAGTGCGATTTGAAGGCGAAGAAGGTGGAGAAGACGCTTATGCAATTGGAAAAGAAGCTGGCTGTTAGCGCCATAGGTGCGGCACGTTAGTAGAATAATAAGTATTTAACTGTTGTTTAGCCCTGTAAGGGTGATACATACGATATTTAGATGTTTCGCTCCTATGGAGCTCTGGCAAACCATCCCGCGTTAATTGCTACTAACGTTACGCCTCTGCGAGGCTACCTGCATTTATCCACAAACTATGCAACGTGACTTATAGTACACATTATTTTATTTTCAACTTGTTAGATTTGTAAGCGTACAAGTAAATCTTACACCCATGGCTGAAAGACGATTGTGGACAAGAGAAGAACTTATTCTTGCATTAAACCTTTATTTAAAGTTGCCATTTGGTAAACTGGATTCCAGAACACCGGAAATTATTCATTTAGGCTCCATCATTGGCAGAAATGCAAACGCTGTGTCGATGAGGCTAAATAATTTTGCCAGTGTAGACCCATACCATCAACAACGTGGTATTAAAGGCCTGGACGGAGGTAAAAAGCAAGTTAAGCCAATATGGGATGAGTTTGTGCACAATAGAGAGTTACTGCTTTTTGAAAGCGAAAAAATATTGGCTAGCAGAGAACACATACCACTTGAACAAAAATATGCCGATGTTCTAAAAGATACAAAAGACTTGAAAGGAGAAGATAAATTGAGGCTGGTGAAAACACGCGTAAATCAAGAAGTGTTTAGGGAAATTGTAATAACAAATTATGAAGGTAGATGCGCCATTACAGGGATTGATATTCAGCCATTGTTATTAGCAAGCCATATTGTGCCATGGAGCGAGAATAAAGAAGAACGATTAAACCCTGAAAACGGAATTTGCCTATCGGCGTTTTACGACCGCGCTTACGACAAAGGATATATAGGTGTGAATGAGAAATATGAGATACTTGTTTCAAGCCATTTAAAGAAAAAAGCAAAAGCAGAATACTACGCAAAACACTTTGCGCCGTTAACAGGCTTAAAAATAAATATGCCTGCAACTTACCTACCCAAAAGAGAATTTTTGCAATATCATTTGGGAAATATTTTTGAAAAGCACGCTACAATTTAATTTTTACTGCACTTTGGCTAAAGCCAATAACCATTGGGTTTTAGCTAACCCACGGCTTAAGCCGTGGGTTAAAAATAAAGATACGCTCCGGCTTTAGCCCAAGTAATTAATCATTCACTTTTTTATGTATACACCAACAGCAAAAGGCTATTTTTCAGGATGTGGCGGAATGGAAATAGGCATAATGCAAGCAGGCATACAAGTTATTCAGTCGCTTGACCTTGATGCAGAAGCTACTGCTTGTATGCCGATGAACAAACATTATTTTAATCATGCTGTGCTTACAGCGGATATAAAAGATAAAACTGTTTTGGAGCAGCCAAAGAGTGATATTATTGTTGGTACCTATCCTTGTACCAAATACTCACCTATTGCAGATATACATGGTACACGTACAGGCGACGATTTGTTTTTACATTTCTTTCGGCACATTGCTATTGAACGACCGGAAATGTACATAGTAGAAAATGTGCCTGGGATGAAAAAATTTAAAGTAGTGATGGAGGCAATGACGAAACTGCCCGATTATTACATAAATGTGTTTTGCCCGGTTGATGCCGCTAATTGGTTGCCACAACGTAGAAAAAGGCTTATACTAATCGGCACACGAAAACCCTTTAGCATCAGTGAGCCTAAAGCAATGCATAACAAGCCACGTTTAAAAGATATTCTTGAAAAGAAACCGTTTGTTGAAATGCCCGAATATGTTATAAGCCGTATTAATGGTAAGTACAGAGATAAACCCATTATTGTTGACCCGGAGCAAAACGCCGCAATTGCGCCGACCTGTGTGGCCCATTATGCAAAAGATTTAGGAACAAGGCTAGTAAAAGATAAAAAAGCAAAATATGGTGTTCGCCCATTTTCTGTTAGGGAGTACGCGAGATTACAAGGCTTTCCTGACGACTTTTACTTTGAGAACAAACGAAGTTCGTATCGGTTAATTGGCAACGCAGTACCTGTACAAATGGGTGAGTGGGTGGGGAAAGAGGCGATGAGGTATTTTAATTAATTAAATTAAATATTAAAGCTTTGCATTGTCTCTTCGTTCATTATATTAACTGCAATAATCATTTTCGAGGCTCTTCTTTTGATTTTGCTATCAAGTTCTATATTTAACTTCTATGCCCAAAGACTGCAAATAATTCTTAAAGCCAGTATTACAATAGTAGTGAGTAGTTTTTGAATTACCAAAGGAGTTATCTCCGTTGTATTTTTTGTCCTTCTCGTGATCTATTGAGATGGCTATTGATTGAATTCTGCCACCACAAATAGCACATTTTTTACAATTATCTAAATCATCTGCAATAATTCTGGCCGTTTTAACTTCTTTGGCAAATGATTTTCCTTTTTGTGGTTCATCAAATTCATTTTCTGCTGGTGTTAAGAAGGTGAATTTATTTACTAATGATCCTAATATTTGTTTTTCTTGGTGCTCATCTAAATAGTCTGGCAATATTTCCCATGAATCAAAATTTGCGAGTTTTTGTATTTCTTCAATTAAACATTTATAAAACTCAGTAAGCTGCTTTTCCGATTTGGTTTTGCTTCCAAATTTTCTAATAATCTGCGGAACAAATTTTTTATACTTTATTATGAAGTTTTCAAAAGCGCTTCTGACAACCGTGAATTTTGGAAGTTTTTTCTGTGAATTAAATTCAATAATTAATCGACTTAATGACAAAAACGCAGTTTGAATGTGGGCGCCCATTCCCGTATAAAAGAAGGCCAACGGGTAAAGTCCCAAGCTAGAGGAGTCATTACTATTTAATAGCCAGATAACTTTCCTGGCCTGAATAAGATTGTTAATTGTTTCATCACCTGAAAATTTGTCGCTTTTTAGTTTGTTTTTCGAGTCTATCTTATTAACCATATTAACAAAATCAAAAACCACTGGCATGGCTGCAGTTGGCCTTCCTCCCATTGGATAAAACTCCCCAGATTTAACCCTATCAGTTAAAGGTGGTTTGAATAACAGACTGTTAATTTCTGCAGAAATTTTTTTCAAGGCATTTTGATTGTCTGCTGTAAAACTACCCCAATATTGATGACCTACCCCGCCTTTCATTATAGCCCTTGTGGCTATTGCATTTGGATATTCTCTGGATTTGCATAGCTTTTTTTCTGTTGCAGATAGAGGTACGCCTTGCTGATTTATTTTAAAGAAAGAGTCTTCTGCATCCTTAGCAGATGGATTTGTAATTGTTTGTACCGTTAAAAGCATATTATAGAAGTTAGATGCTTTTATAACGTCTTCGTTGGAATATTTAGAAGGGTTTTTAAATATATCACCTAAATGCACAAATGACCCAATCTTTGAATTTATATATTCCCTACATTGTTGAGCCAATTCTTTTTCTTCTTCCGAAACTTGATAATCAAAATATTCTTGTGAAATTTTTCTATCTCCGTAATCATCATTGATATATGATATGATTGCACTTAATCTGTGTGCGCCGTCAATAACAATAATATATCCAGATGGATTTTTCCAAAGTATGATAGCCGGTATAAGATAATTATTCATTACTGATTCTATCAAATCACATATCTTTATTTTATCCCATTCATTTGTTTCCCTCTGAAAATCCGGCTTCCTCAAGCTATGATAAATGGAACTAATCCCATCCTTTATTAAGTGCGAAAGATTTAGGTCGGTAATTTCTTTTTTTACTATGGTTTGAGGACTGGCATCAATAAAATCAGCGCGGGGAATAAATGCATCCAAATTTACTTTAGACATTTTGCAAATTTTAGGGAGATTGAATATCCAAACTATTTTTCATAAGATAAGCTTTTTTAATTTTTAAGTCAGCTTCTTTCCTAAATATTGACCTAAGACCATCTTTCATTAGATTTTTCAAAATAAACTTCCCCAAAACACCGGACACTTTGCCCATTTTTATATATATAATTAGGTGTGCTGTGTTTTATGCAATTGCCAAAACGCCGCCGGTTATTTGCAGTTGAATTTGTTTGCAGTTTTATGCAAAAAACACAAGCCAAAAGAAGTTAAAATATTAATTATCAATTAATTATGTTGTTTTATGGTGTATTCCTGTTTCCTCCTTTTTCCTCCCATTGGGCAGGTTTTATTCAGGGCGAGGAAGGTTTACCACAGAAGGCGCTGTACAAAAGACTCCTTCGGAGCGTTAAATACAGTGACAAAGGGCACAGCGTTTAAAAATTTACTTTATGCCTTTTGTGGTGGCTTGCCTGCTGGCCTTTGTGGTAAAACGACCGGGCAACTGTAAACTGAATTTGAAAACGATTTTTAGATTACAAAAAGATATTTAACTGAAAATGAATGTTTTATGACTGAAATGGTGTACTCCTCTTTCCTCCTTTTTCCTCCCATTGGGCAGGTTTTGTTCAGTCGGGGAAGGTTTACCACGGAGGGTGCTGTACAAAGGACTCCTTCGGAGAGTTAAATACAGTCACAAACGGCACATCGTTTAAAGATGTACTTTATGCTTTTTGTGTTGGCTTGCTTAGCGGCCTTCTTGGTACAACAACCGGGATAAATTGCAAATTGAATTTGAAAACGATTTTTAGATTACAAAAAGATATTTAACTGAAAATGAATGTTTTATGACTGAAAAGATGTACTCCTGTTTCCTCCTTTTTCCTCCCATTGGGCAGGTTTTGTTCAGGGCGAGGAAGGTTTACCACAGAGGGTGCTGTACAAAGGACTCCTTCGGAGCGTTAAATACAGTGAGAAAGGGCACAGCGTTTAAAAATTTACTTTATGCTTTTTGTGGTGGTTTGCTTAGTGGCCGTCTTGGTACAACAACCGGGGTAAATTGTAAATTGAATTTGCAAACGATTTTTAGATTACAAAAAAATATTTAACTGAAAATGAATGTTTTATGACTGAAATGGTGTACTCCGGTTTCCTCCTTTTTCCTCCCATTGCAGGTTTTGTTGCGCAATATTGGATGGCGTGGCTGCAACAATTGGGCCGGCAGGCAGGGGACATTAAGGGCTTTAAGGACAAAATGGATTGCCGTGATTTTGAGAAAAAGGGGGTGCGGCCGGCAATGCCAATAACGGGCATACCCTTTGCAACACTACCCGTAAAACACCAACTATGGAAAAACGTATGTTCGGCATTATACTAACCGTACTGGGTATAATTGGCCTTATAATGGCGGGTGTGCAGTTTATGCACAGCGAGGGCGGTACCTACAGCGTTAAAACTGTTGTTTTGTATGGCGTGCTGGGGCTGGTATTTTTCTCCGCAGGTATTGGCTTGTTGAGGAATACAAAGGACAAAGCGACGTAGGGGCGGCCCACGACCGAACTCGGGCCCCCTCCAAATCTCCCCCCAAAGGGGAGGCTTGCGAAGCGCATTGCTGAATGGTTTTGCTTTATGCTTCGCGAAGAAATTTGTTAGGGTTTTTTGAATAAAACATATCGAAAGCCCCCTCTATGGGAGGGGGTTTGGGGGAGGCCGGATTGGTTGGTTGTATGTTTTTTACATATTCCTCCTGTACTGGCCGCCTACTTCGTACAGGGCATGGGTAATTTGCCCGAGGGTGCAGTACTTAACGGTTTGCATCAGCTCGGCAAAGATGTTGCCGCTGGTAACTGCCACAGCCTTAAGGCGTTGTAACGCTTCATCGCTGGCGGTGGCGTTACGCTCTTTAAATGCATTAAGGTTGGCAATTTGGGCGTCCTTTTCAGCCGTGGTGCTGCGTATAACCTCGGCGGGTATTATGGTTGGGCTGCCCTTTGGGTTTAAAAAGGTGTTTACGCCCACAATGGGCAGTTCGCCGGTGTGCTTAAGGTTTTCGTACAACAGGCTTTCTTCCTGTATCTTGTTACGCTGGTACATACGTTCCATGGCGCCTAAAACCCCGCCGCGGGCGTTAATACGGTCAAACTCCTGTAAAACGGCCTCTTCAACAATATCGGTAAGCTCTTCAATAATAAAGCTGCCTTGTATAAAGTTCTCGGTTTTGGCAGCGCCCAGCTCGCGGTTAATAATTAACTGTATGGCCATGGCACGGCGCACACTTTCTTCGGTTGGGGTGGTAATAGCCTCGTCGTAAGCATTGGTATGCAGGCTGTTACAGTTGTCGTAAATGGCATACAGCGCCTGCAGGGTAGTGCGAATATCGTTAAAGTCAATCTCCTGCGCGTGCAGGCTGCGGCCGCTGGTTTGTATGTGGTACTTAAGCTTTTGGCTGCGCTCGTTGGCCTTGTATTTAACCCTCATGGCCTTAGCCCATATACGGCGGGCCACCCGGCCAATTACGCTGTACTCGGCATCCATACCGTTGCTGAAAAAGAAGGAAAGGTTAGGAGCAAAATCGTCGATATGCATACCACGGCTTAAGTAGAACTCAACATACGTAAAGCCGTTAGCCAGCGTAAAGGCCAATTGGGTGATGGGGTTGGCGCCAGCCTCGGCTATGTGGTAGCCGCTGATGGACACACTATAAAAGTTGCGGATGTTATTGTCAATAAAGTACTGCTGCACATCGCCCATAAGGCGCAGGGCAAACTCGGTGGAGAAGATGCAGGTGTTTTGGGCCTGGTCTTCTTTAAGAATGTCAGACTGAACGGTGCCGCGGACAGCCCCCTCCCATCCTCCCCCCTTAGGGGAGGGGTTGGCCTCCCACTGGTCCCGTGCTGCATTAAAATACATTGCCAGTATAATTGGCGCCGGGCCGTTAATGGTCATGCTAACGCTGGTGTTGGGGTCGCACAGGTCGAAGCCGTCAAACAGCTTTTTCATATCGTCCAGCGTGGCAATGCTAACACCGCTGTTGCCAATTTTACCGTAAATGTCTGGGCGGGTGTCAGGGTCTTCGCCGTACAGGGTAACACTGTCAAAAGCAGTACTTAAGCGTTTAGCCGGCTGCCCTTGCGACAGGTAGTGAAAACGCTTGTTGGTGCGTTCCGGGCCGCCCTCGCCGGCAAACATGCGGGTAGGGTCTTCGCCCTGGCGCTTAAGCTCAAACACCCCGGCGGTGTAGGGAAACTCGCCGGGCAGGTTTTCCTGTAGCTGCCAGCGCAGTATGTCGCCCCAGTCTTTATACTTTGGCAGGGCAACTTTAGGCACACGGGTACCGCTTAAAGTAGTGGTAGTAAGCGGTTGCTGTATGGTTTTATTTCGAACGGTGTAGGAGAAGAAATCGGCGGAGTATTTGGCAACGAGGTTGGGCCAATTATTGATCAAAGAGGCCCCCTCCAAACTTACCCCCATAGGGGAGGCTTTTAAAAGCTGCGTGGTATTAGAGATGAGTTCTGGTATTCCAGATTGATTAAGAGCTTCCTCACCACCTGCTGCTTTGATTGCCTCCGCCGCACCCTTTAGCTGGTAGAGCTTTGAGGCGATGGCAGATTGCTGGTTAACCCATTCGTCGTATGCGCGGTTGGACTCGGAGATCTCGGAGAGGTAGCGCACACGTTTGGCCGGTATGATGGCGGACGGAATTCCCGCCACGGCCCCCTCTAAATCTCTCCCCTTAGGGGAGACTTGCGATGCGGTTTGCGCTGCAAGGTTTTGATTGTCGGCTTCGCGAATTGTATTATTAAATGTGTTGGAAGAAAGCACATCGGAATCCCCCTCTATGGGAGGGGGTTTGGGGGAGGCCATTTTGGCCATGATTTTCGCGAACAACCTGTTCATCCCCTCATCATTGAACTGTGCGGCGATGGTGCCTATAACGGGCAGGTCTTCGTTTTTGGCCTGCCAAAGGCCGTGGTTGCGTTTGTATTGTTTGCGCACGTCCTGCAGGGCGTCAAGCGCGCCGGCCTTGTCAAACTTGTTGATGCACACTATGTCGGCATAGTCAAGCATGTTGATCTTTTCCAGTTGCGACGCAGCGCCGTATTCGGGCGTCATCACATACATGCTAATATCGCAATGGTCAAGAATAGAGGCATCGCTTTGGCCAACGCCGGCGCTTTCAAGAATGATGAGATCGAAGCCACCCTGTTTGCATATATCAATGGCATCCTGCACAGCACCGCTTAACGAGGCATCTTCAGCACGGGTAGCCATGGAACGCATATAGGCGCGTGGATGAGAGATGGCATTCATCCTTATTCTGTCGCCCAGCAATGCGCCGCCTGTTTTTTTGCGGGAGGGGTCAACAGAAATAACGGCGATGGTTTCATCGGTATGGGTGTTAAGGTAGCGGCGAACAATTTCATCAGTTACGGATGATTTGCCGGCGCCGCCGGTGCCACTTATCCCTAACACGGCCCCCTGTAAGCCTCTGGCCCCCTCTAAATCTCCCCCCATAGGGGAGACTTTCGAAGCGTTTTTTGCTGGCCTGCTTTGCTTTTGAGTACTGCTGTTTTTTAATTTTTGGGTAGTACTGATGTGATTGAGAATTATAGTTTTGACCTTCTCAATATCACTTATTACTTCATCATTAGTAAAACGAATAACATCAAAGCCTTGTTCTTTTAATATTTCGGTTCGCCCGGCATCGCTTACCTGCGTTTCGGGTAGCTGGTGGTAAAGGCCGTCAATTTCAATGATCAATTGATGGTCAAGAGAAATAAAATCGGCAATAAATCTATCTATAATATGTTGGCGTCTAAACTTAATATTGGCAAGTTGCTTATCGCGTAAATGTTGCCAGAGTACTAATTCGGCTGTGGTTGGACTTTTGCGATTTTGATCAGCAAAGTCCTTTAATAAATGATAGTAAAATTTATCACTTGTGTGGAAACGGGGATGAGTATCAGGTGAAAGTGTCTCAAGTAATGAGGCATAATCTTTTCCCTGTTCCGCCAGGGTAATTGCATTAGAAACAGCAATTATATTTTTAACTTTTCCTAACGCGAAAACTTGGTTTTCATCGTGCGTAATATTATTCACGCTGTTTATAAAGCCTCCCCTATGGGGGGAGGATTGGAGGGGGCCGGAGCTGTTTGAAATTTGCCCCATCAGATCCTGTATCATCCCCTCTAAGCCCATTCTTCTTCCGTCATCGGGGCTATATATTTTGGTTATGCCGTAGTTGTGCAGCTCCTTAATTTCATGAGGATGGATGGTGCCACCGCCACCGCCAAAAATTTTTATGTGGCTGCAACCGTTTTCGTCAAGCAGGTCTTTCATATACTTGAAGAACTCAACATGGCCGCCCTGGTAGCTGGTAACTGCAATGCCGTGGGCATCTTCTTCAATGGCTGCTTCTACAATTTCGTGCACGCTGCGGTTATGGCCCAGGTGAATAATTTCGGCGCCATGGCCTTGCAAAATGCGGCGCATAATATTTATGGCAGCATCGTGGCCGTCAAAAAGGCTGGCGGCGGTAACAATGCGAATTTTGTTGGCTATATTTTCAGGCATATTCACCACAAAAATAAGTGATTATAAATGATGTTAACAAGTGTTAGTTTTTGATGGCTGCTATAGCATGCTATTATTGGTTTACTGTTACAATTTTTTGATTTTGATAGGGTTAAATATTATATAGCTACAGCACTATTAATGTATATTGCTTCACATTAAACATACCTGCTTCTACATGATGTTAAAAAGCATATTTATTGTCACATGTTGCCTTACCTTAATGTCTACAGCTTTTGCGCAGGGCAGTGCCGACAGTATTGCGCTGTTAGAAAGTAAATACCCAAACCCGGTTGAAAGGTTTAGCCATATTATTAGACTATCGGAAAAGCATTTTTTGGTTGACGGAGGCCGTATTGATTCACTGGCAGTTATTAAACTGATACAGATAGCACAGGAACAAAAGAACGATTCGTTGCTGGCAATTAGTTATAACTGGGCAGGCTCGTACCTGGCATTTGAAGAAGGCGACAATACCAAAGCCCTGGAATATTACTTTAAAGCAATACCGTTGGCCGAAAGCGCCAGGGATAAACGACGGGTAAGCTCGCTTTACTTTGACATCGCATTGATTTATTTTACGCTGCAGGATAATGATAAAGCTGTTGAAAACATACAAAAGGGTGGCAGCAATTTACCGCCCACGTCATCGCCGATGTACTATTACATGCTGGTACAGTACCAGCGTAATATGGCGCAATATTACCTGTTAGTGCATCAGCCAGATTCTGCTCAGCATTATGCACTGGCAACGCTGGAAACAAGCCGGCTTTTAAAAAGCGTTGCATTTACTTACGGGGCGTTTTATTTGAGTGCATCTGCTTATTCACAACAGGGCGATGCCCAAATGGCCGAGATATTCTTTAAAAAAGCGGATGCACTTTCTGATTCTATAAAAATCAATTCGTCAAAGCTTCAGCTTTTTACAAATTATGCCAGCTTTTTACTGTCGCAAAAAAGATTGCCCGAAGCGCTTACCCTTGGCAGGCGGTTGCTGAGTATAGCAGCGGAAGACAATAATATTAAACTGGCGGCAGACAGCTTGCTGAGGAAGGTTTTTGAGGCAATGCATAATATTGACAGTGCCTACTATTATGCAAGAATGGAGGCCAAAATAGGTAACCTTATTTTTAGCCAGGATAATATTAACAAAGTGCAGGCCCTGGCGTTTAACGAACAGCTACGGCTGATGGAAGAACAGGCGAAACAACAAGAGGAGAATGAGCGGCGTAAAGAAAACATACAGTATGCACTAATGGCATTAGCCATAGTATCGCTACTAATAGTATACTTAATACTTAGCCGGAGTTTTATTACCAACGAGCGTGTAATAGAGTTTTTTGGAGTTGTTGCGTTGCTGCTGATATTTGAGTTTTTAAACTTGCTGCTTCACCCTTTTTTGGAAAGCGTAACAAACCATACTCCGGCTATTATGCTGCTTGCCCTTGTTGGCGTTGCCGCAATACTGGTGCCTTTACACCACAGTCTTGAAAAATGGTTAACCCATAAACTGGTAGAAAAAAACAAGCAGATAAGATTAGCAGCTGCGAAAAAGACCATTCAGCAACTGGAGGAAAAAGGGAGTGATACATGAAAGCATCAATCTATTCAAAAGCGCTTTTAATTGGCCATGCTGAATTACAAGTTGGTGATGAAAGTATGGGCCATGTTTATGGAGAACTTGTTCCTACTAATGATTACTATGAATACATTCAAAAATATGTATGGAAATTTTGGTCAACCAATAAACCAGACTATGATGGATTGGATTCTTTAGGCTTCAAAGTTCAGCTTGAAAATGGATTAATTCTTGAGCCCTATGGCGGTATTACGATAGATGATATTGAAGAAGTTCAGGATGAACCGATACAATAAGTGTTGCCGGACTTGACTATAGGATTGTAAAAGGTATTAAAAATGGATTATATTTTTTTCTATCAAGTACGACTTTAACCATTCTGTCTTTTCCCTGTAAGTCTCTTCTTAATTCAATATCTCCAAACCCTTTGGCTGCAAGCATTTCGCAAACATCGTTGCCAAGGCTTTCGTTGATCTCAAAAAATAGCAATCCGTTTTCTCGCAAGTGAAGCAAAGCAAAGTCAGCTATATTTCTATAGAACAACAGCGCATCAACGTCGGGCACAAATAGCGCTGTGTGCGGCTCAAACCTAAGCACATTGGCATGCATGGTGGCGGCTTCCTTTTCAAGTATGTATGGCGGGTTGCTAACTATAATATCAAACATAGGTAGTTGCTGCCATGAGCTTTCATCCAAAATATCCAGCAATTGAAAAGCCACATCAGTTCTTTGACTTAATGCATTTTTTTTAGCTACTTCAAGTGCGCTTGCTGAGATGTCTATTGCATGAACATCCCAGCCACTAAATTTTTTCTTAAGCGCTATGGGCATGCAACCACTGCCGGTGCCTATATCAAGTATTGTTAAAGGTATTCGGTTGTCATCCGCCCCGGTAACTTTAAACTTTAAACTGGAAACTTCAAACTGGCTTTCTGTAATCCATGATACAAGTTCTTCCGTCTCTGGCCTTGGTATCAGTACGTTTTCATCAACATACAATTGCATTCCTGCAAACCACGCTTCGTTAAGTACATATTGTATTGGCTTGTGTTTTAATAATTGTTGTGCGTGCTGTTCTATTTGGTTTAATTGTGCTGGCGATACAGGCATTTGCTTATTAACTATGCGATCTATCCTGCGCTGGTTTGTTACATGCTCAATAACAAGGTCGGCAATGTTGGCAGCTTCCCTGTCATCATACACCTCATACAGTTGTAACAGTAATTGCTTATAGGCTTCCTGTATTGTCATACTGCAATGTTAGTATCTTTGCCGCTTATGACCAATGATGAATTATACATGTACCGATGCCTGCAACTTGCTGAAATAGCTGCCGGGCATACTGCACCCAACCCAATGGTGGGCGCGGTGATGGTGCATAATAATATTATTATTGGTGAGGGCTGGCATAAACAATACGGCGGCCCTCATGCTGAAGTAAACTGCATTAACAGTGTAAGTGAACAAAACAGGCGCTTAATACCTGCTTCAATCATATATGTTTCATTGGAGCCATGTGCGCATCATGGTAAAACACCCCCATGCGCGGATCTGATCATTCGCCACCAAATACCGAAAGTAATAGTGGGTTGCCGCGACCCCTTTAAACAAGTTGACGGCAAGGGCATAGAAAAACTTCAGCACGCCGGTATTGATGTTGCTGTTGGTGTGCTGGAACAAAAATGCAGGTTGCTTAATAAACGCTTCCTTACGTTTCATACACAGCACAGGCCATACATTGTGCTAAAGTGGGCACAAACGGCAGATAATAAAATTGCCGCTTATTCCGCTGACCGGCTGTTAATTACCAACAATGTTACCAATAAACTGGTGCATAAATGGCGTAGTGAAGAAGCGGGCATACTGGTTGGTACCAATACAGCATTAATGGATAACCCATCGCTTACCAACCGGTTGTGGCATGGCAAAGATCCTGTAAGGCTTGTAGTTGACATGGATTTAAGCTTGCCAAAACACCTGCATATATTTGACGGCACAGTTAAAACGGTTGTATTTAACGGGCGAAGGCATGCCGGTGAAGAAATGGTTAGCTATTACCAGGTTACTGAAGATGTAAGCCTTGTACATCAAATACTAAACGCCTGCTATCAAAACAACATTCAAAGTATTATGGTGGAAGGCGGGGCAAAGCTTTTACAATCTTTTATTAACGAGGGCCTTTGGGATGAGGCGCGGGTTATAACCAATGAGAGTCTTTTTGTTGGCCAGGGTTTGCCTGCACCCATGTTGCGCGACTCAACATTGCGCGGCCATGATAGAATATTTAACGACAGCATCAATTACTTTTACCATTCAGCATTTCCCTTTTAAAACAATTATACAGGCATGAGCGAAAGCGGTATTTATCAAACTATTGCGCAACCATCATTAGCAGAATTTAAAGACCGCGGAAGCCGTTTTATAGCTTATGCGTACCCAATAAAATCAGTCGACGATTTTAAAGAAAAGCTACAATTGCTTAAAAAAGAACACCCGAAGGCTGTACACCATTGTTTTGCTTACCGCATAGGATTTGATAATAATATTTTTAGGGTAACAGATGACGGCGAGCCATCAGGCACAGCGGGCAAGCCAATACTGGGGCAAATAGATAGTAAGCAATTGACCAATGTGCTGATAATTGTAGTACGCTACTTTGGCGGAACATTGCTGGGAGTACCGGGTTTAATTAATGCGTACAAATCTGCTGCGGCTATGGCATTACAGCTAACGCCTTTTGTGCAAAAACCTATTATGGTTAGGTGGTATGTAACCTTTGATTACACCCAAATGAATGAAGTTATGCGCTGGTTAAAGGCGTTCAATTGTGAAGTAATTGAGCAGGAAATGCAATTGTTTTGCAACCTAACAGTCGACACGCCTAAAACCCGGGCGGCCGAGTTGCAGGATATGCTGCTTGCAATAAAAGGTGTGGAGATAACCAATAGCAAATAGACTTATTTATCATAAGCTTTTTTTGCCCGCATCCAATACCGGGCGTGGATCAAACAATACTTTGATGGTTTGTATTTTGCCGTTTTGTATTGCGTACCAGCCACTGCTAAGCACATTTGTACCACCAGGCATGGCAATGTTGTACCAAACACAAACATCATCGTCACCGGTAAATGTTTTTATTATATCGTATTTAAGCCGTATGTGCTCCATATCGGCAAAATAGGCATTCGCGCCGTCGCGGCTGCCCAATACGCCAATAAATTGCATATCATCCGCCGCAAAGTTTTTTGCGAGAGTAAAATCATCATCGTTCAATGCCGATAAAAATTGCTTAACCAGTTCGGTATGATCAATGTGTGACATGATAAATAATTTTAGGATCAAAGTAATCAACCCTTCGTTTTTTTGCCGGGCCTGTTGTGCTTTAGTGGAAAATAAACATCAAAGGCGGTTTCGTAGCCGGCATCAGATACTACGGCAAGTTTTTTTTGCTTTTTACTCTTTGTAGCACAAGTTGTAACCAATACCGCGGCTAATATTATAGTTGCGCCCGTTAAAGTTGCTATTGTCAGTTTACTCATATGGTGTTGTTCATTTTTCAAAGGTGTGCAATTGTTAAGACAAAAAGCGTGCTGAAATTGCCAATTAATAGTTATTAAACTAAAACGATTTATGTTCAAAAATGTTTATAAGTTGTTCCACTTCTTCGCGGGAAACAGGTGATTGCCTGTTATTTATATTAACTACGATAACATAGCCAATATCGCCGGGTGTGGCAAGAAAAGCGTTTACCATATTCAACTGATCGCTTTGTTGTAATGTGCCGGTGGCAGTGTTCCAAATTTCTTTAGCACAAAGGCAACCCATGGTTGGGGATATGGGATAATATGATTTGTTGGTAAAATAAGCAGGGTTAAGGGTAGTGCCATGTGCTATAACGGCGCTGCGGCCAACGCGGCCAGCCCAATAAGCTTCGGCCATGGGTTTGTACTGCTGCCAGCTAAAGGGTAATTGATTAAAATAATTTGTTAGCGAATCTTTGGTGTTATCAAATGCATCACCCCAATATGCCTGGTCATCTTCAAAAGGCATTACCATTTGTATATTGGGCGTGGGGCCTAAAAAATTATTGCGCGATGTTTCAAGGCCGGTAATCGCAAAAATACCTTGCGGGGTATTGCCATCTGTAATAAAATACGGCAAGTTACTGGCAGCCCTTGCAAGCTGCTCAAACACTAATAATTTGCCGGTACTGTCTCGGGTAAAACTGCCATCAGCATTTTGCAATATGGCAAGGCCGGGGTAATCCCTGTTCCAGCGCTGTAGGGAGTAGATAGTTTTTTGTTGCAATTGCTTTTGGTGAGCAAACAGATCAGCTAAGGGCGGTAATGGGGTTGAAATGTTTGCTGTATGGTTATTAATATAGTCCTTAAGTTGTAGCAGAATATTGTTTTTTGCAGCGCCAAACCTCGAGGTAATCATCGCCTGCAAAGCTTGTTTATTTTTAATGGAGCCATCTTTCGCCAACAGGTACAATGCCTGCATTGCAAAAAGTTTGGGATTGTTTTCTTTAAGCAATAATATTCTTACATCATTCTCAAAGCTACCGGGATATAAACCGTACAGCGATTCAAGAAAAGCAGCTTTGGTTGAATATTGCAAACCATCATATTGCCTGAAGAGTTTGGCAAAGCCTGCCTCAACCTGTGGTGACTGGATCATAAACTGTGATGCTGCAAGGCATGCAGTTTCGTAGTCATATTCCGTATCACTGTCAAGGTCCTCGGCAAATGCCCTGTTTACTGCCGTATCCCTTATGTACCGCTCATGCCGTTCCCTTTTTGCCTGCAATACAAAATTGCTGTGAATAGAGGACATTTCCACCTGCGCAAAAACATTTTGTGCTGTTAAAAGAAATGCAACAACAATAATTGCAAATTTCATCCGGCAAATATACCTCGTTGTCATTGGTCAAAATGGTCATTAAGTCATAAAGGAAACCTATAGTTTAGTAAGCCGTTAACGCAATATCTTAACTGGTGCATCCAGGCCTATGGGGCCATAAAGATCCCCATCGCTCCATTCCTGTGCAGCTTTGTTGTTTTTTAAAGACTTTGTATAAGCTTCTAATGTGGTGGTAATTTTTATGCTTATTTCGTTGTCGCCCTTTTTAACAGCGTTGGTAATATCATATAAATGGTTGCCATACCAACGTGCGCCAATTAATTGGCCATTTACTTGTAATTCGCTCACATCATAAATATGCCCGAGGGTAATATAGGTTTTACTGCTGGTGTTATTTAGCTGTATGGTTTTATTGTAGGTAATGGTGCCCGCAAAATCTTTTGTGCTGTCAAGCTTTTGTAAATTAGTCAACGTGTTAAGCGTTAACTCCTTTGTGCTGCCATCTGCATGATTAAGCTCGAGTTTCCATTGGCCTGTTATTGCCATTTCATTCAAACTGGCAACATCAACAGGTGTATAACTTTCGCCATTAGCATTATCATCAAACACAATAAGTTTTGTTTCAGACGGCCCGAGGTTAATATTTAATACGCCGTTAGTTGCAGGGTATAGCATACGCTCGCCGGTTTCCGCATTCCACAGCCATGCCGTTTTGCCAGAGGCGAAGCCAGCTTTAAAACTGTGCTGTTTTGCAGCGCTATAATTGGTAAAATAAAATACATCCCTGTTGCCGTTTTTATAATATAACTGGCTTACATGGTTAACAGGCACACTAATGGTTACGTATGGTGTCAACTCAAATTTCTGCTGTATGCTTTTAAACCACGTTATCAAATCCTTTTCAGGCGCAGGCACTATGCCTGATGTTTTAGGGTGATTAGCCAAAATGTTTTTGCTTATGGTATCAATAGCCGCGCTGTTCTCCTTATAATTTACCATGCCCGTTGAAAGGTGTGGCACCCTGGCTATAAAAATAACTTTGCCCCCGGCCTCAGCAAAACGTTGTATTGCCTGTGCTGTTTCGGGCATAAGCGTTTCAACCTCAATCAATATAAGCGTTTGATAACTGCGGTCATTAAAATTTAGAGAGCCATTACCTGCCTTTGACTGCTGCAATACATTCTCTGAAATATAATCGCAGCCATTGCCATTTTGGTGTATGGCTTCCCAAACCTTGTGTACGTATTTAGGATAGGTTACCCTTGGGAATGGGTCGCGCTGAAAACCATACTTTGAAGCCATATCTGCCAACGGGTGTAACACAGCTATATTGGCCTGCATTACAGAGTTTTGGAACAACGATGACATGCGTGCTTTATAGCTACTCCACAGTTTAAAGTAAGGCCACCATGTATTGCGTTCATTAAAAAAGCTGCCATATCTTAACCACCCGGGAAAAGGCGCCTGTAAAGGGGTGTAGTTAAAACCGTGTAGTATTGAATGTGTTACGCCGCTAAGGTTACTTTGGTCGCCGGTAATTTTTACGCGCTCTAATGTTTCGCTAAAAATTTGGCCAGTGTTCGTCATTTCTTCGCAGCTAATTACCTGCTTACCGCTATAATGCGCCGCTGACGAAACAAACTTGTTTACCATGGTATAATTTCTGCCGGCAAAGTTGTCTTCCCTTTCATCAAATTCTTCAATTTGGGGCACCCATATCCATGTTTCGCACTCGGGTATGTCAAGCTTCATGCTAGCATCAATGGCGTTACAATCCATGCCATAAGCCTGCATGCGGCTTTTAACTTCGTGCTTTTTGCACCAATTGGTAAATGTGCCTACAAAGCGTTCTTCAAAAATGGCTTGTCTTACCACCAACAGGTCGTAACGTACCCGGTTTATAGTTGCCTGCAACTCAGTTGAAAACTGGCTGCCATACTTTTCTTTTACCACGTTGCCCATCTCACCAACTTTGAACAATATGTACGGATAATACGGTTCAACATCATAACCCTTGCGTGCTTTAAACTGGCCGAACAGGTCATTGCACCAATTGGCGCCTTCTAGTTCAATGCTGTCGGTAAAAAATGCCCTGAAATAATTTTTTAAAGGCCCAAGCTTTTTTGTAAGTAAATCGCCAAAATGATCAAGGTAGTTCTGCACGGCAGTTTGGTCGTAGTGGTTTATAACCGGCCCACGCGCACCCAATGCACCCTGTATAACACGCTGAAAGCCGGTTACTTTTACAAGGTAATAGAGCACATACCTGCCTGCAGGCGTAGTAATATTTATCGTATCGTTGCCCAATTGGTTGTCAAACGATGCGCCCGCCGTAAACTCATTCATTTCAGCAGGTGCAAGGCGAAGCATAAATAGTTCGCTTACTTTATTCTCGTAATTGCTGGGCGGCTCAATGCTGTTTACCAATTCGTTTTTATTAAACGTATAAGTTTTGCCTCCTTCAAGGTTTTTTGTACCTAATATGATGATCTGCGATTGTTCGGCGCGTGGCACGTGCTCGCCGCCATACGGCCAGCCGCTGCCAACTATCATATCGCAAACAATGCCTTTCTCTTTTGCGCCCTTAACTGTTGCCTCCACAACATCAAGCCATTCATCGCTGCCCCAGGTAAGTTCTTTAATGCCTATGTCGTCGGCATTTTCATTCCATTTTATAGGGTTTATCTCAACACCTCCAATACCAGCCTCTTTCATCACGTCAAGCTCACGCAAAGCTTCTTCTTTGGTAACACGGTCGCCATTCCACCACCAGCGTACAAAGGGCTTATGGTAATTGCGTGGGTTAACAAACATTTCATACGTTTCATCGCCGGCCGGCAGGTTGCTTTTAAAAGGTTTCGCACCTGCTTTAAGTGTTTTTAATAACGGTAACGACGTGGCGGCAGTTAATGAAGTAAGCTGTATAAAGCGCCTTCTTTTTATATTCATTTGACAACATTAGATTGAGATGGAAAGGTAAATGATTGACGCCAAACTATAAAGGCCGTCAGGACAGGGCAGGATGGTAAGCCCTTATGTGATGGGTAACGGAACGCAGATGAAGGGAATTTTCAATATCAGCGCAAATGAAAAAATAACGCACCTCTGCAAATTGGTATATCCGTTGGCATAAATCCAGTAAATCCTGATGATCCTTGTAGTTTGGGTTCTATATCTTCCAGCCAATCTCTTTCATCCAAATTTTAAACTTTTTCACGCTTCACTCAACAATATTCCCGCTTCGGTAAGGCTGCCATACCACCTGTAAAAACAACAATGTAGCTTAACCTATTATCTCTCACAAAAACATGCACACATGCTAAAATTAATTGCAACAATAGCAGTATCAGCTTTGCTGCTAACAGCCACTATTAACAAAACCAACGCACAAGCCATAACCATCCCCAGGCCAAGCGCGGCGGCAACAACAATGCAAACCATAGGCATTTCAACGGTAACTGTAAAGTATTCGAGGCCTTCTGTAAAGGGGCGTGAGGTATGGGGCAAGCTTGTTCCTTATGGTTACAATGTACAGCCATTTGGCGCGCACAATCCCGCACCGTGGCGGGCAGGCGCTAATGAGAACACTACCATTGAACTTAGCCATAATGCCAAAGTGCAGGGTGTTGACGTACCTGCGGGTACATATGGGTTAACTTTTGTTGTTAACAGCGATAATAGCTCGGGTGAAGTAATACTTTCAAAAGACAGCCGAAGCTGGGGCAGCTTTTGGTACGACAGCACGCATGATTTAATGCGTGCTAAAATACAATTGCGCGATAACCCTATGACTGAACAGTTAACGTATGACTTTATAAACGTTGACAAAAACAGTGGCGAGCTTGTACTTAATTGGGAGAAAAAACAGTTTCCTGTTAAAATTGAGTTTGCCACAGATAATATTGTGATGGCAAACGCAGTGGAAGAACTTAAAAACACTACGGGCTTTGGCTGGCAGGGTTACGCAAGCGCTGCAAACTACGCTTTGCAAAATAATATTAACCTTGAGCAGGGGCTTAAATGGATTGATGTGGCCGTTGCAACCAACAACAGCTTTGCAACCTTAAGTACAAAAAGCAACATATTAAAAGCGATGGGCAAAACGGCAGATGCTGATAAAATTATGGCAGATGCAACAGTAATAGCAACTGAAGTTGAGTTAAACGCATACGGCTACCAGTTATTAGCCGGCGGCCAGCAGGATAAGGCCATTGAAATATTGACCCTTAACACCAAACGCCACCCCGAAAGCGCCAATGTGTGGGACAGCCTGGGTGAGGCTTATGCTACTAAAGGCGATAAGGACAATGCGATAAAAAATTTCAAAAAATCGTTAACCCTAAACCCTGCGCCACTTGTAAAAGCAAACTCTGAGAAGTTTTTGAAACAACTGGGAGCCATGTGATTTTAGATTGACGCTGGCAGATTGAATTGAAGCGAATGAAAACGGGAAGGATTAAATAATGCTGTGCCACTATTCAACCCTTCTCGTTTTTATGTATCATTGCTGCTGTTTTCTTCCGGACTTCCGGTCTTTCTGACTTACCGACTTTTTTCTGTCAACTGCCCTATATCTTCTTTCCCAAATACTTCACTGCGGCATCAATCACAGGGTCTTTATTGTCGATAAAATCCTGAACAGTGGGCTTTACTTCAATATCTGGTTTTACGCCGTAGCCTACAAATTCGCGGCCATCAGGATAAGTATCTTTTTTGGTGCAAACACGTGCACCGCCCAGGCCCGGCATGTCAAACATAAATGGCTGGCCTGTACTGCCGAATGAGCGTTCGCCCATTTTTGTAAACTGTTTCAGGTTGTCTGCGCTTATTAAAAAATCCTCCGCGGCAGATGCTGTGCCATGCCCTATTAATACTACAACCGGCACCGTTATTCTTTTTGCGGGCAGGTGTATGGTGTCAGGCGAATAATCAAATGAATACATCACCTTGTCATGATTATAATTCCAGGCTTTTGTGTTCCATTCGTTGCCGGCGGTATCTTTTGTTGCCACAAATTTACCCCATGCCTTAAATGCACCCATGTGCTGGCGTGTGTAATAACGGCTATGTTGCATAATGCTATCCTGCATAAAATATTGCAGTATATCGGTACCTATACCTGTGCTGCCGCCGCCATTTTTTCTAAGGTCAATAATAACAGCTTTTGCTTTATATAACTCGGGTAGTTTCGTTTCAAATATCGAGTCTATTTTTTCATCCCCGAATGAGTTAAGAGCCACATACGCTATGCCATCTTTATACCATTTAAAGTCAAGCAGGTTATAGGTTTCAAATGGTGGGTAATATGCAGTATCGGCTGTTTTTGCGTGTACAAGGCTAAGTGGTAAAATGCTGCCGTCAGGCCTTTTAATTTTTACGTTGTAGGTAGCGCCGGGCAACCCCATAAGCATGGTGGCAATAGCATCATCTTCCTGCACATAATCGGTACTGCTGCTTATATAAGGTTTTACACTATCGGCAAGGTAACGCGCTGTGGGCAGGCCGTTTACTTCAATCACTTCACTACCAACAGGTATCTCTTTCATTTTAGCTTTAAGCGTATGGGTAATAATCGCCTTGCCGTCAATATTCTGCGTGCCAAACCAGTAATTGCCAAACATTTTTGTAAGCTGCAGGTTTGCCAGGCTTCCGGGCATCCAAACATTGGTGTGGCCATCATGCAGGGTTGCGCAAAATTTTTGCAGCAACCGGTAATAATCGTAGTCATTGGTGGTATTTTCTACCTGGGCTATCATAGCGCGATAGGTACTGTCCCAGGCGGCGCGGTCAATTTTGTCTATATAAACAAAATTGTAATTTACTTCCTGCCAAAACTTTGAAAGTCCGTAAATTTTATCGGCCTTTGATATGTTATTGGGTAACGCCTGTTGGGCAAAAAATTTTGTGGCTAATAACGATAATACGATAACAAACAGCATTTTTCTCATACAAAGTTGCTTAAGTTTACAATGGCTTAAAACAAATGTATTTACAAAACAGGGGCGCTCCATAATTTATTGTGAAATATGCAGTTATCGCTGTATAAGCGGCGGATTGCGCCTTGAAACTGGCAAAACACTTACAAATGGAAAATATTGATTACCAGGCAAAAAAAATTGCCACATCTATAATTGTGGATGGAAATATTAACAAGCCCGAGTGGCAGGCAGCAAGATGGAGCAAACGGTTTGTTGACATGGTAACAGGCCAGGCCGGCATGTACAATACACAAACCGCTTTGCTTTGGAATGATACATACCTGTATATTGCGTTTACCGCCGAAGAGCCGTTTGTAGAGGCTTTACAAACACAGCGGCACAGCATTGTTTTTTTAGAGAACGACCTGGAACTGTTTATTGATGGCGGCGATTGTTATTACGAACTTGAAATAAATGCAGCAAATACCATTTATGAAGTGTTTTTTATTTGGAAAGATGCATATACCAAAGGCAGCCGTTTTGATACACCACAATTTGATGTGCACCTGCCACAGGCATACACTTTTGGCGGCGATTACGACCGCAGCGGCGCCAGTTTTTGGAAAGGCACACATCCCAGGGGCATACGCTGGGCTTTTACAAGTTTTGATATGCCCGGCCTGCAAACAGCGGTAACGGTAGACGGCACAATAAATAATAATATTGATATTGATAAGGGCTGGAATGCAGAGATAGCCATACCATGGCAAAGCCTGCAGTTACTCGCCAATGGCAAAACCATACCACCAACAAATGGAGATGTATGGAATATGTTTTTAGGCCGCTTTCAAAAATTGATGGTGGGTGGTAAGGAGGTTTCGCCACACCCTGCTATGGCTTTGAACAGTCACGGGATATATGATACCCACATGCCGGATAAATGGAGCAGGATAAAGTTTGAAGAGTAACAGCTAAACACTCAATACGCAATTTTCAACATTCAATATTCAGGTGAAGAAAAACTAAAACCAGCCTGTATCACGTTTTACCTTGGGTGTTGAATGTTGAAAATTGAGTGTTGAGTGTTTTTTAGTGCGCTTTTGGGGTACCTTTATGCTCTAAACGAGTTGAAAGTATGAAGGCGCCTGTTAATATTGATAAATATAGAGTAAAGCCCGGCACAAAGGTTTCTTTAAAAGATTTTGCTACCGACCAGAAGCATAAGAATTATACAAAAGAGCAGGGCGAAAAATACTTACAGGACAGTCTTGAGCAATTAAGTAACCTGCAGGATAAGCTGTATGCCAGCAATAAATATAGCTGCCTTATTATATTGCAGGCCATGGACGCTGCGGGTAAAGACAGTACAATAAAACATATAACAAACGGCCTTAACGCAACAGGTGTTAAGGTTAGTAATTTTAAAGTACCATCGTCTGAAGAACTTGCACACGATTATTTTTGGCGCCACTATAAGGTGCTGCCCGAGCGCGGTCAGATAGGAATATTTAACCGATCGCACTACGAGAACGTACTGGTAACAAGGGTACACCCTGAGTTTTTGCTAAAGGAAAAATTGCCGGGAATAAACACGGTACAAGACGCGAATAAAAAGTTTTGGAAACAACGCTTTGAGCAGATAAATAATTTTGAAGAGAATATAACGGCCAATGGAACAGTTATGCTTAAGTTTTTTCTGCATGTATCAAAAGATGAACAGAAGAAAAGATTTTTGGAAAGAATAGATAACCCCAAAAAGAACTGGAAATTTTCTGTAGCTGACCTTAAAGAGCGCGAACGCTGGGATGATTACCAAAAAGCTTACGAAGATGCGCTAAGCCACACAAGCACCAAGCATGCACCCTGGTATGTTATACCCGCCGATGATAAATGGTTTATGCAACTGGCCGTTGGCAGCATAATAAACGCTGAATTTGAAAAGCTTAACCTTTCGTACCCGCAAATATCAAAAGCTGAAAAAGCTGAACTTTTAAAGGCAAGAGAGGCATTGGTAAAAGAGAAATAGTGTGCTGTGTTTTATGTTTTCTTTTATCTGCCCTATGTTTTAGCTGTGTTTTATTTTTTATTAAGCGTATTGCATACACCGTTAAAATAGCCTACGCATTCGGCCAGGCCCGGCAATGGGTCTTTCGCATCTTTCTCATGCTCAAAGCTGCAATAACCTGAATATCCTTTTTTATATAAAGCTTTAATAAGCCCCGGTATATCAATTACGCCCCTTCCTAACTCAAGGCTCTTGCCATCTTTTTCAGCTGCCGTTACATCTTTAATATGCATATCCATAATGCGGTCGCTGTATTGCTGGTATGCTGTAGCAGGGTCAATATTATCGCGCTGCGTGTGGCCAATATCAAGGCACAGGCCCATGCGCTTGTCAAGGTTTTTTATGTGCTCGTACACATCCCCCGGGGTAGGATAGCTTTTATCTTCAGGGCCATGGTTATGAATAGCTAAGCGTATGTTGTATTGCTTTACCTTGCCTTCAACGTAAGGAAGCAGCTCATATAACGGCGATCCAATTATCATATCAACACCTACCATTTTAGCATACTCAAAAGCCTGGTCTGCCTCCTGCTGTGTTTTCATATAAATAACGCCTACCCCATAAATAGTGGTACCGGCTTGCTTAAAAGTATTTACCACTTCATCAATCTTTTCTTTACTGCTGTTTAATGGCAACTGAATATCTTTTAGGGAAAATGCCTTAACATTAACCCGTTGCATCATGGCAATAGCCTGTGGTATAGTTGATTGTGAGAAAGTGTAGCCAGCAATGCCAAGCTTTAAAGCAGCGTTAGCGTTGGCACCGTATATTTCTTCTTTAACACCGGCGTTTGAAAGTAAAGGTGCTACACCTGCAACTGCGGCGCCTGTTGCAGCCAGTTTTAAGAAAGACCTTCTGTTTGACATAACATATAGGTTAATAATGCAACAACAATACGTATAACAGTTTAAAAGTATATAAATAGCGGCAATAAACAAGTAAATAACCACTAATATAAATCTGCAGGCATAACAACCCGCACACACCCTTAAATAAAGGTTGTTTACCGCCTGTTTTATTACGCCCGCCTTTTATACATGGCTGGTACAATTACCATCCGGCAATTTTCATAGCAGGCACATCAAACTAAACTGTACTTTTATTTTATATTAAACAGGTTATGGAACCAATCATCAGTATAAAAAATTTGCGCAAAAGCTACGGCAATAAGCTTGTGTTAAAAGGTATTGACCTTGATATTTACCCAGGCCAGGTTATAGGTTATATAGGCCCTAACGGCGCGGGAAAAAGCACAACGGTTAAAATATTGTGCGGCCTGATAAGCGATTACGAAGGCACTGTATCAGTTAAAGGGCTTAATCTTAAAGAGAATGCCACCGCTGTTAAAAGCCATATTGGATATATACCCGAGCTTGCAGAATTGTACGATGTGCTAACGCCCGCTGAATTTCTCGGCTTAATGGGAAGCTTGTACAGTATGGATGAAGCGGTTGTAATGGAAAGATCTGTAAAAATGCTGGCTGCTTTTGGCCTGCAGGGTAACATTAACGACAGGATGGATACTTTTAGCAAAGGAATGAAGCAAAAAGTATTAATAACAAGCGGGCTGTTACATAACCCTGATATTATTATTTTGGATGAACCGCTTAGCGGCCTTGATGCCAACAGTGTAATTATTGTAAAGGAATTGATAAGCAAGCTGGCCAAAGAAGGAAAGACCATTTTTTACTGCAGCCACATGATGGATGTTGTGGAGAAAGTAAGCGACCGTATTGTATTAATAAATGAAGGCACCGTAATAGCCAATGGCAGCTTTGAAGAGTTGCAGCAACAACAGGGCAATGAAAGCCTGGAAAAAATATTTGCGCACCTTACCGCAAAAGAGTCGCTGAACGGTGCCGCCGACCAGCTTATGAATGCTTTTAACTAATAACTGCAAACACAATGAACATCTTTAATAAGGCATTGCTAAAAATAGTGTTGCTGCCTGCACCGTTGTACACTAAAATGGGCGTTAATATAGCACAGTTAAAAGCTATTTTAACCACCAAGCTAACAATGGACGACCGGCGCCCTAACAGTTTTCAGCAAATGAGGCATAAGGCAAAAAAAAAGCCCATAAGCACAGCTACCTTATCAACCATGCTGATGGCTATAATAGTTGGGGGCCTTTTCGCCTATATGAGCTTTGTTATAAACGACACTGTTACGCGGTTTACTATATACTTTTCTTTCTTTATCGCGTTCCTTGCCTCGGTGTTAATTGCAGATTTTACAAGTGTGCTTATTGATGTTAGAGATAGCTATATTATTCTACCCAAGCCTGTTTCCGACAAAACATTTGTGCTTAGCCGGCTGCTGCATATTTTTATACATGTTTGTAAAATTGTAGCACCCATGGTTTTACCGGGTTCTATATTTTTTACGCTGCATTACGGCGCTGTTGTATTGCTGGTGTTTTTATATATGGTGCTTATGGGCACACTGTTTACTATCTTTCTTATTAATGCTTGCTACATTTTAATTTTAAAAATAACCACTCCTCAAAAATTTCAAAATATTATAAGCTATATACAAATAGCTTTCGCCATATTTTTTTATGCATGCTACCAAATACTGCCCCGTATAATGAGCCGGTTTCAAAACGTAAACGTGTCGCACCTTAAATTTATCTGGCTGCTGCCGCCATACTGGTTAGCCGGTGCAATACAGCAGGCTTACAGCCCTGTTAATTCAATTCAGTTATGGGCATGCCTTATTTTAAGCATAGCGGCGCCGCCATTAAGCCTGTGGGTAGTAATAAAATATTTTGCACCCAGCTTTAACAAAAAGCTCGCGCTTATTAGCGCCGGCACAAGTGAAAGTAATAGTAGCGGCGGTACAGCGAAAACGGAAAAAAGTAATTCAGCTTACAGCTTTTTTTTAGCAAAGCTGTTTACCAAAAAAGGGGCCGAGCGCTCAGGCTTTTTATTTACCTGGAAGATGATGTTGCGCAGCCGGGATTTTAAAATGAAAGTGTACCCGTCTATCGGATATATGATTGTCATTATTGTGCTGATGTTCTTTAACATGAAAGGAATTTCGTTTGCAGATATTGGTGCGCAAAGCAGTAAAGGCAAAACAGCAACTTTAATGATGATATACTTCAGTAACCTTTTGCTGGTAGGTGCACTTGGCCAGGTTACCATGTACGAAAAATATAAAGCTGCGTGGATATTTTTTACAACTCCGGTTGATACGCCGGGCAAAATAGTAGGTGGCGCCGTTAAAGCGGCCATTGCGCAGTTTTTCTTCCCGGTGGGGCTGGTAATATTTGTTTCGCTGGTGTCAATTGCCGGGATAGGCATTATTCCCAATGTATTGTTTGGTTTTTGTAACGTGTTGCTTATTACCGCGTTTTCTGCATATCTCACAACAAATAAACTGCCCTTTTCGTCCCCCGCAGTTGTAAAAGGTGGCAACAGCATGCTGAGGGTATTTACAGTAATGATATTAGGCGGGTTTATAGCAGTTGTGCAATACATGTTGTATAATATTACAATTGTAGTGGTAATACTTACATTAATGTCTGGCGGCGCTGCATGGATGATATTTGATTCCATAAAGAAATACAGCTGGAAAAAAATAACCAGCAATTACGAAGACTAATAACTGAATTTAGCCTCCGGTTTTCTTCAGCCAGCCAATAATTATCTGTGGGAAAATGGAGTGAAGCCGTACAGGTGTTAGCCAGTTATTCTACAGTACATCTATTACCGGTATCTTCTTTTCATTTTTTTGCTGCCTTGCAATACGCAGCATCTGCAATAAAACCGCACAAATAATTAATATAAAACCAATGTATGATTTTTTGTGCAGGTTCTCATTTTCATGGTATAAAATAAAAGCGAGTATAATACCATACACGGGCTCAAGCGTAAGTAAAAGGTTAGCCGTAAATGCGCTTACTTTTTTTAAGGCACTTATATACAATATAAAGGTAAATATGGTGCAACACCAGCTTAGTATAATAAGCCACAACCAGTCGTTACCCTGTGGCAATAATGTGGGCGAAGGGAAAACATAATTATATAAAGGCATTAATAAGCTAAGCCCCAAAAAACCGCCGCTAAACTGGTAAAGTGTTATTGCCTGCGGCGGGTAATCAGCAACCACCTTCTTGTTCATTACAGAAGCTACCACTGTTGCAACTGAGGATATAAGCCCCAGGTAAATACCTGCTGAAAAATGCAGGTTGTATAAATAGATCAACACAATGCCGCATAAAGCAAACAAGCCAAGGAACACTTCCTGTATGTTAACGCGCTTTCTAAAAAACAACGGCTCAATAATCGCAGAAAACAAACCCGTTGTTGAAAGGCAGGTTAAGGCTATAGACACGTTTGCCTGTTTAATACTACTGTAGAAAAACACCCAGTGCAGCGCAAGCACAAATCCAATAAGGCTTATTTTAAAAAAATCTTTTAGGGAGATTTTTTTTATGCTGCCAGTAAAGTAAAACAGCACCCATAGCGATATAGCGGTTATAAAAAGGCGCCACCACACCAGCAGGGCGCCATTTAAAGTAATGGCCCTGCCAAGCACGCCGGTAAACCCCCATATAAAAACGGCTGCATGTAACCGCAGTAAAGCTGCACGCATATAGTTACAAAGAAACTATTATTATTTTAGATTTACAGGTTGCGAATTTAGGAGTGGATAGTTTAATAGCAAATTGTTTATCTTTATCACAACAAAGGAAACCATTGTACAGGTATGATAGTCAAAACTTAACTGCTTGCAAATAATACTGCTTACCAATGTAAATGCGGCTAAAAGAATTGCAGTATTTCACGTTTCACGATTGACGTTTCACGAAATAAGTTCTTAAAATTTAAACGAATAATATATGAACACCTCTATTGGTATTAACGAAGCTAACAGGCTTGCTGTAGCAACCGCACTTTCAAAATTATTGGCAGATGAGTTTTTATTGTACACTAAAACGCGTAAAGCGCATTGGAATGTTGAAGGTGCAGACTTTCACAGTATGCATCTTTTTTTTGAATCGCAGTATGAGGCTTTGGATGATATGATGGATGGCGTTGCCGAACGCATACGCACACTTGGCCATTACTCACCCGGCACATTAAAAGATTTTTTAGCGCTTACGCATCTTACTGAAAATATTGATAGTAAAAATAACAGTGCCGGTTTTATACGTGAGTTGCTGGAAGACCACGAAAGTATTATTGTATTTTTAAGAGAGAACATAAATCCTTTTGCAAATAGCTATGGCGATGCCGGAACCAGCGATTATATTACCGGCCTTATGGAACAGCATGAAAAAATGGCATGGATGCTTAGGGCGCACCTGTAATACATTTTACCAATAAAACGTACTGTAATGGCAATGAAGTATCTGCTGGACCAGCCGGTTGAGGGTAATATTTTTCTACAAAAATACCAAAGCACTATTGAGTGGCGCAACGGCAAGTTTGTTGCAGACGAGCCGGAGAAGTTAGGTGGACAGGATACCGGGCCAGATCCTTATACCTTATTGCTGGCAGCACATGCCTCGTGCACACTGGCCACGTTACGCATGTATATTGACCGCAAGGGCTGGGAAGTACCGCATATATGTGTTAAAGTAAACATGTACCAGTTTAACAAAGACGACCGGCTTACTACTGTTATTGACCGTGATATAAATTTTTTGCAGCCAATTGAAGATGCACAGCGTACAAGGCTAATTGAAATAGCGGAAGCTTGCCCTGTATCAAAAATATTGAAAGGCGATATTCAAGTGCGTACCTATGCTTATAACGAAGCGGAAAACGCGAAACATATTAACTATACTAATAGCGAGGTTACAGTTGTTTGGAAGCCGGATGTTTGTAAACACTCCGGCCGCTGTGTAACGGGGCTGCCCGGTGTTTTTAATTTGAATAAACGCCCCTGGACAAATATGCAGGGCGCTACTACGGGCGAAATTATTGAGCAGGTGCAAAAATGCCCGACCGGTGCATTAACCTTTTTTAAGAACGACACGCACACTGAATTAACCCATACAGAAAATGAAAATAGTCCTGCCTGATGGCGGGACTATTTTCTTCAATTAATGGTTATATAATAGATGAGTGTTATTCAAACATATTGCTGGTATCTTCTTTAACATCACTATATAATTTGTCGCCTTTGCCCATCAGGTCCTGCGCTTTATTTTTAATGCGGCCATATTGGTCAGCAACTGTATCCGCAACATCATTGTAAGTGTCGCAGGCTGCATCTTTTAGGTCGCCTGCTTTTTTAGCTATTTTTTTGCGGGTTTCGGTGCCGCTGTCCGGTGCAAATAATACACCTAAAATAAGGCCAACTACTACCCCGTTTGCGAATGCTTTTATGCTCATAAATAAAAAGTTTTATGGTGTTTTTTAATAACTATACTTACACCAAAACTTTGCCACATTTGTTTTAATGCAAAAGATTGGAAAAAATAATTTTACTGTAAAAATAATTCTACAGCTTTGGGTGCCTTAAATAAAAAAGGGGCGCGAGCCCCTTTTAATATAAATTCAACAATTTTACTTAAGAAAACACTTCTTTCACCTTCTCAAAAAAGCTTTTCTCGCTTTTGCCGGGCTGAGGTTTAAAGTTGGGGCTGTTGCTAAGTTTTTCCAGCATATCCCTTTCTTCAGTGGTTAAATTTTGCGGTGTCCATGCATTTACATGTATCAACTGGTCGCCGCGGTTATAACCGTTTACCTCGGGAAAACCTTTGCCCTTTAGCCTGAATATTTTACCGCTTTGTGTACCCGCAGGTATTTTAATTTTCGCCCTGCCGTCAATGGTGGGCACCTCTACATTAATTCCAAACGCCGCTTCAGGGAATGAAAGATGCAGTTCAAACGCAACATTTAAACCATCGCGCTGTAAGTCTTTATGCGGCTCTTCCTCAATTAATATTATCAGGTCTCCGGGTGGGCCACCACGTTCGCCCATATTGCCTTTGCCACTCATGCTAAGCTGCATGCCTTCGCCAACGCCTGCAGGTATATCAACATTAATGGTCTCTTCTCCAAACACCCTGCCTTCACCTTTACAACTGTTGCATTTAGCTGTTATGGTTGTGCCTTCGCCATTACAGGTAGGGCAGGTGGTAACTGTTTGCATTTGGCCTAAAAAGGTGCTGGTTACTTTACGTACCTGGCCGCTGCCGCCACAGGTATTACAGGTTTGAACACTGCCTTTATCTTTAGCGCCGCTTCCACCGCAGGTATTACAGCCTACATATTTTTTAACCTTAATATTTTTGGTAACTCCTTTTGCTATCTCCTCGTAGGTAAGTTTTATTTTAACGCGTAGGTTGCTGCCGCGTATACCCCTGGCGCGGCCACCGCCGCCCCTGCGCCCGCCGCCACTGCCGCCGAAAAAGCTGCCGAAAACATCGTCGCCAAAAATATCACCAAACTGGCTAAAGATGTCTTCCATATTACTGTGACCGCCGTTAAAACCGCCCGCACCGGCAGCAAATGCCTGGTGCCCAAAGCGGTCGTATTTAGCGCGCTTGTCTGCGTCGCTTAATACTTCGTAAGCCTCTGCGGCCTCTTTAAATTTATCTTCTGCCGCCTTATCGCCGGGGTTGCGGTCCGGGTGAAATTGCATGGCCACCTTGCGGTATGCCTTTTTAATTTCGTCGGCAGACGATGTTTTGGTTACACCCAAAATTTCATAATAGTCTCTCTTCATAAAAGCCTCTTCTCCAAAAGGAGTTTACGCCTGTACAGGCGATTGAGTTGAATATAATTATTTACCTACTACCACTTTTGCAAAGCGTATTATCTTGTCGTTAAGGTAATAGCCTTTTTGCACATCATCAAGCACCTTGCCCTTTAAAGCTTCGTTTGGAGCAGGAATTTCTGTAATAGCCTCATGTTTCTCCACATCAAACGGTGTGTTAATACTTTCCATGGCTTTAAGGCCTTTCGCCTGCAGGCTTTTGCGCAATTTATCAAACACCAGTTTTACGCCCTCTTTCACCTGTGCCACATCCGTTGCTTTCTCAATTTGCCTCTCGGCACGCTCGCTGTCGTCCAGCACATCCAGCAGGCCAACTATCACTTCTTTACCAGCTGTTTGCCTAAGTTCAAGATTTTCTTTGGCTGTACGCCTGCGAAAATTGTCAAACTCGGCCATCAGGCGCAGGTATTTATCCTTTTGTTCTGCCAGTTGGTTTTCCAATTTCTCAATCTCGCCTTCTTCTTCAACATCATTTTCCAAAAAGCTGGTGCCCGCTGCATTTTCGTCAGTAGTAAAGTTTAAATCGGACATTTCTGCTGCATTGTCCTGTCCATTTTTATCGAAATCCTTTTGTTCCATAGTTCTTATAGTTAGCTGTTTTAAAGGGCAAATAATTTGCCAATGGCAAGATTATGCCAAAAATGACAATTTGCCACGCTTAAAAACAAATTTGCTTATTGTAAAATGTTTTAAAAAAGCGGCCTGCCAAGCCCGCTTTTACCTATTTGTTTGCAATAAATGGCGCATTTCGGCTATACGTAGTATTGCCAACCTGTTCAATAATAAAATGTGCCAGGCTTGTTGCGCTTATATTGCTGCCGGGGCAGTCTTGTAAACTAACAAATGTTTTCGGTGCATCATCCGTTTGCTCAATTAGCGGCAACCTTATCAATGTCCAGTCTATCCCGCTTTGCAACAGTTCATTAAGCTCTGCTTGCTTATCAGCGGTTGTGGCCGGGTAATTTTTATACATCCATTCTGTACCAAATGTAGCAGCAGGGCCTTTTTTATCGCCTGGTGCATTTACGCTAAGGCCGGTGGTGGCAATATAGCGGGTTATGTTATGCTGCTGCATAGCCAATATAACATTTTTGGCGGCGGCACTAAAAATGGGCGGCTCGCCTGTAGGTTGCCCCAAAGTACTTATAACCACATTACATCCTTTCAACAAATTGTTTACATCACCGTAATTGCGGGCATCGCCCTGCACAATTTCAACAGCATTACTTAAGTGGGCAAGTTTTAAAGGCTCGCGCAATAAAATGCGGCACGCAAAACCGTTTTGTAATAAAATGGGTAAAAGATATTTACCCGACTTACCTGTACTGCCAATAACGGCAGCTTTAATATTATTGTTCATTATTTTCTCTTTATAAACTGATTTTTAAAATATTTAGTACGCTTTTGGCAAAGCAAAAAAGCAAGGGTTTTATCACCCTTGAAAACACCGCAGAATATTTTATAAAGAGATTTTGATGTAGCGAAGATAGGCAAATAAATGCAGCAACTGCTCTCCACTTATCTTTGCATGATGAACGTTCAGCTTAAAAGAAAAATTGCACCCCGTATTGCTAATGGCCACCCATGGATATTTGGAAATGAAATTGAAAAAATAAATGGTAGCCCAAACGGTGGCGATATTGTAGATGTATTGTATGCCGATGGAAGTTTTGCAGGTAAAGGCTACATAAACCCACAAAGCCAAATTACCGTTCGGCTGCTTACCCGCAAAAAAGAAGAAATAAACGATGCCTTTTTTTTAAGAAGAATAGAGGAAGCATGGTCTTATCGCCAAAAAATAGGATATACTGAGAATTGCAGGTTGGTTTTTGGTGAGGCAGATTACATGCCCGCGCTTATAATTGATAAGTTCAATGATTATTTTGTGCTGCAAACCCTATCCCTTGGGATGGATGTTTGGAAACCTGCCATAATAAAAGCTTTGCAAACCGTATTTAGCCCAAAAGGTATTTACGAGCGTAATGATGTACCTGTACGTGAACTGGAAGGCCTGCCGCAGCAAAAGGGGTTCTTAACTGCCCCTTTTGACACTAATATTGTTATTAATGAAAACGGCCTGAAGTTTAATGTTGATATTGAAAATGGTCAGAAAACGGGCTATTTTTTAGACCAGCAGGATAATCGCCGTGCTATTAAGCATATTGTAAAGGGGGCAGATGTGCTGGGCGCTTTTACCTATACCGGAACATTTGAAATACACGCCGCCCATTATGGCGCCAAAAGTGTTCTGGGCATTGACATATCAGCCAACGCTGTAATACAGGCTAATGCTAACGCTAAGCTAAACGGGCTTGATAGTATTTGCCGCTTTGAGGCGGTGAATGCCTTTGATGTGTTGAAAGGCTGGGCCAAAGACGGAAGGCAATACGATGTAGTGATGCTTGACCCGCCGGCATTTACCAAAAGCCGGGAGAATATTCAAAAGGCGATAACAGGGTATAAGGAGATAAACCTGCGGGGTATGAAGCTTATTAAAAGCGGTGGCTTTTTGGTAACCAGCAGTTGCACCAACCTCGTTGGTCCAGAACTGTTTTTGCAAACTATTGAAATGGCGGCTAAAGATGCCCGCAAAAAAATTCGCCAGGTTACGTTTAAAGCACAGGCCAGCGACCACCCCATTATTTGGGGTATGGAAAATACCAATTATCTGAAGTTTCTAATTGTAGAAGTGTCTTCACTATAAGCAATAGAATCCCTGAAAGTTGGTAGTTGAGAAAGTGGATAAAACAGCCACATAACCGGTAACAAAAAAATAATTTTAAAAAATCCATTTTAATTCCTACTAATTTAATAGGATTTAATATATTTGCTCCAGCAAAATAGCTTATACCATTACTAAATATTGTTGGAGATAAACGTTTGAGTAATAACGCCGCTCTTGTCTAAGGGGGGCGTTTTTTATTGAAACGCTATATGGTTTATCACTTTTTTACACTACGCTGCAACATATTAAATTTTGCGTCTATTACAAAGCTGTTAAGCCGCATGGTGTAGTTAAAATCTTTAGGCATTATACTGGTTAGCCCCGCATAATACATAAATTCAAGTTCCACCTTTTTAAATGCCTGCAAGCCTGCTCCAAATTGAAGGCCGGCGTTTACGCGTTCAAAATCACTCGTACCGCTTTTAAACTTAATGTCTCGGTATTCAGTAATTGATGGAGGTGTCTCGGGGCAGGCAACAAAGTCGCAATAAGGCGTGATTACAGTTTTTACGCGGCCGCCTATACCGCTTTGCAAGTAACCACCTCCGTAAATTTTGGCAATAAAGTTTTTATGCAAAGTAAATTGGTAGCCAGCTCCCAATGGTATAGTCAAATACAGCGGATGGTAAGTGTTTGAAGATCCTCCCCAAAAATAAAAGTTGGTGCCAAAATTATTACCCATAATTCCGGCGCCGGAATAGATAAACCATTTATGCAGGTGCTGTTCAATATACAAAGCAGCCTGCCAGCCGTTGCCGCTGGTTGTCTTCTCACCATCCTGGCTTGAGCTTTTTAAAATATGTGGTGTGGTAGTATTATAACCGGCTTTAACACCAAAGGTTAGTTGGGCTTTGCCCAAAAACGCAGTTAAGCAAAATAAAATAACGGTAAGGGTCTTCATACAATAGTGTTTTAAGTACTGACTGCATTTAAACCAGTATTGTTGCAGGGCGGATAATTTTTTAGAAATAGTATGGCCTGGCTTAACCTCACTTTTAAAACACCGCCATTTATTTATATTTGCAGCATGAACCGTTTACAGCTTGTTGAGCAAATTAACCTAAAGAAAAGCTTTTTGTGCGTAGGCCTTGATACTGATAGTACTAAAATACCAAAACACCTGCAAACACAGCCAGGCGGGGTTGTTGCTTTTAACAAAGCAATTATTGACGCGACCAAAGATTACTGCGTGGCTTATAAAATAAACACCGCCTTTTACGAAAGCATGGGCATTAAAGGCTGGCAAATAATAGAAGAAACACTTAATTATATACCGGCTACCCACCTTGCCATTGCCGATGCCAAGCGCGGCGATATCGGCAACACATCAGCGCAATATGCCAAAACCTTTTTTGAAACCTACCCCTTTGATGCGGTTACTGTTGCACCTTATATGGGTGAGGACAGCATAAGGCCGTTTTTAGAGTATAAAGATAAGTTTACCATTGTGTTGGGCCTTACCAGTAATGCGGGTGCTAATAATTTTCAAAAACTGGTTATACGTCACCACGAGCAAGACCTTGGCCTGGTGCAACATCTTGCAGAACCTAACTACGACCGTTATTTGTATCAGCATGTAATTGAAACAGTTTGTGGCTGGGGAACGCCGGATAACCTGATGTTTGTTGTAGGTGCTACACAAGCTGGCGAGCTGCGCGAAATACGCAGCATTGCACCTAAAAACTTTTTACTGGTACCGGGTGTAGGTGCACAAGGGGGTAGCTTAAAAGATGTTGCAGAGAATGGCCTTAATAAAGATTGCGGCTTACTGGTTAACGCCAGCCGGGCAGTAATATTCGCTTCGACGGGAGTGGATTTTGAAGCAGCAGCTACCAAGGCTGCAAGAGAATATGCTGAGGAGATGGCAGGGTATTTTTAATGAATTAAAGTTAACCTTCAACATAGAATGGCAATTCATCATTTCTTACTTTTATCTTTGCCCAACAGATAACTAACGATGAAGTGCTTGCGATCCTGAAATGAATTGAGGATAGGCTGCCAACGCTAGCCGTGAAAAACCATCGCTTATATTTCAATCTGCAATCTAAAATCACTAAATCTACAATCGAATGGCTTTAGATAAATTTGGTATTGCCAAACGAATTGCGCAGGAACTGCGCGACGGCATGTATGTTAATCTTGGCATTGGCATTCCTACACTGGTGGCAAATTTTATTCCCGATGGTATAAGTGTTGTACTGCAAAGTGAGAACGGCATATTGGGCACAGGCCCATACCCCACTGAAGAAGAAATTGACCCCGACCTGATTAATGCCGGTAAAGAAACGGTGACCCTTATAAACGGTGCTGCTTTTTTTGACAGTGCCGAAAGCTTTGGCATGATACGCGCGGGCAAGATCGATCTTACTGTTTTAGGCGCTATGGAAGTAAGTGATACCGGTGACATTGCCAACTGGAAAATACCGGGTAAAATGGTAAAGGGCATGGGCGGTGCCATGGATCTTGTGGCTAGCGCAAAAAATATAATAGTAGCAATGCAACATACCAACCCCAAAGGTGAAAGCAAACTATTGACGGCCTGTACATTACCATTAACAGGTGTTAAATGCGTAAAGAAAATAGTAACCGAGTTGGCAGTGTTAGATATTACCCCGGATGGCTTTGTGTTGCTTGAAAGGGCGCCTGGCGTAACAGTAGAAGAAATAAAAGCGAAAACATTGGGAAGGCTGCTGGTGCCTGGTGATGTGCCGGAGATGAAATTGTAAAAATATAAATGGTCAAAGCCGTATACTTATCTTTTTGGGTAAATATTATTTTAAAAATACAATTCGCAACTCATATTTCTTACATCTCATCATTTTGAGCTTTTACACTTTTGTTATTTGAGCTTGCCCTGTTGTTATTTAGTTAACATATTGTTTAAGTAATATAATTGGTACTGTTAACAATTAAGACTACCTTTCAACTATTCAGAAAAAAATTGGATCTACAAAAAAAGTGAAAGACATCTATCACTCTCAATTTTTTCTCTACTTTCCTCAAAGTATCACACAGTTATCTTACTTAGGTTACCGCTATATATGCCCGGTGCACCGGGTTGGTATGCATTAATTTAACGCTTTACTGCGCCCGGGCTTTGTTGTATTTATCGCATTTAATAATCTACACTTACATTTATTATGAAAAAAATCATATTCTTATTCGGCCTTGGCATTACAATATTATGTGGCAGCGCCGTTGCGCAAAAAGCTAATACAGATTCTCTTGCACTTGTATCTCAAATTGGCAACTACCAGCTTAAGCTGGGTAAAATGCAAAACGAGGTTGAGCAGAAAACAAAAAACAAGCAAGATGCAAATATACAGGCGCAAAAATCGGCCGATGAAAATTCTAATGCAGCCGCGAAGTTAACAGATGATCCCAACAGCAAAAAATTAGCTAGAAAGGCAGATAACACTGCAGATGATGCAAAAACAGACGCCCGCACCGCCCGAAAAGAAGAACGCAGGCTTAATGCATTAAATAAAGACATTTCAGACCTTAAAACTAAAATAAACAGCCTGCAAGCCAAGCTTGACAAATTTACGGGCAACATAACACCGCCGCTTAACTAAACAGGCCACGATAAATTGAATTAAAAGTACAATATTATACAGGCTGCAAGGTTTGTAGCATGCCTGCAATATTTGTTGGAAAAAATAACAATGGTAATAAAAAGCGGGCATTTGCATTGATGATGAAGCCATGCAGATACTTGAATACAATGCAGGCGCTATTAAAAAAGTTATTCTGCCCAAATTAGGCGCTGATGCCTGTGCAACCGCCCAGGAGTTTAAAAAAGGCGATAACGTTGGTGATGATATTGAGTGGGAACAGCATGCTGTGTATTTTAACCAATTAGAAACAGCTATTCCAGCACTCCATAAGACGGCCAGCCGGCAGCAAATTTTTGTTATGCGGATTTGAAACCGGGCTATGAACAATAAGATGATTTGCTTAATGCCTTAATGACATTACAACCCGAACCTCTATTGATGCCCGTACAATTTAAAAACAAAAACTATAATGAACGCGCTAAGTGTTTTTTTTAACGATAAAGATAAGCAGGGGCAGTTTGCAACAGCCCTTGCACATGAAGCAAGAAACCCATTAGCTAATATTGGCCTTTCAGTTGATATGCTGCTGGCAATGAGTAGAGACGGCACTCTGACACCTTACCTTGATATTATTAAACGAAATGCATTGCGCATTAACAAACTGATTATTGACCTTTTAAGTGACAGCTATGCTAACGACGTACAGGTGGAAGAATACCCGGTTAATAAGTTATTAGATGAAGTGCTTGACTATCTTGATGATCGTATTAAACTAAAAAATATTGTTGTTAGCAAAAACTATTCAGGCGACGGGAATACAATATTTGTAAATATAGCCAGGATGAAAATTGCATTAACAAATATTATAGTTAATGCAATTGAAGCCATGCCTCCGGCTGAAGGTGTATTAAGCCTGGTTACAAAGGGAGTGTATGGTAAATATATTATTGAAATTAAAGATAATGGCTGCGGCATAAGCAAGCATTTGCTGGACCAGATGTTTAAAGTATCATTCACCAATAAACCCGGTGGGCTGGGCCTTGGGCTGCCTATAATACACGATGTACTTTGTTTAAACCGTGTTGATGTAAATGTAGAATCAGAAGAGGGAAAGGGAACATGCTTTACGCTATTGTTCGACAAAAATAAGCATGCCGAAAATTGATGGATAAAACACTGATTTTTGGGCACATAGCTTTTTATAACTACTATTTTACAAATAAAAAATATACAATGACAATTGACAATATGCAAAATGTTCCATTACTGCTTATTCCGCAAAATGCGAATGAACTGGTATTGCTGAGAAATTATCACAATCATTTAATTGGCGAGGTAAATAAAATGGAGATGCATCCATCGCACAAGCAGGACGTAGAGAAAGTATTACTTAAGGTAATAAATAGAATTACCAACAGTAGTAAGCTGGAAGAAAAACCTGTAACAGCAAGTGCGTTTTCACGTATGGTACGCAGAATATTCGGATAGTTTTTTAAGAATTACAACTGGCAACAAGCCTGTAAATAATAATATGAAAATAGTTATAGGTATTTTATTAATATGCGCCGCATTGGCAATCTCAGTCTATATATACAGGTTATCAATAAAGCAGGCTGAATCTAAATAAAAATAAATAAGTGCAACAAAGGGGTATATACTTATAACAAGCTATGAGGGCTCATTATTTGCGATTTATCTAATCACAGATAAATTAATATAGTTGGTTTGTTGCCACTATTGGTTTATAAGTGTGTGTATTTTGTTTGAGCCAGTTAGAAAAATTATCCTAATATTGACCTGCGTGCCTTATTAAAAAACACTAAAACTTAAAAAACACATGTCACTTCTATGGCATCTATTATTGGGAGGCCTTGCAGGCTTCCTTGCCGGCCAGGTAATGCGCGGCAAAGGTTACGGGATTATTGTTGATATTATTTTGGGCCTTTTAGGTGGCCTGGTTGGCGGATGGGTCGGAGACCTTATTGGTGTCCATTTTGCCTGGTTCATCACAGCTTTTCTTGGGGCCGTACTACTGGTATGGATCACCAGGTTGCTAAACAAGTAACTAACAAAAAAGCGGCCTGCTTTGTAATCATTTCAAAACAGGCCGTTTGATTATATCTTTTGTCGGTGTTTTTTATACCGGACCTTCTTTACCTAATTGTTTCCAGCCTTATACCCGGTGCTTACTTTGGGCCCGGGCATTTGCTGCCTTTTTATTTATGCCTTCCCCGTACATCTAACCCCGACTGGCTTTGGACTTTGGTAATAGCTTTTTATTTGTTGCCTATTATTCTATTGCCCTGCCATCAATTTGTTATACTTCGCTTTCCAATAATCGGCATAAAAATCAAATGTCTCTGATTTTACTGTGCTCACCTCAACTTTTACCTTGGTGTTTACATTGCCATTGGCGCATTTATACAGGTTACAGGTTTTAACAGTGCCGCTGCTGTTATCTGTTATAAACAAATAACAGTATACGTACATTTTAAAATCAGGCGTTATTTTGTACAGCATTGATATGCCATTTACAAGGCCCTCGTCATTATCTATTGAAGCTATTAAATGTTGTGTGCTGTCTATCATTGTTACCGCGTAACCGGCAGGCACCGCTGTTTGTACAAAGTCGTTAACGGCCGGGTCAAAAATATACCCGTCACGCAAATGCTTTTGGTTAACACTCAAGTCGTTATAACCATCGCAATTAACATCAGTCTGGCGTGTATAGTGTACGGAATGCACATCAATAGGGTAGCCAAAGCTTATACGTTTTTGCCATTCGCCATTTACATTTTTTTGTAATTGCAAACGTCCTTTAATGGTGCTTGCTTTATCAGGTACTATTCTAAAAAGCGTATTATTCAAACTAAAGGTGTCAATGTAGCCTTTGTCAAAATTCTCTAATTGTGTAAGGCTGCTGTCGTACACGTAAGTTTGGCTAAAAGCTACGGCAGGAAATAAAAATGCCAGGATGGCAATAATTTGTTTCATGGTGTTTTCTGTTGGTATAGATTATTGTTATCGCAGCAAAAATAAAGGCTATTTTGCAATAGCCTTTAATAACCTAACCTGATTAAGCAATATTTAAGCAGGTATTAATCATTTCATTATCGTATCTAAAGATTTGCTGTTGCCGGCCTGCAGCCTTGTACATCAACATAGGCCTTTACAATTTTGGCACATTGCACGCAAACCCGCAATAGTATTTAAGCCTGCCACACGAGTAGCCATAATTGCTGCCTCAAAGCCCTTGCTTGCCTGTGTGCTAAAGTTAAGGTGCGCCTGGTGTGAACGAATTACATCTTTTACCTCAATAACATCGTAGCTTACGGTACTGCTAAGTTTGCCATCAAACGCGTTTGCCTTTACGCCACCATCAACCTGGTTGGCCTACCCCGGCTTGGGTGATCTGCCATTTACATCAATACCGTTTTGTTGGCATAACCATTTTTGATAGTTAGTAAACAAAGAAGCCTTATCCCGCAAAAAAATAGTAAAAGGCTAACCGGCAATTAATATACCCTTTCAACGGTATTGACTAAGTTTTCATAATCGTGTTTCTTGTGTGCTAATTAACAAACACTTTATGAAACAACTTACCCCTCTCATTATTACAGCTTTCGTTATGTGTCTGCATGCAAACGCGCAAAACGGTGCCGATATCTACAGCCTGCAAAAGGGCGACTCAATGGTGTTTAAATTACTTATGCCACCAGCATACGACCCCGCAATGATGAAACTTAAACCCAGGGAGAGGCTGGAAGCAATGAAAAAGCAGGATGAGGATATGAAGAAAGGCACTGCCAACTACAGGGTGGCCCGAAGCTGTATTGTTATAAGGGACAGGCAAGCCACAGCAACGGGCTTTACAGCCAACGCGCTGGTGACACTTACCAACCCGGCTACGTACGAAGTGCCAATGGTTTATCAATGCAAAAACGATACTTTATACACCCAGCCTGCAAACCCTTTTACTGAAACCCCCGGTGTTGGCGTAACATTTACAGCCGCTATTCCCTACCCCTTAAAAATGAAGGTAGGCGATCTTTTGCCTGATTATACCAACATTACTATTGGCTACAAGGTAAGCGGCAGCGAAAAAATGATGTTGCCTTACATAAGCAAAACCATAACAACCGACTATGTAAACCTGCAGGGGCAAACGCTTTATAGCAGTATGCAAAATGTGTGGTCTGCAAAAGAGGTGACCAACAACTTTAGCAGCATTACAACGTCTGAGGTTACCTTTGCTAACCGGGAGGTTACAGGAGATACTACTATTAGCTGGAAGGGAAAAATGTACAAAGGTTTTGTTATACATTATGGCATGCTGCTTAAACTGGCATCAGATGTGAAGGCAGATTACTATGAAAAATCTATGCAAAGAATAACTAAAAGGCTACAGGACAAAGCAGCCAGACAGCTAAAGGACGATGAAAGCGGTACCCTTACTTTTTATTATATGGAAGTTTTTGTACCGCAACTTGGCGTGGTAGGAAGCAGCATTACAAAAAAAGACGGCGCTTTTTTCAGCAAAGCCCAGTTGACAGAAGAGTAGTTTATTTATACAAGATGGCCGGTGCGCTTATCCTCTACAAATTTTGTTGCAAAGGGGGTGAAGGATAACATGCGGGGTTATTAAGTTAGCAGCGGCTTTTTTAATATATTGTCTAAAACCATAAACCTTTGGCAACAAGACGTATTTAAAAATGCGGCATCCTTTCATTCTCAAATGTTTCTCATCCTCTAATGTCAATGTCAATATCATACTTACGCAAAAGCCCGGCCACGCCTGAAAGGGAAAACTTTGCTTTTTTAAGCCTGTTGCTCTCTGGATTAATGGTATAGTTGAAAGAAGTACGTAAATCAGCTTTTTCTAATATGGTGTTTTCAAATAAAGCGCCACTAAAGTCGCAGTTGTCAAAAATGGCGCTGCTTACATCACATTGTGTAAAGTCAACTTCAACCAGTGTTGTGTTTTTAAACGAGGTTTTTTTTAGTTTGGTTTGATAGAACGACGAATGGTTAAGTATACAGCCATCAAAGCTTGCCGCCAAACCAAATTGGCTGCACGCTGCAAATTGCAGCCCCAGCATTTTACAGTTAGTGAACTTAATATCTATTAATGCTGTTCCGTTAAACTTTGCCATACTTAAATTGCAGCCCTCAAACACGCACTCCAAAAAACGTACGTCTTTTATATCAGCATTTGAAAATTCACAGCCAATAAAACGGCAATGCTCATACTCTCCTTTAGGTAAGGGTGTTATGATAAAATCTTGTTTATCAAAAGTTTGGTCTTCTATTATCTTTTCTGCCATGCGGTGCAATAGTAACAATTAATTGAGTGCCGCAAAAAGGAATGGGAAAATAACCAGAAAGGTATGGTTGATGAATTTGACCGGCGGAATGATTTTTAGAAAATATTAACTACAGTTGTAGTTGTTTGATTACAAACATAGTTGTATTATTGCTGTATGAAGCGATTAAGCGAAAAAGAAGAAGCTATTATGAAGATTGTTTGGGACATGGAAAAGGCCTTTGCCAAAGAGGTTAGGGAAGCGCTGCCTGAGCCCAAACCGCATATTAATACTGTGGCCACTATAATGCGCAGGCTGGCAGATAAAGGCTATTTAACCTTTGAAGATTTCGGCAGCACATACCGTTACGCACCGGGCATAACACAAAAGCAATACAATAATAAGGTAGTAAAACCCCTTTTAAAAGGGCTGTTTGGCAACTCAATAAAAAATGCCGTGGCCTTTTTTGCTGAAGAGGAAGATATTAGCCTTAAAGAATTGAAGGAAATTGTAAAAATGATTGAGAACAAGAAAAACTAACACATGCAGGCACTAATTATTTACATTTTAAAAGCGAATGTTATATTGGCATTATTATATGGCGCCTATTGGCTTCTGCTGCGTAATGAGAAATTTTTCGTTCTTAACCGGTTTATTTTACTGGCATGTATCGCACTAAGCTTCTGTTTTCCGCTGTTACCAGGTACAGTTTTGTTTGCAGGCCTGCATAATAAAATAGCAGTTGTTCCATTGAATATTGTTGAACCGCAGCCCGCGGTAAACAATACAGTAATAGTTACTAATAATATTACAGCAAAACAGGGCGTCATGGGTACAACAGGCGGTAAGCCTTCTTACCTGCAACTTGCGGCTGGCTTGTATTTTTTTATAGCATTTATATTATTGCTGCGTTTTGCAAGGCAAATATTTACTGTGCGTAAACTGCTTAAGCAAAATGAAACAAATATTGCAGGCGGAATAACCTATCAATACCACAACAGGGAGTTACCACCCTTTTCTTTCTTCCGGCATCTTGTTATAAACAGGTCGCACTATGGCGATGAGGAATACCAACAGGTTGTTTTGCATGAGCAGGTGCATATAAAGCAACTGCATACCATTGACCTGTTGCTGGGCGAATTAACCTGTATTATATTATGGCTTAATCCCCTGGTGTATAAGCTAAAGAGCAGCATAAAATTAAACCTTGAATTTATTGCCGACGAACAGGTATTACAAACCGGTATGGACGGAAAGAGCTACCAGTTAAATATACTTTCCAGTTGCCTTAATGGCAGCGATTACCAGCTAACTACTTTTTTTACTTCCTCAAAAATTAAAATACGTATTAAAATGATGAACACAAACAAAACCCCGCTACGCAACTTATATAAGTACGCGTTCGCACTGCCGGTTGTGCTGGCCGCCTATTTTATAACAAGCCCGGTAAAGGCGCAACCTGTAGCAAAAGTTTCGGCTATTGCGGCTGAACAAAAAAATTCAGCGCTGCCTTTTGACAAACTGTATGTTGTTATAAACAGCCATACAAATGCTAGCACGCTTGAAAGTATTAAAAACAACCTTGCCGACCAGGGTGTTGAATTTAATACAAAAGATATCACTTTTAAAAACGGGCTTTTAACAAATATTGGCATTGAGGTTATAGTGCCGGATGTTTTTAAAGGCGATGTAACAGGCAAGCTGAATTCACTATTAACTTACCCCGCTATTTTTTATTACGAGCGTGAGACAGGGTTTCATGTAATTATTGGGCCGGTGCCTGACGACATTTCATCTTACGGAAGAAAAATAATTACCAATAACCTTAACGGCCTGCTTGTTGTGCGCAATGGCAGTACTGAGTTGCATGGGTCTTGTACGTGGTAGATAAGAAAACACAGGCTGCATTTACCGTAACGGTTTTAATTTAATTAAAAAATAAAGTCGCATTGTCTTCTGGCAAAGATTAAAAAACGATGCGGCTTTATTACCTTGATAGCGGCCTGCCATTATTGTGAAAATAAGTATTTTAGAAATCCTATGCATAGTCATCAACAGAAAATGAATCCAGCATTTTTTTTAATTCATCCCAAACTTCAATAGCTGAATCTGACTCAGGTGACCATTGGCCCTGCAGTAAGAATATTCTTTCCTTCGTGTCAATTAGCTTGTACATCCTGAATATGGTAAAATCGCCGGTTGCGCCGCTTACCTTTACATGAAGCAATTTTGATTTTGTTAAAGCAATAAGTGAATTTTCAAACGAGCTTAACTGTTCTATAGATTCAGTAATGCAACTTTTTAAAATGTTTGGTAATGTCGGCTTTTCGATACTGGTGATGGCTAATTTTTTTTCCAATACCTGAACAATAAGCCCCACCTGGAATGTTATTTTCGAAATGGACATATTGCCTAAAAAAAGCCTTTTACGTTCCTGCATCATCATTTCATCGGTAAGGTCTTTATTCTCGGTTTCTTTTAAGTATTTTTTTGCCCGGGCTAAATATTCTTCACCTGCCTGTGTTGATGATTCTTTTAAAAACTCAACCACAATATTTTCACCAAACTGGAACATTATATTTTCTGAGTTGGAGAACATAGCTGCATATGCATTGCTTACCAGCGATCTTTCAATCAAATCCTTTCCCTCCTTCTCGTCTTCAATAAGCCCTACCTTTAATAGCAGTTCGCCATAATTTAAAAATATAACCTTCTTCCAGTTTGGTTTTTGTGATGAATATAGCTTAAAGCCAAGGCGCGTATCGCTGAAGTTTTGTTCATAGCTTAGTCCTTTATTTACGACAGGCATTTGCTCAATTTTAAGGTTGTTATTGTCTGTCCTGGTTACTTCAGGCCTTGTTGTATAAACCCTTTCGTCGTGCCTGTCAATAAAAAGGCCTATTATAACTATAACCAATAAAACAACAAGCGTAATTGGGTAGATGGAAAAGTAAGTGCTGTTACGCGGGGTAATAAACATGGCTATAATAATAAAGGTTGAAGCCACGAGTACTATTAAGGCCAATAGCTTAAGCCACGAACTGATGGTTGGTATAATATCTTTCCAGTTTTTTAGCCAGTCGCCCAATATTTTGCCTTGTTCAGTTTCGGTGTTGTTAGTTGTGGTTGCCATAATAATATGGCAGCCGTTTAGCAGGCTAACCACCATGAAATGTACAAGGTTTAATATGTAAGCCTTAGTTCATTTTTGTCCACTGTTGTGCTGGTGGTTTTTGGCGGCTTCCTTTAAAAAATTCCCCAATGCGGAAATCCCATCGCCGGCATTGCCGTGACAGGACTTCCTTTTTGTAAGGGGATGGGGTTTTGGTTCTTTAAAATATTGTCTGCATTATATTTGCTTCAATCAGTCAATGGTCACCTGGCAACTGTTAACTAATTCTTCACTACATCATCATCGCTTTTAACATCGTGCATCTTGTTTTCTTTCAGCATATTAAGCAATTGCAAACCCATTAAACCGCTCAGGCTTCCATCACTGCTATTGCCATTACCACTAACAATTAAATCAGGTATAATTTTAATGTGGCCTTTACCAATTTCTTCAGTAATCTTAAATTTGGTAAAGTTGTCGCCGCCCATTGCCTTAACCTGCAGCTCGTAAGCTTCGGCAGTGCTTTTACCGATCGCCATAATTTTTTCGGCTTCTGCCAAACCAGTTTTGCTAATACGCTCCGCATCTGCTTCGGCATTAAGCTTGGTAGCTTCAGCCTGGGCGCTGGCACGGGCACGGGTAGCAGCGGCCTCACCTTCTGCACGCATCTTTGTGGCCGTGGCCTCGGCTTCAACATTAAGCTTAACACTTTTTGCCTCGCCTTCACTCTTTTTAACAGCGGCATCGGCTGTGCGCATAGCAATTTCAACGCTTTGCTGGGCTTTCACTATTTCTTTCTGCATATCTGCAATGGCAGTTTCTTTTTCTTTACCCTGGCGTTGTTCCTGAGCCATTTTTTGCGTTTGATAAGTTTTCTGCTCTTCTTCAGCAATCTTCCTGTCCGTTAATGTTTTCATCAATGCTTCAGGCGGTACTATATCGCCTATAAGTGTATCCACTGCGTTAACGTTGTATTCATCCAGTACGGCTTTGATATGATCTTTGGCGGCCTGCTGCCTTTCCTTACGGGTGCTTAAGAAAGATATTACATCGCTATCCTGCGCACTGTTTCTAAAATAGTTGCCTATGGTCGGCTCAAGCACCTGGCTTACAAGGTTATTCATGCTGCCAAAGCGTGCAATAACCTTTGGCGCTTCGTTGGCCGGTATATGAATGATCTGTGCCACATCAAGATTAAAAGGGAAACCGTCTTTACTGCGCACAGTAATGGTACTAAGGTTTTTGTCAAGCTGATGCGCCTCACTGCGGGCGTTGGCCCAGTTTAACACCAGGTTGGTAGTAGGTACCAGCTCAATTTTAGTAGTATATTTGTTAATAGGGTATTTGCCCGGCCCAAGCGGCTCCATCCATACACCACGGTGACCCTTAGTAACAATATTGCCATGTTTAAAGCTATCGCCTGTAACATCCAGGCCATCTTCACCAATATAGCTAATTACAACCCCAACATAACCAATTGGCACATCTGTCATAGGCGTTTCTTCTATCTGAACGCTCCAGGGGTTCATATAATAGCTACCAGCTAATATTACCTGCGGTTGTAAACCACGATTACCGCCGTTTTGCAAAAAGGTATCAATATCCTGGAAGTTGTTGTGGCCTTCCACATTTTTACCCGCAATCTGGCCAATGGTAATTGGCGCACCGTCAAGCGTGGTTATAATACCCAGCATGTTCTCGCGGATATTGGTTGTTTCAGCAACGTTAATGGAGAACGCGTACGTATTTATGCGGTAAGTACCCTGTGTAAGCATATGTGTTTGCTTACCTTTTTGGCCGCCATTATCCAAAAACAATTGAGCATCCTGGAAGTTATCGCATTGCACCCTGCGCGCTAAAATGTTACCGGTAGGCAGTTCTGCCCCATCATTACTTAACACCAGTCCTACTTTGCCTTCAGGTATTATGGTAAAGGGCTGCATTTCAACCCTGTACTGCCACGGCCACATACCCCAGTACAAGCCAGGCGCCAGTGTTTTGGCCTGGAAGCCCGCCTCGCCTTTTGTGGCTATAATACGGCCATCAGGTAACGAGCGGTTTGTGCCACCCAGCTTAAATTTTTTGGTTACAAGGCCTATCCTGTTTTCGGGTACTATTATCATACCGCAGAAAACTCTTAGTATAAACTTGTAAAAAAGTGGAATGATAATAACTAACAGTATCCACCAGTAGGTCAAGAAAAATTGTCTCGGTTCCATGTGCTTTTTGTTTTTAGTGTTTAGAATTTATGAAGCGTAAAACGTATTGCAAGCGTGCGGGGCAGGTGTTACATGTTGTGGAAACATGTAAGTACACATTGCCTGTAGCGCTAACATTAATTTGTAGTGTAAAATTGTTTGCTGTAAGTTTTATGACAAGCTGATAAAAAGGCCGGTTGTAATATCCTTTTGCTTACAGTTGCAGTGTGCAACCTTATGTTGTGGTTCATAATTGTAAAGCGATGTTTCGCTTTTAATTTGATACAGTAAAGATATAGTTAGTTTTAGTACTGCCCAATACCGATGCAGGACAAGCGGTACTTGCTATAGGAAGAATGGATAAGCATGTGTGATGAATGGTAGATAAATGTACGTTTTACAATTATTGCAACACTGATTAAAATTTTATATAACAATATGATTTATAATTAATTATGATTTATTGTTGCGATGTTGCAAATAAAGAATTTAGGATAAACGGATGCAGTATAAGCTGCTTTTAAAACATTCACTAACTTAAAAATAAAACAAATATTACATTTGCCAATGGCACTACCCCAGTCCAAAACTACATCCTTTTTTACCTTTCAGTTCTTCCTGCTGTGCACCAGTAACTTCTTGTTTTCTTCCAGCTTTAACATGATGATACCAGAATTGCCAGCGTATATAACAAAGCTTGGCGGTGCAGACTATAAAGGCCTTATTATATCGTTGTTTACATTAATGGCCGGCATATCAAGACCATTCAGCGGAAAACTTACTGACACTATTGGCCGGGTGCCGGTAATGATATTTGGCTCACTGGTGTGTGTAATTTGCAGCTTTTCGTACACATTGCTTGCAACTGTTGCAGCCTTTTTGTTCCTTAGGTTTTTGCACGGGTTTTCAACGGGGTTTAAGCCAACTGCAACATCGGCCTATGCATCAGATGCTGTACATGAGTCAAGAAGGGCAGAGGCACTGGGCGCTATAGCAATGGGCTACACTATCGGGCAGTCCGTAGGGCCTATAATAGGCAGCTACCTGGTTGATCATTTTTCATACAACGCAATGTTTTATGCATCGTCAGCGTTTGCCATGGGCAGTGTAGTAATATTATATAACATAAAAGAAACGCTGCCCTCCCCCCAAAAATTTAAAAGAAAATTACTCTACATAAAGCGTAGTGAAATATTTGAACCAAGTGCACTAAAACCGGCTATTATATTGTTGTTGCTTTCGTTTGCGAGCGGGTGTACCTTAACGCTTGCACCAGACCTTTCCGAGTCTGTTGGTTTGCACAATAAAGGTGTATTTTTTGGTGTTTACACTATAACTGCTTTGTTAATACGTATTGTGGCTGGCAAAACTGCAGACAGGTATGGGCGCATACCGGTGCTTATTGTATCATCTGTTGCGCTGGCCATTAGCATGTTTATTTTATGCGAAGTACATAGTGAGTTAATGTTGTTGATCGGTTCTGCTATATTCGGGTTAAGCTGGGGCATGAACGGCCCCACCATTACCGCATGGACAGTTGACCTTGCCGCCCCTGAAAAGCGCGGCCGCGCGGTAGCAAGTATGTATATTGCCTTAGAAGCCGGCATTGGCATCGGCGCTATAGCCTGTGCAGATATTTACAATAACATTACCGCTAATTTTATATATGCGTTTGCTGTACCTGGTGTATTGGCGTTGGTTGCATTAGTTTTGTTGCTTATGTGGCGTAAACAAAAAACACAACACATGGTTGTGGTAGATGTGGAGATGTAGCGAGGGAAGCCGGAAAGTCCGGAAGATTAGAGGGTAGTTGGTAAACATAGCCTTGCGAAAAAGCTACAACTAAATGACTGGTAAAATAAAAAAACATGTTATATTATCCTGGCTTATAGCTGTTGTGTGGCTTGCGAATGGTTTGTTTTGCAAAATATTAAACCTTGTTCCACGCCATACACAAATTGTAGCTGCAATTTTGGGTAATAAACACGCAAGGTCTTTGACCGTATTGATTGGCATAGCAGAAACGTGCATGGCTATATGGATAGCGACAGGCTTTAAAAGAAGGCTTAACGCCCTACTGCAGGCTACAGTGATCGCGACAATGAATGTGGTGGAGTTTTTGCTCGTACCACAATTGTTGCTATGGGGCAGGTTGAATATACTTTTTGCATTTTTATTTATTACTGTTATTCTTTATAACGAATTTGTGCTGTATAAAAAAATGCCGTAATAGTTATAGCATGTTATCATTTTTAAAGAAACACCCCTTTGCAGTTGAAGCATTTTTCAAAAGCTCGATTGTATTTACATTCGCCGTGCCCAAAGAGCAATTGCAGCCATTGGTACCTCCATGCCTGGCGCTTGATACATTTAAAAATGAGCTGGCGTTTATAGCTATTGCAATGGTGAACACTGCGCAGCTAAGGCCAAAAGGATTTCCTGTATTTATGGGGAATGATTTTTACTTAATTGGTTATCGCATTTTTGTAAGGTACAAAACCGGCGCAGGCAAGCGGCTGCGTGGGTTATATATTTTAAAGAGCGAAACTAACAGGCGAAGCATGCAGGTATTAGGTAGCATTTTTACTCAATACAATTACACTACAACTGATATTGCTCAAACCATACAAGGCGATATTATACAAGTTAAGTCCCTGCAATCCGGTTTTGAGGTTACAATAAATACCAATGATCAAATTGCGCGATTGCCCGCTACTTCACCTTTTAGTAATTGGCAAGAGGCGCGGAGGTTTGCCGGACCGCTACCTTTTACGTTTGATTATAATAATAACACTGGAGAAGTGCTGATGGTTGAGGGTGTTCGGCAAAACTGGATACCCCAACCGGTAAGTGTTATTGAATATAATTTTTCATACCTTAACCAGCTAAAACTAAGCAATGCTGTATTAGCTAGTGCTTTTATAATAAACAATATACCGTACTGGTGGAAAAAAGGCAAAGTAGAAAAATGGCAGGGGTAAGAAAGCCTTTGCAGGGCATTACAAATATTGTAAGGTTTAACAGGCATTTTTATATACTGGCTGTGTTGCTTGTTGTAGTCATCTGCATAATAAGCGGCCGTGTTAATAAACCATATAATGTTTTGGGCTACACAGCTTGTTTGGTTATAAGTTTAACCACGTTTATATCACTGGCGGTTTCGTTTTATGTATATGATCTATCCTCCCTTTATTCACTTGACTGGCTGAATGAACTGCCAAACCCGCAACGAGGTAACATTGCAAATATAAATGCCGGTTTTGACGAAACGAGTGCTTTGCTTAGAGCTAAATTTAATAAAGGTCAATTGTTTGTGTTTGACTTTTATAATCCAGTTACACATACTGAAATATCAATAAGGCGTGCGAGAAAAGCATACCCGCCTTTCGCCGGAACAAAGAATATAAGCACTGATACAATACCCTTGCCGGATAATTACCTTGCCTATGTATTTTTAATTTTTTCGGCACATGAAATACGGCGGGGTGAAGGGCGTATAACTTTTTTTAATGAATTAAAACGTGTGTTAAAACCTGGTGGCACCATTGTATTAACAGAGCATCTGCGTGATATGCCAAATTTTATAGCGTATAATGTCGGATTCTTTCATTTTTTTGCAAAATCAACATGGTCTGAAACTATTAAGCAATCTGGCCTGTTGCTTGAAAAAGAGAAAAAACTAAACCAATTTGTCACCACATTTTTTATTACAAAACATGCAACTGCAACTTAACGTAGCGGGCATCATACTGATGCTGGTGGCGCTGGCCCATATTGCTTTTCCCAAGTATTTTCAATGGAAAAAACAACTAAGCCTTGTAAGCCTTATTAACAGGCAAATGATGTATGTGCACGCCTTTTTTATAGCCCTCGTTGTTTTTTTGATGGGCCTTTTATGCCTGACTTCTGCAAATGAGGTATTGGGTACAGCCCTGGGTAAAAAAATAGCCGCGGGCTTATTCATATTTTGGGCTTCACGATTTTTTATTCAATTTTTCGGTTACTCATCAGCTCTTTGGAAGGGTAAGAAATTTGAGACAGTAATCCACATCATGTTCTCTTTCTTATGGCTGTATATTAGTTTTGTATTTGCCTGTGCGTACTGGATGAATAATGGCTAGCATCCCTTGCAAGCTCCAGTTTTTTCTTACCAATCAACTGTTCCCTTACCAATCAACTGGCTTTTACTAATCTCTAATACAACGGGCCATCTTTCCTGAACGAAACTGTATCGCTTTTTACCAGGTCATCAATGTATACCCCAACATTTTTTGTGTCATCTTTCTTAACATACTCATCAAAAAATAGTAATGTAAGCTTATTAATGGCTGCATGGTAATTGGCATGTGCGCCTTTGCGCATAGGTTCAACCTGGTTGGCAATAAATGGTATACTGCTAAAGTCTTCATGTATGGCATCGGTAAACTTCAAAAAATATTTTTCTTTAGATGATGCCAGCGCCAGCGAATTATACATGGAATCTATTTTGTTTGGATGCTCGCTACGCAAATACATATAAGGCGCGGTAATATTCGCTACATTGGTTGGCGGTATTGCGCGGTCTTCATTATATTCTTTATCCCAGTCCTTGTCAGGGCCATATGCGTGTATGTCAGTGCCATCGTAAGAAATAATTGCCTTGATATCCTTGCTAAGCATTGCTGCTTTCACTGCTGCACTGCCGCCCAGGCTCCAGCTTACAATGCCAATTTTATTACTATCAACATAAGGCATGCCTTTCATTTTTTTAATGGTAAACAATATATCCTGCACCTGTTCATCCAGGTCAACCGGTGAAGACATGTAGCCCGGGTACTTGCCTACCGAACTTACAGCAGCAACTATGTACCCATTGCTTGCCAACGAATCAAACAACACCGGGTTGTCCCATGTGCTTCCGTTCATGCCGGCTGCATAAATAATCAACGGGTGTTTTTCAGATGGAAGTGGCAATCCGTTATAAATAGCAAGTTTGTAAGTTAACAGTTTATTAGCCGGGTTAACATGCAGGTACTCGCCAAACATTTTCGCAAACTGGAAAGATGTTTTTTTGCAGGTGTCAAGTGGGGTATCAAAGTTAAAACGTTGTTCATACATGTTCATTATATCGCCATAGGTAAGCATGGGCGTTACCGATTTTTGCGGGGACGGAAAAAATACATCAATTTTAACCGGCCGGTACTTATTAGCAGCGGTTTTAGTAGTGTCAAAACTGCGGGTTGAATCATGCATTTTGTACACCTGTAAACCAACATATACGGGCACTACAGGTTTAGGTTTGCAACCTGCAAATACGATAAGAACAACAAATGTAAAGGGTAAATATTTTGACATAGGCAGAGTTTAGTGGGGCAAAATACCGTAACCGCCAAATGTACAATGCCAATAAAAAGCGATTTGAAGAAAAATTAACAGGAGCCGGGTAAAAAGGTTGATTAGTTAATTGGTAAAAGCGGGTTGATTGGTTAACCAAGAGGATCATGTTGAGCTTAATAATCAACGTTCTTTCGGTCTTTCGGACATCCATTCTTTCCGGCTAACTCACTACATCATCAATTTATACATCTTGCCAGGCAGGGTAGCGATAACATTTTGCAGTTCAAGTGTTAATATGGCTGCGGCAACGGTGCTGCTGCTTAAGGCGCTTTTTAAATACAGTTCGTCAATATGTACAAGATCCTTTTCCTTAAGTATGTCAACAATTACCTGTTCTTCGGCGCTAAGCTCAATAAACAGTTCTTTTTGTATTTTTCTCTTGGATTTGCGTTTTTCCCATCCAAGTGTTTCAACCAGTTGCTGTGCATCAGTTAATAAAATTGCCCGGTTGTTTGTTATAAGATAATTGCATCCTTCACTTTTTTCATCAGTCGTTCTGCCGGGCACTGCAAACACGTCACGGTTATAACTGTTTGCCAACGCTGCGGTTATCATGCTACCGCCTTTAATAGCAGTCTCAATAACAATAGTTGCATCTGCCATGCCTGCCACTATCCTGTTACGTTTGGGAAAGTTATGCCTGTCTGCCTTCATGCCTTTTCTAAACTCGGTAAGTATGCCACCATTGTGCATCATCTCTTTAGCCATATTTGCATGTTCCGGCGGGTACATTCGGTCAAGGCCGTGTGCCAATACTCCAACAGTTGGCAACTCGTTTTTCAATGCCGCTTTATGTGCTGCCGCATCAATGCCGTAGGCAAGGCCGCTAACAATAAGCACGTTATGTTCCTTAAGGTCCTCTGCCAATTTCTCGGTAACATGTTTGCCATAGTCTGTGTTATTACGGGTGCCTATTATACTTATAACTTTTGATGCATTAAGATTTACGTTGCCCCTAAAGTACAATAGCGCCGGCGCATCGTAACAATGCAATAACCGTTGCGGGTACGCAGGCGCAGTAATAAAAAGTGGCTGTATTTTGTACTTTTCAATAAAAGCAATTTCGTGTTCGGCTTCTGTAAAATTTTCGAAGGATTTTATCGCATTTATTTTTAGCTCACCCACACCTTCAATCGCGGCTAATTGTTTTTTTGTAGCAGTAAATACTTTTTTAGCGTCGCCAAAATATTCAACAAGCGTCTTGGTATGCACATGGCCAACACTGGGTATAAGGGTTAAGGCTATTTGATATAAAAGGTCGTCGGTCATCATATTAGTCAATGGGGCAATTAGTCAAAAGGTCAAAACGTGAAAAAATAATAAAGGAGGAAAAGTAATATTTTTTGTGGAAATAATTATTTCGCGATTGGGGGAATAGCCTTTGACGTTTCTTGCAGAGGATCTTTGTATACCCAATATATGCCAATAAGCGATACAACCAGTGTGATGATAAAAAATGTTATGCTGATTCCGATGCTTTGGTCTTTATTAAGCAGCAGGGCAGTGCTGCCCCAAACAAACACCAGTTCACGTGTGCCCAACGGCCCCACTGTAATGGGTAGTATAACTACTATTGATGATAACAAAAATATAAGCAGGTAGGCGCTTTGGTGCTCAGTAACATGCAGTGCCTGCATTATGCACCATGCTGATGCAACCTGCAACGCCTGTACCGCTATACCAAACCATAACGTGCTAAAAAAGCTTTTTATAAAAGCATTAAATATTTTTTTTACCAGCAGGTAGTAAATAACCAACCCTGGTAAAATACCAATAAGTAATAACAGCGCCACGGTATTGCCTTTAAATAAACCATAATAATTTAGTACTGCCAGTATACCCAGGCCTACTAACCCGCTTACCCTGTCAAGCAGTACAGCTGCGGTAAGTTGTTTGGCCGAAAAATTATAGGTGCGGTTAAGCAGTATTATTTTATATGCATCGCCGCCGATGCCACCTGGTAAAAAAAGGTTATAAAACATACCCAGCCAGTATAGCTTAAGATTTGTTTTTTCAGGCAGGTGTATATTAATATTTCTAAAATAAATATTTAGCCGGAAAGATGACACAGCCTTTGATGCTGTAAATAGTATTGTTGCTGCTGCAAGCCACAGCATATTGCCCTCTCTTATTAAATGCAGGCTTTGTGCCCAGTTAACCTTGCGGCCTACATAACAAAGGCAAATGCCGCTTACCAGTATTTTAATAAGCAGCTTTAACCATGGGGGCATTTTTTTTAATAATGACATGCGCTAAAGTAAATAGAAAGATATTATTATTGTTGCTCACCACCCCACAGACGCCTTATTTTATATTCCTTTTTATTGCTTGATTCGTAGTAGGTGCGTATGTTTATATGTGCAAGTACTCCTATGGTCATAAGCTGTATTCCGCCCAACAACAGTATCATTCCCAGTATAAGCAGTGGCCTGTTCCAAATATCGTGTCCAAGTATTTTCAAAACCAAAAAATACAGGTTTATAACTACACCCAAAAAAAGGCATATAAAACCAAGCGTACCAAACAGGTGCATGGGTTTTTGGCTGTACCGCCTAAAAAACACCAGCATAACCAGGTCGCTCATTACCCTAAATGTTCTGCCCAGCCCATATTTTGATTTACCAAACTGCCGTGCGTGGTGCTTTACATCAACCTGTGTTATGCGCGCGCCCTGCATAGATGCTATTAGGGGTATAAAGCGGTGCATTTCGCCATGCAGGCCCAAATCAGCAGCTACCTCACGTCTAAAAATTTTAAGAGTGCAGCCATAGTCTTTAATATACACTTTGGTCATACGCCTTATAATAGTGTTAGCTATGCGGCTGGGCAGTTTGCGTAAAAAAGCGCCATCCTGCCTGTTTTTACGGTTGCCTGCAACAATATCCCAATCCTCAACTTTAAGCTTGTTAAGCATAGCTGGTATATCGGTAGGGTCGTTTTGCAGGTCGCCGTCCATCAGGGCTACGTACTCACCATTGGCATTGTCAATGCCCGCGGCCATGGCCGTGCTTTGGCCATAATTGCGCTTAAGCTCAATCAATAAAATGCGGTCACTTACCAGCTCTTTTATTTTTTGGCGTGTATTATCGGTTGATCCATCGTCAACAAATATCAGCTCATAATCCAGTCCCTTCAATGCATCCTCCGTGGCTTTAATCAGTGGATGAATGTTATCTTCCTCGTTCATTACTGTAACTATAACCGACAGTTCTTTCATGCTTGGGTATTCGCAGGTAAAGGTAAGACGTAAATAGTGATTAATAATTTAAGTAATGTGTTGGGGCTGATGCGAAATAACATAATGGTAATGAATGAGTTGAAATGCCGCCGGTTAAGGTGTGAATTAGCCAAAAATTACGGTAAACGCCACCTTACAATTTTATTAAAATAGCCTTAAGCGCATAAACCACGGAAAATTTAAAAGTAGTTTTAACCCATGCAACCTGAAATTTTAAAACAATTGCTGGATGAGGGCTTGCTGAATAAGGATAAAGCAGACAATATAAAAGCATTTGAAAATAAAAAACCGGTATCCCTTTACTGGGACCTGCAAACCCTGTTATACGCCGGCGTGCTGCTGCTAACCACAGGCCTCGGGGTATTTGTATATAACAATATTAATTCAATAGGGCACATTACTATTATTACGCTTACAGGCATTTGTTGCACGGCATGTTTTGCCTGGTGTTTTACAAAAGGCGGCGGCTTTGCCATGGGCAGGGTAGTGCCACCAAATATGTGGTTTGATTATGTATTACTGTTCGGCAGCTTGTTATTAATAACTTTTACCGGCTACCTGCAATACCGGTTTCACGTATTTGGCGCCAGGTGGGGTATGGCATTATTTATACCTATGGTGCTTTTATTTTTAACTGCGTATTATTTTGACCATTTGGGTATTTTAAGCCTTGCTATTACCAACCTTGCGGCGTGGGCAGGTATAACGGTAACACCGTTACAAATTTTACAGGGTAACGATTTTAGCAATGAGCGTGTTATTTACGCCGGTGTTATTTTGGGTGCTGCGCTTATGCTTATTGCTATGTTTACTGCAGAACGAAACATAAAACAGCATTTTGCCTTTACCTATAAAAACTTTGGTGCGCATATAATGCTTATTTGCTGTATTGGCGGCATGTTTTTGTTTGAAAATATTTACCTGGTATGGTTTGTTATACTTATGCTGCCATGCCTGTACCTGTTTTTTACTGCTGAAAGGGAAGCCTCACTATACTTTATATTGGTAAGCCTGCTATACGCCTGGTTTGGAATTAGTTTTATAATAACAAAAGCGCTGTTAAGTATCAGTGTTGAAATGGAAGGCTTATACCTGCTGCTTATATATTACATAGCATCAGGCTTTGGCGTAATAATGGCATTGATACATTATAACAAAAAGCTAAAGAAGAATGACAGCTTATAAGAAGGAAGATTTAAATAACCGCCTTGTACAGCAAACTGCGCAGGAAGCTTTTTACGATGGCCACCTTGATGAGGCCGGGTACGCCGCTATATTACAAAAGCACCCACAAACGCTGTATACCCCAAATTTTTTTGTGTTTATCGGGTTGTCTCTATTAACGTTTATAATTGGCATATTTGGCGGAGGTTTGTTTTCGCTGATGTTTCTTTCGGCGGGTGGTGATGATGCTATAAGGGCATTGCTTATAGTTTTGGCAATAATGGCATATATAGCGCTTGAGTTAATTGTAAATAACAAAAAGCATTTTAATGCGGGTACTGATAACAGTTTGATGGTGCTGGTAGTTGTATTATTGTTATCTGCTTTTATGTTTACCAGTGGTAATAATGTAGCTGCCTGTAGTGTATTGTTTTTAGTTTGTACGTGGATGTGTTATCGTTTTGCTGATGCATTTATGGGTATGATGGCTTACGTGTTTTTATTGTTATGGCTATTTAATGTTTGTATTGCGGGGAGTATATATACATTTTCTGCAACGCCGTTTATATTGATGGCTGTTTCTGCGATAATATATTGGATGGTTAATAAATGGTCTGGTAAAAGCAGCAGTTTATATTATCGCAAGATTATAGACTATACCAGGCTTTTAACTGTTATTAGTTTTTATGCATCAGTTAACTATTACATGGTAAGCGAAGTTATAAATAACGGTTCTTTCGGGTCAGATATAAGCCCTGGTATAATATTGCCATTTGCGTGGTTGTTTTGGGCATTTACCTTTATTATACCTATAGGTTATGTTTGGCATGGAGTAAAGAACAAAAGTCTGTTGTTTTTACGCTGCGGTGCAATGCTGGCAGCGGCCAGCATTGCCACTATAAGGTATTACCACGCCATTATGCCACTTGATGTTGCATTTATGCTGGCTGGCACCTTATTAATTGCTATAAGCTGGCTGCTAATTAAATACCTGCGCACACCAAGGGGTGGTTTCGTATTTGCTGACAACACTGCTGGGCGTAAGGAATTGCAAAATGTTGAGGCGCTTATAATTGCGCAAGCCTTTAAAATAAAGCATGGGCCTGCGCATAACGTTGAATTTGGTGGCGGAAGTTCGGGTGGCGGGGGTGCAACGGGCGGGTATTAAAACCTGTAACTTGTTCCCGCCTACAGCCAAACATCCACAAAATTACATAGCTTGCCACAAAATTGCTATATGGTTAAAGGTACGGTTATAGGTTTATGCGGGCTGCTAGGCATGGCTTTTTTTTCGTGCAACAACAACACAACGGCAACCACTGCACCTGAAACTGCCAAAGATAGTTCTGTTGCTACGCAACCGGCGTGGGCCTTACTGCCCTTTACAAAGCTCGATTCCGCCAACCCTGTTTTAACACCGGGGACTGCGCAATTTACTTGCCCGGTAAGAAAACAGCCCGTTTTGTGGGAAGAAAAAGATGTGTTTAATCCTGCAGTAGCAGTACGCAACGATTCGCTCTTTTTGCTGTACCGCGCACAAGACAAAGTAGGCAAACCCGCAGGCACGTCGCGCATAGGGCTTGCTGTAAGTACAGATGGCACACATTTTACCCGCATGCCTGCCCCTGTGCTATACCCCGATAATGATGCCTACAAAGCATACGAATGGGAAGGTGGTTGCGAAGACCCCCGCCTGGTGCAGGATAGCGCCGGCACATATTACATGACCTACACCGCGTTTGACGGTAAACAGGCACGCCTGTTTATAGCAACATCAACGGACCTGGTACACTGGAAAAAATATGGGTGTGTGTTTGCCAAAGCTTATGGCGGCAAGTATATGAATGTGTGGTCAAAATCAGGCAGCATTGTTTCAAGTTATAGCAGCGATGGTAAAATAACGGCTGTAAAAATTAATGGTAAATACTGGATGTACTGGGGCGATAAATATATTTGGGCCGCCACCAGCGACGATCTTATTAACTGGGCCCCTGTTGAAAAGTTACAGGGCGACACCACTAAAGACGATATTACCAATTACGGTATTGATGTAACAAAACTAAAGCCTGTTATAAAATATCGCCCAGGTATGTTTGATAACGACCTTGTTGAAAGCGGGCCGCCGGCAATACTTACAGCTAACGGCATTGTATTGTTGTATAACGGGAGAAACATGCCGCCCAATGGTGACAAAAGCCTTGTTGAGGGAACGTATACGTCGTGCCAGATTCTGTTTGACAAAGCAGACCCAACACATACGGTTGACCGTATGAACCATTATTTTATGAAACCTGAAAAACCTTACGAACTAACAGGCCAGGTTAACCAGGTATGCTTTATTGAGGCCCTGGCACAGTTTAAAAATAAATGGTGGCTGTATTATGGCACTGCAGACAGTAAGATTGCGGTGACTGTAAAGCCTGTTGATAAGTAAAGCGAGTTGATAGGTAGAAGAAGGTCATCTGGTCAGAGGTCATTGTGGAAAAGGTTGAGTAGTAAAAATAAGTTAACTGGTAAAAATGAAAGGAGACCGGCTGTTATAGCATTCACGTGCCACGATTACTGATTCAAACTTCACGATTGCCACCGCCATTAACCATTAACTGTGAACTATGAACAATCTTCCATCCTGGCTTATTAAATTTGTTAAGTTTGGTGTGGTAGGCACAACAGGGCTGGTTATTGATTTTGGTGCTACCTGGCTGTGCAAAGAAAAATTAAAGTGGAATAAGTTTATAGCTAACTCGTGCGGGTTTAGCCTTGCCGTTGTAAACAATTATTTTTTAAACCGGGTGTGGACGTTTAACAGCACCAGTGCGCAATGGCAGGTACAATTTGGTAAATTTTTACTGTTCTCTTTAATTGGCCTCGGGCTTAATAATTTACTGCTGTATATATTTAACAGTAAGTTGCATGTAAAGTTTTATGTATCAAAAGGCATTGCTACCGTATGTGTGTTTGTGTGGAATTTTCTGTCTAATTATTTTATTACGTTTCATGCATAATAAATTAATAGTGTAAAGTATGTTTAAACAGCGTGTTGTACTTCTTATTATCATTTGCACTATTATACGGCTGGTATTGGCAGCTTTTACTGAGTTTGGCAATGATGAGGTGTATTATTATACGTACGCCCTGCACCTGCAGCAAAACTATTTTGACCATCCACCGGGCGTTGCCTGGTTAATAAGAATATTTACAGCTAATCTATACCTGCAGGGCGAAGCATTTGTTCGTCTCGGTTCCATTGTTTTTGCTGCTATAGCAACATGGCTTGTATATAAAACAGGGGCGCTTATTCGTAATGAACGAACCGGCTGGTTTGCTGCATTGTTGTATAATACCAGTATATATACCAGTATTATTGCAGGCACTTTTATTTTGCCTGATAGCCCGCAGGTGGTATTTTGGCTTGCAGGTGTTTATACGGCGCTTAAAATTATAATGGCTTATAACAGCGGCGGTAAGCCAACATATACACATTGGCTATTATTTGGCGTTGTAACCGGGGTATGCATTATGTGTAAAGTGCATGGCGCCTTTTTGTGGATAGGCCTGGGATTATATATGCTTTTTTATGAGCGTAAAATGTTTTTGCATCCCGGTTTTTACATAGCCGCCGTTATTACAGCTGTAATAATTAGCCCCATAATTTTTTGGAACATACAAAATAATTTTATTACCTGGCGTTACCATAGCGAACGGGTTGAAGTGTACGCATTTAAACTTAACACAGACGGGTTTATACAGGCATTTTTTGGGCAGGTGTTTTATAATAACCCGCTTAATGTTGTTATAACGTTTGCATCAATGCTGTATATAAGAAAAAACAGTTTGGTTGATGCTAAGGCAAAACGCCTGCTGCTATTGTGCGGGTTGCCGATTGTTGTATTTGTAACGGCTATTGCTTTGTTTAGAGATGTGTTGCCGCACTGGAGCGGGCCGGGTTTTTTAACATTGTCGTTAATAGGGGCGGCATTTTTAGATGAGCGCATTAAAGAGAATATAAAATCTGTTTACCGTACGTTGATAAAAAGCACAGTTATATTTATGCTTATACTGGTAACAGGCGCGTTAATATTAATTGATCAATATCCCGGTACGCTTGGTGAAGAAGATATTAAAAAGCACGGCGATGGTGATTTTACTTTAGACCTAAGCGGGTGGCGCCAATTTGGCGAACAGTTTGCTGTATGGCAAAAAGATGCTGAAACAAAAAAAGAAATACCGGCCGGGCTGCATATTGTTGGCAATAAGTGGTTTCCTGCTGCCCACATTGAGTATTATGTAGCAAGGCCAACAAACAATTATGTAATTGGTATTGGTAACCTAAACGACCTTCATCAATATGTTTGGCTTAACCATTACCGCGGAGCGCTTAACCCCGGCGACGATGCACTTTGCATAATACCAAGCAACTATTACCAGGATGTAAATGCTGCATATGGTACGTATTTTCAATCTGCTACATTGCTACATACTTTTACAGGTACACGCGGCGGCACTGTTACCCGTTACTTTAGCCTTTACTTGCTAAAAGGTTATAAAGGCAATGATGAAGCCAGGGTATATAAGGTGGAGTGAAATATAGTTCCCCGAACTAATTAAAACTATTTTCCTTCTTATTTAAGGAGTACCTTATATGAAAAAGATTTTCACAATTTATTGCGAGTATTGAAAGTACGGTGTACATAATAATTGATACTGCTAACACACCCACCGCAAGTATAATACCATATGGATTATATATTGTAGCGGATTCATAATTAAAATTTGACCTAATTTTTTCCGAGCCAATAGTGTTGTATATAGTCAGCGCGCCAATTATGCCGCAGACCAATACTGACCAACTGATTATTCTTGTTGTTTTAATTATTTGCGGCAATTCGGGTTTCGGTTCAAAATTGCCTACTTTTTCTGGCAGGCTTCCTGGCTGGCTAAATGCGTCATTAATAGTTGCCGGCTGCAATTCGTTTGGCATCGTTTTCTATTTGGGTTAAAGGATAAAATAGCCAATGAAAATAGCTGTTAATTTTATTCAAACAAAGTAAGATACAGCCTCTTTGTCGTTTCAATCATCACCCCATTCCCCCACAATTATTTACCTTCACTTTTTATGCAGCAACCGCAGCGTTATATTGCCCATTTTGACCTTGACAGTTTTTTTGTTAGCGTGGAGGTATTAAATAACCCATCGCTAAAAGATAAGCCTGTTGTAGTAGGTGGCAGCCGCGAACGCGGTGTGGTAGCCGCATGCAGCTATGCGGCAAGAAAGTTTGGTATACACAGCGCCATGCCAATGAAGCAGGCCATGCAGCTTTGCCCCCATGCAATACTGGTGCGTGGCACAAGGGGCGAGTACAGTAAATTCTCACGTTGGGTTACTGAGATTATTGCCAATAAAGCGCCGTTGTTTGAAAAAGCAAGCATTGATGAATTTTATCTTGACCTTACCGGCATGGATAAATACTTTGATGTATACCAGTGGACTATAGACCTGCGGCAGGAAATAATAGACAAAACAAAACTGCCCATATCATTTGGATTGGCCACTAATAAAATGATAGCGAAAATTGCAACAGACGAGGCTAAGCCCAACGGTTATATTTTTATACAGCCCGGCAGGGAGAAAGATTTTTTGGCGCCACTTAAAGTAAATAAAATTCCGGGGGTGGGTGACTCAACCTATGAGACCCTGAAGGAAATGGGCATTTATTATATTGGCGATATACTTACAAAAACGCCCGGCGAAATGGAAGAGCGCCTGGGCAAATGGGGGGCAGATCTTTGGGTGAAAGCACAGGGGCAGCACTTTGGCCAGGTATCGTCTTACCACGAGGCAAAATCTATCAGCACTGAAAATACATTTGAAGAAAACAGCGCGGACGTAGAATTTTTGTTAAGCGAGCTTGTACGAATGACAGAAAGGGTAGCTTTTGAGCTTAGGCAGGATGATAAACTTGCCGGTTGCATTGCCGTAAAAATACGGTATCCTAATTTTGAAACAACAAGCCGCCAAACTACTATAAACTATACTTTTAGGGATGATGAACTAATATCCGCTGCACAAAACCTGTTTCATAAGTTGTATCGTAAAGGTAAGCCCGTAAGGTTGCTGGGTGTGCGGTTAAGCGAACTTACCAACCATGCTTTACAAGGCAGCCTTTTTGACGAAACTGAAAAAAAGACCAACCTTTATAAGGCTATAGACGATGTAAAAATTAAATTTGGCCGCTCATACCTGCAAAAGGGGCGTACCGTAAAAAAGGATAAAGAATAATTTTTATTAGTCTATATAATTTGTAGGGAATTACTATATTCGCAACCTAAAAACTATTTATATGAGTTTACGTTTAGGCGATAAAGCGCCAAATTTCCAGGCAAAAACAACAGCAGGCGATATAGATTTTTACGAATACCTAGGCGACGGCTGGGGCATATTATTCTCTCACCCTGCCGACTATACACCGGTATGTACTACCGAATTGGGCAGAACAGCTGCACTTCAGGAAGAATTTGCAAAACGCAATACCAAGGTATTGGCTGTTAGCGTTGACCCCCTTGATAAACACCTTGGCTGGGTTAACGATATTAACGAAACCCAACATGTTACAGTGGGCTTTCCTATTATAGCTGATGAAGACAGAAATGTTGCTACTTTGTACGACATGATTCACCCCAATGCATCTGTAACAGCAACAGTACGTTCGCTGTTTATCATCGGGCCTGATAAAAATGTAAAACTTATTATTACATATCCTGCAAGCACCGGCAGAAACTTTGTTGAAGTAGTGCGTGTACTGGACTCATTACAGTTAACAGCTAACTACAGCGTAGCAACACCCGCGGACTGGAAGGCCGGCGAGGATGTAATAGTAGTACCTGCCATTAAAACAGAAGATGCTATTATTAAGTTTCCTAAAGGTGTAAAAGTGGTAAAACCTTATTTACGTTATACACCGCAACCAAACATAGACTAATTACCCCGTGGTTATTACAAAGAGCAACCCTTCGCCACGGCGGAGGGTTTTTTATTTGGTGAGGATAACGGCTAATTTATTATACCATGGGAAAAATTTTCAATGTTCAATTCTCAATTTGAATGCTCAAGAAGAAATAAAGCCCTGCTTTAGCAGGCCTTAATTCTTAAACCTTGAAGGCTCTTAAAAATATTTAAGATTTGCGTATCAGTATAAAACATAAAACCCCGCTTTTAGCGGGGTTTTATAAATAAATATTAATTTATTAATTGTGTTACTTAGTTGCGCCGGTTTTCTTTTCGCCAACTAGGTCTTCCCTGCGCAGCATGGTTGTGCCTGCGGGTACTTCTTTAACAGCATCAAGCTCAGTGCCTGAAACGCTTATGTGCAGGGCTATTACTTTTTTATCAGCATTGCGTTTAAAGGTAACAATGCCGTCCATATAACTCATGTGAAAACTGTCAGTGCCCAGCATGTCAAGTGTGGCATCGCCCATGGCTGTTGAAAGCGTAAGGGTAGTATCAGCCATTTTAAGCTCGGCCTCATCAACAGGGCTGCCTGCATCAAATTTATATTTACCAAAGTAGTCTACATACTTGGTCGAATCTGCAATACTGCCTTTGTTTTTTGCAAACGCCGCAGACGAGATAATTAAAAGACTGGCTAACAGGAAGTACAACTTTTTCATATTGCTTACGTGGGGTTTTGTTTATATGTGAAAATTACTAAAGAAAACGGGAATACGCAAAACAAGTTTAAGTTTTTGGGTGTGAATGAGATAGCCACGGCCAAGCCAACTGCACAAAGCAGTGCGATGGCCTGGCTATGACTGCGTGTATTGTTTCGGCTTTGTCCCATTCGCTACGGTTAACTTTAAACTACCCGCAGGAGCCCTTTGGAACAAACTTTAAATTATCATTGGTTTATTCCCTCAAACACTATTGCTGCTCCCTGGCCTACACCTACGCACATAGTTGCAAGGGCGTATTTGCTTTGCTGCCTGCGCATTTCGTGAACAAGGGTAGTGGCAATACGTGCCCCACTGCAACCTAAGGGGTGCCCAAGCGCTATTGAGCCGCCGTTAACATTTACTTTAGCGGGGTCAAGCTCCAGTTCCTTTATACACGCCAGCGATTGCGAGGCAAAAGCTTCATTCAACTCAACAAGATCCATATCGGCTGTAGTAAGCCCGGCGCGGTGCAGCGCTTTGCGGCTGGCAGGGTAAGGGCCCATACCCATAATAGCAGGGTCAACACCGGTTACTGCCATGCTAACCACCCTTGCTACCGGTTGCAGGTTAAACAGTTTTACGGCCTCTTCGCTGGCCAGCAATACTGCTGCAGCGCCATCGTTAATGCCGCTGCTGTTACCTGCTGTTACCGTGCCTTCTTTAACAAATGCCGGTTTTAAACCTGCCAGCTTTTCAAGCGTGGTTTGGCGGGGGTGTTCATCAATACTAAACCAGCTTATCAGGCGATCGTTAATCATTTCAACCGCCACTATTTCTTCCGCCCATTTATCCTGCGCCAAAGCGGCAAAGTATTTCTCCTGGCTTGCAAGTGCGAAAGCATCCTGCGCCTCGCGGGTAATGTTCCATTCTTTGGCAACATTCTCAGCAGTTTCGCCCATGCTGTAGGGGTAGTATTTCTCAGCTAAAAACTTATTGGTAAAGCGCCAGCCAATGGTAGTATCATAAATTTCGGGCTTACGTTCAAAAGCACCTTCACTTTTTGGCATTACAAACGGTGCGCGCGTCATGCTTTCTACACCGGCGGCAATGTACAGTAATCCTTCGCCGCACATAATAGCACGGGCAGCGTCCATAATAGCCTGCATGCCACTGGCGCATAAACGGTTTACGGTATTGCCGGCCACACTTACCGGCAGGCCTGCCAGCAACGTTGCCATGCGGGCCACATTGCGGTTGTCCTCACCCGCCTGGTTGGCACAGCCGGCAATAACATCTTCAATTGCACCGGCATCAATAGTTTCATTACGGGCCATTATAGCACGTAATACATAAGCTAACAAATCGTCGGGCCTTATGCTGCTAAGCTTACCGCCATAGCGGCCAACAGGTGTACGAACAGCATCAATTATATAGGCTGGTTTCATATGGGCGCAAGTTATAGAAACAGTTTAAAGTTTGTAGTTTAAAGTTTGCCCCGAAGTTATTATCCTTGGAAGGGCTTTTGAGTTTTAAATTTTATGCAGTGTTTACATGATGTAGTATTGAATACTGTGCAGATTTTGAGTTTTATGTTTTGGGTTTTATGTTTTGTGCTCTTTTGTTTGGGCGTATTTGTGTTGTTTTTACGATGTGTAAAATTTGGGCTTTGGTTCGCTGTTTTTATTCGGCGGCGCACTTCTTACGCCTATCCCGTACTTATTTTGAATTTACATTTTTCCTTAGCCAGCGTCCGGCGCGTTGTAAACAGCAAATAATGACAAAAATGTTGTTGATAAAAAACCACAGTGAAAAAAGTTGTGAACATACCGCTTTGCAAACTTTAATTTAGTTTCTGTGAGGCAAAAATGTAAAACGATCCTGCAAAAAATTGAATGTCTTGATAATCATTATTATCCGAATCTCTTTCCGGTTGTAGCGAACGCAGCATTTACTTGAAATAATAATATCGAAATAATATTTAAAATCCAAAAAAAGTAATGCACTTGTGTTAATAACAAAATGTTGCAATTGCAGCGCAGTAAAAGTAACTTAACGCTACCTAATGGTAGTTCCGTTTTTAATTATCGTACTGGGCATTGTACGTTAGTCCGCACCCCACAAAAACTGCTGGTATAAAGTAAAGCTGTTATTTATATACCTGTTTAAAATCCTGTCTTTTGAAGAGCCATAATAAGGGTGTTAAAATAAGCGTCATCAATTTCCTTAACAATAAACCTTTCATTTATGAGCACTTTTTACGAAATACTTGGACCACTTGTAGCAGGCATTGTTATAGCCTACGTAATTATTACTAATCGCCCGGCGAAACAACAGCAACAGCAGCACGAACAGTAATAATATTGTATACATTTTTAGCCGCAATATCTTTACCTGCCTGAGGGTGGGCAAGGGGACGTTGCGGCTTTTTTCGAAAGGTCAATAAGGCATTTAGTCAGTTAGACAATAAGGGTGGGTAAACCGCATTTAAGATGAAGTGGTGGTGTCGTGCTGTAACGACGGCATTGATAAAGCCAAAACACTTTTGCAATATCAAATCGTAATCTTACCTAAAAAAAGGCCTGCACAACTGCGCAGGCCTTTTCAAATATTTTATAAAGTAGTGAAATACTACATCAATACATACTCGCCCTTATCGTTTACTGATATGGCCGGCAGCTTTTTTTCTTTTTCAAAATAGTCGTACACTTCTTTTATTTTAACCATAAACTTTTGCAGGTCGTTATCGCCGCGTGTAACTTTTGCAAGGTATTCAACGCTTGGTTTGTTATTAAAACGTATGGGAAAAATATGAACAGGGATAAAATCTTCACCATTTGACTTTGCGCCGGCAGCCAACAGGTACACCTCCGCAATTTGTTCATCCAAAATAGGTATGCAGCCCACGGTAATACAACTGCCGTGAATATAAATACCGCCGCCCGGCCTTAACGAGTCGCTTAATAATTTATCGCTTTCGTTTGGGTAGTTTATTTTAAGCGCAAGATTATACTCGCTTTTAGGATCAAAGCCATTTATGTAATAAAAACCCTCCGGCACCTGGTAGTCGCCTTCAATGCGTTTAGGCCCCAGCGAACCTGCCATAGCGCAAACTTTGTAGGTTTTAAAAAGTTTGTATTCTTCAGTACCTGTGTTACGTGCCCAAACTTCAAGCTGGCTGTCGTATTTAAACGAGCGTATGTAAATTTGTTTTAAAGGCCATTGCAGGCCCAGGGCAGTGGCCCTGTTTTTTAAAGTATCTTCTTTTTGTTTGGCGGCAGAAGCCACATGCGGGTACTTTTTTTGTGCTTCTACAAACGAAGGTTGTGCAATAACGCTAACGGATAATGTTAAGGCAACAATTGCCAGGGCAAAAATTTTCATTGCGCAAAAGTATTCATTTATAAGTGTTGCTTACTTAAATACAAGTTAAACTACATAACTGCAACAAATATTGCCTGTTGAAAAATAATTATATAAAACTTTTGTTTTCCACATTATTAACAACTAAAGGTTGCCCCTGGCCTCCTGTTCACGCTCAATTGCTTCAAACAGCGCCTTAAAGTTGCCCTTGCCAAAGCTTTTTGCCCCCTTACGCTGTATAATTTCAAAGAATAGGGTTGGGCGATCCTGAACGGGTTTAGTAAATATTTGCAACAGGTAGCCCTCGTTATCCCGGTCAACCAGTATGCCCAGGTTTTCAAGCGCATGCACATCTTCGTCAATTTTACCTACCCTTTGCTGCAAATCGGTGTAATAGGTGGTGGGCACTTTCAAAAATTCGATACCTCTTTCCTGCAGTTGCGTAACGGTCTCAACTATATCATTTGTGGCAAGCGCTACATGCTGGCAACCTTCGCCGTTATAAAACTCCAGGTATTCTTCCACCTGCGACTTCTTTTTACCCTCTGCCGGCTCGTTAATAGGAAATTTCACGAAACCATTGCCGCTGCTCATTACCTTGCTCATAAGGGCAGAGTATTCAGTTGAAATATCCGAATCATCAAAAGTTAATATGTTTTTAAAACCCATTACGTCCTCATAAAACTTAACCCATTTGTTCATTTGATTCCAGCCAACATTGCCCACACAATGGTCAACATAAAGCAAACCTGTTGGCGCTGGGTTGTACACCGTTTTCCATTCTTTGAAGCCCGGCATAAATGCACCGGTATAGTTTTTACGTTCAATAAAAAGGTGCACTGTTTCGCCGTAGGTATGTATGCCACTTATAACTACTTCGCCGTGGCCATCGGTAAGCGTTACCGGCTCTAAAAAGCTTTTGGCACCCCTTATGGTTGTTTCGTGCCAGGCCCCGGCGGCATTAGGTACACGCAATGCAAGCATTTTAACACCGTCGCCATGCAGGTGCACGTGTTGGGCTATGGGGCTGTTTTGTTTAAGTGCAGTAGTAAACACAAAGGTTAGCTTATGCTGACGAACGGCATAACTTACCTTATCCTTAACGCCTGTTTCCGGCCCTGAATATGCCAGGCTTTGAAAACCAAAAGCAGTTTTATAAAAATGAGCAGCCTGCTTTGCATTGCCTACGTAAAATTCAACGTAATCGGTGCCTTCCAGTGGTAAAAAATCGGGCTGTATTGTGGCCGCAGCAGTTGCTGCGGGTGCGGTTTGTTGCATGTTGTTGTAATTAATAATTAACAATGAATAATGGAAGCCAATAACCTGTGCCGGTGGCTAAATAAGAAACCAGCCTGAGAAAATATTGTGCAGCTTAAAAACCTCTTTTAGGGATAGGGGTTTACGTAGCTGGTGTTTCGCGCAACAGGTAATAGTTGTTGCGAATATCGTTAAACCTTTTATGTGGAAAATCTGGCCGCATCGTACCGCAAAGGTAAATAAAATTATTAACCGCAATAGCGCGGTTGCCTATATAGCCGCAGGCGTATTTTTTTGGGGATATTTAAAATTCACCTTTAGGTGTTAAAGGCATCAGCCCTATCTTCGCCATATGAAAGCAGGGATATTAGGTGGCGGCCAGCTTGGCCGCATGTTGCTGCAGGCCGCAGCTAATTACACAGTAGAAACTTATGTGTTGGAAAACGACGATAAAGCGCCGGCGGCACACCTGTGCCACCACTTTGTAAAAGGCGATATACAGGACTTTGAAACTGTATATAATTTCGGCAAAGACCTTGACGCAATTACCATTGAAATTGAAGCCGTTAATGTGGATGCGCTGGAGAAACTGGAAAATGAAGGGGTAAAGGTTTACCCCAAACCGGCAGCCATACGCATTATAAAAAACAAGATAACCCAGAAAGAATTTTACAAAGAGAAAGAAATACCATCCCCAAAATTTATTGTTACCAATAACCTTGCAGACCTGCAACAGCACACATCATTTTTACCTGCAGTACATAAAATTGGCATGGGCGGATATGACGGCAAAGGTGTGCAGGTGTTAAGAGGGGAGAAGGATTTAAGCAAAGCTTTTGATGCGCCGTCTGTACTGGAAAAAATGGTGGACATTAAAAAAGAAATTGCCATAATTGTTGCTATGAACAGCAAAGGCGATACAGCTATTTATCCACCCGCTGAAATGATAGTTGACCAGGTATTGAACCTGTTAGATTACCAACTGAGCCCTGCCGAGCTGCCCAAGAATGTTTTATGGAAAGCCGAGGCCATTGCCCTAAAAGTGGTGCGGGAATTAGGCAGCCCGGGCCTGTTTGCCGTTGAACTTTTTGTTGACCGCAATGATGATGTGTTTGTAAACGAAACGGCCCCGCGTGTGCATAACAGCGGCCACCATACCATTGAAGGTAGTTACAGCAGCCAGTATGATATGTTGTGGCGTGTTATACTGGGCTACCCGCTGGGATGCCCCGATGCTATTTTACCCGCCGGCATTGTTAACCTCATCGGCGCAGAAGGCCATAGCGGCGAAGCTGTGTATGAAGGCCTTGATGAGGTATTAAAAATGGAGAATGTATTTGTACACTTATATGGAAAAAAACAAACAAAGCCCGGCAGAAAAATGGGCCATATTACCATTATAAGCCGCGACAGAACAGATTTAACCTATAAAGCGCATAAAATAAAGAATACGTTGAAGGTTGTAAGTAAAACAGTTTAAGGTTTAAAGTCCAAAGTTTAAAGTTGTTAAGCTTTGTATGTTTAAGGCGTCACCGTGTTGGTTCAATAATGGACAATATTGCGGAAGGTTTTGAAAGGGGCAGCAGGCTTGAGTTTGTCAACGCTTTAGGGATTGCAAAAGGGGAAACTGGTGAATTGAAATCGCAATTATATAAAGCGCCTGATGCGGGCTATTTAACGCAGGAACTATTTGATGAGCTGTATGGTTTGGTTGACGAGATTGCAAAAATTGATAGCTTCGTTTATAAACTACCTAATAAGTCAATCTTAAAAAGACATAAATTTAAAGACAGAATTTAGGCTACCTAAATATTTGATCACTAAAAGGATAAAGTTTCAAAGACAAGACGCACCCGCATCGACAACTTTAAACTTTAAACTTTAAACTTTAAACTTTAAACTTAATGACAGTTGGCATAATAATGGGCAGCGACAGCGATCTTCCTATCATGCAGCAGGCTGCTGATATATTGAAGGAGTTTGGAATTGATTTTGAACTTACCGTTGTATCAGCACACCGCACGCCATTGCGTATGGTTGAATATGCTACCTCTGCTAAAAGCCGCGGGCTGAAGGTTATTATAGCCGGCGCCGGTGGCGCCGCGCATTTGCCTGGTATGGTTGCATCTGTTACCCCTTTGCCGGTAATTGGAGTGCCCATTAAATCATCCAACAGTATTGATGGCTGGGATTCTGTGTTGTCTATACTGCAAATGCCTAACGGCATACCTGTTGCTACGGTAGCGTTGAACGCCGCAAAAAATGCAGGCATTTTAGCTGCCACTATTTTAGGCGCATTTGATGAAGCACTTGGTAAAAAGGTAGAGGGTTATAAAAAGAAATTAGAAACTGAAGTATTGGGCAAAGTGCAAAAGTTAAAAGGCGATGGATGGAATAATGGGTTTGATGAATAAATGCCTGAACGATAAGTTACCTTTTTAATGTGGTCCACCTATAATATTACATTATATGTCGCCAAAAAAGCTGAAAGAGTTTAACGTTATTCGTTCCCTATGAAATTGGCTGGTGATAGTACTATTACAGATACCAGCAAGCCGGATCGGGTTAAATGTGATAGCGGCGCTAAGTAAAAAATTGAACCCACTCCGGGGTTCTTCGATGTGTGTATTCCGTTTCCCCGGATTGCGATCCGGGGCTATTCAAATTCAACCCCGTCGGGGTTTATACAGCTTAATTAACAACCATACCATCAACTTACGCTATCACCTCTTCAATCACCTTGCCTTTTACATCTGTTAACCTGAACGGCCTGCCCTGGAAGTTGTAAGTAAACTTTTCATGGTCAAAACCAAGCTGGTTTAATATGGTGGCCTGTACATCAAACGGATCTGCCTTGCCACTTATGGCACTATAACCAATTTCGTCTGTCTCACCATGGCTGTAGCCTTTTTTTATGCCGCCGCCAGCCATCCAAATGGTAAATGCATCAGTATGGTGGTCGCGGCCCTTGAACGGATTTTGTTTGCCTTCGCGGTTCTCCATCATAGGTGTGCGGCCAAATTCACCCCCCCATACTACCAATGTTTCATCCAGCAGGCCCCGTTGCTTAAGGTCAAGTATCAATGCTGTAGCAGCTTTATCCGTCTGGCGGCATTTATTAATAAAGCCAATATCAATAGCCAGGCTTGCATCGGTGCCATGGCTGTCCCACCCCCAGTCGAACACCTGTACAAAACGAACACCTTTTTCTACCAGTTTGCGTGCCAGCAGAATATTGTTAGCCAGGCTTGCCTTGCCCGGCTGCGTGCCATACATATCGTGGATATATTGCGGCTCATCATCAATATTCATAACCTCCGGTACAGATATTTGCATTTTGTAAGCCATCTCGTACTGGCTAATGCGGCTTAATATTTCAGGATCGTTATAGTTTTTATATTCTTCGGCATTTACTTCGTTAATGGCATCAATGCTTGCCTTGCGCAGGTCGCGCCCCATACCTTGTGGGTCTTTTAAAAATAATACCGGGTCGCCCTCGTTACGGCATTGTACGCCCTGGTACACGCTGGGCAAAAAGCCACTGCCCCAAACGCTTTTACCTGCATCTGGGTTACGGCCGCCACTGGTAAGCACCACAAAGCCCGGCAGGTTTTGGTTTTCTGTGCCAAGGCCGTAGGTTACCCAACTGCCTAAACTGGGCCTGCCAAGGCGGGCGCTGCCCGTATGCACCATTAGCTGTGCCGGGGCATGGTTAAACTGGTCGGTAGTAACAGCTTTTAAAAATGTAAGTTCATCAGCAATGGTGGTAAGGTGCGGCATGTTCTCGCTTATCCATGCGCCGCTTTGGCCGTGCTGTGCAAATTTTGCCTGTGGACCAAGCATTTTAGGCACACCACGTATAAATGCAAACCGCTTGCCTTCCAGCAGCGATGGAGGGCATAGCTGACCATCCATTTTAGCAAGCTCGGGTTTATAATCAAACAGCTCCAGTTGCGATGGTGCACCTGCCATGTGCAGGTAAATTACGCTTTTGGCCTTGCCCAAAAACGGCGGCAGTTTTGGGGCAAGTGGATGTGCTGGGTCAAATGCAATGGGGTTGCTGGTATTTTTGCTGCCACAACCCATTAATGCACCCAGCGCCAGGGCGCCAAGGCCCATAGCACTTTCTTTAATAAAGTGCCTGCGGGTATGCATTTGCGTAACTTTTAGTTCAGCTTCGCGCAGCAGGCGCTGGTTATGTAATTCTTTTTGTGTCATGCCCTCTGTTTTCTTTACATGCCGCTCCTGCGGAGCTACAATTATACTTTATCATTCACTTCTACTAACATGCCGCCACTACGTGGCTAGTTTTTTAGGTTAGATCTTTACGAGAGATGTTCTCTTTCAAAAAGACCTCATTTCTTACCAGCCCAAATGGCTCATTAAATTTACGCCATTTTATTTTACGCAGGCTAATGAAAACTCATCGCCCCTCACTTTACAATCCCTTCCACTACATATTGTTTACCTTTTTCTGTTTTAAATGACAGGGTATAACCGATCACTTCTTTTTTTGCCACTATGCTCATTCCATCCACCTTAACAGGCGTGCCGCAACGTATGTTGCAGGCACCACCGTTTAATGATGTTATAGTAGCTGTTTTAAACTGGTGATCATCCCACACTTCACTTACTTCAAAACCACCTCTTGCGCGCAGGCCTTTTACTTCGCCACTTTCCCATTTGGCGGGTATCGCCGGCAACAAATACAATTCATTATCCTGGCTTTGCAATAACATTTCTGCCACGCCGGCTGTGCCGCCAAAATTGCCGTCTATTTGAAACGGTGGATGAGCATCAAAAAGGTTGGGGTACGCACCGCCGCCATTGCTGTAGTTATAACCGCCTTCTTTAGTTAAACGAAACAGGTTGCGGTATAATTTATATGCATGGTCGCCGTCAAGCAGCCTTGCCCAAAAATTTACTTTCCATGCAAGGCTCCAGCCTGTGCCATCATCGCCGCGCAGTTCCAGTGTCCGCTTCGCTGCGTTTGCAAATTCCTGTGTTGTAACAGGCGATATTTGATTAGCAGGGTACAATGCATACAGATGCGAGGTATGCCTGTGTGTTGGCTCAACATCATCAAAATCTTTAAACCACTCCTGCAGGTTGCCCTTACGGCCAATTTTAAATGGATATAGTTTTTGCCTGGCCTGTACCAATGTGTCTTTAAAAGCTTTATCAATGCCCAATATGTCTGCAGCCTGTATAAGGTTGCCAAACAAGTCGCGCAGAATGCCCATATCCATGGTTGAGGCTATTGATACATCAGATGTTTTTTTGCCATCATAATAAAACTGGTTCTCGGGCGACATAGATGGGGCCGTAACAAGATACCCGCTGCTATCTGTTGTAAGCCATTGCAGGCTAAACTGTGCTGCGCCTTTCATTAAAGGGTAAGCGGTATTTTGTAAGAACGATTTATCACCTGTAAAAAGGTAATGCTCCCACAAATCATGGCACATCCAGTTGCCGCCCATCGGCCAGTCTGCCCATGCTGGCGATCCTTCGCCCTTGTTGCCAACCGGGTTTGACAATGCCCATATATCGCTGTTATGATGGGCCACCCAGCCACCCATTCCATAAAATTGTTGTGCGGTGGTGCGCCCTGTTATTGACATGGCTTTTATAAGATCGTACACCGGTGCATGCATTTCGCTTAGGTTGGTTACTTCTGCAGGCCAGTAATTCATCTCGGTGTTTATATTGATGGTGTAGTTGCTGCTCCATGGCGGGCGCAACTCTTTGTTCCAAATACCCTGCAGGTTAGCCGGTGCACCATTGGTGCGCGAAGATGATATAAGCAAATATCTTCCATATTGAAAATACAAAGCCTCCAGCCCGTCATCATCGCCACCTTTGGTATATGCTTCCAGCCTGTCTTCTGTGGTTTTATCAGCAGGGTTATTTTTATTGTTGTTTAACGTAAGCGAGGCACGGTTAAAATATGTTTGATAGTCTGCTTCATGTTCATGCATTAAAGCTTTATAAGTTCTGCTATTTGCGGCAGACAAATAATTTGCTGCCAGTTTTTTTTCATCCTTACCATCTTTATCCGGGCATTTGTCAAAACCGTTAAAACTGGTGGCGGCAGACAATAACAACATAACATCGCTACACCCGTTTACATGTATGCCAGCGGTGTCGGCGGTTACTGTGCCGTCTTTAGCTTCAGCTTTTAACAACAATTGAAAACGCATGCCATTGCAACCAGATGCATCATTATAAACGATCAGGTCTTTTTTATTATTTACATAGCTTGGTTCGGCATGTGCGGGAGCTTTACCGTTTAATGCAACTTCGTTATTGCTGATAACCGAGTTTGTAAAATGCGCAATGCTGCTTGTTTTTATAACCGCGGTTATCATTTTAGGCTTGCTGCTGTACAGCCTTATAACAATTACCTGCGCAGGCGCTGATACAAATATTTCACGCGTATACTCCACTCCATCAACCGTAAATTTTGTTAAGGCAACGGCGTTTGAGATATTTAAATCGCGATAATAATCCGTTGGCCCGCTGGCCGGCAACTGTTGTTTAATGCTAACATCCGCCATAGGCATGTAACTTTCTGAATAAAGCCCCTGCATGTTTTTAGTAAGATCAGATGCCAATGCATAATCGCCCTTAAACAATGCTTCGCGTATTTTGGGCAACCAATCTTTTGCCGTTGGGTTAACGTTTGTTTTAACCGGGCCGCCGGTCCATAAAGTAGCTTCGTTAAGCTGTATCAATTCTGTGTCTACACCACCAAATACCATAGCGCCCAAACGGCCGTTACCAACGGGTAAAGCTTCTGTCCATGTAGTGGCCGGTTTGTTGTACCAAAGTTTGAGATTTTGCTGAGAATAGCTGTGTAAAAAGGTAATTGCTGAAAATAATAAAATGCCGAATCGTTTTTTCATCCTGAATATTTCTATTGAAGCCCAAAAATATTATGTACCGCCCTGCATTGCAATAATTAAACATCGTTGCGTCGCACCCTTCAACTGTTTGTTCTTCTTTCGCCTGTTCCATATACGCCTGCTACACTTTAAGCGTTATTTGTAAGCCAGGAACATGTTTTGCTTTTACATATAGCCCCTACATGGTTTAGCAACATTAATGTGCTGCTCTTTTTCTACTAACATGCCGCCGCTACTGGGCTAGATACAATTTGCCTATTCTTTGTTGCTGTTGATGTTTTAACCAACAGCGATTTATTTACAATAACGTGCTTTTTGATATACCGATACCATCTTCTCCTACAGCGCTTGTTTGTTGGTGATAACACCAACAAAGGCGAAATAAGTAATTGGTTAGTGAGACACGAACCATAGCCGTACATTTTCAAATCTTCAAATCATTTCACCAGCCTATATTTCTTCAACCAGCTTATAAGTTCTCCTTTAGGGGATAGGGGCGTATTGGTGTCAATTCTTCGTAACTACTTCGTCCAAATTCAATATAGCGTTAGCAACAACACTTAAAGCGGCAATTTGTGGCGTGGCCAGTTGTGTGCCCAAACCCATCATGTCGCGCGTTTTGGCTGCATCGTTTTTAAACTGGCTATATGCAACATCATATAGATGGCTTAATACGGCCTCACTTTTTTCGTCGATATCATGATAGGTTGCCAATTTAAAACCTGCACGTATTTGTTGCTGCACATTGTTACCCGCTTTGTTTTGCATAAGCAGCGCAAACTTGCGCGAAATATCAGTAAATACACTGTCGTTCATGGTGGTTAGTGCCTGTAACGGGGTGTTGGTGCGTATGCGGCGCGCTGTGCAAACCTCACGGCTTACTCCATCAAATGTTAGCATGCTGGGGTAGGCGGCACTGCGTTTCCAATACGTATAAACAGCACGGCGGTATTGGTCTTCACCCGAACTTTGTACCCAATTTTGCCCGTTCCATGGCGATAGCCATATACCGTTGGGCTGGTAAGGCATTACACCAGGGCCATACATTTTATTGCTTATAACATTGGCAATACACAGCGCCTGGTCTCTTATTTCTTCAGCCGACAGGCGCACCCTCGCGCCACGTGCATAGTATCTATTGTTGGCGTCTTTTTGCAGCAACTCAGGTGTTACAAGTGATGATTGCCTGTAAGTGGCGCTCATAACAATCGTTTTTATCAACTGTTTCATGCTCCACTTATCATCCTGCATAAATTTATAGCTAAGCCAGTTAAGCAGCTCAAGGTGGGTTGGTGGCGCACCCTGCGTACCAAGATCTTCAACCGTTTCGGCAAGGCCGTTGCCAAATATTTGTTCCCACACACGGTTAACCATTGTGCGTGCGGTAAGCGGGTTGTCTTTTGCAATTATCCATTCGGCCAGGCCCAGGCGGTTATGCGGCGCATTGGCTGGAAATGCGTTTAGCGACTTTGGTACATCCGGCTCAACCTTATCACCTTTTACCAGCCAATTACCACGCTCAAACACATAGGATGTGCGGTGCATCCACTTTGGGTTGTCCATCATTACAGGCGTAGTGCCGGTATTGGCGCTAAGCAAACTCATGAACCTGGTTTTCATCTCACCATAGCCTTGCTTATTCTTACCCGGAAAAGGTTCCGTAAAATGCAGCCAGTCTAACAAAGCAATATTATCTGTTGGCTTTTTAGCATTAGGGTTATAGTAAGTAAAATACAGGTTATGCGTACCACTTATGGGCTTTATATCAGTCTCGGCAATTTCCCACCCGTTTTTTGTAACGCTTAACGGTATGGCAGCAATCATTTCACCGTTGGGTGCGTCAATATGTATTTGCCAAATACCGCCGGGTGTATAACACTGGTAGCGGTAAATAAGGTGGTTGCGGTTGTTAAGGCCAACATTTTTTAAACGGCACAGTGCATTATTTCTAAATGCTGTCCATTTAGTATCATTCAATTCACTATTGGTAAAGCTGTCGCAGGTAAGTGAGTTGTATGCAGGCTGCCATGTTTTTAAAAATGTACCTGTTTCATCAGCGCTTTCTGTGGAAGCATTCGTTTTAACCCAATCAAGTACCTTATTCATTTCCTGCTTCATGCTGTCATTATACTCGCGCAGCAGTGGATAATCGGCGTAAGTATCCTCGTCCCTTGTGTCGTTAAAAAACGCCATGAACTTATAGTAATCATCATGCTTAAATGGGTCGTAGGGATGGGCATGGCATTGCACGCAGGCAAAGGTTGTACCCAAAACAGCGCTCCATGTGGTGCTAACCCTGTCCATCACGGCAGATGTCCTAAACTCTTCATTATCCGTACCGCCTTCGTCATTGGTCATGGTATTGCGGTTAAAGCCTGTTGCTATAAACTGTGCATCGGTTGGGTTTGGCATTAAGTCGCCGGCAATTTGCTCTTTAATAAATTCATTATAAGGCATGTCTTTATTAAAAGCATTAATTAACCAATCGCGGTAGCGCCATATACTGCGGCTGTCGTCACGCTCATAGCCTTTGGTATCGGCATAGCGCGCAAGGTCAAGCCACATGCTTGTCCATTTTTCACCATAGCGCTGGCTTGCCAAAAGGCTGTCAACTAATTCACCATAAGCTTTATCGCTGTTGTCGTTCAAATATTTTTGCGAGAGCGAAGCCGGCGCCTGCATGCCAATTAAATCGAGGCTAACACGGCGTAACAAGGTTGCTTTATTTGCTTCAGGCGAGTGCGATAAGCCCTGTTGTTTTAATTTATCAAGAATAAAATAATCAACATCATTTTTTGCCCAATCGTTTGTGGTACTTATCAGTCCAAAAAACTTTTTGGGCATGGGTACATCAACAGGTTTAAGGGCTACATAACTCCAGTTGTCGCCCCAGGGGGCGCCTTCCTTAACCCATTTGCGCAGGGTTTCAATATCATCTTTACTTAATTGCGCGTGGTGGTAGGGCATACGCTCATCAGGATCAGTTAAGGTAAGCCTGCGGATCATTTCACTATGGTCGGGGTCGCCGGGAATGATGGCGGGCTTGCCTGATTTTGTTTTGGCCATTGCCTCCTCCCTAAACAGCAGGCTAAAATTGCCTTTGGCTTTAACGCCGCCATGGCAGGTTATACAATTATTGTTAATAATTGGTTTTACCTGGGTGCTGTAGTCAACATGGTTGTTATTGGCGCTAACCAGCCATGCGCCTGTAATTACTGCAACAGCGATCAATACCGTGATAATCAATATGTTCTTTCTGCGTGGAGAAACCATGGCAAAGCTTAATTAGGATAAATGTACAGAATACACGTAATACTGCCAAAGGATCGTTTGATTGCAGATTGCCCAATTGCGGATTTTAGATTGGATTGCGTAGAATGATGGAATGCATCTAATATTTTCTGTGCCCCTTAAATAAATACTGCAAGTATAAGGTTTGGAATAAATCTGCAATCCACAATTGGGGAATCTGCAATATGTTGTCCTGAACGCACCTTAAACGTTGCCTGTTTGCCCTGCTGGTTGCACGCTTTTGTTTATTACTTTACATGCAAATCATCAATTATGTTGCTTGCCAATAAAAATGCTGTTATTTATGGTGGCGGGGGCGTTTTAAGCGGAACTATTGCCCGCGCATTTGGCGCTGCCGGCGCTAATGTGTTTGTTAGCGGAAGACATATTGATAAAGTTCAAAAAGTGGCAAATGAAATTATAGCCGCAGGCGGCAAAGCCGAAGCGGCGGTGGCAGATGCACTGGATGCAGATGCGGTAAATGCTTATGTTGAAAGCGTAGCTGCTAAGGCAGGAAGTATTGATATATCATTCAACCTGGTGGGCATATTGGCGCCACCAAACGTGCCGATGGTAACACTAACCCCAAACGATTTTATGTACCCTGTTACCAATGCCGTTAAAACACAGTTTTTAACAAGTATTGCTGCAGGCAAAATAATGATGAAACAGGGTAGCGGCGTAATATTATCGCTGACCAATACGGCTGCGGCAACCGTGTACCCTATGCTGGGTGGCTGCGGTACAGCGCTGGCAGCCATGGAAGGCTTTTCGAGAAACCTGGCGGGTGAGTTGGGCGCTTATGGCGTGCGGGTGGTAAATATACGTTCGGGGGGATCGCCGGACTCGGCGCCGTTTACAGATATATTTAAAGTGTTGGATAGAGAAACTGCACAAGGCATTCTTAATAAAATGGCGGATGATACCATGCTTAAAAAAATGCCGCCGATGGCTGATATTGCGAATGTAGCAGTGTTTTTGGCGAGTGACATGGCGGGTAAAATAACAGGCACTACCATTGATGTTACCTGCGGAACAACAGGCGCATTGAATTATAAGCCGAATTATGAGAAGAAAAGTCATTAGGTCATTAAGGAGGCAGAAAAGGAATAGCAGATTGCGGATTTCAGATTGGAAGTGAAGTGGTATGAGTTAATTTCTTTTACACCGGCATGCTTAGTATAAATCCTGGAATAAATCTGCAATCTGCAATCGCCAATCTGCAAACAGTTCACTTTTCACTTAATTTAGCTGCCAAATAAACACCGTGGGCATAGAACAGCTATACAGCATTTATTTACAGCATCCATCAGTACAAACCGATACGCGCAAGCTTAAAGAAGGCGATTTATTTTTTGCTTTAAAAGGCCCAAGCTTTAACGGCAACGAGTTTGCCCAGCATGCGCTAAAAATGGGCGCTGCTTACGCTGTTATTGATGAGCCTGTTGATGACAAAGACGAAAGGCTTATACTGGTTGATGATGTATTAACCACCTTGCAACTGCTGGCTAAGCACCACCGCGAACAATTTAAAATTCCTTTTATTGGTATTACAGGCAGCAACGGTAAAACAACCACTAAAGAGTTGGTAAGCACCGTATTGGCCACGCACTATATAACGTATACCACTCAGGGCAATTTAAACAACCATATAGGCGTACCGCTTACTATTTTGCGCATTGCAAATAATGCGCAAATGGCGGTTATTGAAATGGGCGCCAACCACCAAAAAGAAATTGAAGGGTATTGTGTATATGCACAGCCTACGCATGGTATTATTACCAACGCAGGCAAAGCGCATTTAGAAGGGTTTGGCGGTGTGGAAGGCGTACGCAAAGGCAAGGGTGAGCTATATGCTTTTATTCGTGAGCATAACGGAGTGGTGTTTGCTTATGATGATTACGATTACCTGCACGACATGGTGAAAGGTATTGAACAGGTTGATTGGTATGGTAGCCGGAACGGTACTGTAACAGGCTACGTTGCGGCCAGCGAGCCCTTTTTACAGGTAGCCGTTACAAAAGGTGTGTCATTCAACACGCTTAGTACGCAACTGGTGGGCGCGTATAACCTGCCCAATATTTTGTGCGCTGTTGCCGTAGGAAAATATTTTAATGTACCTGGTGAAAAAATAAAGACCGCCATTGAAAGTTATGCGCCAAGTAACAGCCGCAGCCAGCTTGTTGAACAAGGCAGCAACAAAATTATTTTGGATGCCTATAACGCTAACCCCAGCAGCATGAAAGCTGCCATAGAAAATTTTGCAAAGATTGATGCCTCACATAAAGTTTTATTATTAGGGGGTATGATGGAACTTGGTGAAGAAAGCAAGCAGGAACATGCCGGCCTTATTGAGTTAATAAATAATTATCGCTGGGATAAGGTTGTGCTTGTGGGCGGAGATTTTGAACATGTGCGGCACCCGTATATTTATTTTGACACCTCGGCTGAAGCGGCTGTGTGGCTTAAGGAGCAAGGTTTTGAAAACACTTACCTGCTGGTTAAAGGCAGCAGGAGCATGCAGATGGAAAAGGTGATGGGATGAAGGCTTGTAGTTGTTAAACCTTGAAGGTTGATAGCTACATGGTGTGTTCCTCGTTGGTGAAAACACCAACGAAGGCGGAAGGATCTGCAATTATTACGCGGATGTATTTGGTTCGGCAAAAATGTTGCCAGCATCGTTCTGCTGACGCAGGCCAGCATCCCGGCAAAACATGATCTGGGCGAGCAGCGTTGCCGAAATAAACTCGGCATGCCGATGCAATTTTATCAACCTATGTATATCAGGCTTATGATTTAAGAAACGTTCAACGTTTTAGCAATACTACTTTCCGCCGTTTATTTTTTCATTCATTAACACGCGAAGGTCAAATTTAAAAGTATCGGTCATATTGTCTTTTGGGACAATAAAGAATGACTTGGCTGAAAAGTACAGGTGAAAAAAATGCGGGCTTTCTGCAAATTTTGTAAAGCGGCTCCAGTCCCACCTTGTGCTGCCCCTTGAGTTTTCAAGGTATATATCAACCGGGGTAAAATCCATTATAAAGTGATCTTTAAACGTATCGTTTTTGCGATAGATAGTTGCAGGCATTACATACCAAAAAAGTATGAGGGACAGTATCCAGATAAACGAGCCCAGTAAAAAAGGCTCGGGGCGTATTTTACCTATAAAATATAGTATGGCGGTAACAACGTCGAACACGATTATAAGTGAGAGAAGTATACGCATTTCAGGCTGCCACAAAAAATGATAGCGCAACGCCTGGTAAACCTTCTTTTTATTGTAAGTAAACTGTACCTGCATGTAAATGTTATGAGCGATAAAAGTATATAAATAGGTGTTGCCAGCCAAGTAATAGTAGTAATGGCTGATGCTTTTGAATATAACTGAACCAACTGCCCATCATTGCAAGGCTTTTGCAGAGCTTTGGGGGTGGGTAAAGGCCCCGCCCATCCAAGTCAAAGACAGCCTGGCAATTGGCACGACTGAGATGGCCACGGCGAACAGCTAAGCACACAAGGCCATGTGTTCGCCTCGACATGACGATGAAATATTCATGCAACGGCAACTTTAAAGTTTGTATATCTCTTAACTCCCCTTTTCCAGCACCAGCACTACTTTATTAAAATCAGCAGAGGCGTTTATTACTTTTGAAAATGTGCTGAACATCGAAACGGGGTATAGTATATTACGGTAGGTTTCGTTTATATTAATTTCAACGGTGTTGCCTGTTTGCACATACCTGCTTACAAAACCCATGGTAACAACGTCGCCTTCTTTGCTTGTTACATCTATATTCAGGTCGTTAAGATTTTTTACTTTATAGCCCTCGGGTATTTGTATGGTTATTTTCCTGTTTTCCATGTGAGGAAAAGGCATTTCAATGGGCAACTGGCGCGGTTTTTCCTGGTACATTTCTACCTGCTGGCCAATAATTTCACCAATTTTAAGCAGTATTTTATTTCCTGCATTTTCAAGCATATCGGTGGTTTTAATATCGCCGCCAATTATAAGTGGCTTGTTGGTTGTACAATCAGTTAACTGTGTATTCTCAACCTTTATGTTGGTTACGTTGGCACTGTTGCCTACATTCTTAATTATGTTTTTGGTAAACTCATCCTGCTTATCTTTTGTGGTATAAACATATACCGGCCTGTACTCAACAGCGGGGTAGCCTTTTAATATTTGCCTGCTGGTTATTAACAGCGTATCAAGCGTTTCATCAAACTTAACAGTTGCCTCCATATTTTGCAGGTTGCCTTCAAATGGCTCGGCAGGTATAGTATCAAATGTGCCGGTTGCACTTTTTACTTCGCCTATTAATATACCTTTTAAAAACAGCCCCCTGGTAGCAATTACATTTACCGGCAGGTAAGGATAGCGGGTGCCATTGTCAACCGGTGTTATAAACTTATCCTGCGATGGAAAATAAAGCAATATAGCCTCGGCGCGCGACCAATCTTCAAGCTGTTCGTCAAACGTAATACCTGTTCTTTCTTCGGCAAAAACTACCTGGTAGTTAACGCCAAGCCTGTCGTATATGGCAGTGAAAAAATTTACGATAGCAGATTCATTGGCTGTTTTTGTTTTAACAATGCCTACCAGCTCATCTTTATCACTTTCTACTTTTTTATCAACGTTTACGTTGGTTTTTACATAGTCCTCAACCGCCAATATTTTTTTAAGCTCATCTGCGTCTGCAGGTATGGGTATTTGCTTTATATAGGCGTCAACCGCCTTAAGGTCTTTAGGCGACCATGTTGTATAAATCTCATACGCCCTTTTTGCAAAATCTTTCCAGGTGTTAAGGCGCACCTTAGGCCCGGTTGTTTCAAGGTTGTAGCTAAATTTATAATCAACCCGTTTCAAATATTTTTCAGGAAACGAATATTTCTCGTCTTCCATTTCGGGTACATTATCTGCATAGCCAACAATAATCCTGTCTGTACCAATAGCGCTGTCGGGGCTTATATTAAAGCCATTGAACCCTTTTGCGCTAAAGCGCAGCCGTGTTGGCGATATAAGCGTAAATAGTTCCTGCTGGTAGGGTATATAGTTGCTTTGAAATATTTCCGAGCCAAACGAGCGAAACGGCCTTTTCTCAGTATATGTGTATTCAACCTCCGCACCTTTTTCAACACCGTCAATAGCGAAAATTTTATAGTTGCTGCCGTCTTCCTGCTGGTCTTTTATTTTAGACGGGTCTACATTCACCACACTGCCGTTTGGCATAACCGCCCTGGCCTTTAACTCTGTTACTTCAGCTTCCTGTAATATGGGCACATATACTTTGTTAAACATCTCAATACCCTTATCGCTGTTTATATGCACTATAACGTGGGTTGTGTAAAAGGCCACAACATTCTTACCCTCATCTTTGTACTCTATCTTTTTTTCGTTTAGTATACCTATTGCAGCTGCAGAATCAAACATTGGGTTAACCTTATGCAGTGCAGGGCTTTCAACCCAGGTATTGGCAGGGGTGTAATTAAACTGCTGGCCGTAACTATTACTACCAATGCATGCGCATACCATTGCTAACGCGCTTATTACCTGTTTTTTATTAAACATGCTGTATGTGTTATTGTTTTTGCAGCACAAGCTGCTCCTTATATTGGGTTAATATTTGTTTTATGGCGCTGTTCCAGCCGTTAAACTGTGCAGGCTGCATTAACAGGCTTTTATTTTTTAGTTCCTGGCAGGCAATTACTTTATCGCCCTGCTGCGTGTATTGAATAGAGAACCCGAAAACATCGTTATCAAGAGCGAAGTTTTTAGGCAGGTACGATACCTTATAATCTTTCGGTACATCAAGTATGGTGTACTGCTTAATGGTGTACCTAAAATCACTTTCAAGCCCCACTTTTCTTTTAGCAGTATCTATAATAGAACCCTGCGAGAATAGCTTTTCAAGGTTAAGGTTTATATACAACTCATCAGATATTTTTTTGCTATAATCAGGCACATCAAAGCTGGCACTTATGTTAACCAGTTGCTTTTCTTCATTAAGTGTTTTTACTTTATAGTCGCCCATTATATATTTATTGCTGGCTTTGCCCATGCGTTGCTTCACATAGTCTTTAGTGTCTTTAGCATCTTTATACAGCAGGTTGTCGTTTATATCTATACCAAAATAACCGTTATAATACACACTGCTGTTGCCGCTGATGCCTTTATCAGTAAGCGTTATAAACGTACTGTCAACTATGGTGCTTTTATCAGTCTCGCCTTCAGGCACACGTACCAGTTTATACTCGTCTGCTGATATGCCTACCAATGCCTGCTTGCCCTGTATAAAACCGCTGGGATAGCCAAAAATGCAGTTAGGGTCAGTACCATCCAGGAATATCCATTTGTCATTTATGTTTATAGCGCATATCATGTGGTTGTCTGATATGGGCAGCGGAACATCTGTATAATCATAAGGTATGTCACGGGTGCCTATCCAGGTAAAATACGCTTTAACGTTGCTTAACTGCAACAACGCCGTTAGCAGGCTCGCCATGTCTTTACAATCGCCAAAGCGCCTGGTGCATACAGTGGCCGCGCGGCGGGGTATAAAACCTTCGAGCCCGTTTTCAAATGCAACATATTTAATATTGTGCTGTACCCACGCATATATTTTGCGCGCTTTTAATTCGTCGCCGGTAATGCCGTGCGTAAGGCTGTCTGCCAATTGTTTTAGCTGTGCATCGTTGGTATTGTCAAGGTCTTTTACAAATGAGTAATACCATTTATACAGGTCGTTAACATCATCTAAAAATTTTACCTGCTGCCCATCATCCCTATAAGATGAGATACGGAAAATAGCATGTGGCTCGTAATACCTGAAATTTGGCGCGCCCGAAAACCGCTCCGTGCGTTTTACATTGGTCGCATCAAATGTGTACTGGTGTTCCCTGCCTTTATTATCCTCAACAATTTTTATAATATTGGCGCTGTCGTTTTTAATGTTGTATTTCACAACCATATCAGACGGGAAGCTGACCGTAAATTTTGAATGCACCACTGGAATGTATGATGATGGATAATACGGGCTTAACAGGTGTGCATCGCTTTCAATTTGTGTGTATGTTACAAAAGCGTGGGTGCCTTTTGTAAACGAAGGAAAATCGAACCAGGACTCTTTTTCATCATCATAAAACACCTCACGGCTTGATGCATCTTCGGTTTTTATATCAGTAACCTTCATCTTTTTAAATCCGCTGCCATCCGGCACGCGCGAATAAGCCTCAAGGTTTGATACCGCATCAAACGAGCCATGATACACGGCATAACGGCCAAGGGTGCCATTTGCTTTATCATCAAGCGCCACCAGTTCAATAGTAATTTTTCGCTCGCCCTGCGGTTTGCCATCCTTAATAAAAAGGCTAAGCTCTTCAGTGTGGTTTAGCACTACTGCATAGTCATTAGGGTAAGCCGCAACCAGTTCATCCAATGTTTGTGCCTTTACTTTTGCCACCGCCGCACATACTATGCAACATATTGCAGCAATCTTTTTCACAGTTATCATTTTCATTCAATATATAATTTATTCGCCTCGTTCCCTTTCCACCGCCACGGCGGGCAGGCTCTTCTACCCGCGGATAAGGGCCCGAAGAGATTGTGGAGAAAGAAGAAATTGCTAAGGTTAAATTATTCTACAGTTTCAAGCTGGCCGTAGTAATAAAACCTTGTTTGTTTAAGCTTGCCGGTTTCATCATAATATTTGCTTGTACCGTTTTCGTTACCATTGTACCAGCTTTCTTCAGACTTTATTTTACCATTAGGGTACCAGTATTTTGACACACCATGTAAGTTATCGTAATTATAGTTTTCCTCTGCAAGTATTTGCCCGCTAACGGCGTATCTTTTTTGTACGCCGTGGTAATCGCCATACTGGCGTATGCCTTCCATATAAACTTTGCCATTACTAAAATATATTGTGCGCATACCTTCGCCATAACCGTTTACATAACTCATAACCGCGCTTTTAACTCCGTTTTTATAATATGCCGTTATATTGCCCGTTTGGCCTTTAAGTGCAATTGGTGTAACCAGCTTGCCGTCCTTTCCTTCATAGGTATAGTTAAGCAACCGCCCCTGGTAATAGTTAAATACAATGGCAACCTTATTGCTGTCGCCGTAAAGTATGGTTTGCCCGTCAAGGGCATTATCCGTGTAATTGTACTCTTTGTTTTTTGTACCATCCTCGTTATAAAAAACACTTTTACCCTGCAGCTCGTCATCAACATACGTTTCATCATAGCGTAATTTACCGTTAGCATGGTACACCTTCCATAAGCCCTGCCTTTTATCGTTTACATACTGGCCGCTTGTTTTTAGCTGGCCGCCATAAAAATATTCCTTATACACACTATCTCTTGAGCCCTGCCTGTAAAACTTTGTGTAGCAAGTTGAGCCATCAGGGTACAGTGCATCATAACGGCCATGTAAATGGTAGTTGCGATACGATGTTTTTAAATATGGCTTGCCGTTATTGTAGTAAAAAATTAAATCCGCATTGCCTTTTGGCAGGTCAACTTCTGCTACTACTTTGCCGGTACTGTCAAATTGCGTTATTTGTTTAAGCCAACCTTCGTCATAAAGGTCTTCATAATCTTTTTTGCCGTTAGGGTTAAAATATTCTGTATAACCGTCTGCCTCACCATTCTTGTAATATTCCGTATTTATTTTATCGCCCAATATATTATAGGTTATAAAAGCGCCCTGTTTGTCGCCCTCAACAAACCAGCCTTCGTACCGCGGGTTTTTATTGTAGTAAAAAGATGTAAAGTAGCCATCTTCTTTGCCCTGCGTATAGTTAAGCTTGTCGTTAACATTACCGTTGTAAAAATAATTGGTGGTAATACCCTGCAGCTCACCCTTTTTGTACTCTTCTACGGCGCTTGTTTTACCATCTTCAAAATAAGTGGTGCTGGTACCATCCCTGTCTCCGTCTTTTGTAAAGCTGCCTTCACTTATTTTGCTGCCGTAGGGGTTATAAAAGATAAATGTGCCGGCGCCATTACGTGTGGTATTGTCAACCAAAACATTGCCTTTTTCATCGTAAAACTTCATTTCGCGCAGGCGGCCATTCTCAAAGTTGCTTTCGCTTATCAAGTTGCCGCTTTCTGCATAGTACTGCTGTTTGCCATCTTCCTTGCCTGCTGCGTAGTTGCTAAGCTCCTTTAATTTACCATTTTCAAAATACCATTTGTATTCCCCCGTTAAATTGCCAGCCTGGTAAGTATATTCTTCCTTAACCTTGCCGCCAGGGTACCAGGTTTTCCATGCGCCGTCCTGCTTGCCATTTACATAATTACCCTGCGTTATTACTGTGCCATTTTCGGCAAATCTTTTAAAAGGGCCATCTTCTTTACCGTTTACATACACGGTTTGAGATGCAATTTTGCCGTTATAATAGTAATAGGTTTCCAGCCCATCTTCCTCATCATTTTTAAAAGCTGCATCGTAACTAAGCTCGCCGGTGCTTTTATACCCTTTGGTGGGGCCATCTTTTTTACCATCTTTATACTGCAATACCTCTTTTGGCATGCCGTTGTAATAGTAAGTTTTTCGCTCACCATCTTCTTTACCATTGTTATAATTTACCTCTTCCTGTAAGTTACCATTATCAAACCACGAAGTGCTTTTGCCGTTTGGTTCACCGTTTACAAAAGTTGACTGTTCCTTCAATTGGCCGTTGCGATAGTAAAAAACCCAGTCACCTTCTTTCTTCTCCTGGTCGTTCAATAAGCCTTTTGACCTCAACTTACCATTGGCAAAATAAAACTCCCACGGGCCATACAACAGGTTTTCCTTACCGTTTGGTTTCCATGCACCCCTGCCACTTACACCATTATCGTCTGACAGGTAATGTATTTCAGCAGTTTGCCGTGCCTGCAGGTTAACCACCTGCGTTTCTTTAATTGCGTTAAAGTAAGCCACTTCGTACTGCACAAATTCTTCAATATCTTTTTTGTGCTTTTTTACAAACTCCTGCACCTGCTTAATATCAATACCGCTAAACATAAAATTAACCAGCAGGTTAAATTTGTTTTGCTGCAGCACGTCTTTAAAAAAAGGCACATAATACTGCATGCAAAAGCCTGTATCATTTTTGTTGTATTCCAATTTTTCGCACAGCGCCTGCAATTGCCTTGTTATGGGGTCTTCTACATCGGTTTTAAGCTTGTATTTTTTATCAAGCGCAGCTTTGCTGGTCAATATATCCTGCAACACTTCAAAATTATCCGTACGTGTAAAGTGCACATTCGCAGCCTTGTCGGCTACATCGTCAGTAACATGGGCAATGGCGCTTAATGCATTAACTGAGTTTAGCTTGCGCGTGGCATCCGGGTTAACGGCAAGGCAGGCGCTAAAACACATGAACGCCGCCGGAAGGTTACCTTCTAACACATAAATTTGGCCCAGGAAATAATGTGAGGATGAATTGTAGGGATTAATGGTAACTGCCCGCTGAAGGCTTTTTTTAGCGTCAGCATAGTTCTCCAGGTTATACAGGGTAACACCTTTATTAAACCATGCAAGGTAGCCATTGGGGTTGGCGGCTATTATTTTGTCGAAATACACCATCGCTTCCTGCCTTTTTTTCTGGCCGTTAAGGGCATTGCCCAGCAGGTTATACCAGTCGTTGGTTTCAACCGGAAAAAGCTTAAGGCCAAGTTCGGCGTACTGGCTGCTGGCCTCAAAATTACTGTCGGCAAATTCACTTAACGATAAACCCCTTAAAGCCTGGGCATAGTTAGTATCGCTGCGGGATATTTTTTTGTAAAGGTCAATGGCGTCTTTATACTTGCCATCTTCATACAGTTTATCACAGTTTTTCAGCACATCGCCGCTGTTAATAAGCGGGGCGCCATTTTGGGCATTTAAGGTTGCTGACACTAACAAAATACATAAGGCACTAACACAAAATTTGATCATATAACTATCGGGTTGCGCGATAAATGTAGTAAAGGTTTAGGTACAAACTGTTTTTTAGGGAGAATTTAAGGAAGGATAGGGAATTGCAGGGATGAGGCCGCTTTGCTACAGGCAGGAAACAATTTAGAATGTGGAAAAATTTACTTTGAATTTGATGATGACGAAAACGGGATTTTTATATTTATAGAAGAAGGTATTAGGCGCTGGGCAATAAGGTGTAAGGTATGACGCTGAATGTTGTTTGTATTCGGAAACGAAAATTGGTGTTTGAAGTAAATTTAAGAAGTTAATTATTTGAATATCAGTATTCTACGAATAGTTCGAGGTTGCAAAATTTTCCTCCTTTTTCCTCCCATTGTACCCTTTGCTGCATAACATTCCTTGCCCCCAAATCATGTATTTCGTGGAAAATGGTTTAGGAAAAAGGACTTTAGGGACCATAAGGACAGAGCTGAGTAACCAATAATTATTGAGATGCCAGCGATTTGAATATTTTTTGGATGAATTGCGGTTTTGTTGTCAAAGGATTGAAGTAACACATAAACAGCGGCTGTTTGAGCAGGCAGGGTTTAGGAAAATTTAATTTGATTTTGATGATGACAAAAGCAGGTTTTTTATATATACATTAAGACGGTGGAGGGCTTAGGGTGTAAGCTGTACGGAAGAAATGAATTTGTAAACGAAAATGAGGTTTCAGGCAGGATTTAAATTTGTAATATATTTAATATCAATCGATTATGTTTAAAAATGGGTGCATCCAAATTCCTCCTTTTTCCTCCCAAAATGGTTTTTTGAGACTGTTTGTTGAAAGCTTATTGGTTGTTAGGGGGCGGGAAATAAGTGGCTTGCTGCCGGTGCAACGCTTATGTGCTATGGCTTTTGGGGGTTATAGGCTTATCTTTGCCGGATGGCAGATAAGCAACTTAAAAATATAAGGCATATAACCCTCGCCGACCTGGAGGAATATTTTAGAACCATTGGCGATAAAAAATTTCGTGCCAAACAGGTGTATGAGTGGATATGGAAAAAACATGCGCAAAGCTTTGATGATATGACGAACCTTAGCAAAGAGCTAAGGGCTAAACTGGCAGAGGAGTTTAGCTTGCCTGCACTTAGGATAAGCGTTACACAGGTTAGTGAGGATGGTACTATTAAAAGCCGCTTTAAAACATTTGATAACCATGCAGTTGAAGGCGTACTAATACCTACTGAGGAACGTAAAACGGCTTGCGTTAGCAGCCAGATAGGTTGCAGCCTTAGCTGTAAATTTTGCGCTACAGGTTATATGGAACGGGAGCGTAACCTTAGCTACGACGAAATTTATGACGAAGTGGCGCTTATAAACCAGCAAAGCGAAAAAACTTTTGGTAAAAAGCTGAGCAATATAGTGTTTATGGGTATGGGCGAGCCCCTGCTTAATTATAACAATGTGCTTAAGGCTATTGAACGCATAAGCGCCGAGGACGGGCTGGGTATGAGCCCGCGGCGTATTACCGTTAGCACTGCCGGGGTGGCAAAAATGATTCGTAAGCTTGGGGACGATCAGGTGCGTTTTAAGCTGGCCCTTAGCCTGCACGCTGCCAACGACAAAAAGCGTAACGAGATTATGCCCATAAACGAAACCAACAATATTAAAGAGTTGGTTGACGCGCTTAATTACTTTTACAAGCAAACCAAAAGCGAGATAACTTTTGAATACATACTGTTTAAGAACTTTAACGACAGCCAGAAAGATGCTGACGAACTGATAAAGATATACAGGCAGGTTCCGGCAGACCTTATCAATATCATAGAGTACAACCCGATTGATAAAGCTAAGTTTCAAAAACCGGATGAGGATGTAGTAATGCGGTTTATGCAACACCTTGAAACGCATAAAGTTAATGCCCGGCTGCGCCGCAGCCGCGGAAAAGACATTGACGCTGCCTGTGGCCAATTAGCGAATAAGGGCAACTAAAAACCACTTTAAAGCTTGTAATTGATTGAAGCGGAATTAGTTGATGAATGTTTGAAGCCCCGGCAGGGGGAGGCTTAAAGTTATTTGATTGCTGGCTTAAAGTTATAACGTACCTAACCCGCCTGGGGATAAGAACTAAGCCTGCGTTGCGTGTTTTACGTTTATTGCTTTTGTTACAATGTCAGTAACTATGCTGTCCAGTTGCAGCGCTGATTTTTTTAACAGTTGCATTAGGGCACGGTTTTCGTCGCTCATATCCTGTTCATTTACAAGGCTTAAAATGCCTTCAATATTAGCAAGGGGTGCGCGAACTATATGAGATTGCAGGTGGGCTATTTGTTTAAGCTCTTCGTTTTGCACACGCAATTTTTCACTGTAGGTTTTTATCTCGGTAAAATCAACAAGGCTAAGCATTACGGCGTAAGCGTTACCTGCCGAGTTAAATATGGGGTTCAGGGTATTACGCAGCCATACTGCCGTACCGGGCACCTTTATATTGTATTCAAAAGTGGTTGCCCGGTTAGTGTTGAGTACTGTTTTTATCTTGTCTACATAATAGTCGGCTGCTGCCTTGTCAAAAAAATCGTAAATGGTTTTACCCACCACTTCACTAATCTCTTTCTGCACGTATTTACAGGCAATTGCATTGGCAAACAGGTATTGACCATTTTCATCCATCATTAATACAATATTCTCGCTGGCTTCTACAAGGCTTCTATACTTTTCCTCGCTGTTGGCAAGTAGCATTTGGGCCGTCTTTTCAGGAGTTATGTCGCGTGTGGTGATAATAATGTTTTTTACCTGCCCTGTTAAATCGCGTAATACAGTGGCTTGCGATGATACATATAAAAGCTGGCCATTTTTATGCTTGAGCCTATATTTACACACAAACCTGTCATTGTTTTCTTTTATATTACCGGTAATTCTATTGAATATATAGTCAAAATCTTCTTTGTAAACCGTAGAAAGCAGATTTTGGTCATGCATCAATTCTTCTGCTGTATAACCTGTGAGCTGTAAAGCGGATGGAGAAACGTATAAGCGCTTAAATTGAGGCGTTAATAGTATTAGCGTGTCAAATATATTATCAGCCAGCATGCGATACTTTTCTTCGCTGTCAGTCAATGCTTTTTTTGCTATGGTTTCAGCATGTACATCCCGTACAGTTACTAGTGTATTTTGTATTGTACCTGTTTCGTCCCTGATTACGTTGAAGTAGGAAGACATGTAACGCCAGCTGCCGTTCTTCTGTGCACCTCGATGGTTAATGGTAAAATTACTCTGCCCTGTCGAAAACATTTCTGTTGCCTGCCGTTTAAAGCGCTCCCTGTCTTCTATAAAAACCAGTTCTCCCGGCGCAATTTGTAAAGCCTCCTCCTGGGTATAACCGGTAAAATGTTTACACGATGGTGATATATATCGCTTGGTTAAATCTGGTGCATATAGTATTACGAGGTCGCTCATATTGTCTGCCAGCATGCGGTATTTCTCTTCGCTGTCTGTCAGGGCTATTTGCGCTAATTTTTCGTTGGTTATATCCCTTGTTATGGAAAGTAAATGTTTTATGCCTCCATCACCATCATGTATTACTGTAATGACTGACGAGACATAGCCCATTTTACCACTTTTATGGAGCCCGCGATAATTGCAGGTAAAATTGCTTACGCCGGCCGAAATGTTTTGCACGGTTGTTTGCATTACATATTGAATATCGTCCGGGTGTATTAGTGATATTGCCGGCTGCCCAATCAACTCCTCTGCAGTGTAGCCCGTAAGATTAAAAGATGACGGCGAAACATACAAGCGGGTAAATTCTGCCGTGGTAAGAGTGATCATGTCACTCATATTGTCCGCCAGCATGCGGTATTGCTCTTCGCTACTGCGCAGGGCTGTTTCGGCATCGTGCTGCTTACTTATGTCTCTTATAGTTGAAAGTATGTTTATAAGCCTCCCGTTATCGTTACGTATAGCTTTTATAACAGCTTCGGTATAAATTGACTGCCCATTTTTATGCAATATCCGGCCTACAAACACAGCATGGTTTGCGCCTTTGGAGATGATAGTGTCAACGGTGTTAAAGAAGAGCGGCAAGTCATCAGCATGAAGCATTTGATGTACCGTGCTGTGTAAAAGTTCTTCAGTTGAATAACCGCACAGTGCCGTGCCGGAAGGCGAAACGTACAACCTTTCAAATTGTGGTGTAAGCAGTATTACAAAATCGCCAATGTTATCGGCAAGCATCCGGTATTGCTCTTCGCTTTTTCGCAGTGCGCTTTCAGCTTTTTGCTGTTTGCTGATATCTCTTACAATAATAAGTAAATTTTGCAGTTCGCCACTATTGTTACGTATTGCCCTGGTTACAGACTGAACAAAAATAATTTGGCCATCTTTGCGTACAAGCCTATTGTTGAATAAAAGCTGGTTATCGCCTTTAAATATGGTATTTTTTATGGCTTCGTAATATACAGGCAGGTCATTTGGGTGCATTACTTGGTTTATTCTGTTATTTAACAGTTCTTCCGTCGTATAACCTGTTAATGCCGTACCGGATGGTGAAACGTATAACCTTTTAAAATCGGGTGTATCTAAAATAACGAAGTCACCGATATTATCGGCCAGCAGCCTGTAGTGTTGTTCGGTGGCAAGCCTTGCTTCTTCGGCTTCGTGTTGTTTAGTAATATCTTGTATAGTGGCAAGCATGTTTGTTAGTTCACCGTTGGCATTACGAATGGCTTTAACTCTGCTTTTAACAAACAATACATTGCCATTTTTATGTAACATTCTTGGCGTATGCACAAAGTGGTCTTCACCTTTTAATATGGTAGTATTAAAAATATGGTAAAACGCCTCAATGTCATCACGGTGAATCAGCTGTTCAATTTTACTGCCAAGCAATTCCTCGGGTGTGTAGCCGGTAAGCGTCAACGATGAAGGCGAAACATAAAGCCTTTTAAAGCCAGGGCTTATTAAAATTACAAGATCGGCTATATTATCTGCCAGCATCTTGTATTGTTGTTCAATTAAGTTTCGGGCCTGCTCGGCCAAAACACGCTGGGTTATATCCCTTGAACTTTTTAGTATATGCGTTATTTTACCCTGGGAATCGTATATGGGCTTACTGGATATATCAAAATAAACCCAGTGCCCTAATTTGTGTTTTACCCTATAACCCGTATAACTTCCTTCCTGGCCCTGTAAGTTTTTTGCCATCGTTTGCTGTTGTAAGGGCAAAATATCGTCGGGGTGAATTATGTCAAAAGGGTTTCTGCCGGTAACATCCTGTTGTGTGTACCCCAGCAGGCGTTCAACTGAGGGCGAAACATACTCAAAAACACCATCCAGGTTTATTACACCCACAATATCACTTATGTTATCAGCCAGCATGCGGTAGTGCTCTTCTGCAGCTTTACGTGCACTTATATCGCGACTTGTTGATAAGATGCCTGTTACTTTACCGTTTTCATCCCGCACTGCTTTATTAACTATCTCAAAATTTATCCAATGCCCGTCCCGGTGCTGAATACGACATTCATATGGCACGCCGGTATCATTGCCCTCAAAAGCGGCCTTATTATGCAGTAAAACTGTGGATATATCGTCAGGGTGTATATAAAATATACCACCCTTTTCCCGGGCCTCCTCAAAGGTGTTGCCTAATATACGTACCGATGAAGGTGATAAATAGTTAACAGTACCGTCAGCCTGGTGAAAAACGATGATGTCTGAGCTGTTGTCAGCCAGCATGCGGTAATGCTCTTCACTTTTTTTAAGAGATATTGCTGTAGTTTTTTTGCCCGTTACATCCAGGGCGATGCCTGTAACTTTTTCTGACCATCCGGTTTTAGCATTATACTTAAAGGTGGCAAAAGTTTCAATGTACTTTGTAACACCATCAACGTTTACGCTAAACTCAGCGTGAAAATCGGCGCCGGCTTTTCGCGCATCTGAAAAGCTTTTTACCAGTTGGGGCGCGTCGCGGGGATTAACAAGTTTAATCCATTGTTCAAATTGGTGTATTGCAACAAGTTTGCAGTTAAAAAACTGCTCCATTACAGTATCCCAATAAAATTCGCCGGTCATGTAATCAAACTCCCAAATGCCAAAGTTTGCTGACTTTACAGCGAGATTATACTTATCAAGAATAGATAAAAATTTGTTTTGCTGCAGCACTGTTTGCGTAAGGTCTCTTACAATAATTATAAACCCATGTAACGTTTTGTTGCCGGAAAAAACGCCCGCAATACTGGCATTAAAAGTGTTTAGGCCTTTTGGCGTATTAATGGTAAACTTTATATGTTCTGTGGAATTGCTTTTTTCGACAATGGCAAGTTTTTCTTCAAATTCAGCGATAATTTCTAAAGGCAGTGGCACATCGCTTAGATGATGTTGCAAAAGGCCATTGCCTTGTATTAAGCCGCTGCAATGCTCAGGCTGTACAAAATTAACTATAATCCTGTTTAAGTTTAACAGGTATACGCAATCATGCATTGACCGCATAAGGAACGCATAGTCTTTTAAAACATCATGCTTGCGCGGGGCTTCGTTATTGTAGCCTTTTAAATTATCCATAGGAACTGAAGGATTTTTGAAGGCTATCGGGCAAGCCATTCAATCATGCAAATTATAGCTAGTTGCGTAATTTATACATGACGATAATCAAGTAAGCAATTCTTAAGGATGGTTTAAACCTTTTTTAATGCTGTTACAGGTTTTCCACATTGCGCTTTACAGCAACAGCGCGGTCAACAATTTCTTTAACCACTAAATCTAACCGGCTGGTGGCCTGTTTAAGCAGGCTTAGGTAAAAGGTTTGCTCTTCGTTAAGTTCGCCATGCTCCATAAGGGCAACAATACCCTGTATGTTAGTTAATGGTGAGCGAACAATATGCGACTGTAAAAAGGCGATCTTTTTAAGTTCCTCGTTTTGGGCACGTAAAGCTTCTTCTTTTGCTTTATCGCGGGTAATATCAATGGTATTAACCAGTATTGCGGTAACATCACCGGCTGCATTAAAAACAGGGTGCATATTAACACGCAGCCAAACATCAACGCCGTTAAAACTGGGGTTAGCCTCGTAAACAAAGCTTTGCTTTAACTCAAAAATCCTGTGCACGTTGGCTTTAAAATCGGCAGTGTCTTTCGGGCCGTAAAAATCGCAAATGCTTTTGCCAATAATGTCCTGCTTGGGCGTATTAAAAAATTCGGCGCGCTTATCGTTGGCAAAAAGAAAGCGGCCGTCAATGTCAACAATTGATATCATGGCCTCAGACGAATCTACCAGGCTGCGGTACTTTTCTTCACTGTTCTTAAGGGCAATCTGGGCCAGCTTCCATTCAGTGATATCGCGGGTGGTGCAAACAAAACTGTGTACCCTGCCGGCAGCGTCACGTACGGCCTTGGTAGTAGTTTCGCAATATAGCCACGTGCCGTTTTTGTGCAGCAGACGTGCTTCAGTAGAAAATTTTTCAATGCCTTTATAGGCTTTATGCCGAATATCGTTGCGAAACCTGGCCATATCGTCCGGGTGTACAAGCAGGGCTATGTTCCGGCCTGTTAACTCTTCAGGCAAATAGCCAAGCAGGGAAAAGCTTGATGGTGATACATACAAGGTGGTACCATCAGTTTTGTACAGCGCCACCATGTCAATTATGTTATCGGCCAGCATGCGGTAGAGCAGTTCGTTTTCGCGTATCTCCTGTTCAACATGTTTGCGGTATGATATGTCGCGGCAAACAGCAAGAATGTTTACCAGGTTACCGTTATTGTCGCGAATAGGTTTGCGGTAGCTGTCAAAATATATCCAGTTGCCATTTTTGTGAAGCAGACGGTATTCAAAAGCAATTGATTCTGCATTATTTGCGCTTACAGCAGGAAATGAAAGCGATAACAGGTGGTGGTCGCCGGGGTGAACTATATTATTGGGAAGTGAACCGGTAAGTGAGCCCTCGTCCCAGCCCAATATCCGGTACACTGAAGGAGAAATATATTCAAGAATGCCGTCCGCGCTGTATAGTGCTACAAGGTCGTTAATATTATCAGCTACAAGCTTATAATATTCTTCATTTTGGATATTTTGGATTGTGCCGGTCATTAACATAAGTTAAATTGCTTAAACAATTTCACGGGGCCGGATGCTTTTGTTAAGGCGAAAAATACAGTTTTATTAATTAAAATAATACTTAATATTAGTTATTTAAACAGTTTTTAATAAGAAAAAATAAAAACAGTAATAATGTAACCAAATAATGCACCATAACTGCGGTACTTAAGTATAACAACAGTAATTGCTGATAAGTTTAGTACCTTTGCAAACCCGTTGAAAAATGGCAAACTATAATTACAATGAGCAAAAACGCATTTGACAAGTTTATTAAGAGTGAACCCACCGGCGCGAAAAAGAAAGAAATGATTCGCCAGGAGAAGAGGAAAATAAAGCAGGAAGCCCGTGCCGCTGGCGATGCAGCACGTAAAAGAAAGTGGGAAGAAAGAAATGGTATAAGAAGCCAGGAAAGCAAACCCGCGGAAAAACGTTACGAGGTTAAAAAGAAAACAGGCGACAGGCCATTTAATACAGAAACGCCCTACAACAACCGCGCGCAAAAGCCGGCCCCAAACAGCCGGAAAAAAGAAGGCTTTGAAAAGCCACGCAGGGAAGGGGATTTTGAGAGAAAAGACAGAACTGCGCCTGACCAGCAAAAAAAGATCAACACAAAAAAAAGCAGTCCGGCTCCGCAACCTGGCTATGTTGGCACAAGGGAGGCACATGAAACAATGCCGCTTAATAAGTTTGTTGCACATGCCGGCATTTGCGGCAGGCGTGAGGCTGCTGAATTGGTAAAGCAGGGAAAAGTAACCGTTAATGGTAATATTATATTTGAACCCGGTTTTAAAGTATCCGCGGCAGATAAAATAAAAGCAAACGGTAAAGTGTTGTTTTTACAGCATAACCTTGTTTACGTGTTGCTTAATAAGCCCAAAGATTATTTAACCACCGCAAAAGACCCTGAAGGAAGAAAAACGGTGCTTGACCTGGTTAAACAGGCCACGCAGGAACGTATATATTCAGTGGGGAGGCTTGACAGAAATACTACAGGTGTATTGCTGCTTACCAACGACGGCGAACTCGCCCAAAAGCTTACCCACCCAAGCTACGAAGTAAAAAAGGTGTATGAGGCAAAGCTTGATAAACCACTTACGAAGAAAGATTTTGATGCCATATTAACTGGCGTTACGCTTGAGGATGGTGTTGTTGCCGCCGATACATTGGCTTATGCAGATAGTAAAGACAAAAGTATTATTGGCATTGAAATACATAGTGGCCGCAACCGTATTGTGCGCCGCATATTTGAACATCTTGGGTATGATGTAAAAGGCCTTGACAGGGTTATGTTTGCCAACCTTACAAAAAAGAACGTTGACCGTGGCAAGTGGCGTATGCTTAGTGAAAAAGAGGTGCGCCTGCTAAAATACATGAACCAAAGCTTTGTAAGAAAGAACAAGCAGGGCGATGCGATTAATGACGATGTGGAAGGATAGGATTTTGTGAAGTTTACTTTGTAAACTATTACTTACATCTGTCAACTTTCATTTACTGTCTGTCATCTGTTTTTACCGTCAACTGTCATCTATCAACTGTCAACTCTTTTGGAATGGACATTATTTTTGAGAACGAACAATTTATAGCTATCAATAAGCCTGCCGGCATGCTAAGCATACCCGACAGGGTGCAAAGCGAGCCATCGCTGAAAGATTTTTTGAAAGAGCGATACGGCAACATATATACCGTGCACCGCCTTGATAAAGGAACCAGCGGGGTTATAGTGTTTGCAAAAGATGAACATACACACAAGCAACTTTCTGCACTGTTCCAGGGGCGGGATGTAGCCAAAAACTACCTGGGCCTTGTACAGGGTTCGGTGTCACCGCCATCTGGCAGTATTGATGTGCCTATTATGGAACACCCGGCCAATAACGGCAAGATGGTAACCAACGCAAAAGGCAAACCCTCATTAACCGATTACGAAGTGCTGGAAGACTTTAGCATATACTCATGGGTAAGGTTTACCATACATACCGGCCGTACGCACCAAATACGCATACACATGCAGCATTTGGGTAACAGCATTGTGTGTGATGATCTGTATGGAGATGCTGCTCCCGTTCTGCTTTCAGCAATCAAGAGAAAATATAACCTGAGCAAAAAAGAGGATGAAGAACGGCCAATACTGGCGCGCCTTGCATTACATTCATGGCAGTTGCAGTTTGACCTGGAGGGCGAGCATTATGCTTTGGAGGCTGAAGTGCCAAAAGACCTTCGTGCATTGCTGCAACAGTTAAGGAAGGTGAAAACCCCCAAGCCCCAAAAACGCTAAAGGGACTTTATAGGCAGCTTGAGAACTTGCATACAACACTGGTATAATGGTTTTAAGATGCTATAGGCATTGCAGTTGAAATGTGCAATGCAACGATGATGCCATGAAACTATGCAGCCAGGTAAAAAATCACCCTTTAGAATCAAGAATTCCAAAGGGTGAACAACAGTTTGCATGCATCAGTCAACTTCCCTTATTAACCTATTGACTCAATGACTTTTATACACTACTCCGCCTTTCATAACAAAGCTAACTTTGCCCATGGTAGTAATGTCGGCAATCGGGTCGCCGTCAACGGCAATAATATCAGCCCATTTGCCGGTTTCAATGGTGCCGGCTTTATCGCTTATGCCAATAAGGTCGGCAGCGCTTACGGTGGCGGCTTTTATGGCTTCTAATGGCGGCATACCGGCTTCGGTCATGTACACAAATTCTTTCCAGTTTTTACCATGTTTGTAAACGCCTGCGTCTGTGCCAAAGGCAATTTTTACACCGGCTTTGTAGGCTTTGGCAAAAGTGTTTTGTATTTGCGAGCCAACGGTTATTGCTTTGCCCGAGATAACCGCAGGAAAGAAGCCCGGAATTTTGGCTGAGTCTGCAACAGATTTACCGGCAATAATTGTAGGTACAAGGTAGGCGCCGTATTGTTTAAAAAGTGCAATGCAGTCATCGTCTGTATAAGTGCCGTGTTCAATGCTGTTAACACCGGCTTTTATTGCACGTTTAATGCCTTCTGCGCCATGTGCATGGCAGGCAACGCGAAGGCCGTAATCTTTTGCAGTTGATATAATGGCTTTCAGTTCATCGTCAGTAAGTTGTGCGCCTGCGCCATCTTTTTCCAGGCTAAGCACCCCGCCTGTTGACATTATCTTTATTACATCACTACCTTCTTTGTAGCGCATGCGTACTGCTTTAATACAATCGTCCACACCATTAACAACTCCAAGCGATGGGCCCGGGTCGCCCATCAGGTCAGAGCGAAGGCCGTTAGTAGGGTCACCATGGCCGCCGGTGCTGCCAATGGCAATGCCGGCTGTATATATGCGGGGCCCGGGTACAAGGCCTTTATTAACAGCATTGCGAAGGGAAATATTTACGCCGGATCCACCCAGGTCGCGCACGGTGGTGAAGCCCGCCATTAATGTACTGTCAGCATTGCCTATGGAAACAAAAGCAATGTCCTGCGGATTTAATTTAAACTGGTTGGCAAAATCGTCGGGGCTAATTTCACTTTCCAAATGCACGTGGCAGTCAATAAGGCCGGGCATTACGGTTTGCTTTTCCAGGTGCACAATCTTATCGCCGGTTCCGGCCTTTATATAACCTTTTTCAACGTCTTTTATGGTGCTGCCTTCCACTACTATGGACATTTCAGTTAGCACGGTGAGGTTTTTGGGATCAATTAACTTACCGCAGTATAAAATGGTTTTTTGTGCATATACGTAGTGCATGCACAGCATGGCAGCCAGGCATAAAATTTTTTTCATAAAATTGTTTTGGTTGTGAGGCAATGAAAATAAGAAAGTTACACCATATTGCCTGTAAAATAATCAACACGAAGATGTACATGGACACCTATATATTTGATAACACTACAAGCCACAGATAATTTATTTTTGCCACATGATAATTACTCCCCCATATCTTAATGCCGGTGATACAATTGGTATTGTTTGCCCGGCAGGTTATATGCCGTATGCAAAGGCGCAAACCTGTATAAACACATTGCAGCGCTGGGGCTATAAGGTTAGGGTGGGCAAAACATTATGCAGCCAGCACAACTATTTTGCAGGTACTGACGATGAGCGCCTGGAAGACTTACAAGGCATGCTGGATGATGTTAACGTAAAAGCTATATTATGCGGCCGCGGCGGGTACGGGTTAAGCAGGATAATTGACCGTATTGATTTCTCTGTTTTTCGGCAGCACCCCAAATGGGTAATAGGCTATAGTGATATTACGGTGCTGCATGCGCACCTGTACAGTACACTGCATACCGCATCGCTACACTCGCCAATGGCGGCCGCTTTTAACGATGGCGGCGCAGATAATATTTTTGTTCAATCGCTGCGTAAAGCGCTTGCCGGTGAGGCTGCTAACTATAGCACAACTGTTCACAATTTTAACCGCGAAGGTTTTGCTGAAGGCGAGCTTGTAGGGGGCAACCTTTCTCTTTTAGCACACCTGGCCGGCACAACATCTGGTGTTAATACCAACGGTAAGATCTTGTTTTTTGAAGATGTAGGTGAATACATTTATAATGTTGACCGTATGCTTATACAACTACAGCGCGCCGGTATGCTAAGTAACCTTGCCGGGCTTATTGTTGGCAGCTTTACCGAAATGAAAGACACTGTTATACCTTTTGGTGAGCAAGTGTATGATTGTATACGGGAGAAAATAAAACTGTACAATTACCCGGTGTGTTTTAATTTTCCTGTTGGGCACACAGATAATAATTACCCGCTAACCCACGGCGCTATGCATAGCCTTTTAATACAACAGGATAAAGTGGCGTTAATTCAATTATAAACAATGTTATAAGTGCTTCCGTGTGCGCATTTGTAAAATCAATTAGTTTTACAACCTGATAGATAAAAACTATTTTCATTTACATGACGTTTACGCAGCTTGAATATATTGTAGCGATAGATACTTACAGGCATTTTGCGGGTGCCGCCGAAAAATGTTTTGTTACTCAACCAACGCTTAGCATGCAGGTGCATAAACTGGAAACTGAGCTGGGTACTAAAATATTTGACAGGAGTAAGCAACCTGTGCTGCCTACGGCAGCCGGAGCTGAAATTATTGAACAGGCAAGAAAGGTGTTGGCAGAACGTGATGCTTTGCAGGATATAATTGAAGCAAAAAAAGATAGTTTTAGGGGTGAACTAAGAGTGGGTGTTATACCTACACTTGCCCCATACCTGCTGCCCCTGTTTATACCAATATTTACCAAGAACTACCCACATGTAAAACTTATTATCAGCGAGTTTACAACAGCGCAGGTAATTACCAGGTTGCGCGAAGGCCGCATTGATGCGGGCATATTGGCCACACCGCTTAACGAAAAAGGAATAAAGGAAGACGTATTGTTTTACGAGGAAATGGTGGCATATATTTCCCGAAAGAATGCTGCATATAAAAAACGCTATGTTTTGCCAAAAGATATAGACCCTAATAAGTTGTGGCTGCTGGAAGAGGGACATTGTTTCCGCTCGCAGATGCTGGCGTTGTGTGAGCTGCGAAAGGCAAGCCATGATGGCAGCAATTTTGAATACGAAGCAGGTAGTGTAGAAACCTTAAGGCGCATGGTAGAGCTGAATGATGGTATTACCATTCTGCCTGAGTTGAGCACTATGGGCATGATGCAAAAACAAAAACAACTGATCAGGGTATTTAAACCTCCCGCCCCTGTGCGCGAAGTAAGTATTATTACCCATCGAGACTTTGTAAAAAAACGCCTGGTAGATATTTTGAAGAAAACGATACTGGCGTCTTTACCGGAAAAGATATTGAAAAATAAAAAAACAGGAGTAGTGCCAATAAATGATGTTGTGGCGTAAAGCGGCATGAAGTTTTCTATTATAACTTGCAAAAACCTGTATGAAAAGCACAGTAAATAAAAAGAGTACTAACCCGATTGATAAAAAAGAAGAAGTAAAACAAAGTAATGATAAGCACATCGGCCAGGACTTTGAGAATTATCCACACAGCCCGGCTAACGAAAGTATAATAAATCCCCGGACAAAAGCGGAAAGACTTACCGCCGATACTGAAAATAAGCATGCGGGTAAACAAAACCCGGCAAAGAAGAAGCCTGCTAAGCAGGGCGATAAGACTGCGGTTGAAAAGAAATTAGCAAATACGCTGGATAACCAAAGTGCTGTTAAAGCAAATAAAGTGGAACGGCTGAAGAAGCAGAAGTAATAGCGGAAGTTTTTAAATTTTGGTTGTTTGAAAAGTTTGAATGTTCCATGCCAACAACATTCAAACATTAAACATTTAAACAATCAAACATGTTTAAGCCCACGCCTTATTTAAAAAGCGCAGCCAGTTGCCATGCATAATATTCTCTACATCCTGCGACGAATAGCCACGCCTGTGTAAAAGGGCAGGTATATTTTGCAGGTCAGCAATTGTTTCAAGGTCATAGGGACATTGCTCTTTACCAAAAGCGCCGTCAAGGTCAGTACCTAAGCCGACGTGTAGCGTGTTGCCGGCTATTTGGCAAATATGATCCATGTGATCGATCACTTTATTTAAACCACAGCCCAGGTCTTCGGGAGTTGAAATACCACGCTGCCAGCCCGGCACCATCATCCAGGCATCCATCGCACCTCCTATAACGGCGCCGCGTTTAATAAGTGCTTTTATCATCTCGTCACTAAATTGCCGGTTGTGGTTTACCAGTGCGCGGCAATTATTATGGCTTGCCCAAACATGGCCGCTAAAAATATCCATCGCGTCCCAAAAGGCATCATCGCATAAATGGGTGGCATCCAAAATAATATTCAGCTTCTCCATTTCCCTCAACAAAGCTTTGCCGTGGTCGTTTAAATGGCCGGTCGCGTCTGTACCGTTGGCATATCGTCCGGGACCATAATGTGCAGGGCCAACGGCCCGCAGACCGTAATCATGTGCAATATGCAGGTGTTCAAGCGTAACAAATGAATCTGCGCCTTCAAGGCTTAATACATACCCAATTGGCTTTGTATTGTTTTCTTCATCCTCATCGTTCCATAGGGCTACATGGTGTTGTAATGCGGCGGCATCTTTTATCATCACCATTTCGCCTGCAGCCTCCATAGCCTTGTACCAGGCAAGTTGTGCCTGGGTTTGCGCCCAGGCCTGTTCCGGGCTATGCCATCCCGGCAAAGGATTGTCCTGCGACACGAAGCGCGCTATTTGTGTCGCCACTACCAACCCTATGTTGCCCTGCCGTAAGGCGGGTAACGAAACCGTGCCTTTCGCACGGTCTGGCTTGTCAGTCAATCCCTTTTCCCTGGTGCGAATTTCCTGTACAGAACGGCGCAGGTCCCTGTTCCATTCCATGGCATTCATGCTAAGGTCTAAGTGGGCGTCTATGGTGAACATACAGCTTTGTTTAAATTGTGAAGCATCAATCGTGGATGCGATACGATCTTTACTTGTTGCCAATCAACTTTCCTTACTACACACTAATCTTCCTGTCCCTGGCAATAACCTTCCATTCAGTAACTACATTATGGTTCTCAACAACATTGGCGCGTTCGTATAGAGCAACTGTTGGGCAAATGTGTATAGGGGCGCCATACAACAAGTCACCTACTTTATATTTTGATGCATCCGGTACTCTTGCAACAAGGTGCTCTTCACTTTGGCCAATTGGTGTAACTTCGGGAGCATTGATAAAATGCACACGCGGAAAAGGATTTTCTGCAGCAATTGATTTATGGCCCAGGTCAGTACAAATAGTTGTTTCGTCTATAATGGAAATAACCCTTGTAATCACCAGTGCAGCCAACTCAAAAGGTTCGTCGGGCACTGCCGTTTTATAGCCCCAATCCCAAAATACAAAAGTACCCGGGCTGCATTCAATGCCTTCTCTGCCAGCGTGTGTAGGGAAGGTTGGTGTGCCTGATGTAACCAGTTTTAATATTACTCTATACCGCTCGGTTATATCTTGTTGCAGTTTTTTTAATTGCTCAAAAGCACCATCACTGCGGTGATGTCTGTCGCTTACATTGGTATCTCTTATATGGCCATCGTAACCATGCAGACCAACAATTTTAATGCCTTGTACGCCTTGCGCCTCGCCAAATAGGGTAAAAGCTCCGGCAGGCTTTGTACCGCTTCGGTTCATACCATTGTTTACATCAATATAAACCTCAATTGTTGCGTTGTGCCTGTTGAAAACATCCCCAATGTTCTTAACTGTATCAATATTGTCAACCAGGCACATGTATTTAGTTGCAGGGTATTTTTGCGTAAGCATATATAGCCTTTCTATTTTTGGGCCGCCGGGCTGGTAAGCCAGTAGTACACTATCTGCTTCAATCATGCCCAGCATTTCTGCCTCAGCAATGGTAGCGCATTTAAACTTGCGTATGCCTGCATCCATCATCATACCGCATACTTCGGCAATTTTATTGGTTTTGGCATGAGGGCGTAAACGCTCTACATCTTTAACCATGTTTACAGCCTGCTGAATATTATATTGAATCCGGTCTTTATACAAAACCAGGGCAGGAGAATCAATGGTGTCGATATTGTTGATAATATACCATTCCATAAAACCATTTTAAAGTTTGTAGTTTAAAGTTGATGAAGGTTAATTTATGTCGTCCGCAAAATAACCTGGCTTTCTGCTTAAACAACTTTAAACCTGTATTTTATTCTTCTAATTCAAACAGCGCTTCTATTTCTACTGAAATATTGCCCGGCAGGCTTCCCATGCCTACTGCACTGCGCACGCCAATGCCATTCTCGCCCCATACTTTGGCAAACAACTCGCTGCAGCCGTTAATAACATAGGGGTGTTTGCCATACTCTGCAGTGCTGTTAACCATGCCCAATATTTTTATGACACGCTTTATTTTGTTTAGTGAGCCGAGCCCTTCCTTTAGCGTTGCCAATATTGCAAGGCCAACCTGTTGCGCCGCAACCTTGCCTTCGTCTTCCGTAAGATCTTGGCCCAGTTTGCCGGTAATATTGGTGCCGTCAGGCAGGTAAGGTCCATGCCCTGATATGTAACAATGCCTGCCATCAATCAAAAATGTTCTGTACACTGCCACAGCTTTAGGCGCAGGCGGTAAAGTAAGGCCAAGTTGCGCGAAGTTTTCTTCCGGTGTCATATTGTGTTAATTGTTAGTATTAATGATGAACAGAGATGATAGCGTTAATAACAAACACACCTGCCAGCCCCACTATAGATACGATGGATTCCATCACGCTCCATGTTTTTATTGTGTCTTTTATGCTAAGGTTAAAATACTCTTTAAACAGCCAAAACCCGCCATCGTTAACATGCGAAAACATAAGGCTGCCGGCACCCGTTGCCAGCACCATAAGGCTGGGATTAACCCCCGAAATTACAATCATCGGGGCCACAATGCCCGCCGTGGTAAGCCCCGCCACCGTTGCACTGCCCAGGCATACGCGTATAATAGCGGCTATGCTCCACGCCGCCAATAGCGGGTGAACATGCAGGTTTTGCAATGCACCGGCAATGGCGGCGCTAACGCCGGCCTGCGTAAGTATTTCCTTAAGGCCGCCTGCGCCTGCTATAATAAGCAATATGGGGGCAATATCTTTAACTGCAGTGGTTATCATTGCTTCCACGCCTTTCATTTTTGCGCCGTTTCTTAAGCCAAGTGTAAATATGGCAAAGATGATGGTAAGCGTCATTGCAATAACCGGGTCGCCAATACCATGTATGATCGACAAAAATATTTGTGTTGCAGCGGAAAGGCCGGTTTCAACCGGCACCACCAGCTTTACTACTGTATCAAGTGTAATAAGTATAACAGGCAAAAACGCGGTAAGCATACTTGTGGCCAGCCCGGGTAATTGCTCATCGGGCAGGTCTTTAGATGCGAACGCCTCCAGCGGCTTTGCATCAAATTTTTTAAGGCTTAAAGCAAACAATGGCCCGGCAATAATAATAGCCGGTATAGCAATTAAAAAACCATACAGTAATGTTATTCCCATATCTGCATGAAACAAACCAACCAACGCCGTAGGGGATGGGTGGGGTGGCAGGTAGCCATGCGTTACCGACATTGCAGTAAGTGCTGGCAACCCTATATACACCGCCGGTATTTTATACTTATAGCTTACGGTTATAATCAGTGGCACTATTAAAAAAAAGCCCACATTATAAAACAACGGGATACCAACAATAAATGATGTTAAAACCAATGCCCAAACAAGGTTTTTTCTGCCAAAAGCGCCCATAAGGCTGGTAGCAATTTTTTGCGCAGCACCGCTGTCGGCCACCATTTTGCCCAGCATGGCGCCCAACCCAACAATAACTAATAACTGGCCCATGGTATCGCCGAGGCCTTTTTGTAGCGCAGCCGTTGTTTTAGCTATGCCCATGCCGTATGCAAGGCCACACAATACAGACACAATAATAAATGAAACAAAGCTGTTTAGCTTAACCCAGGTTATAAGCAGTATTAGCAATATGATGGCAAACAGCAGAATAATGAATGGCATTGCCGGACGATTGGTTATTATGCCGTTAAGATACTTGTATGTGCTGTAATAACAAAATCACTTTTCTTTGCAGCATGAAACTATGGCTTATCCGTTTTACCAAACGAACATTTATACAATTGCAGTTACACCGGCTGTTTGGATTGTTTACAGGCATATACAGTAACCTGTTATTTTTAACAAAGCTCTCTGCGTGGGCCCATACTAATGAAAAAATAAGTTATAATGACTTTCCTTCCAACTGGAGTTACGATAAACGTTATCCTATGTATAAATGGGTAATAGAGAACGAAAAACTGGATGGTGCGATAAATTATCTTGAATTTGGGGTAGCTAATGGTGAATCTTTCCGTTGGTTTTTGCAGCAAAATACCAACCAGGGCACGCATTTTTATGGGTTTGATACTTTTGATGGCTTACCTGAAGATTTTGGCCCCTATAAAAAAGGCACCTTTAGTAATGGAAATAAGCCTCTGGATATTAATGATAGCCGCGGTAAATTTTACCAGGGTTTGTTTCAACAAACGTTGCCAGGTTTTTTTAAGGAATTGGATAACACCAAAAGAACCGTATTGATGATGGACGCGGACCTTTATTCATCAACTTTATATGTACTTAGTACTTTTGCTCCCTACCTTAAAAAAGGTGATATAATTTTTTTTGATGAATTTGCCGTACCCACGCATGAGTTTAAGGCATTTCTTGACTTTACACAATCTTACTACATCAACTTGCAGTTAATAGCCGCAGCTAATAATTACTATTTTGTTGCGTTTAAGGTTGTATAGCCTAATGTGCCTATCCTTCATCATTATCGTAAAATATTCTTCGTAGGGGTATTGCAGCAACTGGTGAAACTATAAGGGGGAATTTTTCTACCGTTACAAAGCTTGGGTCAAGGCCAAAGCCCCTTTCCTCGCTAAGGCTTATTTCCTTCAGCCAGAAATAAAGCTTCATTATTATCTTCTCTGTAAAAGGTAATTCATTGTCGCCGGAAAGGTATTTTTCCATCACCACAAATTGAAAATCGCCCACCACATTATTTCTTTCAAGGCTTTCGTAGCGGCTGGTAATGTTCACTTCTTTATTCTTTACCAGCTCTTCCACCACCTTGCGGAAAAGCAGGTTTATTTTTTGTTCAACTCTAAAGCCAAGCCTAAACTCAATGCGGATAATATCATTAGGTATTATATGGTCCACCACAAATTCGCAGGTGTAGGGGTCATCCAGTACATCCACATGCACAAACCAATAAATATCAGCCCGTTTTGGCTTTTTATTTAATATGGAGTAGATGATCTTGTGCTCAATTTCCTTGGGGTTGTTGGCACTGGTAAGGTAAATAAGGTGGGTGCTGTATTTTGGTACTGTTTTATCGTTGCTCAGTTCCTGTATCATAGGCAGGTAATGCTCAAGTTTTACAAACTCAACATACCTGTTTTTAATTTTCCTGCTTCTAAACCATACATACATAACCACAAACAATGCGCCGCCCACCAGCAGCGTTACAAAGCCGCCGTGCTCAAACTTCTCAAGGTTGGCGATAAGAAATGATGTTTCAATGGTTAGATATACCAAAAGATACACATATATATAGGCCGCATTTACCCGTTTGCTAACCAAAAAGTTAGCAAACAGTATGCTCGTGCTTATCATGCACAGCGTTATGGCAAGGCCATACGCTGCAGCCATGTGGTTTGATGTTTGAAAGTATATGGTAATACCAAAACAACCCAGCATAAGCAGCAGGTTAATGCCGCCAATATACAACTGCCCTTTTGCCTCAGTTGGATAGTTTATTTTCATTTTTGGCCACAGGTTAAGCCGCAGGCTTTCGCTTATAAGCGTGAACGACCCGCTTATCAATGCCTGGCTGGCTATAATGGCGGCGGTTGTGGCAATTATAATACCTACCAGCCTAAAGCTGTCGGGCATAAGGCTAAACAATACTTTAAACGATTCTGTGTCAAAAGTTTTTCCATCGTAATGCGATAGTAAAAATGCACCCTGGCCCAGGTAGTTGATGATAAGTGATGCTTTAACAAATATCCACGACATGCGTATGTTGCCGCGGCCACAGTGACCAAGATCTGAATAAAGCGCCTCGGCGCCCGTGGTACATAAAAATACGGAACCCAATAGCCAAAAACCTTTAGGGTAACGGGTTAACAGCTTAATGGCATACATGGGGTTTAGTGCTTTAAAAATAGTGAGGTCGTCAAGCAGGTGGCTAAAGCCCAGTAACGCCAGCATTAAAAACCATATAAACATAATAGGGCCAAACAATTTGCCTATTGATGTGGTACCAAATTGCTGTAAAAAAAACAGTATTGCTAAAATGCCCAGTACTATATATACAATTTGGCTTTGGGTAATATTATGCAGCACTTTTATTTGCCGTATACCCTCAATGGCCGAGGTTACCGAGATGGGCGGGGTTATCATACCATCGGCCAGCAGGGCGGCGCCGCCTATCATGGCAGGCAATACCAGCCATTTTTTTTGACGGCGTACCAGGGCATAAAGGCTAAAAATGCCCCCTTCACCTTTATTATCTGCTTTTAAAGTAAGAATAACGTACTTAATGGTTGTTTGCAATGTAAGGGTCCAGATGATGCAGGAAAGGCTGCCGATAATAAGGTCGTGGCTTATAGGACGGCCGTTAACAATTTCATCAAAAACGTATAGGGGAGAGGTGCCTATATCGCCATATATAATACCCAATGCAACTAAAAGCCCCGCTGCCGAGACCTTAGTAAGATCAAGATGCTTACTCACGAAATGTGGATTAGTTCAAAATATATTGCCGTAACAAAGGTATAGTGAAAAACTTTGCCTATTTCAAAATGTTAAAGAATACTAATAGCTTTTTAATAATCGTTTGTTGTTTTGTGATAATGTAGTTAATTTACTGTACCAACAGGCGCTTAAACCTTACATTTGTTAGTATAAATAGTTAAAATAGATAAGCTATGTTTAAAAGTTTGTTTGCAGCCGTTACGACGATAATTATTGCCGCACAATTACACGCTCAAACCATTACTTATTCAGAGCCCGACCGCGATGATTCGCGCACGGTGAACTTTGATGTTGTAGGTAAAATAAACGACCACATACTGGTGCTTAAAAACACCAATGGCCACAGCGATTACAGTATATCGGTTTTTGATAATGATATGAAGCTGGTTGATAAAGTGAAGCTTACTTTTTTGCCCGACAGGTTAATGAGCACCGGCTTGCTTGCCTATAAAAACTTTTTTTACCTGTTTTACCAGTTTCAGCGTAAAAATATAATTTATTGCATGGCAGCTAAATTTAACGGCGATGGCAAAATGGCCAGCGACCCGGTTGAACTTGATACAACCAAAATAAGCTACTTCAGCAACAACAAAATTTACACAGTTATAAACAGCGAGGATAAGCAGCACATTGCTATTTTTAAAATAAACAGCAGGCGTGATGATAATTATAAGGTAACTACAGTGTTATTTGATGCGGCATTAACACGCTTAAATAAATCAATGCTGAATGTGCCTATGCCTGAAAAGAACGATTTTTTAACTGAGTTTTCATTAAGCAACCAGGGTACTATTATTTTCGCCCGCGCATCAGGCACAACGCAGAATGAGAACATAAGCAAAATTACGGTAGGTATAAAACAGGCTGCCGCAGACAGTATTAATTATGGTGATATTGATATAACTAAAGCATTTTTGGATGATATACGTATAAAAATAAATAATGCCAATAATACATTTTTGGTAACATCTTTCAATTCAAAAACAAGGCGCGGTAATATTGACGGCCTATTTTGCAGTATGTGGAGTATTGACCGGGTAAAGGAATTGTACAATAATGCGGTAGTTTTTGGTGACGACTTTAGGGCGGCTGCAAAAAGTGAAGGCAGTGCAAGGGCTGCGTTTGACAATTTTTTTCTGCAGGACATCGTAATGCGTAACGATGGCGGCTTTGTTGTAGTTGCTGAATCTGCTTACAGCCAGTCAAGAGGTAACTATTTTAACCGGTGGGACTACATGTATGGGTCGCCCTACTGGACGCCAGCAGACAACTATATGTCTGGCAGCCCTTACGGTTACGGCTATGGCTTTTACCCTTGGGGCAGGGCAGGCTATAACAACGCCCAGCAAACCCGTTACTACGCGGATAATATTGCGGTAATGTCTTTCGACTCAACAGCAAATATTGAGTGGAATAATGTAATACCAAAGTCGCAGTTTGATGACAACACAGATAATTTTATAGGCTACGGTACATTTAAAACCGGCAGCGAGGTTCATTTTCTTTTTAATGAACTGGAGAGAAGGACGCTGATACTTAACGACCAGAGTATTAACGGTGAGGGAAAATTAACTCGCAACCCAACGTTGCATAACCTTGACAGAGGGTACGATTTTATGCCGCGTTACGGACGGCAGGTAGGTAGCAGGGAGTTAATTGTGCCGTGCCAATACAGAAATTATGTGTGCTTTGCCCGGGTGCTGTTTCAGTAAACTATTTATATTTGGGTATATAGTAAAGACTGCTTGTACTGCATAATATGGCAGACTAAACCATTTTCAACTCAACGCTTGCCGGCCATGAAAAACATTGCCAGTATTTTAATTGCTGTTATTGTGTTTAAATTTACAGGGCAAGGGCAAACCATTACTTACTCACCCCCGCTTAAAGCAAACGCACAATACTTTACTTTTATAGGTAAGCATCGTGACACCATTTTAACTTACATAATGCAAAATACCGGCCTTAACCAAAGCCAGGTATATATGTATGATAATAATATGCAATTGCTGCAAAGGGTGCCGTTACCATTGCCACCTGATATTTTTGGAGTGCAGCTAACTGTATACGATAATTTCTTTTACCTGTTCTTTCAGCAGCAACAAAAAGATTCGGTATGCCTGCAGGCCGCAAAAATAGATATGCAGGGGAACATAGTAGGCGAAATAATGCCACTTGATAAAACATTTGCACCTTTGACAGGTGTAGATAATAAAATATACAGTATTGCTGTAAGCGAGAACAAAAAGTACTTTACGCCTTTTAAAATTAATGCTGCTAACGGCTTTGAAAACTTACTTACCACACAGCTTTTTGATGAAAACCTTCAGCTTAAGCATACTTCTGTTTTGGCAGTACCGGCCATAAAGGGGCAGGATTTTTTAACGGAGTTTAATACGGATAATGACGGCGACCTCGTTTTTATACGCACCAGCGAATCCGACAGTACGGCTTATGTAACCGAAAAGACCGTGCTGATAATAAAAAAGGCCATAACCGACAGTGTTACCGAAGCGCGTGTTATTCCTGGCAACATAAGGTTAGATGATATACATCTTAAAGTTGACAACCTGAATAACAAGTATATTCTGGCTTCTTTCTATACCGATAATAACACTGCAAGTGTTGAAGGGCTATATTGCTTTACCTGGAATAAAAAGAAAAACGAAGTAGAAGTTAGGCGGAAGATAGCGCTTGACGATTCACTGCGGGTCCGGGCAAACGAACATGGGCAGCTAAAAAGGATTTTTGATAACCTTTCTATTCAAAATATAATACTTCGTAAGGATGGAAGTTTTGTGGTTGATGCAGCGTTTTACAGGCTGGCGCCATATACGGGATATAAACCAATGGGCGAAACAGACCGCCCTTCTTATTACAGCCAGCCAGGCAAACAATTTTCGCATTTTGCCAGTTACCTGCCATCCGGTTATGTATTTTACCTGCCGGGTTCCCATTTTCCCTGGAATGCCTGGAATTCAGCATACGGCAACCGGTTTACTTTTTACGGGGGTAACATAATTGGATTCTCTCTTGATTCCCTGGCTGTGCCCGTATGGATAAAATACCTGGATGCCTCACAGTTTAACTACAATCCTTTCTACATGGGGTATTCGGCACATGTTATTAATAATGAAATTTACTACCTGTATAACCAGGCCGGGCGCAACAAAAGCTTTTTAGCGGCAGAGGCTATTAATACAGATGGCACACCTGCAAATGGGGTTATGTTCATGGATATTGACCTTGCTGTTCAGCATAATATGCAGTTTTTACCAAGAAGTATGGTAAGGCTTAGCGGTAACGAAGTTGCACTGGCCTGTCAAAAAAGTGGCAAAACTTACTTTGCCAAAATACAGTTTAAATAGCCCAATAATACACAAATATGCTGCACACAGGCATGCCTGCTGCTTAATATAAAACTATGTTGGGCGCTTACCTAAATAAGTAGCCATACCGTGGAATTGGGCGTTATATTTGCCTGCCAAAATTTAATTATTAACAGTAAAGCACGTGGTATCAATATTTAAAGAAAAGTCTACACCGGCAGTTTTTGGTTTAATAGTTTTAAGCATCGGTCTGCACGCTTTTTTTATGTTCAGGCCGCCATTGGTTATTACCTCGCCCGGTGACGGGTTACTGTATTATTTTCTGCAGCCGTTGGCGGGGTTGCCGTCAATCTTTCTTTCATTGCTTTATTATGTTATTGTTTTAGTGCAGGCCCTACGTATAAATTACCTGTTTAACGACACTCGCATGTACCAAAGGGCCGCTTTTACCGCGGCGCTTGCTTATTTATTTTTAACATCCCTGCTGCCTGAATGGAACAATATAACAGCGGCGCTTGTAGCCAACAGCTTTATAATTTGGCTGCTGTTTCGTATAGTTAAGTTATATAATACGCCACAGCCCAAAACGCTGGTATATAATATTGGCCTTATTACGGGTGTTACAGTGTTGCTGTATTACCCGGCATTAGGCATAGTTGCTGCCGTATTTTTTGCGTTGGGTGTAACAAGGCCATTTAGAATTAATGAATGGCTGGTTTTGTTGCTTGGTATAATAACACCAGCCTATTTTTGGTGCGGATACATGTTTTTAACCGGCCAGTTGGAGGAGTCTATAAAAAACTTTACGGGTATCTTCCAACTGCATAAAATAATTGAACCGGCCATTAAGCCGGTTATTACTGCTTTTAGCGCCGCCGGGCTAATGCTTGTTATAGGCATTTATGGCTGGCAGGCTAACAGCAACCGTATGGTAATACAGGTGCGCAAAACCTGGGGTGTATTATTTTTTATGCTGCTGTTATTTGCCCCTGCCGTATTTGTAATAAAAAATGCATGGCCTGCCGCCCTTTTGCTGGCCTGCCTGCCTGCGGCAGCCTTTGTGGCCAACGCCTTTTTATACCCTAAAAAAATAATTAGCGCCCTGCTTTTTTGGGTTATGGTGGCTGTAAGTGTGTATGTAAACTGGGTTCTTGTTAAAATTTAGGCTGTTTTTAACCGTGCAACTTTTACATTTGCATATCAAACAAACGGTATGAAGTACGGCGTAGTAGTTTTTCCCGGTTCTAATTGCGACAGGGATGCCCAGCGGGCATTGGCTGAAGATATGGGTAAAGAAGTAATAATGCTTTGGCATAAGGATGAAGACCTTAGCATGTTTACCACTGACGACTGTATTATTTTACCTGGCGGCTTTAGCTATGGGGACTACCTGCGTTGCGGTGCAATTGCCCGTTTTAGCCCCATGATGCAAAGTGTTATTGAATTTGCCAATAAAGGCGGCAAGGTGCTGGGCATTTGTAATGGCTTTCAAATATTGTGCGAAAGCGGCCTTTTGCCGGGTGTGCTGCTTAACAATGGCCATCAGCAATTTGTAAGCGCGAACGTATATATTAAAAATGATGGTGGCGAAGCGCTAAAAATACCTGTTGCCCATGGCGATGGAAGGTACTTTGCTGATGATGCTTTGTTGGATGAACTGGAAGCCAATAACCAGGTTATTTTTCGGTACTGCAATGCTGACGGAAAGGTTGACACCAGTTTTAACCCCAACGGTGCAGTGCGTAATATAGCCGGCATTAAAAACAAGGCCGGTAATGTTTTTGGTATGATGCCCCACCCTGAAAGGGCCGCTTCAAAAGCGCTGAATAATACCGACGGCCTGAAGGTTTTTGAGATTTTAGGATTGAATTAACGTTTAGGCAAACAAGCATGGCTTTAAACTTACGTCTTAACACAAAACTCTTTTAATGAAAAAGGTTACTTTAATCCTTCTTGCAATGTGTATTTCTGCTGCTGCATTCAGCCAGGGCGAAAACCCTGTTAACTGGACGTTTGCGGCAGTTAAAAAAGGAGATAAAACATATAATGTAGTTATAACAGCTACGTTTTCATCTCCATGGCATATTTACAGCCAAAACACCCCTGACGGTGGCCCGATACCTACCAAAATAACATTTAAACCAAACCCATTGGTTACCCTTGAAGGCATGGCCAAAGAAGACGGCCAATTAAAAACCGTGCATGACGAAAATTTTGGTGTTGACGTAAAATATTATTCTGACAAAGTGGTCTTTACCCAGGTGGTAAAACTGAAAGCTGCTGTAAAAACGCATGCTATTGGCCAGTTAGAATTTATGGTTTGCGATGACCACCATTGCCTTCCTCCCAAAAAAGTTCCTTTCGATATATCACTGCAATAAACCTGCTTTGAATGAAAAAAACTATATTACTGTTGATGCTGCTTATCAACAGCGTAATTCTTTTTGCCCAAACCGTTAGCGCTGTTAAGTGGAGTATTCGTTCAAAACGTATTGCCGCAAATGAGTACAGCCTGGTTGCATCTGCTGAAGTGCCGCAGGGCTGGCACCTTTATGCAAATAATCCCAAAGTTGACGGTCTTGCTGACATTATGAAATTTACTTTTGGCTACAGCCACGTAAAGCCGGGTAATTTACAGGCTAATAAACCCACCTTCGCCATTAATGACTCAGTTTTTTCAAAAAATGTTAACGTATATAATGGTAATGTTGAAATAACGCAAAAGATTATTATAGATAGTGTTGTGCCTGCAAAGCTAACCGGTGAACTGGCAACGGCCATAGCGGTGAAAGATAGTTTTGTAACGGTTTTTACGCCGTTTACCGTTGAAATGGAAGGTGGTATAGAAGCCAGTGCGGGGGCAAAGCGTATAAAAATACCCAGCATTGATGTTCATAACCCTTTAAGCAATTACGGCTCGTCAACACAGGTAAAAGGTACTTTGCTGGCTATATTTTTTATTGGGTTTTTAGGCGGTTTTATTGCATTGCTTACACCCTGTGTTTTTCCCATGATTCCCGTAACGGTTTCGTTTTTTACCAACCGTGCAGCAAACCGTAACCAGGGCATACGTAATGGTATTATGTATGGCTTTTTTATATTACTTATTTACGGCTTAATAAGTGTTCCGTTTCACCTGCTTAATTTAAATGCCGAGGTGCTTAACAACATTTCAACCAACGCAATACTTAATATAGTCTTCTTCGCTATATTTCTTGTTTTTTCCATATCATTCTTTGGCTATTTTGAAATTGCCCTGCCAAGCAACCTTGCTACCAAAACAGATACTAAAAGCAGTTTGGGTACTATAGGGGGCATATTTTTTATGGCCCTTACCCTTACAATTGTTTCTTTTTCATGCACAGGGCCAATTTTGGGATCGTTGCTGGTAGGCTCACTAAGCGGCGGTGCATGGCCTTTAACAGCAGGCCTTTGTGGTTTTGGGCTTGCGCTGGCATTGCCGTTTGCGGTGTTCGCCATCTTTCCCAACCTGCTAAAAGCGTTGCCAAAATCGGGCGGCTGGCTTGATACGGTTAAAAAAGTACTGGCATTTGTTGAGTTGGCACTCGCATTTAAGTTCCTCTCAATGGCCGACCTGGTAATGCATTGGGGCATATTGAAAAGAGAAGTGTTCGTGGGTATATGGATAGTTATCAGTTCCTGCCTGGCCTTGTACCTTTTTGGCATATTGCGATTGCCGCATGATTACAAGGGAATGAAGATAGGTACAGGCAGAAAAATAGCAGGCGTTATTGCGGTATTATTCACACTATACCTTTTACCAGGCGTCACCAATACTAGATATGCAAACCTTAAATTATTGAGCGGTTTTCTTCCGCCATTGCATTACAGCATCTATGGCAAAGAGAGTGTAAACGGCCAGGGACTGTCTGCCAATGTGGTGAATGATTATGATAAAGCGCTTGAGCTTGCAAGGCAGCAACACAAGCCACTGATGATTGATTTTACCGGATGGGCATGCACCAACTGCCGAAGGATGGAAGAGAATGTTTGGACTGACCCGGATGTATTTAAATTTATTAAAGAGAACTATATACTGGTATCGCTGTATGTTGACGACCGCCAGAAATTACCCATTTTACAACAACTGCCTGAATACACTACGGTTGACGGGCATGTAAAAGAAATTGTTACTGTTGGCGATAAATGGGCCACTTTTGAAACAGAGAATATTAACCAGGCAGCGCAGCCATATTATATATTGCTTACCAACGACGAAAAACTTATAAATAACCCGGTTGCTTATACATCAGACCCTGCAGTTTACCTTAAGTGGCTGCAAAACGGTAAGCAAACATTTGATGCTCAGAAGTAGGGGTGTAGCTTATTGTTCATAGCTCATGGTTAATAGTTCATAGCAGGAAGCCAGTTCATAAATTGCGGTTTTTGCTTCGTATTTCGTAAATCGTAGTTTATTCGGCTATTGTACTGGTACTATTGGGCTTTCGCTATAAACTATCAACCATTAACTTTTTCACTTCTTAAATGCCGGGTGGTATTGGCTAAGCGTTGCCCGTAAATAATCCCTGTCAAGGTGGGTGTATATTTCGGTAGTGGTAATACTTTCATGGCCCAGCATTTCCTGCACAGCACGCAGGTCTGCCCCACCCTCTACCAGGTGCGTAGCAAATGAATGGCGGAATGTGTGCGGGGAAATGTTTTTTGTTATGCCGGCTTTTTTTGCAAGGTCTTTAATAATATAAAATATCATCACGCGGCTAAGGCCCTTGCCAAATTTGTTGAGGAATAAAATATCGTCGAAGCCTTTTTGTATAGTCGCGTGCACACGAATTCTTTCTCTGTAGATATCAATATATTTTATAGCGTCGCTTCCTATGGGCACAAGTCGCTCCTTATCGCCTTTGCCTATTACGCGTATAAAACCCACATCAAGGTAAAGGCAGCTAATTTTAAGGTTTATAACTTCACTTACACGCAGGCCGCAACTATACATTGTTTCCAGTATAGCTTTGTTGCGGCCGCCATCGGCCTTGCTAAGGTCAAGCTGTGCAATTATGTTTTCTATTTCGTCAAAGCTTAAAAAATCGGGCAACGCCCTTTTTGTTTTCGGCGCATCAAGCAATGTGCTTGGGTCGGCAGTAACTATACCTTCAATTAAACAATATTTATAAAAGCCGCGAATGCCGCTTATTATGCGTGCCTGGCTGGTGGCTGTCATTCCCAGTTCGCCAATCCACATAACAAATTGCTGCAGGTCCTTTAAAGCAACATCTGCTGGTGATTTTGTATTACCTGTAGCCTGCATGTAATCAGTTAGCTTTTCAATATCCCTTAAGTAAGCTTCTACTGAATTATCGCTTAGCGAGCGCTCCAACTGTAAGTAACCTTTAAACCCTTTTTTATACGCATCCCACATAGCTTGGTTTGTAGTTTAAACTTTGTAGTTTTTAGTTAACGGATAATTTTTTGAAATGCAATTTTATCGCTTATTTTCGTTTTATTCCGTTCTTAATTTTTAACCAATTGTATAAATTCCCTTTCATGGGGCAGGGGCATGGAAAAAGTAAACTTACGCTCATTCAGGCAAAAAGCAAGGCTTAACAAAAAAGCGTTCCGGCGCTTTTTAGGTAAAATTGAAAAGAACCCGCCCAGGGGACTACATAGAATAATGGAAGAGGCTGATAAAAAAGTTTGGACCCAGGTGGATTGCCTTAGTTGCGCTAACTGCTGCAAAACCATGACGCCTACTTTTACCAATACCGACATAAGGCGCATATCTGCCCACCTGGAAATGACACCGGACGATTTTAAAAATAAATGGCTGCACTTCGATAAAAAAGATAAAGACTGGGTAAATAACAAACAGCCCTGCCAGTTTTTAAATTTGAAAGATAATAAATGCTCCATCTATGTTGTACGGCCAAGTAGCTGTGCCGGCTTTCCCCACCTTACTAAAAAGAAGGCAATTGATTATATTCATGTGCACCAGCAAAATGTTGAGCACTGCCCTGCTACTTATAAAATGGTAGAACACATGATGGAAATAATAGGGGTTTAAAGTTTTCATACTAAAGATTATGAAGCTGCTTGTAGCAAAGTGCATCGGCTTTTTTGTACTTACAGCTTATGCTTTACGCCTTTCTGTCAACTGTCATCTAAAAACTGTCAATTCTTTCTTATTTGGCTATCATTCCCGAAACAATGTTAATGCTTAATGCAACAATAATGGTGTTGTACACAAAAGCTATAAAGCCATGCAGTAACGCCAGCCTGCGTATGTTGCGGCCGGTAATGCTAACATCGGCCACCTGGAAGGTCATGCCGAGCACAAAAGAGAAATAGGCGAAGTCTAAAAAATCAGGGTGTTCTGTATCGCCGGGAAAATCAAGGCCGCCATGCGGCTCGTCACCGGTTTCAAGGTGCTGACGCGAAGGGTAGGTATAATACAAATGGGCATAACGAAGCGTAAACACCGTGTGGATAAGCGTCCACGAAAAAAATACGGAACAGGCGGTCAATAAAATATGGTGGCTAAGGCCTTTTGCATTGGGTGCGGACTGGAGCAGTAGTATAATAGCAAAAAGGCTTATAAAGGCGGCGCCTATTATAAATACAAATATTAAAAACCGGGTGTTATCTTCTTCGCTGGCTACCAGGGCAGTTTCCCTGGGGTGTAATACCAATATGGTTGACCAAATTATAAACAACGTTGTAGCTGCAAAAGCTATCCACGATGCCATAAAGGTAATTGCAAAGGGATGGCGCCCGCTTAAAGCGAACCATACTATTGCAGCCACGCTAAGTGAAATAATAATTCTTGAAAGCCTGTTCTGGTGGTCAATAAAGATCAATAATTTTCTCATAACGTTAATGTATTTTCCTTCCTCCGCAAAGAAGCGGGGTTGGGTAAGCATTGTTAAAAATACACATCCTCAATCAAAAAATACTCAATTGGTTCGTCATATAACATTGTTATGGCTAAAACATTAAACTGCAAAAACTTCCACTCAGGATGTTGGTATTGATATTCTTCAGCAGCGTTCTTCATGCCATTCATCTTATCACGGTCAATACTTTCTTCCGGGTTGCCAAAGCGGTTACTCCTTCTTGTTTTAACCTCAAATATGTGCAGAAACTTGCCCTTGCTGGCTATAATATCAACTTCCCACCGCCTGAAGCGCCAGTTTTTTTCAAGCACGGTGTAACCCTTTTGTTTAAGGTACGCAGCAGCAAGCGCTTCACCTTCGTTGCCGGTGCTTTTATTTGTGGTCATTGTACTATCTTGCGTTTATTAAAGAATTTAATAATGAGTTTTGAGCAAGGTAAAATTTTTAAGCTAAAAGGCAAAGCACAACATTATGCATGGGGCGGGTATGATTACATTCCGCACTGGCTGAATATTGATAATGCACAACATAAACAGTATGCAGAATTTTGGATGGGCGCGCACCCGTCTGCGTCGTCTGTATTAATTGATGGTGACAAAGAAATAAACCTTTATAGTGCTATTAAGCAAGATCCGTCCACCTACCTCGGCCAAAAGGTATTTGATTATTTTGGGGAGCTGCCATACCTGTTTAAAATACTGGATGTTAAAGACATGCTTAGTATACAGGTGCACCCATCAAAAAACGAGGCGATAAAAGGCTACGAAGCTGAGGAAACTGCCGGTGTTTTATTGCACGCACCTAACCGCAACTATAAGGATAAAAACCATAAGCCGGAAGTAATGGTGGCACTTAGCGAATTTTGGCTGCTGCACGGCTTTTTAGGTAAAGAAGCTTTGCTGGAAGTGTTACGAACTGTTCCGGAGTTTGGCGGGCTGGACGATGTGTTTAGCACCAGTGGCTATAAAGGCCTGTACCAATATGTAATGGAATTGCCGCAAGACGAAGTGAACAGCCTGCTTGCGCCGCTTGTACAAAGGGAGCTAAAGGCACGGCAACAAGGAAAGCTTAAAAAGCATGAGCCTGGATGGTGGGTAAGTAAATTGTACCTGGACGAAGGTGTTACCGGAGATATTGACCGCGGAGTATTTTCCATATACCTTTTTAACATTGTTAAAGCGCTGCCGGGTGAAGCCATTTTTCAGGGTGCGGGTATGCCGCACGCATACCTTGAAGGACAGAACGTAGAACTGATGGCTAACAGCGACAATGTTTTACGCGGCGGCCTTACACCGAAGCACGTTGATGTGCCTGAATTGTTAAAGCATACTATTTTTGAAGATACTGTGGTAAATATTATGCCGGGCGAAAGAAAAGGGGAGGGCGAGGTGATATACAATTGCCCGGTACCCGATTTTGGTATTAGCAAAATAGTGCTAACAGCCGGGCAACAGGCAACAGGTGTATCACAATCCCTGGAGATCATTGTTGTTATAGATGGAAGCCTGCAGGTAGAAGGTGGCAATACAGTACGCGCTATTAAAGGCGAAGCAATAGCTGTTTTGCCGGGCGAAAACTATACGCTTACAACAGGCAGTAATGTGCTGGCCTATAAGGCCTACGTGCCATAAACATTTTGCCGGCAGCGCCCATATAAAACTTTTGAATAATTAAAGCCCTCTTTATTTGGTATAAAACTTATTTTTGCCGAAAGAGAATAATACACCGGTTATGAAAATGAATAAAAAAGAAGTTGTTTTTTACACGCTGCTTATAGCAGTTGCTACTATTATAAAAATATTATGCGCACCAAACATTGCGCTTAGCGGCACAACAGCTATAATGAGTGTTGCTTTATTTGCAGGCTTAAATAAAACGTATAATGCACAAAGTTCGTTTTTGCTGCCATTATTAACTTTACTAATAAGCAATGCTATTTTGCAGGTATTACATATGCTAAATATGTTCCCGTTTGAAGGCTTTTACAAAGGGCAACTTGTTGAGTATTCACTCACCATTGTTTTAACGGTTGTTGGTTTATTGTTGCGCAGGGGTAAAACTGCAGGCATATTTATAGCGGCCATCCTGGGGCCTTCTATTTACTTTTTTGCGTCAAACTACTTTTCCTGGGCAATCAACTGGCAGCTATTTGGTTATACCCACGATACTGCAGGCCTTGTAAAGTGTTATACGCTGGCGCTGCCATTTTATCGCAACAGCCTTGTTTCAACCATAGTGTTGCTGCCGGTGTTCATTATGGCCTACCAATGGATAATGAAAGGCAAGCCAACACTTGCGCTGGCCAAATAGCCTTTTACAATTGTAACATAAAAAAGAAGGGAGCGATGTTATGTCGCTCCCTTCTTTTTATACCTGCCGGTTAAAATTTCCCAAAATAGTTAGAAATATCAAAGTATACCTTTTTATCAGTTCCGTCAGCAGTTACAATGGATAATACATCATATGGCTTTTTATCGTGGTTCATCAGGCTTTGGCCTTTGCTTTTATAACCGGGATAATGTTCGCGCAGCCATTTATATTCTGCCGAAACTCCGGTAGTTTCACTTTTTTCCTGTATTACAATTGCCTTTTCAAACGACGAACCATCTGCTGAGGGAATATCTGCCGTTTGTGCTGTAATGTTTGAAGCAGATGTGCTGTGTTTTGAAGAGGAGCAAGCAGCCATAATGGCCACAAATACAATAAGGACGATCTTTTTCATAATTAAGGGTATTTAGTTTTATGTAAGATACAAAAACCTCTTTTTTTACATAAAACCGAACCCTCAAAATCAATACGATCACTTTAATCACCAGCTCAAAGTATCTCATTCCTTTGCGCCTCATAACCTTCGTCAATCAGCAGGTTGCTGCCATCCGCGGCGGTGGTGGCCAGTACATCGCAACGATTATTAAAAGGGTTATCAGCATGGCCTTTCACCCAAACAAACCGTATAGAAAAGTTTTTTGACAGGCGGTGGTAACGCGTCCACAGGTCTTTATTTTTTTTGCCCCCGGCAAAATTGTTTCTAATCCACCCGTCCAGCCATTTTTTTTCAATACTGTTTACTATATATTGGCTGTCAGTATAAATGGTAAGGGGAATGTTTTTTTTTGTGAGCGACTCGAGGGCTGCTATCACACCCAGCAGTTCCATACGGTTATTGGTCGTAAGCCGGTAACCTGCCGAAAGTTCTTTTCGCTTGTCGCCCCACATTAATATTGCCCCGTAACCGCCCGGGCCGGGATTACCGCGGCTGCTGCCGTCTGTATAAATTATAAGTTGGTGGCCGGTTGGTTGATTCATTTGATGTAACGGTAATTAATTGTTTGCAGCAGTTATATAACAATACTTATTAACTGCAACTTGCGCCCGGCGAAAATAAGGCTATTTGCTTTGTGTTATAGTTTCGTTACATGAAAGCTGCATTGGTTAGCTGCGTAAGGCTTAAAACAAAAAACCCTCCGGTTAAGGAAGGTTTTTCGCTTGGGGAATTTTGCGAGCAGTGTTGTCATCCATGCTTAATAATAGTGTGTATGGCAAGTTTGGGGGAAACATTAACACAAAACCCAAAAAGCCGGATGACAATATCTTTAGTTATTTGTGTGCTATTGACACATAAAGTAACGAAAAGTTTTTATAAAAACTGCATTAAAATTCCTATAAAGAAATTTGTTTTTCGGTCATCATCTTGCGCAGATTTATTAAACCGTAGCGCATTCTGCCTAATGCCGTGTTTATGCTGCAATTTGTAAGCTCGGCAATTTCTTTAAAGCTCATGTCGCCAAAATGGCGCAGCACTATCACTTCACGTTGTTCGTCGGGCAATTGAGACAGCATGCGGTGCACCCGGTCATAGCCCTGGTTACGAATAATGGTTTGCTCAGCATTTTCGTTTACCACAACAATCAGGTCAAATATGTCCGCATTGTCGTTGGTAACAATGGGCGGGGTACGTTTCACCTTTCTAAAATGGTCAACGCAAAGGTTGTGTGCAATACGCATGGCCCAGGGTAAAAATTTGCCTTCTTCATTGTACCGCTTGCTTCGCAGCGTATCAATAATACGTACAAACGTTTCCTGGAAAAGGTCTTCGGCCAGGTACTTATCCTTCACAATAAAAAGGATGGAGCTGAAGAGTTTGTCCTTATATCTTTTTATAAGGGCCTCAAGGGCATGGCTATTTCCGTCCTGGAAAGCAAGAATTAGTTGTGTGTCGTTTAATTGTGTACTCATATACGTGCCTTTTGTAAGGGGGTTATGCACGCCATATCGCGTATGTTTGGTTTAAGCTTACGTTAATGGACGAGAGTACAATTAGAATATAGGCGAAAAAGTTTTTTTGTGAAGACTCTGTGAAAGTAATAATCTATTTTCATCAGCGCTGCATGTAAAATGCAAAAGATTTGTGAATAATCCAAATTTTTTACCTGCAACTATTATAATGACTGTTAACATTCAGTAATCGTTGCTGTAATGCAAAATATAAATATCTTTGATAACTTTTTTAGCATTTGGGTAAACCGGCTAAAAATTTCATTAATTTATTTTCTCGTAATTGCATTAAGAAGCAGGCACTATGGCAAACCAGGCAGCAGCAAAAAAATCAAATAAAACCGATGGCTTAACCGCTACTACCAATACAGGTAACGATATTCTTGTTAAGGGCGCCAGGGTACATAACCTTAAAAATGTAACGGTATCTTTTCCGCGCAACAAGTTTATTGTAGTAACAGGGGTATCGGGCAGCGGTAAATCGTCACTCACCATTGACACCCTCTTTGCCGAAGGCCAACGCCGCTATGCGGAAAGCCTTAGCGCTTACGCCAGGCAGTTTATGCAGCGCATGGCCAAACCCGATGTGGATTATATAAAAGGGCTGTGTCCCGCCATTGCCATTGAACAAAAGGTTATTACCCGCACACCGCGCAGCACGGTTGGCAGCATGACAGAGATATATGATTACCTGCGCCTGCTATTTGCAAGGGTGGGTAAAACTATTTCGCCGGTTAGCGGCCGGGAAGTAAAAAAGGATGATGTGCCAGATGTAGTAAAAGCCGTTAAACAAATGCCCGAAGGCGGTAAAGCTATTTTACTGGTTGCTTTTAAACAGCATGCTAAAAGGGATGTAAGGGAAGAGTTGAATATATTGGTGCAAAAGGGGTTTTCCCGTATTTATACACGTAACGATTCAGAAGGTGCTGCGCCGGAAGGGAAAATATTAAGAATAGAGGAGTTGCTTGAACAGGACGATAAAGCTTTGAAGCAGCAGGTGGGCTTTGTAAAAGGCAGGAATATTTACACCCTTATTGACCGTATAGTTGCCAAAGATTTTGATGAGGATGATATACACCGCATAGCCGATAGTGCGGGCACTGCGTTTTATGAAGGCGAAGGAGAGATGTATGTTGAAATTAACGATGAAAAAATTTTGCACTTTAGCAATAAGTTTGAGCTGGATGGTATTCAGTTTGAAGAGCCGGTGCCCAACCTGTTCTCATTCAACAATCCCTTTGGCGCCTGCCCCACTTGCGAAGGTTTTAGCCAGGTGTTGGGCATAGATGAAGACCTTGTGATACCCGACCGGCGATTAAGTGTTTACGATGGCGCTGTTGCCCCGTGGAAAGGGGAGAAACTTGTTTGGTGGCGCGACCAGTTTGTAAAAAATGCCCGCGGTATTGATTTTCCCATACACAAGCCCGTTGCCGACCTTACTGCCGCACAATATAAAACTTTGTGGAATGGTGCGGGCGGCGCTTTGGGCATCCACGATTTTTTTAAGGAAGTTGAGCAAAACCTGTACAAAGTGCAATACCGCGTATTGCTTAGCCGCTACCGGGGCCGCACGCAGTGCCCGGATTGCCACGGCTACCGCCTGCGCAAGGAAGCATTGTATGTAAAGGTTGGCGGCAAAAATATTGGAGAGCTTTGCGAAGTACAAACAAAAGACCTGTTGGTATGGTTTAGGTCATTACAGAATGAAAGCCAAAGTCAGTTTAAAGTTTCGAGCCTGCCTGCAGGACAGGCAGGTTTAAAGTTTAAAGTTGAGGGCGAAGAAGTTTTAAGTGTAGCCGCTGAAACCGGTGTGGCTTATGAAAAGGATAGCACCGCATCGCAACTTGAAACTTTAAACTCGAAACTGGAAACTCCGCAGCCTCTTTCTGATACTGATAAGCAAATTGCCAAACGTATATTGCTCGAAATAAACCAGCGCCTTCAAACCCTTATTGATGTTGGGCTTGGCTACCTTACCCTGAACCGCCTTGCCAATTCGTTAAGCGGCGGCGAAAGCCAGCGTATACAGCTTACGCGCAGCCTAGGCAGTAACCTTACCAACTCGTTATACATTTTGGATGAACCTTCCATAGGGCTGCATTCGAGAGATACAGAGCGTTTGATTAAAGTGCTTAAGCAGCTACGCGATGAAGGCAATACAGTTGTTGTAGTAGAACACGATGAAATGATGATGCGCGAGGCAGACCACATTATTGATATGGGGCCGCTGGCATCGCACCTGGGTGGTGAAGTAGTGGCCGCCGGCAATTATGATGAAATAATAGCTGACCCAGACAGCCTTACGGGTAAATACCTTAAAGGCGAGTTAACTATTGAACCGCCAAAAACAGTACGTAAATGGAACCGCAGCATAACGGTTGAAGATGCCAGGCATAATAACCTGAAAGGTATAACAGTTCAATTTCCTTTAAATGTTTTATGTGTTGTAAGCGGTGTAAGCGGCAGTGGTAAAACAACGCTGGTTAAGCAGGTGCTATACCCTGCATTAAAAAAGCTGAAAGGTGAGTTTGTTGACAAAGTAGGCTTTCACCGTGCTATTACAGGCGATGTTGAACTGGTAGGGCAGATAGAACTGGTTGATCAAAACCCCATAGGCAAATCGTCGCGCAGCAACCCTGTTACTTATATTAAAGCTTACGATGAAATAAGAGACCTGTTTGCATCGCAGCCCTTATCAAAAATGCGCGGTTTTCAGCCTAAACATTTTTCATTCAATGTTGATGGCGGCAGGTGCGACAATTGCAAAGGCGAAGGCGAACAGATTGTTGAGATGCAGTTTTTGGCCGATGTGCATTTAACCTGCGAGGTATGCGGTGGCAAGCGTTTTAAAGAAGAAGTGCTTGAAGTGCAGTACAAAGGCAAAAGTGTTTTTGATGTATTGGAAATGAGTGTTGACGAAGCTATAGCATTCTTCTCAGCCAAAGATGGCGGCAAAGAAAGCGCCGCTATTGCCCGCGCCATACAGCCGTTGCAGGATGTAGGCCTTGGCTATGTTAAACTTGGGCAAAGCAGCGATACGCTAAGCGGTGGCGAAGCCCAGCGTGTAAAGCTTGCCAGCTTTTTAGGTAAAGGAAAATCGGCAGACAAAGTGTTATTCATCTTCGATGAGCCTACTACCGGCTTACATTTTCATGATATTAAGAAGCTGCTTGCATCGTTTAATGCATTGATAGACCAGGGGCATTCCATTCTTATCATCGAACATAACACCGATGTTTTAAAGTGTGCCGACTGGATCATCGACCTTGGCCCTGAAGCCGGCGATGCCGGCGGCAATCTTGTATTTGAAGGCATACCAAAAGATTTAAAGAAAGTTAAAGAAAGTTATACCGGGAGGTTTTTGTAAACTGTTTCATGGATCATAACTGATGGATTATAGCAAGAAGTGTGATACTGCTCCGCTCTGTAGTGCTTGCAGTTTTGCAGCAATGATGTAGTCTCTGCCTGCTGGATATATTACTATTTCTATCCTGTTATCAAAAAATTGAAGCGTGACTTTGTGTCGCTATTCGTTTGTTGGGTAAATTGCCATCTCAAAAAACCTATCAACAGGCATGCAATTCAAATCAACAATACTCATCGTTCCCGGCCTTAATAATTCGGGCGAAGGCCACTGGCAAACAATATGGCAAAATCGTTTTGGTTTTACGCGTATTGAACAAGCCGAATGGGACACCCCCGTTTGCTATGATTGGATTGCCACCATTGATGCCGAGGTAGCAAAGCATAACCCACAAAATGTTATACTGGTTGCGCATAGCCTGGGCAACACTACAGTTGCGGCCTGGGCAAAAAAATACAACCGTATTATAAAAGGCGCTTTACTTGTTGGCCCAAGCGATACTGAGGCTGACACTTACCCGCCCGGCACAACAGGCTTTAAGCCCATGGTACTTGATAAGCTGCCTTTTCCATCAATAACAGTAGCAAGTGATAACGATTATTATGTTACCCTTGAGCGCGCAAAATATTTTGCCACTTGCTGGGGCAGCGAGTTTGTAAATATTGGCAGCGCAGGCCATATAAACGTGTCAGCCGGTTTTGGTGAGTGGGAAGAGGGGCTGCAATACTTGAAAAGCCTTGATGGCTTCTAAAGAAAGTTCATGGCTCATTGTTCATTGTTCATGGCAGAAAAGTGCAGACTCCATACTGTTTAAACTTCGCACTTGTCGCTCTTTTAACTATAAAGCTTTACAATAGACTACTGGGTGTTTGTGTGTTTATCAAATGCGAGTACCAAAATGCGGTATTCAAAACCATGAACTATGACCAACGCTCCTACACATTCTCCTCCAGCGTTTCATCTTTCTCTGGCACTATGGTAACCAGTACCTTGTCAATGCGGTGGTTATCCATATCAACTATTTCAAAGTCAAAGTTACGCCAGTGCATTTTATCACCGGTTGCCGGTATGCGTTCCATGTGATGGAGTATAAAGCCCGCAAGTGTATCAAATGGCTGGTCTTCATCCTGGTCAAGCCACTCGGTTTTATCAAAATAGGTAAGAAAGTTGTAGAAAGGCACCTGCGCATCTATCAAAAAACTACCATCTTCGCGTTTTACTATTTCATAGTCATTTTCATGCGGCTCTGATATATCACCCACTATAGCTTCCAATATATCGTTCAAAGTAATAATACCCTGGAAACCGCCATATTCATCTACTATAAACGCAAAATGTGTTCTGCTTTCTTTAAACCGCTCCAGCAGGTGGTAAGCGCTAATGTTTTCAGGTACATAAAGGCCCGGTCTCATTATATCTCTCAAACCCACATCCGGGCTTTCTCTAAAAATATCTTTCAGGGTAACCACACCTTTTATGTTATCAATAGTGTCTTCACACACGGGGTAAACACTATGCACCATCTCATCGGTAAACTCTTTTATTTGTGCAACGGTGCTGTTAATATCAAGCCACACAATATCGCTGCGGTGCGTCATCAGGCTGGTAATATTCCTGTCGCCAAGGTGAAACACGCGCTCAATAATTTCCTGCTCTGCTTCTTCTATCGTTCCCTGCTCGGTACCTTCACTAATAATAGCCTTTATCTCGTCCTCTGTTACCTGGCTATCGTTCTCCCGAATGCGGAATAATTTGGCCAGCACATTAGTACTTTTTGTAAGCAGCCATATAAATGGGGTATTTAATATGCTTATTATGCGCATGGGCGCAGCCAGGCTTTTGCTTATAGCTTCCGGCTTGCTAAGGCCTAAGCGCTTCGGTAGCAATTCACCCAGTACAAGGGTAAAATAAGCTATAATAATAACCACAAGTATGGTAGCAATTATGCTGCTGTAATGCTGTAAAAAGCTAAACTTATTTAAAAAGCCCTGCAGGTCTTCTTTAATATTATCACTGAAAATACCATCCAAAATGCCAATAAGTGTAAGGCCTATTTGCGTGGTACTGATAAATTTTTCAGGATGATTTGCCAGCTTAAGGGCTTCGCGCGCCCGTATATCGCCTTTGTTGGCCTGCGATTCAAGTCTTGCCTTACGAACAGAAATCAGCGCAATTTCAACCATCGCAAAAACACCATTCAATAAAATAAGCGCCAGTATTAAAAGTATTGCGGTCATATTTCTGGCTGTAAAACTAACGAATATCAGGTTTATTAACCCCGTTAACATTCACACGTGGATAATTTAATATTAAACGTGTATTATATATAAGCCAGTGCCCACCATACCACCTGCTAACCCTGGCCTTGCGCCGGCGCTAATTCCTTTTGCTGCAGGCCAATAAACCTGTTAAAAAAAAACGCTGTGGTGCAGCCAATAAGTGAACCAAATATAGCACCGCTAATAACATCAAGCGGGTAATGTACACCCACATATACCTGCGCGTAGCAAATGGTAGCTGCCCATACAAAAAACAGGTATGCCCAATTTTTAAGGTAAGGCTTTAGCGTAAAATATAACAAACACGCAGCGCCAAAATGGTTTGATGCATGGTTGCTGGTAAAACTCTTACTGTCAGGGCAGCGGTTTAGCAACAGGTTTACATATGGGCCTATAACGTCGTCGTGGCAGGGCCTCGGCCTTCCCACAAGGTCTTTGATAATATTACTGCCCTGGTCTGTTATAACTACTGTTAGCACAAGGGTAACTATCCATGGCAAGCTTTTCCAGCCAAAGTTTATAACAACAAAAAAAATAAGAAAAAGGTACAGCGGTGTCCAGGTCATCGCATCCCTGTACCAGGGGAAAACACTGTTTAAAAAGGTGTTATGCCAGGCGCCGTTTATTTTAAAAAACAACTGGGTATCCCACTGTTTAAGGGTATTGATAAAACCACCGGTAACCTGTGCATCCAATAACATCATTATATACAATTTACATGTTCAGCAGCGAAGTTAACAACAAGCGTACTTACCCAAACAAAACACACAAATGGTTAACAATTTATTTGTTTGTACTAACTGGTTACTGCGCAAAAGACTTCTTCACTATAATATAATCTTCAATATAATCTTCGCAACACCCCTCTACACTCCGTGGAGAGGGGAAGGGGGTGAGGAGCTCTACTCACTCCTTAAGCTCTTCACCGGGTTTGCCAATGCCGCCTTTATTGCCTGTATGCTTACAGTTAACAATGCCAACCCTATAACCAGCACACCGGTTACCACAAACACTACCCAGTTAATTTGTATGCGGTATGCAAAGCCCTGCAGCCATTTTGCCATAAGCCAGTAGGCTGTTGGAAAAGCAATTAGCAACGCCGCTGCTACCATTACTATAAAGCTTTTTGACAACATTGCTGTAATGCCTGTTACCGATGCGCCAAATACTTTGCGTATGCCAATTTCCTTTGTGCGTTGCCCTGCTGCAAAGGCCGATAATGCAAATATGCCCATTAGCGCAATAAGCATGGCAACTACGCCCAGTACGGTTGTTATAGTGCCAAAGCGCCGGTACTTTTCTACCAGCTTACCAAAGTCTTCATCAAGCCATGAGTATTTTAAGGGAAACGCAGGCTCAATTGTTTTCCAAACCCCGTTTATCGCCGCCGTTGCTTTTTCTGCATCCCGGCTGTTTAATTTAACCAGCAGGGTATTGTAGCCGCCAAGCATACCTGCTTTGGCGCCTATGGCATAAATAGCGGGCGAAACAGCCGTGTTGTAACCTGCTTCATAATTATCTTTTAGCACACCAACAACCGTATAATCGCGCAGCAAAATATTTATGGTTGAGCCCACAGGGTTCCTCAATCCCAATTTCTTTACGGCCGTTTCGTTAATAACTGCAGCATTTATTGAGTCGGTCATATAGGCCGTAGAAAAATCCCGCCCCGCCACTATTGGCATATTAAGTGTTTTAAAATACCCATAGTATATGTAGTGAAAGTTCATGTCAAAATTATTGCCTTTAAATGCCGCCTGCTGAACGTCAACCGATGGTGCGCCGGGGTAGGCGTCACTCGCGGTAATCTGTGTTACGCCCGGTATTTGCAACAACCGGTTCTGTATCTCTGCCAGCCTGTTATCTTTTTCCTGTGGCGAGATTAATCCCGAATTGGCTGGATTTAGCACCAGTACCTGCTGCGCAGTAAAACCGGGATCGTTGGTACGCATATATTTCAACTGGCTGTAAATAACAAACAGGCCAATAATAAAGCAGGCAGAAATGGCAAACTGCAATACCACAAGGCTATTTCGCAATAGCCTGCCTTTTATGTTTTTCGATATATCACCCTTTAATACTTTTACAGGCTGAAACGATGACAGTATAAATGCCGGGTAAAGCCCAGAAAGCAAGCTTACTGTTAACACCACCACGCCTAGCTGAGCCAACAGGGCAATGTTACGCTGCGGCAATAATGCATTCCACAACTGAAGCTGTAAACCGAAGGCATTGTTAACAAACCCAACCATCCACGTGGCAAATAACAGCCCGAGCAACAGTGCGGCAAAACATTGTAAAAAAGCCTCTGCCAAAAATTGCAATATTAGCTGGCGTTTGGCCGCGCCCATAACTTTACGCATGCCGGTTTCCTTAGCCCTTTTGCCGGCCCTTGCTATGGATAGGTTAGTGTAATTTATACAGGCCAGCAAAAGCACCAAAATTGCAGCTATCGAAAAATAAACAACAGGCATGCTGTTGCCCGACTCTGAATTTATAACAGGGTGGTTTGCAGCAGCATCCCTCCAGCCGGTGGCCATCGGGTTTAGGTGAATGCCTGGTGCAGCCTCAAAAAATACGCCTGCACTGCTTAGTTTGCCATTGGCCTTTAGCCATTGTGCCGGGTTGTTGCCCGGCGCCTGCATGTTAGCATTGCCGGGTGATAACTCGCTGTACAAAAGCGCCGCCTGCCCTTTTAGATATATTGCTTTTGCTTTGTCTGCCAGCGGCGTAACCAACGCCCCGGGCTTCAGCAATGCATAAGTGGTAAAAAATTGCCTGCCCCAGTTATTCGGCTGACTATTAAAATAAGATATGCAAATATTAAAGTCAAGGTGCGAAGGGCCTGTTTTTTCAATAACACCTGCCACTTCAAGGGTTTGTTTGCCTGTCCAGGCGGTAGAAACGTCCACCGTTTTACCGATCGCATCTCCGGTGCCAAATATTTTCTCGGCCATCGCAGCCGAAAGCACAACCGTATTGGGCCTGCTTAATGCTGTAACCCTGTTGCCCTGTGTAAATTTGTAAGGGAACACTGTAAAAAATGAGCTGTCAGCCATAATAACCTTCTTCTCATATAAGCTGTTGCCTTTATAGCTTACCAGCAGCTCGCCCCGCTCAATCATTCTTGTAACGGCCTGCACTTCGGGGCAGGTGTTCATCATCTCGTTGCCCAAAGGGTAGGCAGTCCAAAACTGGTTGGTAGTTTCACCCTCTTTTGTTTGGTTTATGCCCACCCTGTAAACACGGGCAAGTTGCTTATCCCACCTGTCGTAACTTGTTTCGTTGTTAACGTACAGCAGCGTAACTATAAAAACGGCAAGGCCAATAGCCAGCCCTGTTATATTAAAGGCAGTATAGCCTGCATTATTACGTATGTTGCGCCAGGCAATGGTAAAATAGTTTTTAAACATAAGCAATGTTTTGTATTGGGTATAACAGTGTTTGCTTTAAAGATATTGTATAAATAATATGTATGAATAAAAATATCGGGTGTTCACATGGTTGTTTTTAATACCGGTCCCCGCTTTAGCTTTAACCTGCAATAACCCCAAAATACAAGGCCATCATTTCTGGTCTCATGGCTCTTTTAAGGCCTTTCGCTCAAACCTTCCATTTCTCCCAAACTGCTGAATAAAATCAAGCCGTATTTTGCAACGGGAAGGATGCACCGGGAGGAAAAAGGAGGAACTTGAATTTTAGCATTAATTCTTGATTATCAATTAGTTAGATAAAATTATAGCCAAAATCGCTTGCAAATTTGCATTATCAATTGTCGCGCTATCCCGTCTCTTTTTCCCGGCCGTTGTCCGGTTGGCCGGCGAGGTCTTCGGTTAGTATCCCAGCCTGCATCGTCCTCAATAATTTTCCAACTATCGCAACACCAGGATGTACCGGGAGGAAAAAGGAGGAAAGTTTAGCAACCACATTCTATGCATAAACAAATGAAATTCAAATAATTATACTCATTAATTTATTTCAAGGACTAATTTTCGTTTCCAAATTCAAGAGCCAGAACTCCTTATTTCCGCACCGCTCCATGCTAAGTCACCCTTTAGGGGGTTCCTCTTCTTCTATAAATATAAAAATCCCGTATCCGTCATCATAAAATGCAAATTAAATTTTCAAAAGCCAAACGCTAACCACCTCCACACCGTTTCGCTTGGCCCCTGCGTGTCCCGACCCTTCGGGGTCCTCCCATCTGAGGAAAGAGGGTAGGGGCAAGGAGGCCTCTTTCGCACCGCAACTCTATACGGAAGGAAAGGGCTTGATCCTGCCCGCCGCGGCGGGGGTAAGGAGGCAGCATAAAAATAAACCCCGCGCTAAAGCAACGGGGCAATATGTTAAGAATGATCAGGAATAAATTAATTTCTACAACATCACCTTCTTCCCTGTCCTGGCAGACTCTTTGGCGGCTTCCAATATTCTTACCACGATCACGTTATTTTCCAGGCTGTTTAAATCATTCACCGGGTGTATTTGGCCGCGTAAAACCGCTGCCAGGTAAGGTATATTGTCTTTGTATATATAAGGTTTAACCGGCACATTAAAATAGGTGCCGGTGTCTTTACGTTGTTGCAATACGTTGCCGTTAAGCGCATGCAGGTAACCGGTTTTGCCAAACACCTCAAAATCTTTAATACCGTAAGGCCAGTTCCAGCTTGCTTCAATAAGGCCCGTAGCATTCAGGTATTCTACCATAATAGTAGCATCATCATCTACTTTCGGGTATACGTCAGGCTTAATATGTTTCACCACCGCCTGTACCGAAACAGGTGCTTTTCCATCCATTAGCCATGTCATAAGGTTAGCGCCATAACAGCCAAAATCCATCACGGCGCCGCCACCGTTTTTAACAGGGTCGGTAAGCCATTTCAAAAAGTCGGGGCTGCATCCAATTTCAACAGGTCCCTGGTGGCCATCGTGCACCACCATTTTACGCACGTCGCCAATGGCATTGCCGCTGTGCACCATCTCAAATATCTGCTGGTTGGTGTTATACCAGGTAGTCTCATAATTAACAAGCAATTGTATATGGTATTGCCTTGCAAGGGCTGCCATACGGTCGGCATCTTTTACAGTAGTGGCCAGGGGCTTTTCAACCATTACCGAAATACCTTTGGGCGCACAGGCTTCCACAATGCTTAAGTGGTCGGCAATGGCGTTATAACCCAACACTGCATCTGGTTTAATATGCGCCAGCATTGCATCCAGCGACGGGTAAAATAACGAATCAGGCAGGTTAAAACGTTTTTTATATTTCTGCGCCAGTTGTGCATCGGGTTCGGCAATGCCAATAATAATTACTTCACCATTTTTGTTTTGGTTCATGATATTATTTACATGGTCGTGGTTAAGCCCGGCAACTCCCACTTTTAAAAGCTGGGCATTTATGGTACACTGTGCAAATAATATAAACGCAATAAGGGCAAATATTTTGTGGCAGGCATTCAGTCTCATATAGCTAAAATTAAGTTGGGTGAATATAAAGATAAACACCTTGTTGAATAATGCTAAGTTTTATGTTAGGGCAATAAACCTGGCCTGCATCAACGGCCAATGTATAGGTGTTGCAGGATTTATTTAAAAACATGTATAGCTTTTAGGACGATACAACGTACGGTCGGTTTCGTACGTAAGGTGTCCGCTATCGAACACTTACAACCAGTTGTTTACACGCAACTATCTAATTTACAGTCTATTAAGCTGCTGGCACAGGCATTGGTAGGCTATATTGGGGCAGTATGCCTTGTTAATAGCAAATAAAAGACGCAGATCGTATAACTGAATAGAGATATATATAGAGAAAGTGAGTGACACCCGCCCGAATGTACCATTCGATACGGGCGTGCAGGGTACGGCGCTATAAAAACTAAGGCCTGAACACAAAACCTAAAACACAAAACTGTTTTGTATGCTGAAAAATTATTTTAAAACCGCTATCAGAAATTTAAGCCGTAACAAAAGCTATGCTATTGTAAATATAACAGGCCTTGCGGTGGGCGTTGCCGCCTGCCTGCTTATATTTTTGGTAATACAGTATGAAACAAGTTTTGATAATTTTCATGCCAACAAGCATCGTATCTATAGGGTCTCCAAGCGCCTTATAAGGGATGGTGGCGGGTCAGGTTACACCAGGGGTATTTGTTTCCCTGCTGGTAAGCAATTGCCGCTGGATTACCCCCAGCTTCAGCAAGTGGCTTCCATATTCAGCGCCGGGGGGGAGCAACTTACGGCTATGGATGAAAACGGCCGTACCACCCAAAGGAAATTTAAAGAGGAAGGCCTGTTTTTTATTGAGCCTAAGTTTTTCAGTATATTCAATTTCCCTTTTCTTGCCGGTAACCCGCAAACAGCTCTTTCTGCTCCAAACACCGCTATAATGACCCAGAAAGCCGCTGAAAAGTATTTTGGTGACTGGCATGCAGCAATTGGTAAAACCATACAGTATGATAATAGCACAGTATGTAAAATAACAGGTGTGCTTAAAAACATACCGGATAACACCGATTTTCCTATACAGGTAGCCATATCATTTAAAACAAGCCCTCAAGATTCGTCGCGGGACTGGGTAAGCACCAGGGGCAATCTTAACACTTACGTGGTGTTGCCGCCGGGCTTAACTGCTGATGCATTCAGTAAATCTCTCACGTCATTTGGTAAAAAGCATATACCTGCGGATTATGCCAGCAAGCAGAGCTTTGTAATACAACCTTTAACTGACATACATTTTAATAAAGAGTTTGGCACCTATAACGGCAATACTTTTGGCAGGGAACTTATAACGGCTTTAAGCCTTATTGGCTTGTTTTTGCTGGTTATAGCCTGTATTAATTTTATTAACCTTTCTACAGCGCAGGCGGTTAACCGCGCTAAAGAAGTTGGGGTACGCAAAGTGCTGGGCAGCCGTAAGCGGCAGCTGATCATCCAGTTTTTAAGCGAGAGTTTTATAATTACGCTGGCAGCAGTGGTAATTGCCTTCATCATTGCCTTTGGCGTATTGCCGTTACTTAACCAGTTGCTGCAAACAAAAATTGCAATGAAAGCTGACGCAGCCATCATCCTGTTTTTTGTTGGCACAGTAGTACTAGTTACGTTATTATCAGGGCTGTACCCCGCTATTATATTATCAGGCTTTAGCCCTATTACAGCATTAAAAAGCAGGTTTACCGGTAATACAAAAGGCGGAATCTCTTTAAGGCGTGCATTGGTAGTATTGCAGTTTACCGTAGCGCAGGCGTTAATTATAGGCACGCTGGTAGTTTTAAGCCAGATGAACTATTTTAAAACAGCGCCCATGGGTTTTGATAAAGATGCAGTGATAAATATACCCCTGCCAGGCGATAGCCTGTACAGTGCAAAATTTGATGCTATAAAAGCGCAGTTATTACAACAGCCGGGTGTTAAAGGTGTAAGCTTCAGCACATTTTCTATTTCTGACGACTCCCACTGGGGTAGTGATTTTACTTATGATAATGCTGCCAAACCGGTAAATTTTAGTGCTGACCTTAAATGGGCTGATGCCAATATTTTTACCATGTACAACCTGCAAATGGTTGCCGGTAAGCCTTATGGCCCAGGCGACACCATAAAAGATTTTGTAATAAACGAAACCCTGGTAAAAATGCTGGGCCTTAAAAGCCCTAACGATGCAATAGGTAAAAAAATGAGTTTTTGGGACGGCCAGTTAAACGGGCACATTGTAGGTGTGGTAAAAGATTTTAACGGCGGCAGTATGGTAAAAGCTATATCGCCGGTGGTGATGAGTACCTGGAAAGAAAATTATGGAAACTTATCTGTTAAGCTGCAGCCGCAAAGCATAAAGCCAACCCTTGCCGCTATTGAAAAAATATGGACGGCAGCCTACCCTAGCAGTGTATACGAATACAAGTTTTTAGACGAAAAAATAGCCGACTTTTATAAACAGGAAGATCAGCTTTCGCAGTTGTACACCATATTTGCCGGCATAGCCATTTTTATTTCCTGTCTTGGCCTGTACGGGCTGGTATCGTTCATGGCAGCACAGCGCATTAAAGAAATAGGTATACGCAAAGTATTAGGCGCTTCCGCGGCCAATATTGTATATCTCTTCTCCAAAGAGTTCACCGTGCTTATAGGTATTGCTTTTGTAATTGCGGCGCCGCTTGCCTGGTATTTTATGCATAGCTGGCTTCAAAATTTCTCCTTCAGGGTTACGCCCGGGGCAGGGGTATTTGTTATAACTATTATAGCATCAATCGCTATTGCATGGTGTACCGCTGGTTACCGCGCTTTTAGAGCAGCATTAGCCAACCCGGTAAAGAGCTTGAGAAGTGAATAAGAGGAGTAGCTGATGTATGGCGGATGCTACGGTGCGTGAATTATTTATAATAAGAGCAGTAAGAAAGAGTTAGTCAGGTGCAAATGACGAAATGAGTAACACCCGCCCAATATGCCATTCGGTGCGGGCGGGCAATGAACAAAGCCATGAAAAACGAACGCCTGGACACAAAACATACAACTCAAAACCAGTAGACATGCTTAAAAACTATTTTAAAATTGCATGGAGAAATTTATGGAAGAACAGGTTTTTATCTTCCATCAACATTTTTGGGCTTGCAACTGGCCTGGCCTGCAGCCTGCTTATATTTTTGTTTGTTAATGATGAGCTAAGTTACGACCGCTATAATAAAGACGCAGACCGCGTGTACCGCGTAGTAAAAGATTTTGTGAATGATGATGGCAGCCGCCTGCCAGATGCTACTACCCCGCCTGCTGTTGCACCCGCAATGCAAAGGGAGATACCGGGCATTGAGGCGGTAACGAGAATTATGCCTAACTGGGGCTCAACTTTTTTGTATACCTATAAGGATAAAAGTTTTTACGAAGACAAAGTGGCCCGCGTTGACAGCAGCTTTTTTAATGTGTTTACAATAAAATTTGTTAAAGGTGATGCCGGGTCGGTTTTTAAACAGCTTAACTCAATAGTTATATCAGAAAGCGCTGCAAAAAAATATTTTGGCAAAGAAGAGCCAATGGGCAAAGTGCTGCATATTGATAATTCAGGCGATATGATGGTTACAGGTGTTATACAGGATATGCCAGCCAACAGCCATATACATTTTGACTTTATTTCATCAATACGCAAAATTAACAGCAATATTGACGGCAACTGGGGCTGGTACAATTTTTATACTTACATAAAACTTAAGCCCGGCGTAAAAATTAAAACCATCAACCCTAAAATTGAAGCGCTTTATAAAAAGAATGATAAAGAGGGCAAAAACATATTTTACACACAGGCGCTTACTGATATTCACCTCGGCTCAAACCTAAAATGGGAAATTGAACCCAACAGCGATAAATTATACGTGTACGTATTTTCGGCGGTGGCATTGCTTATTATTATAATAGCGGCCATCAATTATATAAACCTTGTTACGGCAAGGTCGTCGTTGCGTGCAAAAGAAGTAGGCATACGCAAAGTATCAGGCGCATATAATTCAGCGCTTGTAAAGCAGTTTCTTATTGAGTCTGTATTAATATGCTTTATCGCCTCAGTAGTTGCCCTGGCCATTGCTGACCTGTTGTTGCCCGCGGTTAATATTGTTACACAAAAGCAACTGTCACTGTTCAGCAGCCAAAATGCACTTATTACAGTTTACTTTATTTTGTCGGCGCTGGGCATCGGTGTGCTGGCGGGCTTTTTTCCTGCGGTATATTTATCTTCCTTCAAACCCATAACAGTACTTAAAGGCATTAGAACAAAAGAAGGCAGCATTTTTACCCTGCGCCGCGCATTGGTGGTTGTGCAGTTTAGCATTTCCATTGCTTTAATTGCCGGCTCGGTAATTATTTACCAGCAGGTAAACTATTTTAAAAACGCGCAGCTTGGGCTTGATAAAAGCCAGGTGCTTTTAATAAATAACTTTAACCGTATTGACGATATACCGGCAAAAGCCTTTGCAAGCTCAATGCGCCGTATACCGGGCGTTCAAAAAACCGCGACGGCCGATGGCGTTATTGGCGGCATGAACTGGACGATGAATTTTACCGCAAAGGGCGCAAAAAACAGCTTGCTGATGAACTACCTGTATGTTGGGTACGACTTTGTTGATGTAATGGGTTTTACCATAAAAGAAGGCCGGGGTTTTTCAGCCAACTTTCCGGCAGATACTATAAGCAATCAAACCGTGCATACTTTAAACCAGGTAAGCGGCAGCGTTATATTGAATGAAAAAGCGGTGAAAGACCTGGGCGTGCCCGAGCCGGCAGCAGGCCAGCTTGTTAAATGGGGCAATGATGGCGATACAACTTATTATCTTAAAATAGCGGGCGTGGTAAAAGACTTTCATTTCGCCTCTTTTAAAAATGAAATAAAGCCTTTTGCTTTTTTAGCCAGTACCGGTAACCAAAACTATTTAACCGTAAAACTATCAACACAAAACCTATCTGCCACTATAGCACAAATACAAAGCAACTGGAAACAGTTTGCCAACGGCAGGCCGCTGCAATATTCGTTTTTAGATGAAACTTTTGAAAGGCTGTATAAAAGCGAAACCAGTTTTCAGCAAATATTTATAGTGTTGGTAGCGTTAAGTATCATCATTGCGTGCCTCGGCCTGTTTGGCCTTGCTGCTTTTGCAACCGAGCAACGCACTAAGGAGATTGGCATACGCAAAGTATTAGGCGCAAGCGTTACCGGCATTACAGCTATGCTGTCAAAAGATTTTTTAAAGCTGGTTATTATTTCAATAGTTATTGCAACGCCTTTGGCCTGGTGGGCTATGAACGCGTGGCTGCAAAACTATGTGTACCGTGTAACCATAAGCTGGTGGGTATTTGCTATTGCAGGTGTGCTAAGTATGCTTATTGCTTTTGTAACAGTAAGCTACCAGGCAATAAAGGCAGCGCTGGCAAACCCGGTAAAGAGTTTGAGGAGTGAGTAGAGATGGTCATTGCGTCATTAAGTCAATAGGTCATTACGGAGAGAAATATTCAACGTCCGGTGTTCAGGTGAGTAAAACATAAAACCATTTATATGTTTGGCAACTATTTTAAAACAATGATCCGGGGTTTTAAAAAACGAAAAGGTTTTACATTCATTAACCTGGCAGGGCTGTCAACCGGTATGGCTGTTTGTATGCTGCTAACACTGTACATACAAAGCGAGTTTGGCTGGGACAGTTTTCATACAAAAGGCAACCAGGTTTACCGGCTTGCTGTAGAGCGAAAATATACCAGCCGCACAGCGCTAAGGGGCGTGGTACCTCCATCCATAGGGCAGGCGGTACAAAAAGAGTTTCCCGAAGTGCTTCAAAATGTGCGGGTAATGAATATTTCTGACCAGGGAACTACTTTAACTGTAAATGGCAAAGGTTTTTATGATGATAAAACACTGGTTGCCGATTCTAATTTCTTTAGTGTTTTTGATGCCTCTTTTATTAAGGGAGATATAAAAACTGCGCTGGTAAACCCATCATCCGCAGTAGTAAACGAAACTACGGCCAAAAGGCTGTTTGGCTCTGTAGATAATGCAATGGGCAAAAAGATAAGCCTGAATAATGGCAGAGATTTTTTTGTTGCAGGCGTTTGTAAAGACTGGCCCGCAAAATCTCACCTGCAGTTTAATGTACTGGTCTCCATGACGGCCTTCCAGGGTATGAACGTGCCAGACTACTATGATTTTTATGCGTACGATTATGTGTTGCTTAACAAAAATGCTTCTGCCAAAGCGCTGGAGGCCAGGCTGCCCCAGGTTGTTGAAAAATACGTGGCTCCCACTATTGCGCAGGGGTTTGGCGAAAGTTACCAGCAGTTTGTGTCTGAAGGTAATGGCTACCGCTACTTTTTACAGCCGTTGCAGGATATTCATTTACACTCAAATCTTGTTGACGAGTACCGGCCCGGTGGTAATATTCAGGCCATCTACCTGTTTACCGCTATCGCCGCATTTATTCTTTTTCTTGCCTGTATCAATTTCATCAACCTGTCCACCGCCATTTCTATTGAGCGCGCGCGGGAAGTGGGCATCCGCAAAACGTTTGGCTCATCCAAAACCTCTATTGTATGGCAGTTTTTGGCAGAGTCTGTAACATTTAGTGTGGCAAGCCTTATATTGGCAACTGTACTAACCCGCTTGTTTGTGCCGCTGCTAAGCAATGTTGCGGGCATTGCATTTTCATTCAGCTATTTTCTAACGCTGCCGCATATGGCCGTAATGCTTGGTTTTAGCATAGTTACCGGCGTTGTTGCGGGGCTATACCCGGCCTTTGTGCTTTCATCCTTCAGGCCAATTACTGTACTTAAAGGCCGCCTTAAAACAGGCACGCATGGTATTGCTTTGCGTAACGGGCTGGTGGTTTTTCAATTTGCCATATCGGTAATACTTATTATAGCCACCATAGTGGTAAATAACCAAATGCGTTATGTACTGGGTAACAACCTGGGCTTTGATAAAGACAACGTGGTAAGTATAGATAACGCGCACTACCTGCGGCAGTTTAACGACCGCAGCAAGGCATTTACTGATGAACTACGCGGCATGCCCGGCGTAGCCGGCATAAGCCTGTGTGGCAGCCTGCCGGATGGGCGGCATGAATCAAACTGCGCAATGCAGGTTGTGGGCACCAAAGTACAGCGCACGCAAAAAACTATTTATGTAGATGATAAATACCAGCAACTGCTTGGGCTTACTTTAACGAAGGGCAGGTTTTTCTCAAAACAGACGCTTACCGATTCGTTCACCCTTGTATTAAATGAAACAGCAGTAAAAGATTTTGGATTGAAAAACCCAATCGGCAGCAAGATTACCAGTACAGAACCATTTTTCAATTCGCAGGATGGCAAGCAAACTGTTTATACCGTAATTGGCGTTGTAAAAGATTATCATTTTGAGTCGCTGCACGATAAAATAGCGCCGCTGGTAATAGCCAATACAGACAGGTTTGGCTGGGGCACCCTGGCCATAAAAATAAAGGGCGGCCAGTTTACTTCGTCAGTAAAATTAATAGAACAATTATGGGGCAAGTTTGAGCAAAAGCACGATGTACAGTTAAGTTTTCTTGACCAGAATATAGCGCTGCTTTACAAAGCGGAAGAAACGGCTAAAAACATTGTAACCATTTTCTCGGTATTAGCCATTTTTATTGCCTGTATAGGCCTGCTGGGCCTTGTTACCTATACTACCAGGCAGCGCACTAAGGAAATTGGTATTCGTAAGGTATTGGGCGCTACAACCGCTACCGTATTTTTTATACTAAGTAAAAGTTTTTTAAGGCTTATAGCGGTAGCTATACTGGTAGCTTTTCCTGTTGCCTGGTGGGCTGCCAATAGCTGGCTTCAGGGCTTTGCCTATCATGCCGGCTTAAGCTGGTGGATATTCGCATTGGCTGCCTTTGCCGCTATACTTATAGCTGTGGCAACCGTTAGTTACCAGGCCATAAAAGCAGCACTTATGAATCCGGTGAAGAGTTTGAGGAGTGAGTGAGAAACAAAACCCCCTCTCTTATTCTCTCCCCCCTAAAGAGGGGAGAGGTGTTGAGTGAAGATCCTTTACTACATGAAGATTGAACGATAGAACAAGATTGACTTATTGTGTATGAATATCGCACCAAACTATAATTACTTAACAAGTTTAAAAATTCTCCGCTGCGGCGGAGTATTTAGGGGGTTATATGCTAAAAAATTATTTTAAAACCGCGTTACGCAACCTTACAAAAAACAAAGCGCATTCGCTTATTAACATCGCTGGTTTATCAGTAGGTATGGCAGTAGCTATATTGATAGGCCTTTGGATATGGGATGAAATATCGTTTGACAAAGTTACCCCCAACAGCAGCCATGTTGCACAGGTTATACAAAACGTAAATAATAACGGTGAGGAAGACACCTGGTTTTACGTGCCGTTTCCGTTAGGTGAGGAATTGCGCAGAAGCTATGGCAGCAACTTTAAATATGTTGTTACCGCAACAGATGGCTGGAGCCATATTTTAACAGTGGGCGATAAAAACCTTACAAAAAACGGCGCCTATATGGAACCGCAGGCCCCGGCTCTGCTAGGGCTTACCATGCTAAACGGCACTGTTGACGGGCTAAACGACCCAACTTCCATCCTGCTGTCGCAATCAGTGGCCAAAACGTATTTTGGCGATGCCAACCCCATAAATAAAGTATTGAAGATTGATAATAAACGGGACGTGAAAGTTACCGGCGTATACAAAGACCTGCCACAAAATTCTACTTTTAACGACCTTCAAATTATACTTCCATGGCAGCAGTTTGTCAACACTTCCGGCATAAACACCTGGGATAACCCGTGGCGCCCAAACTCCTTTAAAGTATATGTTCAACTGGCAGACAATGCGGATATGGCATCTGTATCGCTTAAAATAAAGGATGTAAAAATGCATAACGTACACAAAGATGAGTATGTGCATAAACCGCAACTTTTTCTGCATCCGATGAGCAGGTGGCATTTGTACGGCGACTATAAAGGTGGCGTAAACACAGGCGGCAGGGTGCAGTACGTATGGTTGTTTGGTATTATAGGGTTGTTTGTATTACTGCTTGCCTGTATAAATTTTATGAACCTTAGTACCGCCCGCAGCGAAAAACGCGCGAAAGAAGTTGGCATACGCAAAGCGGTAGGTTCACTACGCATGCAACTTGTAAAGCAATTTTACAGTGAATCAATATTAGTTGCCCTGCTTGCTTTTGTTTTGGCGTTAGCATTGGTGCAGTTGCTGCTTCCATTTTTTAACCAGGTGGCCGATAAAAAAATGGCCATACTTTGGGCAAGCCCCATGTTTTGGTTGCTTGGTGTTGGCTTTTCATTAATTACAGGCATTATTGCAGGCAGCTACCCGGCTTTTTACCTGTCGTCATTTCAGCCTGTTAAAGTATTAAAAGGCACTTTTAAAGCAGGGCGCTTTGCCGCCGTGCCACGCAAGGTTTTAGTGGTGCTGCAGTTTACTGTGTCGGTTATATTAATTATAGGCACCATAGTAGTTTTTCAACAAATACAATTTGCCCGTAACCGCCCTATAGGCTATAGTCGCAACGGGTTGGTGATGATAGGGCTGGTAACGCCTGATATTCATAACCATTTTGATGCAGTAAAAGACGAACTGCTGAAAACCGGCGCTGTTTTATCACTGGCTGAATCGGAATCAGCTACTACCAACGTGGGCTCAACAAACAGCGGCTTCGACTGGAAAGGTAAAGACCCCGGGCTGGCGGTTGATTTCCCCAACACGGAAGTGTCTGTTGATTTTGGCAAAACAGTAGGCTGGCAATTTGTGGCCGGCAGAGATTTTTCGAAAGATTTCCCCAGCGATTCAACCGCTTTTGTTATAAATGAAACCGCCGCCAAATACATGCATTTAAAAAACCCGGTGGGTGAAATAATACGGTGGGATGGCCAGCCTTTTACAGTTGTTGGTGTAATAAAAGATATGGTGATGGAGTCACCTTACGCGCCTGTAAGGCCGGGCATCTTTCATACATCCAGCGGGCTGGAAAATTTTACTATTATAAAAATGAACCCCGCGGTTAGTGCCAAAACTGCATTAGCTAAAATTGAGGCCACTTTTAAAAAATACAACCCTGCGCAGCCTTTTGATTACCAGTTTGCCGATGCAGAATTTGCCAAAAAATTTGGCGATGAGGAAAGGGTTGGCAAACTGGCAAGCTTTTTTGCCATTCTTGCCATCTTCATTAGCTGCCTGGGGCTTTTTGGCATGGCCTCTTTTATGGCTGAGCAGCGTACCAAAGAAATTGGTGTGCGTAAAGTGCTGGGCGCATCGGTATTTAATTTATGGGGCATGCTTAGTAAAGATTTTGTGGTACTGGTAGTCATCTCATTAATTATTGCGGGGCCAACCGCTTATTATTTTATGACTAACTGGCTGCTCGGTTACCAGTACCACACAACTATTGCGTGGTGGGTATTTGCAACAGCCGGCGGCGGCGCATTGCTAATAACTATTTTAACGGTGAGTTATCAAAGCATAAAAGCCGCGCTGGCCAACCCCGTGAAAAGTTTGAAGAGTGAATAGACCTCACCCCCGGCCCCTTTCCACGGAGTGTAGAGGGGGTGTTGCGAAGATTGAAGCGGAGAACAAAAAGAGATATTATAAATAGCTGATTGGTAATATACAGACGCAGTGAGTGACACCCGCCCGAATGTACTATTCGGTACGGGCGGGCAAGGAACGGTGCCATGAAAAACTAAAGCCGGAACACAAAACTTAAAACACAAAACCAAAAACTGTTTGTATGCTGAAAACATACTTCAAGATCTTGCTGCGGAACCTGCTAAAGAACAAGGCCTTTTCGCTGGTGAATATTACCGGCCTTTCAATAGGCATCAGCGCCGCGCTGGTTATTTTTTTAATAGTGCAGTACGATTTTAGCTTTGATAAGTTTGAAAAGAACGGTGACCGTATTTACCAGGTGGTGGAGAAGTACACCTACAAAGTATCTGGCCGCAACTATGGCAGCGCTGTAACACCCGACCCGCTGGGCAAAGCAGTTAATGATGAGGTTACAGGACTTGAAACTGTTGCAGCTGTTCGCCCTGCAGAGATTGCAAAAATTAGCGTGGCGACAGGAATCAACGATAAAAAAACGGGGTTTATCAATCAAAAAAACATCGTTTTCACAACGCCTGATTATTTTAAACTGGTAGGCTATACCTGGCTTGCCGGCAATCCGGCAACTGCACTGCAGCACCCTTACCAGGTTGTATTAACACAGTCTAACGCAAAGCTGTATTTTCCGGCGCTTGCTGCAGCAAATGTAGTGGGCAAAGAAATTTTTTTTGATGACAGTGTGCATGCTACCATAACTGGCATTGTAAAAGATATTGACGAACACACTGATTTTACTTACACAACATTTATTTCAAGAATAACGCTGGAAGAAACAAGCATGCAGCCCCGCTTTTGGGATCGGTGGGACCACGCGCAGTCTTCCCTGTTATTTGTAAAGCTTGCACCCGGCGCAACTCCCGCCGGGGTTAAAGCACAAATAGCTAACCTGTTTAAAAAATATAATACCCAAAAAAATTACGAAGACCCCGAGGTTAGAACATTTGACCTGCAGCCGCTAAGTGATTATCATTTTAAAAGCTATTATCAAAATTTTAGCGCTGGCCTTGCTGATAAAAGCATATTGTATGGCTTGCTGGCTGTAGCAGCATTTTTGCTTTCACTTGCATGCATAAATTTTATAAACCTAACTACGGCACAGGCAGCACAACGCGCCAAAGAAATTGGCATACGCAAAACAATGGGCAGCAGTAAAAAACAGTTGGTATTACAGTTTTTAGGTGAAACATTTTTGCTTACATTAATAGCCACTGTTATATCTGCGCTGTTTACACCGTTACTATTAAAAGCATTTGCAACTTTTATTCCACCGGGCGTGCAGTTCAACCTGGTAAAGCAACCGGGCATATTGTTGTTTCTTTTATCACTTACTGTTTTGGTTAGTTTAATTGCAGGTTTTTACCCGGCCGTTTTGTTATCATCTTACAAACCTATACAGGCATTAAAAAACCAGGTTTATACGGGTTCAGGCAAAAGCCGCAGCGTATGGTTGCGCAAGGGGCTAACTGTAAGCCAGTTTGTAATTGCGCAGGTGTTTATTATTGCCACGCTGCTGGTAAGCAAACAAATAAACTACTCACTAAATAAAAACATAGGCATAAAAAAAGATGCAGTACTTTATTTTGGCACATATAACGATACTTCTGCCGCCAAAAGGTATGGGCTGGCTGAAAGGCTTAAGGCCATACCCGGTATTGCTATGGTAAGCCTTTCGATGGACCCGCCCTCAACCAACAGCACATGGATAGATGCCATGAAATATACAGATGGTAAAAAACAAATTTCAACCGATGTGCAGGTTAAAATTGGTGACAGCAATTACATTAGGCTTTACCAAATTAAATTACTCGCCGGCACTAACCTTGTAAATAACGACACCATGGGCGACCTGCTTATAAATGAAACCTACAGCCGCGCACTTGGCTTTACCAACCCGCGCGATGCTGTTGGCAGATATATTGATGTGTATGGGAAAAAACGTATTGCAGGTGTGGTGCAGGACTTTCACCAGAAATCGCTGCACGAAAAGATTATACCGTTATTAATTACAGGCGGTATATTAAATGAATATACTTTTAATGTTGCGTTACAACCACAAAATGCAGACGGTACTTTGTGGCAAACCGTAATAAGCCAAATGCAAAAGGCGTTTAAGCAGGTATATCCTAAAAACGACTTTGATTATGCATTTCTTGATGATACCATTGCTGCATACTACACCGCTGAAAAAAACGTTTCAGTTTTGCTCATCTGGTCAACCGGGCTAACCATATTTATAAGCTGCCTTGGTTTATTTGGTTTGGCAATTTATGTAACCAACCAGCGCACAAAAGAAATTGGTGTTAGAAAAATAATAGGCGCCAGTATAACACAACTGGTAGCTTTGTTGAGCAAAGATTTTTTAAAGCTTATAGTAATTGCATTTGTTATTGCAGTTCCGTTTGCATGGTGGGGCGCAAACCTGTGGTTGCAGGGCTTTGCTTACAAAACAACTTTAAGCTGGTGGGTATTTGCCGCAGGCGGTGCATTAATGTTGTTGGTTGCTTTTATAGTATTAAGTATACGAACATTTAAAGCGGCCAATGCAAATCCGGTGAAGAGCTTGAGAATTGAATAGCCCCCACCCCCGGCCCCTCTCCACAAGTGTAGAGGGGTGTTGCGAAGATTAAGGAGGATTGGGTAAGTAATAAATCCCGGGTTAAAGTGTAGCTTTTGGCCCGTTACAAAGTATGTAAGAGCGGCTTAACATTGCATGAATGTCAAATCAAACCATAAATATTAACCTGTTTAAAAATTCCCCCTTTAGGGGGGCGGAGGGGGTTCTATGTTTAAAAACTATTTAAAAATTGCCTGGAGAAATTTGTGGAAAAACAAGGTTTTTTCCGCTATTAACATTATCGGCCTGTCTATAGGTATGGCAGCATGCATTGTTATTATGCTGTTTGTGGCGTACGAAAAAAGCTTTGACAGCTTTCACTCAAAAAACATCTACCGCCTTAACGAGGTGCAGAAGTTTCCGGGCATGGTATCTTCTCAAAAAGTGGGCCTGTCTATGTTCCCCATGGGGCCGACGATGCGCGCCGAGTTTCCGGAGATACGCAATTTTTCCCGTATACACTGGATGTATAAATACCCGTTGAAAAATGGTGATAAAACGGTTTTCTTTCCTGCTATGTTTTATGTAGACAGTACCTTTTTGCAGATGTTTGATTTTAAGCTGCTGCGGGGCAAAAGAGAAGATGTGCTGCAAAAGCCCAACAGTATTGTGTTAACGCAGGCAAGTGCAGAAAAACTGTTTGGCACACAGAACCCTATTGGCAAAACAATTACCCATTATGCTGATGATACAGTTAACTATATGGTTACCGGCATTATGGAAAACGTGCCGCAAAACTCGCAAATGCAGTTTGACGGCCTTATGTCGTTCAGCACATTTGCAAGGCCCGAAATGATGGGCTGGTGGGGCGGCAACTGGATGGATACTTATTTTGAGCTTGCGCCCAACACCAATGTGGAGGCAATGACCAAAAAGTTTCCGGCTTACCTTAAACGCCATCTTAATGAAGACGGGTGGAAATATTATGAGCTATTCTTGCTTCCTCTAAAAGATATTCACGCAGGCGCTACTGATATTGGCCTTGATTACGTCAATTACCAAAAATTTGATAAGAATTATACCAATATATTTTCGGCCATTGCATTGATAGTATTAATAATTGCGTGTGTAAATTTTATGAACCTTTCTACTGCCCGTTCTGCTGAAAGGGCGAAAGAAGTAGGGATACGCAAATCAGTTGGTGCATTAAGAATGCAACTATCGTTACAGTTTATAGGCGAAACAGTTTTGCTGGCCTTTATCGCCCTCGTTATCGCGTTAATACTTGTTGAACTAACGTTACCATTCATCAACAACTTAAGCCAGCGTTCGCTGCATTTGCCTATTTCATTTAATACAACATTGTTATACATTATTGCAGGCACAGTAATGGTGGGCGTTATTTCAGGTTTATATCCTGCTGCATATCTTTCTTCTTTCCAGCCGGTAAAGGTGCTAAAAGGCGCTATACAGGTTGGCAAAAATAAAGGCATGCTGCGCAACGTACTTGTTGTAAGCCAGTTTAGCAGCGCCATATTTTTAATGATAGCCACCATTTTTGTTGTGCGCCAGCTAACATTTATGCAGCAGAAAGATCCCGGCTTTACGCGCGATCAAATTATAACGGTGCCAATGGAAGGTGTTACTACTAAAAAGTACCAGCTTTTTCGGGAGCAATTGTTAACGAGCAATCTTGTAAGTGGTGTTACCGCCGCGCAGGACCAGCTGGGCAGCCATCTCGACCAGTCTGGCGTACACTTTAAAGGAGACGGCCCTAAACGTGATATGGCAGTTACGCAACTTGTGGTTGACCCCGAATATTTATCGCTTTATAACATTAAGCTTGTAGCGGGTAAAAACTTTTCAAAGGACAAGGGTGCAGCTAACCGCGAATACATTATTAATGAAACTATGGCAAAAGAGCTGTTGAAAGACTACCCTAAAAAGAACATGGAATGGCTGCTGGGCAAAGAGTTTGGTTACGACTCGTTAGGTACCATAACAGGCATTGCCAAAGATTTTAATTTTAACAGCCTGCATGCCAAAATTGAAACAATGTTTATTTTTAACCAGGGGTATGATGGTTATTTTACCAACGTATCAATAAAAGTAAATGGTGCAAAAAGCAAAGAAGCTGTGGACTTTATTGAGAACACCTGGAAGAAGATAAATAACGATCATCCCTTTAGCTACCAGTTTTTGGATGACCATTTTAACGATGTTTACCGGGCAGACATACAGGTTAGCCGTATTGTGGGTATATTAGCAGCCTTGGCTATCGTTATATCGTGCCTTGGGCTGTTTGGGCTGGCATCATACTCTGCTGAAAGAAGGGTAAAAGAAGTTGGCGTGCGCAAGGTGCTGGGCGCTTCGGTACAAAGTATTGTAACGCTTTTGTCAAAACAGTTTATTGCCATGGTGCTTATAGCAAACCTTATAGCATGGCCGGCGGCATGGTTTGCCATGCACACCTGGCTGCAGGATTATGCTTACCATATTGATATTAGCTGGTGGGTATTTATAATGGCCGGTGTTGCGGCAATGCTTATAGCATTAATTACCGTAAGCTTCCAGGCTATAAGGGCGGCAATAGCAAACCCGACAAAGAGCTTGAGGAGTGAGTAGCCGTCACCCCCTGCCCCTCTCCACAAGTGTAGAGGGGTGTTGCGAAGATTAAGGAGGATTGGGTACGTAATAAATATAAGATTAAAGTGTAACTTTTGGCGCGTTACAAAGTATGCAAGAGTGGCTTAACATTGCATGAATATTAAATTAAACTTTAAATTATAAACCGGCTTCCAGGTTTTCCGCTGTGGCGGAGAATTCCGGGGATTGGTAGAGGGGGTGTATATGTTTAAAAACTATCTAAAAATTGCATTGAGAAATTTGTGGAAGAACAGGATATTCTCCGCTATTAACATTATAGGCCTTTCCATAGGTATTAGCGCTGCGCTGGTTATTTTTCTTATAGTGCAGTACGATTTTAGTTTTGATAAGTTTGAAAAGGATAACAACCGTATTTACCGTGTAGTAACCAACATGAAATTTGCAGGTGAGCCTTTTAATCTGTCCGGTGTTCCCACCCCGCTGCACATTGCAGTAAAGAATGAAATTACCGGCCTTGATGAAACAGTGGGCCTTCAAATATTTAACGGCGCACCAACAGTAAGCATACCCAATGGCAATACTGATAAACCAACAACTTTTAAAAAACAGGGCAGTATAGTTTTTGTAAACGATTATTATTTTAACCTGTTGCAATATAAATGGGTGGCCGGGCAGCCACAGGCAATGGCAAAGCCTTTTACAGTAGTACTTACAGAGGAACGTGCTAAAGCTTATTTTCCCAACCAGGACATTCCTGCTATTATAGGCAAACAGGTGGTATATGATGACTCAATAAAAACCACTGTAGGCGGCATTGTAAAGAGTCTTGATGAGCATACCGATTTTATCTTTAAAGAATTTATTTCGCTTGCAACCATACCCTCTACCGGGTTAAAAGGTAATTATAATTGGGAGTCGTGGGGCAGCATTAGCAGTTCATCACAGTTGTTCGTAAAACTATCTAAAGGTGCTACACCTGCTGCAATAGAAAAGAGCTTTAAAGGGCTGCTGAAAAAATATAATAAAGACAGTAATAAAAACGCAAAAAACTCACAGGTATTTTTACTTCAGCCATTAAGCGACCTGCATTTCAACGGAATGTATGGCACCTACGGTGGCGGTGTTGCCAACAAGGCTACTCTTTACGGGCTGCTGGTTGTAGCTGCATTTTTGTTAATACTTGGTTGTATAAACTTTATTAATCTTACCACTGCGCAGGCCATACAGCGCGCTAAAGAAATAGGCATACGTAAAACAATGGGCAGCAGCCGCGGTCAGCTAATGCTGCAATTTTTAAGCGAAACATTTTTTGTTACCATTTGCGCAACCGTGTTAGCCATTGGTTATACACCTTTTTTACTGAAAATATTTACTGACTTTGTACCCGCAGGCCTGCATTTTAATATTATTAAGCAGCCGTTCATCGTTTTATTCTTGTTGGTGCTTATAGTGGTGGTTAGTTTTTTGGCAGGCTTTTACCCTTCAGTTGTTTTATCAAAATACAACCCGGTGCTGGTGCTGAAAAACCAGGCGTATACCGGTACGGCAACATCGCGCAGGGCTTTATTAAGAAAGGTGTTAACTGTATCGCAGTTTTTTATAGCGCAGGTGTTTGTTATGGCTGTGATCATTACGGGCAAGCAGATATATTACATGATTAACACTGACCTTGGCTTTAAAAAAGATGCTATAGTAACTATAAATGCACCATTTAATTATGCAAATTTTACTACGCCTGATGCCAAAAGATATGTTTTGTTTGACAAACTAAAAGCCATACCCGGCATACGCATGATAAGCCTTGGAGGCAGCACCCCGTCAACCAATGGCTGGTCAACTTCAACCATGACCTATAAAGATGGCAAAAAAGAGATTGAAACAGACGTTCACCAAAAAGATGGTGATACCAACTACTTAAAGTTGTATGGTATAAAATTATTGGCCGGCAGAAATGTTACTGCCAGCGATACAATGAAGGAGTATATTATTAACGAAACCTACATGCACATACTGGGTTTTAAAAAACCCGAAGATGCTATTAATAAAATACTGAACAGCCACCCTATTGTTGGTGTTATGGCAGATTTTCACCAGGAGTCGCTGCATACACCAATAAAACCATTGGTTTTTTATGCCCAGGCTAAATATGCATCCACTTTTCACATGGCACTGCGCCCGCAAAACGCGGAAGGCGAAACATGGCCGGCAACTATAAGCAAAATAGAAACGGCTTTTAAACAAGTATATCCCAGTGATGATTTTAGCTACGAATTTTTTGACGACGGCATAGCTAAAATGTACACCAGTGAGCAGCATATTGCCAGCCTGTTAAGATGGGCAGCCGGGCTTGCCATATTTATAAGCTGTATAGGCTTGCTGGGCCTGGTTATTTACACCACAAACCTGCGCCGGAAAGAAATTGGCGTACGCAAAGTGCTCGGCGCATCTGTAGCGCATATAGTATCCATCCTGTCTAGAGATTTTGTGCTGCTGGTAGTAATAGCTTTTGTTATTGCTGCACCGCTGGCCTGGTGGGCTATGCACCAGTGGCTGCAGGGCTTTGCCTACCAAACAAGCATTAGCTGGTGGGTATTTGCTATAAGCGGTGCGGCGATGGTTTTACTGGCGCTGTTAACCTTAAGCATACAAACCATAAGGGCAGCCAATGCCAACCCGGTAAACAGTTTGAGAACGGAATAAGCTGCCTTTGGGCAATGCGTAGCGCATACAGGGGTACACGGCAACAATGCCCGTGTACTTTTTTTTACCTTAGGGTAACCATACCGCGATGTGGATACGAATGGACAGTTTAATTGTAGTTTTTACACGAAAAAAATTTTGTGCAATTATTTTTTCAGTTACTTTTAGCACATACAATACGCTTGCTTTAAACTTTCCATCATGAGAATTACACGAAACTGCTTATGTTTTATTGGCCTCTGTATTATGTTAGCTGCCTGCTCCGGCAGGTCTTCAACCCCCAAAATATTAATATTTACAAAGGCGCAGGGTTATGTGCATGCGTCAATACCCAAAGGGGTTGCCGCTATTATACAGCTGGGGAAAGAGAAAGGGTTTGATGTTGATACAACATCAAACGCGGCCAACTTTACTGAAGACAATCTTAAAAAATATGCAGCGCTTGTATTTTTAAGCACCACCGGCAATACTATGAATGCCGAACAAAAAGTACAACTGCAAAGGTACATGCAGGCCGGCGGCGGGTTTGTAGGCATACATGCAGCGGCTGATGCTGAATATAACTGGCCCTGGTATAATAAACTGGTTGGGGCTTATTTTTTAAGCCATCCCGGTAACCCTAATGTACGCAAAGCCACAGTTGTTATAACTGATACCTCGTTCCCTGCAACACAGGGCCTGCCACACTTGTGGGAACGTACAGACGAATGGTATAACTATAAAAGTATTGACCCGTCAATAAAAGTAGTGGCAAAGCTGGATGAAGAAAGCTACGAAGGCGGCGAGAATGGCAACAACCACCCCATTGCATGGTACCATGATTTTGATGGCGGCAGAAGCTTTTACACAGGCGGCGGCCATACAGACGAAAGCTTTAGCGAGCCCTTATACTTACAGCACCTTGCCGGCGGTATTAAATATGCCATGGGTGATAATAAAGAACTTGACTACAGCAAAGCCTACGCAGTAAAAGGCCCTGAAGAGAACAGGTTTACCAAAGTGATATTGAGTAATGACCTGAACGAGCCAATGGAGCTTGCTGTTGCGCATGATGGCCGCGTATTTTTTGTAGAACGCAGCGGTAATTTTTATATGTACGACCCAACAAGTCAAAAAACAAAAACCATTCACCACTTTCCTATATATGTTGATGATCCTAAAATTTCATTCGGCAGCGGTGTGCTGGGTATGACCATTGACCCTGATTTTGATAAGAACAACTTTGTGTATTTCTTCTATACGCCTAACCAGCTTCCTTTGCATCAAAATATTTCGCGTTTTAAATTGATAGGCAGAGATTCATTAGATACAACATCAGAAAAAGTAATTATTCAAATACCTATTGACCTTGAAGTAAGCGCACATAGTGGCGGTTCACTGGCGTGGGATAAAAACAAAAATTTGTTTATTTCTGCGGGTGATAATACGGTGCCTTTTGCATCTGACGGTTACTCACCTATAGATGAAACACCTGGCCGTAAAGTATATGATGCGCAAAGAAGCGCTGCCAATACCAATGACCTTCGTGGTAAGGTTTTGCGCATACATCCGGAAGCAGATGGCAGTTATACTGTGCCGGAGGGAAACCTTTTTCCTAAAGGCACAAAAGGTACGCGCCCTGAAATTTATACTATGGGTTGCCGTAACCCTTACCGTATTTCAATTGACCAGGAAACATCAACATTATATTGGGGTGAAGTTGGGCCTGATGCCGGTGAGAACGGCGCTAACGGCCCGCGCGGTTATGATGAATTTAACCAGGCAAAAAAAGCAGGTAACTATGGCTGGCCTTATTTTGTTGGCGACAGCAAAGCATACCCAAAATATGATTTCGTAACAAAGAAAGTGGGCGAATTATTTGACGCCAAAGCGCCGGTAAATAACTCTCAATATAATACTGGTTTAACAACATTGCCGCCAACCACCAGCGCAATGATATGGTACCCTTATGCGCAATACGATACCTTCCCCGACCTTGGGCAGGGTGGCCGTTGTGCTATTGCAGGGCCGGTGTACCACTACAATAAAGACAACCACAGCAAAATGGGCTTGCCGGAATATTATGACAAGGCTTTATTTGTTGCAGACTGGATGCGCAACTGGATTTTTGTTGTACGCCTTGATGACAGCCTGCATTATAAACGTATGGAGCCATTTATGCCTATGACAGGCAGCTTTAAGCGGCCGATAGATTTTGAAATTACACCGGACGGCGTATTATATATATTGGAGTATGGCAGCGTATATGGCGCAGACAATGATGATGCACGGCTGGTTCGCCTTGAGTACAATGGCGGCAACCGGGCGCCCCAGGCAACTATATCAACAGGTGACAGCATTGGCCTTGCACCACTAAAAGCAGACTTTAAAGGAAGCAACAGTGTTGACCCTGATGAAGATGACCTTACCTATTCATGGAACTTTGGTGATGGCAGCGCCGCAACAACAGAAGCCGACCCGCAGCATACATTTGACAAGAACGGTGTATACCATGTAAGCCTTACGGTTACTGATCCTTCAGGGGAAAAAAGCACCAGCACTGTGGATGTGAAAGTGGGCAATACTACACCAACTGTTGATATAAAAATTACCGGTAACAGCACATTCTATTTTGGCACGCCGGTTCAATATGCTGCAACAGCTACTGACAAGGAAGATAAAAATATTGACAGCAAGAAAATTCAGGTTTCAGCAAGGTATGTACCTAACGAGGCTGCTTCGTACAGGGTGCTTAGCAACGTTAAGCCAGGCGCTGCGGCTGTAAGCCCCGGCTGGGCATTAATACAGGGCAGCGACTGTAAGTCATGCCACCAGGTAAATGCTGTTTCAGTAGGGCCTGCATTTATGGAAGTGTCAAAACGTTATGTTGATAAGCAGCCATCCGAACTGCCAAGGCTGGTAAAGAAAATAATTGACGGCGGCTCGGGCACCTGGGGTAACCATGAAATGAGCGCCCACCCGCAGTTAACGCCTGAAACGGTAACAACTATTGTTCATTACATACTTTCTTTAAGCAAAGAAAAAGTACACGACAGCTTGCCGGCACAGGGCTCCATAGCGCTGAATGATGGCAACGCAAAAGGCGGCGGTAATTACCTGCTTACAGCATCGTATACAGATGATGGTAATGGTGTGGCGCCACTTACAGGTTATAAAAGCATCATATTGCGTTCGCCACACATTCCGGGCGGTGATGTTGACAGGCTGTCAAACATACGCAGGCAGGATGCGCAATTAGGCAGCATTCACAATAAATCTTATTTTGTACTAAGGGATATAGACCTTAGCGGAATTAAGGCAATAACCTACCGTTACTCCTCAGAAAAAATTGGAGCAACGCTTGAGGTGCATGTAGGCTCAGCCAAGGGTGATATAATAAGTACGATAGACTATACACCAACAGGCAACTGGGCCAGTTTTAAGGAAATAACAGCACCTGTAAAAGACCCCGGCGGCAAACACGACCTTTACTTTGTATTTAAGAAAGATGAAGAGCCTAACCATGACATTTTCTCTCTTGACTGGCTGGAGTTTAAATAACCAGCCACCGCGCTGAAAATGCAGCGCGATAATAGGGTGCATAGAATATTTAAGAAAAAAGCAGGCCTGCAGTTATTTATTGCAGGCCTGTTGCAGAGACAAACATTAATGATTTAGTATATGCAGGCGACACGGCTGGTTACAAAACCGCATTATCCTATTCTTGATGGCCTGCGTGGCGTGGCGTCTGTTATGGTGGTTGCCTTTCATCTTTTCGAGCCGCATTCAACCAGCCACTTAAACCAGGTTGTTAACCACGGTTATCTTGCTGTAGACTTTTTCTTCCTGCTGTCTGGTTTTGTGGTGGGTTACGCTTATGATGACCGCTGGGGCAAAATGAGCATCCGTGATTTTTTCAAGCGCAGGCTGGTAAGGCTTCAGCCCATGGTTGTTATAGGGATGATAGTTGGCGCAATATGCTTTTACTTTCAGGATTCTGTGGTATGGCCGGGCATACATACAGTACCTGTTTGGAAATTGCTGGTGGTTATGTTAATTGGTTTTACACTGCTGCCGGTACCCGCGTCAATGGATATAAGAGGTTGGGGCGAAATGCATCCGCTGGATGGCCCGGGATGGTCGCTGCTGTTTGAATACATAGCTAATATTCTGTATGCCCTGGTTATACGTCGGTTTTCAAAAACCGCGCTTACCATACTGGTGGTTATTGCAGGGTGCTTATTAATACACATGGCTGTAACAAGCCCTAATGGGGATATTATTGGTGGCTGGTCAGTTAACGCTGAACAGTTGCGCATAGGCTTTACCCGCTTAGTGTACCCATTTTTTGCGGGGCTGTTACTTTACCGCATCTGCAAGCCTGGCAACATAAAAAACGCCTTCTTTTATTGCAGCCTGTTAGTAATCGCTGTACTCGCAATGCCGCGAATAGGCGGCACTGGGCATTTATGGGCAAATGGCCTTTATGACTCGTTGAGCACTATTTTTATTTTCCCCCTTATTATATTTTTAGGCGCAAGCGGAGAAATAAAGGGCAAAACAGCATCGTGGGTATGCAAATTCCTGGGGGATATTTCTTATCCTGTATATATTACGCACTACCCGCTGGTGTATATGTATACAGCATGGGTAAATAACAATAAAGTATCGCTTGCGCATGGGTGGCCGGTTGCGTTGCTTGTGTTTATATCAGCTTTTGTTTTGGCATACGCATGCCTTAAGCTATATGATGAACCCGTAAGGCTTTGGCTGAGAAACAAATTGTTGCAAAAAAAAGAGGCATAAAAAAATGGGCGTCTTATTTTCTTGGGTTTAGGTACGCAATATGTATTTTAATTGGCTGCAATAACATTATGTGCTTAACTTACAATGGATTGCTAAGCCAAAAACAACCCTTATGCAAAAAGCCATAATCATCTTTATACTTGCCTGTTTTAGCCTGCCGGTTTTTGCACAGGGTGATGAAAATACACCGGTTGTAATTTCGCAATTTTTATTTAAAGACTTTATAGTTGGTGTAGTAAAAAAGAAATCGGGTGAAAGAATAAATACCCTGTTAAACTACGATACTTACACTGAAGAAATGGTTTTTGCAAGGGATACTGTAAAGCTGTCACTGATGGAACTGGAAACAATAGATACAGTATACCTGGGGGGACGGGAGTTTGTGCCTGTAAAAAATGTGTTTTATGTAAAAGCTACCAATACACCTGTTGCGCTGTTTATTCAATATAAAACAACAGCGTTTCTTACAGGAAAAGATATTGGCTATGGTATAAAAACACAGGTAGGCGCTATTCATATTACCTCGCAAGTATGGCAAAGCAATCAAACCTATCACCTTAAATTGCCTGATGATTATACATTTACCCCGCACATAACATACTGGGTTGGTAAAAATGGAAAATTTATACAGGCAGGCAGCCTGAAAAAACTGCTTACAGCATTTCCCGGCAAGCAGGATGCGATAAAAGAGTTTGTAAAAGCCAATAATATTCATTTTAACAACCCGGCTGAAATGGCAAGGTTAATAGAATTTTGTAACAGGTATACAACAGCTTATGCTGCAATCGCGCCAAAGCGTGTTGCAGCAGGCGAATGATCATTTAAAAAAAGCTATATGAAAAAGTTGCTGCTATGTGTAACAATTGCACTTTTTTGCCTGCAGGCTTTTGCGCAGGATGACGGTGATAATAATAACGGTAATGTTTTTAATCACTATGTATTTAAAGATTTTACTCCTGCGGTTATAAAAAAGAAATCGGGGCAAGTTTCACACACACCACTTAATTACAACACAGTTACTGAGGAAATGGTGTTTACCAAAGACTCAGAAAAAATGGCGCTGACCAACCTGGAAGATATTGACACGGTATACCTCGGCACACGGGTGTTTATACCGGTTAAAAATAACTTTTATGAGAAGGCCACCAATACACCTGTAGCCCTGTATATTCAATACAAATCTAAATTACTGCCACCCGGCAATAATATTGGTTTGGGTGTTACCACAGAATCAAGCTCGGATGCCAGCCTTAGCCGTGTGGTTGGTTCAACACAGGTGTATAACCTGCAATTGCCTGCCGGCTACAAGCTTGTACAGCATACTACTTACTGGCTGTATAAAGACGGGCACTTTGTACAGGTAAATAACCTTAAAAAAGTGCAGGGTGTTTTTAGCGCAAAGGCTGCGGCTATTAAAGATTTTGTAACTAACAATAATATACAATTTAACAACCCGGCCGATATGGCCAAGCTGGTTATATTTTGTAACCAGCCGTAAAGAAAGCCTTATTTTACAAACATCCCTAAAACAAGCTATATGAAAAAAGTAACTTTAGTATTAACCATTGTGTTTTATTGCCTGCATGCCTTTGCGCAGGATGTTAACGATAACCCCAATGTTACTGTTATTGACCATTACATGTTTAATGGTTTTATACCCGGTACAGTAAAGAAAAAATCGGGCGAAAAAATTAGTGTAGCCCTTAATTACAATACGCTTACTGAAGAAATGATATTTACAAAAGATTCATTGGTGTACACGCTTGAACAACTTGAAGATATTGATACGGTGTACCTTGCAGGCAGGATATTTGTACCAAATAATAATTTTTTTTACGAGAAGGCGACCAATACGCCGGTAGCACTTTTTATTGAACATAAATCAACTGTACTGTCGCCCAGCAAAGACCTTGGGTATGGTATTAAATCGCAGTTGGGGTTGGTTGTCAGCCCTGCGCAAGTAGCTGGTGGCAACAGGGCGTTTAATCTTAAGCAACCTGATGATTTTAAACTTGCTTCACGCACAACATATTGGATAAACAAAGGTAGCCAATACGTACAACTGCATGGCCAAAAAAGCGTGCAGGCTGCTTTCCCCGCCAAAGCCGATGCTATTAAAGACTTTGTGAAAGTGAACAAGATAAAATTTGACAATGACGATGATATGATAAAGCTTATTAATTTTTGCAATTAAACGATAAACGTTTGTACTGCGGGCACAGCTTTGGTTCAACATTATTTTTGTATTTTGCCTGCATTATATTATAAAATATGACCCTGGTTAAAAAACTGTTGGCTATACTTATCCTGCTTCCCCTTGCTGCTGCGGCGCAGGTAAAGTATGTTGTAACTACAAAAATTGCTGACTGGGCACAAATGGACGTGCCTGTGCAGTTGCAGGAAATGTCGCAGGCCAAATGGGTTATAAAATATCATGATACAAGGCGGCCGGTACTTGTGTTTACAGATAACGATGCCGAAGTGAATTTAATGGCTGATACTACACGGCAGCCCGCCAGCGAAAGCCAACTTGAAGAGTATAAAAAGTTCAGGATGGATAACCTGAAGAAAACAAGAACAGATATTGAGTTTCTACAGGACGGCGCCACTATGGTAAACGGCAAAAAAATTGCCTGGTTTAAGTTTATGTCGCAGGCTACAGATACAAAAATTTTCAACTACTACTTTTTCACGATCGCCAAAGGCAAAATACTATTCTTTACTTTCAACTGCATTGAGGCGTTAAAGGCAGTATGGGAAAAAAGAGCCGACGATATTGTTGCATCCGTTAAAACGAACTAACAGCCCTGCATTACATAAAAAGATTTTTATTTTGGCTAATCCTGCTTACTTTCATAGCCTTCAAAAAGCATATTAACCTTATAAAACTTTCTGCATGAGCAAAATGTCCTCCAGGCGTTCCTTTCTTAGAAACGCAGCAGGTGCTGCGGCAGCTTTTACTATTATTCCACGCCACGTATTGGGCAGGGGCTTTGTTGCACCAAGCGATCAGCTAACAAAAGCAATTGTTGGCGTTGGCGGTATGGGCAAGGGGCATATTCCCTATGCGGGCACCCGCGTAGTGGCTGTTTGTGATGTTGACCGCAACCATATAAAAGAGGCGCTGGCGCTTATACCCAACAGCGGCAGTGTAAAAACATTTGGAGATTACCGTGAACTGATACAACTGCCGGAGGTTGATATAGTGCATATTGCTACACCGCCGCACTGGCATGGTATTATTGCGGCAGACGCCGCACGTGCGGGCAAGGATGTTTGGTGTGAAAAACCCATGACCAAAACCATTGGCGAAGGCAAGCGTTTACTGGAAGCCGTGCAACAAAATGGCCGGATATTCAGGTTGAATACATGGTTTAGGTTTGAGGATAATTTTTACGGTATGCAAACTACCGTTAAGCCGATAAAAAAACTGGTACAAAGCGGGCTGCTTGGCTGGCCGCTAAAAGTAACGGTAAGCAGGCATACCGGTTTTGACTGGAAGTTTTACTGGGTAGGCAAAACCAACCTGCAGGAAATGCCTGTGCCGCCCGAACTTGACTATAACATGTGGTTAGGCCCTGCGCCGTACAAGCCCTACAACCCGCACAGGGTGCACCAAACATTTAGAGGGTATTGGGATTACGATGGCGGCGGTTTGGGCGATATGGGCCAGCACTATATTGACCCTATACAATACTTTTTAGGCAAAGATGATACAAGCCCCATAAGCGTTGAAATAGATGCACCACAGCAACACCCTGATGCAGTGGGCACATGGCGCAGAATTGAATACACTTATGCCGATGGCTGCAAAATAATTTTAGATGGGGAGGGACGCGATGTTGATGCACCATATATAGAAGGGCCAAAAGGAAAGCTGTACCCCGGGTTTAGAAGCGATATACCAGACCTGCAAAAGAAGCTGGCTGCATTTCCTGAGCCTGAACCACAGGTTACCGACTTTGTGGAAGCGGTAAAAAAACGCAAAAAATTTGCACTGAACGAATTGAATGGCTTTCGCAGTTGTACCATTATTAACATGGGCAAGGTAGCGTTACAGCTTGGGCGCTCTTTAAAGTTTGACCCTGTTAAACAGGTGTTTGTTGATGATGAAGGCGCTAACAGGCTGCTGGATATGCCAATGCGCAGCCCGTGGGGAATATAGAAACAGATGACAGATGACGGTTGACAGCAGGAAAGCCAAACACATAATTCCGCGAAATCATCAACATAAAAATTATTACGTATCATTTTTTCAACAGTTATATAGTATGAGAAAAATATTTTTGGTAATTGCGCTTTTATTTGCAGTGCAGGCGACGGTATTTGCACAGGTTACTGATGCTGCTATAAGCAATATACTTATAAACATGCCCGCCCAAAATAAAGACCAGCTTAATAAAAGCATGGATGCTATTACAGCCCTGGGCGAAGCAGGCATAACGCAGCTTGCGGGCTGGCTTAAAGAAAAAGGCGATAACACCGCGGTTGAGTATGCGCTTGGTGGTTACACCTATTATGTAATGCAGCCCGGCAAGCAGGCACAGCGTGCAATTGCCGTTAAAGCTTACTGCGCGGCGATCGATAAAATAAGTGGCGCACCCAATAAGCAGTTTATTATAAAACAACTGCAGCAAATAGGTAATGATGATGCGGTGCCAACATTAAAAAAATATTTGGGCGACGGGGATGCAAACCTTTCCGGCGCTGCTGCAAGGGCGTTGCAGGCAATTAATACCCCGGCTGCAAAAGCAGCATTGGCTGGTGACGATAAAGACACGAAGGTGATAGCCTTTAAGCCCGCCAATACCGATGGTGTACAGATAAAAACCGCGCAACTGTATGCACAGGTAAAAGCAAAAGGCAGCGCTGCTTTACCCTTATTGCAAAAAGCTTTAAAAAATAACAATGCACAATACAGGCAAGCCGCTTTGTGGTACGCTGCCAAATACCAAACACCCGAAACCAATAAGCAATGGCTGGCATTGTTGCCAACCCTAAGCCCGGATGCGCAGGTGCAGGTAATAACATTTGTAGGCGCATCAAAAGATGCGGCAACACTGCCTGCCTTAACAGCCTTATTAAAAAATACAAATAAAGATGTAAGAATAGCCGCCATTGAGGCAGCCGGTAAAGTGGGCAACCAGTCCGCATTACCTGCTTTATTAAATGTTATGAAGGCGGCAGATGCTAATGAAATTGCCGCTGAAAAAAATGCTATTCTTGTAATGAAAGGCGATGGCGTTATGCCCGCTGTAGCTGATGCTTTTAATAGCGTGCCTTCAGCCGCAAAAGCAGCCCTTCTTGAAGTTATTGCAGCAAGGCAGTACAATAAGGCTATGCCCCTTGTAACAGCACAATTGCAGGGCACAGATCTGCTGGTTGCAAGGGCAGCCGGCAGCGCGCTGGCTGTAGTAGCGCAACAAAAAGACCTGCCTGAACTTTTTACATTACTGAACAGTGGGCAGCCACGATATAGCGGCTTTGTACAGCAGGCTGCCATTGCAGCTTTGGCAAACATTAAAGATACTATGCAGCGCACCGGCATGATCATATCTGCTATGGATAAAGCGGGTGATGACCGGAAACCACTCTACTTAAAATTATTAGCAGCCTCAGGCGGCAATGCGGCGTTGGCTGTTATTGGGGCTTCATGTAAAAAAGCCGGGTGTAATGATGCGATTGATGCGCTTTCAACAAGCAAAGAAGCAAAAGCCGCCCGGATGCTGTTGCAGATAGCGCAGGAAAATACACAGGAGACACAAAAACTGGCTGTGGACGCCTACATACAGGTTATACAGCAATCAGCATTTCCAAGGGATGAAAAATTATTAATGCTCAAGGAAGCAATGACCCTTACTTCAACAGACGAACAGCGTAAAACTATACTGGAAGAAGCCAGCGAGTGCAGCACTTTTCCTGCTATGATATTTGCTGGACAATACCTTGACAATACTGCTGTTCAACAGGAAGCCGCACATGCTGTGATGGATATAGCATTATCTCACAACAACTTTAATGGGGAGATAGTAAAAACATTATTAAAAAAAGCAGCAGCAGTTTTAAATGATAAAGACGCTGATTACGAAAGGCAGGCAATAAACCGCAGGCTGGAAAGTATGCAACCCGGCGAAGGTTTTGTAAGCATGTTTAATGGCAAAGACCTTGCAGGCTGGAAGGGGCTTGTTGAAAACCCCATTGCACGTGCAAACATGCCTGCTGATACGCTTAAAGCAAAGCAGGCTGAAGCTGACAAGGTAATGAATGCAGGCTGGTACGTAAAAGACGGCTACCTGGTATTTAGCGGCAAAGGCGAAAACCTTTGCACCATAAAACAATATGCTGATTTTGATATGTATGTGGACTGGAAGATTGGCCCTGAAGGCGATGCCGGTATTTACCTGCGCGGCAGCCCGCAGGTGCAGATATGGGATACCTCACGCAGGAATGTTGGTGCAGAAGTTGGCTCGGGCGGGTTATATAATAACGCAAAATTCCAAAGCAAACCGCTGGTATTGGCGGACAACGCCATAAATGAGTGGAACAGTTTTCATATTATTATGCGCGATGATAAAGTAACTGTATACTTAAACGGCGTGCTTGTAACCGATAATGTTACACTGGAAAACTACTGGGACAGGAAAATACCCATCTTCCCGAAAGAACAAATTGAACTGCAGGCACATGGCAATGTTATTTATTACCGCGACCTGTATATAAAAGAATTGGGTAAAAGTGATGCAGTTGCATTAAGCACCGCAGAACAAAAGGATGGCTTTACTGCATTGTTTGATGGTACCAGCCTTGACCAATGGGTAGGCGATAAATCTGGCTACCGGATTGACGATGATGGCAGCATACTGGTTGATACCACTGCGGGCAACCCCGGCAACATGTATACTAAAGATGAGTACGGTAATTTTGTATTGCGTTTTCAGTTTAAGCTTACACCAGGCGCAAATAATGGTATCGGCATTCGTGCGCCGCTTGAAGGTGATGCAGCTTACGTAGGTATGGAAATACAGGTGCTTGACAGTGAAGACCCTAAGTATAAAGACCTGCATGCGTACCAGTACCATGGGTCAGTGTACGGTGTTATACCTGCCAAACGCGGCTTTTTAAAACCGACAGGACAGTGGAACGAAGAAGAAATTGTTGCCAATGGCAGCCATATAAAAGTTACCCTGAATGGCGAAGTAATTGTAGATGGCGATATTGCTGAAGCCAGCAAAAATGGCACAGCGGACCACAGAGATCATCCCGGCTTAAAAAGAACTACCGGGCATATTGGCTTTTTGGGGCATGGCGATGTAGTAAGGTTTAAGAATGTTAGGGTGAAAACCCTCTAATCGCTTCGCAGTACACAGGCGTAAACCTGGTTCGGTATTTAATTCTTGCAAGCCTTGCTGGCAAAGGCTTACAGCGAAGAATATGTTTTATTCAACTTTTGTCTTGACACAAAAGTTAACAAAAAGTCAAGGCTGCAGAAAAAAAGGCTAAAAATTTGCTTTTCGAGCGAAAATGAAATAATTCCATCCCACCAAAAGACGATGGTGCAGCTGGACTTTTGAGCTAAGGATAAAGCCAATCTGCAGTAGTCGGATTTCATTTTTTACGTTTGAAAAACAAATTTTCTTTGCGCTTTTTTTCTGAGACCGCCAGGGCCTCGTGCTATTCAGGAAGCGCGAAGGATAAATAGGAGATTGTTGGAAAATTAACCCGGAGGTTTTAAACTCGTAAAAACAATATTATGCAACAGCAGCAAGCCAGCCCTTATACAGCGGGGCAATATTTTAAAGGGCTAACTATACTTTGTTATGCACTGGTGGGTGGCGTTGTTGTTTTCACCGGCATTATTACAGCTTTGCCAGCAAGCGGTTCAGCAGGGCATGGTGGGCGGGGTAGCATAGGTGATGATACTACACTTACCACGATATTTATTTCTATTGCAGTAATCATTTCATTGTGCAGTGTTGCTGCCAGTTTTGTTATGTTTAATAAAAATGTTGCTGCCGCTAAAGAAAAAAATAACCTTAAGGAAATGCTTAATGCTTACCGCGCTGCGGTAATTATGCGTTATGCATTGATGGAAGGGCCAGCCCTTTTTGCTGTAATAGTTTACTTTCTAACCGGCAAGTTTTCAATACTGCCGCTGGTGGGCTTAATATTAGCCATAATGGTATACGCCGTCCCCACAAGACAGAAGCTTATAACAGACCTCGACCTGTCGTCTCAGCAGGCTGATATTATTAATGATGATGATGCGTTGATTGAATAAGATATTATTGTATTAAGGGCTTTATGTCCTTTATACAATAATTAAAATGATGGTGAGAACTATGCCCGCCAGGGTAAAGTAAAGCCCCTTTTTAAAAATGGTTGTTTTGGGCATAAACATCCAGAAAGCTGAAATAACAAAAAACAACAGCGATAGAGCGAAAAATACGTTTAGGAAAAACAAGGGGCTGTTGGTATCTGCCTTATGCAACTGCGACAGTTTTTCAATAAAGGCCGGCCACTCTTTAGTTGTGTATTTTGCGGTACCCGTTGCTTTATTATATGTGCCCTGTTTAAAACTGACAATATCACCCTCTTCTTTCGTTATGTTAAGATCTCTCATTCTTAACTCTCGCCCAAGTTCCTCATTTTTAATGCCTGGCTTTAACTGCCTTTCAACTTGTTTATCGAATTTGAGAAAATCAGTGTCCCTGAAGATCATAGCCGTTCCGCTAACTGCATATACCGCCATGATACCAGCTAAAAAATAACCAAGATACCGGTGGTAAACCCTCATTTTTGTATGGGTATTGTTTTTGCTCATACTATTTTAAATTGTATTTTTTTAATAATCTTTTGTCCATAATAACGAAAGTACCCGAGCTTTTATGAATGCTTGCTTACGAGCCTGTCTACATCATCACGATATGTTTCACCAACCGGCAGTTCCTGGTTTTCAATAAATACACTGTTCTTGCGCACGGCAATAATGCTGTCTATAGCAATAATGTATGATTTATGTATGCGTATAAATTTTCGGGATGGCAATTGCTCTTCAATGGCCTTTAGGCTTGCCCTGGTAACAATAGGTTTATTACTATTCTTCAGGTGTATCTTAACATAATCGCGAAGCCCTTCCAGCCAGGTGATGTCTGCGAACATCACCTTTAACTGGCTGTAGTCAGCATTCACAAAAAAATAGGAAACAGCAGGACTGGGCAATGGCCCTACCTTTAGCTGTTTAAGGTCATGTACTTCCTTGGCCCGGTTGCACGCTTTAATAAAACGGTCAAGCGACACAGGCTTTACCAAATAGTCAACCACCTGCAGATCGTAGCTTTCCAACGCATATTGTTTATACGCGGTTATGAAAATAACCAGGGGCTTATTTTCCAGCGAGGCAATAAATTCAAGGCCAGACAGCCCGGGCATTTGTATGTCCACAAAAATAAGATCAACTTTCTCGTGCTGTAATACTTTTATTGCTTCAAATGCATCATTGCATAGCGCTACCGGCTCAAGGTAAGGCACTTTGCTTATGTTATCACCAAGTAGCTGCAATGCCAGTGGTTCATCGTCAACAGCAATACATTTCATGTTCATTTTAATAGTAGTTTTAGCTGTACATCAAAATATCCGTCACGGCTGGTAATATTAAGCGTGTGCTGGTTGGGGTATAGCAGCTCCAGCCGCCTTTTTACATTCACCAGGCCAATACCTGATATTTTATCCTTTGCTTTATCCAAAGCCGTAAACTTGTTCCTCACGTGAAAATCAAGCGTGTTATTATCAACACGCAGCGCTATCAGAATTTCGGGGGAATCGCCAAACACATTGCCGTGTTTAAATGCATTTTCTACAAAGGGTATCAGCAGCATGGGCTCAATAGCATGCCACTCTTCTTGTACATCAATGTCAGTGGTAAGTTTTAACCGCGGCGTAAAACGCAGCTTCTGCAGGTCAATAAAATCCCTAACACTTTCTACTTCGCTTTTCAGCAACACTTTTTCATCATCGCTTTCATACAGCATGTATTGCAGCAATGTTGAAAGTTTTATTACGGTAGGTTCCAATTCATCGCTTTTAAGCCTTACCATGGCAACAATATTATTCAATACATTGAACAGGAAGTGCGGGCTTATTTGAGACCTTAAAAAAGAAAGTTCTGTTTTAAGGTTTTCTTTTTGCAAAACAACGGCGTTGGCATCTGCTTTAAACTTGTCGTATATTATTTTGTAAGCGGTACTTATAATAAGTGTAAAAAAGAAAGGGGCCAGGTTATGAATAACAGATGGTGTTATGTGAAAAGGTTTGCCTGCGATCATGAATTTAAATAGTGCTGCATGCAGCAACATAATTACGGTGTACGCGGCAACAAGTGTTATACTGTAAACAACATATTTTTTTGCATATAATAACCTGGGCAATAACAACAAGGCATTAAGATAAAATAAACCCATCCACAAAAAATTGGTTAATGTATCCAGGTACTTAAAATCGTCATTGTGTTTCAGCCCGTCAACATCATGGTCATGATTGAATATAAACGGCAACATAAATATCGCCGCCCAAACAATAATGTGTATAGCCCATATAAGGTGCCTGTTTATCCATTTCTTAAAAGGCATGTTGCTGGTATTATTAAGCAAAGGTGCGTGCCAGGCTGCAATCTGCACGGTTCATGCTGCAAATCTGCAAAAGTCTGCTGCAAACAGGCAATCCTGTAATCAACCTTCTTACTTCTGCCATTTTAACGCCTGTTTAAAAAATACAGGGTTTGCAGCAACATTTTAGGTGTTAACATCAATTGCACCTTACGCCATGTATGCGTTAAATAGTTTTGTGCCATCATTCAAATTACACATACAATAAATACAATCATGAAAAATTTCTTAACACTGTGTTTCATTTTACTTGGCCTTGGGCTTGCAGCGCAGCCGGGTGGTGGCGCGCAAAACGGCAAACCACAACAACCGGGGAGCAACAATGGACATATTTTCGGAAAAATAACTGACAGTACCGGCAAGGCGCTGGCAGATATATCTGTTGTGGTATTACAGCAAAAGCCCGGCGCAACAGGTAAAACCAGCGCGGTTTTGGTGAAAGGAACAACAACACAGGGTAACGGGGAATTTGATTTTGAAGATCTGCCGGGCAATGTTAAGCTCACGGTAAAAATATCCGGCGTTGGCTTTACCCCGCAGGAAATTGCTGTTTCTTTTGCACAACCACAGCATGCTGCCGGCCAGGGGCAAGCCGGTGGCGGCAGTGAAAAAGACCTTGGCGCTATTAAACTTAAAGCCAGTGCCGGAAACGAGTTGCAGAGTGTAACAGTATTGGCTACCAAAAGCCTGATGAAGCTGGATATTGATAAAAAAGTATTTAACGTAGAGAAAAATATAGTAAGCGAAGGCGGTACTGCTGTTGATGTAATGAAAAATGTGCCCAGCTTGCAGGTTGATATTGACGGTAATGTTGCCCTGCGCAACGCCACGCCACAAATATTGGTTGATGGGCTGCCCACAACCTTAACCCTTGACCAGATACCTGCCAATGCAATTGAGAGCGTTGAGGTTATTACAAACCCCTCTGCCAAATATGATGCATCAGGTGGTGGCGCCGGCATATTGAATATTGTATTGAAGAAGAATAAAAAGATGGGTTATAATGGTAACGTGCGTACCGGAATTAATAAATACGGCGCGGTAGATGGTGGTGTTGATTTTAGCCTGCGTCAAAATAAATTTAATGTTACAGCCGGGGTTAATGTAAGGCAGAATAATAACAAAGAAATTGGCACCATAACCCGTACCAATTTATCAGATAACCCGGTTACCGTGTTAAACCAGGTTAATACCAGTAAAAATGCCGGCACCATGATATTTGGCCGGCTTGGGTTAGATTACTTTATCAGCAACAAAACAACCCTGTCGTTAACAGGTATGAAGATGCACGGCGATATGAGCCCTGTTTCCACACAGGAATTAACCACAGACAGTATGTATAACGGCGGCCTTACCAAGTCTTACAGCGAGCGCATTACCAACAACAGCAGAATATTTAACGGGCAGGGTATAACGTTTGGGTTTAAGCATATTTATCATGAAGGTGAAGATCTTACAGCAAACGTAAATTACTTTACCGGAAAGTCAGATAATACGACCTTGTATACAACCAACGCATACACAAACGGTAAGGGTTCTGAAATAGATAACAGCCAGGCGCAGCAGATATTGGGCGGCGGTACTGATAAAAACCTGGTTATGCAGGTTGATTATGAAAAACAAATTAGCAAAACGGCTAAAATTGAAGCAGGTGCAAGGGCGGCCATGCGCAGCAGGATAAACATAAACAATAACTATACGTTTGACAACGCGACTGGTGAATATGTGCTACAGCCATCTGCGGCCAGCAACTATACCAGTAACGACAACGTTTATGCCGCATACGCAACTTATACCAGCAGCATAAAAGATTTTGGTTATAAAATTGGCCTGCGTGCAGAAAGCAGCAATTATAACGGTGAGCTGACAGATACCAGGCAAAAATTTAGCAATACTTACCCGGTAAGCCTTTTCCCTTCTGTATTTTTAAGCCAGAAGCTGGGCGGTAACCAGGAAGTGCAATTATCGTACACCAGGCGTATTAACCGGCCGAACTTTTTTCAACTGATACCTTTTATTGATTCCAGCGATAACCTGAATATACGCAAGGGTAACCCGGCACTGGCCCCTGAATTTACGCAGTCGTTCGAGGCAAATTATCTTAAAACATTTGGCGGCAGCAATACTTTTCTTGCCTCAATATATTACCGCAAAACAACCAACCTTATAACAAGCTACCTGCAACAACAGCAGGACGTTAACGGCAATAACATTTTGGTTAACACCTATATTAACGCTAATTCAGCATACTCGGCAGGCGGCGAATTTACTTTACAGAATAACTGGACAAAATGGTGGAGCACATCAACAGATGTGAACATCTATAACTCAAAAGTTACAGCATCAGACACCTCAACGCAGGCTGCTTTATGGAGTTGGTTCGCAAAGCTTAACAGCAATTTTAAACTGCCTTCAAATTTCAGCATACAGCTATCCGGCATGTACCAGTCTAAAACAAACCTCATCAGCAGCAGTACCCAAAACCAGGGTGGCGGTGGTCCCGGCGGTGGCGGCCCGGGTGGTGGCGGCGGCGCACAAAGCTCGTCACAGGGTTATATTAAGGCATTTTACGGTGTGGATGTAGCCGTGAAGAAAACATTTATGAACAACAAATTCTCTGTGTCTTTAAGTGTGAATGATATTTTTAGAAGCCGCAAGCAGGACACTTACTCATACAGCAGTTATTTTACCCAGGATTACAGCAGGCTGCGTGACCCGCAAATGTTCAGGTTAAACCTTGCATATAGCTTTGGTAAGATAGACGCCAACCTTTTTAAGCGTAAATCGCAAAGCACAGAAACTTTATCATCAGACGGACAATAAGGCAATCTGGTGAAAAGATCAATGTGCCGCCAGGTGAAAAGAATGATAAATTACTTGCTTGGGTATCCGGCAGGTGCATGATATATGTAAGTTAACCGGGTCGCATTGTCATATTGTTCTGAAACCGGTTCAGGACAGTATGCCGATGCGATTAGTTTTTTAAGTGTGCGGTGCTATAGACGAGAGCTTCGGATTACGAAGATGCCTGGCGCATGATAGCCCGTACTTAATATTAAAACACCAGCAATCCGCAAATGACAATATTAATCGCTAACTTGGTATTCTTCAATACCAATACTAATGATTGCAAAGCTGTCGTATGTAAATGGCACGTCTCCTGTGCCGTTGCTGGGTGAAACTATTGGCCAAAACCTTAAAGCTACAGCTGCCAAATACCCCAACCAGGATGCACTTGTTTGTGTAACACAAGGTTACAGGTCTACTTATGCAGCATTTGAGCAGCAAACCGAAGTAGTGGCTAAAAGCCTGCTTGGTTGTGGTATAGTTACAGGTGACAGAGTAGGTATTTGGGCGCCCAACCGGTACGAGTGGGTGGTGTTGCAATACGCCACAGCAAGGGTGGGTATAGTACTGGTTAATATAAACCCTGCATACCGGTCAACTGAGCTGGAGTATGTATTAAACCAATCTGGTGTAAGAATGCTGGTATCTGCACAGGCATATAAAACAAGTAATTATGTGGCAATGATAGATGCGGTAAGAAACAATTGCCCCGAACTAAAGCAGGTTGTTTATTTAGATAAAGACTGGGATGATTTTTTGGCAAAGGCGGCCAATACAACCCATAACCAATTGCAGGCTGTTGAAGGCGCGATACAGTTTGATGACCCTGTTAATATACAGTACACGTCAGGCACCACAGGCTTTCCCAAAGGTGTTACGTTATCGCACCACAACTTATTAAACAATGGCTATTTTATTGGCAGGCGTTTAAAGTACACTGAGCAGGACAGAGTATGCATACCTGTGCCGTTCTATCACTGCTTTGGCATGGTTATCGGCAACCTTTGCTGCACTTCAACAGGTGCCTGCATGGTTATACCCGGCGAAGGTTTTGACCCTGAACTAACATTACAGGCAGTAGAAAAGGAAAAATGCACTTCGCTATACGGTGTGCCTACTATGTTTATTGCTGAATTACAGTTACCCGGGTTTGCGCAATATAACCTTAGCACGTTACGCACGGGTGTAATGGCCGGCTCTCCCTGCCCGGTAGAGGTGATGAAACAGGTGCAAAGCAAAATGTATATGCACGAGGTAAGCATTTGTTATGGCATGACGGAGACTTCACCCGTATCAACACAAACAGTTATCGGCGCGCCGCTTGAAAAACAGGTAAGCACTGTTGGTACGGTGCAGGACCATTTGGAAATAAAAATAATAAACCCTGAGAACGGCCATATAACGCCGCGTGGTGTTGCCGGCGAGCTGTGTACGCGTGGTTACAGCGTTATGCTTAAATACTGGAATAACCCGCAGGCCACCGCAAGCGTACTGGACGAAGCCGGCTGGATGCATACGGGCGATATTGCTGTAATGGATGATGAGGGGTACATAAACATTGCCGGCAGAATAAAAGACATTATTATACGTGGAGGTGAAAATATTTCGCCACGGGAAATAGAAGAATTTTTATATACCCATGAAGCTATTGCCGATGTGCAGGTTATTGGTGTGCCTGATGAAAAATATGGGGAAGAGGTGATGGCATGGGTAAAACTTAAAACGGGCGCCAATACCACAGCACACGCATTAACCAATTATTGTGAGCAACAAATTGCGCATTATAAAGTGCCCAAATACTGGAAGTTTGTAGATGCCTTCCCGGTTACTATAACGGGCAAAGTAAGAAAGGTAGAGATGCGCGAAATATCAGTTATAGAACTGGGGTTGGAGAACGTGGCGAAAATAAAAACGTCTTAACGCTTGACCGCTATAATTCCGGCTGGCTTGCATCATCAGCAAAAAGTTTGTTTACCCTTGGTTGAATAAACCACACGCCTACAAAAAAGAACCATAGCAGGAAGAACTCGCCTATGTAGTCACCCGTTGTTACATTTTTTTGCAATTCAACAGCTTTAAGGCATTTGGCAATAAAATAGAAGCAATAAAAAATGCAGAACACACAAAACAAATGTAACGGCATGATGAGCAGGGGGAAAAAGAAAAAGTATGGCGGCGGGTTAAATTGAGTGCCATTGATATAAAAATCCAGATGATTGAAAAAATACACCATTGCAATGCTTACAAGCACTACATACACCATGGGAATAATTACGAATGCTTTAAATGTGCGCACAGGCATTTTAACTATTAAAGGCAACTTTTTGTGCAGGTTAACACCAACGGAATAAAACCACCTAAACATTACCCACGTTACGAATAAGCCCAAAACAAGCATTTTGGGAAGAAAGCTTTCAACATTGGCGAATATTTGTTCCGGGCGCAAATCATCAGGCGCGGTAATGGTGCCGGACAAAAATTGCGTTATAAGAATTATCCAGGTAATAAAAGGCAAACCAACAAGCACAATAAAAAGCTGCCAGTGTTTAGCGCGTAAAAAAATTTTCATACAAGGTTATTATGGCGGGTTGAAGAAATGATGACCCTTTTTCAAATATAAGTATATTATGACATGCAGGTTAGCAACTATTCAATTAAATCAACAGGCAGGCCAAAGCAGGTAAGTATTTCATAATCAAACAAGCCGGCAGTTACACCGGGGTCGTTGGCAACAATGGCCTTTACTTCATCGACAATGTTGTAAATATTTATACCGGCAATATGGGTATGTGCAGGTATGGTACCGCTAAAAACAAGTATGCCGTTTGCCTTAAGGCTGGCCAGGTAGCTAACATGCGCGGCATGGTTTTGTTCTTTTATTTCTGTATCGGCCATATTATACTTAGGGCCCTTCTTTAATAAAACTGCTGTGTATGCTGTTGTGTTGCCGGTTGCCATCATGTTATGGTTTATGGGTATAAGGTGCAATAATTATACCCATAATAAATGGGCGCCTGCCGATAAAAATTTGTATAACTAAATTTATAGTTATAATATTGGCAGTAATGAAAAAGTGCATTGCCACCTGTATGTTGCTTATTATTGCTGTGTTGGCGCAAAGCCAGGTATATACCCTGCACGGTAAAATAGCAGATAAAGAAACCGGCAACCCCATACCCGGCGCGAGTGTTTTTTTAAGCAATACTTCAATTGGCACAGCGGCAAATGAGAAAGGTATTTTTAGCCTGCATAATGTGCCGGGTGGCAAATACGACCTTGTTGTATCAAGCCTGGGATATGAAACTTATGTTGAAACAATTAACCCCGCCAAATTAACTGATGAGTTGGTAATAACTTTAAAAGCCAAAGCCAACCAACTGGCCGATGTGGTTATTGGCACTTTTGAAAAAAACGGTTGGGCAACGTGGGGCAAAACTTTTACAGAGGATTTTATAGGCACATCGTTAAGTGCTGCAGATTGCCAAATAAAAAATTATGATATAATAAAGTTCAGGTATTCTAACAAAAAGCGCCACCTGGAAGCCTTTGCCGACGAACCTTTAGTGATTGAAAACAAAAACCTTGGCTACACCATTCGCTACAAGCTTGAAATGTTTGCGCACGATTTTGCTAACAGCACCATTACATATTACGGTTTCCCTCTGTTTGAGCAAATGAGTGGTAATTTTCGCAGGCAAAAAAAGTGGCAGGAAAACAGGAAGGAGGCTTATTTTGGTTCAGTTATGCATTTTATGCGTTGCCTGTATGTAAACAAACTGAAGGAGAACGGGTACGAAATAAAAAAGATGGAAAAGATTGAAAATGTTGAGAAGAAAAGAGTGCAGAAATTATATAAATACCTGGCAGGCGCAGATGGTAATGTAAATTTTGAGAAAACCCTGCCGAAAGACAGCCTGGCCTACTACACCAAGGTACTGAAACAGTCCGATGCTACCAACATATTGCACAACGAATTACTACCGGGTGACAGTGTTGCCTACGCTGCAGACAGCGTTACTGCTGTATTTTCCTTTACTGATTACCTGCAAATAACCTACACCCATAAAAAAACACCGGCCCAATATAGCAGGGCAACATTAAGCGGCCCATCGCTGGGCGGGGATGCCAACATCAACAGTACCTTAGATGCAGAAAACATAACATCGTTTGCCACCCTTGTAAATGGCCGGCCGCTATTTGTATCGTATAACGGCGCTTATTATGCGCCGCAGGACATGCTTACCCTGGGTTACTGGGGCTATAGCGAAAAGCTTAGCGAACTGCTGCCGTTTGATTACTGGCCTTAGTTAGTTATTAGGTTATTGGTCAATAAGGTTGATTGATTGACATTGAAAGTTAAATGAACGCCGTGTTATTAATTACACTGTGAGTAAATTTGACAATAAACTTTTGTTGAAATGAATGAGCAATCTATTAGCAACCGAACCATGCCGCCTTGTACTGTAATACCAGTACTGGTTTACCCAAATGTAGATGAAGCTATACCCTGGCTAATAAATGCCTTTGGTTTTAAGCTGCGCTGGCGTATGGGCAGCCACCGCACACAATTAGCCTATAATGATGGTTGCGTGGTAGTAACAGACGGATTTGCCAACGAGCCAGACGTTACAGGTAACGAGCCCAATGCCAGAACACACTCAGTAATGATGCGTATTGTTGATATTGATGATCATTTTGCCAATGCGGTTAAACATGGTGCCATTGTATTGCACGAGCCACGAGATTTTTTTTACGGGGAAAGGCAGTATTCAGTAAAAGATATTGGCGGCCACGTATGGACCTTCTCGCAGTCATTTAAAGATGTAAGCCCGGAAGAATTTGGTGCGGTAACAGGAGAGGGAACGCAAGTTTAAAGTTAATAGAAACGAAAAGAGGCAGCCCATTTTTTTAGACTGCCTTTTTTATTAATGAAATATTGGCTAAATGACTTTCTTTTAGATCATCAGCATAGCATCACCGTAGGTAAAAAAGCGGTATTTATCTTTTATGGCCCTTTTATAGGCTTCCATTGCCAGGTCGTAACCGGCAAAGGCGCAGGTCATAATTAACAGGCTTGTTTTAGGCAGGTGAAAGTTGGTAACCAGGCTATCTGCCACGCTAAATTCGTACGGCGGGTGTATAAAATGGTTAGTCCAGCCTTCGCTTGGTTTTAACAACTTTTGCGCTGTAAAGCTTGTTTCCATAGCACGCATTGTGGTGGTGCCGATAGAGCATATACGGTGGCTGGTTTCTTTAGCCTTATTTACAATTTTGCAGGCTTCTTCGTCAATTTTGTAATACTCCGCATCCATTTTATGTTTGCTAAGGTCTTCCACCTCAATAGGGCGAAAAGTACCCAAACCTGTGTGCAGTGTAATTTCGGCAAAGCGAATGCCTTTTATTTCGCAACGCTTAATAAGTTCTTTACTAAAGTGCAAACCTGCTGTTGGTGCAGCTACGGCGCCTTCGTGACGGGCGTACACTGTTTGGTAACGCTCGCGGTCTTCTTCGTCGGGCTTGCGTTTAATGTATTTAGGTAAAGGTGTTTCACCTAAAAACTCCAGCATCTTTTTAAAGCTTTCCTCGTCCTCATCCCACAAAAAGCGAATGGTGCGGCCACGGCTGGTAGTATTGTCAATAACTTCTGCCACCAGTTCGTCGTTCTCACCAAAGTACAGCTTGTTGCCTACGCGTATTTTACGGGCAGGGTCAACAATAACATCCCACAAACGGTTAGGTTTGTTCAACTCGCGCAGCAAAAACACTTCTATTTTGGCGCCGGTCTTTTCCTTACGGCCGTACATACGGGCAGGAAAAACCTTTGTATTGTTTACAACAAATACGTCTTTGTCATCAAAATACTCAAGAATGTCTTTAAAGTGTTTGTTTTCAATGTTGCCGGTTTTACGGTGTACAACCATCAAACGGCTGTCTTCGCGGCGTTTTGTAGGATTTTGAGCAATAAGGTTTAAGGGTAAGTCAAAGCGAAATTGAGATAATTTCATGTGTTCTACCAAGTTTAATAGGCCACATTCTGTTCGCCGACCGCCTTACGGGGCGGGCTAACGTCATGTTACGGCATGATTTATAAAAGTGGGCGAAGGTACGATAAAATACCATAACCCGTGTAAATACATCAAATTTTGTGCAAGTTTCTAAATCGGTCAATAAGGCATAAGTCCGAAAGACGGAAAGTCCATAAGCAAGGAAGGCCTATGTTTCTTTTAATTTTTTTTATTTATAGCCTTTGTTCCTTCACCCTTTCAAACTTTCCGTCTTCCGGGCTTCTCTTTTTACAAATCATTTATCACAATAAATTTTATTTAACCATTACTTTTCAGCAACTTCAATACATTAGCGTAACTGACTAAATGACTATGAAAAGAATTTTTGCCGTTGTAGTGTGTGTTTTAGTGTTTTCTTCAATCCATGCCCAAAAAAGTAAACATCTTTACCCGAGTGTTTTTTGGGAAATTACCGGTAACGGGCTAAAAAGCCCCAGCTACCTGTTTGGTACCATGCACGTTAGCAATAAAATGGTATTTCACCTTAGCGATTCGTTTTATAATGCTATGCAGCGCTGCGACCAGGTGGCGCTTGAATTGAACCCCCTGCACTGGCAGCCGGATATGATGAAGATGGATAAGGCCCAGGCGGATATGGGTAACTATATGAAAGGGGCCAATGGGGACTTTATTACCGAGAACAGCTTTAAAACAGACGACTACCTTGACGACCTGAAAGATGCCCTTACCGAGCAGCCGGCACAAATAAACGGCCTTTTATACCGAACGCAGCAGGCTACGGCAGACTACGAGGAGAACACCTATCTTGACCTATATATTTACCAAACCGGCAGAAAGCTTGGCAAAAAAGCCGGAGGTGTTGAAGACTATTACGAAACGGAGAAAATAGTATTTGAAGCTTACCGGGACGAGGCCAAGGACAAGAACAAGAAGCAGCCCGATATGGACGGCACATCAGGCTACGACCTTCAAAAAAAAATACAGGACGCCTACCGCACGGGTGACCTTGATATGCTGGACTCGCTGGAGAAGTTCCAGTTTAACTCGCCGGCTTACGTGGAGAAGTTTTTATACAAAAGAAACGAGATACAGGCAAACTCAATAGACACCATTCTTAAAAAGAACTCGCTTTTTGTTGGCGTAGGCGCCGCGCACCTGCCCGGCGCGCGTGGTGTTATTGAACTGCTGCGCAAAAAAGGGTACAAGCTGCGCCCCATTGTTATGCAGGACAGGGATGCAGACAGGAAAGACGCCATTGATAAAATGAAGGTGCCTGTTGTGTTTCACCAGGTGGCTACCGAAGACAGTATGATAACCCTGCAAATGCCCGGCCCGCTGTACAATAAAAATATTGGTAAGGCCGGGGCAAGCAATAGCTGGCAGTATGCCGACATGGATAACGGCAGCTATTATATGCTTACCCGCGTTAAAACGCATGCGCCTATGCTTGGGCAAACACCGGCAGATGTATTGAAAAAAGTGGATAGCATGCTGTATGAAAACATACCGGGCAAAATCATTAAAAAAACACAGATAATTAAAAACGGTTACCCGGGTTTTGATATTACCAATAAAACAAGGCGCGGGGATATACAGCGTTATAATATTTTAGTAACGCCTTTTGAGATACTGGTTTTCAGGATGAGCGGGAATGATACTTACGCCGATGGCGACGAGGCTAATACCTTTTTTAATTCAATCAACATAAAAACAAAAGCTGCGGGCTGGCAAAATTTTTCAACGCCGCAAAGCGGCTTTACCGTAGCCATGCCGCAACAGCCGAACGTGTTGCTAAATACCCTTACTGCAGACAACGTTGACCGTTGGGAATACGAAGCGGTTGATGAAAAAACAGGAGATGCTTATACTGTTTGGAAAAAAACTGTGCTGAACGATGACTTTTTGGAGGAAGACACTTTTGACCTTAGCCTTATTGAACAAAGCATTAAGCGCAGCGATATTGTTGACAAGCAGGTAAGCAGGGGCTTTACAAATATAGGCGGTTATAAAGGGCTTAATATGCAGTTCTCTCTTAAAACCGGTGGTGTTATTTATGCTGAGGCGGTACTGCGCGGCCCGCACTATTACCTGCTTATGCAGCGCAGCAATAAAAAGGCGGCAAAGGAAAACAAGTTCTTTTCATCATTCGCGTTAAATGATTTTGAATACCCAGCGCCCGAATTATTTACGGACACTTTGCTTAATTTCTCCGTTAAAACGCCTGTGCGCCCCCGGCTTGACCCAAAGCTGGTAGATATGGCCAGCCAGGCGCTTAACGATGATGAATATAACGACCTGCAAAGCCGTTACAGCTACTGGCCAAGAGATAAATATGCAACGTTTACCAGCGACTCAACAGGCGAGCTGGTGCAGGTGAGTGTAACAGAATATCCCAAATATTATTATAGTAAAGATTCTTCAACCTTTTGGAAGGCCAGGCTTAATTTAAAAAGCGATGATAAAGACCTGGTGCTTAAAAGCAAACAGATTATTAAAATAACAGACTCGTGCAATGGGTATAAAATAGTTTATGTTGATACTAATACGGTTAGGCAAATAACTACTTATGCTTTACTTAAAGATAACCGCCTGTACCGCATAACTGCGGTGGGTGATACCGTAGGTAAACCCAGCAGTTTTGTACAAACTTTTTTTGAAACATTCAGGCCGTCTGAAAAGCACCTTGGCCCTTCTGTTTTTGAAAATAAGCTAAACGTGTTTTTTAAAGATTTTGCCAGTACAGATTCAACTACAAAAAAGAAAGCTAATTACGCGCTGGAGCATATAAGCTTTGGCGCAAAAGGTGTTGACAGGCTAACAGCGGCCATTGACAGGCTTACCTTTGCTGATAAAGACTATTTTGAACTAAAGGCAAAACTGATTGAACAACTGGGCTATATAGACGACAGCACCAGCCTTGATAAAGTAATAACAGCGCTTAACAACATTTATGTAAAAACAGCCGATACAAGCTACTTTCAAAACGAGGTGGTAAATGCACTGGCAAGGCTGCAAACAAAAAAGTCGTACACACTGCTAAAAACCATGATAATGCAGGACCCACCGGTTTTTGACGACGGGCAAGGCTATAGCTCTTTATTTGAATTTTTTGAAGACTCGCTGGAGTTATCAAAAACACTTTTTCCTGATATATTACAGCTTGGCACCATTGAAGATTACAAGAGCCCGGTAACCAACCTGCTGCGCGTTATGGTTGACAGTGGTTTTGTTACGGCGAAAGATTATGAGCCGTACTATAACAAGCTGTATTTTGACGGGAAGATAGAGCTGAAAAAGCAGCAGAACAACGATGAAAAACTGATGGAGAAAGAGAACAAGCAGGATGATGATAACGACAATGCGACCAACTATACAAGGGATTACAGCTATAGCAATTACAATTACCGTAACAGGCGCCTGGTAAGAAGCTACAGCAACAGGAACAATGGCGATATTGGTATAAATGATTACTCGGTACTGCTGTCGCCTTTTTATGATACGCACCCCGCAATACCCAAATTTTTTGACAAACAATTGCAGAGCAAGGACATGGATGTTAGGCTTGACGCTGCTATAGTACTTATACGCAACAATAAGAAACTGGCAGATAGTGTGCTGCTGCAAATTGCCGCTAAAGATAAGTACCGCGCAGTATTGCTTAAAAGGCTTGAAGATATAAAACATACAGAACTGTTCCCTGCCAGGTACCACAACCAGGACAGTATTGCGCGGGCTTTATTGCTGAACGATAAAAGTGAGGATAAGTTTTTTGCCATTGTTCCAGCCGGCAAACAGTTTGTAACCGTAAGCAACGAAAAAGGGTATGTATATTTTTACAAGTATAAAATAAATAAAGACGATGAATGGCATATAGGCCTTAGCGGCATACAGCCTGCTGATACCAGTAAAATTACCGCTGAAGACATGCTGGTAAAAATGACGGATAAAAAGATAAAGCCTGATGTGCCCGAGGCTGAACAGTTTAACGACCAGCTAACGCGTTTAATATTTCAGCAGCATACCAGCGCTCAAAATTTTTTTGATAACGATAACGGGTATAACCTTAACTACCTGAGAAGAAGATATATGAACCGGGGAAATTGATTGCAGCATGGGTTTTAGAATTTGATTGGTGTATGGTGATGCGAGCATGTATACAATGGGTGTATTTCAAATTTTCTCTGGTGGCGTTCCGCCTTATTGAGGCTGCCTGTGTGGCGTATTATGGGTAACCCTACCGGGCAATGCGAAAAATGGGTAGCGCCGACAGCGCATATTGAAGCGAAAATTTGAAATGCCGCAAATACAATGCGCACTGCTTTCGTCCCCCAAAAAAAATCTTATCTTTCGTAACAAACCATACGTTGTGGCAACCAGCCCAAACACAATACCCGCCCTTGATGCCGATGGCAGCTTTACTGTAAAAGAGTATGTGGCCCTTGACGTGCTGATAGCCATAATTTTTTACCTGGCTGGCGCCTGCGCTTGTATTTACATTTAAAGCATTTAGCAAAAGGGTTTATATAAAGGTTGATAAACAGGGCATTTATATTTACGGAAAGCTGCTAACCAACTGGCAGAATTTTGCCGATGCCTTATATAAGGAGGAAACAACAAGAAGGGGCAACTTCTTTTTCAGGCTATACCTTTATTACCGTAAGGACGGAGCGGAGTATCACGAAACAGAATGATATTAGGGGACAGCCAAAACAAAGCCGAAGAGGAGATAATTGGGGCTATACGATATTTTTATATTTTATCGGGTTATGGTGTGCCACAACAATAAACCCGCGGGCAGTTAATTACTTCAACCAATTTTAAAATTACTTTCAATAAGCAATACAAACATTACAACTCCACTCTTTTTTGTTTTGGCATAAGAAAGTGCATAATAGCCCAGGCTATAAGGTAGGCCAGGCCGCAAAAAGTAAGTATAAGGTTATAGCCTGCGGGCTTGTTGCCCGCCTCTTTAAAATGCTCTAATATACGGCTAACTACCTGGGGAAAAAGCATACCGCCTATAGCGCCTGCCATGCCGCTTATGCCTATAACCGAGCTTACCGCTTTTTTAGGAAAAGCGTCGCCGGCTATGGTGTAGTTGTTGGCGCTCCATGCCTGGTGCGCTGCTGCAGCAAGGCTGAACAGCGCCACGGCCGCCCACATATTGCTTACAAATTGTACCATAACTATGGGTACTACGCATATTGCGGCAATAAGCATGGTGGTTTTACGCGCCTTGTATGGCTGCCAGCCTTTTTTTACAAACAGTGACGATAGGTGCCCCCCGCCAACACTGCCGATAGTTACCACCGTATAAACAACTACCAGCGGCCAGCCGGCATGCTTAAGGTCCAGGTTAAAGGTGCTATGAAAATAATCAGGCAGCCAAAATAAAAAGAACCACCACACAGGGTCGGTCATAAATTTGCTTACTATAAGCGCCCAGGCGGGTTTGTATTTAAACAGGGTTACCCACCGTATTTTGGGTTGGTTTTGTACAGCCGCCTCTGCTGCTTCATCCTGGTCGCTGTGTATATATTCGTATTCGGCAGGGGAGATCTTTTTTTGTCTTGATGGTATTTCATACAGCCACAACCAAAATATCAGCCAGGCCACACCAAGACAGCCCGTAATAATAAAAACATTGTGCCATGTATAACCGGGTATGCTTAGCAGCCATGGCACCAGCAGCGGTACTATTACCGCACCTATATTAGTACCTGCATTAAAAATGCCGGTTGCTGTTGCACGCTCTCTTTTAGGGAACCACTCTGTTGAAGCTTTAACAGCCGCAGGAAAGTTGCCGGATTCGCCTATGCCCAACCCCATACGCGCAATAATGAACCCGGTTGTTGACTTTACAAAGCCATGCACTATGGCCGCCACGCTCCATATAAGTACTGCAATGGTATAGCCTTTTTTTGAGCCAACCCTGTCAACCAGCCATCCAAAAAAAAGCAGCCCGGCGGCGTACATAAACTGGAAAGCTGAAACAATGTTGCCATAGTCCTGTTCCTTCCAGCCAAACTCGCCTTCAAGTATATCCTTCATGTAACCGATCACCTGCCTGTCAATATAATTAATGGTGCATGCAAAAAACAACAGGGTAACAACTATCCAGCGGTAATTACTCATGGCGTTTTTAGGCATCGTTCAAATATTTGGCGGTAATGCTAAGCAGCGTTAAATATTATTGCAATATAAGCCGCTGAACGTGGATTTGGCAAGATTTATTGGATGAAACGGATTGAGCGAAGTGTGTCGTCCTGAAAAAAGTTGACACTTTTTACGGCTAATCCTAGCCTGGGTTGACAAATTTAGATTAATCCTGAATACGCTTTACATTTGAATGACAGGATGAAGCGGAAGCGGGCTCAGCTGG